>Ga0207709_10000065_pt1 | contig 189826 bp, 151 predicted proteins | sample KBSM34metaG_FD_184397 | JGI IMG/M metagenome (GOLD analysis project Ga0207709, IMG submission 184397) | Miscanthus rhizosphere microbial communities from Kellogg Biological Station, Michigan, USA - KBS M3-4 metaG (SPAdes) (version 2) | ecosystem: Host-associated > Plants > Roots > Rhizosphere... | reverse complement strand
TCTGGCGGCAGGTCCAAGATCCCGCCGTCGCTGGTCGAGGCGTCGAACGCGCCCTATTCGCTCGCCGGGCTGAGGACCTGCCGCCAGATCGCCGACGCGGTGCGCGTGCTCGATGCGGCGCTCGGCCCGGACTACAGCGCGGGCGGCCCCAACGACAAGATGAGCGTCGGCAAAGCAGCGGGTGGGGCGGTAGTCAATTCGTTGATCCCGTTTCGCGGCGTGGTGCGGGAGGTGTCGGGCGCCGCCGCCGCCGACCGCCGCCTCGCCGCAGCGACCCAGGCGGGCTTCGCGCGGCGCGGTTTCCTGCGTGGCGTGCATTTGACCCGCGGCTGCAGGGACGTGCTATAGTCGCGGTTCGAGCGCAGGCGGTTGCCCTGTCCCGCCCCCTTGGCTAGGGGCGGCGGATGCAACCGCTTGTCGGCATCATCATGGGCTCGACTTCCGACTGGGAGACGATGCGTCATGCCGCCGAAAAGCTTGAGGAACTCGGTGTCCCGCACGAGACCAAGGTGGTCAGCGCGCATCGCACGCCGCAGCGGCTCTACGATTACGCCACCAGCGCCGCCGAGCGCGGGCTGAAGGTGATCATCGCGGGCGCCGGTGGCGCCGCGCATCTGCCCGGCATGGCGGCGTCGATGACGCATTTGCCGGTCCTTGGCGTTCCCGTGGAGTCGAAAGCGCTGAAGGGTGCCGACAGCCTCTATTCGATCGTCCAGATGCCCGGCGGCGTGCCCGTCGGCACGCTGGCGATCGGCAAGGCCGGCGCGATCAACGCGGGACTGCTCGCCGCGGCGATCCTCGCGACGAGCGATGAGGCGCTGACCGAGCGGCTCAAGGCGTGGCGCGCCAGGCAGACCGACAGCGTCGCGATCGATCCCGAATGACCCCTCTTCCCCCCGGTTCGACGATCGGCATCCTGGGTGGCGGCCAGCTCGGGCGCATGCTGGCCTCGGCCGCCGCCGAACTGGGCTATCATACTCACATCCTCGCTCCGGACGCCGAAAGCGTCGCGGCGCAGACAGCGTCGAGCTTCACCCGCGCCGATTATCACAGCCGCATCGTGCTCGATGAGATGGCGGCGCGCTGCAACGTCGTGACCTATGAATTCGAGAATATCGCGATCGAGCCGGTCACCTATCTGTCGACGCGCGTTCCGGTACACCCGGCGCCACAGGCGCTTGCCATCGCGCAGGATCGCGCCAGCGAGAAGGCGTTCGTCGACGCGATCGGCGGCCGCACCGCACCATGGCGCCGCGTCGCGACGCTGGACGAATTGCAGGCGGCGCTGACCGAGATCGGCGCGCCGGCCATCCTGAAGACGCTGCGGCTCGGCTATGACGGCAAGGGCCAGGTGCGCATCGCCAACGCCGCCGAGGCCACCGCCGCGTGGGACGCGATCGGCCAGCGCCCCGCCATCCTGGAAGGGTTCGTCAGCTTCAGCCACGAATTCTCGATCATCCTCGCGCGCGGGCATGACGGAGCGATGGTCAGCTACCCGCCGCCGTGGAACGAGCATAAGGATGGCATTTTGGCGCGGTCGTCGCTGCCGGCGCCGGCCGAGATCGCCAATCAATGGGGAGTCGCCGCGGCGCTGACCGGGCGGATCGCCGACCAGCTCGGCTATGTCGGCGTGATCGCCTGCGAGTTCTTCGCCACTGCCGAGGGACCGGTGTTCAACGAAATGGCGCCCCGCGTCCACAATTCGGGGCATTGGACGATCGAGGGCGCGGTTACCTCGCAATTCGAAAACCATATCCGCGCGATCTGCGGCCTGCCGCTCGGCGACACCGCGCTGACCGCCCCCGCGGTCGAGATGGTCAATCTGATCGGCGCCGAAGCGGACGACTGGGCGACGATCCTGGCCGAGCCGGGCGCCCATCTGCATCTCTACGGCAAGGGCAATGCCCGACCCGGGCGGAAGATGGGGCATGTGACGCGGTTGAAGCGGGACTGATGTAAACCCTCCCCGGCACGGGGAGGATTTAGGTAGGCTACTTCACCACCGGCAGCGCGATGTAGCTTTCGTTCGCTCCCGACACCCATACGCGCTGTGTCGCCTTCACATAATCCGCCGGCTTGGCGAGGAAGATGTTCGGCACGAAACTCTGCGGGTTGCGGTCGTAGAGTGGGAACCAGCTCGATTGCACCTGCACCATGATCCGGTGCCCGGGCAGGAACACATGGTTCGCGGCGGGCAGCGCGAAGCTGTACTGGAGCGGTGCATTCGGGGTCAGCGCCTTCGGCTCGGAGAAGTTTTCGCGATAACGACCGCGAAAGATGTCCATGCCGACCGCAAACTGATAGCCGCCGAACCCCGGACGCCCCGGCACCTGGTCGGGCCAGACGTCGATCAACTTCACCACCCAGTCGCTGTCGGTGCCGCTGGTCGACGCGGTCAGCTTGACCATCGGCCGCCCCGAAATCTTGAGCGGCTGGCTCAGCACCTCGCTGGTGAAGGTCAGCACGTCGGGCCGGCTCGACACCGCGCGCTGGTCGTCGGCGAGCCAATTGGGCCAGGGGTTGTTGTCATAGCCCACCGCTTGGACTGGGCGGTTGCGGAACAGCACCGGATGCGCAGGGTCGGAGACGTAATCGGCGGTCTCCTCGCCGCTAGCCGCGGCATCGAAGCCCAAGGCGGCGCCAGGCTTCAGGTACAGCCGCGCGCCGTCGCCCGCATCTGTCGGCCATGTCTGGAACCGCCGCCATTCGTTGGTCCCGCTCTCGAACGCCGTGACCGGCGCGACGTCCATCGGCGTGCCCTTGAGGTAATGCGCGAGAAACGGCGCCAGTACATTTCTGCGCCACCAGGTCCCCGTATCCTGCCCCCAGCGCATCGAACCGAGCGTGTCGGCATCCTCGATCTCCTGGCCATGGTGCCACGGCCCCATCGACAGATAGACCATGTCGTTATTGGCATCCTTGGGCTCGAGCGCGCGATAGACCGCCAGCGCGCCGTAACTGTCCTCCTGATCCCAGAGCGAATGGACCAGCATCACCGGCACCTTGAGCGGCAGCTTGGCGAGGTAAGCGTCCATCGAGCGATCCTGCCAGAAGCGGTCATAGGCCGGGTGCGCCAGGATGCTTTTCCAGAAGCCGATCTGGTCGAGCCCCATGCGCTTGCCGAGCTCGCCCGCCGACCCGGCGCGCATGTAGAAATCGTAGATATCGTCGCTCGAATTGATCCAAAGGGAGCTGTTGTCGCGCGTTGCTTCCTGTTCCCAGATGTAATCCATGTTCATCTGGCGGAACGCGCCGTTGTGGAACCAGTCGTCGCCCATCCAGCCGTCGACCATCGGGTTCATCGGCACCGATACCTTGAGCGCCGGGTGCGGGTTCACCAACGCCGCGAGCGGCTCGTAACCGTCATAGCTGATGCCGAGAATGCCGACCTTGCCGTTCGACGCCTTGAGGTTTTTCACCAGCCAATCGATCGTGTCATAGCAATCGGTGGCGTCATCGACCTTGGTCGGGTTCTCCGCCGTGCCGACCAGCGCGCGGTTCATCACGAAGGTACCGCCCGATCCGTATTTGCCGCGAATGTCCTGGATCACGCGGATATAACCGCCGTCGACGATCACGTCGGTGGCATTGTCATAGCCGTAAAGCGCGGTGCCGAGATCGCTGCTCTTGCGGTTGGTCGTCAGGGCCTCGGCATTGTAAGGCGTGCGGGTGAGCAAGATGGGTGCATTGCTCGCGCCCTTAGGCGTCAGGATGACCGTGTGGAGCTTGGTCCCGTCGCGCATCGGGACCTCGACGACGCGGCGCTCGTAATTGAAGCCGTAATTGGGCGGGACCGCCTTTGCCGGGCGATCGTCATACGTCTGTGCCGTTCCGCCCGAAGCGGCGAGCGCCGCCAGCCCGATCGACACTGCTAGCCGCCAGCGCATGCTTCCTTCCCCCGCCATCGATATCGGAGCAATCGTGGGCCGGAGTCGTTTCGGGTGCAACTTTTGAATCGTGATGAGTTGGTTATGCGGATCGGCGGTCGCTGATGACTGCAGTCGGCTCAGCGCTCGATAAGTCCGCATAGGAACGCGATCCGCTCGCTACGTGCGCTCGGCCTGATTCGACCCGAACGTTCGAGTTCGGCTAGCCCATGAAGGGCTGCCCAGAATGTCTCGGTGGCGATCTCGGCATCGCCGCTTGACGGCGCGACCACAGCCATCAACGCCGCAAACCCGTCCTTCAGTTCGGATTTGGTGTCGGTCTCCGCAAAACGCAGGTCGATCCGCATGGAGAACATCGCTTCGTAAACAGCCGGATGCTCGCGAGCGAAAGCGAGATATGTCGCCGCCACCTGTCGCAAGGCGGTCCCACGGTCAGTTGATCCGTGCGCCGCCCGGTGAAGAGCGATCGCAATCTCCCCGAACCCCTCGACAGCGACTGCCGCCACGATCGCATCCCTATTCTCAAAGTGCGAGTAGAGAACCGGTTGGCTGTACTCGACTCCCTCCGCGAGCCGGCGGATCGTGACGGCGCTCCATCCCTCTGCTTCGGCGATCGAACGTGCCGTAGCAATGATGCGGTGCTCACGTTCTGCCCGCTCTCTGCCTTTTCTGTCTGCGACGGCCATCTTCGATCTCCCAAGCGCTCAAGCGACGAGCTCACATAGCGCGACTTGATAATCTATCATTGCTATATTATCTACCGACGCAAGATGGAGGCTCACATGCATTGGCTCTCAACTGGCATAGCATTGCTGGTCGCGATCGGAATTATCGCGATCGGCATCCTGTATCTCTCCAATCCGAGGGCGGCGACGAAGAGCTTCGGCCTGCCGCTTCCCGAGGAAGGAGTGAACATCGCCTGGTGGCTTCACCTAAAGGGAGGGCGCGATGTGGTTTCAGGGTTGGTCGTGCTTGCCTCAATGGCATGGAGCACGCCACAAACAGTCGGCATCATCTTGTTGATCGAAGCGATGATCCCGGCGAGCGATATGTCGCTCATCCTTGCGGCGAAAGGGTCGACCAAAAGAGCCTTTGGCATGCACGGCCTAACGGCCGCGCTGATGATCCTGGCCGCATTCCCCTTGATCACGGGAGTAGCTTGAGGTGCTCCACACAATCTCGATCTTGCTTGTCGTCGCGGCGTTCCTCGGCGCGGGACTGTTTAACGCAGTCGGCATGGCGGCGACGCAGAGCGGCTTCGTCCGCTGGGGTTATCCCCGATGGTGGTGCCACGTTACCGGTGGATTGGAGATCGCGGTCGCCATTCTGGTTGCGGTCCCCATCACTCATGAAGCGGGGCTGGTGCTGGGCGCAATCATCATCGCTGCCGCAGCTCTGACCGTGCTGCGTCACCGCGAGTTATTCCACCTCGTTCCGCTAGCCCTTTTCGCGGCTGTGCTGGCGTTGGCTGGGGCGACGTCCTCCATGGCAGGGACGTTTACCGCCCTCTAGCGCATGTCGACGCGCGCAGTCGCATCGACTGCCATCCAGCCGATCTCATCGCGATATCATCGGCTCGTTCGCGACGCCGATAATGGGCGCGCCTCAATCTCGCGGGACGCGCTCAAATACCTAAGGCCAAAGATCGGAGATCAATTGTCGCAAGCGGCATCGTCACCCGCTTCGCACGCGGCCACGGCGCGACGCCAGCCGGCCATTTCCTGCTCGTATCGCGCGCGACTGCGGCGGTACTCCGCCATATCGCGTTCATGATCCCGCGCGGCGGCGGCATAGTCGCCGTCATCGGCCTCGTCACTGCGGCCCCCGCGCACCACCCGCCAGGTCACGCCGCGCTTGAGGACCCGCGCATTTTCCTGGCGATTGAGCTCGCGGGTTATCGCGCTGTCACGCGCCCGCGCCGCGGCGTTGCGCATCGCCGGATCGCGCGGATCGTCAGCCAAGGCTATGGCCGGCACCATTGCGGCGACGATGGCCCCGCAGATCAACGGGCTAATCTTCATGACGCTATTCCCTCCCACACTCGGGTTAAGAATATCAGTGTGCTGGGAGGGCCGACAAACCAATTGCGATAAAGCGCGCGCCGCTCGTCGTGCGCGAGGTGCGGCTCGGCGCGCCGATCACGGCGTCGCGGTGAACGCGCATCCCGCGTTCATATTTTGCAACCGGTCGCGCAATCTTTGCGATTGGCATTTTGCTGCACTGCAATATCATTGGCGACGGCGAGGATGCTGATCTGGCTTTCGATAAACGAAAGGAAAGATCATGACCAAGACGTTCTTCGCTTCCGCCGCACTGCTACTTGTCACGGCCGCTCCCGCCTTCGCCGGCGAAAAGCCGACCGAGATCACCTTCCAGCGCGATGGTGAAACCTATACCTACACGAAGACCGAAAAAGCTGGCCTGGTGATCCTCAATGGCCGTTTCCCGACGGGAAACCGCTTTCAGCTGATCGTGCGCGGAAATAAAGTAACCGGCACTGTCGATGGCGCATATGTCTCCTACCCCATCTCCTACAGCATGCCCCTCGCGCCGGCAAAGCCCGCAGCGGCCGAATTGGCCACACGTTGACTATCGCCCGGCCCCGCGCGGCGACATCCGCCGCGCGGGGCCGGGAAGCGGCGATATCGTCAGATCGACACAAAGCGATTTAAGCGAATTTACGAAAATTTGGCGGGCCTCGGCAAACGGCTGAATGCGGCCATTCCCTTGCCAACAATCGAAACAGCCCGGAAACGAAAAGGCCCGCCCCCACACGGAGACGGGCCTTGTATCCAGGCAGCGGCGCGGAAGTTAATTCCGCGCCGTCGGTCGCGGCGATGCCGCGCCGGCCGCCGGCCCGCGTCCGCTGCGCGGACCGTGGGCCAACTCCGTTAGCCCACTCGCGCGCCAGTCAACGGAAAGCTGCCGAAGGCGCCGGCGGTGACCGATCCGGTGATCGTGTCGCCATCGATCGTCGCTTCGTTGGTCAGGGTCATCGGCATCGGCACGGTGATGTTCATCGACCATTTGATCGTGTTGCCGTCGACCACGCCGTCGGTGATCTCCGCAGTGCCCATCGCGCCCGCCTGGGTGCCGGTCCAGCTGGTGCCGTCCGACTTGACCGTCAGCGTCGCCTTCTGGTCGCCCATCGGCGACTTCACGACCGTCTCGTACACGCCATCGACTGCCATCTTATCTCTCCCGTGAATTCCGTCAGCGCGCGCCCAGCGACGCCGCAGGCACGACCTCGACAGGCAGCCCGACCTTGTCAAGCTGGGGCCTAACCGTCTTGGCATCGCCGACCACGACCCAGACCACCTTCTTGGGGTCGATCGCCTGGGCGATGACGCTACGGAGTTGGGGCAAAGTCAGCGCACGATATCGGTCGGCGATGGTCGCATAATAATCGTCCGGCCGTTTATAGATAAAGTTCGATACCATCGCCCCCATCACCGCGCGCGAGGTCTCGAAGCTGCCCGACAGCGAGCGAATCGCCCCGGCGATCGCGCGATCATATTCCTCCTGGGTCATCGGCTTGTCGCCGACATAGGAAGCGACGTCGCCCATCGCCGCGACGATCGAATCGCCGGTGCGATCCGCCTGGACCCCCGCCGATATGATGAAGGGAGTCGCTCCCTGCGCGCGGGAGAAGCGGCCACTGGCGCCATAGGTCCAGTGCTTGTCCTCACGCAGGTCCATGTTGATCCGGCCTAGAAAGCCGCCGCCCAACCCGTCATTGGCGGTGTTGACCGGGAGTAGTTCGTCGGTCCCGACCAGGCTGGTCGGGATTCCGCCATAGATTACCGATTGCGGCGAGTCCGGGCGATCGACCAGCAGGATCTTCGGCGCGGCGGGCGCGATCCCGACGACATCGCTTTTGGCCCCGGCCGCGCCGTCCATCGTCCAGTCGCCAAGCACCGCGTCGAGCGCTGCCTTGACCTCGCCGAGCGGACGGTCGCTGATCACGAACAGGGTCGCCTTGTCGGGGCGCAGCCACGCCTGGCGGAAGGCGATCAGGTCGTCGCGAGTCAGCTTGGCGACCGCATTGGCGTCACCACCCCCGAACGACTTGGCATAAGGCGATTGGGGACCGTAGATCAGGCGGCCCATAGCGCGGCCGGCCAGCGCATTGGCGTTGGTCAGTTCCGACGCGATCCCGGCGAGCTGCTGGTTGCGCAGGCGATCAACCTCGGTCGGCGCGAAAGCGGGGTTGCGCAGCACATCGGCGAACAAGGCTACCCCGGGCTTCAGGTTGGGGCTGGGCATGTCGATCGAGAAGGCCGTGCTGTCGCTGTCGATCCCGGCAGTGATGTTGGCGCCCAGCCGCTCCTGCGCTTCGGCGTAATCGAGCGAATCCAGGCTCGTCGTGCCCGAGCTCATTACTGCCAGGGTAAGTTGCTGCGTCCCGAGCGCGGTCGGCGCGTCGGCGGCGACGCCGGCGTCGAAATTGACCATGATCCGGGTGACCGGCGTCGCGGTGCGCTGCGCGTAGATAATCGTCACGCCGTTCGCCAGCTTGGCCCGCTCCACCTTGGGAAAGGTCAGGTTGGCGATCGATCCGACGTCCGGCAGCGCGCCGCGCGTGCCCTTGGCGGCGGGTTCGTCGGCGGCCTTGACCGCGACGGGCTTGGGCACCGCCGCTTCTTCATAGACATCGCGCGGTCCCGGCACGATGTCGACGCCATAGACCGGGCGGCCGAGCCACTTGCCGGCAACCGCCTTGACCTTGGCCGGGGTCTCGGCGGCGAGTTCGGCCATCTCTTTCTTGTAATGAGCGGGATCGTCCGAATAGAGCGCGCCCTCGGCCAGGGTAACGGCCTTGCCGCCGAACCCGCCGACCGCTTCCAGCCCTCGCACGCGGCCGCTGATGCTCCGCACCTGGTAACGCTGGACTTCGTCGGCGGTCGGGCCGGTCGCCAGGAAATCGGCGACGATCGCGTCGAGCCGCTTCGCGGCCGCCGCGGCATCGACACCCGGACGCACATCGACATTGATCTCGAAAATGCCGACCTGGCTGAAGCTCTGGTTGCCCGCGCTGACGCGCACCGCGAGCTTCTCCTTTCGCACCAGCGCGTCATAGAGCCGCGAACTGCCGCCGCCGCCGAGCACGCCCGCCGCGACGTCGAGCCCGATACTATCGGGGTCGTTGAGGCCGGGCACCGCCCAGGACCGCGTGATCCGGGTGGCCGCGACGCGATCCTTCATCGTCTCGAACTTCGCGGTCGGCAGTGTCGGTATCGGCGCATCGGGCAGCACCGTCTTGGGGCCGGCCGGGATGCCGCCGAAATACTTCTCGACCAGTGGCTTGGCGGTCGCGGCATCGATATCGCCGGCCAGGACCAGCACGGCGTTGTTCGGGCCGTAACGCTCCTTGAACCAGTCCTTCACGTCGGCAAGGCTGGCACTGTCGAGATCGGCCATCGAGCCGATCGTCGAATGCTCATACGGATGCCCCTTGGGGAACAGGCCGCTCAACTGGCGATATTCGAACAGGCCATAGGGCTCGTTGTCGCCCTGGCGCTTCTCGTTCTGAACAACGCCGCGCTGCTCGTCGAGCACAGCCTGGGTGATCGCGCCGGTCAGATAGCCCATGCGATCGCTCTCGAGGAAAAGCGCTCGATCGAGCGCCGGGGTCGGCACCGTCTCGAAATAATTGGTGCGGTCGAAATAGGTCGTGCCGTTGAAATCGGTCGCGCCGACATTCTTCAGGGGCACGAAGAAATCGCCCGGCGCATTCTCGCTGCCGTTGAACATCAGATGTTCGAACAGATGGGCGAAGCCGGTCTTGCCGGCGGGCTCCATCTTAGATCCGACATTGTACCAGACGCTGACCGCGACCACCGGCGCCTTGCGATCGGTGTGGACGATGACGCGCAAGCCGTTCTTGAGCGTGAACTCGGTGAAGGGGATATCGACCGACTTGGCGAGGACGCTGACCGGCGCGGCCGGCGGCAGCGCGGCCCGCTTGGCGGGTTTGGCGGCGGCGGGCTTCGACTGCGCGACGGCAAGATCGGGAGTGGCGATCGCGAGCAACGCGACGCCGGAAAGCGCGAAAAGCTTGATGGTCATGAATGCCCCTGGTCGATCGGGAAGGAAATCGAATGACGCGAGGCTAAGTCAGCTTCGCGGCACTGGCAAGTCACGGGCGATACAAGCGCTCGATATTTGCTTTGAGATCACGCGGATAGAACCAGACTGGTTTTAATTTGTGCGCGACGAACAAAGCCGATTGGTCGGTATAATGCGGAGAGTCGGGCCGCGTCGTCGCGGCACCGAATGGCTGGATCGATTTCGACGTCACCCGCCCGGCCTTGTCCCATTGAACGAACATCACGAAGCTGTCGCCGTGCTTGACCGCCAGCCGGCCGTCGGGCGCCTCGTCCCAATTGGCCGTGGCGCGCAGCACTTCCGGCCCGCCATCGAGCGGCAAGTCGACCTTGCCCTGGCGGAGCCGCAGCATCGTGCCGAGCGGCGGATCGAGCCGGCCGAACACGCGCTTGAGATAGGCCGTCGCCTCGACCAGGGTCGCGCGCGGATCGGCTTCGGGCTGGCGATTATAATGCCACTTCTGCCACGTCTTCATCATCAACGCGGCAAGCGCGTCTGCCGGCCCCTTGCCGTCGAGGTTCCAGTCCCATTGGCGGAGCAGCGCCTGGGCCGCGGCCATTTGCTTGTCGCCTTTCGGATCGGCGGCGATCAGATCGGCGAACCATTTGCCGGTCCCGCCGCGACGGCTGACCCCGGTATCGAACTTGATCCGCTCGAGATCGGCCTGGCTGATCGCGGGATTGGCGCTCATCAATTCGAGAGCGCGGTTGTCGCGGTTGGTCGTGTCGGTCTCGATTCCCAGGAGCGGCGACCAATCGGCCGGGTTCATCTCCGACCCCGCACCCGCCGACAGGAATGGAGTCGAATTGGCGTTGACCAGGAAACCCGATCGCGGATTCACGTTGCGCGGCACCATCGACCAGGGGACCGTCCCCGGCGCGAAATCGGCCGAGGTGTCGCCAGGCAGCACCTTCGAATAATCGTAGCCCGGCTTCCTCTTCAGGAACGAGGCGTTGTAGAAATAGGCGATGTTCCCGGCGGCGTCGGCATAAAGAAAATTGGTCGCCGGCACGCCCTGCATCGCCATCGCGCGCTGCCAGTCGTCGAACGTCTTGGCCCGCGTGAGCCGGTAATATTGCTCCACCATCTTGAGCTGGTCGGCGCCGGCATAGCGGATCGCAAAGGCACCCGATTTGGTCTCGACCACCGGCCCTTGCACCGCCCGATAGACCGTCTTGGGCACCGGCAGCACGAACGGGCCCCACAATTTGACCGGCAGCCACACCGTCTCTTTTTCAAGCGCGCGCCACTGCCCGTCGAACCGATAATGCGTGCCGTCGCCGTCGAGCACGAGCTTGTAAGTATCGATCAGGTCGGGACGATTGACCGTATTGGTCCAGCCCAAAGTCTCATTGTGCCCGAGCAGCGGATAGGGCGCGCCCGGCAGCATCGCCCCCGCGAAATTCCAGCCAGTCTTCGAATGGACGACGAGCTCGTACCAGGCGACCGCGCCGCGCCACGGCTGGTGCGAATTGGAGACGAGCCGCGTGAACCCGTCCGACGATCTTTTCGGCGCGACGACGAACGCATTCGATCCGTTTTCACGGCCATCGGGGCCGACCGGCGTGACGTCCGGCGCGTCCGGCTGCGGCCCGGCATTTTCCTTCGGCAGCGGTGTATCGCCGACCAGCGCGCCCAAGGTCGCATCGAGCCCGAAGAAGAAGGGCGAGCGCATCACGAAGCCAGTGGCGATGTCCTGACCGTTGACCGGGAACAACCTGGCCTGTTTCACCTCGCCGGGATGTCGCGCGGCATAAGCGTTGAGGCCCGAGGCATAGCCATCGAGCAATGCGCGGACATCGGCAGGCTGCTTCAGATAGTCACGGTCGACCGTCTCGCGCGCATGGAGCAAGTGGAGGACGTAATCGGTCTTCGCCCCGTCAGCACCATCGAGCGCGCCGAGCCGCCCGCGCGCCATCGCGACGACTTCCTGCAAAGTCGAAAAATCGTCCTCGGCATGGGCGTAAGCGATGCCATAAGCGACATCGGGATCGGTCGCGCCGAAGATATGCGGCACCCCGAACCGATCGCGCGCGACCACCGTGTCGTAATGGTGCGGCGGGGGTGCCTCGGCGCGCACCGCAGTCAGCGGCTCCCACGTCGCCAGGCCGATGGCCGCGAGCACCAGCAGCAGGGCGACGCCCAGGCCGATCCATTTCAGAATCCTCAAATCCCCGCGCTCCCCACGGTGTTAGGCGGCGGGGTGTGCGGTATGTGCGGAGGTTTGTCACGGGGGCGATTATTCCTTCTCCCCTTGTGGGAGAAGGAAGGGGCCCGCGAGCGAAGCGAGTGGGAAGGATGAGGGGGAGTCCGTTTAAGGCGGACATTCCCCCCCTCACCCTTCCGCCGCCTTCGGCGGCTCCCTCCCTCTCCCACAGGGGGAGAGGGAGAGAAGGGACGCGCCCCTCCCCTTCTCAATCCGCAACCAGTCCTCAGAACTTGGTCTTGAGCGTGACGAAAAATTGCTGCGGCGCTCCCACCAGCAGCGTCTGATTGTCGCCGCGATTGCCGAAGCCGTTCGACCCGATCGTGGCGATATACTTCTTGTCGAACAGGTTGGTGGCGTTGCCCTGGAGTTCGAACTTGCGGCCGCTAATGTCCAAATGCACGCCCACCGTCGCGTCGACCAGCACGCGTCCGGGGACCGACTGGTCGTTCTCGTAAGTGAAATAGCGCTTCGACATGTAGTTCGCGCCGATCCGCCCGAAGAACAGCTGACCGTCATAGGTGATTTCGCCCGACGCGATGTGCTTGGGGGAGTCGACCACGGTCTTGTCGGCGGTGTTGGCAATCAGCACACCCTTCGCGTTGAAGACGTTATCGCGATAGGTCGAGTCGTTATAGGCGTAGGAGGCGAACAGCCCGAAACCATAAGGCAGCTTGACCTGGCCCGTCGCTTCGATGCCGTAGGAACGGACCGATCCGACATTCTGCAGGATGGCCGGATTGCCGATGATCCCGGCGCCGTTGGCGAACGCGATCAGGCGGTTCTGGAAATCGATATAATAGCCCGCGATCGATCCGGTGAACGGCCCCGACCGGACGCGCGCGCCGAGTTCGTACGTATCCGAGCTTTCGGGCTTCAGGTTGCCGAGATTGTTGAATCCCACTTGCGTCGTCGCGAACGGACCGCCGGTGGCCGAGGCGACGAAGGCGCGGGTCACTTCGGTGAAGCCGCCGAACACTTCCGCCTGGCCGCCTAATTTGTACACGAAGCCGGCATGCGGCTGAAACCAGTCGGTGGTCTTGATCTTGCCCTGCGCCAGCCCGCCGGAAACGATCGGCGTCGCCGTCGCGCGGACGTCATAGCCTTTCCAGCCCAGGTTGACCGTCAACTTGCCGAAGGTGAGCTTGTCCTCGACATAATATTGCACAGTGTCGGTGTGGTATTGGAAATCCCATTGCGTCGCGAACGGGTAATCCTGGAAGTCCAGGCTGTCGCGGGTCGACACCGTCAGGCTGTCGAGCCCGTAATAGCGACGCGCCTGGCGGAAATCGTTGCGTTCGTACCAGCCGCCGACGGTCAGTTCGCCGAACATGCCGAGATCGCCGCCGACCGAGCCGAACACGCCCTTGCGGCGGATATCATATTCGGTGGTGCGGACCGAGATCGGCACGCCCGAGGGTGACGGCACGTACGGGGTGAACCAGATGCCTTGCCCGTGATTGGAATGGTAATAGCCCTTGAGACTCCACTTGATCTTCGAGTCACCCGAACTCTCGGCACCGAGCGAAGCGAGATAGTCGTTCCGTAGGCCCGCCGCGTCGTAATAAGCATCATCGGCATTGGCGAAAGGCACCGGCCAGGTCGTCCCCGCCGCCGGATTGGTCACGGGCGCCCCGGTATAGCCGGTGTTCGCGCCGACCTGCGCGACCTTGACCGCGAGCGGGAAGTTATTGCTGATATTGTCCCAGTTCCAGCCGAGCCGCTTGATCATGTCGAGCGACATGTCCTGATAGTCATTCTCGCGCCGCGCCGAGAAATCGAACGTGCCGACCAGCCGCACGCCGGGCGTGACGGGCGCGACGAACTTGGCATTGACCTGGCTCTGGCGTTGCGAACCCCAGCCCTTCCACTTGTCGGTATCGGCAAAGGCATAGGAAACATAGGCAGAGGGGCCGTTGGTGCCGAGCGCGCCCGTGTCGAGGCGGAAGAAGGCGCGCACCGCATTGTCGCTGCCATAGGTGCCGTTGGCGGTGACGCCGAACGTCTCGGTCGGGTCGGACGAGAAGAATTCGACCGTGCCGCCGAGATTGTTGGTCGCCTGCGTCCCGATCGAGCCGGCGCCCTGCGATACGCGAGTCTCGCCGATATTCTCCGAGCTGATCGCGCGGCTGATATGGAGGCCGTTGACGTTGCCGTAGCTCCCGTCGCCGAGCGGAATGCCGTCGAGTGTGAAGCCCAATTGGTTCTGGTTGAAACCGCGGATCGAGACGCGCTCCGACCATTCATAGGCACCGAACGGATCGGCCGACTGGAAATTGACGCCCGGCAGTTTGGAAATCGCCTTGAGCGGGCTGGTGCCCGAGGCCAGGATATCGATGTCCGCGGCGCCGATCCGCTGCACCTGGCGCGATTCACCGCGGCCGATGACGACGATGTCGGTCGCGTCGGCAGCGGCAGGCGCGCTATCGTCGGCCGCCGGGGCTGCGGCCGCGGATTTATCATCGGCAACTGGCTTGTCCGCGGCTTGGGCGGCGAGCGGCCAGGACAGAGCGGTGCCGGCAAGCAGGCAGGCGGATACGATGCGGATCATAAACATTCCCTTTGGGCTACGTGGATCGTTCCCTCTGGGCTCGCGCCTAGGCATGCTGCGTTGCACAATGGCGGCATTTGGGTTGCAGTCTGGAGAAAGGTCCGTGACGGACCCGTGACGATCGCAAGCTGGGGGAGTTACGAATTGCACCGACCAACCTTGTGTTGCAAAGTTGCAACACTAAATTCGTGCCAAGATTTGATCAGGGACGACCAATGAACCTCGAAAAATTTACCGACCGTGCCAAGGGCTTCCTGCAATCGGCGCTGACCGTCGCAATCCGCATGAACCACCAACAGATCGCTCCCGAGCATCTGTTGAAGGCGCTGCTCGAGGACGAGCAGGGTCTGGCTGCAGGCCTGATCCAGAAGGCCGGCGGCGACGCGAAGAAAGCGACCAGCGAGACCGACCTTGCTTTGTCCAAGATACCCGCCGTGTCGGGCGCCGGCGCGCAGACCCAGCCCGGGCTCAACAACGATGCCGTGCGCGTGCTCGATCAGGCCGAGCAGATCGCGCAGAAAGCGGGCGACAGCTATGTCACCGTCGAGCGGCTGCTCGTTGCGCTCGCGCTCAGCCTCAACACCGCCGCCGGCAAGGCGATCAAGGCGTCCGGCGCGACGCCCGAAGGCATCAACGCGGCGATCAACGAGCTGCGCGGCGGGCGCACCGCCGATACCGCGGGCGCCGAGGACCGTTATGACGCGCTCAAGAAGTTCGCGCGCGACCTGACCCAAGCGGCACGCGACGGCAAGCTCGATCCGGTGATCGGCCGCGACGAGGAAATCCGCCGCACGATCCAGATCCTGGCGCGCCGGACCAAGAACAATCCCGCACTGATCGGCGAACCCGGCGTCGGCAAGACCGCGATCGCCGAAGGGCTGGCGCTGCGCATCGCCAATGGCGACGTGCCCGACACGCTCAAGGACCGCCGCCTGATGGCGCTCGACCTCGGGTCGCTGATCGCCGGCGCCAAATATCGCGGCGAGTTCGAGGAACGGCTGAAGGGCGTGCTCGACGAGGTGAAAGGCGCCGAGGGCGACATCATCCTGTTCATCGACGAGATGCACACGCTGATCGGCGCGGGCAAGACCGACGGCGCGATGGATGCGTCGAACCTGCTCAAACCGGCGCTGGCGCGTGGCGAGCTGCATTGCGTCGGTGCCACCACGCTCGACGAATATCGCAAATATGTCGAAAAGGACCCGGCGCTGCAGCGACGGTTCCAGCCGGTGTTCGTCGGCGAGCCGACGGTCGAGGACACGATCTCGATCCTGCGCGGGTTGAAGGAAAAATATGAGCTGCACCACGGGGTGCGGATCACCGACGCCGCACTGGTGTCGGCGGCGACACTCTCCAACCGCTACATCACCGACCGCTTCCTGCCTGACAAGGCGATCGACCTGATGGACGAGGCGGCAAGCCGTATCCGGATGGAAGTCGAGTCCAAGCCGGAGGAGATCGAGACGCTCGATCGCCGCATCATCCAGCTCAAGATCGAACGTGAGGCGCTGAAGAAGGAAACCGACGCGGCGTCGAAGGATCGCCTCGCCAACCTCGAAGGCGAGCTCGCCAATCTCGAACAGCAATCGAGCGAACTGACCCAGCGCTGGCAGGCCGAGAAGGACAAGATCGGCGCCGAGGCCAAGCTCAAGGAACAACTCGACGCCGCGCGCATCGCGCTCGACCAAGCGCAGCGCTCGGGCGACCTCGCCAAGGCGGGTGAGCTGTCCTACGGCACCATTCCGCAGTTAGAGAAGCAGCTCGCCGAGGCCCAGGGCTCGACCAAGGGTGCGATGCTGCGCGAGGAAGTCACTGCCGAAGACATCGCCGGCGTCGTCAGCCGCTGGACCGGCATTCCGGTCGACCGGATGATGGAAGGCGAGCGCGCCAAGCTCCTCCAGATGGAGCAGCAACTCGGCAAGCGGGTGATCGGACAGGCCGATGCCGTGCGCGCCGTATCGACCGCGGTGCGCCGCGCGCGCGCCGGCTTGCAGGACCCCAACCGCCCGCTCGGCAGCTTCCTGTTCCTCGGCCCGACCGGCGTCGGCAAGACCGAGTTGACCAAGGCGCTCGCCGAATTCCTGTTCGACGACAGCGCGGCGATGGTGCGGATCGACATGAGCGAGTTCATGGAGAAGCATTCGGTCGCCCGTCTGATCGGCGCGCCGCCGGGTTATGTCGGTTATGAGGAAGGCGGCGTTCTAACCGAAGCAGTTCGTCGACGCCCCTATCAGGTCGTGCTGTTCGACGAGGTCGAAAAGGCGCATGGCGATGTCTTCAACATCCTGCTCCAGGTTCTCGACGACGGCCGGCTGACCGACGGCCAGGGCCGCACAGTCGACTTCACCAACACGATCATCGTGCTGACCTCCAATCTTGGTAGTCAATATCTGTCGAGCCTGGGTGATGGCGAGGACGTGTCGGCGGTCGAGCCGCAAGTGATGGAGATCGTCCGCGGGCATTTCCGCCCGGAATTCCTCAACCGGCTCGACGAGATCGTGCTGTTCCATCGGCTGGGACAAAGCGAGATGGCGCCGATCGTCGACATCCAGGTCGAACGCGTCGGCAAATTGCTCGCCGACCGCAAGATCACGATCGAGTTGACCCAGGCGGCGCGCGACTGGCTCGGCCGCGTCGGCTACGACCCGGTCTATGGCGCCCGCCCGCTCAAACGCGCGGTCCAGCGTTATCTGCAGGACCCACTTGCCGATCTGATCCTGTCGGGCGAGGTCAAGGACGGCCAGACCGTCAAGGTCGATGAAGGGGACGGGAAGCTGACCTTGACGGTCGTCTGATCAGTTCCCGTCATCGCCGGACAAAAAAGGGGGCCGCTCCATCGCTGGAGCGGCCCCCATTCTTTTGCTTCTCGGGCAGGGATCAGAACTTGAAGTTCGCCCCTGCGCGGAAGAAGCGACCGACGATCCCCGATTGAGTCCAGGTCGGATTGTAGTTCGCCGCCGCGCCCGCGTAGTTGGCGGGGTTGAGCGGTGCCGATGCATTGAACAGATTGAGCGCGTTCACATAGAAGGTGAAGTGGTCATTGATCTTGACCTGGCCGACCAAGTCGAAGTCGATGAAGCTCTTCGAGCGGCAGCCGAAGTTCGGGTCGGTGCCACCGTAGAGATTGTCGGCACAGCTGGTGGCGCCGTGACCGTTCTGGTCTTCCGCAACCGACTTGTAGCCGCTGACATAATAAGCGGTGCCGGTCAGCGTGAACTTGCCGAACTCCAGGCTGTTCATCCAGTTGGCGCGCCATTTCGGGGTACCCGCGCCCGACGACAGGATGTACGGCGCCTGCGTGCCGACATAATGGTCGTACGGCTGATCTGCGGCCGGCTTGAAGTCGTAGTAGAAGATGTCAGTCGCTTCACCCTGGCTGGTCCACTTGACCCCACCGAGGTCGAACCGGACAGTGGCCGACACGTCCAGGCCTGACGTCTTCAACGCCGCCGCATTCGCGTACGGTGAGTTGACGATCAACACCTTGCGGATCGCGTTCGGCGCTTGCGGATCGGGATCGTCGAGTACGAACGTATAGCCGTCCGGGATGGCGCCGCCCGAATAATAGGCGTCCAGCGCCGCGCCCGCGAGCGGACCGCCCGAGATCACGTCGGTCTTCTTGATGTTGTAATAATCGACCGACAGGCTCAGCCAGTGTGCCGGCTCGAACACCACGCCACCAGTGAAGCTCTGCGACTTTTCGGGCTTGAGGTTCGGGTTCGACGCGCTGTTGAAGCCGATCGAATAAGGCTGGACGTAAGCGTCGTTATTGTGTGCCGCCACGACATCGTCAGGCAAGGTTGCTGACGTATAGCCGATCACCGCACCCGCCTGCGATTCGGCGAAGCTCGGCGCCCGGAAGCCGCGCGAGTAAGTGCCGCGCAGCATCAGGCCCTTGATCGGCGTGAATTTGGCGCCGACCTTCGGTGAGAAATTGCTGAACCCGTCCGAATAGTGATCATAGCGGCCGGACACGTTGATATCCAACGTCGACAACACCGGCGCATCGATTTCGAAATAAGCGGCCCAGATGGTGCGCTTACCGGCGGCGGTGACCGCGTTGAGGCCGAGGAACGCGTTGTTCGCATTGGCGTTCGGATTGTTCAGCGTTTCACGACGAACCGATCCGCCGATACCGACCTGGAGCGGGCCGCCAGGAAGCTGGAACAGCTCCTTGGTCAGGTTCCCCTGGATCATGTACAATTCGCTATGCGCCTCAGTGATCGCGGCGGGCGAAATCGAGTCGATCACCGATTGCGGCGTCAGCGACGGATTCACGAAATTGTAGGTGCCGTTCTCGATCGCCGCGGTCAGGCCAGCGATGTTCAGATAGCCCTGGTTGGTGCCCTTCAGATCGCTGCGCGCGTAAGTCGCGTCGACCGAATAGCCCCAGCCGTCGCCGAACTTGCCGCTGATGCCACCGGCAATGCGATAGACGTCATTCTCGGTCGTCGCGCGCTGGATCAGTTCGGGGAAAGCGTAGGAGAGCTGCGCATCGACGCAGCTCACGGCTTCGACGCATCCTGCGACCGCATAGGGGTTGTTGGGATTGAGCTGGCCGTTCGACAGGATCGCCGGCAGCACGAGGTTGGTGGTGTTGATCGGGTTACGCTGACGGACCGAGAAAGGCGCCGCCTCCGAATAGACCTTGCTGTGGTAATAGGTGCCGGTCAGGTAGGCCTGCGAATTGCTGCCGACATTGGCGGTCAGTCGCGCCGTGGCGCCGTAGCGGGTCTGCTCCGGCTGCAGCGTGCCATATGGAATGGTGTTCTCTTCGCAATAGTCGCCGGTCGCGTCGGTGTGCTGAGTGGTCAGCCCGTTCGCGCGGCAACCGGCGGGATTGAGGATCCGCGTCGGCAATGGCGTGGCATCGGGATCACCCGGCGTCGGGATATAGGCACCCGAGAAAATATTGCCGGCAGTGGTCTCCATCGCGGGGCGAACAACTGCGCTGGTCGAGCCGAGACGCGTGCCGAACGCGCCGCCCAGTTCGGGCGAGTTCACGTTGAAATTGTCGCCGCCGATCGACGTCAGATCGGCCGTATTATAGGGGAAGCCGCGATCGGCAGCCGAAATCAGGCTGTCATGCTCATACTCGCCCGTGACATAGATGTTGAAGCCCTGGCGCGCCAGGTCGCCATAGCCGGCCGTGAGCGTCAGGCGTTGCTCGCCGCCATCGCCCTTCTCCGAAACGCCGCCTTCGGCGGTACCTTCGATGCCCTTAATCTCTTTGCGCGTGATGATGTTGACGACGCCGCCGATCGCGTCCGCACCGTAAGTCGACGACGCGCCGTCCTTCAGCACGTCGATGCGGTCGATATTGCTCTTCTGGATCGAGTTGAGGTCGACGAACGCGCGCTGGCCGTCGTCGGCGTAAGGGTAATAGGTCGTGCGGATGCCGTCGATCAGCACCAGCGTCGAATTGACGGTCAGACCGCGGAGCGAGACGCCCGCGCCGCCCGAGCCGAAGCCATTAGCGAATGCTGAGGGAATCGAACCGGAATTGTCGGCCGAGATCGAGCGGACGGCATCGGCAACGTTGGTGATGCCGGCCTTTTCGAGGTTTTCGGCGCTCAGCGTGGTGATCGGCGAAACCGTATCGCGGTTGGACCGGAACAACGTCCCGGTAACGACGATGTCGCCGCTATTGGCCGCCTGATCGTCCTGTGGCGCGGCTGGCGCTGGCGCCGCCGTTTGTGCCGGGGCGGGCGTATCCTGGGCAAAAGCCGGAGCGCCGTACAATGCAGCCGACGCGCCTGCGCCGCACAGCATCAGCGCGCGCAACCCCGCGCTCCCGCGAAGCGAACGCGTAAGTGTCGTATTGATCTTCACCGAGGTCTTCCCTTTGCCTGGCCCGTCCGTTCCCCCTTGCGGTGCGAGCGTCGCCAAGCCCCTGCGAACCGCCCTCCCAGGCTCGTTCGAGGCACGGGCGGGTGGATGGAACCTATGCGGATAGGTGTAAAGCCGGCACGGAGCGCCGCCTATTGGTTTCGTTTTGGCTGTAGCAAATTGGCCACACACCGTTAGGAGCGGCTGTCGCCGACAAAAAAGGGGCCGCTCCATCGCTGGAGCGGCCCCGATCATGTCGGTCGATGAGAGCGAGGACCTAGAAGTCGACCTTCGCACCGACGCGGAAGAACCGGCCGACAAAGCCCTGGCCTTCCCAGGCCACGTTGTAATTATAGCCGAGGTTGTACGACTGGCCGGGGTTGAAGTCCGGCGTCGCGCCCAAGATGTTCAGCGCGTTGGCGTACAGGGTAAAGTGATCGGCGATCTTCGTGCTCGCGGTCAGGTCGAGCGTGATGAAACGCTTGGCCCGGCACTTGAAGATCGTGCCGTCCGCATAGGTCGCCGCCGAAACGCCGCCATTGGCGTCGCAATCGCCCTTGATGCCACCGTAATCGATCGACGCCATGTCGTAACCGCTGGTGTAGTTCACCGTAGCGGAAAGTGCCGTGGCACCGAAGTCGAGCGTATTGACCCAAGTGCCGCGCCACTTCGGCGCACCCGAGCACGACGTGATGTCGCACGGGCTGAGCGTGCCGTCATAACGCTGGATCGTGCCGTCGATATTCTTCTCCAGCTTGATCAGGTACGACGCGTCGACCCGGCTGGTGAAGGTGATCCCGCTGTTGATCGGGAAGCGCGCGGTGCCCGAGAAATCGAGACCCGAAGCGGTTTCTGAGTTCGCGTTGACGAACGAATATTGAATGAAGCCGAGCAGCGGCAAGGCGTTGGGGTGATCAGGATCCTTGATGCCCGGAAGCACCGTCAGGCCCGGAATGTTCACCACGCCGTTATTGGCATAATAGGCATCCTCCACGCCCGAATAATCCGGGTTGGTGATCAGGCCCTTGATCTTGATGTGCCAATAATCCGCTGTGAACGCCAGATTGCGGGTAGGCTCCAGAACGATACCGCCCGTGAACGAAGTCGACTTTTCGGGCTTGAGCGACGGGTTGCCGATTGCGGTCAGACCATAGGAATAGGGCTGTGTCGCATAGGCGTTGTTGCCGTGCGCGGCGAGGAATGCTGGGTCGCTGACCTGGGCGGTGATATAGCCCGTCGTCGGCAGACCATAGGCCTCGTTGAAGCTCGGAATGCGGAAGCCTTTCGAGAAGGTCCCGCGGAGCTTGATCTGCTTGATCGGCTTGAAGATCGCAGTGATCTTGGGCGAGAAATTCTTCTGGCCCGAGGAATAGTCGTCATAGCGGCCCGACGCGTTCAGGCTCAGCATGTCGACGATCGGCGCCTCGACTTCGAAGAAGGCCGATTTGACGTTACGGCTGCCCGTCGCGCCCACCGCGTTGATGCTGTAATAGCGGTCGGCCGGGTTGACCTCATTTGCCGGGTTGGCGCTTGGGTTGGTGATCGACTCCTTGCGATACGACACGCCGACCGCCGCCGACAGCATACCGCCCGGCAACTGAAACAGGTCCTTCGACAGCGTTGCCTGAGCTTGCCACAGGTTCGAACGTGAGTTCGTGACATTGGTCGGCGCGATATAATCGCGGATCGCCTGCGAATTCAGCGACGGATTGATGAAATTGAAGCTGCCGTCGTTGATCACATCGACCAGATGCTGGGCATAAAGGTAGTTCTTGTTCGTGATCTTCAGGTCGACCTGCGACCAGCTGAAGTCCGCCGCGTAGCGCCAGTTATCACCGAACGAACCGTTGACACCAGCCGACGCGCGATAGGTGCGCGCATCCGACAGCGTAATGCGCGGCTGATCATAGCGGTAGTTCACGCGCGCGAATTGGCCGCTGGCCGCGTAAGGGTTGTTAGGATTGAGCGTACCGTTCGCCGCCGTGCACGCGACGGTCGTACCGCGCGGGCAGACATAGACCGGCAACAGCACCGGGCTCAGCGTGAACTGGGTACCGCCCGCTGCGGTTTGGCCAGCGAAGCTCAGCGGCGCAATCGAGGTATCCGTCTTGGTCTGGTAGAAATTGAACATCGCATAGGCCTGCGCCTTGCTGCCCAGATTGACCGTGCCGCGAATGGTCCCGCCCAGACGTTCGACCGAAGGCTGCTCTTCGAGATAACGGTTGACGTTGTCCTGCTGACACTGCTGCGCCCCGTTGGTCACGCCGGTATAGCCGACATTGTTGAACGAATAGCTGCCGTCGGTATTCTGCTTGAACGTAGGAGCCGCCGACCCCTGCTGGGCCGCGTTGAGCGTCACCGAGGTAAGGTTTCCGCAACCGGCGCCAGGGTTGGCGAGTTGCCAGGGCCCCATTGCCACGGTGCCCGGCGCGAACGTGTGGCTGGTGCCGCCCGGATCGACGAACGTGAGGGTGGTCGTATTATAGGGTCGGATCGCAGGAACCATGGTCGATCCAACACCGGGGAAGGAGCCGTCGCCCTGGATGCCGTTCACCACGCCATTGTTGAGGCAGTTCCCCGGCGCGTTGCAGATGCTGCTCAGGTCAGCGCTGTTATAGGGAAACTTGCGGTCGCGCGCGTAAAGCGGATCGTTCTTCTGGTACTCGACATTGGCATAGATGTTGAAGCCCTGCTCCGACAGCTTGCCATAGCCGACCGTGCCGCTCAGGCGCTGCTCGCCGGCGTCGCCATATTCGGAAATGCCCGCCGACCCGTCGAGGTGAACGCCGGTAATTTCCTTCTTGACGATGACGTTGACCACGCCGGCCACGGCGTCGGCGCCATAGGTCGACGACGCGCCGTCCTGGAGTACTTCGATGCGATCGACGATCCCGCTGGGAATCGTGTTCAGATCGACGAAGTTGCGATGGCCGTCGTCCGCCAGCGGATAGGGTGCGCTGCGCAGGCCATCGAACAGGGTCAGCGTGTTGCCGGTGGTCAGACCGCGCAACGACACAGCGGTCGCGCCAGTCGCGAAGTTGAAGCTGTTCCAGCTCTTGCTCATCGAGCCGGCGTTGTTCGCCGCGATCGAGTTGATCGCATCGGCCACGGTGTTGAGGCCGCGCTTCGCGAGATCGTCCGAGGTCAGGGTCGTCAGCGGCGCCGCGGTCGCAGTCGCCGAATTGCGCAACAGCGTACCCGTCACGACGATTTCGGGAGCCGCCGCCTGGTCATCCTGCGGAGCGGGCGCGGCGTCCGTCGCCGGTGCCGGGGTGTCCTGGGCGAAAGCCGGAGCGGCAAACAAAGCCGCCGACGCGCTGGCGCCGCACAGCATCAACGCGCGCAGCGCGGCGCTTCCGCGGAGCGAGCGCGAAACAGTCGAGTTGGTCACGAAATATTCCCTTTGCCTGGCCCGTCCCTTACCCCCAATTATGGTTCGAGCGTTGCCAAGCCTCTCCGAACCACCCTCCCAGGTACGTCCGAGGCCAATGGCCGCACGGATTAAGCTCAGCTTTCCCGCTGTAAAGCTGGGTTTGACAAGTTCGGGTGCGTTTGACCTCACCTGTAGCAAAAAGGTCACAAGGTCCTACGTGGAGGGACCACCCAGCGCAGGCAAAAGAAAAGGGCGGAGCCTCGCGGCCCCGCCCCTAAATTTCTGGTTCGTTCAGATCGATCAGAACTTGACGGTAGCGCCCGCGCGGAACAGGCGGCCGATCACGCCGGCCGACGACCACGCCGGGTTGTAGTTGTTGCCGCCATAGGTGTTCGGATCGAACGGCGCCTTGTTGTCGAAGGCATTGACGACGTTCACGTAGAACTTGAAGTTCTGGTTGATCTTGACCGAGGCCGACACGTCGAAGTCGAAGAAGTGCTTCACCGTGCACTGCAGCGGGCCGCCGGTCGTCGTGGTCACGCCGCCATTGGTATACAGCGCCGAGGTTTCCGACGTCTTGTCGCAACCGATGCCGAGATTGTCGGCAGCATAGCCCTTGTACCCACTGGTGAAGTAGGCCGTGCCGGTCAGCGAGAAGGCGCCCACGTCGAGCGTATTCTGCCAGTTGGCGCGCCAACGCGGGGTGCCCGAGGCCGATGTCGTGACGTACGACGCCAGCGTCCCGACATATTGCTGCGGACCGTTACCCGAGCCGTCATCCACGGTGTAGTCGAGGATTTCGGTGCCTTCGAGGATCGACGTGAACTTCACGTCGTCACTGAGCTTGAACGTCGCCTGGATCTGGGCGTCGATACCCGAGGTCTGCAGAACGTTCCCGTTCGAGTACAGGAAGTTAACCGACAGCGGAGTCGGACGCAGGCCCGGGTGCGCCGGATCGACGGGGTTGGGCGTGATGGTCACGCCGGCCGGGATCGCACCGGTCAGCAGATAGGCGTCGGCAATCGCGCCCGGACCGCCAGAACCGCCGATGATCAGGTTCTTCTTGCGGATATTGTAATAGTCGACCGTCATGCTCAGCCAGCTCTTGGGCTGGAACACCACGCCGCCAGTGAACGACCGCGAAGTTTCCGGCTTCACGTTCGGATTGCCGGTCGAGTTCTGGCCAAGTCCATAAGTCGTGCTGATGTACGAGTTGTTGCCGTACAGCGCCTGGACCGCCGCGCTCGGCGTGTACTGCACGAAGCCGATGACCGCGCCGCTAAGCTCCGGAATCGACGGTGCTCGGAAGCCTTCCGAATACGTGCCGCGGATGGCGAGTTCCTTGATGGGCTGGAACTTGACGCCGACCTTCGGCGAGAAGTGGCTGAAGCCGATCGAATAATGGTCGTACCGACCCGAAGCGTTGACCTCCAGCTGCTTCAGGATCGGCGCATTCAACTCGAAGAAAGCGGCAGAAACGTAGCGGTTGCCCACGGCCGAGAACGGGTTGACCGTGATGAAGTCGCGCAGCGGAACCGGGTTCGGGTCATACTGGGCTTCGTAACGCTCCTGAGCGCCGACACCCACCTGGAGCGGACCACCAGGCAGCTGGAACAGCTCCTTCGTCAAGGTCGCCTGGACCTGCCAGAGTTCCGAATTGGCGCGAGTCTGCAGCACTGGCGAAATCTGGTTGCGGACCGCCTGCGTGTTCAACGACGGATTGACGAAGTTATAGGTACCGTCGTTGATCGCCTTCGTCAGACCGGCGATGTTCAGGAAGCCACGACGGGTCTGTTCGAGATCGGTGCGCGAATAAGTCGCCCCGACCGAATAGCCCCAGCTGTCGTCCGCACCGAACTTGCCGTCGATGCCGGCCGCAATGCGGTACGTGCGCGACAGGTTGGTCAGGTTCGACGGAATATCGCCGAAGCGATAATAGATCAGCGCAGCCTGCCCGGCCGCAGCGAATGGGTTTTGCGGGTTAAGTTGGCCGTTGCTCAGGAACACCGGCAGCGAGATACCGCGGGTTTCGACCGGGTTGCCGTTCGAACGGATCGACTGCGGCGTACCGTCGATGAACACCTTGCTCTGGTAGAAGTTGGCGGTCAGGTAAGCCTGCGCCTTGCTGCCAACATTAACGGTGAAGCGTGCGGTCCCGCCGAAACGGGTCTGCCGGGGCTGGATCACGCCATAACGGTTGATTAGATCCTGTTCGCAATACGAACCGGCCGACGTCGTGTGGAGGATGGTGTTATCCTGCGCGCAGTTACCCAGCACCTGGAACAAACCGCCGGGAACCGCCGTGCCGAATGGGATCCCAGAGCTGTTGGCAGTCGGCGTAGCCGGACGAACCACGGCAACCGTGGCGCCCGACGTCGACGTTGCCGAAGGCGGCGTGAAGCCGAAGTTGCCGTTGCGGCCGGTATAACCGCCACCGACGACGCCCGCGGCATTGCGGCCGACGAGCGAGCTCAGGTTATTGGTGTTGTACGGGAACTCACGGTCACGGTTGTAGACGCTGCCGAGACGCTGATATTCGCCGCTGATATAGAAGTTATAGCCCTGCTCCGCGAGCGAGCCGAACCCTCCGGTCAGCTGAATACGCTGGCTGTCCGAATCGCCGCGCTCGGAAATACCGGCTTCGACGCGCGCGTCGAGACCCTTGATTTCCTTTTTGGTAATGACGTTGACCACGCCCGCGATCGCGTCGGCGCCATAGGTCGACGAAGCGCCGTCACGGACGACTTCGATCCGCTCGACGATCGCCGAGGGGATCGTGTTGAGGTCGACGATGCTGCGCTGGCCGTCATCGGCGAGCGGATAATAAGCCGGACGCAGCCCGTCGAACAGCGTCAGTGTCGAGTTCGTGCTCAGGCCGCGCAGTGAAACTGCGGTCGCGCCCGACGCGAACGCGCCGGTGAAATTCTGCGGAACGGCACCGCCATTGCCGGCGGCGAGCGAGTTGACCACGTCCGACACGGTGGTCAGGCCGCGCTTCTCGATCGAATCGGCGGTGATCGTAGTAACCGGCGACGGCGTTTCGTTGTCGGCGCGACGGAACAGCGTGCCGGTGACGACGATGTCTGGCGAATTGTCAGCCGCCTGGTCATCGGCGGGAGCCGGAGCCGGCGAAGCGGGCGTTTCTTGCGCCTGAGCGGGCGTCGCCAGCGCGAGCAGGCCGAGCGGAGCCGCAGCCGCAAGCAGACGAAGCTTGGACGTCGTTCGGAAAGAGAGCATCGGTGTGTAATCCCCATGTAGCGGGCCACGCCCACGCTCGTTTACCGGCGCGAATCGTGAGCCCCCAGTACCGGCAGGCCCCTACGCCTGTCCGGAATGGGCGACTGGTTACCTTCGAGACGATCGTTGTAAAGCCGGAACCAGGATTGATTGCCGATTTGCAGCAGAGAGTTACACGAAAGTCACACCGAGTATGCGAGGCCCGGCGGGTAGCGAGCCTCGACTTCCACCAGCGGTGGCGCACGTCGTCGGTCCATGGACAATGTCATTTGGGGCAAATGGGCGTCCGTGCGCGTTCGTCGTGAATCTTTATATCAACGCCCGTCATTTTTACGCTCGTGGAACCTCTGTGATGCCTCTTAGCGAGCGTTCACCTCGCACCTATTTCACCCCAGGCATCGGCCCCGCCACCAGCAGCGGATCGATCTTCGCGTTCCGCCAGCGCAGGCTCCAGTGGAGATGCGCGCCGGTCACGCGCCCGGTCGCGCCGGAGAACGCGACGATTTGCCCCCGCTTCACCGCCTGGCCGGGCGTCACGACGATCCGCGACAGGTGCATCAGCGCGCTGTTGAGCCCCATGCCATGGTCGATCATCAGCAGATTGCCTTCGAGCAGGAAGGGATGATCCGATGCCAGGATGACGACGCCATCGGCCGGCGCCAGCACCGGCGTTCCGGCCGGCACAGCGACATCGGTGCCCGAATGGTACGATCCCGCCTCGCCGTTGCGATAGATGCGCTGCGATCCGAACAGGGTCGAGATGCGTCCGGTTGCCGGCCACATGAACGGCTGACGCCATCCCATCGACCCTGTATCCTGCCGCCGCGCCGCGTTGATCTGAGCGATTTCGGCCGGGCGCAATTTCTCGAATTGCGGCATCGGCACGGGGTATTTGGGCAAGGTCGACAGACGCGATATGTCCCATGCCCGCGGATTGATCGTCAGCGTGCGCGAGACCGAGCGGCCGTCGTCCAGCGTCGCGGTCACGGTTGCCGATGGCCCGGCATCGCGGTCGAACGCGATCACGAAGCGGCCGTCGGGCGCCAACGGCACCTCATCGCCGTTGAAGCTGACTCGCTGGGTCCTGGCGGGCGCGGTGCCGATCAGCAATCCGCCCTGGATCATGCTGCCCTTGAAGCTGAAATCGCCGAGCGGGACCGTCGGCATCCGTGACGCGGGCGGCTGAGGGGTGACGACCGTCACCGGCGCGGGACGCGGGGCGGGCGGCGAGCCCGGTTCGACGCAGCTACCCAGCGCGGTCAGCGCGGCGAGGCCGAGGACCCAGCGCCGCGCGCGTTTCACTTCCGTCCTTCAGCCTCTAGCGCGAGCTCGGCGCTGGCATAGGCTTCCTGGCGCGCGACGCTCCAATAGCGCAGATCGTCGAGCGCGATCGGCACCCCCGATATCGCGCAGGTTACATGCCCGCCGGGCACCAGCACGCGAAAGCCATTGGCCATGTAGTGGAGGCGCGCCGGCCGATCGGTATTGGACATCAGCATTGCAGCGTTCCTCGAAATCCCAAGAGAGGCAGGCCAGCCTGGTTGCAACACGGTTACAACAGGGTCGGCTGATCCGGCTTGTCCTTAGCATATGCCTTGCCGCCCGCGCCCTCAACCCGCGCTGCGACATCGCCGTCACCAAAATGGAGCACCAGCCCGCCAGCCTTGCGCGCCGCCACCGCGCTCGTCAGCACGCCGCCCGATTTCGCCTCGACCCAGACATAGCCGCGGTCGAGCACATGACTGGGGTTGAGCGCCTCGACCAGTTTCCACGTCGAGGCCAGCCGATCGCGCGCCGCCGACAGGCGCTGCGCCAGCATCGCTGGCCGCAATGCGCCGGCGCTCCGGTCCAACTGCCCGCGCGCCAGGGTGATGCGCCGTTCGAGCGCGCGGTCGAGCCGCTGCGCGACATCGTCGGCGCGCTGGCGCTGCGGCCCCAGCAGGGCGTCACGCCTGGGCAGCAGTCGCGCCAGCGAATCGGTCCGCTCGCGCCCGCGCTCGACATAGCGCCGCGCGCACCTTTCGGCGCGCTGCGCGTACGAATCGAGGCCCAGCCGCAAGTCAGCGAGCACCGGCACCGCGATTTCGGCCGCCGCGGTGGGCGTCGGCGCGCGCAGATCGGCGGCATGGTCGGACAGGCTGGTATCGGTTTCGTGCCCTACCGCCGAGATCAACGGGATCGAGCAGGCGGCGATCGCGCGGACCACGACTTCCTCGTTGAACGCCCACAAATCCTCGACCGATCCGCCGCCACGCGCGACGATGACGAGGTCGGGACGCGGCACCGGCCCGCCCGGCGCGATGGCGTCGAACCCGGCGATCGCCGTGGCGACGTCCCGCGCCGCGCCGTCGCCCTGCACCTTGACCGGCCACACCAGGACATGCGTCGGACAGCGATCGGCGAGGCGGTGCAGGATATCGCGGATCACGGCACCCGTCGGCGAGGTAACCACGCCGATCACCTTCGGCATGAAGGGCAGCGCCTTCTTGCGGCTCTGGTCGAACAGCCCTTCCGCGCCCAATTGCGCCTTGAGCTTTTCCAGCAACGCCATCAGCGCGCCTTCGCCGGCGAGCTCCATGCGGTCGACGACGATCTGATATTTGGAGCGACCCGGATAAGTGGTCAGCTTGCCGCTGACGATCACTTCGATCCCGTCCTGCGGGCTGAACGGGATCAAAGCCGCCTGCCCTTTCCACATCACGCCATCGATGACGGCCTGATCGTCCTTCAGGCTCAGATAGCAATGACCCGAGGCCGCGCGCTTCCATCCCGAAATCTCGCCGCGCAGCCGCACGCGGCCGAATTCGCCCTCGACCATTCGCTTGAGCCGCCCCGACAGTTCGGACACGCTTTCAGCGGCGGAATTGTCGCCGGGCATGGCCTCGGCTACCAGCCGCGGCGAATCTTCTGGAAAAGGGTCGGGCATGAACGTCCTGCTGATCGGATCGGGTGGACGCGAACATGGCCTCGCGTGGAAGCTCGCGCAATCGCCACTGCTCACCAAACTCTACGCCGCACCCGGCAATCCGGGGATAGCGGAAACCGCCGAGCTCGTCGCGATCGACGTCACCGACCATGACGCGGTGATCGATTTCTGCCGCGCGAACCACGTGGAGTTGGTCGTGGTCGGCCCCGAAGCACCGTTGGTCGCTGGGATAGCCGATGATCTGCGCGCCGCGGGATTGGCGGTGTTCGGTCCCGACAAGGCGCCGGCCCAGCTCGAAGGATCCAAGGCTTTCACCAAGGCCCTGTGCGACCGCACCGACATCCCAACCGCTGGCTATCGCGCCGTCCACTCGCTGGACGAGGCGCGCGCCGCGCTCGCCGCATTCGGCGCGCCGGTCGTGGTGAAAGCCGATGGGCTGGCGGCCGGCAAAGGCGTCGTCGTCGCGATGACAGCGGACGAAGCCGTGGACGCGGTCGAGACATTGTTCGCCGAGCCGGGCGCCAGCGCGGTGATCGAGGAATTCCTCGAGGGCGAGGAAGTCAGCCTGTTCGTGCTGACCGATGGCAGCGCGATGGTCGCGTTCGGATCGGCGCAGGATCACAAGCGCGTCGGCGACGGCGATACCGGCCCCAATACCGGCGGCATGGGCGCCTATAGCCCCGCGCGCGTGCTGACGCCCGAACTCGAGCGTCGTGCGCTCGACGAGATCGTCGCACCGACCATCGCCACGCTGGCGGCGGAAGGCATGCCCTATTCGGGCGTCCTCTATGCCGGGCTGATGCTGACCGCCGACGGCCCCAAGCTGATCGAGTATAATGCGCGCTTTGGCGACCCCGAATGCCAGGTGCTGATGATGCGGCTGGACAGCGACCTGCTGCCGCTGCTGCTGGCGATCGCGCAAGGCCGGCTGGCCGAGGCGCCCTCTCCGGTCTTCAGCCAGGATGTCGCGCTGACCGTGGTGATGGCGGCGGCAGGCTATCCCGGCACGCCCGAGACCGGCGGCACGATCGACGGGATCCAAACTGCCGAGGCGGCCGGGGCGAAAATATTCCAGGCCGGCACCAGGCTTGCCGACGACCGGCTTGTCGCGTCGGGCGGCCGCGTCCTCGCGGTGACCGCGCGTGGCACCGACGTCCGCGCGGCGCAGGCCGCCGCCTATCGCGCGGTCGATGCGATCGACTTCCCAAGCGGCTTTTGCCGCCGAGACATCGGCTGGCGCGAGATTGCGCGTGAGGGCTGATCGGATACGGCAAGCCGAGCGGCTACCGACCTGATCCCCATCACTGGCGAAACGGCTACTCCCCCTCTAGGATAGAAGACGTTTCGTCGTTCGGGAAAACTGTTCATGGACTCTGCCACTTCCCCGCCACCAGTCGGTGCCGCCGCCTATATCTTTCAGGACTGGACCGTGATCGTGCTGATCCTGATCGCGGTGGTCGCGGTGCTGGTCATCGCCGGCATGATCTGGGGCCAGAAGAAGGCCCGCGAGCGCCACCGTGTCGAGGAAGCCGCTGAGGAGCGCGCCGAGGAAGCGGGCGCGACCTTGCCTCCCGCCCCGCCGCCGCCAACGGATGCCGATGCCGGCCTGCCGCGCGATGAACCGCATCCGGAGCCCGAACCGGAAACACCGTCGAGCCCACCTGCTCCAGTCGCCCGCGAGATCGAACCACAGCCCCTGGCAGCGCGTGAACTCGCGCCGGAACCGATCGCGGCGTCGGCAGCCGAACCCGAACCGGCTCCGCAGACGCCGGAGCCGATAACGGAGCCCGTGCCGGCGCCAGAACCGGCCGCCGAGACACCAGCCGAAGCAGCAGTCCCACCGCCACCGCCGGAACCCGCGCCGGTGCTGGAGCCAGTCGCCGCACCGCCAGAACCATCGCCGCCGCCCACGCCCCCCGCACCGGCACCGAATGTCGCGGGGGCGCTCGCGCTGACCACCATCAAGGGGCTCGGTCCCAAGGTCGCCGCGATGCTCGCGGAGCGCGGCATCACCCGCGTCGATCAGCTTGCCGCGCTATCGCCCGACGAGGCGTCCGCGCTGGACGTGCAATTGGGCGCGTTCACCGGGCGGATGGGACGCGATCGCTGGATCGAACAGGCGACGCTGCTCGCCGCGGGCGACACCGCAGCTTATGAAGCGGAGTTCGGGAAGCTGGGCTAGCGCAACAGGCCGGTCGGCGCGAATTTGGTGATCGCCGCCATCATCGCGTCGAACGATTGGTCGGTGCCAGACATGTTGAGCGCGATGTCGCCAAAGCCCATCGCCTTATTCGTGCGTGCCAGTTTGCCCTGCAGCGTGGTCGACGGGAACGCCAACGGATCGCTCAGGAACAGGCATGCGAAACGCTGGCGCTGTATCTTGCCAACCGAAATCCGCTCGATCGCGCTCCAGGGGATCGCCTGGTCGGACCATTGGCGCCACCAGACTCCTCGCGCATCGATGCGGAGCACGACACCCTGCTGAAATAAGCGCGGCAGGCCGATCAGGAAGAACGCCCCGAATAGGATGATCCCTACCCAAGCCACCAAGGTGCGTTTCGTGGTCGGCGCATCCAGCCGGAGCAGCCAAATGCCGAGCGCGACGAAGCCGAGCGCGCCGGCGAGCAGCAGCAACACACGCCAACGGCTCGCTTTGGCCTCGAACGGCATCACTCGCCGCGCGCTCTCGACACCAGCAATTTGTCGATCCGGCGGCCATCGAGGTCGACCACCTCGAACCGCCAGCCCTGTTGCACCACGCTCTCGCCTTCCTCGGGAAGTCGCTTGAGCGCCGCCAGAACCAGGCCCGCGGCGGTCGCATAATCGCGATCGTCGGGCAGGTTGAGGTCGAGTTTCTCGGCGACGAGATCGGCCGAAGCCGACCCGGCGACCAGATAGCTGCCGTCCTCGCGCTGGACGAAATCGGGGCTTTCGTGCGGATCGCTGTCCGACGCGAACGCCCCCGCGATCGCGGCGAGCAAGTCTGCCGGCGTCACGATGCCCTCGAAATGTCCGTATTCGTCGTGGATCAGCGCCATCGGCACTTCCGCGCGCCGCAGCCGCACCAGCGCGTCCATTGCGTCGAGCTGATCGATCACGATCGGCGCCGCCCGCATCAGCACCTTGAGATCGAGCCGGTCGCCGCGAATCGCCGCAGCGACGATGTCGCGCGCCTGGACCACGCCGATCACCGAATCGACCGACCCCTCTGCCACCGGCAACCGCGTGTGCGCCGTCGTCGCGAGCTTCTGGCGAATGCCGGCATCGTCGAGCCCGATATCGAGCCAGTCGACTTCGGTGCGCGGCGTCATCACCTCGCGCACCGGCCGATCGGCAAGGCGGACCACCCCCGAGATGATCGAGCGTTCATGCTCCTCGATCACGCCCGATTTGGACGCCTCGGCGACGATCAAATGGAGTTCCTCGGCGGTGACTTGGTCTTCGCTGTCATGGCTCAGGCCGATCAGCCGGAACAGCATCGAACTGGTCGAATCGAGCAGCCAGACCACCGGCGCCGCGATGCGCGCGAGCCAGGTCATCGGCAGCGCCATCACCGCGGCGATCGGCTCGGGCGAACGCAGCGCAATCTGCTTGGGCACGAGCTCGCCGACGATCAGCGAGAGGAAGGTGGTGAGGCCGATCACCAGCGCGAACCCGGCCTTGTCGGAGAATTCGGTGCTCCACCCGAACCATTGCTGCAGGCGGATCGCGGTCGGTCCGCCCAGCGCCTCGCCCGAATAAGCGCCCGAGATCACCGCGATCAGCGTGATGCCGACCTGAACCGTCGACAGGAACTTGCCCGGATCGGCCGCCAGGTCGATCGCGGCACGCGCGCCGCGGCTGCCGGTCCGCGCCAGCGCCTCGAGCCGCGCCTTGCGCGAAGAGGCGATCGCCAACTCGCTCATCGCGAACACGCCGTTCACCCCGACGAGCACGAGGATGATGACGACGTCGATCCAGGGATAGGGCGCGGGGGTTGGGGGCAAGGTCATGATGTATCACATGCCTACACGCGGGCGGGAAGGTCACGCAACATGGCGTGTGGCCGCGGCGGCCATTCCCCGCCCGCTTGCAGGAGGGGTCATGGGAGGGCATGTCTCGAGGTAGCCTAGCGGAACACGCCCTCCCCCAGCCCCTCCTGCAAGCGGGAGGGGAGCTTACTTTCCGCCACCTCGCCGCGTCGCGAAAAAATCGCGCAGCAAACGGGCTGCCTCTTCCTCACCGATCCCCGGGTAGATTTCGGGCCGATGGTGCACCGTGGTTTGCGCGAACAAGCGCGGACCATGTTCAACCGCACCGCCCTTGGGATCAGGCGCGCCGTAATAGAGCCGGGCGATCCGGGCGTGCGCGATCGCCCCGGCGCACATCGCACACGGTTCCAGCGTCACCCACAGATCGCAATCGCTCAGCCGATCGTCGCCGATCGCTTCCGCCGCCGCGCGAATCGCCAGCATCTCGGCATGGGCGGTGGGGTCGTGGCGGGTGCGCGGCGCGTTGGCGGCGGTGGCGATGACGCGACCGTCCAATACCACCACCGCGCCGACAGGGACTTCCCCCATCGTCGCGGCGGCGGCAGCAGCGTCGAGCGCGGCGCGCATTGGTGGAGGTAGCTGGAACCCGGTTATTGCGGCGCCGCCGAATTGGCCGGAGGCGTGCCGGGCTTGTCGACGCTGATCGTCGGCACCTTGATCGTCTTGCTGGTGGTGGTCACGGTCGGCACCTCTACCGTCTTGTTTTCGGTGCCGAAATTGACCGTCGCCATGTTGGCGTTGACTTCGGGTGCCTGGCCGCCTTCCAGCTTGACGGTGGGCAGCGAGCCCGATTTGCCGTTGATCGTGATCATCCCGAAGGCCAGAAGCGCGATCAGGATGAGGGCGGCAAGGCCGACCAGGGCGAGCAGGAACCGCATATGATGGTCTCCTAAAAATCGAATCGTTCGCGTAATCAACGCTCCGCCACAAGAGCAGGTTGCACGATAAAGCGCGAATCTGTTGACCCGAAGCGCGTCAGCCGCTATCGGCGCCACCTTTCCGGGGTCAGGTTCGTCTTGGCCCGAAACTCAGGATTGATAGCGATGTCGCGCATTTGCGAGCTGACCGGCAAGGGCCGGCAGGTGGGTCACAACGTTTCCCACGCCAATAACAAGACCAAGCGGACGTTCCTGCCCAATTTGCAGAACGTGACCTTGCTGTCGGACGCGCTGGGCACCAGCGTCAAGCTGCGCGTGTCGACGCACGGCCTGCGCTCGGTCGAGCATGTCGGCGGTCTCGACAACTGGCTGGTCAAGACCAGCGACGATGATCTGTCGCTGCGCGCGCGCCGCCTGAAGCGCGACGTCAAGAAGAAGCTGGGCGACACCCAGGCCGCGTAATCGCGCCGGTCCGGCTCGCCCGGACCATCAGCGAATCGCCACCGGCTCGCTCTCCACAGCGGAGAGCGAGCCGGAGTCGTTTCTGCCTGGTGCGAGAGTGGTTCGCCCCCCCCTGCTACAAATCGAGGCGGAACTTCATCAGCAAGGTCTGCTGCAGGATCAGCAGATTGTCGTCGCTGACCATCCACAGCATTGTCGCGCCATTTTCACGGGTGATCGCGAGCCCCTCGAAATTGTCGACCATCAGCGGTGGTGCCAGCCGGGCAATCTCGCGCCCGCGAATGGTCACGCCGGGGCGGATGTGGCGCGGATCGATCAGGGTCAGCACCGCGCTCCAGGCAAATGGCAGCGTGAGTTTGCGGTTGAGGACCAGCACGCGCCCGTCGGGCAGTTCGGTCGCGTCGGACGGATCGTAGCCCTCGGGCGGTAGATAGCCGAACTCGAATCCCCTGAGCGGCTTCTCGACCGGATCGCGGTCGAAGATCAGCGCGCTCCGCGCCTGGCTCGGCAGACGGCGATTGGTCTCGGCGATCACCAGGAACCGGCCATCGTGCAACCGCACCATCGATTCGGCGCCGCCATTTTCCGACCAATCGGCCATCGGCTTCGGCGCGACCATGGTCGCGGGCAATGTCAGCCCGGGCGAATAACGCCAGATCTGGTTGACGCGTTCATAGCCGACCCACACCCGCCCAGTCGCGGGATCGAGCGTCATCGATTCGCTGTCGCGATCGGCCTTGGTCCACCCCGTCCCCGGCCCGACCGGCAGATCGCCGAAGCCTGGCGCGCTGAGACGGAAGCGGTCGTCGAGCCGGAACCGCACGATCGTCCCGCCATCGCTCAACAGCGTGAACAGGCCGCGGTCGATCGTCATCGACGAATAGCCCCCGAACGCCAGGTCTTTGCTGGTCAGCCGGATCCCACCCATGAAGGTCAGCGCACCGACCTTCAAATGTTTCGGGTCGCCGGGATCGAGCGGCACCGGCGTTGCCGTGAGGTCGGGAACGGCCCCAAGCATCGGCCGCTCGGGCGCGCCGCTCCACTGACAGGACAGCGCCAGCGCGAGCATCAGGAGATAGCGGGTGCGGCGGCGCATCGCCGCCTCTCATAGCCGTCGCGCGGCAACCCGCCAGCCTGAACGGCGGATAACGGACGCATTCAGCCTTGGCTCAATGCGAATCGGGCAAAACCCTTTCATCGACACGGAATGGCAGGACGGAAATCGCCGGGGCCCTCTACCGATCGATGGATGAGTTTTTGAGACGGAGACGACCAATGTTGAAGACACTTTCGCTCGTTGGCGCCGCGCTCGCGATGACTGCCGGTGCCGTTGTTCCCCTCGCGCCTGCACAGGCGCAGCGTTACGCCTATGATCAGGCCTATAGCGATGGATACAACCGCGACGGCTATAGCGGTTACGACCGCAACGGCTATCGCGGCTACGACCGCAGCTATCGCGGCTATGACCGCAATTATCGTGGCTATAACCGCAGCTATCGTGCGCGTCAGAAGTGCAACGATGGTGACGGCGGCACGATTGTCGGCGCGATCGCCGGCGGCCTGCTCGGCAACACCGTTGCCGGCCGCGGCGACCGTACCATCGGCACCATATTGGGCGCCGGTGTAGGTGCCCTGGCCGGCCGGGCGATCGATCGCTCGGATCGCCCCGGTTACTGCCGCCGCTAATCCCGAACAGTCGAGTTCTCCCGCGTAGCGTATCCGGGAGAGACAGTCCCCTCGAGTAGCGTATGAGGGCGGAGGGCCGGTTCCGAAAGGAACCGGCCCTCTTGTGTTGGTCGCAGGCGCGCGCATCGCGAACCGATCACGTTAGGCGCGAGCAACCAACGGGCCGGCGGCGCGGTTCAGCGCTGGCTGCGATCGACCGGTTGGGTATCGCGCGCCCACAGCTTGATGCAGGCGCCCCCGCTAGCTTGAGATCGTCGGGCTGCACACGAACGCCGAGACATATCCCGCCGTATCCCTGCCGCCATGGCCCTTGCCAGGCTGGGGCAGGAAATTTCCGTCCGGATATGCCGCCGACAGCTTCATGAGCAACGTGCGCTCGGCTGGCTGCTTGGGATCGTAGCGCATCAGGTTGTTGCGCACGTTGAAGCCCTGGTGGAAGTTCTTGTTTTCCGACAGGAAGCGGATGCGCAGCCGCCCGATTCCGAATTCATCCGCCCGCGCCGCGATCTTCACCGCCAGCGCCTTGGCATAGGCATAACGCTGACGTTCAGGCCCGCCGCCGCACCAGAAGATATCGAGCTTGGTGCCGGGCGTCCCCTCGCGCCGGAACGTGGCTTCGCCCGGCGCTCCCGGTCCGGCCATGGTCGGGGACGGCGTCAACGGCCCGTTCGGCCCATCGGGCAAGGGGCCGCCCGGCAGACCCAATGGCGTCGGCCTCAGCGATGTGATGCCCGCGCCGGGATAGGTATCGGCGATCGTCGCTCGCCGGCCATCCATATATTGGCGATAGATGCGGCTATTGACCCGCGCCATGATGTCGCGAACGTCGCGCCGGGCATCCAACTCGGCGACGAGCGCATTGGAATAGCTGTCGTCATCGGGCGCGGTATCGCCCGAGCTCGTAGCATATTGGACGATCGCGTTATCCGGCGACCGGATCGTGACGGCGTTGTTATAGACGCCATTGTCGCCAGCGGGATCGTCCCGGCAATTGTCAAGCGACACGAGGACAACCACGCCCGGATCGCCTGGTAGTCGCTCGAAGAGATAGGAGAGCTCATCGGCGTTCAGCCGGTAATAACGAAGTCGCGCCTTTTCCGAGGCCGCGTCGGGGCCGGTCTCCTCCTGAAACATCACCGGCAGGAGGAAGGGATTGCCGTAGAATTGGCTGCCGTGGCCGGCATAATAGACGAACACCACCGAGCCTCGCGGCATGGCGGGATATTTCCTCTTGAGCGCATCGACTGCGGCCTCGAACTGCGGGTGCGTGAGATTGCAATAATCCAGCACCGTGAAGCCGGCCGCGGCGAGCTTCGGCTTGATCGCCGCGACGCGTTGACAGGTACGCGGCAGATCGCGTTCGTAGCGCCCCATCGGGGCGCTATCGATCTGGCCGTTCAGATTGTAATCGGAATTGCCGAACAGCAACGCGATACGGACCGGCGGTGGGGCCGGAGCGGCAACGCTGGAGCTACCCACGGCGATCGCGCCAACGAGCGAAACAATCGAGAGCGTGCGCATCGTGTTCCCCCCAATCTATAGCGGATGTCCGATCAGCCGTGTGCTGCGAGCCCTTTGCGGAACAAGGCCGCTTCCGCCATGCGCCGAAGCTTCACGCCACGGGTCTTGGGCGTGGTCCACAGCCGGGTCATTGCTTCGAACTCCGCCGGGATGCGATCGATCTGGCCAGTCTGGACGTGCCGCTTGATCGCACGCATCTCGGCATAGCGCGGCCCCGAGGCGCCGAAGCTCGCACCGCGATTATAGACCAGCGATACCAGCGCCCCGAGGCAGTCCGGCGGCAGGTCGTCGTCGACCGGCAGATGCTTGAGCGTTTCCCCGACATATCGCGGCAGCACGACCGTCCGGAACTGCGGCTCGGCCTGCGCCCAGGGGATACGGATATCCTTGAGCAGAGGTTTGACCGGCTTCGCTTTCGCGCCCGTCTTCCTGCATGCTTTTGCCAGCACGGCAAGTTGCGCCGGCGATAACCACGCGCTCCAATCCTCGCGAAGCCAAGTTTCCGTGACATAGCCCAGGTCATATCCCATGCCGATCGTCAGCCCGGACGGCGGCGCCGGCAGGACGGCGCCTTGCAGCGCCGCCTGGTAATGCGCCGCGCTCGACACTTCGAACCCAATGAGCAGGCGAATGGCGTCGCTCGAGATCGGCCGGCCCGATGGCGGCGTGCGCAGGCGCGGCCCCTGCGTCACATTATACTCGATATAGACGCTGCTGCGCCCTTCATTGGCGGCGCGTGCGTCGTAGATCAGCGTGGGATCCGTTTCCGCCTGGCGCAGCAAATCCTCGAAACTGTCAGGTGCCGCGAACGCCACGCTTGGCAATACCGACAAGGCGCCGATCGCGAGTGATCCGATCAGCAGGTCACGCCTGTTGTTCATGCTTCCCCCTCGGTGCTTAGAAATACCTCGGGGTTGATACCATGGAACAGGGGTGAAGATCGCGCAGGGAAGCCACCAAAGCGGACCTAATCGTCTTGTCAGACCAATGCGGCAGACAGCCCAGCACCCGAGAGGATCGGTCGTGGTGTTAAGCGAACTCCATCGCCAGAGCCGGATACGCTTTGGACTCGCGCGCCCTCAATAAGCGTTGCGATGCACCATCACGACCACGGTCGACGCCAGGATGCGCAGGTCGCGTGAGATCGACCATTGATCGAGATATTCGAGATCGGCGGCGAGTCTGCGTTCGAGATCTTCGCGTTTTTCAGTTGCGCCGCGGTGCCCACGAACCTGGGCCAGACCGGTTATACCGGGCTTGAGAGCGTGGCGGACCCAATATTGGTGGCTGACCTCCCAGAATAACTGGTCGCCCGCCAGCGACCCCAGCGCATGGGGCCGTGGACCGACCAAGCTCATATCGCCTTCCAGCACATTGAATAGTTGCGGCAGCTCGTCGAGGCTGGTGCGCCGCAAGAAGCGTCCGACCCGCGTGATTCTGTCGTCCGTGCGGCTGGCCGAGCGATTGCCGGCAGCGTCGCTTTCCTCGTGCCGCATCGTGCGGAATTTCACGATCTTGAACAATTGATTGCGCCGGCCGACGCGGTCCTGCCGGAAGAAAACCGGCCCGGGGCTATCGAGCTTGATCATCAGCGCGACGACCGCGAGCAGCGGCGACAGCGCGATGATGGTAGGCACCGTCAAGATGAGATCGAGCACGCGTTTCGCCGCACGATTGCTCATGCTCAATGGCCCGCGCGATACGATGTGGGTCGATTGCCTCCCGGCGCGCCCAATGCCGATCACATCGGCATAGTTGCGATCGTGAACGAGCAATTCGCCGTCGATATTCGCTCCGCGCAACAACGTGGTCCATGCATGCCGGCGGTCGTCGTCGCACGAGACAATCACGCGATCGAACCCAGCAAGCACGTCGCCGATGCGATGGAGCATCACCGGGTCGCTGAGATCGGGTAAAAGGCCCATCGTGCGCGCGTTGATGCGGTGAGCCCAGCCGACGCCGGGCGCTTCGACGCCATCGACGATCAGCAATTCGTTGTACAGCGACCCCTCCAGACGCCGCAAACCATGCTCCACGAAGAGCAGCCGGCCGACGACGAGGAACAACAAGGCGAGTGGCGACCCGATTGCGAAATCGATGCGCGAAATCTCCTGGCTGGCATGCGCGATATAGGTAAGGAACACCAATGCGACCAAGGCATAGACAAGCGCCGTCGCCGATCGCTTGAGGCTCAGCTTGGGATTGGTGAATACCGTCGCGTTATAAACTTCGGCGGCAAGCGCAATGCCGAGATAGCCGGTCAGCACCATCAGCGACAATTGCCAGCCGTCGAACGTGCGCGGCCCAGCGTGCAACGCATGGGCCGTCACGAACGCGGCAGTGATCGCCAGGCAATCCAGCGCGAGGAGTTCGGCATATAGACGGAGGCGCTGCAGCCGCTTTGAGCGTACGCGCGGTGCCACGAATTCCCCAAGCGTCGAAACATTCATTCCCGAGTTCCCCTTTGACGCGTGCGCAAAAGCGCCGATCCGGGTCTTTCGGTATAAATCAGTTATCTAACGTCGAGTGGCAATGGAGGTGCGGGTCAAATTGACCGAAGGCAAGACCACCCGGTCTATGAAAAGGACGACCGGTTTTTCATTATGCCGCGGTGCAGCGTAAACGCGAAATGCAGGCGCCTCAGCGAATCACCAAATACGCGATTCCGGCCACCGCTAAGGCCAGCGACAGATAGCCGGCAAAGCGCGACACACGGCGAACAATGAGCTCGATCCGATCGCGCTCCGCCGGTGTCGATTCGGGATTTGACTGGGCCTCGAGCCGATCGAGCGCAGCGCCGAGCGCCTGTTGAGACATTTCGTCCATCCTCTCCCGCCCACCGCTTACGCCGTTGAGGCGAGGTGTGGCATAGCCGCGTTAAACCGATGAGTGAAGACCAAAATAATTAACCAAGCTTCATCAACCGCTTGAAGTCCGGCACCAGCCGGCGGCGAGGCGATTTGCGCGGCGCGAGCCAGGCGGACAGAACCTCTGCCGCCATGTTATCATGGTCTTCGGGCCGCGCGACGTGCGCGGCGAGGGGGGATGGGCGCATCGCGCGAACTCCTTGTGGTCGCGACGCTTGTGCCCGCGGTGGAGCTTCGATGTCGTTAAGCGACATGCTTTAACCCAGATTAAGCATCGGTTCGCCGAATGTGTCTCCCGAACTGCCGCAGGCCGCTGGCCGGTGGCGCCGGCGTACCGATAGGTTGAGGGATGCTGTTCGACACAACCGGCCGGACCCAGATCGACGCTCGCGGCGAGCCGGTTTATCATGCCAAGGACCGTGCGGCCTATCGCCACGTCAGCGCGCACGATGTGGGGAATGGTCTGGTCGTGCTCGATCGTCCGACAGTCGGCGTCGTGATGGACGATGTGCGAGTCGACGGCGGGTATCGCGTCATCGAGAATACCGGGATAGATCGCGCCGCCGCGGGCGTTGTCGGCTTGCGGGTGTCTAACGTCACTGCGACCAATCTGCGCCGTGGCTTTGCCCGGATCCGATATGACAGCCGGGATGGAATCTTCTCCGACGTCTCTGCCAGCGGCGTGCTGACCACAGGCGCTCACGATCTTCCGTGCGGAATCGCGATCGCCGATGACGCATCCGACTTTCGCTTCGAACGCTGCACGATGCGCGGCTTTCAATGGAAGCGGAATGACCGCCAATATTGGAATGGCGACGGGTTTTCGGCCGAGCGCGGCAACCGGCGACTCCTGTTCCGCGCCTGCGCTGCCTGGGACAATAGCGATGGCGGCTTCGATCTGAAGGCCAGCGATTCGATGCTCGACGACTGCATTTCGGGCCGCAACGCGCGCAATTACCGTTTGTGGTCGAGCATAAACGCAAGCCGCCTGACCAGCATCGAGCCGGTCAAGGTCGGTGGCATCGGCGATACGGTACATTTCGCCCTGATGGGCGCCAAGGCCCCGGGCGGCGCACCGATCGTCATCCGCATCGCCCATCTGGTGGTGAAGAGCGCTCATGGATGGCCGATCTTCGACGTGCATGACGGGCCGGTACGGATCATCGTCGATTCGCACGACATCCAGGTTCCCGCGGGCACCCAATTGATCCGACCGCGAGGCAAAGGCAGCGTGCCGGGAGGGATCAAGTGGGGCGGCACGCCGCCAAAGCTGTGACCTAAGTGTAAGCAGCTGCAGCGTTAGCCGCGATGTAGGCACGGCTCAACGTTGCGCCCTTGTTGCAATGCAGCAGAAAGGCACAGGGTGTGGCGAGCCCGTCTTAAGCCGACCACCGGAGTCTTGGCATGCGGGCACCTGTCGACAACGCTCTACAAAAGGGATCGATATGGACAAGGTGCGCAAAGCGGTGTTTCCGATCGGTGGACTGGGGACGCGTTTCCTTCCCGCCACCAAAGCGATGCCGAAGGAAATGCTGCCGATCGTCGATCGCCCGCTGATCCAATATGCCATCGACGAAGCGCGCGAGGCGGGGATCGAGCAGTTCATCTTCGTGACGAGCCGCGGCAAGTCGCTGATCGAGGATCATTTCGATCATTCGTTCGAACTCGAAGAGATGATGGAGCGGCGCGGCAAGTCGCTCGACGCGCTTGTCGACACGCGGTTCGCGCCGGGTGACATCGCGATCGTACGCCAGCAGGAACCGCTCGGTCTCGGCCACGCCGTCTGGTGCGCGCGCCGCCTGGTCGGGGACGAGCCCTTTGCCGTGCTGCTGCCCGACGACCTGATGATCGGGCAGCCCGGCTGCCTGAAACAGATGGTCGAGGCCTATGCGCAGGTCGGCGGCAACCTCCTCTGCGCCGAAGAGGTGCCGCATGACCGAACCAACAAATACGGCATCATCACGCCTGGCGCCGCCAACGGTACGCTGACCGAGGTTCGCGGCTTGGTCGAGAAGCCCGCGCCCGCCGAGGCTCCGTCGAATCTGGCGGTGATCGGGCGTTATATCCTGCAGCCGGCGATCATGGATATCCTGGCGCAGCAGGAAGAAGGCGCCGGCGGGGAGATCCAGCTTACCGACGCGATGACGCACCTCATCGGCCGCCAGCCGTTCCACGGGGTCACTTTCGCGGGCACGCGTTATGATTGCGGCGACAAGCACGGCTTTGTGAGCGCCACGATCGCGGTCGCGCTATCGCGGCCGGACATGGCGTCGGCAGTTCGCGACTGTCTGGCGGGGGTGTGAACCATATGGATGCGGCAACCCGGCCCCGCCTTCACCCGCGCCCCCCGGGCCCGGAATCGGATGTCGACGAATCGACCCTGATCGATCTGCGGCGTATCGGCCGCATCCTCCGCCGCCGCGCCCTGATCATTGCGGTCATCCTGGTCTGCGCCGCGGTGATCGCGGTTATCGCTTATATGATGGTGCAGCGACGCTATGTCGCAACCGCACAGGTGGCGCTCGAGCGTACTGCCGAAAAGGTCATCGCCGAGGATCAGGTGACGCCCACGGTCGATCCCGATTCGGCGGCGGTCGATACCGAGGTCCAGGCGCTGCAATCGCCGGCGCTGATCGGCCAGGTGGTCGACACGCTGCGGCTCGATCGAAACCCTGATTTCAACGGCCATCTCGCGCTTCCTGCGGCCGCAACCGCAAAGCCTGATCCGCTTGCGCGCGCACGCGCGATCGGCAACGTGTTCGGCAACCTGACGATCAAGCGCGATGGCATGTCCTACGCGATCAGCATCTCCTTCGAAGCAACCTCGCCGACGCTCGCCGCGCAAGTCGTGAACACGCTGGCGCAGACCTATGTCTCGGGCCAGGTCGATACGAAGTCCGGCGCGACCAAGCGCGCCAGCCAATTCCTCGAAGGACGGTTGCAGGAAATGCGCGGCCAGGTGCTGACGGCGGAAAAGGCGGTCGCCGATTTCCGCGCGGCGAATAACCTTTTCGCGGTGTCGAACCAGAGTTCGACGAGCCAGTCGACAAGCCAGGAAGCCTTGTCCAACCTTTCCACCCAGCTCGCGCAGGCGCAGGCTGAAAGTGCCGCCGCGCAAGCGCGTCTGTCGACTGCTCGCGCGCAACTCGCGCGCGGGAAGAGCGGCGACGAACTCGGCGAGTCGCTGGATTCGCCCGTTATCAGCGCGCTTCGCGGGCAGCGCGCCGAGATCGGCCGCGACGTTGCCAGCCTCGAAAAGCGATATGGCCCGCTTCATCCCGATCTCCAGCGGGCGCAGCGGGCGATGGCGAATACCGACGCGCAGATCGCCGCCGAGGTCAGCCGCATCGTCGCCAACACCTCGATCCAGGCCAATATCGCCAGCCAGCGTGCCGCTTCGCTCCAGGGATCGATCAACCGCGCCGAAGGTAAATTGGCAGCGGATAACAATGCCACGGTGAGGCTGAACGAACTGGAGCGCAACGCCGATTCGGCGCGCACGCTCTACCGCTCGTTCCTCGACCGCTATCGCCAGACGATAGCGCAGGCAGGCCTTGAGCAGAGCGACAGTTACATCGTCGCCGCGGCGCGCGTCCCGGCGTCGCCGAGCGCACCCAATTTGTTGATCTTCGGCGCGGCGGGATTGGTCGGCGGAATCGGTCTCGCGACGTTGGTCGTGCTGTTGCTCCAGCTACTCGAACGTGGCGTCGAGACAGGCGATGCGATCGAGCGCAAGCTCGGCTTGCCGGCACTGGCGTCGATCCCTGACGCCGCGACGCTGCCGGAATATAAAAAGAAGGGACTTCCCGCGCCGCCGATCGACCTCGTCGTGCAACGGCCGCAATCTCTATTGGCCGAGGCCTTTCGCTCGCTCAGGACGTCGATCTCGTTCGCCCTTCCCCACCAGAAGCACCGCGTCATTGCGATCGCCTCTTCGATACCCGGCGAAGGCAAGACGACGACCGCTATCTGCCTGGCACGATCGGCCGCCGCTGCTGGCGTGAAGACGCTGCTCATCGATTGCGACCCGCGCCGCCGCGCCACGAGCCGACAGTTCGGCGGCAATGTGAAGGTTGGACTCAACGAGTTGCTGAGGGGAAGCGCGTCGCTCGATCAAGTCCTGGTCCAGGATCAGGCGACCGGCGCCTGGCTGCTGCCGCAGCGGGTCGATGCGGATGACCTGACCCTGACCGAAAGCGGGCGCTTCGCAACTTTGCTGGCGGAATTGCGCGAGCGATTCGACCTGATCCTGCTCGATACCGCGCCGCTGCTGGCGATCGACGAAGCGCGGGTCGTCGCCAGCATGGCCGACGGCGTCGTGTTCTTGCTGCGTTGGCGCAAAACCGCCGCGAAGGCCGCGGAAATCGCCCTCGACCGGCTTGCCGATGTCGACGCGAACGTGATCGGCGTCGCGCTGACTCAAGTCAACGTGGTCGAGCAGGCGCGCGCCGGGTTTGGCGATGCCGGCTATTATTACAAGGACGTTGAAAGCTACCACACTGCCTGAACGAGCCGCGACGTGAACGAAGCCACCAGTTTCGGCCCGTCCTTCGGGCTGCCAATCCTCGTTCCCGTCACGATGCTCCTGCTCGTGCCGCTCGCCATCGCCTATGTGCGGTCGGGCAGCACTGCGGCGCGTTTCGTGCTGGTCGCGCTCTGGCTGCGTTATATCGCCGGCGCCTATCATCTCTGGATGTTTCGCCCCATCGCCGCGGGCCTTTCCGGCAATGCGGTGGTGTCGATCGCGACCACCGGCATCGGGCTGCTGTTCGTGGTCCGCTTCGCCAATCTGGCGATCCGCTGGCTGGTGCCGGTTTATCTGATGATGGCGCTCGTGCTGGTCAGCGCGATTCTCAATCATGATCCGAGCGGTGCGATCAACGCCGTCGTTAAATATCTCTATTTCCTGGTCATCGCGCTGGCCGTGCTTCAGGCGCACCGGCGCGATCCGGAAGGCCATTTCATCGGCTGGCTGATGGTTGCTTTCCTGCCGCTGACCGTGTTCCAGTTTCTGTCGGTCGTGCTCCATTTGCCCAAAGGGTCCGAACTCGACGGCGGCCTGGTATGGATCGGCGGCTACAATCATGAAGCGGCCTTTTCGGTCGCGCTGGTGGCGGGGTTTGTCGTCGGATGCTTCGCGCGCGCCGCGCATCCCCTTCCCCGGCTGATCTTCCTGCTCGCGATGCTCGTCGGCATCCAGCTCGCCGGCTATCGCACCGCGATCTTCGCCATGGGACCGCTCGCGGTAGCCACGCTATGGATCGGCATTACCACCAGCGTGCGGCGCGACCAGCGACCGTTCATGGCGGGGGTCGGTGCGGCGCTCGCCGTGCTCCTGGTCGGGGTCGCGGTCGTCTTCTATGCCGACAAGTTCGCCGACATCGCGACCATCGCCGCAAATCCCGGCGCGTTGATCAAGCCGCCGGTCGACTTCACCTGGACCGACAAGCAGCTGTTGTCGGCGCGCGCTTATATCTGGAGCAGCTATATCTACGCCTGGAAGGCAGGCGGTCCGATCCAGCATCTGTTCGGGTTCGGGCCGGAGAGCTGGGAGGGATTGTTCAAGGTCTATCCGCACAACACGCTGGTCGGGACGGTGTACGAACTCGGGCTCGTCGGCGTTCTCGGCATGCTCTCTTTATGGCTGACGATGCTGTGGGTGGCGATAAGGGCGAAGGGCGAGCGCCTGATGCTGATCGCGGCGCACGCGTCGTTCCTGCTGCTCAACATGGCGACGATGCCATTCTGGCAGCTCGAGGGACTTGGTCTCTATGGCTTCCTGTGCGGCTATACGATGTATCGTGCGCGCGCCCTCGCCTCGCCCCGGCGTGAGCCTATCGCCGTTCGATCAGCGGATTGGCGCCCGGCACCATCCTGAAGCCGGGATTCTGGTCGAGAAAGGTGTCCACCGCAGTGCGGCAGCCAGGGTAATCGTGATAATCGTCGATGACGATCACGCCCTGCTCCGACAGTTTCGGCGCGACGGCGTTGAGACAATAAAGCACCGGATCGTGCCAATCGCAGTCGATATGCGCGAAGGCGACACGCTCGACGTCGAGCGTTGGCCAGGTCTCCTCGAACAAGCCCTTTGCCAGCCGGATCTGGCGACCATCGACCGGCGCGTCGACGCTGGCGAGGACTTGGCCGACATGGTTGAGCAGATCGTCGCGATAGCCGTAATAGACATCGCCGCCGATCCCGGTCGCCTCGCCGGCCGCGATCACGGCATAGCGTTCGCGCGACTTGGCATCGTCATGCTCAGAGGTGGGCGGGGGAATGGTGGCGAAGACGTCCAGGCCGGTGAAGCGCGCATCGGCGCGCCGCGCGGCCTGAGCGATCAGCGCGGCGGTTCCGCCGAGCGCCACCCCGAATTCGAGATAGTCGCCCGCGACGCGGCGCTGCCCTAGTCGGCGCAGCGCCGTCTCGATCCGGACGAGCTTGACCGGGCGCAGATAGGTCAGCCCTTCACGTCGCATGCGCTGCGCTACGGAACTGAGGCGGAAGAGATTCCAGCGGCGGACGATGCGGCTACGAAGCGACATGGCGCATTTCCTTCTTGATGGTTGCGGCAAGCGCCAGGTCGATCGCGGACTCGCGCGACGTCGCGCGTGACAGGCCGGCATAATCGGCTGTCCATTGATCAGCGAACCCCGCGACCTTGCCGTAGCTATTGTCGAGCAGGACGTGCGGGATATCGAGCAGGAGCGAAAGGATGTGCGCATGGAGCCGGTCGGTCACCACCGTCTCGCCCTGGGCCAGCATCGCGAGCCCGCGTTTGACTCGCCATTCGGCAAGCACGCGCTGACGTAACAGCCGTCGCGCCTGCGGATCGCGCACCAGCAGTCGGCGAAGCTTGAGCGCCACCCGGATACGGCTCCGCTCGCGCGCATCCTCCTCGAGCCAGTCGTCGGCGATGACGCCCGCCGGCGGCTCGGCGTCGGTACCGTTGGCGCGTTCGTGGTCGGTGCGCAGCAGCGCGAATACCGGCGCCCCGGCGCGCGCCGGCCGCGGCAACCGGCCGAGCATCAGCGCGGCGTCGGGGCACAGCTCGACCGCGCAATCGAAACGCTCGCGCGCGAAGGCCAGCGACTTGGCGTCGCGGACAAGCAGCGTGAAGCGGCCATGGTCGCGGATCGCCGCAGCCATCTCGTCGGCGCGTTCGGGTGAGTCATAATGGATCGATTGCGGCATCTGCACGATGGCGCGGTCGCGATGACGCCGCAGCATCTGCAACCGGAACGCCTCATGCTTCGGCCACAGCGTCCCGAAATTGCCGCCGCCATGGATCAGGATCGTGCCGTCGCCGATCGCCGCCGCCATCGCGGCGTCATCATGGTCGCCCAGCGCGGAGACATAAGCGGGCATCCGGCCGGCGCGCCGCAGATAGGCGATCTCGCCCAGCCAAATCGCCGAATCCCCGACATTGCTGTGATCGGGGAAGTCGACCAGCGCGAGCCTGCCCGGGGGGAGGATGCGGTCGAGCGTCGACGCGAAGCGATTGGCGAGGGTGGCGACGACCTGATCGGCGCTGGCGGGGGTCAAATGCGGGCCTTTCTCAAGCGGTAGGCGCGATCCAGGATCATCGTGCGCCATTCGGGTCCGACCGCGAGAAGGACCGCGGCGTAAAGCGCAACGCCGAGCGGCACGAGCATCGCGAGGGTCAGGAATTTGCTGATGCCCGCAGCTTCCAGGGCGCGCAGCCCGACGAACAGCGCCACTCCCATGATGGTCGAGGCGGCGAGTGGCGCCCTGACTGCCGCGAGCGTCGTTCCGGGTCCAATCCCTGATATGCGGTGCAGCAGCCAGACCTGAAGCGGCAGCGTGATATAGGCACGCGCCACATAGGAAATCGCCACCGCGAACAGGCCGTAGGGCAGCGACAGCAGGGTGAGGACGACGCCGAGCACGAGTTGCGCCGTGGACAACATGATCAGGCTCCGCCCCGCGCCAAGCGCGGACAGCGACGGCGAGGCGAAGAAGTTGAGCGTGAAGGGCAGCGCCATGAGGGCGAAAATCTGCGCCAGGGCGCCGGCATCGGCCCATTTGGCGCCGAACACGAACGGCACCGCGATCGGCGCCAGCGCGCCGAAGCCGACCAGGGCGGGAAAGGAAATCGCGGCGGCCCGCCCGATCATCCAGCGATAGGCACGGGCGAGTTGGACGGTGTCGTCCTTTACCCGTGCCAGCGTTTGCGTCGCGACCGTCGTGAAGGGCTGGATCGCGCCGCGGGCGATCAACTCCACGGTGCGCCAGGCGGTCCGGTAGACGCCGACGGCGGCAAGGCCGATCCCCGCACCGATCGCCATCTCCTGGACGCGGACCGTCGCCAGGAAGATCAGCTGGACATAGATCAGGCTGGCATTGAGCATCAGATTGCCGCGCAGGATCGGCCAGTCGAACTGCCATCCCGGAGTCCAGTCGTACGACTGGCGTGAGAGGACGACGCCGACCGCTTCCGTAACCAAACGCTGGATCACCAGCGCCCACAAGCCAAGCCCGTAAAAAGCGGCAAGCACGGCAGCCCCGCCGCCAATCACGCCGCCGACCACCGAGCGCAGCGCGGTCGTACGATGCCCGAATTCGCGCAGGCGAAGCGCCATGTGAGTCACGCCGAACGAGGATAGCGGGAGGACCAGGCTCTGCACCGCAAGCGGCAGCGCGATGCCGGGTGCGCCCATCAACTCGGCGATGGGGCGCGACAGCAGAATGATGGCCCCGCACGACAGCAAGGAGAAAGCCTGTTGCGAGCGGTAGATCGTGTCGAGGAACGCCGGGGTCAGCTCGCGGCGCCGAGCGACCGTCTGGAGCAAGCCGGCGGTCGATATGATGCGGAAGGCCTCCGACGTGACCGCGATGACCGCGAATGCACCGACTTCGGCACGCGACAGCAATCGTGCCAGCATCACGAAAACGATGAACGACAGTACCTGGTCGGACAGGAAACGCACCAGCGTCCAGCCGACCGAGCTCTTGCTCCGTTTCCGCAGCTCGGTGTCGAAACGGGCTTGATCAATATCCAAGGAACCGCCTCGCCTTCATCATCCGCATGCGTGCGCGCTCGAGCCGACGCCAGGCGCGCTGGCGCAGCGTGTGGAACGCCGGATCGTCCTTGCCCGCAAACCGCGCCGCGCCGATCGCCGACGGCACGGTCGCTTCGAGGATCGGCGCAGGGAACAGCGCGAGATTGCGAACCCCATGGGCCCAGGATCGATCCATCGCGTCGTCGATCGGCCGGCGAATGACGCGGCACTCGTCGATGAACGCGCGCGCGCCAGCGAGCGTGATGGCATAGCCCTGTGTGCCATAGGCCGGGCCGATCAACTCGACTACGGTGCGCGAGTGCTGGAGGAAATCGGTCGCGACGACCCGCTGAAAGGTCGGCCGCTTCGCATAGAGCCGGAGGTAATCGAAACCGCGGGCGGCGAGGTCCGTGTCGGCAAGGCGCTCGATATAGGCCCAGTCGATAATCGTATCGTCCTCCAGGACGATGGCCTGCGCAATGTCGCGCGCGACCATCTCTTCCCAGATCGAGAAATGGCTGGCGTAACAACCGATCTCGCCGCGCGTCAGCGCACGACCCTTGTTGCGCCGGATCGCCGCTTCATCGATCGCGAGGCTGTCGGGACGCTGGGTGCAGGCGTCGAAGAACCGCCAGGATAATGCGGTGTCGCGCGCGCGATCGGAGAATGCTGCGCGACGGTCGCCGGCGTCGGCCAGCGACACCACGAAGAGCTCGGTCCGCGGGGGCGTGCCGGAGGCCTTCCCTCGCGCAACATGGTCTGGGTCCGACACCACGCGTTACGCAGAGATTATTTTGCAGTGCAGCGCAAGACGGCGCTGCGACGATCCGGGCCGCACGAGCGACGGGCCCAGAGTCCTGAATCCGAGGCTTTCGCGTCGTCGGCATAAAGGGGCATTTCGCCTTCGCAAGTGCAGCAAGACATTGACGCTGGCCGCGCGCGCATGGAGGGCAGTGCGCATGCTTGACGTCAGACGAGGAGACGAGTCGTGACGGGTGTTGCGCTGAGCGTCATCGTGCCGGTGTGGAACGGCGAAGCGGTGATTGCGCGCTGCCTCGACGCGCTTGGGCGCCAAACGGTCGATCGTGCGCGCTATGAGATCATCGTGGTGGACAACGGATCGACCGATCGCACCGCCGATATCGTCCGGGACTATCCCGGCGTGACGTTGCTCGCCGAGCCCAGGCCGGGATCCTATGCCGCGCGCAATACCGCCATCGCGCACGTCGCGGCACCGATCATCGCGTTCACCGATGCCGATTGCGTGCCCGATGCCGACTGGCTCGCCACCGCGCTGGCTGCCGCCGAGGCGAATCCCGGATTCGGCGTCCTGGCGGGTAAGATCGACCTGTTCGAAGAGGGCGTGTCGGGCGCACGGGTCTATGCGGACTATGAGAGGCTGTTCAGCTTTCCGCAGGCGCATGCGGCGCGGGGAAATTGCGCGACCGCCAACTGGATCAGCCGTGCGGAGGTGTTGCGGGCGCTGGGCGGGTTCGACGCCAGCCTGAAATCGGGCGGCGATCGCCAGATGGCGCTGCGGATCCGCGCCGCCGGCCACCCGCTGATCTACGTCCCCGACATGGTCGTGCGTCACCCGGTCCGCGCCGACCGCACCGAATTGGTGCGCAAGCGACGCCGGCTCAGCGGCGGCCGGTGGGATCGGACCAGCGCTACGCCCCGGCTGGCGCGGGTGCTGGGTGTCACCGCGGTCGACACGGTGCGCAGGTTGCGACGCGCGGCGATCTCGCGCGACTTGCCACTCGGCCGGCGGCTGGCAGTGATGAAGCTGACGCTCGAGCTGGCGGGCGTCGCGACGCGCGAATTTCTGCGCCTCGCGGGCGGACGCGAGGCGGCGCGGGACTGATGGGAGAGGTCCGCTTTTCGGTGGTCGTGCCGCTGTACAACAAGGCCGCGCATGTCCGCGACGCGATCGACAGCGTCCGTGCGCAATCCGATGCGGCGCACGAAATCATCGTGGTCGACAACCGCTCGACCGATGGCAGCCGGGAGATCGTCGCCGCGATCGACGATCCGCGCATTCGCCTGCACGATCTCGCGACACCGGGGCCGGGCGGCTATGCCGGGCGCAATATCGGGATCGAGGCCGCGCGGGGCGAATGGATCGCCTTTCTCGACGCCGACGATCTGTGGGCGCGCGACCATCTGGCGCTATTGGCTCGAAATATCGCCGAGGACCCCGGTGTCGCCGCGGTTGCGACCCGGTTCGATCACGTGTTTGCGGACCGCCGCCAGCCGCAGCGCATCGCGGCCCGGCTCGAAAGCTCCGTCACGCTCGATTTCACCGGCTTCCTCGAAAGCTGGCTGGCGGTGCGCGAATGTCCGATGTGGACGGGCGCGATCGCTATACGCCGGACGGCCATTCTGGCGGCAGGCGGCTTCCCTCACGGCAAGGCCGTGCGCGGCGGCGACAAGGACCTGTGGCTGCGCGTCCTCCGCAAGGGCCGGTTGCGATATTCTCCCGTGATCAGCGCCGACTTTCATCGCGACTCCGAGAACAAGGTCAGCAAGTCGACCACGACGCTCGATCTGCCCCTCATCGTGACGACGGTGCGCACCATGATCCCGACCGCGAACCGGCGCGAAGCCGCGCTATTACGGCGACTGGCGAACCAGGAGATCGCGCATTACGCGCGCTATGCGATGAAGCATCCGGGCCGCACCGCGATCCGCGCGCGTGACGTCTATTTGCCCGAGGGATGGACGACCGCGGCGCTGGTGCTCGCTGCCCGCGCGATCCCGGCGGCGCTCCGGCAACGTGGATATGAGCTGCGCACCCGATGGAGCGCGCAGGCTTGACGATCCTTGCCAATATCGGTCGGCTGATGATCGCCGGCGCGGCGATCGCGGCTTGGCTCGCTATCCTTGGGGCATGGCTTCCGAGCCTGGACGTGCTCGCGTCGTTCCTGCCGTTCTTTGCCGTGGCGCTGGCGATCGGTCTCCTGATCGCGCGGCGACGCGTTCGCTGGACCTTGCCGCTCGCGGCGATCGGGATCGTACCGATGGCGATGGCGGCGACGCCGGAAATCGTCCGGACGATCCCGGCCGCGCCCGCGGGTGCGCGCGAATTGCGCGTCCTGACCCACAATGTCTGGGTCGACAATGCGAACCCCGCCGCGACCGGCGCGGCGATCGCGGGCACGAACGCCGACATCGTGCTGTTGCAGGAGGTTTCGCGCGCGCGCGAACCGCTGGTTGCCGCGACTTCACGCCGTTTTCCCTATCGCACGGCGTGCCCCGGCGGCGGATGCGGCCTTGCCATCCTGTCGCGCTGGCCGATCCGGGCGTCGGGCTATTTCCTGAAAGATGCGCGCGGACAGAAGTTCGGACCGCCGCTGCTCTGGGCCGAAATCGCGGTACCGGGGGGCGCACCCGTGACGGTCGCAACGCTGCATTATCCGCGGCCATTTCCCGGCGGCCGACAGGTTGCAGCACGTGCCGCGCTCGCCGCCGCCCTCGCTCGCGTCGACCGCGGCGGCCTCGTCATTGGAGGCGATATGAACCTGACGCCATGGAGCGCGGGAATGCGCGCGCAGGATGCAGCACTCGCACCACTGACGCGGATGACGCGCGCGACCTGGAGCTGGCCGCGCACCCTGCCCTTCCTGCCGATCGACCAGCTCTATGCCGGCCCCGCCTGGGGCCTGGTGCGCGTCGATCGCCTCGCGGCGACCGGCTCCGACCATCTCCCCATTCTCGTGACGCTGGGGCGCCGATGACGCCTCGCGTGATCCTGCTGGCCGGTATGATCAATGCCGCGATCACCGGTACCGCTTTCGCGCAGGTATCGGATGCAACCGACAGCGTCGGCCAGGCCTCGCCGTCAAGCGCGTTCGGCCGCGACCGCAATGTCAGCGTCATGGAGCGCGAACATCCCGAATACGACCCCGTCCCGATCCATGTCGGTATCCTCGAACTCACGCCGTCAATGGCGATCGGCACAGGATATGACGACAATCTGTATGCGGTGAACGCACCGCGCATCGGCGATGCCTATTTCCATATCGTCCCGCGGCTGAAGATCGTCCGCCCGTCGCCCAATCTGAAGCTGACGCTGAACGGCGAGCTCGATCTGACGCGCTATGCATCGCGCATCAGCGAAAACCAGACCAACTACCGCCTCGACGGCGGTGCCCATTATGTCATCAGCAATGACACGACGGTCGATTTGACCGGGCTCTACGGCCGCTTTGCCCAAGAGCGTACCGAGCCCGATTCTCCGGCGCTTGTGCAGCGTCCGATCCGCTTCACGATCAGCGAAGCGACCGGTACGGTGACGCATGTCTTCAACCGATTGCGCGTGCGCGGCGTGCTGGACGTCGAAAACCGCAACTATCGGGACGGTCGCGATGCATTGGGCAACGTCGTCGATGAGGATTTTCGCGACCGCACGACAGTGACCGGCACCGGGATCGTCGAATATGCGCTCAGCCCGAGCATTTCGCTGTTCGGCGCGGGATCTTACAACATCCGCGACTACCGTACCCGGATCGGCCCGGTTCCGGCACGCGACTCGCAGGGTTACGAGGCTGCGGTCGGATCGAGTTTCGAGCTCGGCGCCAAAATCCGCGGGTCGCTGCGCCTGGGCTATCTTGAGCAGAAGTATCGCGACCCGTTCTTTACCGACATCCGCGGCATGCTGGTGCGCGGCGATGTCGAATATTTCCTGACGCCGCTCGTCACGCTCACCGGAACAATCGATCGCCGCGTGAACGAGACCGGAATCCTCGGGGCCGCGGGCTACCTGTCGACCACCACGACGCTCCGCGCCGACTATGAACTGCTGCGCAATTTGATCCTGAGCGCGAGCGTCGAAAAGGAAGCGCGCAATTTCAACAACATCGATCGCGACGACGACCGCTGGACCTATCGCGCATCAGGGACCTACCGGCTGAGCCCGCGGGTAGCGCTTCGCGCGGACGTGTTGCGTCGCAGCCAGTCGAGCGTCGGCACTGTGCTCGGCCGCGAATTCGAGAAGACGCGCGTGTCGTTCGGCGTGACGCTGTCAGGTCTGTAAGGCACCGACGACGGCTGGCTGCGCCTTTACCCGACGTTGGCCGGGATAGGCGTCGGCGCAGGCGGCCAATAGCGCCTCGGGCGCCATGCGGTTGATATAGCCTTCCGATCCCTGGTCGGAAATGAGCTTGGCCGGAATCCCGACGACCACACCGCGGTCGGGTACATCCTTGGTGACGACGGCATTGACACCGATCGCCGCCTCTTCACCGACATTGATGCCGCCGATGATCTTCGCGCCGGATCCCAGGAAGCTGCGGTCGCCGATCACCGGCGCGCCCTTGCGCGCGCCGCGGTTCATATAGCCGAGCACAACTCCGTGGGTCAGGTTGACGTTGCTCCCCAGCACCGCATCGCCGTGGATGTAGAAACCGCCGAAGCGGTTGAGGAACAGCCCCGGCCCGATCTCGGTATATTCGGGGATCGCGAAACCGTATTTGTAACGCGCGCGCAGCAGCATCAGCTTGGCGAGCGGATAGAGGCCGAACGCCTTGGCCGGCTTGCGCTTCAGCCACCCGCAGGTGCGCATCAGCACGGTATATTTATATCCCGGCGTGAAGGCATAGTGCCGCAGGAAGCTCTTCAGATCGACCCGCCCAGCATAGCGGTAGAGGTCGGCGGCAAGCAGCGCCTTGAGTTTCGTGAAGCTGACTGCACAACCGCGCAGATGCGGCTCGCCCGTTTCCTCCATCAGAAATAACGCTCGGAGAAGCGCACCGTGTCGCCGGGCATGATCGCGAAGTCGGCGGTCAGCGGATATTCGGTTTCGCCCGCCTCGCCCGCGCGCTTGACGAACACCTTTTTCTGGTTGGCGCGATAGGTGAACCCGTCCGCCTTCGCGACCGCCCCGCGGATCGTGAGGCCCGGCGTATAGGGATATTCGCCGGGCTTCTGCACCTCGCCCAGAACATAGATGGGGCGGAAGGTCAGCACTTCGACCGCGACCTTGGGATTGAGCAGATAGCCCGCGCCAAGCTTGGCTTCGAGCGCCCCCGCCAGCGCGGCCGGGTCGAGTCCAGCGGCCGGCACGTCGCCGATCAGCGGAAAGGCGACGGTACCGGCGGGAGTCACCTGGAACTCGCCGGTCAGCGTCGGCTCGCCATAGGTCGTCACCTTCACCTTGTCGCCCGGCGCCAGCTTCATCGCGTCGGCCGCGGGCGGAGGGCCGCCACCGGCGACCGGGGTCTGCCCGACACAGGCAGACAGAAACAGAAGGGCCAGAGCGAGCAGAAGCTTCATCGCGCGATTCCTGAAGACAGGGGATAGGGAGACGCGGGCGAGCCGCTGGTTCGGGGTGGTTTCAGCGCAGCGTCGATACGGCGCCAATAACGCTCGGTCGCCTGGGCAACGCCATAATCGAGCGAGCGTTGACGGGCGGCATGGGCAGAAGCGGTACGGCGCGGTTCGCTCGCGACTTCCCGCAAAGCCGATGCGAAGGCGGCGACGTCGTTCGGCGGCACTAGCGCGCCGGCCGGAACCTGACGGGCATCGGCCACCGATTCGCGCGGCAGATCGGCGAGGATCTCTGACGGTCCCGATGCGCAATTGGTGGCGACCACCGGCAATCCGCAGGCCATCGCCTCGACCAGGCCGTTGGGAAAGCCCTCGGCATTGGAAGGCATCGCGAACAGGCGCGCGCGCGCCAGCACCGCGAAGGGATTGGCGACGAAGCCGGGTAGCGACACGCGGCCCGTCAGGTCGTTTGCCGCGATCTGCGCTTCCAGCAACGCGCGCTCAGGCCCCTCCCCCATGATGACGAGCCGGTGCGGCAGGCCGGACGCGGCGAACGCATCGACCAGCAGCGCGAAGTTCTTGTTGGGCACGAGCCTGCCGGCTGCCACCACATAGTCGCCGTCGATCGCCAACGGGCTGGGCGCGGCCGCCTGAGCGGCGATCGCGTCATGGTCGACCGGGTTGGCGATCGCGCTGACGCGGTCGCGGGCGACCCCGAAATTTTCCACCAGATCGTCGGCCACGCCGTCCGATACCGCGACAACGTGCCGCGCGCGTGGATAGGCAAAGCGCACCATCGCACGCGCCGCCATCGCGCCCGCGCCGTTGCCCAGATGCGCGCTGGTATTGACCCGCTCGCTGATCAGCCAGGGCCGTCCGCGCCCGGCCATCGCCACGGCGGTCGCCACATTGGCACGAGTGAGGAAGGCGAAGGCGGCGTCGGGGTTCAGGCGGCCGACCAGCCGACGCAATTGGGCGATGCTCGCGCCCAAGCGGTGGCGCGCGTCGAGCTGAGTGAGGGTGATCCACTCCGGAACGGCGTAAGCGCGCGGCTCGTCGTCGAGCAGCGCTAAATGGATATCGTATCGATCCCGCCACGGCGCCGACGCGCCAAGGATCGTCGTGAGCACACGTTCCGCCCCGCCGCCGGCGAGCGAATTGATGACGAACAGGATCGTCGCCTTTGCGGCCATGTATCCTCGCGTTCGGCGCTACCACCGGTTACCGTCAGGAAGCATAGCATGCGCGTCTGCTGCGATGCACCATTCCGGGGGTTGCCCGTCGCTGCGAGCGGGCGGCCCGTCGCTACATGAGGATGAGATCGTAGGGATGGAGCGCGACGACGTCGTGCAAGACGATCGTGCTCGCGCCGACATGAATCGAGAGTCCATCGGCCGTGAGCGTAGTCGTGTAGTTTCCAGCAGCGGCGCCGAATCCCGACAGATCGATCCGATCCCCCTGCGCGGACGAGAAATCGAGAATGTCGTCCTTCCCCGATCCGGGCGCGAAGACGAAGTGATCGGCACCAGCGCCCCCGATCAGAATATCGTGGCCGCCGCCGCCGATGAGCACGTCATTGCCCGCGCCGCCGTCGATCCGGTCGTCCCCGCCCACCACGCCGGCTGCCATGATCGCACCGTCGCCGTACAGCACGTCGTCGCCGTCATTGCCGTACAGCGTGTCGCCAGCGCCGACCGAGGTGCCGGTCATCGTCATGGCATCGCCATAGAGGACGTCGTTGCCGTTGCCGCCCGACAGAGTGTCGGCCCCGCCATGCGCGGTGCCGCTTATCGTCTCCGCATCGCCGAACAGCATATCGTTGCCATCGCCGCCGCGAAGTATGTCGCGCGCGCCGGTCGTGCTCAGCCAAGTGATGTCGCCGATCAGCCGATCGTCGCCAGTGCCGCCGTCGAGCGTATCGGCCTGCCACCCGCCAAGCAGCATGTCATTGCCCTCGCCGCCGTTCAGCGCATCGGCGCCGTTGCCGCCCTGGAGCGAATCGGCGCCGCCACCGCCATACAGCGTGTCGTTGCCATCGAGCCCCAGAAGCGTGTCGTGGCCGGCCCCGCCGGTGATGATGTTGGCGAGTGCATTACCGGTACCGGCGAAATCGCCGAGGCCGATATGGGTCAAGTTCTCCAGATTGGCGCCGAGCGTGTATTTATCGAGCGTCGTCGCGACGTGATCGATGCCGGCCGACGCCGACTCGGCGATCGTATCCTTGATAGAATCGATGAAATAATGGTCGTTACCGGCCGTCCCGACGAAGTGATCTGCGGATACGCCGTAGATCGCAGAGCGGACTGCCGCGACAACTGCCGGATCGTCGATCGACCATCCCGCCGAATTGGTGCCGTCCGATGCGACGACGCTTTCCGAAAGCGTCGGCAGGCCCTCAAGCGAGAGCAAGGTGTCGGAGGTCATCAGGATCGAGTCCGCCGCATGGACGACGTGCACCCCGTCGAGCAACAGCGTGCCCTCGGACGAGAAGACCTTGGTCCGCGAGCCGGCATCGGTAAAAGTGCCATCGATGATCGTGACATGGGCGCCGGCCGCGATCCAGACCTGGTTCTGCTCGGACGATCCGCCGCGCCAGACCGGATTCAGCCCGACCGAGTCCGACATCGTGATGTCGCCCCACAGCCGATAGTTCCGCGCATTCTCCGACGCGACCGCGCCGACCAGCACGGTATCGGTGGATTTCAGGTCATAGCCGCCGTCGCTATTGCCGGTGGCGAGGGTGTTTTCGAACCGCACGCTGTAGACGCCGCGTTCGGTCGCGAAGCCGTCGCCGTTCAGATAGGTGCTGCCGCTGCCGACGCTTTGGACATTGGCCATCGTCGTGTCGCGGATCACGACATCATGGACCGTGCCGTCGAGATGGATACCCTCGGGCAGGTCGTCGCCGACCTGACCCGCCATGTCGCCGCGAACATTCTCGATCACGACGTCATGGGTGTCATATTGCAGCCGGATCGCCTCGCGCGAGAAGCCGGTGACCGTGACGTCGCGGATGGTGAGCCCGCTGATCGATGCGGTGCCACTGCTCGCTAGGTCCTCGAAAAAGCGTCGGGCATTGTCGACATCGACGTGCTGGATCGTGATGTCGGCGATGTCCGCGCTCGCGCGGAAGGCAGTGCCGACATTGCTGACGTCGATATCCTGAAACACCAGGTGGTTCGCGCCGCTGCCCATCTTGAACAGCTCGTTCCCGGCCGCGTCACCGGCCTGCCAATCGACAGGGCGGGTCCCGCTGAACTGCGCCGCCATCGTGTTGCCGAGATGATCGATGCCGCGGATGGTGACCGGCAGGCCGTCCGCGCCGCCATGCGACACCGGGATGGTCCCCGCAATATTGTAGGTGCCCGCGTCGGCGATCAGCAGCACTTCGCCGCCCGCGCCGGCCTTGACGATCTGCGCATCGAGCGCCCCGATCGGCGCGGCATTTTCCAAACTCGACCCGGATTTATCCCCCGCCCCGGTCGGCGAAATATAACGCGTACCCATAAACCCCCGCATCACGGGCGCCGCTCACCGCGTCACCATGTCCAGATTTTACGAAATTGCGGATGGTTGGCCCCCCGGCCGCGTCAGTCCGCCGCTTGCGAGGCTCCGTCTACCATGGCGGGCGTGCCCAAAGGCTCAACAGGCATTATTAGCGGGCCGCTAAGCACGAAGGAGACGCGCGATGGACTTCTCGAGACGTGGCCTGTTGGGCGGGGCCCTCGCGGCGGTACCGGCAGGGTCGCTCGGCGCGATAACGCCATCCGATCCGTCGCGCCCGCCTTTTCATATCGCGCGAGAAAGCACCGGCGTGTGGCGGTTCCGTAGCTGGACGTGGGCCGCGGGGGCGTGGCGCCCGCTGACCGGCCGGATCACTGTCGACGGTGCGGCGCTTCAGGTTTCGGGCAGGCCTGATCTACGCGACGCGCGCGCCCTTCAGGCCGCGCTCGGTCGGATCGTACGCGACCGTTCGGGCTGAAGCGCGCGGTACAGGCCGAGCGTCTCCACCGCGGCCTTGTCCCAGGAGAAACGCGTGCGCACCGCGCTTGCGTCGGCGCGGAGCGAAGCGGGATCGGCCGCCAGCATAGAAGCGAGACGATCGACGTTGCCGACCGGAAAATAGTTCGCCGCGGGCAAGCCGATATCGCGGTTGGCGGGAATGTCGCTCAGCACCATCGCCGCGCCCTCGCCCGCGGCCTCGAGCGCGGCGATCGGCAGGCCCTCGTGATAGGACGGCATCACGAACATCGCCGCCCGGCGATAGAGTGTCGCGAGCACAGTGCGCGGTTGCACGCCGGCGAAGATCACATCCGGCCCAGCTTCGGCGACCAGGTCGCGCGCATAGGGACTGTCGTGATCGGCGCCACCGACGATTACCAGCTTGTACCCCGTGCGTGATGCACGGTGCGCGGCGATCAGGTCGTGGAGACCCTTTTCCGGCACCAGCCGCCCGACCGCGAGGAGGAAAGGTGCGTCGCCGATGCCGAGCCCCGAGAGTATCTCGTTGGCATCGCCGGCCGCGAACAACTCGGGCGCGCCGTTGGGAATGTAGTGGATGGAACTGGCCTTTCGCGGAAAGGCCAGCCGCAACTGCTCGGCAAGCGATGGCGAGATCGCAACGATCTGGTCCGCCCAGCCGAGCGCTGCACGCTCGCCCGCCCGCAATACGGCCTTTGCGAACCGGCCCCATTTGGCGCGATCATAATCGGTGCCGTGATGAGTCACGACCACGCGCAGGCCCAGCAGCCGCGCAAGCGGGGCCAGGATCGCAGGCCCGATCGCGTGGATGTGGAGCACTTCCGCGCCGCGCCGCTTGGCGGCGACGATCGCGAACAGCGTGGAAAGAATCGTCTCGAAATGTTTCGATTGCGGACAGCGCAGCCCGACGATCTCGACACCGCGCCATGTTCGCCGCCGCTCGGGCAAATAGGGTGCGCGGCCGAGCACGACGATCGGCTGTTCGGGCGCGAGTGCCGCAATGCGGGGCAGCAACTCTTCGCAATGGCTTTCGATGCCGCCCATGACGTCGGGAAAGCCCCGCAGTCCGGTGACGCAGATCGGCGGCGTGGTGGAGGCCATGTGCGGCGCCCCTATTGCAACTCGGGGATCTTGAGCGTCTCGGGATGAATGACCGGCTCGCCGTCGCCGGGCCGTCCGACACTGCGATAGATGAAGCCCGCGGCGGTGAGATCGTCGGCGCGATAGATGTTACGCAGGTCGACCAGCACCGGCGTCGCCATCACCGCCTTCAGCCGCGCGAAGTCGAGCGCGCGGAACGCGTCCCATTCGGTGACGATGACGATCGCCGACGCGCCTTCCGCCACGGCATAAGCGGAATCGGTATAGGCTACTTCGCCCAGCAGCGGCGCCGCTGCCGCCATCCCTTCCGGGTCATAAGCGCGCACGGTCGCACCGGCATCCCGCAAGGCCTGGACGATCGCGATTGCGGGCGCGTCGCGCATGTCGTCGGTGTTGGGCTTGAAGGTCAGGCCGAGCACGCCGATCGTCTTGCCGCGCACGTCGCCGCCGGCCGCCGCGATGACCTTTCGCGCCATCGCGCGCTTGCGGACGTCGTTGACAGCGACAGTGGTCTCGATCAGCCGCAACGGGCTGTCGTGATCTTGCGCGGTCTTGACCAGCGCCAGCGTATCCTTGGGGAAGCACGATCCGCCATAGCCGGGGCCCGCGTGGAGGAATTTCCCACCGATCCGGTTGTCGAGGCCGATGCCGCGCGCGACGTCCTGAACGTCCGCCTCCACCTTCTCGCACAGATCCGCGATCTCATTGATGAAAGTGATCTTCATCGCGAGAAACGCATTGGCGGCATATTTGATCAGCTCGCTGGTGCGGCGGCGCGTGAACAGCAGCGGCGACTTGTTGAGATAGAGCGGACGATAGACCGCTTCCATCGGCGCGCGGGCGCGCTCGTCCTCGATGCCGACGACGATGCGGTCAGGGCGCTTGAAGTCCTCGATCGCGGCGCCTTCGCGCAGGAATTCGGGATTGGAGGCAACCGCGAAATCGGCGCCCGGATTGGCCTCGCGGATGATCCGCTCCACTTCGTCGCCGGTCCCGACCGGAACCGTCGATTTGGTGACGATCACGGTGAAGCCATCGAGCGCCAGCGCGATCTCGTGCGCCGCAGCATAAACATAGGACAAATCGGCATGGCCATCGCCGCGTCGGGTGGGCGTGCCGACGCCGATGAACACGACATCGGCAGCGGCCACCGGGGCAGCGAGTTCGGTCGTGAACGACAGCCGGCCCGCGGCGACATTTTTGGCCACGAGCCGGTCGAGCCCGGGCTCGTAGATCGGAATTCCGCCCGCTTTCAGCTTGGCGATCTTGGCGTCGTCGCTGTCGACGCAGACCACGTCATGGCCGAAATCGGCGAAGCACGCGCCCGAGACAAGTCCCACATAGCCCGAACCGATCATCACGATGCGCATCAGCTTTCTCGCCTCTTCTTAACGATATGCTGCACATGCGAAGAGATGGGCGCCGGCGTCAATCTCCGGACGACGAACGGTGTATGACGTCGGTTGGTGTACAGTCGGCGGTGCACGCTGTCATAACAGATGCATCGCACGTCCAACGCAAGCCAGGGGCAGACGGCATGTAAATGGTGGGCCGCTATCGCCGCCGCAATGGAAGCGCCTCCTTGCCGACTGAAGGCCGTGGCTTTAGTATCCCATTGTTTCGCGGGGAACTTAGGGGGGCTGGATGACCAAGGTAACGTGGCTGGCGCTCGCGCCGGCTGTCGCGATCGTAGCGCCACTGACGGCGCAGGAAGTTCTGACAAATCAAACCGTGCTCGCGCTTGCCGGCGCTGGAGTCGGCGATCAGATCATTGTTGCCAAGATTCGATCTTCCGCCACGTCCTTCGACGTTTCTACGGGCCAGTTGATCGAGCTCAAAAAGCGCGGCGTATCTGACGCGGTCATCGCCGCGATGATCGAAGTAGCAGGCAAGCCGGTGGATGTTGCCGCCGCAGGCACGAGCGATTCGCCCGACCCCAACGCTCCCCACGCCCCGGGCGTTTATCTGCTCGACGAAAGCGTTGCGCCCGCCAGAATGGTTCGTATCGATCCGGCTGCCTCAAATCAGATGAAAACCGGCGGCATGCTCGGCTACGCGCTGACCGGCGGTATAGCCAAGATCAAGATGAACATCGTGCTGCCCGGCGCTTCGGCCCGCAGTCGCACAACGCTGGCGCGGCCCAAATTCTACTTCTATCTAGGCCAGACGAACACAGTGCCTGGTATGCCGGGCATGTACTGGATGGGCCTGCCGGGCCTTTCTCCCTCGTCGCCCAACGAATTCAGTTTCGTTCACTTTGAAGCCAAGAAGGATCACCGCGAAGCCTCGGTGGGCAGGATTGGTATCGGCGGTGTCGCGACCGGAGTTCAAGATAACCAGCGGCTAACGTTGACCTATGCCGACGTCCGACCAGGAGTATTTTCGGTCACGCCTTCGGGTGATCTTGCTCCTGGCGAGTATGCTTTCGTCTACTCGATTGCCGGCGGTATGAACGGCATGTCACGGATTTTCGATTTTTCCGTTGGCCCCTCCGCTGCCGCAGCGAGGTAGGTGGGTCCGTCGCTTTAGACCGGCAGCGCCATCGGTAGAGGGAGCGGAGGGCACGCCCGGACTCGCGGTGTTTATCCGGTGGCTGGCCGGCCTCTGCGAAGAGGGCTTGTCAATTGCATGGCCGATCGCAAATGTATCGCGATGCGTTGTCACGGACCGCTCATCGCCCACCCAGATCGTCGCGCCGCGGCCATCGCCCCCGACATTCTGTTACCATGACAACCATTCGCGACGTCGCGCAGGCCGCTGGCGTCTCGAGAGCAACGGCCGCCCGGGTCCTGTCCGCGCCTGAATTGGTCGCGGAGGCGACGCGACACCGGGTGCTGAAGGCCGTGCAGGAGCTTGGCTATAGCCGCAATTCGGTGGCGGCGAGCCTGCGCACGACTCGCACCGGGCGGATCATCGTGACCGTCCCCGACATCTCCAATCCCTTCTTCTCGCGGGTGATCCGCGGGGTCGAGGAAGCGGCGCAGAAAGCGGGCTATGCGGTCCTGCTGGGCGATACGCGCAACGAGCGCGAGCGCGAGGAACAATATGCCGACATGCTCAATCGCCGGGAGGCGGACGGCATCATCTTCCTCGGCCACCGCCTGCCCACGGTCCTGGCGACGATCCTCGAACGCGACGGCAGCCGCGCACCGATCGTCAACGGTTGCGAGTTCACGCCATCGCTCGGCGTATCAAGCGCCCATATCGACAATGCGGGTGCAGGCTATGATGTCATGCAATCGCTCTATCGATTGGGCCATCGCGACATCGCCGTCATCATCGGACCCGCTGATAGCCCGCTGACCCGGGACCGCCTGGCCGGCGCCCAGAAGGCGGCGGAGGATCAGGGCCTGGCCGCCCACCTCGTGATCGAGAATGGCGACTTCTCCATCGAAACCGGTCGTCGCGCGGCGATGGCTCTGTTCTCGCGCGCGCCACGCCCCACCGCCATTTTCTGCTTCAGCGACGAGATGGCGATCGGGACATTGGCGGCGGCGCGGTCCGCCGGCATTTCCTGCCCGGGCGATATGTCGGTCGTCGGCTTCGACGACATCCAGATGGCGCGTTATGTCGATCCCCCGCTCGCCACCGTGCGCCAACCAATGGCGGAAATCGGCCGGAAAACGGTCGAACTCCTACTCGACATATTGAGCGGTCGGCAGACCCAGCCGGTCTATGCCACGCTGCCCTATGAGATCGTCGCCCGGCAAAGCATGGGGCCTGTCCCCAGGCAACCGCCCATTTCCTGACTCGACGTGTCCGATTTTCGTCGATTTGCGCTTGCAATGAGATCGATCTCATGATTGTTTTGCGCGATCGGTGACTCGGCGAAGATCGAGGCAAGTGACGGTATCGGGTGGCGTTTTTCTCTGATCGCCAGTTTCCTGCCGGGTGAGAGGTCCGCCAAGGTCATGCCTTGGCTCTGAAGGGGTGCTGCACATGGTCAAATTGCGGCTGTCGGTCATGATGTTCGCGCAATATTTCGCGTGGGGCGTCTGGCTCGTTCCGCTCAGCACTTACATGAGCAAGGGCCTGCATTTCGACACGATCATCGGCGCTGCTTATGGCATGGTCGGCATCGCGACGATCGCCTCCACCCTGTTCGTCGGGATGATCGCGGACCGCTTCATGGCGGCCGAGAAGCTGTTGAGCATCCTGTCGATCTGCGCCGGTATCGCCCTTTTCTGGGTATCCACCGTCCAGAGCTCGCCGTCGCTCTTCCTGTTCGGCTGCCTGCTCCATTTCCTGTTCTACGCATCGACCATTCCCCTCGCGACCGCGATCGCGTTCAATTCGATGACCGATATCGCCAAGGAGTTCCCCGGCGTCCGGGTGTGGGGCACAATCGGATGGATCGTGGCGGGTTTGCTGGTCGGCGTGATCGCCGGAGCGGCGCAAACCGCTCTGCCGATGCGGATGGCGGCGATCGTCTACATCGCGCTGGGGCTCTATGCCCTCACGCTGCCGAACACGCCGCCGCGCGCTCGCGGGCGGATCGTCAGCCCTTCGGCGGTGCTGGGACTGGACGTCATTCTGCGTCATCGCGAAGCGGCGTTCTGGATCTTCATCGCCTGCACCCTGGCGCTGATGACGCCGAGAAGTTTCTACGATGCCTATGGCAACACCTTCTTCGCCGACAAGGACCTGCATCTGACATTGTTCGGGACGCGGATCGAGGCGACCGGCATCCAGACTGCGGGGCAGATTTTCGAATCGCTGATCCTGGTCAGCCTGCCGTTCGTGCTCCTCCGGCTGGGCATCAAATGGGTGCTGGTGGTCGGAATGGGCGCCTGGGCGGTTCGCTTCCTGTTGTTCGGGTTCGGCTACCAAGGCTCGACCGCGATCATGCCGATGGTGCTGCTCGGCATCATCATCCACGGCATCTGCTACGACTTCCTGATCGTGTCGGGGCAGATCTATGTCGATCGCAAGTTCGACGCCGAGGCGCGGTCGCGCGCACAATCCTTCTTCAACCTGATCACCCAGGGCATCGGCATCGTGATCGGCTCCAACATCGCCGGGGTCGTCTACGGCATGCATGCCAATCCCGACGGCAGCCATGACTGGCGCGCGATCTGGATGGTGCCGGCCGTGATCGCCTTCGTCGCGATGGTCCTCTTCGCCCTCGCCTTCCGCGAGAAGCTGGCTCCGCCGCAGGACGAGCAGTCTGGCGCGACCGCGCCCGTGCTTCCCTGACGGTCCGGGACGGATTTTCGATGACCCAGAATATTCTCAGGCTCGGGCTGATCGGTGGTGGTCCCGGAAGCTTTATCGGGCCGGTGCATCGCATGGCCGCTTGCCTCGACGCGCGCTTCGTACTGGCCGCCGGCGCCTTCAGCCGGACACTGGAGAAGTCTCGCCAGCAGGCTGCTCGATGGGGCATCCCGGAGGGACGGGCCTATGACGGCATCGAGGGCTTGATCGCGGGCGAGCGCGGACGCGACGACGGCGTGCAGGCGATCGCCATCGCCACGCCGAACGACAGCCATTTCGCGATCGCCAAGGCGGCGCTGGAAGCCGGTCTCCCGGTGATCTGCGACAAGCCGATGACCGCGACCCTGGCCGAGGCCGAGGCGCTGGGTCCGATCGTCGCGCGATCGGGCCGCCCCTTCGCGCTCACCTATACTTATACCGGCTATGCGATGATCCGCGAGGCGCGGGCGCGGATCGCCGACGGCGCGATCGGCCGGGTGCGCAAGATCATGGTCGACTATCCGCAAGGGTGGCTGTCCGAGCGCATCGAAGGCGACAATCTCCAGGCGAGCTGGCGGACGGATCCCGCCCGGGCCGGCACGGGCGGCGCGATCGGCGACATCGGCGTCCACGCCTTCCAGCTCGCGGAATATGTCAGCGGTCTGCGCGCCATGGAGCTGATCGCGGACCTTCCCCGGGTGGTCGCGGGACGGCAGCTGGACGACGACTGCAACGTCCTGCTCCGCTTCGCGGGTGGCGTGCCCGGCGTCCTGACCGCCTCGCAAATTGCGACGGGAGAACGCAACGGGCTGCGCCTGCGCATCTATGGCGACAAAGGCGGCCTCGAATGGTGCCACGACGCGCCAGGGGATTTGATCCTGCGCTGGCCCGACGCGCGAACCGAGATCCTCCATGCCGGAGGGCCGGGCCTGCATCCGGCTGCGCAAGCGGCAACCCGGCTGCCGAGCGGACATCCGGAGGGTTTCATCGAGGCGTTCGCGACGCTCTACCGGGATTTTGCCGACATGATCGACAGTGCGGACGACAGGAACGGCCTCCTGCCCGGTATCGACGATGGCCTGCGGTCCGCGCGCTTCATCGATTGCGCGATCCGCTCGAACGAAGCCCGCGCCTGGGTGCCCGTCGCGGGAGATGCACGATGAAGACGATCAAGGGGCCCGGCATCTTCCTGGCCCAGTTCCTGTCCGATCAACCGCCGTTCGACACGCTGGATCATCTGGCGGAATGGGCTGCCGGGCTTGGATTCGTGGCGGTCCAGATCCCCTGCACGCCGCAATTGATCGACCTCGCGACAGCGGCGGAGAGCCAGGCCTATTGCGACGATCTCCGCGCCACGCTCGACAAGCACGGCATCGTGGCGAGTGAGCTTTCCACTCATCTCCAGGGCCAGCTGGTGGCGGTTCATCCTGCCTATGACAGTTTGTTCGACGGATTCGCCGCCGAGCAGGTGCGCGGTAAGCCGGCCGAGCGCCAGGCCTGGGCGGTCGAGCAGGTGAAGCTCGCCGCGCGGGCCAGCCAACGGCTGGGGCTCGACGCGCACGCGACCTTCTCCGGCGCGCTGGCCTGGCCCTATTTCTATCCCTGGCCGCAACGCCCGGCAGGGCTGATCGACGAGGCCTTCGCCGAACTCGGCAAGCGCTGGCGGCCGATCCTCGACATATTCGAGGATTGCGGCGTCGATTGTGCCTTCGAAATCCATCCGGGCGAGGATCTGCACGACGGCGTGACCTTCGAGCGATTCCTCGACACCGTCGACCAGCATCCGCGCGCCCGGATCCTCTACGACCCCAGCCATTTCGTGCTGCAACAACTCGACTATCTCGCCTTTCTCGACATCTATCACGAGCGGATCAGCTGCTTTCACGTCAAGGATGCGGAGTTCCGGCCGAACGGCCGATCCGGCGTCTATGGCGGCTATGAGAATTGGGTGGACCGCCCCGGCCGCTTTCGCTCGCTGGGCGACGGCCAGATCGACTTCGGCGCGATCTTCTCGAAAATGGCGGCCTATGACTTTGCGGGTTGGGCCGTGCTCGAATGGGAATGCGCGCTCAAGCACCCCGAAGACGGCGCGCGCGAAGGTGCGTCCTTCATCAAGAACCATATCATCCGGGTCACGCCCCATGCCTTCGATGATTTCGCGTCGAGCGGTACCGACCGCAGCGCCAATCGCGCGCTGATGGGCCTCGATCCGCAAGCGGCGGACGTCACCGGGCCCATATCTCCAGGAGAGCATTGATGAAGTCGATCTACAGCCTGGCCGCTGCCCCTGCGCTGATGGCGGCCATCGCGGTCTTCGCGGTACCGTCCGGCGCGCAAAGCGCCCCGGCGGGTGCCCAGGCCTTCGGCATGTGCACGGCGTGCCATACGGTCACCAAGGGCGGCCGCAACGGGATCGGTCCCAATCTCTCGGGCTTGATCGGCCGGCGTGCCGGGTCCGTTCCGGGCTTCGCCTATTCGGCCGCGATGAAGGGGTCGGGCCTGACATGGGATGCCAAGACGCTCGACCAATTCCTGGCCGCACCGACGAAGAAGGTTCCGGGCACGAAGATGCCGATCAGCGTCTCCGATCCGGCGAAGCGCGCTGCGGTGATCGCCTATCTGACGACCGCAACGGCCAAATAGGCGGAGGATAGAAAAGATGCCGCGACCACTGACACCCTCCCGCCGTACCATCCTGGCCGGCACCTTGGCGGGGCTCGGCGCGGCGAGCTATGCGCGTGCGGCCGGGACATCGCGAAACGCAGCGCGCTTCGCCCTCAAGTTCGCGCCCCACGAAGGCAGCTTCGCCAGCCGGGGCGGCCTGATCGAGCAGATTGCTTATGCCGCCGATCAGGGCTTCACGGCCTGGGAAGACAATGAGGCCGCCGCTCGGCCTGTCGCCGAGCAGGAAGCGATGGGCAAGGCGCTGCAGCAGCGCGGCATGACGATGGGCGTGCTGGTCGCGAGCATGCCGAAATGGGGTCAGTATCGGCCGCTGCTGGGCTCCGGCGACCGCGCCGAACAGGATGCCATGCTCGCCGACATCCGCCGCTCGGTCGATGTCGCCAAGCGGCTCGACGCGAAGTGGATGACTGTCGTCACCGGCTTCATGGATCCGAAGGTGCCGGTCGATATTCAGACCGCGCGGATCATCGAGGTGATGCGGCGCGCGGGCGATATCGCGGCGCAAAACGGGCTGATCCTGGTGATGGAGCCGCTCAACACGATCACCAACCACCCCAACATCTTCATGCGAACGATCCCGCAGGGTTATGCGATCGCCACGGCGGTCGCCAATCCGGCGGTCAAGGTGCTTGCCGATCTCTACCATGCCCAGATTCAGGCGGGGAATTTGGTCCCGACGCTCGAAACCTGCTGGAGCGAGATCGCCTATATCCAGTTTGGCGACAATCCGGGCCGGCTGGAGCCAAGCACTGGCGAGATCAACCACCACAACATCGTCCGCTGGCTGAAGGGCCGCCGGTATGACGGCGTGATCGGCATGGAGCATGGCAACTCGCTCGCCGGGCGCGCGGGGGAAGACCGGCTGATCGCCGCCTATCGGGAGATCGACGCGGCATGAAGAGCGACACCCAGATCTCGCATCGGCCCGGAGGCCCACAATGATAGACCGTAGAACCGCCCTTGCCGGCATGGCCGCGTTGTTCGGCGCCCCGCTGTTCGCGCCGATCGCACGGGCGGCCGGGCTCGTCGGCAAGGACCAGCGTCCCGTCATCAGCGAAGGACCGCCAAGCGTGCAGGTCTTCTCCGCACCGCAACGCGCGCTGATGACGCAGCTGAGCGAACGGGTCATTCCGACCACCGACACACCCGGCGCGATCAAGGCGGGCGTGCCCGACTATATCGAAAAGCTGCTCGCCGATTGGGCACTTCCCCAGGAGAGGATTCCGATCCTCGCCGGCCTCGACGCGATCGAGGCCAAGTGTCTTCAGGACTATAAGGTGCCGACCGCCCAGGCGACGCCCGAGCAACTCGACGCACTGCTCACCGCCGCGATGAACGCGCAGTTCGCCGACGGCGCTCCCTTCTTCGCGGCGTTCCGGCAGCTCGTGATCACCGGATATTACACGTCCGAGATCGGGATGACCCAGGAGCAGGAATATCTGCCCGTCCCGGGCGAATATCACGGCGACTATCTCTATTCCAACGTCAACAAGGTCTATTCGGCATGACGATCGATCGACGCACATTCGTTGCCAGCGTGGGGGCGGTAATGGCGGCAAGCAGCATCGCGGGTCTCGCGCGCGCCGCACAGGTCCGCAAGGCCGGGTTGCAGCTCTATACGGTACGCGAAATCTTCCAGAGCGACCCGGTCGGGACGCTCGAGAAGGTCGCCAGCATCGGCTATCGCGAGGTCGAGTTCGGCGGCGGCAATTATGACAGCATGGACCACGCGCTGCTGCGCCGAACGATGGACCGGCTGCAGCTGTCCGCGCCGTCGCTTCACGTGTCCTATGACGTGCTGCTGACCAAATTCGCCGATGCCGTAAAGATGGCGAAAACCCTCGGCGCCGACACGATCGTCATGCCCTGGCTGCCCCCCGAGCTTCGCACCGATGCGGGGTTCGGCGGCGTGGTGGAGAACGTCAACCGGTTCGCGAAGCAGGCGCGCGAGGCGGGGCTTGGCCTCGCCTATCACAATCACGATTTCGAGTTCACCACCCGCTTCGGGGGCACCTCGCTCTATGATCGACTGGTCGGAGGCACCGACCCGTCGCTGGTGAAGCTGGAGCTCGACCTCTATTGGGCGGTTCACGCCGGCGAGGATGCCGGCAAGCTGATCACCCGGCTCGGCAGCCGTCTCTACGCCTTTCACGTGAAGGACATGAGGGCGGACAAGAAGATGACCGCCGTCGGCACCGGCACGATCGATTTCGCGGGGCTGTTCAAGCTGCCCGGGGCAGCGGGCGTCCACCATTTCTATGTCGAGAATGACGAAGCGCCGGCCCCCTATCTGCCGGACATCACCACCAGCTTCAGGAATCTGCGCGCGCTGCGCTTCTGATCCCCCTCTTCAAGGCATCTACCCATGGCATCCACCAACAAGTTCGACGCGATCGTCATCGGCTCGGGGATCAGCGGCGGGTTCGCCGCAAAGGAACTGACCGAGAAAGGCCTTCGCGTGCTGATGCTCGACCGCGGCTTCATGGTCGAGCATCAGGAAGGCTATCCCTATGACGGCAAGCCTGCCTTCGAACTCCCTGCCCGGGGCGAGGTCCCCAAGGCGATCGTGGAGAGCGACTATTTCATCGCCAAATATGGCTATCTGTCGACCAGCAACCTGCAATTCTACAATGACGACCGGCTGAACCCCTATGTCACCGACGAGGGCAGCAAATTCCGCTGGATCCGGCCGGCTACGGTGGGCGGCAAGTCGCTGATCTGGGGCCGCTGGTGCTTCCGCTGGAGCCCTGCGGATTTCGAGGCGAACAAGCGCGAGGGGATCGGCGGCGATTGGCCGATCCGCTATGACGACGTGGCGCCGTGGTATTCCTATGTCGAGAAATATATCGGCGTCTCGGGCTCGCGCGAAAACCTCCCCCATCTGCCCGACAGCGAGTTCCAGCCGCCGATGCCGATGAACGTCGCCGAGAAATGGATGAAAGGCCGCTTGGAAAGCGCCTTCCCCGGCAGAAAGCTGATCAGCGCCCGGCTATCGAACATGACCGAGGACAAGCCCGAGCAAAATCGCAGCAAATGCCAGTTTCGCGACCAATGCTCCAACGGCTGCTCGTTCGGCGCCTATTTCTCGACCCAGGCCGTCACGTTGCCGGCGGCGCGCGCGACCGGCCGTCTCACCCTCCGGTCCGATGCGGTCGTGTCGAACCTGGAATATGATCCCAAGCGCAAGCGCGTGACCGGCGTCCGCTTTATCGACGCGAAAACCGGCCAGGCCGAAGTGGTGAAAGCCGATCTGGTCTTCCTGTGCGCATCGGCCATGGCGTCGGTCCAGATCCTGATGAACAGCCGCGCGCCGGGGACGGATCGAAGCTATTTCGATACGAGCGGCACGCTCGGCCGCTACGTCATGGATCACATCTTCCGCACGCACATCACGGGCGAGGTGCCGGGCATGACCGAATATATCGAATATGGCCGTCGTCCCGGGGCAATCTACATTCCCCGTTTCCGCAACGTCGGCACTGATGACGGCGTCGGTTTCAAGCGCGGCTATGGCTATCAGGGTGGCGCGAGCCGGGACCCGTCCAAGCCGGTCGGCTTCGGCGCGGCGATGAAGGAAGGCATGCGTCGCTACGATCCGTGGAAATTCTCGATCGGCGCGTTTGGCGAATGCCTGCCCTATGAGGACAATCGCGTCTCGCTGCATCCCACCAGGGTCGACCGGTTCGGCATCCCGCAATTGCGCTTCGACGTGACGTTCCGGGACAATGAGCTGCGCATGATGGCGGATGCCCGCGCACAGGGCGAGATGATGTTGCGCCAGGCAGGCCTGGTCAACGTGACCAGCGGCGAGTCCGAGCATGTTCCCGGCGAGGCGATCCACGAAATGGGCGGCGCACGGATGGGCAACGATCCGCGCACCTCAGTACTCAACAAGTGGAACCAGGCGCATGAAGCGCCCAATCTGTTCGTGACCGACGGCTCGCAGATGAACTCGATCTCCTGCGTCAATCCGTCGCTGACCTTCATGGCGCTGACGTGCCGGGCAGTGGACCATGCGGTGAAGCAGCTGCATGCCGGCGCCCTGGCTTGAGCGGCGCGACCCGTGGCGGTTCCGCTGACCGAGACCCTATCGAAAGGACGAGCGCGATGAAATCGATCCTGCGGGGCGCGAGCCTGTTGCTGGCCATGACCCCGTTTGCCGCCATGGCACAGGACGCCAAGTCGAAGCCGGAGGACACGGAAGTCTGGTCTCCGGCCGTGCCGGTGGTGACCCCCGGCAAGAGCGAGACGGCATCGCCGCCGTCCGATGCGATCGTCCTGTTCGACGGCAAGTCGCTGGACCAATGGGTGAACGTGAAGGACGGCGCGGCGGCGGGCTGGACGGTCGCGGACGGCATCGTCACCGTGGCGAAGGACAAGGGCAACATCCAGACCCGCCGATCCTTCGGCAGCTACCAGCTGCACCTCGAATATCGCATCCCCACCAATGTCACCGGCACGGGGCAGGCCCGCGGCAATAGCGGCCTGTTCCTGGCCTCAACCGGTCCGGGGGATACCGGCTACGAGCTGCAGATCTTGGACAGCTACAAGAACGACACTTATGTCAACGGCCAGGCCGGCGCGGTCTATAAACAATACCCGCCACTCGCCAATCCGGTGCGCAAGCCGGGCGAGTGGCAAAGCATTGACGTCGTATGGGACAAACCGATTTTCGACGCGAACGGGTCGCTGAAAAGCCCGGCCCATGTCACCGCCTTCATCAACGGCGTGCTGGTCCAGAACCATGTCACGTTGCTCGGCGAGACGCTCTATGTCGGCAAGCCGAGCTACAAGGCATTTGATCGCGCGCCGATCAAGCTGCAGGCCCATGGCGATCCCAGCCCGCCGATCAGCTATCGCAACATCTGGGTGCGCGACTTGGGCTGACCCCCGAGCTCTGATCGGAAACAGTGAAATTCCGGCGCGAGCCTTGCGGTTCGGGCGATCGACCGCCAGCTCTCCGGCATGAAGAAAATCGGCTTCCTTTCGTTCGGACATTGGTCCGCGTCGTCGCAATCGGCGACCCGCTCCGCCAGCGACGTCCTGCTGCAATCGATCGACCTTGCCGTCGCCGCCGAGGAGCTTGGCGCTGACGGGGCGTATTTCCGCGTGCACCATTTCGCGCAGCAGCTGGCGTCGCCCTTTCCACTGCTAGCCGCCGTCGGCGCCAGGACCAGCCGCATCGAGATCGGCACCGGCGTGATCGACATGCGCTACGAGAATCCGTTCTACATGCTGGAGGACGCAGCCTCGGCCGACCTGATCAGCGGCGGACGGCTGCAGCTCGGGATAAGCCGCGGTTCCCCGGAGCAGGTCATCGATGGCTGGCGGCACTTCGGCTATTCGCCGGCGGAGGGCCAAAGCGACGCCGATATGGGGCGCCGCCATGCCGAGGTGTTCCTCGAATTGTTGAAAGGCGACGGCTTCGCTCAGCCGAGCCCGCGACCGATGTTTCCCAACCCTCCCGGACTGTTGCGGCTGGAGCCGCACTCACCCGGTTTGCGCGAGCGTATCTGGTGGGGTTCGGGGTCGAACGCCACCGCGATCTGGGCGGCGCAGATGGGGATGAACCTGCAGAGCTCGACGCTCAAGGCCGACGAATCCGGCGAGCCGTTCCATGTCCAGCAGGCCAAGCAGATTCGCGCCTACCGCGCGGCGTGGACGGAAGCGGGGCATAGCCGCGAACCCCGCGTGTCGGTGTCGCGATCGATCTTCGCGTTGATGAACGACCAGGACCGCGCCTATTTCGGCCGTGACGGCAGCAGCGACCAGATCGGGGTCATCGACAATATGCGAGCGGTTTTCGGCCGCTCCTATGCGGCGGAGCCCGAACGCCTGATCGAAGAGTTGAAGACGGACGAAGCGATCGCCGAAGCGGATACCTTGCTGCTGACCGTGCCCAACCAGCTCGGCGTCGCCTATAACGCGCACGTGCTTGAGAGCATCCTCAAGCACGTCGCGCCGGCGCTCGGCTGGCGATAGGAAGACGCGGCGTTCAAGGGAGGACCAGAGCGGAGTGTGTGTTAGACTGACAGCACCCAACGCACCGCTCAGTCTTCGCCTGCCTCCTCGCTCACCTCTAGTTCGTCTTCCTCGTCGCTATTGAGCTAGCGATCGATCTCCTCGGCCATGGGGTCGACTTGGTCTGCATGGACTCCTTGACGAATGACCGTTCCATCCCGCGCATAGCGCGCCGGCGGTATGCCCACATGGCGGGTAAAGGCGGTGCTGAACGTGCTCGCCGATCCATAGCCGACACGGACCGCGACCTGGGGAACCGCAAACTCGCGCGAGCGCAGCAAGCGCTTGGCAAGTGCCATGCGCCAGGCGAGCAGATATTCCATGGGCGGCAGCCCGACGACGCGGCTGAATCGGACGAAGAAGGCAGAGCGTGACATCGCCGCTTCGGCAGCGAGATCTGCTACCGTCCAGCCACGAGCCGGCGTCGCGTGCATCGCCCGCAAAGCCGCAGCCAAGCGCTCGTCGGTGAGGCCGCGCGCCAAGCTCGGCACCGAACTCGCATCCGCACCGCAACGCAGCGCCTCGATCAGCAGCACCTCCAGCAGGCGTTCGAGCACCAGTTCACGCCCGGGCCGCGATCGGCGGGTCTCGTCGCCGACCAACTGCATAAGGGTTGCAAGCCGTGGCTCACCGCGCGCCACCACCATCGCCGGGAGCAACGATACCAGGAGTGCGGCATCGGGCGACGCGAAGCTGCACAACCCGACCTGCATTCTCAGGTTGATCGGCGCGTCCGGCCGACCGACGCGAAAGCGCCCTTCGCCAAGCTCGACCGGCAGCATGTCCATCCCATGAAGCGGCGCGTCGATACTCTCGATGACCTGATCGTTGGTCGACGGCGACAGCACGAAATCACCGGCGCGCACGATGATCGGCGGCTGGTTCGCGCCGATCATGCGGCATTCGCCTTCAAGGACCGCGAAATAGACCGGCTTGCCCTCGACATCGCGGCGGATGCGCCAGCGCCCGGCATATTCGACCAGCTTGGAGAAGCTGGCCGACGGCTGGAGGAGGGTCACGATCTCGGCAAGCGGATCCACAGTCATTTCAGGACTATCGCAAATTTATTCGAGACGTTCACCCATAGAAGGTACCGCGCACGAGCGCCATCTCTGGATCACCTTCAACAATTCCGGAGCATGTCATGCCCAGCGTCCTCATCACCGGCTGTTCGTCGGGTTTCGGCCTCGAAACGGCGAAATTGTTCCTCGATCGCGGGTGGAAGGTGATCGCCACGATGCGCAACCCCAGGATTGATATCCTGCCGGCGTCCGACAATCTCGTCATCCTGCCGCTCGACGTCACCGATGCCACGAGCGTCGCGGGTGCAATGGAAAAGGCCGGCGATATCGACGTGCTTGTCAACAATGCGGGTTTCGGCGCGGGGGTGCCGATCGAGCTGATCGAGCCGGAGACGGCGCGCCAGTTGTTCGAGACCAACACGTTGGGCACACTGGCCATGCTGCAGGCGGTGCTTCCGCAATTCCGCGCGCGGCGGTCGGGCGTGATCGTCAACGTCACCTCCACCGTGACGCTCAAGCCCCTGCCGCTCGTCAGCGTCTACCGCGCGAGCAAGGCGGCGGTGAATGCGCTCACTGAAAGCTTGGCGGTCGAGATGGAGCCGTTCGGCGTGCGCGTGCATATCGTGCTCCCCGGCCGTTCGCCCGAAACCCAGTTCGGCGATAATGCGATGCCGCACCTGCGCGGGCTCGACAATCCGGACTACAAGCCGCTGATCGAGGGCATGATCGCCAATTTCCGTGAGGATAGCGGCCCTGTGACGCATGCGGGCGATGTGGCGGAGGCGGTCTGGCAGGCGGCTACTGACGCGAATGCCCCGCTCAAGATTCCGGCGGGAGCCGATGCGGTGCAGTGGATGGCCGACGCAGGTTGATCAACACCTGCCGCCTCAGGCTGCGGCGTTGGCGGCGAGCGCGATCGAGCCGAGCGGGCCGGCCAGATCGCCCAGCCGCGGCGCCACGATATAGTCTCCGCCGCCAGGGAGAGGCATATAACCCGCGAGGCTCTCAATCAGCGCCGTGTTGATCCGCTCGAGCAAATGGGGCTGGCCCGATACGACGCCGCCGCCCATCGCGATCCGATAGGGTCCGGTCGCGCACACCAGCGCATGGCACATGGTGGCGAGCGTGTGGACGATCGGATTCCATATTGGATCATCGGGCGACAGATGCGAGGGCGACCGTCCTTCGAGCCGGGCAAGGAGCGCCGGTCCCGAGGCGAGGCCCTCGACGCAATCGTCATGGTAGGAGCACGCGCTCTTCACCTGATCGAGCGGCAGCCGCGGCACCCGGATATGGCCCAATTCGCTATGCCCGATGCCGCGCGTGGGCCGACCGTGGACGACCAGGCCGACACCGACACCCGTGCCGACCGTGACATAGGCGAAATCGCTCAACCCCTGCCCGCTGCCCCAGCGAATCTCCGCCAGGGCGGCGCCATTGACGTCGGTGTCGAATCCCACCGGAACGGAGAAGAGCGCCGACAGGATCCCGCGAACATCCGCGCCCGGCCATCCCGGTTTGTTGGTGCTGGTGATCCGGCCATAGCGATTGGAGCCGGGATCGAGGTCGAGCGGGCCGAACGAGGCGATGCCGATCGCGGCGAAGCCATGGTCCCGCTCCCAGTCCGACAGGATCGCGCAGATCGCGGGCAAGGTCTCGGACGGCATGGTGGTCGGCACGGTTCGTTGATCGACGATCGCATCGGGACCGTACGCCAGCGTACACACGCATTTCGTGCCGCCAAGCTCGACACCGGCAAAAAGCGGAGACGACCCGCCGGCACTCATTGCATCACCGCGTTCATCGTCAGCAAACACCACGCACACATCATTGAAACTGCTCTCGACTGTCTAAAAATATTCGGCACCGCGATGCGACTCCGTGTCCTGCGTCACGCCGGCCCGCGCGAAAACGACGGCGGTCGATCGCGTTTCGCCGCGCCGAACCGCGACGGCCGCGCGCCCATCTCGAAGATGAGATCGCCGCCCAGGATCAGCTCGGCATGCGCGATCCAGTTCTTCGTCCAGGGCTTGCCGCGCCAGCGCACCGATTGGACGTACGGACGATCGGGTCCGTTGCCATTGGCGCGCACGGTGAGCGTCCGGCCCTTGCCGACATCCACTTCGGCGACATCGAACAGCGGCGACCCGAAGACGTAGACCGCGCTGACCGGATCGACCGGATAGAAGCCGAGCGCGCTGAGCACGAACCAGGCACTCATCTGGCCGCAATCGTCGTTGCCAATCACCCCGTCGGGATCGGCCTTGTACATCTCGGTCAGCAGCCGGCGGACCATCGCCTGCGTTTTCCACGGCGCGCCGCAATAAGCGTAAAGATAGGCAACGTGCTGGTCGGGTTCGTTGCCGTGAGCATATTGCCCGACCAGGCCGGAAATGTCGGGCGGCGCGTTGGCCGGCAAGGTCGATGGGCCGTTGAACAGCGCGTCGAGCTTGCCTTCGAACACCGCATCCCCGCCGAAATGCTCGATCAAGCCGTAGACATCATGCTGGTTGAGGAAGGTCGCCTGCCAGCCATTGGCCTCGGTATAATCGCGCCACTTGGGCACGTCGTGGCCGAGCTGGATTGGGTCGTATTTCTCCCACCAGGTGCCGTCGGAAAAGCGCGGGCGCGCAAAGCCGATGCTGGGATCGATGACGTTGCGATAATTGCGGGAGCGCTTGCGCAGGGTGGCCGCATCCTCTGTCGCGCCGGCAGCTTCCGCCAAATGCGCCATCGCCCAATCGTCATAGGCATATTCCTGGGTGCGGCTGACCGATTCCCACACCTTGTCCGCGGGAATGTAATTCAGGTCGTAATAATGGCCCCGGCCCAGCGAGCCGTCGGAATCCTTATAATCGCGATCGAAGGCGCGGCGGCGGATATTGGGCCAGGCCGCGGCGTAATCGGCTTCGATCCCCTTGGCATGCGCCTCGGCGAGCACCGACACCGAATGCCAGCCGATCATGCAACCGGTCTCCGATCCCTGGAGCGGCCAGACCGGCGGGCCGTAGGGGCTTTGCTGCGTCTGACGGATCAGGTCGCGAACCAGCAACTTCGCCTGATCGCGATTGATCAGCGTCAGCAGCGGGTGGACCGCACGATAGGTGTCCCATAGCGAATAAGCGCTGTACGCGCGCTCGCCCTGGGCGAGTTGATGCACCTGCCGGTCGAGCCCGACATATCGCCCGTCGCGATCGGCGAATAAGGTCGGCGCAAGCTGCGTGTGATAGAGCGCGCTCGCCATGATCGTCCGTTGCGCCTCGGTACCGCCCGAGACGCGCACGCGGTTGAGCGCAGTGGCCCAGGCGGATCGAGCGGCGGCGTGGGCAGCATCGAAATCCCAGCCGGGAATTTCGGCTGCCAGCGCATCGCGCGCGCCCTTGACGTCGACACCCGAAAGGCCGGTCTTGATCAGGATCGGATCGCCGCCGGCATCGTCGAAAAACAACGCGACCTTGAGCTTTCCCCCGGCGACATTCGTCGCGTCCTTGGCGGCGGGCGTATCGTCATCGCCGAAGAACTGGACGCGGTCCGGCTTGCGCGACAGCCGCATCGCGAAATGGATATGCCGCCCTTTTGCCCAACGGTTGACCGTCCGGCTGCCCGTCAGCGTCCCGTCGGAATCGACTGCCAGCGAGGCATTCTCGATCAGGCCCCCCTTGTCCGACGTGTCGAGCATCGCATGGGCGAAATCGATCAGGACATGCGCCGGGCCGCTGGCGAAGCGATAGCGGTGGAGACCGCAGCGGTCGGTAACAGTCAGCTCTGCCTGAACGCCCGATTCCAGCCGAACACGATAATAACCTGGCTCGGCGAATTCATCGGAGAAACGCTGGCGATAGCCCTTGTCGGGATCACCGACCGGCCCCGGCTCGAGCATCAGCGGCTGGCGCGTCGGCACCACCAATATGTCGAGCATGTCACCGATCCCGGTGCCCGACAGGTGCGTGTGGCTGAAGCCCATGATCGAGCGGTCGTCGCGGTGATAGCCCGAGCAGGCGTCCCAGCCGATATTGTTGGTGTCGGGGCCCAGCTGCGCCATGCCGTAAGGTAGCGACGGCCCGGGGAAGGTATGGCCGTGCCCGCCCGTACCGACGAACAGGTCAGCCTTGGCGGCAACCGGCGGCGCAGCCCAAGTCATGCCGGGCATCGCATTGCCGAGCGCGGCGAGACCGGCGCCGGCGAGCAATTGGCGGCGGCTGGCGGTGATCATTATTCTTTCCTCCCGGATTTGTCAGATGCGGCCGGCGAGGATCGCAGGCTTGCGCGCGGCGAGTTCGACGATCAGTTGTCCGAACAAGGCATTCGCCCAGGCGAACCATGACCGCGTGAACTTTGCCGGACGATCCTTGTCGAAGGATTCGTGCATGAAGCCGGTGCCGCCATGCGTCGCCTTCAACCAGCGCAGGCATTGGACGATCGTCGCGGGGTCGTCCGAATTCATCGCATGGGTGATGATCGACATCGGCCAGATCTGGTCGAGCCCGACATGCGGGCCGCCGATCCCCTCGGCCGCCTTGCCCCGGAAGAAATAGGGGTTGCGCGGACTCCAGGCGAGCGCCGCGGTGCGCCTGAACAAGGGATCGTCGCGCTTGGCTGCGTCGATCAGGGCAAGGCCGGACAGGCTGGGGACGTTGGCGTCGTCCATGAACAGCCAGTTGCCGAACCCGTCGATCTCATAGGCCCAGACCCGGCCACCTTGCCCGTCCGGGACCAGCGCATGGGCTTTCAACGCCGCCTCGACTTCGGCCGCCAGCGTCTCGCATTCCCGCGCCGCCGCGACGTCGTTGCGCGCTTGACGATGGACCGCCGCCAGCTTGCGCAGCGCCGACACCGCGAACAGGTTCGAGGGGATCAGGAACGGATAGACGCACGCGTCGTCCGATGGCCGGAACATCGAATGGATCAAGCCGATCTTCCTGGTCGGCGCGCCATAGCCGTCGAGGATCAGCGAGTCGGTCGGCTGGGCCGCGGTACGCTGAAAATGATACGGCCCCGGCCCGCTCTTGCGTTGCTGCACGCGGAAGGTCGCGACCGCGAGTTTCATCGCGCGCGCCCAGCTATCGTCGAACGGCGCCTTGTCGCGCGTCGTCGTCCAATAAGCGTGGCTGAGCCGCATTGGATAGCAAAGCGAGTCGATCTCCCATTTCCGCTCGGCGACCCCCGGCTTCATGTCGGTCTTGTCCGATTGCGACCACTCGAGATCGCTCTTGGCCGACGGGTCCTGCATGAACGCATTGGCATAGGGATCGATCAGGATGCAGCGCGCCTGGCGCTGGATCAGCCCATGGAACAGCCGCCGCAGCGCCGGGTCGCGCGGCGCGAGGTGGACATAGGCCTGGACCTGCGCCGAACTGTCGCGCAGCCACATCGCCTTGATGTCGCCGGTGATGACGAACGTGTCGGGCTTGCCGTCGACCATCCCGAGCTCGACCGTCGTGTCGAGCGTGTTGGGATAGCAATTCTCGAACATCCAGGCGAGTTCGGGGTCGGCGATGCCGGCCTTCACGCGCGCGATCTCCGCCTCGACCGCCATGCTGGTGAACAGCCGCTGGGCGAGCGGCGGGCGTTTGCTGGCGAAGGACGCCGCCCGCGCGGCGATCGGCAATGCCGCGTCGAGCGCGATAGCGCCGGCTCCGGCCATGATGTGGCGTCGATTGGGGGTCAGTGTCTTTCTCCGGGTCACCTGGCGGGAGCGCTCATCGAGAAGGGCGCGGCTGCCTTGGTGCTCGCCCATTGCTTGTTCGGCGTCGGGCCCATCACGAACCGCAACGTTCCGCCCTGCGCCAGCGCATCGCGGGTAAGATAGGCTGCGTCGTGCGGCGCGCCGTTGAGCGTCACCGACTGGATATAGACATTGTCGGGGCCGTTATTCTCGGCCTCGATCGCCAGCGTTTTGCCGTTCGGCAGGGCCAAGGTGACCTTCCGGAACAACGGGCTTCCGATCGCATATTGGCCGACCGTCGGCGTCACCGGATAGAAGCCGAGCGCGGACCAGACATACCAGGCCGAGGTCTGGCCGTTATCCTCGTCGCCCGGATAGCCGTCAGGAGTCGCCGAATAGAGCCGCTTCATCACGTCGCGGACGTGATATTGCGCTTTCCACGGCGCACCGGCCCAGTCGTAGAGATAGATCATGTGCTGGATCGGCTGATTGCCATGGGCATATTGGCCCATGTTGACGATCTGCATCTCGCGCGTTTCGTGGATCACCGTGCCGTAATAGCTGTCGTCGAAGATCGGCGGCGCAGTGAAGATGCCGTCGAGCCGATCGACGAACTTCTTGTCGCCGCCCATCAAGTCGATCAGGCCCTGCGTGTCCTGCATCACGGCCCAGGTGTAGTGCAGCGCATTCCCCTCGGTGAAGGCATCGCCCCATTTGTACGGGTTGAACGGCGTCTCCCACGACCCGTCCTTGTTGCGCCCGCGCATCCAGCCGGTCTGCGGATCGTAGAGCTTGCGGTAATTCTGCGCGCGTTCGGCATAGAGTTTCGCATCGTCGGTCTTGCCGAGCGCCGCGGCAAACCGCGACAGCGAGAAATCGGCGGTCGCATATTCGAGCGTCCGCGCGGCATTCTCGTTGATGCCGACATCGTAGGGCACGTAGCCGAGCCGGTTGTAATATTCGACGCCCTCGCGGCCGACCGCGCTGACGACGTCGCCCTTCTTGTCGGTGGGGCGGCCCGCGCTGGTCGTCGCGTTCTTGACCATCGCCTGGTACAGCGTCTCGGCGTCGAAGCCGCGCACGCCATTGGCATAAGCGTCGGCGATGATGTTCGCCGAGTTCGAGCCGATCATCACGTCGCGATAGCCCGGGCTCGCCCATTCGGGCAGCCAGCCGCCCTCCTTCACCGTGTTGACGAGCCCCTGCATCATCTCGCTGTCGCGCTCGGGATACATCATCGCGAAGAACGGGAAGACCGCGCGCCACGTGTCCCAGAAGCCGTTGTCGGTGTACATGAAGCCGGCATGGACCTTGCCGTCATAGGGGCTGTAATGGACCGGCTTCCCCTTGCCGTCGATCTCGTAGAACATTCGCGGGAATTGCAGCATGCGGTACAGCGCCGAGTAGAAGGTCCGGCGGTTGTCGAGATCGGGATCCTCAACCCGGACGCGTGCCAGCTGCGTTTCCCACGCCTGCTTCGCCTTGGCCTGAGTCTGGTCGAAACCATCCTTGCCGATCTCCGCGTCCAGATTGCGCGCCGCCTGTTCAGGGCTGATGAACGACGACGCGACTTTCACGCCGATCTGCTCGCCTGCCGCGGTCTTGAAGCTGACCACCGCGCCGACATGGCCGCCTTCGCGCGTCTGGGCGGCGGAGAGCTGGTAATTCTCGTCCCAGGTGCGGGTGACGGTGAAATCGTGGTCGAATTCGGCGACGAAGTAATTGTGGAAATTGTCGGGCACGCCGCCGCTATTGTTGCGGACATAGCCGGTGATCCGCCGATGTGCCGGATCGATCGTCACCATCGATCCGCCGTCCTGACCATCGATCAGGATGTGCGCATCGTCGCTCTTGGGAAAAGTGAAGCGGAATTGCGCCGCGCGCGCGGTCGGGGTGACCTCGGCGGTGACGTCGTAATCGGCGAGATAAACCTTGTAGCCGTACGGGCGCGCTTCCTCGGCCTTGTGGCTGAACCAGCTGGCGCGATCCTCCTGCTCTATCTTGAGCGGGCCGGTCTCGGCAAACAGCGCGAGCGCGGCATAATCGTTCATCCACGGGCTGGGCTGATGAGTCTGCTTGATGCCGTTGATCTTTTTCGCGGCATAAGTGTAGCCCCAGCCACTGCCCATCTTGCCGGTCACCGGCGTCCAGAAATTCATTCCCCACGGCACCGCGATCGCCGGATAGGTGTTGCCATAAGACAGCGCATGGTCGCTGTCGGTGCCCATCAGCGGGTTGATCAGATCGACCAACGCGGGCTGCGGCGACGCTGCCTGCTGGGCATATGCAGGCGTCGCCGCACCGATGATCGGCGACGACAACAAGGCCCCGGCGCTCAGCAAGGTCACGATGTTCCTGATCACGATCGGCGTCCCTTTTTGGTAGCGGCCGGCAGTGGCCGCGGCGCGATGCCTTTATTGGTCATGACGACCGGCTGGATGGTTCCGTCGGCGTTGAACGTCATACGGTCGATCGCGAGCTGGCGATGATCGCCATTGTCGTCGTGAAGTGGTCGGCGGTGATAGACGATGTACCAATCGTCGGTGCCCGGCACGTTGACCACCGAATGGTGCCCCGCGCCGCTGGCGATGCGGAAATCCTGCGCGAGAATGGTGCCCATCGGCTTGAACGGACCGACTGCCGTTTTGCCCATCGCATAGGCGACGCGATAATCGGGGCCGGTCCAGCCGCCCTCCGACCACATCAGATAATAGATCCCCTTGCGCTTGATCACGAAGGAGCCCTCGACATAGCCGGGCGGGGTGATTTCCTTCCATGTCGAACCGTCCGGATAGGGTTCCACCGACTTCAGATCAGCGCTCAATCGGACCACGTTACAATGGCCCCAACCGCCATAATAGAGATAGGTCCGGCCATCGTCGTCGCGATAAACGAAGGGATCGATCGGCTGCGCGCCATTGTGGAAGGCCGGCACCAGTGGACGGCCGATCGCGTCGCGGAACGGGCCGCCGGGACTGTCCGACACCGCCAGGCCGATGCCGCCGGTCTCGCTGTCACTCTGGATGTCGTTGGCGCCGAAGAAGAGATAATATTTGCCGTCGCGCTCGATCGCCGATGGCGCCCAGACCGCATAGGCCGCCCATTTGATGCTGGCGACATCCAGCACATGCCGGTGCCGGGTCCAGTGGACGAGATCGGGGGAGGAAAAGGCGTCGAGAAACGACTGCTTGAGATATTCCGGACGAATCTTCGGCTTGGCGCGCTTCGCCGTTTGAGCGGCGGTGAACGGCGGCACCGGTTCGGGCTTGCCGCTGTCGTCCGAATAAGTCGGGTATATCCAATAGTGTCCGGCGAAGATGCGGATTTCGGGATCGGCGTACCAACCGGGCACGATCGGATTGGACGCATGCACGGGGAACGGCGCCGCCAGCGCAAGCCCCGCGGCGAGGCGCATTGCCATCCTTCGCATGCAGTCTCGGCCCCTTGATTGGGACGGCGGCGGAGAGAGGCCGCCGTCCCGGTTACGATCGATCAGAACTTGTACGCGGCGCCAAGATAGAAGCGGCGGCCGGTATAACGCGACGAATAATAGCGCGCGGTGGTGTCGTTCCCCAGATGCGAGCGCTCCGTCTCCTTGGTGAGGTTGATCACCGCGCCGGTGATCGTGAAGTTGTGGAACACTTCGAACGAGGCGTTAAGGTCGACCTGCTGATACGGATCGTCATAAACGTTCAGACCCGACACCAGACCCTGCACCCGCTCGCCGCGCCGATTGTAAGACGCCCGCAGCAGCACCGGACCCTTTTCGTAGAACACAGAGGCATTCCACTGCGTCTTGGCGCTGCCGACCAGCGGCGAGGTGCCGATTTTCTTGCCGTCGAGCGAGACGTCGGCGACCGACGTGTGGTTGTAGGTGAAGTTGACCTGCGCACCGAGGCCGAACGACAAAGTGTGCTGCGCATAGATTTCGACGCCTTCCGACTTGGCGCTCGAGCCGTTCGCCTGGGTCGAATAGGACTGGACCAGCACGGTCTGCCCCTGCACTTCCTGGTTCAGGTCGAGCACCAGCGGCACGACGAAGTTCTTCACGTCCTTGCGGAACGCCGCAACACCGAGCACCGACCCCGGATGGAAATACCATTCCGCGCCGATGTCATAGGCCCAGGCCGAGAATGGCGAGAGGTTGAAATTGCCGCCGTCGCCCGACCAGCCGGCGCGTTCGCCGAACTGCGCGCGGTCGAACGTATAAGCGTCCGAACGGAAGGTCAGCGAGCGTGCCGAACCGAGGTCGTTATAGGCGGGACGAGCGACGACCTTCGAGACTGCGGCGCGGACCAACAGGTTCGGCGTGACGTCCCACGAGATGTTGAAGCTCGGCAGAACGTTCGTGTAGCTCTTCGACTCGCTGTTCGGGCTGTAGACGCGGACTTCGCGCTGGCTCTGCGGAATGACTTGGCAATTGCCGTCCGGGCCGATCGGCCGGTTAGGATCGAACGGGCCGCCGGGGCCGTCGACGCAATAGTCATTCTCGAAATACAGCGTGTCGGTCGATGTTCCCGACTGTTTCGTATTCACCACGCGCACGCCCAGGTTGCCGCGGATCGGTCCCGACTTGAAGTTCAGTTGGGCATAGCCAGCCCAAATCTTCTCCCCGATCCTGTAGAGATTCTGCGGCTGCGGGACCTTCACGGCGGGACCGTAGGTCGAATTGAGGTAGTTCAGGTAGCTGGCCATGTTGATCGCCGGGTAGGACGACGCCGTGAACCCGCCGGGGATATTGGTGATCGGATTGCTGTAGAAGAAGGACGGCTGCGCCACCGCGCCTTGCGGAGTGTCCTGGAAGCGCAGCAACGTGGCCGGATCGGCATACCAATCCTGCTCGCCGGTCGAGCGCTGGACGCGGCCGTCGCGCCACTTGCCGCCGATCTGGATCGAGCTGATGAAGAAATCATCGAACGTGCGCGTCACGTCGATCTGCGCGTAGCGCTGCTCGATGCTGCTGTTGGTGTAGCCCGACCCGGTCGATCCGGTATCGACCTGGGCGATGCCGGCCAGAAGGTTCTTCTGCACGTCGGGCGAGAAGGTCATACCCAGGTCGCCGCCACCGAAGTCCCAGCTGCTCAGGAAGTTGCCGTTCTGCGTGACGGTGCCGGTCAGGCGCGGCTTCACCGCGACTTTCATCTGCTGCGACGGACCGCCGGTCGACTTGGTCTTGCCGACCGCGAACGACACGGCGAGATGGCCGAGATTCCAGTCGCCGTGCAGGTCGTAGGTGTTCGAGATCTGCTTCTCGCGCTGGTAGATGCCCGAAAGCTGCGGCGTTTCCATCGTACAGATCGGGGTGTTGGCCGAGCAGCCCTGGCCGGCCGGTGGTACCTCAAAGGTCGCCGATTCCATGACCGTGCCGCTCTTGTCGAACTTCGCCCCGGTGAAGAAGTTGCCATAGCCCCATTCGGGGATCTTCAGGACGTTGTCCTCTTGCGTGCGATTGAGCTGGAAGCGGAAATAATTGGCGGTCAGACGCAGATTATCGAACGGCTTGATGTCGATCGTCGCCTGGATGCCGATGCGCTCGCGCTTGTCGGTGGTGATGTCCTCGTCGACCGACTGCGGCGCCCAATAGCCGTTATAATGCTGACCCGAGCGTGTCGTCGGGGCCTTGTCCTCCGACCAATAGGTGACCGCGTCCTGGTTGGGCAGCACGTTGCCGTTGACGTCGGTCGCCGGCTTGCCGCTGCGGCCGCCATCGGTCCACCATTGCCAGCTCTCGGTCGACCCTCCCATCTCGCGGTTGGTGCGCTTCTGCCAGCTGCCGCCGACCAACAAGCCGATCGTGCCCGATTCGTTGCGCCACGAAATCTGGCCCGTGAGCTGCGGCTCGACCTTTTTGGTGACGTCCGAATCGGTACCCTCGGCCGAGACGAACCCTGACCAGGGTTTGAGATCGAGCGGCCGGCGCGTGCGCAGGATGACGGTGCCGCCGACTCCGCCTTCGTCGAGCCGCGCCTCGGGCGACTTGTAGACCTCGACGCTGCCGATCATGCTCGACGGCAGCAGCAGATAGTTGAACGACCGCGATGGATCGCCGGTATCGGTACCGGCGATGAAATTGCCGTTGAGCTCGGTCAGCGTCAGGTCGGAATTCAAACCGCGAATGCTGACTCGCGAGCCCTCGCCGCCGTCGCGGGAAATGATGACGCCCGGCACGCGCTGCAGCGCGTCGGCGACGTTCTTATCGGGGAACTTGCCGACGTCCTCGGCAGTGATGACGTCGATAAAGGCGTTGGCCTCGCGCTTCGTCCGCAAGCTGGCCTCGATCGACTGGCGATATCCGGTGATGGTGATTTCGCCGGCCGAGTCGGCAGCCTGGGGGTCGGCGGGTTGTGCGCTAGCGTCGGGCGTAGCGGGTGCGGCAGGCGCAGTTTGCGCCTGCGCGATGCCGGAGAAACCGCCCGAGAAACCAATTGCCGCGCCGGCGGTCAGCATGAGGTCGCGGATCAGCCTGGCCCGCGACCGGGTGCATGCTGTGCCCAAACCAAGATCGATGTGACGAATGCTCATATGGATCTTCCCTCTCCATGAATGAGGGCGTTATCGCCCTCCGTTTTTTTCTTTTCGTTCGGCGCTGTGGCGGGGCTCGAAGCCCGTTCACCAAACCGTCGCGCCGCAATTCAGAATATAAAAAGCAATTTGTCAATTAAATTGTCCGGCGCGATTTTTCCCACTCGGTTGCGGCTTGCCTTTCACCGCAAAGGCTCGTTTTTCACTTATGAATTCAGTATATTACTGATCACCAGACGATATTCGCAGCGGAGCGGCGATCGCCGCCAACGCCTCCGTGGATGCCTTGGCGCGCGCGCGATCATAGGTCAGCAGGCCGTTGATCTCATCCTCGACATCGGTCGTCTGCGTATAGACCGAGGCGCTCAGTCCATCCTCGCGCGCGGCGCGGATGACGCCGGCCATCTTGCGGCGAAAACGGGCGAGATAGTCCTCCTCGCTGGTCGCCACCTGATAGCCCCAATTCTTCTTGCCGGGGCGCCAGATATGACCCGTGACCGGCATGCCGATGCCACCATATTCGCCGATCACGATCGCGCGGATCGATTGACGAGTTGGCGTATTGGGCACGTCTTCATAGGTATGGATGTCGAACACGTCCGAGGCGCCAGGCGCGACGTCGAGCCAACCGCTATCGGCGTCGACCAGCCGGCTGGGATCCATTCCCTTGACGTAGCGGGCCAGGGTCGCGGAATCATACTGCCCCCAACCCTCATTGTTGACGACCCACATCACGATCGATGGAAAGGCGCGCAGGTCGCCGATCATCGCGGCGAGTTCGTTCTGGTTCTCGGCCATCGCGTCCGACGACAGCACCGCCTGGCTTTTGCTGGTGCCGGTGACGAACTGGTCCTCGCCGCCGCCGGACGGCATATCCTGCCAGATCAACATGCCGAGGTGATCAGCGTCGTAATAATAGCGCGCCGGTTCGACCTTGATATGCTTGCGCAGCATGTTGAAGCCGGCCTTCTTGAGGAAGACCAGGTCGCTCTTCATGGCCTCTTCCGAAGGCGGGGTGTAGAGGCCGTCGGGCCACCAGCCCTGGTCGAGCGTGCCGTTCTGAAAGAGCGGCTTGTTGTTGAGCAGGATCGCCGGCTGGCCCGCGACCCGTCCCGGTCCGATCGAGATCTTGCGCATCGCGAAATAGGTTTCGACCGTGTCACGCGGCGCGCCGGCGATGCGCGCGGCAGCATAGGTCCGATCCTCGCCCTCGGTAAAGCGCGCGTCATAAGCCTTGCGATCGCGCTCATCCTGCCCGGCATAGGGATCGGCGACCGTCACGAGTTCGGCCTTCAGGTCGTAGAGATAGGGGTCGTCGGGCGACCACAAGCGCGCCTTGGGAATGGCGAGCGTCGCACGGCGATTGGCGCGGATGGTCGTCGAGGCGATCACCTTGCCATCCGCGCTGGCGGTGAGCCGCACCGCGTCGGTGTCGTTCGCCCAGCCGCTCAAGGCGACGGCGATATCAACGACTCCGCGGTCGATATCGGGCGTCGCGCGCACGTCATCGATATGGAGTTTGGGCACGGGCTCGAGCCACACCGTCTGCCAGATGCCGCTGACCGCGGTGTACCAGATGCCCGAGGGGTCGAGGATCTGCTTGCCGCGTGGCTGCGTGCCGGCGCTGGTCGGATCCGCGACTTGCACGACCAGTTCGTTCCGGCCCGGCTTCAGATAGTCGGTGATGTCGAAGCCGAACGTGTCGAAGCCGCCCTTGTGCGACCCGACGATGGCGCCATTGACCCAGATCGTCGCGGCGAAATCGACCGCGCCGAAATTGAGCATGACATGCTCGCCGGCCCAATCCTGCGGCACGGTGAAGCTGCGGCGATACCAGATGCGGTCGTCGGGCGTGACCTTGCGGGCGACGCGGGACAGTTTCGATTCAACCGGATAGGGCACCAGGATCTGGCCATCCATCCGCATCGGCTGCGGCGCCGAATCCTTGGTGATCGCATAATCCCACAGGCCGTTGAGATTGAGCCAGCGATCACGCTTCAATTGCGGCCGGGGATAGCTGCGCCAGGCATTGTCGGGCGTTACCTCCCTGCCCCATCGGGTCATCAGCTCGCTGGTATAGACGCTATCGCCCGCCGGCGCGGTCTGCGCCGCGGCGTCGATCGCACTGATCGCCAGGATCATCGACGCGATTGCTCCGATCAGCATGCGCATGGCGTTTCTCCTCGAGCGTTGGACCATTGGTCGGCGATCTAAAAAAGGTGAGCCCAGGGCATGCGGGCTGGCGCAGCCCTGGGCTCTTGCCTCCGTCGAGGGGGGAGGGGAACGGAGGCAAAGGGTATAACGAGTCAGGGCATCGGCGACATGGATGGCGGCGCGTCGGCCGGCGCCGCGCCCCAATTCCTGTTCGGCGTTGGGCCCATGGTCAGCACCAGCCTGGCGCCGTTCTTGATGTCGTCATGGCTGAACCAGGGACGGCTCCAGGGCCGACCGTTGAGCGTTGCCGACTGGATGTAGATGTTCGCGGCGGAGTTGTTCCGGGCCTCGACCTCCAGGGTCTTGCCGTTGCCCATCTGCAGCTTGACGTCGTCGAAGATCGGACTGCCGACGATATAATTCTGGCTCGACGGATCGACCGGATAGAATCCCATCGCGCTCAGCACGTACCAGGACGATGTCGCGCCCTGATCGTCCATCCCGGGATAGCCATAGCCGGAAGCGTCGCTGCCATACATGTCGGCGAGGATCCGGCGAGTCAGCGCCTGCGTCTTCCACGGCTGGCCGCCCCAATCGTAATAATAGGCCGCCTGCTGGTCGGGTTGGTTGCCCTGGACATATTGGCCGATCAGCCCGGTACAGTCGCGGCAGATGCCCTTGGGATTGTAGGGCGTCGAAAAGAACCGATCGAGCTTGGCGGTGAACGCCTGGCGCCCGCCGAGCAACCTGGCCAGCCCGCTGACGTCATGTGGCACCAGCCACAAGGTCGACCAGCCCGACGCTTCCTTCATCATGAAGTTGTAATAGGGCTCGCCGGGATCGAACGGCGCGATCCACTTGCCGTCCGCGGTCCGCCCGCGAACGAAACCGACCGACTTGTCGAACACGTTCGCGTAGTTGTGCGCGCGCTTCAGGAACAGGGCGTAATCGTCCATCTTCCCAAGCCGCCTGGCGAATTGCGCCATCGCGAAATCGTCCCAGGCATATTCGAGCGTTGTCGCCGCACCCGCTTTGCCGCCGGCATAAGGCGGGCTCGGATTGCCGTCAGGGACGATGTCCGCGATCCAGCCATTCTTGTCATATTCGGCGAGATAGTGGCGCGGACCGGTGGGATCGGTCGCATTCTTGCGGAGATATTCGTAGACCGCCGGATAATCGAACGGAATGCCGCGTTCCCACGCGCCCAAGTACATGAACACCGCATTGTCGCCGTGGAACGACGTGTTCATGAAACCCTGCTCGCGCGCCATATCGAGCTCGGACTGCATGACATTGCGCATCGTCTCCGGCTCCATCAGTTCGAGCAGGACGATCTGGTTGCGGCCGGTATCCCAGAACGGCACCGGGCTGTAGCGATCGTGTGTCGCGGTCTGCACCTTGCCGTTCGTGTCGGTGAACTTCTCTCCCTTGGCGGCGACCAGGCGCGGGCTGGCGAACGACTGGAACAAGGTCGAGTAGAACAGCATGCGCTGCTTGGGCGTCCCGCCGGTCACCTGGACGCGATCGAGCAGCTTCGACCAGGCACCGCGTGCTGCATCGCGAACGCCATCGAAATTCCAACCGGGCAATTCGTCGCGCAGACGCTGCTCGGCCTGGGCATAGCTGGTGCCGTGAGCGATCTTCATCAGCACCGTCTCGCCGGCTTTGGTGCGAAAGGTGACGTAGCTGCCGGCAAAACTGCCGGAGATCTTGCGCTGATCGGGCTCGACCCGTTTGTCGCCGATCCCCCAGCCCTTGGCATCGCCGGGGGCCTTGCTGAACGTCCCCAGGCTGGCGAACGGCTTCGAGAACAGGGCGACGAAATAGGCGCCGTCCGCGCCGCCGCTATCCTTCGACACGCCCCGCACCATCTGGTTGCCGACGATCTCGACGTCGCCGCCATGCTCGGGGAAATTGATCAGCACGTTCGACCGGTCGCTTTGCGGGAAAGTGAACCGCATCAGGCTCGCCCATTGCGTGGCGGTCAGTTCGGCCGTCGTCCGGAAGGTGTCGAGATAGACCGAATAATAGCCGGGCGAGGCGATCTCGCGCACCTTGTCGTAATAGGATTGCGAATAGGCCGGCGGCACCGACCAGTCGCCGACCACCGGCATGATGATCGGCTCAGCGCGGCCGCCATAGGAAGAGCCCCCGCCACCAGAAAATCCAATCATCGTCGGATTGGTGTAATAATAGGGGACCTCGACGCCATTCGGATAGGTCAGCGCAATATTGTTGTTGATCGGCGCCGCCTCGACCGAACTGTGCGGCAGGCGAGCACCCGGCGAGGTCTGGCCGGAATAAACCGGCTCGCCCGGCGGTGGCGCGTTGCCGATCAAATCGGATCGATCGAGCGGTGCCGTGCCCACCAGCGGATTGGCCTCATCGACCGGAGCCTTGGCGGGAGCGGTCTGCGCGCTGACGACCGCTGCCGTCGACAATGCGAGCGATATGCTCAGAGGTAATAGCAAGAGGCGGGCGCTACGACGCCGCCCATCCGGCCATGCAAGCGTTTGGCGGATACCCACGGTACCTCCCCTGATTCGGAGCTATTGCTGCCCCCTGGCGACCACCGCATTGGTCCTGTTTGCAACGGCGTCGAGCGGCACCGTCGATTAAATTAAACATTTTGTCAATTGAATAGAGCGGCCAAAAAAAGCTTGCCTGTGTCGAACGTTATCGACCAGTGAAGTCGGGATGCGTCGACGCTGTTTCGCGTCGATCGGGCTCAGCGCGCCGGCTGGATCGCCCGGCCGTTGACGTTGCTGGTTGCCGGCACTTTCCACAACGCGCCGGGCTTGGGCAGCAGAAAATGGCTGAACGGTAGGATCGCCGCCCCGACCGCCGGCGCGTCGTCCGATAAGGCGGCGCGCGCCACCGGGGCGATCACCGGCACGTTGGTCGCCTGCTCGCGCAACAGGTCGTGTGCGCGCGCCGCCAGACGCTCGACGATCGCGCTCGGCAGCCGCCCGCCGACCAGCACGACGCCGGGGTTGATCAGACAATTCACTGCTTCGAGCGGAACATAAAGTTGCTCGGCTGCCTGGCCGATCCATTCATCGACGCACTTCTCGGCTGCCGGCGACAGGTGAGCCACGCCCATCACGTCGGCGAGCCTCAAACCGTCTCGCTCAAGCAGCCCGGCTAGACCCGACAGCGATACAAGGTTCTGGATCTGGTCGCGCGGGCCGCTGCCGGGCGCGTGCATGAAGCCCAATTCTCCGCTGCGGCCATCGACGCCGCGGAAATAGGCGCCATCAATGACGAGGCCTCCCCCCAGTCCTGATGAGATCAGGATGTAAAAGAAGGTGCTGTGCTTCTGCCCGAGGCCGAGTTGCATCTCCCCCATCGCGGCGGCCGCGGCATCGTTCTCGACGAACACCGGCAACGAGAAGGGTTTGTCGAACAGATCGCTCATGTCGATCTTGTCCCACTTGGCATAAGCAGCGGGACGCCCCGGCAGATCGACCAGCCCGAGATCGTCTGGGACAGCCACGCCCAGGCCGACCAGGCTCGACTCCTTGACCCCCGCCGACCGCATCATCTCCTTGATCGACCGTCGGTAGAGCGAGCGGACATGATCGGGCAGCGCGAAATTCACTTCCTCCGACACGCGGGCCAAAGTCTCGCCGGCGAAATTGACCAGCACGATGGTGATATGGTCGCGATCGATATTGACGCCGATCGAGTGGCAGGCATCGCGATTGATGACGAGCTTGGTCGGCGGCTGGCCTCGTCCGCCGCGGCGCTGGCCAGCCTCCTCGATCAAGCCATCCGCGAGCAGGCGCTTGGTGATGTTGGCGATGGCCGGCGCGGTCAGCCCGGTAATCTCGGCGAGTTCCACGCGGGTCAGCAAGCCGTTGATACGGATCGCGTGAAGCGTGACGCGCTGGTTGTGGTCGGCGGCGCGTTCCAGATTGGTGCCGGAGAGCCTGAGGCGGGTCGTTGGCTGGGTCATCCGTGCATCCTTATTGCCCGAGCGCGGGTGATCCCCACTCCTTCTTGAATCACGCTGCAACGGACGACCATGAGCATAGTCAGACAAATTAGCTGGCCGAGGTCGAGAACGCCAATGCGGATTATCCCCACAATGGTTTCAATTCTGGCCATTACGCCGCCTTTGCTCGGGGTTGGTTGATGGCATCCTCCATCGCCTCCAGCGCCACTCCGCGCGTCTCGGGAAAGAAGCGCCAGACGACGAGGAATTGCATCGCCATCGCCGCAGCGAAGAACCAGAACGGTGCCGCCTGGGTGTAGCGCGCGACCACCGGGAAACCGAACGCGATCAGCGCATTCATTCCCCAATGCGTCGCGCTGCCCAGCGCCTGGCCGCGCGCACGCACCGCCGTCGGGAAGATTTCCGACAGATAGACCCAGATCACCGCGCCCTGTGAAATAGCGAAGAACAGGATGAAGCCGATCAGCGCCGGAAGTAGCAACGCTTGCCCCTGCCCGGTCGAATAGATCGTCGCCACTGCGGCCAAGGCGATCCCGGTGCCCGCCGCGCCGATCAGCAGCAATGGCTTGCGCCCCGCGCGATCGATCACGGTCATCCCGACAAAGGTCGCCAGCAGATTGGCGCCGCCGATCGCGACCGATTGCAGGTCGGCCGACAGCCGGTCGAACCCGGCCGCGGCGAAGATATCGCCGAGATAATAGAGGATCGCGTTGATCCCGGAGAGCTGATTGAACGCGGCGACGCCGATCGCGAGCAGGATCGGCTTGCGGTAAGCGGCCCAACTGAGCCGGGTATCCGGCGCCTCGACCTGATCCCTCCGGAATTCTGCGATAATCGTCTGAGGGTCGCCCATTCCAAGCTGGGCAATCGCCGCCAACGCCTCTTCGTCGCGCCCGCGCTGCGCCAGCCAACGCGGAGACGGCGGGATGCGCAGCAGCATGATCAGGAACAGGATGGCCGGAAGGGCTGCGATGCCCAGTTTCATTTGCCAGGCCTGATCGGTGGCCACCAGCCGGCCGATCACGAAATTGCTGACATAGGCGACCAGGATGCCGATCACGACATTCAGCTGGAACAGCGCGACCAGGAATCCTCGCCGCGCCGCTGGGCTCACTTCGGCGATATAGACCGGTGCGAGCACCGAAGAGCCGCCGATCGCCAGGCCGCCGAGAAACCGGAAGGCCACGAACGCTGCGAGGTTCCAGCTCATCGCCGAGCCTAAAGCCGAGACGATATAGGCGATCGCAATCCAGATCAGCACCGCCCGGCTGCCATATCGGTCGCCCGGCTTGCCTGCCCCGAGCGCGCCGACCAGCGTCCCGATCAATGCCGCCGATACCGCCGTCCCAAGCCCGACCGCGCTGAGCCCGAACACGCCCCGCAGGGCCTCGGTGACACCCGAGATGACCGCCGTATCGAAACCGAACAGCAATCCGCCCAGGCTGGCGGTGCCGACTGCGTTCCAGTTGACGCGTTCCTTCGGCGTGCCCATCAAGCTGTCTCCAACCGCGCCGAGCCCTCCGCTCGATACATTAATCTATTTGAAGTATTAATCGAGCCGGTCAAGCGGAGCGTCGTTTGCACAGCAAGTGGATGGCGCTCGAACGCCTGGCTGGCCACTTACTGCTCTAGTCCGCGAACTGGCCTGACCAATCTCGACAAATACCCCCGGAGGCGCTACGCCGCTTGCCAGCGGACAATGCCGCGGGTTGGGAGAGGATCGTGAAGCGGATACCGCATTTGCGCTGGTGGATCGTCGCGCTGATCTGCGCCGGCACGATCGCCAATTACCTCGCGCGCAATTCGCTCGGCGTGCTCGCCCCAGAGCTCAAGACGTCGATGTCGATTTCGACCGCGCAATACAGCTACGTCGTCATGGCGTTCCAGCTCGCCTACACCGTCATGCAGCCGATCGCCGGCTACATCGTCGACCGGTTCGGGCTGCGTGCCGGGTTCGCATTTTTCGGGATCGCATGGTCCGCCGCCAATATGCTCCACGCGCTGGCCGGCGGATGGATCAGCCTTGCCTTCTTTCGCGGATTGCTGGGCCTGGCCGAGGCGGCGGCGATCCCCTCAGGCATGAAGGCGATCGCCGAATGGTTTCCGGCGCGCGAACGCTCGATCGCGACGGGGTGGTTCAACGCCGGAACCTCGCTTGGGGCATTGATCGCGCCCCCGCTCGTCGTTGCGGTCGCCTTATGGGGTAATTGGCGGCTGGCCTTTATCGTGACCGGCGCGGTCGGGCTGGTGTGGGCAGCCGCATGGTATGCCTTTTACCGATCGCCAACCGAGCATCCCGCGATCACGCCGCGCGAGCAGGCGATGATTGCAGAGGATCGCCCCAAAATCCCTGCCCGAAAGGCGAGCGCGCGCGAGATCCTGTCTTCCGCGCGCTTCTGGGTGATCGCCGTGCCCCGCTTCCTTGCCGAACCGGCCTGGCAAACCTTCAGCTTCTGGATTCCGCTCTATCTCGCGACCGAGCGCCACATGGATCTGGCGCATATCGCAGCCTTTGCGTGGCTGCCGTTCCTGGCGGCAGATCTCGGCGGCGTGCTCGGCGGGTATCTTTCGCCGTTCTTCATGAAGCGCTTCCACGTCAACCTGATACCCTCGCGCGTGCTCGGGATCAGCCTCGGCGCGGTATTGATGATTGCGCCCGGATGCATCGGGCTCGCTGTCAGCCCTTATGTCGCCATCGCCTTGTTCTGCATCGGCGGGTTCGCGCATCAGATGATCTCGGTGCTGATCAACACGCTGTCCGCCGACGTCTTCACGCCGGAGGAAGTCGGCACCGCCAATGGCTTTGTCGGGCAGGCAGGCTGGGTCGGCGGGCTGCTGTTCACGTTCCTGATCGGGCAATATGCCGATCGCGTCGGTTACGCACCCTTGTTCGCGGCGCTCGGCATATTCGATCTGATCGGGGCGGCTGTGCTGATCGCCTTTGTCCGCCGCTTATCCCTCCCGCAAATGGAAGTCCGCTCATGAGACGCGCTGTGTTGTCCGACCCTCCCTTGTTCGCGCTGACCGAACGCGGGCCCGGCCGGCTGACGCTCGCCGCCGATACCGGCGCGGTCGCGCATTTGTTCGTGCTCGAGGACGATATCATTCGGCTGTTGCTGCTCGCCGATGGCACGGTGACGAGCCCGCCGAGCTGGGCGATCGCGCCGGGCGCCGCCGACATCGCCGAACCCGGGCGCGATCGGCTGGATGTGACGGGCTTCGCCTGTCCCGATTTCCGGCTGGAGCAAGGCGAAGACCGGATCATCGTCGAGACCGCGCGGCTGCGCGTCGGCATCCGGCTGCATGGCCTCTATTGCACCTGGGAACAGCGCGATGGCGATGCGTGGCGGCTGATGGCGGCCGACCGTCCGACCCAGGCCTATGATTTCGGCTGGTGGGACGGCCGCGCGCATCACTATGTTGCCCGCCGGCCCGGCGAGCGCTTCTACGGGCTCGGCGACAAAAGCGGCGACAATGACCGTGCCGGACGGCGCTTCCGCCTGACCAATCTCGACGCGATGGGCTATGATGCCGAGACCAGCGACCCGCTCTACAAGTCGATCCCTTACGCCCTGGTCGCCGACGCCGACGGCCGCTGCCACGGCATTTTCTACGATACGACCGCAGATGCGCATTTCGACTTCGGGCGCGAGATGGACAATTATCACGGCTGGTACCGTCACATGGTGGCGGAGGCCGGCGATGTGGATTTGTGGATGATCGCCGGCCCCGATCCGATGGCCGTCACTCGCCGCTTCACTTGGCTGACCGGCCGGCCCGCGCTGATGCCGCGCTGGTCGCTCGGCTATTCAGGGTCGACGATGAGCTATACCGACGCGCCCGATGCCGCAGCGCAGATGGCGGGTTTCCTCGACAAGCTCGCGGAGCACGATATCGGCTGCACCTCGTTCCATTTGTCGTCGGGCTACACGTCGATCGGCGACAAACGCTATGTGTTCAACTGGAACACCGACAAATTCCCCGACCCGGCCGGTTTCGTGACGAGCTACGCCGAAGCGGGCGTCGAGTTGGTGCCCAATATCAAGCCGGCCTTGCTGCGCAGCCATCCTCGCTACGACGACGTCGCCGCCGACGGGCTGTTCGTCGGGTACGAGGACGGCACCCCGGTCGAGGTGCAATTCTGGGACGAAGTCGGCAGCCAGATCGACTTCACCAATCCGCGCGCCGCCGAATGGTGGCGCGACCAGGTCAAGACCGCTTTGCTCGACAAGGGGATGGTCGCGACCTGGAACGACAACAACGAATATGAGATCTGGGACGCGCGCGCCCGGTTCGCCGGCTTCGGCCAACCCCGCGCGGCCGCCGAAATGCGTCCGGTCCAACCCTTGCTGATGACTCGCGCATCGCGGCGCGCCCAGGCCGAAGCGCTACCCAATCGCCGCCCTTATGCCGTCACGCGATCGGGCATGGCTGGGCTGCAGCGTTATGCCCAGACGTGGAGCGGCGATAATCTGACCGAATGGAAGTCGCTACGCTATAATGCGCGCCAGTCGATCGGGCTGGCGCTGTCGGGCGTGTCCAACAGCGGCCACGATGTCGGCGGCTTCGCCGGACCGGCGCCGTCGCCCGAACTGCTGATCCGATGGGTGCAGGCTGGCGTGCTGATGCCGCGTTTCAGCATCCACAGCTGGAATGACGACCGCACCGTCAACGAGCCGTGGATGTACCCCGACGCGGTGCCCGCGATCCGCCGGCTGATGGCGCTGCGCCAGACGCTGATCCCCTTCTTCTACGACCTGCTGCACGCCTATCATTCGGACTATGCGCCGATGGTGCGGCCGACCTGGCTCGACTTCCCCCAGGACGCTGTCGCCTGGCAGGAGAATGACGAGCATCTGCTCGGGCCCGACCTGCTGGTCGCGCCGGTGATGGAACCGGGCGCCGACACGCGAACCGTGCGGCCGCCCGCGGGCGTCGAATGGCTCGACGTGTGGACCGGAGAGCGGATCGCCGGCGGAACATCCGTCACGCTCGACGCGCCGCTCGATGGGTTGCCGCCCCTGTTGGTGCGCGCCGGATCGGCGATGCTGGTCGATCTCGCGCGCGGTGGATGGCGGCCCGAGCCCTATCGTCGCGGCGTGTGGCTGTTCCCGCCACGCGACGGCGCCTTCAACTGGTCGGCGGTCGAGGATTCGGGCGACGGCGACGGACCGGTCGATGCCTGGCACCTCACCGGCCGGGCGGAACCGACGCGGATTGTCGTCGATGTGCGCCGCGACGGACCCGGCAGCTGGGGCGATACCAACATCACCCTGTTGCTGCCGCCGAATGAGACTCGCTCGCTGGTGGTGAATGGTGGCGTGGGAAACGCTGTCGACCATGACGGCCGCCGCGGCGTCATGCTGACGATCTAGCGCTGCCCGATCTCAGATCGCGACGCGGCGCGCCAGATCGGTACGCCTGGCCTCGACCTCGGCGCGGGCGCGTTCGAACGCATCGCTTTCGGTCGCCTTGAGCAGCCCGTCGATCACGCGTGCGAGATGGTCGCGCATCGCCTTGCGCGCGGCCTTGGAGTTGCGCTCGCGCAGCGCGGCGAGGATCGTCTGATGCTCGTCGATCCGCGGCACCACGCCGACGCTGCGCGCGCGTTCGAGCATGTGCTGGCAGAGTGGCGAACGGGAGCGCGCGTCCCACAAAGATTCGACCACGTCTACCACCGCCGAATTGCGCGTGGCCCGCGCGATCGCCAGGTGGAATTCGCGGTCGGCATGTTCGCCGCTGACATTTTGCTCGTTCTCGCGCTCCATGTCGCCGATCAGCAGTTCGAGCGCGGCGATCTCCTCGTCGGTGATCGACACCGCGGCGAGCGCCGCCGCTTCACCTTCGAACAGGCGGCGCGCCTCGGTCAGTTCGAACGCACCGATATCGAGTCCGATCGTCGGCGTGTCGAGCGGCGGATTGTCGACGACGAAGATTCCCGAACCGTGGCGTGACCGTACGATGCCGATGACTTCGAGCGCGATCATCGCCTCACGGATCGTTGGGCGACTGACCTTATACTCGTCGGCAAGTTCGCGTTCGGACGGAATGCGTTGGCCCGGCAGGAAGTCCCCGCGCTGGATCGCCTCCGCGACGGACGCGGCGACCTGCTGATAGAGTTTGCGCCCGTCGGGCTGCGACGCGGCCCCCGCGGGCTTGGTAACTGGCCTGATCAATCTCTGTGTCGGCATAACTGCTTGGTGCTTACCAAAGCCCGCCCGCAGCGGCAACAGCGACCTTCTTTGGTAAGGTGGTCTGACGGACGATTGTCAGGCAATCCTTGCATGTGGTCAGACCATTTGATAGTTGAGCCGTCGAAGCATCGGCGAAAAGACCCGATGCACGACATCGGAGAGGGTAGGATGATCGGATTACATGCATCTGTCGGACGGGGGGCGCTGGCCCTGTCGCTCGCGCTCTGCGCGACGCCGGCACTGGCTCGAGCGGACAAACCAGCCGATCCCGGCCAGAGCGCGCCGGACGCGGCTGCGCCCCAGAGCAGCCCTGCAACTGCCGAGACGAACGAGCCCGTTCCCGGCGACATCATCATCACCGCCCAGAAGCGCTCGGAAAATATCCAGAAGGTGCCGCTGGCCGTCTCGGTGGTCAGCGAGGCACAGCTCAAGGCCTCCGGCGTCACCCAGTTCCAGGATCTGGGCAAGATCGCACCGTCGCTGACAGTCCGTCCGGCCGAGCATCCGGTCAACGCCAACGTCTCGCTGCGCGGCGTCGGCACCTTCGCGTTCGGCATCGGCGTCGAGCCTAGCGTAGCGGTGCTGGTCGACGAAGTGCCGCTCGCGTTCCAGGCGCGCGCCTTCACCGACCTGCCGGACGTCGAGCGGATCGAAGTGCTGCGCGGCCCGCAGAGCACGCTCTACGGCAAGTCGGCCTCGGCCGGCCTGATCAACATCATCACGCGCCAGCCCACCGACACGTTCCACGCCCGGTTCAACGTGATGGGCACCACCGACAGCGAATATGGCGGCAATTTCAGCGTCTCCGGCCCGATCAGTTCGCAGCTCGGTTACGTCTTGTCGGCGAGCTACTCGAACTGGGACGGCAATGTCCGCAACCTGTTCAACGACAAGAAAGTGAATGGACGCGAGGCGTTCAACACCCGCGGCAAGCTCCGTTGGGAGCCGGCATCGGACGTCACCATCACCTTGTCGGGCAACTACCTCAACGGCAACACCACGGTCGGGCGCCCGTTCATCCGCATGGACCCGACCGCATTGCTCCGCAAAGTACCAGGCCAGACCCAAGCAGTGACGATGCCCGGGGTCACGATCGGCCCAGACAATCAGGACATCAGCAACAATTACAATTCACGCACCAAATATGAGGGCGGCGGTGGGTCGCTGCGCGGGGAAATTGGGCTGGGGAACCTGACGCTCGTCTCGATCACGTCCTACGATAAATTCCGCCTCAATGACTATCTCGATCATGACGACACATCATCGCCGACAGCCAACGGCAGCAACATCCAGGTCGGCCAGTTCCATTCGCAGCTGTTCACGCAGGAAGTCCGCCTCCTCTCGTCCAGCGACAAACCGTTCCGCTATACGCTGGGCGCCTATTACGCGAACGTGAAGTTCGAACGCCCGTTCATGCGCGGCCCGGCGTTCTCGCCGGCCAATTGGTACGCAACGTCCAAATCGGAGCAGATCGCGGGGTTCGCGCAGATCGACTGGGAGATTGTGCCCAAGCTGACGCTGACCGCCGGTGGGCGCGTCCAGAACGAGAAGGTTTCCTATACCTTCCAAGACAATCTCGCAGCAGTGGGCTCACAGTTCTTCAGCGGCCACGCCGAGGACACGGCCGGCACCTATCGGCTCGCCGCACGCTATCAGTTCACGCCTGACGTGATGGCCTTTGCCAGCTATTCGACCGGCTACAAGGGCCAGACCTATGACCTGACGACGGGTTTCAACAGGAACCGCGCGAATGCGGGGCCGATCAAGCCCGAGCGCTCGCGCGACAAGGAAATCGGCATCCGCGCGCAAGTGCTTGATCGCAGGGTGACGCTCAACCTCACCTATTTCGACACCAATTATAAGAACCTGCAAGCGCAGACGATCGAAACCTTGTCCGACGGGTCGAGCAATTTCCGCCTGACCAATGTCGGCGGCCTCAACACTAAGGGAGTTGAGTTCGACAGCACGGCGCGGATCGGCCAGGACTTCAACCTGACGGGGTCGGTTGCCTATCTCGATGCCAAATACACGTCCTACGCGCAGGCCCAATGCTATCCGCTACAGACGCCAGCGCAAGGATGCGTCGCTGCGGTACCGGCCACGCCGACGACACCGGCACAGCCTGCCTATCAAGTGTTGACCGGCGCACGCGCGATCCAGGCGCCTAAATGGAAATTCGCGATCGGTGCCGATTATTCGCCGTCGCTCGGCGGCAATCTGAAGGGCGTCGTGCAGGCCAACTGGCAATATCAAAGCAGCGTCTATTATGTCGCGGAAGACCCCCAGACCTTCCAGAAGGCCTATAGCATCGTCAATGCCGGGCTCGGCGTGCGCGACAAGGACCGCAAATGGGAAATCGTCGCCTTCGTCAACAACCTGTTCGACGTTCAATATTACCCGGCACTGGTCAACACGGCGGGCAATTTCGGCGACAGTTCCGGCAACAAGGTCGCCACCCAGGCGCTGCTGCCGCGCGACTTCCGCCGTTATGGCGGGCTGCGGCTGGGCGTGAACTTCTGATGGAAAGGCGGGGCGCATACCGCCCCGCCCCCTCGATCGAATCGGGAGCGACGTGATGGTTCGTTTTGCGCTGCCGGTGGCAGGTGCCGTGGCGCTGCTCGCGGCGGCAGGTGCGTCGGCCCAGGATGCGCCAGCGAAGCCCGGAATCGATGCTCCCGAACTCGCCGCACTCGGCCCGCATCCGGTCGGCGTCGCCGATATCGACGTCGTCCATCCCAGTCAGCCCGATCCTCTCCAGGGTCAGGATCGACCGGCGATCGTCGACCGGCGTCTGGCGCTCAAAATCTGGTATCCCGCCGCCGCGCCCGGAAAGGGGACCACCTATCGCTCGGCGCTGCCGGGCGAGAACGGAAAGGATGTGACCTTCTCCGTCGCCGGCATCGCGTCATCAGAGGCGCGGGCTGCCCAGGGGAAGTTTCCGCTCGTCATCCTCGCGCACGGCTACAGCAACACGCCCGTGGCGCTCTCCTGGCTCGGCGAGAATCTCGCCAGCAAGGGCTATGTCGTCGTCGCCCCGGACTTTCGCGATCCGCCGATCACCATCCGTACCGCGGCGGCCGCGGCTGGTCCGCTCTCCCGGCGGCCGCTCGACATCGCCTTCGTCGCCGCCGAGGCGCAGCGCCGCGCCCGGGCGGGGCTCGGCCCGTTCGCGACCGCCGATGCCGACCGGACGGTGCTGATCGGCTATTCGATGGGCGGTTATGGCGTGCTCACCGCCGCGGGCGCGCCGCTCGATCCGGCGCTGGCAGGGGCGACCCGCAATGTCCTCGCACCCTATGTCGCGACCGGACCCAAAGCAGGCGAGCTCAAGGTCGCCGGGTTGAAGGCGGTGGTCGCGATCTCGCCGCCCGGCACGCTTCGCGGCACCAATTTGTGGGCCGCCCCCGGCGTCGCCGCGATCCGCGCGCCGACATTGTTCATCGTCGGCAGCCAGGACCATGTCGTCGGCTACGATCCCGGCGTACGAACATTGTTCGAGCAGGAGGCGCACGCGCCGCGCTATCTGCTGACTTTCCGCGAAGCGGCACACAGTATCGCGCTGATCGGCGCCCCGGCCGAAATGCGCGGCTCTTTCTGGGATATCGACTGGTTCGAGGATGCGGTGTGGCGCAAGGACCGGCTGATGGCGATCGAGACGCACTTCATCACTGCGTTCCTCGATCGCTACGTCAAGGACGACCGATCCAAGGCCGCGTACATTGACGGGCTCACGCCCAACTCCAACGATGGACTCTGGGCGGGCGCGCCGCCCGGGCGCTATTCGGGATACAGTCCCGGACCGCCCGCCGCGACATTGTGGAAGGGCTTCCAGCCCAACAAGGCATCGGGAATGTCGTTCGAATTCAAACCCGCCGAATAGGCGATACCAAGCAACAGCCCGGCGGCACCCATCGGTCGACGCCAACACGCAGGAGCAGTTACCGACGATGTTCATGACGCAGACGATGCGCTGGTTCGGACCCGACGACCCCGTGTCGCTACGCGATATCCGCCAGGCGGGCGCGACCGAAGTCGTGACCGCGCTTCACGATACGGCCAATGGAGAAGTCTGGCCGCGCGAAGCGATCGCCGCGCGCAAGCGGATGATCGAGCAAGCCGGGCTCGGCTGGACCGTGGTCGAGAGTCTGCCCGTGCATGAGGGGATCAAGACCCGCGGGCGCGATTACGATCGGTTGATCGAGCAATATCGCGAGAGCCTGCGCAACCTGGTTGCGTGCGGGATCAGCGTCGTCACCTACAATTTCATGCCGGTGCTCGACTGGACGCGGACCGATCTGGCCTGGCCGATGCCCGACGGCGCGCTGGCCTTGCGTTTCGAGCTCGAGGCAGTTGCGGTATACGACCTCCACATCCTGCGGCGCCCGGGCGCCGAACGGGATTATGCACCGGCCATGGTCGAGGCGGCGGCGCGCCGGTTCCGGGCGATGGACGACAGCGCCCGCGCCATGCTGGCGCAGACGATCATCGCCGGATTGCCGGGGAGCGAGGAAAGCTTCACCGCGACCGAATTCCTGGCGGCGATCCATAGTTATGCCGATATCGGCCCCGACCGGCTGCGCGAAAACCATGTCGCCTTTCTCGAAGCGGTCTGCCCTGTCGCCGACGAGCTAGGCATTCGGCTCGTCGTCCATCCGGACGACCCGCCTTTTCCGATGTTCGGTCTGCCGCGCGTCGTCAGTACCGAGGCGGACGTGGCCGATCTTTTCGCGCGCGTGCCGAACCGGTCGAACGGCCTTTGCTTCTGCGCCGGTTCGTTCGGCGTGCGGCCGGACAACGACCTGCCCGGCATGGTCGAGCGGCTCGGCGACCGTATCGGCTTCCTGCATCTGCGGTCGGTACAGCGGGAGACCAACGGCGCGTTTCACGAAGCAGCGCATCTGAAGGGCGACGCGAACATGACGGCGATCGTCGGCGCCGTGCACGCGCTGCAACGCCGGACCGGTCGCTCGATCCCGATGCGTCCCGACCACGGCCACCAGATGCTCGACGACCTGACCAAGCGGACCAACCCTGGCTACTCGCTGCTCGGACGCATGCGTGGGCTGGCCGAGCTTCGCGGGCTCGAACGCGGCATCGCCTTCGCGCGCGGCAACGACACGACGACACGCTAAAAAACGGGAGAGAGCGGAAGTGCAGATGGCAAGGATGATCCGGCGACTGATCGCCGCGGCGATGGTCTGCGCGGCGCCCGCGGTGGCGCAGCAGGCCGCCCCTCCGACATTGCCGCTGGCGACGGTCGAGACCGGGCCGCTGCTCGTCTCCGCCGATATGCGCGACGGGCTCGATCTGTCGGGGCCGTGGCATTATTCGGTCGATCCGTTCCGCGCCGGCCTTGCCGGCTTTCACGGCGAAGCGCCCGGCGAGAGCCAGCAACGCTATCTCGACCTCGACGTCGCCAAGGCAATGAAGGACGACAATCGCGCGATGTACGAGTTCGATCTCGCGCGTTCGCCCGTCACCACTTTGCCCTCGTCCTGGCTGACCGAGGCACCGGAGCTTCGTTATTATCAGGGCCTGATGTGGTATCAGCGGACCTTCCCCGCGCCGACGGCGCGCAAGGGCCGCTATTTCCTCCGCTTCGGCGCGGCCAATTATTCGACCGTCGTCTATCTCAACGGCAAGCCGGTCGGACGGCACGAAGGCGGCTTCACCCCGTTCGCGTTCGAGGTAACGAAATTACTGCGTGCCGGCGACAACCAGATCACGGTTGGGGTGGATGCGCAGGCGACCGAAGCGACCGTGCCGCCGCCCGTCACCGACTGGGAGAATTATGGCGGGATCACCCGGCCGATCCGCCTGATTTCGACTCCCGATACCTATGTCGACGATGCCTGGGTGCGATTGACTCGCGACGGCAAACTCGCGGTCGACGCGCATCTCGACGGCGCCCAGGCCGGCAATCACGCCATTCGGCTGAAGATCGCGGCGCTCGGGCTCGACCTTGCCGGCACCACCGATGCGAAGGGAGACTGGCGCGCGACCGTCGCCGCCCCCCGCGCGCTGGTCCGCTGGTCGCCCGAGCAGCCCAAACTCTATGGCGTGACGATCGCCTCGGGTGACGACCAGTGGCGCGACCGGATCGGCTTCCGCACGATCGAAGTGCGCGGTCCCGACATCCTGCTCAACGGCAAGCCGATCTTCCTGCGCGGTATCTCGCTGCACGAGGAGGAATTGGGAGCCGAGCCGACGCGCGCAATGACTCCGGCCGCGGCGCACGCTTTGCTCAGCGAGATCAAGGATGGGCTGCACGGCAATTATGTCCGCCTCGCCCATTATCCGCATTCCGAGGTGATGACCCGCTTGGCCGACGAGATGGGGATCATCGTGTGGAGCGAAGTGCCGGTCTATTGGCGCGTCGCGTGGAGCAATCCCGACACGCTGGCGACCGCGCGCAACATGATCGCGGAGAACATCATGCGCGACCGCAACCGCGCCTCGATCGCGATCTGGAGCGTCGCCAACGAAACCCCGGTGACCGATGCGCGCAACACTTTCCTGCGCACCTTGGTAAGCGACGTGCGCAAGCTCGACGACACGCGGCTGGTCAGCGCGGCACTGCTGACCGAGCGATCGCAGGGCCCCAACGGCAAGCCGGTCATCGCGATGGCGGATCCGCTCGCCGACGCGCTCGATGTGGTCGCAATCAACACCTATTTCGGCTGGTATACGCCCGATCGGCTCGACGACCTGGCCAGCTTCTCGTTCCGCGTGCCCGCGAACAAGCCGCTGATCTTCTCCGAATTCGGCGCCGACGCCAAAGCGGGATTCCACGATCTGCGCGGCATGCCGGAGAAATTCTCCGAGGAATATCAGGCTGAATTCTACCGCAAGACTTTGGGCATGGTCGACCGGATCCCGACGCTGCGCGGCATGTCGCCCTGGATCCTGAAGGACTTCCGCTCGCCCCGGCGGCAGAATCCGGAGTTTCAGCAGGGCTGGAACCGCAAGGGCCTGATTTCCGAGACCGGCCAGCGCAAGCAGGCATTCGGTGTGCTGGCAGGCTATTATCAAGGCAAGGAGCGCTAAGAGCGATGCGGCGATCGGGCGTGCCGGGGACACGCGCCCGTGGTCAACGCGTCAGGCAAGCGCCGCGACGAAAGCGCGGGCGCGCTCGCCGACCTCCCCGGCCGTCAAGCCGGGCTTGTAAAGCGCCGATCCTAGACCGAAGCCGGCCGCTCCCGCCTGGCGCCAGGGCGCCATGCCTTCGGGGACGATGCCGCCCACCGGCAAGATGGGCAACTCGCTTGGCAGGATCGCGCGCATCGCCTTGAGCACCACCGGGCTGGCGGCTTCGGCGGGAAACAGCTTGAGCGCGGTCGCGCCCGCGTCGAGCGCGGCGAGCGCCTCGCTCGGGGTAGCGATACCGGGCAGCGACACCAGGCCGGCGGCGACGCTTGCGCGGATCACGTCGCTATTGGTGTTGGGGGAAATCACCATCCGCCCGCCGGCATCGTGCATCGCCGCGACCTGGTCGACGGTCAGCACGGTCCCGGCACCAATCATCGCCCGCCCCCCCAAAGCGGCGACCAATCGGGCGACGCTGTCGAGCGGATCGGGCGAATTCATCGGCACTTCGATCAGCGTGAAGCCCGCAGCGACCAGTTCCTCACCGATCGCGACCACTTCGTCGGGGCGCACCCCACGCAGGATGGCGATCAGCGGACAGGAGGCGAAGGCGGCGTCGAAAGCGGCAAGCGAAGTCACGAGAGAGAGGCTCCTATCCGGGAAATACCGGCGACGAACGCCGCATGGCTGTCAATGAGCGTCGCGGCGCGCCCGTTGACCTCGATCGCCGCGGCATAGAGGCCGCCAAGCACCGGGTCGGCCAGAATATAGGCCGTGTCGAACGGATTTTCAGCGATACGCGCGGCGACATCGGCGCCGATGATCAGACCGCTGGCGAAGGACGCCGCGTCGGCGTCGTCGCGCAGGCCCAGCAGTTTCGCCGCACGGATGCCGAACAACGAAGCGGTCAGGTCCCGCTTCGCTCCTTCGCGGACGCCGTCGCGGAAAGCGTCGCCCAGCACGACATCGGCGCCCAGCTGCGCCGAAAGGATGCCGTGCGCACGGACGAGCGCGAACAATTCGCCAGTCATCGCCGTGGTGAAGCGCGCGATCCGCCCGCCCGCCATCTCGACCCATTTGCAATGCGTGCCGGGCTGAACGAGCAGCGCATCGGACGGCGCCAGCCCGGCCGCGACCGCGCCCAGCAACTGCACTTCCTCACCACGCATGACGTCGCCGCGCGCGCCGTCGCTGAACGAGACGCCAGGAACGATCGCGGTACGGTCGTCGATGTGCAGCAAATTGTCGCGGAGATCGTCGAGCCCAGCAGGCGCCGGCACATAAGGCGCTTCGCGCCAGCCGATCGTCGATCCGACCATCCCCGCCATCAGCACCGGCCCGTCGCCGAACCGCGCACGGATCGCCGCCAGCTCGCCGGCAAAGTCGCTGACCGCGGTCACCCCGAGCGCATCGCGCTCGGTCGCGGTGACCGCGCCGTCCTCGATCCGATAGACGCGCCGATTGGTCGTGCCCCAATCGATCGCCAGCAAGGGTCGTGCGCTCATGCCGTCACCACCAGGTCGCGTAGAGCGCGATCAGGATCACCACGATAAGGCCCGCGGCGATATTGAACCCGGCCGTCGTACGAAACGAAACGCCGCGCATCGTGATCAGATTGCTCTCCGCGCGAGCCGGGCGGAGCAGCGAGACGATCACCGCCAACGCCAGCGCAACGAAAAAGACGATCGACATGCGGTTGATGAACGGGATCGCGTTGAGCATTGCCGAACCGCCCCAGGCGGCGGGGAACCAGAAGATGAAGCTTACCACTACCGACGCGATCGCGCCGACCAGCGCTCCCATCTCGGTCGCGCGCGGCCAGAACAGGCCGAGCAGGAAGATCACCGTGATCCCGGGGGTCACGAAGCCCGAAAATTCCTGGATATATTGGAATGCCTGATCGAGGCTGCCGAGCAACGGACGCGCCGTCGCCATCGCGATGACGATCGCCACGACCGCCGCGATCCGGCCGACCAGCACCAGATGTTTTTCATGCTCGATCGACCCGGCGGCGTCCTCCGCGCGCGTCTGCACCCCTTTCCTCTTGGCGTAGATATCGAGCGTGAAGATCGTCGCGATCGAGTTGATCTTGGACGCGGTCGAGGCGATGATCGCCGCGATCAGCGCCGCGAAGACCAGGCCGAGCAACCCGGTCGGCAACAACCGCATCATCGTCGGATAGGCTTGGTCGGGCTTGGTCAGCCCCGGCGCCAGCACCACGGCGGCGATCCCCGGCAGCACGATGATCACCGGCATCAGCAGCTTGAGGAAGCCAGCGAACACCACGCCGCGCTGCGCCTCCGACAGGCTCTTCGCCGCCAGCGCGCGTTGGATGATGTACTGGTTGAACCCCCAATAGCTGAGGTTCGCGATCCACATCCCGCCGACCAGCACCGCGACGCCCGGCAGATCCTTGTAATGCGGATTGTCGGGCGACAGGATCATGTCGAAATGGTCGGGCACGCGCCGTGTCAGCTCGGTGAAGCCGGCGATGATGCCGGCGTCGCCACCGATCTTGCCGAGGGTCAGATAGGCGATCACCAGCCCCCCGAACACGAGCAACGCGACCTGGACGATGTCGGTCAGCGCGACCGCCTTGAGCCCGCCGCGCAGCTGGTAAAGCAAGGCAAAGGCGCCGAGCCCGATCAGCGCGACATCCTGGTTGAGGCCGGTCACCTGCGTCACCGCGATCGACCCGAGCCAGATGATCGAGGTCAGGTTCACGAACACGTAGAGGATCAGCCAGAACACCGCCATCACGGTGCGGATCGTCGGCCCGAAACGCTGTTCGAGGAACTGCGGCATCGTGTAGATCTTGTTGGCCAGGAAGATCGGCAAGAACCATTTGCCGACGATCAGCAAGGTCGCCGCCGCCATCCATTCATAGGACGCGATGGCAAGCCCGATGGCATAGCCGGACCCCGACATGCCGACGATCTGTTCGGCCGAGATGTTGGCCGCGATCAGCGACGCGCCGATCGCCCACCAGGGAAGGTTCTTGGACGCCAGGAAATAATCCGACGAGTCCTTGGTATGCCCGGCTTTCTCACGGCTGACCCATTGGGCGAGCCCGAAAATGCAGACGAAGTAGATCACGACGACCGCGATATCGATGGTGGCGAGCTGCATGCGCTTTCCCTTCCCCTCATGACTCCCATTTCAGCATGGCTGAAACAGTCGCGCCGCCGGTCCGGCGACGCTGAAACCAACTCTACCGGCGGCGGCCGGCAGTTTGACCCGTCGTCAGGCGATAGGTCATGACGTTGCGATAGACTTGGCCGGGCGCCAGGCGGGCGGAAGGGAAGGTCGGCTGGTTGGGCGTGTCGGGAAAGAGTTGCGGCTCCAGTGCGATCGCGTCGCCCTCGCGATAGATGCGCTTGGCTTTGCCCGACGACGTGCCATCGAGGAAATTGCCCGAATAGAATTGTATCCCCGGCTGGTTCGACCAGAGTTCGAATCCGCGCCCAGATTTCGGATCAAAGACCCGCGCCATCAAGTGCTGATCGGGCGTGATCCGGCGACCGAACACCCAATTATGGTCGTAACCGCGGCCGTAAACGAGTTGCTCGTCACGCGCGTCGCGCACTCGGTCGCCAATCACGCGCGGCGTGCGGAAATCGAATGCCGTTCCCTTGACCGGCCGCAATTCTCCGGTCGGGATCAAGCCGTCGTCGATTGGCAGATAGGAATCGGCCGGCATCGTCAGCATCATTCCCATCGCGCCATTGTCAGATCCCTCGCCGGACAGGTTCCAATATGCGTGGTTGGTAATGTTCGCGATCGTCGGCGCGTCGGTGGTCGCGCGATATTCGATGCTGAGCGCGTTTTTCTCGTCGAGCGAATAAGTCGCATCGACCGTCAGCGTGCCAGGATAGCCCTGATCGCCATCGCGGCTGACATAACGCAGCGTGACCGACGCGGTCGGCCCCGATTTCACCGAGACCACCGACCACAATACCTTGTCGAATCCGACGGTGCCGCCGTGGAGCGAGTTCTTCCCGTTATTGACCGGCACACGGTAGTCGCGCCCATCGAGCGAAAAGCGGCCGCGGGCAATGCGGTTGGCGAACCGTCCCACCGTGGCGCCGAAATATTGCGGCGTCTTGAGATACTCCTCGATCGTATCGTACCCGAGCGTGACGTCGGCGCGCTTACCGGTGCGATCGGGCATCACGAGCGATTGCAGCGTTGCGCCATAGGCAATCACCGTCGCCGACACGCCGGCCTTGTTGGTCAGCGTCACCGCCGCCACCGACCGCCCGTCGGGCAGCCGACCAAAATTCGATTGCCGCGCCTCCGCCGCCATGGCGGGCGTGGCGATGCCGATCAGCATCGTGGCAAGAGCTAGCGAACGCAGCGCCATGTCAGTCTCCTTCATCCAAGGTAGCGAAAGGGGGTAATGCCGCGGCAGCCGGGATCGACTTCGAACAGGCACCCGGCCTGCGGCTCGTCGACGCCATCGGCGGCGGAGGTCACGAACATCCGGTCGAGCGCGTCCCCAGCGAACGCGACATTGGTGATCTGCGACGCCGGCAAAGCGATAGTCCGCTCGCGCCGACCCGCCGGATCGAACCGCGCCACGCACGACCCGCCCCAGCAAGCCACCCATAAATGGCCCTCGGCGTCGATCGTCATGCCGTCGGGATGACCCCAATCGGGCTCGAACACGATATGCGGCTCGCGCCGACCGACACTGCCGTCATCATTGACCGGATAGCGGAAGATCGTGTCGAGCGCGGTGTCGGTATGGAACAGGAAGCCGTCGCCGATCGCGGGACCGTTGGGGATGGTATAGCCGTCCTCGATCCGCGTCGCCCGCCGATCGGGATCGAGCCGGTAGAAGGCACCGCTCGGGCGATCGCAGGTCAACGGCATCGAGCCCGCCCAGATGCGCCCGGCGGCATCCGCCTTGGCATCGTTGAAGCGATTGCCGTCGCGCTCGGGCTCGGGCGCGGCAATCGTTTCGATCACCAATGGATCGAACGACAGCGCGACGAACGCACGCCCCAGTCCGGCGACGAACCCGCCCTGCTCGCGCTCGATCAACCAGCCGATCGTGTCGGGCATCGACCAATCGTCGATGCGACCGCTGGCCAGATCGAGGCGATTGACGCGTGCGCCCAGAATATCGACCCAATAGAGTGCGGCCTCACGGGCGGACCATAACAGCCCCTCCCCCAATCGGTCGCGGCGGTCGCGCTCGATCACACGGACATCGGACATCAATGGCTGTCCCGAAGAAGCCAGCGCCGGGCATTGCGCCGATCGTCGACGGCCGGCGCCAAGACGCGTTCTGCGGTGGTGAGCCCGGCCCGGCGACGGACGGTAATGCGACGGCTTTCCAATCCGCGCGACCACCCCGAACCCATCAGCCTCTCCGTATTCCTGCCCTCGTAATCAGGGCCGTTGCGGTTGGCTTGATAGCGTCAACCAAACAAAGATAGAAACCCTATTTGTCTGACAAAATATCGCAAGGCGCCGAATGGCGTGCCCCGATGACGGTCGGCTTGGCTTGAGGGCGCTTGGCGAGTCCTCCTCGTCCTTGGTCAGCGCTCAGCCAGGCCACGGCCACCGCTGCGGTTCGGGACGGTCGACCGCGGCGTATTAGTTGCCGATATCTTCCCGCAACTATCCGGGAAGATCACGCCAAAGGTTATCCGCGCCTTTACCACGCCGGACGACCGCATCTTCACACGTCGCTGCCATAAGCATCCTCGCGTTTCTATCCAAGGATGCCGATATGAAGAACGTTTGTATTGCTTTAGTCGCGGCTTTCGCAGTCGCGTCTCCGGCCGCCCAGGCGGTCGATCCTCATGTTGCGGTCAGCTCGGCCCAGTACACGATCGGCATCAGTGGCTATGTGCCAGTGGTGTGTCGTGCGACGGTCGATGCGGCGATGGTCCCCGCCCAGGGTGGCCAGGTCTCGCTCGGCTCGCTCAACGAGTTCTGCAACAGCCCCAACGGTTACGAGGTCTATGCCGACTATTCGGCGAACATGGCGAAGGCGAGCCTGTTGGTCGATGGCCACAAGCTCCCGCTCGGCAAGGACGGCACTGTCCGCGTGACCAAGTCGAACCGCGCGGGCATTGCTGCCCACGCGGTGTCGCTGGATTTGCCGAAAGGCATCGAGCCGGGCGCGATCTCGTTCCGGATCGTCGCGCTATAAGGCGGGACAATTCTGTTGCGATGGCACCGTCGACAATAACGGTGTCACCGTGACGGTGATCGTATCGCTATAGACCGAGGCGGGCGTCTTGCCTTGCCCACCCTCGAGCAACGTCGCGCGGATCGGCAGGATGCCCGCCGCCGCGTCGGTGCCGGCACGCACGCAGGTGACCGTCGTGAAGGTCGGGCTGGCGGTCGTCGGGGTCTGCCCCAGGAACAGCGCCTTGTAGGCGAGCGTCTGGTTGGCATTGGCCAGCGAGCCGCCCGCGAAGGTCAGCTTGTAGTTGTTCTGCGAAGCGATATCGACCTTATACGGTCCAGAGCTGGCGACGCGGATATAGTTGGTGGTCGGCGTCGTATAGGTCGCCGGGGCGCCCAGGACTTGCGCGGTCGTCAAATTGCCGACCTCGCCGAAGTCGAGGTTGGTGCCGACATAGCTTGCCTGCAGGCCGCTCAGCACGATCACGTTGACGACGATCGCGTTGCTGACGGTGCCGGTATCGGTGAACGGTCCGCCGCCGCCGGTGCCGTTGCAGCTGTAAACGATGTCGAACGGCAGCGTCGATCCGGCGTTGAGGTTGAGGTTCGCCGGCAATTGCAGCGTCATGTTGAGCGTGAAGACGTCCGACGCCGCATTGTTGCCGGTGAACGCCCAGCGGAACACGCCGGGTGCCGGGCTGCCGGCGTTGATGTTGAGGGTCGGCGGGGACTGGTTGGTGCCGAAGAAGATGTTGCTCCCGGTCGGCCCGCCGGATCCGGATCCCGTCGCGCTGATCGGGATCAGCACGGTGCCGTTCTGTGCCGCGGTCGTACCCTTGACGTAGAATTCGATGTTCGCGGTCTTCTCGCCGCCCGCACCATTGACGCGCGATAATTGCACGCCGGTCAGGTTGATCGAGGTCGTGGTCCCATTGAACGGATCATAGGTCAGGTTGGCGGTGCCGCCGCTGACCGTGGTGAGGCCGCATTTGCCGGCGGCGAACGCCGCGCCGGGGAATGCCCCGGCGGCGACTGCCAGCGCCAGAAGTGCGTGTCGAAACTGAGACAAGGCCATACTTACTGCCCTTTGACCGCTTTGAGTTCGTCGACCCGGACGAGTCCGTCCGCGTTCCCAGGAATGGTGATCTCGAAGACCGATTTCTTGTCGTCGAGCATGTTGATGCGCCATTTACCGGGTGCCAGTCCGCCGATGCCGAACCGGCCCTCGCGGTTGGTGAACACCGTGATCGGCGCGCGTTCGGGATGCGCGATTTCGACCGCGGTGCCGCTGACCAGCGAGACGGGTTCGCCGTCAATGTCGATCAGGCGACCGATCGCTGTCACCGAATAGGCCGATCCGACCACAAGTCTGTAACCGCTCCGGTACGGCGGCAGCAGTCGGAACGACCCCTGCCCGAGATCGACGCCCGGTTTGGCATTGGGCGCGTCGACCGCGATCGTCCGCTCGGCATAAGAGCTCAGGCTGGGCTCCGTTCCCGCCCTGAGCGCGCCGCTGTTCGCGGTGTACCCGAACGGTGACGGCGAGACGACGATGTTGGTGCCGTCGAGCTTCTTGTACGGCGTGACGATCGCGAAGCTGTCGTAGATCGGCCGTCCGACTGAGAAGGCGCCATCGGCGATCGCCAGCGAGGTGCCGAACCGGAACGACGTGCGTTGCGACGTGACGCTGCCGAACGTGTCCTGGAATGTCCCGAAGTGGCTGAGGCCCAGTTCGGCGCGGTTGGTGTAATAATTGCCGGTGAAATTGATCCCCGACCCAGCATCGCTGCGTTCGACATCGGCGGTCATGTTATACGATCCGACCCCCTGTCCATAGAGCGTCTGGAACGATGTCCGCACCCGGTTGCCACGGGTATCGTAATCGGCGCGCGCGGTGGAATAGCGACCAAGCCGGATGACCAGCGAGACCAGCCCGCCGAACCGCGACCCGAAATTGTCGCGTTCCCAACGAGCGTCGGCAGTCACCGTCGCGGTCGAGGATATCCGGTAGCCGGTGGTGACCCGGTAGGTATGCAAATCGGGTTGCGAGCCACGCCCCTTGGAGAAGCGCCCGTCGAACCCGGCATAGAGCCGCTCGTTGAAGGTGTGCGAATAGCCACCGCCCACTTCGAACTGGAACTGGTTGTCGGGAACCAGCACCCCGAGCGGGGCGAAATAGCGGCTGCGCGTCTCGATAAACAGGTTGAGCGAATCGGCTTGTCCGCTCGAGCGGTTGATCAGTCGCTGGAAGGTCAGCGTCGCGGCGTGGCCGGTATGCGATCCCTTCATGTTCGACAGCGAGAAATTGCCGGCAAAGGTGCCGAACGGCGTCGCCACGACCGCCTCGACGCCACCCATCTGGGTGCGCTTGTCGGCCTGGGCGTTAACGCCCAGGGTCAGGAAGTCGCTGATGCCGCGGCGATAAAAGCCGGTGAACGCGAACTTGTCGGTATAATGCGGCCCATGCAGCCCGAGCGGGTTGAGCACGCCGGCATAGAGGCCGAATTCGCTCAGGCCCTTGGCCAGCTGCGACTGGTCGAGGAACAGGTTGAACCGCAACAGATCGGTGCGCCCCGTATCGTCGATCACCGACAGGCGGATGTCGTTCGCGCCCTGGGTGAACGGGAAATCGCGCAGATTATAGGTGCCCGGCGCGAGTTGCAGGCGCCGGACGATCTGGCCGTTGACCTGGACCTCGACGGTCGAGGGGCGGCTGAGCTGGAAGCTGCGGTCGCCGCGCGGGCGGACCAGCTGCTGCGGCTGCAGCACGCTGTACGACCGGAAGATCGAAAGGCCGGCAATGTCGGGCGCCGACTGGAACCCGCGCGAGACGGTCTGCAGGTCGCCCGCGGTCCAGCGCACGAGATTCTTCTCGTCGTCATAGACGAGCCGCGATCCCAACCGCTGGAAATCGACGCCGGTCGCGCCGGGCTGCCAGATCGCTTCGCCCTCGGCGACCACGCCGCCCAGGCGCGTCGCGCCGTCGAGCGAGAAAATCGGCGAGGCGAAGCCCTTCTCGCCCCCGGCATGGATATAATCTTCCGAGCCGCGGATGTTGAGATAGGCGCTCCAGTCCGCCGGCGCGGCAAAGCTGCCGACCCGGTTGCGGTCGAGCGGACTGACCGTCAGCGACCGCGACGCGCGACGTTCGGCGGCGATGGTCAGATTGAGCTCGAGCGTCTGCGGATTGTAGCGGATTCCGACGCCGGCCGCGTCGAAATCGGCCGGAGTCAGCACCGCCTTGGTCGACAGGCTCGACTGGATCGCGGTGAAGGATTGCTGGTTGAGGACGTTCGACAGCAAGTCGAGCAACCGCTGCGCCGGAAATTCCAGCTTGCTGTTGGCGGTGATCGTCAACGGCATGTCGCCGAGATACGTCCCGCCATCCTTGACCGGCACCGTCAGGACGATGTCGCGTCCAGTCGGATTGAGGGTGGCCTGGGGTTGATCGGTCGGCGCGGTCGGTGCGTCGATCGTGACGCGCCGTTCCTGCGCTTGCGGCACCGTGCCTTGCTGGCTGGCGCTATTGGCGCGCGCCGGGGCGCACAGGCCGCCGATGCTCGCGCTCGCGAGCATCAGGCCGATCACGCGGCTGGTGAGGCGCTTAGCCGTCCGGGGTGAAGCTGACATCGACACTGCCCCCATCCACCGGCAACTCAATCGGCAGCGACATGCGCCGCGTCTGGTTGGCCCCCACCAAACCGAACCCAATCGTTTGCTGCGTTTCCGGACCCGACAACGTCCGGCGGAACACTTCCTTACCCGCAGCATCCTTTTCGACGATGCGCAGCCGTCCTTCGGACAGATAGCCGTACGCGGCCGACGCATTGGTCAAGGTGACCATTGGGATCGGCTTGCCCGCCGGATTATGCCCGATCTCCGCGCTCTGCACCTTGATCGCCGGCTTCACGCCGTTGGGCGCGATGCTGACCAGCACCTGGAAATTGTACAGGATCTGGATCGCCGACTGGCCGGCGGGCAATTTCACCGGCAGCTGCGCCACCGTGACGTAATAATGCTTGCTGGTCTTGAGCTCGGGGTCGCCGACATATTGGACGCGGAATGACTGCGTCTGGCCCGGCTGGATCAGCGCCTGGGGCGGAAAGATCAGCAGGTCGCCTGGATCCTTGCCCGTTTCCTTGACGCCATTCTCGTCGAACTCGAGCGATTGCACGCGCAGCTCGACCGGCAACGGCGTCGCGAACGTGTTCTCTACGGTGATGATCTGAGTCATCCCGTTGCCCGATTGCTTCAGGTTGATGATGACCGGTTGTACCGTCATCGCCACCGCGATCTGCTGTGGCAGAACGAGGGCGGCCGCGAAGGCCGCACTCATCAATATCCTCTTCATTCTCTTCACTTCCCCCTCCCGCTGGGTCGTTTAGAACGCTGCTTCGAATAGTACCGTGACCGTGTCCGCATAGCGCCCGGCGACCAGCGCCCCGCCCCCCGGCGGAACCGCAATCGTCAGGTCCATGTCGCCCGCGCCGCCATCAGCGGTCGCGATCGCGAGGACGTTGTTGTTGATCGTCTGCACGCTGGCATTCTGGCCCGCCCAGCTTGCGCTGATCCGATATCCGACGAATTCGCCGAACCCGTTCGGCGATTGCCGGTTGCGGGCATTGCCGCCGTCGCGCAGCAGGCCACCATTGGTGCTGGTGATGGTCAGCCGATGCGGCGCGTTGCAGATCACCGGCAGCGCCAGGTTGATCGCGGCGCCCCTCGGCTGCGCGGTCTGCGGATCGCCGAACTCGACGATGCGGATCTCGCCGCTCGTGGCACCCGTGCCGGTGAAGGTCGCGTTCTGCCCGCCCGACGCGGTCGGCGCGTTGAGCACGCAGGCCGGCGGCGCGCGCCCGGCGATCTCCAGCCGGCCCTGGCCGGTGTCGTTCGGATTGACGATTTGCGCCTGAGCCTGCGCCGCGACGCCGGTCGCGAGCAAGGCCGGCAGAATGAGGGCGATGCGGTGCATCAGCGCGGCTCCACGAATATCCGCATCGTGTCGGCATAATCGCCGGCCAGTAGCGGGGCATTGTCGCGGGCGTTGGACGCGCCCGGCGCGATGTTGAGTTTCAGGTCGATCTCGCCCGCCGTCGGCAGGTCGATATTGAATTGCTGGTCGTTGACGCGGCGCGCCTGGGCATCGGCGTTGAGCACGCCATTGACCACGCCCCACATCACCGTCGCGCGATAGGGCACCGCGGAGCCGAAGCCCGGCGCGGGCGCCTGGGTGCGCTGCAGGGTCGGCCACAGGCCGTTATTCTGCGATTCCAGCCGCAGCCGGTGCGGATAGTTGCACACCGCGTCGAACTTCACGTCGACCGAGGCGGCGGCGACCGCCAGCGTGGTCGGATCGATCATCTGGTCGATCTGCAGCGTGTTGCCGCTCAGCCCGCGGAAATTGATCTGGTTGCCCGCCGCCAGCCGGGGCGACCCCACCGCGCATACCGGCGGGGCGTTACCTGTAACCGGCAGGGTCTTGGTCGCCACGGTCGACTGGGCAAATGCGGGGGATGCCCAGGCGATGAGCCCGCCGACGACCAAGACCGTTTCAAGGCGGAGGCAGCGCGACATCGTCAGGACGCCACGGCCAACGTAACGGTGACGTTGCCCTGATAATTGGTGTCGGCGACCAGCCGCTGGGTAGCGCCGCCATTGGTCGAGAAGCTGCCGACCGAGACGGTGATATCGCCCGAGAACGCGGTCGCGCGCGTCTGCACCGCGGCGGGATTGCTGCCCGCGCCGGTCGCGAACGAGGCCGGTGTCGTCGTCCAGCCGGCGGCGGTCGCGGTATAGTCGACCACGCGCGAGAAGCCGGCCGGCGGCGTGCTGGTAAAGGTCTGCGCGGCCATCGGCGTCGCATTGACGGTGATGGTGCTGCGCGCGCTGCAGAACGAGCCCGACAGGACCTTGGGCGGTGCCGCCAGGTCGGTCCGCAACAGGCCGGTGTTGAGGTCGATCAGCACGCCCATGTCGAACGTCGACCCGGTGCCGGCGATCGTTCCGCCGACGCACATCGCGGGCACGTTGCCGACGACGGCGAAGTTCTTGACGTCGGTGTCGCTGCTCTGGGCCGCGGCACTGCCGCTCCAGGCGATCGCGACCGCTGCAGCCGACAAGACGGCCAGGCGCTTCAGGTTATGCGTCATGATCAATCTCCCCCCGACGCGACCGGTCCGAGCTTGACCACGACCAGGCCGCTATAGGCGCCGGCGGTGAGCAGGAAGTCGGACGGTGCGGTGAAATTGGACAAGGTGACATCGAGATCGGCGACCTTGGGCGCCGGTTGCGTGGGTCCGGTCGCCGACGCGGTCGGCGACCCGCCCCCGGCGGTGGCGGCAGTGGTGACCGACGCCGACCCCGCCGCCCAGTTCGCCACATCGGCGGTGTAATTGACCGCCTTGGCGAAGCCGGGTTCGACCGCGCTGGCATCGTTCGACACCAGGGCAGTCGCGGTCACCGTGATGGCCGATCCCGCGAAGTTGCAGAACGAGCCCGGCAAGGTGACCACGCGCGGTGCGATGACGGCGATCTTGCCGACCCTCGCTCCCGACGTGTTCGCCATCTGGCCGACATCGACCGGAGCCGGCGTCGGCGTGCCGAGCATGCACAGCTTGGCGACCGTTCCCGAGACGCCGACATCGGCGGTCGCGGTATCGGTGGCCTGGGCGTGCGCGATACCCGGCAGGGCCACCGTGGCGAGCAGGGCAAGAGCGAGGCGCTTCATCACAGCTTCTCCGTCAGGACCGATCAGGGCGCCGGGGTGACAGCCGGAGTCAGCGTCACCAGGACCTGCCCCGAATAGTCGCCCGCGACGAGCAGTCCGCTGGTCGGGCTCGACGAGCCAGACAGCGTGACCTTCACGTCGCCCGTGAACAGGCCCACCGGAACCGCGCTGCCGGCGCCGTCGGTCACCGACGTGTCGGTGGCGTTGGCGCTATTGGCGGCGGCGGTCGCGGTGTAGTTGACCACCCGGTCGAAACCCGCCGGCGGCGTGGTGGTGAAGGTCGTATTGACCAGGCGCTGCGCCTCCACGCTCATCGTGGCGGCAGTGCCGTTGCACCAGCCTTGCAGCGTCCGGGTCTGGCCGTCGAGCTTGCTGCTATCCAGCTTGCCCGCGGTTGCCCCCGATCCTTGCAGCGACAGCTCGCCGGCATTGATCACGTCCGACGGCAGGGTGAACTGACAACGGTCGGCGACCGAGCCGTTGATCGTGACGGTGCCCGTCGCATTCTGAGCGGCGGCGGGAAAAGCGGCCGTGGCGGCGATCACCGCTGCCACGGCAAGGATCGAGGTCTTCATCGTTTGTTTCCTTGATTGAAGATCGATTTACGCACCCGGCTTGATCACGACAGTGATCTTGCCCGTGTACGTCGGATCCGCGGCCAGCAGGTCGCTCGCCGTGTTGGTGCGGAAGTTCGAGGCGCTGATGGCGATGTTGTCCGAGCCGTTATTGGCAAGGCGACCACCGATCAGCGTATCGGCACCCGCGGCAGCGGCGCTGTCGTTGGTGAACGGTCCAGCCGCACCGGACGTCGTGGTCACGGCGACGCTGGCGGTGAAGTCGATGCTGTTGTCATAGCCGCCGCCGCCCGTGGCGGTGGCCGCCGTGATCGGGTCGGCATCGACGCTGATCGTCGGCGCGGCGGTGGTGCAGACCACGCGCGCGGTGAGTCCGGCCGCGGCATTGAAGTCGGTGGCGATGTTCGTGCGAAGCTTGCCGGTGGCATCGGCGAGTTCGCCGAGCGCAACGGTCGTGCCGAACGTCGAGCCCGAGCCGGGAACGACCAGGCACTTGCCGGCAACCGAACCGGTGATGTTCACGGTGCCCGTCACATTCTGCGCGGCGGCCGGAGCGGCCAACGCGATCATCGAACCGGCGCCGAGCGCCATAAGCATGAACTTTTTCACTGTACTGTCCCTTTCAAAATTACTGCCGTTGGCGAGCACTGCCCCCCCGGACGGTTCCGCCCACCCTCGGTTGAAGATCGACCGGTTCCCCCGAGGGCGGGAAAAGCGGACGTTTGCGCGGTCATCGTCATGACGCCGCACTCACCGTCACCGTCAGGGTGTCGGAATAGGAGCCGCTGACCAGCATGCTCGGACCGCTATAGGCGGGAGCGCTGACGCGGAGATAAGTGCCGGGCTGGTTGACCGACGTCGAATTGAGCAGCAGGCCCTGCGACTGGCTGACCGGGCCGCGGAATGTGCACGGCGCGCCGGCGGTGGCGGTCAGCGTCGAGACCGCGCACGATCCCGTCGCCGTCGCGGTCGAGCCGACCACGTTGAGCGCCACGGTATAGGGTGCGAGCGTGGTATAGCCGGTCGGCACCGAGCCGCCGGTCAACAGGCCGCCATTGGCCGAGACCACCGCCACGCGCGACGGGCCGGTGCAATCGAGTGCGAACGAGAAATCGTGGTTGAGACCGACGACGTCGAAATCAGGCTGCGTATAAGTGCCCGAGGGCGCCGATCCGGTGGCGAAGCCGCAATGGCCGCCAACCGACGCGGTGACCATCACCGGCAGCTGGCGATTGCCGCCAACCACGCCGGGCTGCCCCGCGGCATAGACCGTCTGCGCGGCAGCGCCCTGCGGAAGCAGTGCGATACCGATCGCCAGCACGATCGCAGTCAATGAAGCCCGCCCAGTCACGTTTCGCTGCCCCCTCCCGGACAAATGAACGATGGGCCAATGATTGACGAGCTAGGCAAAAACGCAAGAAGAATATTTTACCGTTCATTAACCAATTCAGGTAACTTGCAGAAACGATGGTATAGCAACGGTTATTACCGTTATATCCTTGGTTATATGGAATCACTATACCTGCGAAAATACCTGTTTATTATTGGGACAAAACTTTCGATCCAAAGTCAGCAGCAAAATCTATTGTATGAAACGTCGAAAATAGTTCGAGAATATAACTTTGGTTTCCGATAGCTAGTCGAGCCCATACTTGACGCCAGCCCCTCGCCTTTGCGCCCCGCCCGATGCGAAGGCTCAGCACTGCTTTGGAATATAGTTACCATTTTATGTACGTTTATTGTTTTGTTAAGTAAGATTGTTAAGGGTTGGATGGAATCGACATGGCCGACTCGGCGCGACTCGGCGACGGAACGCACCGAATCAGCGGCGAGTCGCGGAACAAAAGTTACAGAATCAATTCAGGACGATGCCCGGGGCGCCGAAACAAAGGATATATGCCGATCGGCCCGTGTCGCGGCGGATGCGCGCCTCGGATGCGATCAGCTTTAGCCGTCATGCCGGACTTGTTCCGGCATCCACCGTGCCCAAGGCGCGGTCCTTTGAGCCTCTTGTCCCGCGCTCGCGGCCCGGTGGACCCCGGGACAGGCCCGGGGTGACGTTGGAGTTGGACGAACGACGGGGGATAGAGAAGCCGCCGATGTCCTCGGATTCCTGCTGTCCCAGGGGTACCAACCGTTCACAGCCGTCGCCCCCCCCCATAAGCCGCACCATAAAGGAACACCGGAGAAACCCGGCGCGGAACCTTTACGAGACGGCAACGATTTCGGCTGATACTCTAGTTAACAGCCAAGGGGGGCCGGATGCGGTCGTTGAGCGAATATCCAGCGGGTCGCGCACTGGCCGCACGCAGTCTTGCCCTGGTCTGCAAGCTCGAGGTCGGGTTGCCCCGGTTGATGCTGATCTGGGTATTGCTCGCCGGTTCTGCCTGCGGCCTTCGGGTCGCGTTCGCGGCAACGCCGATGCTGACGCCGGGCGACGAGCTCGGCAATGCGCTCCCCTATCTGCTGCTGGTCGTCGCACCGATCGTCACCGTCCTGCTCGGATTGTCCGCTTTCCCGGCGACCACGCTCCATGCCCAGCCGACGACGCGCCTGGCGCGGTTCGGCCGCTGGCGGCGGGTCGACGCGATCGCCGCGCGGTCCCTGCCGCTTTATGGCGCGACCGGGTTCATGGCCTCGTTGCTGGTCGGCATCCTGATCAACGTGCCCGTCCGCACGTTCGAGTTCCTGACCGGCATTCCGGCGTTGGGCGGCATGGCGCCCGATTGGTTCCGCACGCTTTATGTGATGATGCTGGCCGACCTGGTGCTGCTGTCATGCCTCTACGCCCTCGCCTTCGTCCTGGCGCTGCGCCACGTGCCCATCTTCCCGCGCTTCCTGGCCGGGGTCTGGGCGATCGACGTGCTGATGCAGATCTGCATCGCGCGCGTGATGGGCAATGTCGCCCATTTGCCGGGACCAGTAAGTGCATCGCTCGCCGACATGCTCGAGGGCAATCTCAAGAAAGTGCTGATCAGCGTCGCCATCTGGCTACCCTATCTGCTGCTGTCGCGGCGGGTGAACCTGACCTATCGGTGGCGGGTTCCGGCCTGAGCCGTTCGCCTGTAATAGGGGCAGATGGGGCGGGTTCATTCGATTGAGATCTTGCGTCGCGCCGCGATGATCGATGGCGTCGTCGGCCGATAGCCTGTCGCCACCGCCATGCGAGGCGCCCGTCTGGCCGCTAGCGGTCGTGCTGTTACTCGTCGTCGCGGCCGGCGCGCTGTTGTGGAATGCCGAACTGGTCAACGATGTCGCGTGGCAATTGTGGGTCGCGCGCCAGCTTGCCCATGGCATCACCCTTTATACCGACATCATCGAGGTAAACCCGCCTTTGTGGTTCTGGGCGGCTATACCGATCGTCGATCTTGCGCAGATGCTCGGCGTGAGCAGCTATCATATCCTGATCCCCTGCGTGCTCGCGTTCGATATCGTCGCGCTACTGCTTGTCCGCCGGCTCTGCCGCGATTTGCAGAGCGGTGCGCTGATCGTCCTGGGTTTTCCCGTCATCACCCTGTTCGCTTTTCTCGACGTGTTCGGGCAGCGCGAGCATCTGACGCTCATCGCGATCGTGCCGTACCTCGTCCTCACGGCGCGCCGGGCCGACGGGCTGGCGACGGGCAAGACGATCGCGATCGCCTGCGGTGTCCTTGCTGGTTTCGGTATCGCGCTGAAGCCGTACTTCCTCCTTGTCCCGGTGGCGCTGGAAATCCTGCTTCTGGTTCGTACGCGCCGCGTATCGCTGAGGCCGGAGATTATCGCGCTCGGCGCGCTGCTCATCGGCTATGCGCTGAGCGCCCTGGTTTTCGCGAGCGCGTACTTCCTCACTATCGTCCCGATGATGACGCTGGCCTATCACGGCTACAACCAGCCGATCCTCGATCAATTGCATCAGCCCGTTGTCGCGATGGCATGCCTGATGCTGCTCAGTCTGGCGCTGCACGGCTGGCCCAGATCGTCGGTCGCGCAGGCCGCGTTAGTCGCCGGATTGGCCTTTCTCGCGGCGTATTTGCTGCAAGGCAAAGGCTGGCGATATCATGGCGTGCCGGCGATGGGGTGCTTCGCGCTCGCGATTCTAGCCGAGGCAGAACGATTTCGCTGGCGCGCCGCGTTGCTCACGCAGCGAATGGCTTTGGTGCTGATCGCGCCGGCCATTTTATGTCTGGTCCTTCCGGTGGTGCAGGCGGGGCGGCGTGATAACCGCGCGAACGCCCTGCTCGCCACACGCGATCTAAAGGCAGGCGACGTCGTCGGGGTTCTGTCGACCAGCGGTGGACGGTATTGGCCAATTCCCGAAGAGCGCCATTTCATCTGGCCATCCCGCTACATGACCTATTGGATGTTGATCGATGCGATCGATGCGTCGCGTGCAGGATCGCACGACCCGGCGCTGGCGACATTGATCCACGACGTTCGACGCGATGCTGTCGATGACCTTGCCTGTCATCCGCCGCGGCGCATCCTTGAGGATCGCTACAATGTCCCGTTCCTGAAAACCGGTTTGGTCCAATTCCTTTCGGCAGATTCCGATTTTGCGGATCTGATGCGCGCCTATCGCCGTGGCGCGGATTATGGAGAGTTTGCTACCTACGATCTCGTCGGACAGATCGCCTATCGTCCAGCGAGATGTCGGACGATTTATTGAGGTAGAGATTTCGCACCAGCGTTCGCCTTCGGCGCCACGACGGCAGTTGAAGCAGGGGGCACCTCCCTTGCCTGCATTCGATCGGACACATGGATCACTGCCCAATTGTCGGCATAGACGCGACGCCAGCCCGGCTCGCGGTCGAGGATCTTCACCAGCGCATTATCCGGTGGCAGGATCGTCCAACCGAATTTCCAGCGCGCTTCGGCAGCCTTCCAACGCGCGGCATCGCCCTTGGCGATCTTGAAATAGTCGGCGGTGAAGGCGTCTCCATACATGTCCGACCGTCCGTCGATGAACGGCGCGATGCCCTCAAACGCCAGCAGGCCGCCGAAACTGTATTCGTTGAACACTGGCTTGTCGCGCAATCCGGGCGGCAGGTTACGCAGCGCCGTGACCGGGACGCCATAACTGTCGGGCCGATCGAACGGCGTGATCAATCGATAGGTCGCGGTCCCGATGAACAGCAGCAATCCGACCGCCAATAACGGCGCAAGCTCGCCGCGTTCTGCCCACAGCCGTGGTAGCAATGCCGGCCGCGGGCGCTCGGCGTCCTCTGCCCAGGCGCGCCCAAGCGGCTCGGCCAGGAGGATCGTCGCCAGGGTCACCAGCACCATCTGGTTGCGGATATGATCGAACGTGATGTGCAACGCTGCCAGCAAGATCAGCAGGCGCAACACCGGAATGCGGACGGGGCGCAGCAGCAGGAAGAACAGCCCGCTGAGCAGCAGCACTTCCAGGCTGGACGCGCCTCCGAACCGCGCCGGCTGCCATTCGGCGATCAGCGACAACAGCGAGAGGTTGTTGACGTAGAAGGGATAGAGCAGGCCATCCAGCCCGGCGGGGGTTGCGATCGCGGCGGCGAGCGAGACGATGCCGAACAGCCCCCATTGCCGCACTACGCGCAACCGGTCGCCGGGCGCCGCCGTAACCAGCGCTTCCAGCCCCAACCCGCCGGCCAGCGCCAGTCCGAACACGAAGCTGCCATGCGCATTGGCCCAGACAAGCATAAGAAACGCGAGCGCGAGCGGGGGCGCGCGATCGCGCTCGCGCGCGCGTAAGAGAGCGATCAACCATGCCGCCAATATCGGCAACGCGAGCAGATGGGGCCTTGCCAACAATGACTGCGCCAACCCAATCGACAGATAGACCATCATCAGCGCCGCCGCGCCGGGTCGCTGCCAGCGCCGCAAATGGAGCGCGATAATGGCGTAGAGCGCCGCCGCCGCGGTGCCAAACAGCACGATCAGCCCGCTCCAGCCACCGAAACGCCACGCGCCATACATCAACAGTTCGGACAGCCATTCGTGCGCGACCCAGGGATGACCGCGCGCGGTGAACGAGAAAGGATCGGATCGCGGGACCGTGCCGTGCGTCGCGATCCATTGCCCGGTCGCGATGTGCCAGCCGGTATCGCCGTCGGCGAAGGCCGAGGACAAGACGGTCACGAACGCGAATGCGGTAAAGCTGGCAAGCAATAGTAAGACAATATCAGGAAGATCAGCGTCGCTTGCGTTAACCTTACTCATTTTGGAAAGCCCAATTGCGGCATAGAACTCTCCCCCTTCGCCCTTTCATCGGACTAATAGGTGATTCGTTTTTTGCAAAAGCGATTCGCGCCGTTTGTAAGAATCGGACAGGCGATTCATACCGTTGGATAAAAGCGACACATCGATATACCCAGTCCGGCCCGAAATGGGTATGACGAACGATATACAAACTATGCCCTTTGTCCCGAACGGCACATTTTTTCTGCAATTCTTGATGGTTAACGGACAGCAGCCCTTCCCCAACCCCTATGACTTAAGTGCCTGATAACTCGATATTTAAGTCTTAATGGTTAACATAGATTAAGCGTAACTAGTTGAAATAAGTATGAAAATAGTGGGTTATTGACACGTTACCCGGTTCGGCCCCTTCATCAACGGGCATTCTGAGGATGACTGGTTCGGACGAACGCCCAAGCGAGTTGGACAATCCCGATCCCAGGCTGCCCACGGAATAGTTGGGGCCGGCGAAAGCCGGCGGGGAATTGGGGAAGTGACATGACCATGATCAAGAATCTGCTGAAAGACGACAGCGGCGCATCCGCCGCCGAATATGCGCTGATCCTGGCGATCGTCGGCACCGGCATCGCCGTTGCCGCCTATACGCTCGGCACGTCGATCAGCAACGCCATGAACAAGGCGTCGAACTGCATCACCCGCACGCCGACCAATACGGCCTGCTGATGCACGACTGACGCGGGCGGGGCGCTTTCGGGAGGGGAAGCGCCCCGTCGATCCAGCCGGATGGGGATCCGGCAAAAAGGAGTTTCCGACATGACGATGATCAAGAATTTGCTGACCGACACCAGTGGTGCCTCGGCGGCCGAATATGCGCTGATCCTGGCGATCGTGGGCACCGGCATCGCCGTTGCCGCCTTCACGCTCGGCGGATCGATCAGCAACGCCATGAACAAGGCGTCGAACTGCATCAGCAACGCCAACGCCGGCGTGTGCTAATGAACTGAGCGGGGTCGCGGATCATCCGCGACCCCGTTTCGATCGCAATTGCGATCGGCCGGCGGGGGGTCGGTAATCATGCGTGGACAGGGACTCATCATCTTAGGCGTCGCGATCCTGATTGGGCTCGCGGCGGTTTTCCTTGCCAATTCCTATCTTGGCCGGGTCGAACAACAACAAACCACCACTGCCCAGGGGATGGTGAAGGTCGCGGTGGCGAGCGTGCCGCTCGACTTCGGCACGCCGATCACGCCCGACAAGGTGCGGCTGGTCGATTGGCCGGCGGGCGCCCTGCCCGAGGGGACATTCAGCTCGATCCCTCAGCTCCTGCCGATGAACCATACGCGCGTCGCGCTCCGCCCGATGGCGGCGAACGAGCCGATCCTGCGGTCAAAGATTTCGGGTGAAGGCGGCCGCGCGGCGATTTCCGCGGTGCTCGATCCAACCAAGCGCGCGGTCGCCGTGCGCGTCAGCGACGTCGCCGGCGTCGCCGGTTTCGTCCTGCCGGGCGATGTCGTCGACGTGCTGATCACCCGCACGCCGATGGTCGCCAACGGCGCCAGCCAGCAAATCACTGACATCCTGTTGCAAAAGGTCCGCGTCATCGCGATCGACCAGGATGCCAGCGACAACACCGACAAGCCCGCAATCGGCAAGACCGCGACGCTGGAAGTGGCGCAGGTCGATGCGCAGAAGCTCGCGCTCGCGCAACAGGTTGGGCAGTTGAGCCTGGCGCTGGTCAATCCCGCGTCGGAAACCAGCCCGACGGTCGAAACCGTCAGCACCGACGATCTGCGCGATGGCGCCTATGTCGGCGGCTATTCGGACGGCGCGCCGCGCTTTCAGCCGCCGCCACTTCTTTCCGCTCCACCGGCGGGGCCACGCGCCCCCGCTCGCAAGCCCGCGAACCCCGACCTCACGGTCATGATCGTCCGCGGTACCAAGGACAGCAGCTATGAGGTGGGTCGCTATGTCGGTCGCTGACATGAAGGCGCGCTGTCGCGTGCTCGCACTGGCGGCCAGCGCCGCCGCCATCATCGCCCCGGCGATGACCCAGGCGCAGGAAACGGTCAGGACGGCGGATGTCAATCTGCGCGCCGGCCAGCTCGACGTCGCCGTCAACAAGAGCCAGGTGCTGACCGCCGACCGGCCGTTCGCCAAGGCGCTGATCGGTAATGCCGAAGTCGCAGACGTCCTGCCGTTGACCAATCGCTCGCTCTACGTTTTGGGCAAGAAGATCGGCACGACCAGCCTGACGCTCTATGACAAGAACAACAATCTGATCTCGGTGATCGACGTCGCGGTCGGCCCCGACGTCCTCTCGCTGCGCCGCCAGCTCAGCGAGCTGATGCCGAGCGAGCAGATCGGCGTGCGCATGTCGGGTGACTCGGTGGTGCTGACCGGCACCGTGTCGAGCGGCCCGGCGATCGACCGCGCCAAGCAGATCGCCGCCACTTACGCCGGCGACAAGGTCGTCAATCTCCTGTCGGTCGGTGCGGCGCAACAGGTCATGCTCGAAGTGCGGTTCTCCGAAATGAACCGCAACGTGGCGAAGAGCCTGGGCATCAACACCGCCTTCACCAACGGCAATGGCGCCAACACTTTCCAGGGCGGGATCGGCAATACCGCGCCAGGCACGGCGCTGCTGACCAACAAGAACGGGGCGCCGACGGTCAACATAGCCGGCATCCTCGACACGTTCGGTGTCGTGTCCAAGGGCATTTCGCTCGGCAACCTCAACATCTTCACCGCGCTCGACGCGCTCGAGCGCAAGGGACTGGTGACGACCCTGGCCGAGCCGACCCTGGTCGCGCTGTCGGGCGAATCCGCCTCGTTCCTGGCAGGCGGCGAATTCCCGGTGCCGATCTCGCAGGGAAGCAGCGGCGCCGGCCAGAACGGCGGCAACGCCATCACCGTCGAATACAAGCCGTTCGGGGTCAGCCTGGCGTTCACGCCGACCGTGCTCGACGACGGCGTGATCAACATGGTGGTCGCGCCCGAAGTCAGCTCGATCGACCCGTCGGCCTCGGTCACGATCAACGGCCTTACCATTCCCGGGCTGCAGACGCGCCGCGCCCGGACCACGCTGGAACTGCGCGACGGCCAGTCGTTCGCGATCGCCGGATTGTTGCGCAAGGATTTCCAGAGCACGGTGCGGCAATTCCCGCTGCTCGGGTCGATCCCGATCATCGGCGCCTTGTTCAGCTCTAGGGGATTCCAGCGCCAGGAGACCGAGCTGGTCATCATCGTCACGCCACGCCTGGTGCGGCCGGTGCCGGCGGGCCAGCTGCGGCTGCCGACCGATCGCGTCCAGCCGCCCAGCGAGCTCGACCTGTTCCTGAACGGGCGGACCGACAAAGCGGTCGGGACCAATCCGTTCGACCCGAACGAACCGCCCAAAGATGGGCCGAAGCCGACACCACCCGCCGGAGGCTTTTCCGGCCCCAATGGCTACGCGCCGCAAAGGTGACCGACATGCGCTTCATCCTTCCGATCGCGATCGCAGGCACCATGCTGCTGGCCGGGTGCACGCCGATCGACACCACGTTGGGCGATTCGGTGAAGACCGATTATGCGCTCCAGACGATCAATCCCGATCCCAAACCCGTTCCGGCCGAGGCCGCGGTGATGGAAGGCGGATCGGGGACGCAGGCGGCGGGCGCCGCCGAGCGCTATCGCAAGGGCGCGGTCAAGCAGCCCCAGGCCCAGACCACCGGCAGCGGCGGGAGTTCCGGCAGCGGCGGTGGTGGCGGAGGCGGGGGGGGATCCCCCCCCAGTTCCAACTGACATGCGCCGCGCAGCCCAAAAGCTCTGGACATCCGAGAGCGGATCGGTCGCGCCCATCGTCGCCATATCGCTGTTCGCGCTGATCGGCGCGGCGGGGATCGGGTTCGATTATTCCCGGCTGGTCGGCTTGCATACCGAACTTCAGGATGCCGCGGACCATGCCGCGCTGGCTGCCGCCGGGCAACTCGATGGCAAGACCAATGCCCGCAGCCGCGCGATCTCGGCCGCGCAAAGCCTGATCACCAATCTGGCGCTGTTCGCCAATGACGGCGCCAACCGCAACGTGTCGGTGGCGACCGGCAACGTGGTCTTCTATCAGGACAAGGCCAAGACCACGCTGTCGACCAGCGATGCCGATGCCTATTTCGTCCAGGTCACCGTCGACACCAAGCAAGCGCGCTATGCGCTGACGCCGATCGTCGCCGCCTTCACCTCGGCATCGATCAACGCAAAGGCGTTCGCCGGTGTCGCGTCGGGCATCTGCAAAGTGCCGCCGGTGATGATCTGCAACCCGTCCGAAACCGCCACCAACACCGATTATCTCGCCGATTTCAGCGTGGCGACAGGCACCGGGATCAAGCTGGTGACCGGCAACGCCACCGCGCCGGGCAATTTCGGCTGGCTCGACACCAATTTCGGCAACGGCGCCAGCGCGCTCGCCGAATCGCTGGGCTACGACGTACCGCCGGGCGATTGTTCGCCGATAACCGGCGTTACTACCAAGCCGGGCATGAGTACGTCGGTCCTGTCGGCATTCAACACGCGGTTCGATATCTTCGATAACGGCAATTCGACCTGCCCGTCGCAGGACGGCGGCACGTGCTCGCCGTCGGCCAATACGCGCAAGGATCTGGTATGCGATTCCAATAACGGCGCCACCTGCAACAACGACAAATGGTCCGAATCGCCCAAGCCATATCGACCGACAACAGTCGGCGCCTTGCCCAGCGACGGCAGCGCCGATCCGGATATGATGGGTTATCCGCGCGACCTGTGTCACGCCGTGCCGGCCGGTACGTCCGGGGCATGCGGCATCACCGGCAACGGCACCTGGGATCGCGACGCCTATTTTCGCGTCAATTACGGCTATGCCAATCAGTCCACATGGGTGGCGGCTACCGGCCTATCCTCTACCGCGACGCGCTACGCCGTCTATCAATGGGAATTGGCCCACCCGTCGATCGTCTCGAACGGTTCCGCACATGGTATTGGCGTTGCGCAGGCGCTGTCAGGCAAGAATACCGGTTTCGGTGTTCCCGCGACCGGCCGTGCGGGACTGACGCCAGGCGGGTCGAACCTCGACCGCCGCCGGATGTCGGTCGCGGTGCTCAATTGCAACGCGCTCTCGGTCAACGGCAAGACCACACAGATTCCGGTCGCGAAGTGGCTCGACGTGTTCCTGGTCGAGCCGGCCTTCAATCGTACGGGCGGCAGCGGCTCGAACAAGGCGACCTATACCGATCAGAAAGAGGTCTATGTCGAGGTGATCGGCACGACCACGAACGGGAGCGCGGGCGGGGCCGCGGGGCAGGTGGTACGCAAGGACGTACCCTATCTGATCGAATGATCCGGCGGCGCTTCTCGATCGCCTCACGGGCGCTGGCGTGTCGCCGCGGTTCCGCCGCGGTCGAGATGGCGCTCGTCACGCCAATCTTTCTGGTGCTCGCTTTCGGCTCGGTCGATCTCGGCAATTACTTCCTGTCGGAACATGCCGTGTTGAAGGGCGTCCGCGATGGCGCCCGCTATGCGTCGCGTCGTTACCCGGTCAATTGCGTCGCGGTGACCAACGACACCAGCGCGGTCGCCGTCGCCACCCAGAATCTGGTGCGCACCAACACGATCGACGGAACCGGCGCGCCTCGCCTCAACGGCTGGAGCAGTAACACGACGATCGTCGTGTCGGTCGCGTGCAACACCAACTCCACCTATCGCGGCGGCATCTACACCGCGTCGACCGCGGGCGCGCCGGTAGTCTCGGTGACCGCGACGGTGACCTACCCGTCGCTGTTCAAGGCGTTCGGGATCACCAAGACGACGATCAACCTCAACGCGACCGCGCAAGCGGCGGTGGTGGGCGCATGAAGACGATGCGCGCCATGCTCCGCTCGACGTACGGCGGCACCGCGGCCGAATTCGGCCTGCTGACGCCATTGCTGCTGTCGTTCATGATCGGCACGGTCGATCTCGGGCGGTTCCTGTGGACGTGCAATCGCGCCGAAAAGGCGACCCAGATGGGGGTACGCTACGCGGTCACCAACGACATCGTGCCGAGTGGCCTCGCTACATACGATTTCGCGGTGGCCGGCGGCATCCCGCAAGGTGATCCGATCCCGTTGAGCTCGTTCGGCGGTGCCGACTGCAATTCGGCGAGCGGCACGGTGACTTGCACCTGCCGGACTGGGGCGACTTGCCCGACGCTCACTCCGATCAATACAGCGGCATTCAACGCCATCGTGACCCAGATGCAGCGATTCTACCCCAGTCTGACCGCCGACAAGGTCACGGTCAGCTACGAATATTCGGGTTTGGGCTACGCCGGCGATCCCAACGGCATCCAGGTATCTCCGGTCGTCACGGTGCGGCTCAAGTCGCCGACCTTCACGCCGATGCTTTTTCGCTTCTTCGGGAACGCCACCGTCAACTTACCGGCCTATGCCGCCTCGCTGACGCTGGAAGACGGCAAGAGCACATGAATTGGGAGTTTGCGTTGTGGGAGCGGTAGAGTTGTCCGAGTTCGAACCGAACAGCTGGACCATCAGGCGGCCCGGCGCGGCGGTCGAACTGGTCCTGTCGCAAGAAGAGGTGCTGACCGCCGAATTCGGCCCCAGCGTCGTCGGCGGCTGGTCGCTCGACACCAGCAAGATCGAGCCCGATGACGAGGTTCCGGAAGAGATCGTCAAGCGCGCGCGCCTGATCGTGATCGAGGTGCGGCCCGACCGGCCGGCCTCGCTCGCGCGGCTGATCAAGCTGCACCTTGCCAATCCCTCGATCGCGGTGATCGCCGCGGTCCGCAACCCGACAGTCCCGACGATGCAGGCGCTGCTCCGCGCCGGGATCAAGGACGTCATCGCGCTGCCGCTGGTTCGCAACGACCTCGAAACCGTGCTCGAACGGATGCGCGAGGAGATCGAGCGCGGGCTGGCTCAGGCGACGCCGACCGGCAAGGTCGTGTCGATCATCAAAAGCGTCGGCGGCGTCGGCGCGACCGCGTTGCTGACCCAGGCCGCCGCGCTTTATGCCCAGCGCGAAGCCGAGCGCGGGTTCAAGGCGTGCCTGTTCGACCTCGATCTGCAGGGCGGCAATGCCGCGACGCATCTGGGGATCAGCCCGGCCCTGACCGTCAGCGAATTGCTCGACGCCGGCAAGCGGCTCGACCCGGCGGTGCTGGCGTCGGTCGCGGCCGAACATTCGTCGGGCTTGCGGATCATCGCCGCCCCCTCCGAGCTGATGCCGACCGACACCGTCGGCACCGACCAGATCTGCGACATCGTTCACCTGGCGACTGCGGAATATCGCACCGTCTTCCTCGATCTGCCGAGCGACTGGACCAATTGGTCGCTGTCGCTGGTCGCGCAGTCGGACGTCGTGTTCCTGATCGTCGAGCTGTCGATCGCCAGCTTGCGCCAGGCGCAGCGCCAGCTCGCGTTGCTGCTCAAGCTGGGCGTCGCGGCCGAGAAGGTCCAGGTCGTGGTCAACCGCGTCGAGAAACGCCTGTTCCAGCAGATCAACCTGAAGGACGCGTCGGCCACGATCGGCCGCCAGATCGGGCTCAGCGTCACCAGCGATTTCGCGTTGATGAACACCGCGCTCAACCGCGGGGTGATGATCGGCGACATCAAGTCGAAGAGCGCGGTGACGCGTGACCTCAACAAGCTGCTCGACGCGATCGACATGCTGCTCGAGCGCGGCTGATGAGCGCCTGGCAGATCAGGCGGGCCGGCGAACGCACTGCCTCCGGGCAGGCCGAGATCGCGCCCGACAAGCACGACCAGGCGCATGCCGAGGCCGATCGCCACACCGCGCTCAAGGTCGAATTGCACCAGCGGCTGCTCGACCTGATCAACCTGTCCGCGCTCGACACCATGTCGCGCGAGCAGATCCAGGCCGAGATCGGCGAAATCGTCCACGAGCAATTGTCGCTGCAGAAGCACGCGCTCAACCTGGCCGAGCGCAAGCGGCTGGTCAGCGACGTGCTCGACGAACTGCTCGGGCTCGGGCCGCTCGAACCCTTGCTCAAGGACGAGAGCATCACCGACATCCTGGTCAACGGCTTCGATTCGGTATTCGTCGAGCGCCACGGCAAGCTCGAACCGTCGTCGATCCGCTTCAAGGACGAGCGCCATTTGTTGCGCATCATCCAGAAGATCGTCTCCGCGGTCGGGCGCCGGGTCGACGAGGCGTCGCCCTATGTCGATGCGCGACTGGCCGACGGCTCGCGCGTCAACGCGATCATCCCGCCGCTCGCGGTCGACGGGTCGTTGCTCTCGATCCGCAAGTTCGCGCGGGTGCCGATCGATATGGAACGGCTGATTTCCTACGGCAGCGTGCCGCGGTCGGTCGCACTGGTACTCGAAGCGATCGTCGAGGCGCGGCGCAACATCCTGATCTCCGGCGGCACCGGGTCGGGCAAGACCACCCTGCTCAACGCGATGTCCGCCTATATCGACAATGCCGAGCGGATCGTGACGATTGAGGATTCGGCCGAGCTCCAGCTGCAGCAGGCGCATATCGCGCGGCTCGAAACGCGGCCGGCCAATATCGAGGGCAATGGCGAAGTCAGCCAGCGCGACCTGCTCAAGAACGCGCTGCGCATGCGGCCCGACCGCATCATCGTCGGCGAAGTCCGCGCCGGCGAGGCGTTCGACATGCTGCAGGCGATGAACACCGGACATGACGGGTCGATGACCACGGTCCACGCCAACACGCCGCGCGACGCTTTGTCGCGGCTCGAACAGATGATCGGTATGAGCGGGATCGACATCGCGCCGCGCTCGGCGCGCGCGCAGATCGCCTCGGCGATCAACGTCGTCATCCAGGTCGGCCGCCTGTCCGACGGCAAGCGCCGCCTGATGAGCCTGTCCGAACTGATCGGCATGGAAGGCGAAGTCGTCACCATGCAGGAGATTTTCCGCTTCCGCATGACCGGCCGCGACGAGCATGGCACCGTGCTCGGCCGGTTCGAAGCGAGCGGCATCCGTCCGCATTTCATGCAGGAGCTGGAGGATCGCGGCATCAAGCTGCCAGCCGACATCTTCAATCCCAGCGCGGCGCTCGACTGATGTCCTCCGACGTCATCCGGCTGCTGGTCCTCGCGCTGGTCTTCGCCGCGGTCGTGCTCGGCATCGAGGGCGGCATGCGCTGGTACCGCACCAATCGCGGCGGCGCGATGGCGATCAACCGGCGCCTGCGCCTGATCGCCAGCGGCTTCGACCGGCCCGAAGTGCTCGCGCGCCTGCGCCGCGACGCCTGGGGCGACGCGATCCGCTTGCCGGGCTTTCTCGCGGGTACCGGCCGAAAGCTCGACGGCGTCCTGCGCACGGCCGGGTTCGGGATGTCGCCGGCACGCACGCTGATGCTGATGTTGCTGATCGTGGCGGTGCTGTTCATGGTGACGTTGTTCGGCGCCGTGATGTTCGGTTTCCGGATCGGGCTGGGCACGGTGCTGATGACCGGCTGCTTCGCCGTTGCGGCGGGCCTGGTGCTGCCGCTGATGCTGATCGCGCAGCGCGCCGAACGCCGCCGCAAGAAGATGGCCGAGCAATTCCCCGTCGCGCTCGACATCTTTGTGCGCGGCCTGCGTGCCGGGCATCCGGTCGCCTCGGCGCTCGATTTGCTGACGCAGGAAATGACCGACCCGATCGGCAGCGAATTCGGCATCGTCACCGACGAAGTCGCTTATGGCGCGGAATTGCGCGACGCGTTGCAGAATATGGCCGATCGCTGCGATCTCGACGATCTGCGCATGTTCGTGGTGTCGCTGTCGGTCCAGAACGAGACCGGCGGCAACCTCGCCGAAATCCTGGAAAACCTGTCCCAGGTCATCCGCGAGCGCGCCAGCATGGTGCTGATGGTCCGCGCGCTCAGCTCGGAAGGCCGGATGACCGGGACGATCCTGACCGCCTTGCCGGTCATGGCGTTCGTCGCCCTGTTCCTGCTCAACCCGCCCTTCTACCTTCAGGTGGCGGGCGATCCCGCTTTCTCGATCGGGTTCGGCTGTCTGATCGGGCTTTATCTGATTGGGTTCTTCATCATCCGCCGTCTCATCAACATCAAGGTCTAGAGCGATGTGGGAAGCCCTTATCCAGCAATTCCCGCGCTATGCGATCCTCGCCGGCCTGTTCGCGGTGGTTGTGATGATCGTGCTCGGCGTTTCGACCGTCGTCACCGGGCGCGCCGCCGTGCGTCGACGGCTCGCCGAAGCGGCGGCGGCGGGACATCACGAGGGGCAAGCGGCGACCTTGCGCGACACGGGGCGCGCCGATGCCTGGAGCCGTCTCGTCGGCGCGATCGAGAAGCGGGGCGTGTCGCTGGTCGATACCAACAATGCGACGCTGACCGCGCGGCTGGCGGCGGCGGGCTATACCTCGCCCCAGGCACCGCGCGTGTTCACCCTCGCACGGCTCGCGCTGACGCTCGGCCTGCCGCTGATCCTGGTGGCGGCGACAGTCCTTCGCGGCGAGGCGCCGTCGCTGCTCAAACTCTATCTGTTCGGCGCGGTGCTCGCGGTGATCGGGCTCTATCTGCCCAATCTCTGGGTGTCGGCGCGCGCGTCGCGGCGTCAGGAACAGATCGTCAACGGCTTTCCCGACGCGCTCGACCTGATGCTGGTCTGCGTCGAGGCCGGGCTTGGCATGGAAGCGGCGTTCGATCGCGTCGGACGCGAAATGGCGCGGTCGCATCCGCTGGTGGCCAATCTGCTGGCGACCACGGTGCTCGAATTGCGCGCCGGGCGCAGCCGCGAAGAGGCGCTGCGCCGGATGGGCGACCGTGCCGCGGTGGACCAGATCCGGTCCTTCACGACGTTGCTGATCCAGTCGAACAAGCTTGGGTCGAGCATCGGGCAGACGCTGCGCATCTATGCCGGCGAGATGCGCGAGCGCCGCAAGATGCTGGCGCAGGAAAAGGCGCACCGCCTGCCGGTGCTGATCTCTATTCCGCTCGTCGCCTGCATGCTGCCGGTGATGATCGGCGTGCTGATGCTCCCGGCCGCGATCCGCGTCGTCCGGCAGCTTCTGCCGATGATGGGAGGATGACGGAATGACGCGGAATCTCGCCTCGCGCGCCGCCCTGATCGGTCTGTTGATCGCCACCAGCGGATGCACCAGCTCGGCCAAGCGGACCGCGCTGCCCGAAGGAACTCGGTTCACCGCCGCCACGGATGCATCGTCGGTCGCCGCCGCCCGGCTGCTCGCCGACGGCAATTATGGACTGGCGATCGAAATGTATCGCCGCATCCTGGTCGCGACACCAGACGATCCGGCAGCGGTCGAAGGGCTTGCGCTCTGTTATGACCGGCTGCGCCGCTACGATCTGAGCGACGTCTATTTCCAGAAGGCGCTGGCATTGGCGCCGCGCAACGACGCTTTCTACCGCGCTTATGCCGCGTCGTTGACGGCTCAGGGCCGCCACGACGCCGCAGCGTTGCTCGACGTCGACATGCGCACCATGCTGGCCTCCGCGACCGTCACGCCGGCCGCTCCATCGGTGCCGAGCCAGCCTGTCGCACCGCCGCCTCCGATAGCCGCCCCTGCGCTGGCGAGCGCGGCAGCGGTGCCGATCGTGCCGGCCCCGGTCGTCGCGGCCGGCCCGCGCCTCGAACAGCTCGCCCCGGGCGTCGTCCATCTGATCCTGCCGCCGGCGGCCAGCGCGGGCAGAGCAGGCGTCCTCGTCCCTTCGCCGGCGCCGGTGCCCGCACCCTCGCGGGTAACATCGCCGAAGCCGATCGCCACTCCGCTGGCGCCCGGTGCGCTGCGCAACACGATGGTGGTCAATGCCGCGGGACGCAAAGGCATTGCCGGGCGCGTTCAATCCTATCTTGCCGGGCGCGGCTGGCGCCCGCTCGATCGCGGCGACAGCGGGATGCGCATCGCGGTCAGCCGTATCCTCTATCCGCCATCGGGCGAGGCGACCGCGCGCCGGCTCGCGCGAGCGGTGCCGTTCCCTACCCGGCTTTACGCCACAACCCAGGCCAACCGGATCCAGTTGCTGGTCGGCGGTAACGCGCTGCGTTTCGCCGCGAAGCCCAGCGGGGGACGACGGTGATCCTCAGCTTCCGGCTGCTATCACTGGCGGCCCTGTTGGCTTGTGGTACGGCGTCGGCGGCGGCGCCGGATGATCTCGCGCTGGTCGATGCCGCGATCCGCGGCGGACGGCTGGTGCAGGCGCAAACGATGCTCGATTTGCTGCCCGACGCCAAATCCGACACATTCGAGGTCGCGGTGCTCCGCGCGCAGCTGATGCTGGCGCAAGGCCAATATGCCGAGGCCGAGCGGGCGTTCGGCAAGCTGGCGGCGACGCCCAGCCAGGATTGCCGCGTGGTCGCCGGACTGGGTAGCGCGGCCGCGGCGTTGCGGCATACCGAGGCGGCGCTTGCCCGGTTGCAGGATGCGACCACGCGCTGCCCGGCCGATTGGCGGCTATGGGCCGATCTTGGCCACGCCTACGATTCGGGCGCGCGCTGGAACGACAGCAAGGCCGCCTATGAACGCGCGTCGGCGTTGAACGCGCCGCGTGCGTCGCTGCTCAACGACATGGCGGTCTCGTTGTTGATGCAACATCGCTATCCCGAAGCCAGGGCGTTGCTGCAACAAGCACTGGCAGCCGATCCCGACGACCGACGTGTCGCCAACAATCTCGATATCGCCGCCGCATCGATGGGCGAGGCGCCGGCGCGCCGCCGCGGGGAGGATGCGGCGCGCTGGGCGGAGCGATTGTCCAACGCCGGCTACGCCGCCTCGCTCGCCGGCCGGAGCGATGATGCGCGGGCGTGGCTCACCCAGTCGATCGCCGCGGCGCCGATCTATCCGGCGGCAACCGCAAACATTCTTTCGTCGCTGGGACCTCAGAAATGACGTCGCTTCACAATGTCCTGTTGATCGCCTTATACCTAGTCCTGGCGCTCGCCGCGCTGACCGACGTGTGGAAACTGCGCATTCCCAACATATTCCCGGCTGCGGTCATCCTGCTGTTCCCGGTCTGGATATACAGCTGCGGCTGGAACGCTCTGCTGTGGCAGAACGCGCTCGTGTTCCTCGGCACCTTCCTGGGCGGGCTGTTCCTGTTTTCGCGAGGGTGGCTCGGCGGCGGTGACGTCAAATTGATGGCGGCGATCGCCTTATGGTTCGATTTCAAGGGCGCGTCGGCGCTGTATCTGTGGATGGGGATCGGCGGCGCACTCCTCGCCATCGCTTTCATCGTGCTTCGGCGGATGCTGCCCGCCGGAATCGCGCAATCGACCAGCATACCCAGCCTCAAGGCGCGCGGCCCCATTCCCTACGGCCTGGCGATCTCGGCCGGCGCGATTCTCGCGATCGTCGGGGGCAATATCAATCCGCAGCCCAAGCCCTGGTATCTCGACCCGGCCAGCCTGACCGGTTCACATCGCTTCGGCGGCTAACATCATGATCAGCTGAGCGCGCGAGCTGATCCCCAGCTTGCCGTAGATATGGTGCAAATGGAGCTTGACCGTCCCTTCGGTCAATCCGCAGCGCCGCGCGATCTCGCGGTTGCGCAGGCCTTCGCCGACCAATTTGACCAATTCCTCCTGCCGGCGCGTCAGCCCATATTGCGGCAGCACGGGTACCGACTGGCCGGCCATGCTGCGCTTCAATACGCGTTCGATGATCGTCGGGTCGATCCAGGTGTCGCCGCGTTTGACCGCTTCGATGCAGGTGATCAGGTTGCCCGGGTCGTTGTGCTTGAGGACGATACCGTTGATGCCGAGCTTGACCGCTTCCATCGTCTCGACCGGCTTCAAGCCGACGGTGAGGAAGACGATCGGGATCTGATTGCCCGCGCCGCGCAACGTCCGCAGGATGTGCAAGCCACCACCATCGGCCATACTGACGTCGAGCACCAGCAAGTCGAACACGCCGTGCGCGACACGGTCGATCGCATCGACCGACGTTCGCGCCGTATCCTCTACGACATGGCCATTGGTCTCGAGGAACTGGCGCAGCCCCTCGAGAAAGATCGGATGGTCGTCAACCAGCAGCAGTTTCGACATGGACACCAGCCTTTAGTGGAATTCTGAGCGACAATAACACTCCGCGCTCCATCGGATCGGTATAGGCGCGCCCGTTGAGCGCTTTCACCCGCTTGATCAGCGAATGCGACAATACGCCTTCGACATCGGCGCCCTCGGCGGCGCTGTCGATAACGGTCGCGCCGTCGCTCCTGATCGCGACGAACACCGCTTCGTCGCGCAGCGCCGCGGCCACTTTGACCACCGATGCATGCGCATGCTGCACCGCGTTCGAAACCGCCTCCCGCACGAGGAATTCGACTTCGAGCGCGATGTCAGGGGAAACGGGCAGCACCACGGGCTCGGCCTGGACCGAACAATCGATGCCCCATTGCCGCGACAGCAATTCGGCGCGCTGGGCCAGGTGACTGGCAAGATCGATCCGTTCGCTGACCGGCTGGGCGCTGTCGTTGACCAGCTCGCGCAGGCACGCTTGTTCGGCGGAGATGATCGACTCCAGGCCCTTCAATCGCTCCTGCCGCTTGGCGACCGGCATGTCCGTTTCCTTCATCAGGACCGCAACCTGCATCCGGAGTCCGGCAAGCGTCTGCAACACGCTGTCATGCATGTCGCGGCTGATCTCCAGCCGCGCATTGGCGAAGGCATTTTCGCGCCACGCCTCGAACATCTGATACCGGTCGAGCGTCGCGCTAACCGAATGGCCGGCACTGGCGACCTGACCCAGCAGGACCTCCGACACGCGCGGCAATCCGATCAGATAGACATAGCCCTCCATCGCATTCGCTGCGATCGGCATCGCGCCGACGATCGCCGCGCCCTCGATCAGCTCGTCCGACAGGAAACCGGGCTCGACCGCGCGGACGACCGGGTCACCTACGGCCTTGCTGTTGACCATCGCCTTTCCGGTCCGCGCCTCCCACAGATAGGCTTCGTCCCAACCGGTCGGCAGCAGCATGCGGTCGGCGATCGCGGACGGTGGATCGAATTGGGACAAGGCGCCGCCCGCGAAGCGATAGAAATGCCGGTCGTCATCTTCCCCGCCTCGCCAGCAGATCAGGATCGTCGACACCTGGAATCGGCTGGCCAGTCGTGCCGCGATCTCCTCGATCGGCATCGATCGCGCACGCATGCCCGTTGCCAGCAACTCGCCGTTCCAGCGGTCGCTCGATGTCGCATCGGTCTGCCGCATCTTCACCACCAAAGCGGCGGCGGCAATGAACGTCAGCACCGTGAATTGCAGCATCCGCTGGCCGTCGCCGGTACGAGGCAAGGCCGGCCACCACGCCGCAGCTCGATCATGAAAGAGAATGACGAGCGAGAGGATCAGATATTCGAGCGCAACGCTGGCGATGCTCGACTGTATCCGCTTGGCAACCAACAGGAAAACGATGAACGGCAGATAGAGAATGGTGACGGTCGGGTAGAAGATCAGCACGCCAAGTCCGATCGCCTCATCGGCGACCGAACCGATCCGGCGTATCAACCATGTGGCTTTCCAGGACACCAATCTCACGGCCAGCGCCCCCACCGCGAGCAGCAGATAGGCTATGAAGCACCAGCGGACAGCCCGATCGAGCGCCGGAATCGGAAACGGGATCGCCATGACGATGCCCAATGCGATCGTCGCGAGCAGCGTCCGCCCGGCGGCGACAATGTCATGCGCCACCGAATAACCGAGATCGCGCCTCAGCGCCTCTCTTAGGCCGTTAGCAAACCCACCCCTCAATCGCTCTCCCCCGCCGCGATGGTACACCATCGATATGCAAATGTCAGACGATAGAGTTCGCCTTGCCCCGCAGCACCGCCAGCCAGTCTCCCATTCTGGGTACGCATATCCTGTCCGCATTCGCACAGTGATTGTCCGAAACCGAACACCCGGGGATTCGTCACCATGGCAGGCGTGCCGACGGCGCCTCGAAGCGACCGATTGGCACGGAACCTGCGATGTCACGATCGATCCCCATCGGCCATGCCGACACTCTTCTCGAAAGGTCATCATGAAGGACAAGATCGCCGTCACTCTGCTCGGCGCGATACTCGCTATGCTGGTGCCCTGGTTGGTCAGTCCGGCGCACGCTCAATCTGCAGGACCGCTGGTTCCCGCCAGCGGCGACATCACCTTGTTCCAGTCGACCGGCCGCGTCTTGGTGATGATGCGCATCGGCGACGGCGAACTCATCCCGATGGTGTTCGATACCGGATCCGATGGCCATTCGATCGACCGGCTGATCGTGAAGCGCGATCATCTCAAGCGCGTGGGTACGGCGATCGAGGTCGACGGCACCACGGGCAAGGAGCGCACCTTGCCGCTCGTCGCGATCGACGACGTCACCGTGGGCGGCCTGAAGATCAAGCGGATCGAGGCAACCGCGCTCGACTATGACCGCAGCGACGCGATGGGCATCATCTCGTCCGAGATGTTCACCGAAAGCCTGGTCTATCTCGATCTCCGCAATGGCCGTGCGCGGCTGGCGCCCAGGGCTACCACGCCGCTGCCGCCGGGGCCGGCGATCGCTTATGTCCGCGATATCCCGACTGTTGCGATGGTGATGCCCGACGGCTCGACCCTGCCCGCGCATTTCGACACCGGGGCCAACGGCGCGTTGAGCTTGCCGATCAGCATGATGGGCAAGGTGCCCCTCATGGACAAACCGCGCGTGGTCGGGCGGTTCAAATCGATCAATACCGAGGGCGAGGTCTATGGCGGGCGGATCCGCGGCACAATCCGCGTCGGTCCGATCGAGCTGGACAGTCCCGAGGTCACTTTCCTGGGCGATCTCGCCAATCTCGGCCTGCCGGTGATCCGGCAAATCGTGCTGGTGATCGACCCTGCGCAGAAGCGGAATTGGGTACTGAAGTCCGTCGCCGACTGATCCGTGCGAACATGCGCTGCCGAATCGACAGACTATACAGCCGAACTCGGACGATAAGCGGGAGGCGCATGCCGCTTGGCGGCGAGCACGACCGCGGCCAATCCGACCGCCGACGTCGCCGCTCCGGCGAACGCGACGGCTGGGTAGCCCCATCCCGCCGCGATCACGCCTCCGCCCAAGGCCGCGCCGAACGCATTGCCGAGATTGAACGCGCCGATATTGACCGAGGACGCGAGGTTGGGAGCGTCCGCGGCCGCCGCCATCACGCGCACCTGGAGCGGCGGCACCAGAGCGAAGCTCGCCACGCCCCAGGCAAAGACCAGGATGGCGGTCGGAGCGGCATGGGACATCGACAAGGCGAACGCGATCAGGATGGCCGAGAGCGCTGCCAGGGTGACGACCAGCGTGCGATCGGCAGACCGGTCCGCGAATTTGCCGCCGAGCCAATTGCCGACCGTAAGCCCCAGGCCGTAGGTGACCAGCATCGCGGTGACGAAGCCGAGCGAGGCATGGGTCGCGTCACGCAGGATCGGCGCGATATAGGTGAAGACCGTGAACATCGCGCTCGATCCGATCACGGTCAGCGCGAGCGCTCCGAGCACCTTGCCGCGCATCAACACACGTAATTCGGCGAGCGCATTGCCGCCGTCCGGCGCCGGAAGGGCCGGCAGGGTCAGCCGCAGCGAGACGATGGTGGCCACGCCCAACCCGGCAATACCCCAGAACGATGCCCGCCAGCCGAGATGCTCGCCTGCCCAGGTCGCGATCGGCACCCCGACGACATTGGCGAGAGTCAGCCCCATGAACATCGCGGCCACCGCGCTCGCCCTGCGCTGCGGCGGCACCAGGCTGGCCGCGACGATCGAGCCGACGCCGAAAAAGGCGCCATGATTGAGCGAGGTAATAATCCGCGCCGCCAATAGCAGCGCATAGCTATGCGACACCGCCGCCAGCAAATTGCCGAGCGTGAAGATGCCGGCGAGTCCGATCAGCAAAGTCCGACGCGGCACGCGGCCGGTGGTCAGCGTCATCAGCGGAGCGCCGATCATCACGCCCAGCGCATAGCCGCTGATGAGCAGCCCAGCGGCGGGAATGGAGACGCCGAGATCCTTCGCGATCACCGGGAGCAGTCCCATCGGCGCGAACTCGGTCACCCCGATGCCGAAGGCGCCGACCGACAAGGCCAAAAGGCCGAGATTGAGCTTCATCGCCGCTCCCCCTCAGACCAGCGCCGGATTGAGGCGGGCAAAGCCCTCCTGCTGCCGGTAGGGCGTGTGCGGATAGGGCGGCAGCACGTCGCTAGCCGCATCCAGCGCCGCGACTTGTTCCGGCGTGAGCGACCAACCCAATGCGCCGAGATTATCGCGCAATTGCTCCTCATTGCGCGCGCCGATGATCACGGACGAGACGGTGGGACGCCGCAGCAGCCAGTTGATCGCGATCTGGGGCACGGTCTTGCCCGTCTCGGCCGCGACCGCCTCTAGCGCGTCGATGACGCGATAGAGGCGGTCGGTTTCCACCGGTGGCGCGAACTGTTCGGTCTCGTGCAACCGGCTTCCCGCCGGGATCGGACGGTCACGCCCGATCTTTCCGGTCAGGCGTCCCCACCCGAGCGGGCTCCAGACCAGCGCGCCCAGCCCCTGATCGGCGGCAAGCGGCATCAGATCGGCTTCATAGGCGCGGCCGATCAACGAATAATAGACCTGATGCGCGACCAGACGCGGCCAGCCATGGCGGTCGGCAATCGCTTGCGCCTTCATGATCTGCCAGCCCGGATAGTTGGAAACGCCGGCATAGCGGATCTTGCCCGCCGCGATCAGCAGGTCGAGCGTGCCCATGACTTCCTCGGCGGGTGTCGAGGCGTCGAAGGCATGGAGCTGGAGCAGATCGATATAGTCGGTGCCCAGCCGCCGCAGCGCGTCCTCGACCGCCCGGACCAGCCGCGCCCGGGAGGCGCCCCAATCCTGCGGCCCATCACCCATCGGCAGACCGGTTTTGGTCGAGATCAGCACGCTATCGCGGCGGTCGCGGATCGCCGCGCCCAGAATCTCCTCGGAGGCACCATGGGAATACACGTCCGCCGTGTCGAACAAGGTGACGCCCGCATCCAGGCACAAGTCCACCAGCCGCCGCGCCTCGGCGACATCGCTCGTTCCCCAGGCGCTGAACAGCGGTCCGTGACCGCCAAATGTCCCGGTGCCGAAGCTCAGCGCCGGTACGCGCAAACCCGATGATCCCAATTGCCGATATTCCATCGCCTGCTCATCCCTTATTCGTTCGGCGCATAGATGGACGTTGGGCGCTGTCCCGTGTACCGCCAGCCGACGCGAAAGATTATTGCATTGGACGCAAAGATGGCGAGCGGAACCGATCGGGCGCGCGAGATGGCGCTGTTCATGACAGTGGTCGACCATGGCAGTTTTTCGGCGGCAGGCCGCATCCTCGACCTCAGTCCGTCGGCGGTCGCGCGCGCGATCGACCGGATCGAGGCACGGCTCGGCGTGCGCTTGCTCCTGCGCTCCACCCGCACGCTGGCGCTGACCGCCGAAGGTCAATCCTATCTCCAGGCGGCGCGCCGCATCCTCGCCGATCTGGACGACGCCGAGCAGCAGATCGCCGATCAGGGCGCGCCGCGCGGCCGGCTGAGCGTCAGCGCGGCGCTTGCCCATGGGCGGCTCTGCGTGGTGCCGCTGTTGGGCAAGTTCGCCGCATTATATCCGCATATCCTGGTCGACATCGCGCTCACCGACACGCTGGTCGATGTCGCCGCCGGCCAGGCCGATGTCGCGATACGGTTCGGTCCGTTGCCCGACAGCACGCTCACGGCGCGCAAGCTCGGCGAGACGCGCCGGCTCATCGTGGCATCGCCAGACTATCTCGCGAAACACGGCACGCCCCGCAAGCCCGAAGACCTGCACGAGCATAATTGCCTCAACTTCAACTTCCGGCGCGCCGAGCCGATTTGGCCATTCCGCCGCGACGGGAGCGATTTCTCGTTGTGCGTCAAAGGCAATATCGAAGCGAATAACGGCGAGACGCTGGGCCAGCTCGCCGCGATCGGCATCGGCATCGCACGAGTGGGCGGCTTCAGCGTCGCGCAGGAGATCGCCAGCGGCCAGCTGGTCCCGATCCTGGAGGAGTTCAATCCCGGGGATGTCGAGCTGATCCACGCCGTGTTCGTGGGCGGCGTCAGCACGCCGGCGCGCATCCGCGCCTTTATCGACTTTCTGGCCGAAAATTTGCGTTGAATGACGGCGTTCGCGCAAAGCCAGGGGCTGGAGAAGCTTTGCCGGGCATCTCGATGATCAACCGAACCATGCCGGAACCATGGGGTGGATTTCAGGCTTATAGCAGGATCCAAAGGGAGCAGATCATGATCGTGCAGCGCGAGGTCCGCGGAATAGCCGTGGCCGACGAAGTCCGCCCACGTTCCAGAGGCGTTGAAAAGGCGTGACGGAGTGACATCGACCGGGAAAGCGCCCTGGTGGGAAAGCGGCGTCATCTATCAGGTCTATCCGCGCTCGTTCCAGGACAGCGACGGCGACGGGGTCGGCGATCTGCGCGGGATCGAGCAGCGGCTCGATTATATCGCCACGCTCGGGATCGACGCGATCTGGCTGTCGCCGATCTTCCCGTCGCCGATGATCGATTTCGGTTATGACGTCGCCGATTATTGCGACGTCGACCCATTGTTCGGGACGCTGGACGATTTCGACCGGCTGCTGAAGGCGGCGCATGCGCGCGGCCTTCGGCTATTGCTCGATTTCGTCCCCAATCACAGTTCCGACCAGCATCCCTGGTTCCTCGAGAGCCGACGGTCGCGCGACAACCCCAAGCGCGACTGGTACATCTGGCGCGACCCGGCGCCGGGCGGTGGACCGCCGAACAACTGGATCAGCGACATGGGTGGATCGGCCTGGCAATGGGACGAGGCGACCGGGCAATATTATCTGCACGCTTTCCTGAAGGAGCAGCCCGACCTCAATTGGCGCAACCCGGCGGTGCGCGAGGCGATGACCGGTGTGCTGCGCTTCTGGTTCGAGCGCGGCGTCGACGGATTCCGGATCGACGTGCTGTGGCACATGGTCAAGGCGGAAGGCCTTCCCGACAATCCGCTCAACCCGCATTACCGTGCCGAACTGGGCGAAAAGCTCAAGCTGCTGCAGGTCCATTCGACCAACCAGCCCGAGGTCCATGACATCGCTGCGGCGTTCCGCGCGCTGGCGGACGGCTATGGCGACCGCTTACTGGTCGGCGAGATCTGCCTGCCGGTCGACACGCTGATGCACTATTACGGCCGCGGCGCGCCGGGGGTGCATCTCCCGTTCAATTTCCAGCTGCTCGACGCTCCGTGGCACGCGCAGTCGCTGGCGGCGATGATCACCGCCTATGAGGCTGCCTTGCCCGCCGGAGGTTGGCCGAACTGGGTGATCGGCAGCCATGACGCGCCCCGCATCGCGGCACGGCTGGGCGAGGCGCAGGCGCGCGTCGCGGCGATACTGCTGCTGACGCTGCGCGGGACGCCGACCTTGTACCAGGGCGACGAGATCGGGATCGGCAAGGTGACGATCCCGCCGGACCGCATCCGCGATCCGCAAGACCTGAGACAACCGGGCATGGGCCTTGGCCGCGATCGATCGCGTACCCCGATGCCGTGGGACGGGTCGGCCAATGCCGGGTTCAGCACTGCCGAGCCATGGCTGCCGCTCAACGACGACTGGCCGCTCCGCAACGTCCAGGTCCAGCAGCAGGATAGCGAATCGATGCTGTCGCTTTATCGCCGATTGCTGCACTGCCGGCGGGAGTCGTCGGCACTGGCGCTCGGCGCGTTCGAGCTGGTCGCGGCGGACGGCGATTTGCTGGTCTATGACCGGTTCGACGATCGCGAGCGCGTGCGAGTGGCACTCAACCTCGCCGCCAACGCGATCAACTTGCCGTTCGACGTCGCCCCCGCGGCGCAATGGCTCGTCGGCACGCACCCGCGCGAGAATTTGGGCGACACGTTGCGCCCGAACGAAGCCATGGTCTTTCGCCTGAACGGCCCGGCCGCGTCATGAAGGTCGCGATGCTGGCACCGATCGCCTGGCGCACCCCGCCGCTTCACTACGGACCATGGGAGTTGGTGACCAGCCTGTTGACCGAGGCGCTGGTCGCGCGAGGGTTAGACGTCACCCTGTTCGCGACGCTGGACAGTATCACCTCGGCCAAGCTCGACGGCGTCGTGCCCGCGCCCTATTCGGAGGACCCGACGATCGACGCCAAGGTGTGGGAATATCGTCACCTCTCGCACCTGTTCGCGCAAGCCGATCGCTTCGACCTGATCCACAACCAAGCGGACTTCCCGGCCCATGCCTTCGCGCCGCTGGTGCGCACGCCGATGGTGACGACGATCCACGGCTTTTCGTCCGAACGCATCCTGCCGATGTACCAGCCGTTCCAGGACCGCGTTCACTATGTCGCGATCAGCGAGGCGGATCGGCATCCCTCACTGCGTTACGCCGCCACCATCCATCACGGCATCGCGCTGGACGAATTCCCATTCGAGCCGGAGGGTGACGATGGCCTGGTGTTCTTCGGCCGCATCCACCCCGACAAGGGCGCGAAGGAAGCGATCGCCGCGGCGCGGCGCAGCGGCCATCGCCTCGATATCTACGGCATCGTCCAGGACCAAGCCTATTTCGAAGCATGGGTCGCACCCGAGCTCGGCGACGACGTCCGATTTCACGGTCCGGTCGGCGGCGGCGATCGGGCGCGCGCGCTCGGAAGCGCGCATGCACTGCTTCACCTGATCAATTTCGACGAGCCGTTCGGCCTATCGGTGGTCGAGGCGATGGTCTGCGGCACGCCGGTCATCGCCACGCGGCGCGGCTCCATGAGCGAGCTGATCGAGCATGGCACGACCGGCTTCCTGGTCGACGACGCGGAAGAGGCCGTCCGCGCGATCGCGCGTATCGGCGAACTGGATCGCGCGGTGGTTCGGCAGCGCGCCGTCGAGCGCTTTTCGATCGACCGGATGGCCGACGAGTATATCGCGCTCTACCGCTCGGTGCTTCAGCGTGCACACGTTCGCAACGGCTGATCTATGCGCTGTTCGCAACCGACTGCCCGACGAACCAGCATTTCCGCGCCGTCTGAACATCTCGATCACGACGGCGCGCTTGTCAGCCTCCGACAAGCCTGATAAGCGCCCCGCCTTGCCGTGCCGGAAGGCGCGCGCGGGCCGCCTTAGCTCAGCTGGTAGAGCATCGCATTCGTAATGCGGGGGTCACAGGTTCGAGTCCTGTAGGCGGCACCAGTACCTATAGGGAACACCCCCTATAAAACCGCAGAAAATCTGCGGTAAACTGCCTACCGGCAGTGCCCATGAAATCACATATATTCCGCCGTGATCCAGCTCATCGCGGGCGAGCGCGGGGCTAAGTCCCTATGATCTTCGATGTCCGTCATCGCGAACGGTCTATCAAATAGCGGCTAACCAGGCGCGCACAGGCGGTCGAGATCGACCCTCAACGTCGATGCGGCGATACGGGCACCGGCAGGCTGCGGCCGGCCGTGAGGCCATTCTGAACGGCGTTGGCTGCAAATTTCACGAAGTCGAAACGAACGCACGATTGAGCTCATGCGGAGTCCGCTCGCCGATGCCGATCCTGACGCGTATGCCTTCATTCCTTCATAGCTTTTATCAATTGCGGGAAAAATACCACACAATTTATCGAAATGATCAATATAGAATGATATGATAAAATGACTATTGACAGGGTAAGAAAAGATCGAGATTTGCCAGCCTGTGGATGATCGCCAAGGCGCGATTCCACCGAGCGACGGCACCAGACCCCGCGGGAGACTGAGAGTCCAAAGGACCGGGAGGGAGGAAAAATGACCATCAAGAAGGTGAACGAGACCCAGGGGCGCAACATCGCGAAGCTGACCGGGCTGTCGGCGCTGGCGCTCGCCACCGCCATGCTGTGGTCGGGCGCGGCGTCGGCGCAGAACGTGCCGGCGGATGACGCCACTTCGCCGCCGAGCGACGTCGTGCAAAGTATCGATCTCGCGCCGCCGGACAAGGATATCGTCGTCACTGGCACGTTGCTGCGTGGCGTGGCGCCGACCGGCACCAATGTCATCGGCGTATCGCGCGACAACATTCTGGAAAACGGTGCGGCGTCGTCCAACGACCTGCTCGCGTCGATCCCGCAAATCGGCAATTTCGGGACGGTCCCGATCGGCACCGGACAATTCGGCGCACCGACCGTGCGCCCGAACATCCGCAATCTCGGGGCGTCGGGCGGAAGCACGACGCTGGTCCTCCTGAACGGCCACCGCATCGTCGGCGCGGGCATCCTGCAGACCACCGTAGATCCTTCGATCATTCCGCCCGACGTGATCGACCGGCTGGAGATCATTCCCGACGGCGGATCGTCGATCTACGGGTCGGATGCTATCGGTGGCGTGGTCAACTTCATCACGCGCAAACGGTTCGACGGCGTCGGCGGCAGCATTCGTTACGGCTTTGCCGACAATTACCGCACCGTCGACGGCAACCTGACCTTGGGCAAGGATTGGGGCAGCGGCTCGTTGCTGGTCTCCTATGCCTATGCCTGGCACGACAATATTCTCAACCGCCAGCGCAGCTATGTCAGCGCGGACAACACGCAAGAAGGCGGACCGGACCTGCGTTCGACCACTTGCTCGCCGGGCAACGTCACGGTCGGCGGCATCAATTATGCTTTGCCCGGGTTCACGGCGAATACCACCAACAAATGCGAGCAGAATGCCTGGGGCGACCTGTATCCGCGCGAACAGCGCCATTCGGTGTTTGCGTCGCTGACCCAGAAGCTCGACAGTCATGTCGACTTCTCGATGACCGCTTACTGGTCGCGCCGCGATACCAGCATTCTCGAGCCGCAAGGGACGCTGACCGGCACGGTCACCGCGCTCAACCCATATTTCCACAGCATCACCGGCGAATTGGCGCAAAACGTGGCGCTGTCGTTCGCCGGGGCGTTGGGCAACAGCCTGACCAGCCGCCAGCGGTTCGATTCCTACGGCATCTCACCAAGCTTTTCCTTTGCGCTGGGCAAAGGGTGGCAATTGCGCGCGGAGAGCAACTTTGGGCGCAGCTATAGCGTCGTGCACGAAGGCGCGATCAATACGACCGTCGCGTCGGCGGCGCTCAACGGGCTGACCACGGCGACCGCGCTCAATCCGTACAATCCGGCGGCGAGCAATCCGGCACTGCTCGCGTCGATCGCCGATTTCGAGAATTTCGGCGATGCCACACAGGAATTGGCGGAAGGCCGCCTGATCCTGGACGGATCGCTGGCCAGGTTGCCGGGCGGCGACGTCAGGCTGGCGATCGGCGCCGAATATCATTACGAAAACCTCGCGTCGCGTATTTCGCTCGACCGCCGCAACGTTTTCACCAACGCGATCAACTCTTCCGTCTCGCGCGACGTGAAGTCGGTGTTCGGCGAGATTCTCGTGCCGATCTTCGGTGCCGACAATGGCATGCCCGGATTGCGCGGCCTGCAGATTTCGGGGTCGGTGCGGTACGATTCCTACAGCGATGTCGGCGGAACCACCAATCCCAAGGTCGGCGTCAACTACAAGCCGTTCGACGATCTGGTGATCCGCGGCAATTACGGGACCTCGTTCCACGCGCCCAGTCTCGCCGACACCACCAGCACGGCGGATTCGCGGGCGCAGATCCTGTTGTTCAGCCCGTTCCTGAAGCCGGGCGATTCGCCACTCAACTTCCTTCGGCCGACAATCGTGCTGGCGGGCGGCAATCCCAACCTGAAGCCCGAGCGTGCCGATACATGGTCGGTCGGCTTCGACTGGACGCCGCGGGCGATTGCCGGTCTGTCGGTCAGCGTCACTTACTATAACGTCAAGTTCAAGGACGCGATCGGCCTAGCGCCGTTCCTGCTGCCGACGCTCTACACCGATCCGAACTACAAGAATTTCTACATCCTCAATCCTACGCTCGCGCAGTCGCAGGCAGCGGTCGGCACGCTGCTGCTCAACGGCGCACCGACCCTGCAAAGCCTGTATGTCGGTACGTCGCCTTATGTTCTGATCGATGCCCGGCGAAATAACCTCGGCGCGGTGAACACCGATGGCCTGGACTTCAACCTGTCCTATGTTCGCAAGACCGGCTTCGGCGCGATCAGCGCGAACTTCGCCGGTACCTACACGCTCAGCCGCAAATCCGAAGCGATCGCCGGAGGGGCGTTCAGCGACGATCTCGCCAACGGCGTCGGCCGCTTCAACTTCGTGGCGACATTGGGCGGCAAGATTTACGGCGTCACCGCGCGCGCGGCATTCAACTACAAGGGCGGCTATCCGATCCTGGGCGTCGCGCCGCAGACGCGGGTCGATGCGTTCAAGACGGTCGACCTGTTCCTGGGCTACGATCTGGCGAAGACCGGACCGCTCAAGAACACCATGCTGACGCTCAACGTCGACAATGTGTTCGATCAGGATCCGCCTTACCTCAACAGCTCGACCGGCTATACCAATGGCAGCACCTTGGGGCGTCTGGTTTCGTTCGGTCTTCGGACCAAATTCTAAGAGGGGGGGCGTGTGCCGATACCAGCAAAGTCGTCGGCCGCGCTGCTCTTCGGTCTCGCGCTCGTCACGGGCGTGGCGGTGGCAACAACCCTCCCCGTTGCCACCGCCCTAGCGGAGAGCGGGCGGCCGGTGCCATCGGCACTAACGGTCGAATATACCGACGCCGCGCTTGGGATAGACGAGTCGGCACCGCGCCTGGGCTGGCATTCGCCGGCGAAACGCCAGGTTGCGTGGCAGGTCCGGGTCGCGACCAGCAAGGCTGCGCTCGTTTCCGGGCCGCTTGCCTGGGACAGTGGCAAGGTCGCGTCGGCGGCGGACGCCCAGATACCCTATGCCGGACCGGCGCTCGTGGCGCGTACGCGCTATTGGTGGCAAGTCAGGACGTGGGACGCCGATGGCGGCGAGAGCGATTGGAGCGCGCCCGGCTGGTGGGAAATGGGGCTGCTCAAGCCGAGCGACTGGTCGGCGAAATGGATCGCCGGGCCGGCACGCAGCGACCATGACTGGACCGATCTGAGTTTCGAAAGCGACCTCACCCTGACCGGCAAGTCGCTCGATTTGCTGTTCCGCGCGCGTCCCGCCGGCAAGACCTATGGCGAGACCTATGTCTGGACGCTCGCCGACGACAAGGATGGGCCGGTATTGATCGAGCGTGTCCGGCATTATCCGGGCGGCAGCAGTTCGGGAGTCAAGGTCACCGACCTCAAGCGCGTGCCGCTCACTGGGATCTCGCTTCGCAACCTGCGCCATCGCGTCACGATCACCGCGCGCGGCGACAGCATCACCACCGCGATCGACGGTCGGCCGGTCGATACCCTTACCGATGCATCGCAAGCTCACGGGACGATCGGTTTCTCGTCGAAAGAGGCGCAGGCCGCGATCATCCATTCGGTTCGAGTGACCGGAACCGGCAGCCCGGCCTTCGCAACGCGGTTCCAGGCCAACGACAATCCCTTCGTCGGCGGGTCGGTCGAAGCCTCTGGCCTGGTGGTCGCGAGCGGCGTTCCGTCCGTCGACATCGTGCTGCCGATCGAGGCGCCCGCGCCGCTCGTCCGGCGGAGCTTCGTCGTGCCGGCGAAGAAGGTCGCGGCGGCGCGACTCTACGTAGCCGGCGCTGGCTGGCCCCGCCTTCACCTCAACGGCGCGACCGTCAGCGCTTCGGCACTGGCCAGCGGCTTCACCGCCTATGACAAGCGCGTGCTCTATCAGACCTATGACGTGACGGACCGGATCCGCGCGGGGGCGAACGTGATCGGCGCCGAACTGGGGCGGGGCTGGTACGGGCTGACCGATCCCAACGAATGGTATTTCAACCAGGCGCCTTGGCACGCCGAGCCGGCGCTCCGTGCGCAGCTCGAACTGACTTTCGCCGACGGGTCGCGCCAGACGATCGCGACCGACGCCGGCTGGCGGACGATGTCGGGGCCGACGCTGAACGATTCGCTTCATCGCGGCGAGCGTTACGATGCCCGATTGCTGCCTGTCGGCTGGGATCGGCCCGGCGCGGCCGGCGCTCGCTGGAACGCGGCTCGATTGGTTGCCGGCCCGGCCGGTGTCGTGCGCGCCGCCAACCTCGAACCAATCGCGCCGGTTGAGACGATCGCCCCGGTGTCGATGCATGAAGTAAGGCCGGGCATCTGGGTCTACGATTTCGGGCGAATCTTCTCGGGCTGGACCGCGATCGATGTCGCCGGACCGCGCGGCCAGACCGTGTCGCTCGTCGCCAGCGAACGGATCGGCGATGACGGCATGGTCGTGCCGGCGTCGGGGCTGATCGACGCCCAGCTGCAGACCGATCGCTACACGCTGGCGGGCACAGGACGCGAACGTTGGGAGCCGAGCTTCGGCTATCGCGGGTTTCGCTATGTCGAACTGCGCGGCTTTCCGGGCAAGCCGACGCTCGCCACGCTAACCGGCAAGGTCGTCCATTCGTCGGTCGCGACGGTCGGCACCTTCGCCAGCGCCAATCCGTTGCTCGCCGAGATCGACCAGGCGGCGATCCGCACCATCCTCAACAATATGCATGGCTATCAGACCGATACGCCGACTTATGAGAAGAATGGCTGGACCGGCGATGCCCAGGCATCGGCCGGCGCCGCCGCGCGCAGTCTCGGCGTGGCGCGCGTCTGGAGCAAATGGCTCGCCGACTATCCCGACGCCCAGGCGCCGAGCGGCGAATTGCCCGAGATCGTGCCGGCGACGCCTTATTACGGCTATGACCAGTCGCCCGGCTGGCAATTCATGTGGGGGCCGACCACGCCGTGGGACGTCGCGGCGATGATTCTGCCCTGGGAACTCTACCAGACCTATGGCGACACGCGCATCCTGGAGCGGATGCACGACACGCAGAAGCGGCTGGTTGATTATACCGCGACCGTCTTCAAGGCCCCCGACTATCGCCATGACAGCGGCCTTAGCGAATGGGCGGCACCAGGCGGGTTCGACATCTTCAATGCCAATAATGGCGGGATCGACGCGGTCACCGTCGCTTATTTCTTCCACGAAGCCGATTTGCTGGCCAAATCGTCGGCGGTGATCGGCAACCGCGCCGATGCCGAGCATTACGCGAAGCTCGCCGCCGATATCCGCCGTGCCTACAACGCCCGATACTGGGACGCCGCCAATGGCTGGTACCGCACGATCGACAAGGGTGCCGTCAAGCCGCCCAGCCAGACACAGAATATCCTGCCGCTCGCCTTCGGCATGGTTCCCGACGGCCAGGAACAGAAGGTCGCCGACACGATCGCCGCGGACGTCGACGCGCGCGGCCTGCGCGCGGGTGTCTACGGCACACGCTATCTGCTCAATATCCTGAGCGACTATGGGCATACCGATCTCGCCTATCGCGTCGCGACCCGCACCGACGAGCCGAGCTGGGGCTTCCTGCTGAAGAACGGACACAAGACCTTGTTCGAATCGTGGGGCCTCAATGCGAGGTCGCGCGATCACCATTATTTCGCGTCGATCTCCGACTGGTTCCGCCAAAGGCTCGGCGGACTACGCCCCGGTGCGCCGGGCTATCGCATCGTGCTGGTGCGGCCGACCATTCCCAAGGGCCTCGACTGGGCCGAGGCGACGATGGAGACGCCGCAGGGCAAGGCTCGTTCGGCCTGGCGGATCGAAGGCGGCAAGCTCCGGATGACCGTCACCATTCCGATGAACAGCGCCGGTGAGGTCTGGGTGCCGACCCAGTTCGGTAGTGTTTCGACACCCGCCGGAGCGGTATTTTCGCGACAGACAAATTCCGCAATAATTTATACGATCTCTCCAGGGACGACAGAATTTATCACGGAGGGACAATGATGCGACGCCTGATCCCGCTTCTCGCCATCGCGCTGATTGCCGCGGCACCGGCTGACGAGGCACCAGTTGCGACGACCGCCAGCGGTGCAGTGCGCGGAACGGCCGCCGACGGCGTCGCCAGCTTCAAGGGCATCCCCTATGCCGCTCCGCCGGTCGGGCCGTTGCGCTGGCACGCGCCCGAGCCGGTCCAGCCCTGGACTGCACCGCGCGACGCCAGGGGCTATGGCAACGACTGCATGCAGGCGCGGTTCGCCGGAGACATCGCCAATACCACCTTGCCGATGAGCGAGGACTGCTTGTTCCTCAATGTGTGGACGCCCAAACCGGCACCGGCCGGGAAGCTCGCGGTGATGGTCTATATCCATGGCGGCGGGTTTACCGGCGGGACCGGAAGCTCGGCGATCCTCGACGGCCGCCGGCTTGCAGCCCGCGGTGTCGTGGTCGTCACGCTCAATTATCGCCTCGGCCGCCTCGGCTTCTTCGCGCATCCCGCACTGACGCGCGAAGTGGCTGCTGGCGCGAACGGCAATTGGGGCCTGATGGACCAGATCGCCGCGCTCAAATGGGTGCAGCGGAATATCGCGGCATTCGGCGGCGATCCGGCCAACGTCACGATCTTCGGCGAATCCGCTGGCGGAGAATCGGTCGACCGCCTGATGGTGTCGCCGGCGGCCAGAGGATTGTTCGCCAAGGCGATCGCGGCGTCGGGCGGCGGGCGGGACACTTGGCCAACCGTGGCGGCGGCCGAGGCCAAGGGGGTCGCATTCGCGGCCCGGGAAGGCGTCAAAGGCGACGATCTCGCCGCGCTTCGCGCACTTCCGGCCGAGAAGGTCCAGGGCGGTATCAACCTGCTGAAGGGCGACGAGGAGCATTATTCGGGCCCGATGACCGACGGCCAGATCGTCACCGGCGATGTCGACACCTTGCTGGCCGCGGGCAAGGCCAACGGCATCCGCTATATCGTCGGGTCGAACAGCGACGAACTCGGCTTCATCCCCGCGCTGTTCATGGGCGGCTTCGTCAAGAAGACGACCGAAGCGCTGGGCGGCGGTGCCGACGCGGTGCGCGCGGCGTACGGGTCCCCCGATCTCTACAAACGCAACATCCCGAGCGATTTCACCTTCAGCGAGCCGGCGCTGGCATTGGCATCGCGGCAATCGGCAGGCACGCCGACCTGGCTCTATCGGTTCGGCTATGTCGTCGAGGACAAGCGTAAGTCGTTGTCCGGCGCATCGCACGCTTCCGACGTGCCGTTCCAGTTCGACAATCTGATGCTCGCCGGCGGCAAAATAACGCCCGCCGACATGGCCGCGGCAAAATTGGTCGCCGACTATTGGGTCAATTTCGCCAGGACCGGTGATCCCAATGGCCCCGGCCTGCCTGCCTGGCCGCGTTTCGCGGCGACTGACGGGCAGTTGCTGGCAATCGGCACCGACACCAAGGCAGCGCCAGCCGGCAGCCCGGTGTTGCGCGCAATCGCGGCGGCGCGTGACGCCGGCAAGAAATGAGGAGACCGGACATGCGCGTGTTGACGATGCTGATGTCGATCCTGGCGCTGCTGGGATGCGGTGGCCAGGCAGTCGCCGGCAATGCCGAAACGGTGAAGCTGTGGCCCAAAGGGCCGCCGGGCAGCATGGGCGCGATGCAGGCCGAAACGACCGGCAACCAGCCGCCGTTCGGTTATGTCACCCGCAATGTCTCCGACCCGACGCTCACGGTCTTCCGGGCCGATCCCAAGATCGCCAACGGCACGGCGGTGATCGTCGCGCCGGGCGGCGGCTTCCATATCCTGTCGGTCGACAATGAAGGCGAAGGCGTCGCGCGCTGGCTCAATAGCCTCGGCATCACTGCCTTCGTGCTGCATTATCGCTTGCTACCGACCGGCGATGACGCCGCCTTGGTGCTGATGCGGCGGCTGATGAACTTCAAGGAACTCGAGGCGGCAATAGTGCCGTTGCGACCGCTCGCCACCGCCGATGGCGAGCAGGCGATGCGCTATGTCCGCGCCAATGCAAAACGCTACGGCGTGCGCCGGGACCGGATCGGGATGATGGGCTTCTCCGCGGGCGGCGCAGTAACGATGTGGACGACCCTGGCGAGCAAGGCCGACAGCCGGCCTGATTTCGTCGTCGCGATGTATCCAGGGCTAGTCGGCGATCCGCTGACCGTTCCAGCCAAGGCACCGCCGCTGCTCGCGATCGTGGCTGACGACGACCCACTCGTGCATCCGGAATCCGGCCGCCTGGTCGATGCGTGGAAGGCGGCCGGCGCGGACGCGACCCTGGTCACCTATCCGACCGGCGGACACGGCTTCGGCATCGCCAAGAAAGGCGCCGCCTCCGACGCCTGGACGGGCCGCGCGCAAACATGGTTCCGGGAAAAGGGATTGCTGGGCAAATGAGCAGGATCGGTCTCGCCGGCGCGCTGGGCGCGCTCGCAGGTGCCGCACTGGCGGTTGGGTTCAGCGCGGCGCCGGCCGGTGCGCTTCCGCCCGCCGATGCGCCCGCCAGTGCGTGCACCGCTTTGGTCGGGCTGGCGCTCGCCGACGGCAAGGTCGTCGCGGCGGAGGACGTTGGCAAGGGCGGCATGGTCTCGACCCAGCAAGGCCAGCCCGGTTTGCCGTCGCAGGCCTCCTTCTGCCGCGTCCACGCCGTGCTGACACCGACACCGGCATCGTCGATCAAGGTCGAGGTGTGGTTGCCGGCCACGACCGCGTGGAACGGCAAGATGCTCGGCGCCGGCAATGGCGGCTATGGCGGCAGCCTGTTGCTGCCCCAGCTGACGATGCAGGGCGCGCTGGCCAAGGGCTATGCGACGGTCGGCACCGACATGGGTCATCTCGGTACCGCCGACACCGATGCCAAATGGGCGCTCAACCAGCCCGAGCGGATCACGGATTTCGGGCATCGCGCCAACCATCTCGCCGCCTCGGTCGGGCGGGCGGTGATCGCCGCTTATTACGGCAACAAGCCCAAGGCGGCCTATTTCCAGGGCTGCTCGGACGGCGGGCGCGAGGCGTTGATGGAGGCGCAGCGTTATCCCGACGACTATGATGCGATCATCGCAGGTGCGCCGGCCAATGCCTGGACGCGCTTGATGACCGCCTTCATGGCCGACGACCGCGCGGTATTCGCCCGCCCCGAAACGGCGATCCCCAACGACAAGCTCAAGCTGTTGCAGGATGCCGCAATCGCCCAATGCGACGGCAAGGACGGCATAAAGGACGGCGTGATCGACGATCCCCGTGCCTGCCGCTTCGACCCCGTCGTCTTGCAATGCAAGGCGGGCGACGGACCGTCCTGCCTGACAGCGGGCCAGGTCGGTGCCGCGCGCGCTCTTTATCGTGGCGCGGTCGGGCCAGGCGGCAAGAGCTTCTTCCCCGGTTATATGCCGGGCGCCGAAGCGGTGTCAGGCACATGGGACACCTGGCTGACCGGGCCGAAAGCGCAGCACGGCATCTTCGCAACCGAATTCTTCCGCTACATGGTCTATTCGAACGCCGACTGGCAGCCCTCGGCATTCAGCCTTGCCAGGGACTATGCGGCGGCGCGGCGGCTGGCGCCGATCCTCGACAGCGACAATCCCGACATCAGCGCGTTCCTGAAGCGCGGCGGCAAGCTGATCCTCTATCACGGCTGGAATGATGCCGCGATCGCGCCCGAGAATACGATCGCTTACTACCAGTCGGTCCTGAAGCGGCAGGCCGATGCGGCAGGCTCGGTGCGGTTGTTCATGGTCCCGGGCATGTCGCATTGCCTGGCCGGCCCGGGGCCGAATGTGTTCGACGCGCTTGGCACGCTCGACCAGTGGCGACAGGGGGGCGCGGCGCCCGAAAGCATGATCGCGACCAAATATGATAACGACCTGTTCGGCTATCTCGGCTTTCCGAGCAAGCCGGTGCGGACGCGGCCGCTCTGCGCCTATCCCAAGGTCGCACGCTGGAACGGCAAGGGGTCGAGCGATGACGCCATCAACTTCACCTGCGTGGCGCCCGGCGCCCAAAAATGAGCCTGACGGCCAGCCTCGTCCGCGGCACCGCGTCACCGCCGTTGATCGAGCACACGATCGGCGAGGCGCTGGCGCTGGCCGCCGCGCGTTGGGGTGACGGCGAGGCATTGGTATCGGTCGAGCAGGACATAAGGTGGACCTTCGCCGACTTGCTCGAACAGGTCGACCGTTTCGCCGCGGGTCTGCTCGCGCTCGGACTGGAACCGGGCGAGCGGATCGGGATCTGGGCGCCTAATTGCGCCGAATGGACCGTCACTCAGTTCGCGGCAGCGCGCGCCGGGCTGATTCTGGTCACGATCAACCCGGCCTATCGTGCGACCGAGGCGGCGTTCACGATCGCCAAGGCGGGGCTGGCGGCGCTGGTGTTCGCCGAGCGCTTCAAGACCAGCGATTATGCCGCAATCGTCGCGGAGATTGCGCCCGGTCTGCCGCTGCTCCGCACGGTCGTCCAGATCGGCGGCGATCCCGGGGGCTGGATCGGCTTCGATCAGGTCGCGGGGCACGCCGACGACGCGGACCGGATGCGGCTGGCGGCAATGGGCGCGACGCTGAGCGCAGCCGACGCGATCAACATCCAGTTCACCAGCGGCACTACCGGCCTGCCCAAGGGCGCGACGCTCAGCCATCGCAACATCCTCAACAACGGCTATTTCGTCGGCCGCGCGCAAGCGCTCGAAACGGGCGACCGCATCTGCATTCCGGTCCCGCTTTATCATTGCTTCGGCATGGTCATGGGCAATCTCGCGAGCATCACCCATGGCGCGACGATGGTGTATCCGGCCGCCGGCTTCGATCCCGGCGCGGTGCTTGCGACCGTGGCGGCCGAGCGTTGCACGGCGCTCTACGGTGTGCCGACGATGTTCATCGCCTTGCTCGCGCATCCGGAATTCGTCAGCTTCGATCTCTCGTCGCTGCGGACCGGAATCATGGCCGGCGCGATCTGCCCCGAACCGCTGATGCGCAAAGTGATCGAGCGGTTGCACATGCCCGACGTCACCATCGCTTATGGCATGACCGAAACCAGTCCGGTCAGTTTCCAGACCGCAATCGACGATCCTGTCAGCCGTCGCGTTGGTTCGATCGGCCGGGTCCAGCCGCATCTCGAATGCAAGCTGGTCGATGAGCAAGGCGCAATGGTGCCGCGCGGCACGCCGGGCGAGCTGTGCACGCGCGGCTATTCGATCATGCTCGGATATTGGGACGAACCCGACAAAACCGAAGTGGCGATCGATGCCGATGGCTGGATGCATTCGGGCGATCTCGCGGTGATCGACGCCGACGGTTACGCGACCATCGTCGGGCGACTCAAGGACATGGTGATCCGCGGCGGCGAAAATATCTATCCGCGCGAGATCGAGGAATTCCTCTATTCACATCCGGCAGTCGAGGACGTCGCGGTGATCGGCGTCCCCGACGATCGCATGGGCGAGGAACTGTGCGCCTGGATTCGGCTGCGCGCTGGGGCGACCGGCGACGAGGACGAGGTCCGAGCCTTCTGCCGGGATCGCATCGCGCATTACAAAGTGCCGCGCTACGTCCGCTTCGTCGACCAATTCCCCACCACCGTGACCGGCAAGGTCCAGAAATATCTGATCCGCGAGGCGATGGTCGCCGAGCTCGGCGGCAACGAACGCGCCGTCGCCCCACAAGAAGGATGAACCCATGAAGCTTCTCTCGCTCGCCGCCCTGCTGCTGATCCCGGCCGCCGCCTCTGCGCAGACCAGCCCGCCGCCCGCGGCTGCGGCGCCAACGCCAGCAGCACCTGCGCCTGCCGCGCCCGCGGCAGCCGCGAAGTTCACGCTCGATACGCCGATCCAGGACATTGTTGCCGATGCCGCGGGAAAGGCGGTGCTCGAAAAGGATCTGCCCGGTCTGATCAGCTTGCCGCAATATGAGATGTTCAAGGCAATCGGCCTCAAGCAGCTCCAGGCCTATTCGGACGGCAAGCTGACCGATGAGATGCTGGCAAAGACGGCGACCGACCTCGCGACGATCAAGTGATGCGCAAAGGGGGAATGGTGCGCGTCGCGGCCGCCACACTGGCAATCGCGGGCTTTGCCATCGGCGTACAGGCGGGGCCGGGGAAGGATCGCATGATCTATCGCGACAAGGCCGCCCCGCTCGACCGGCGGGTCGACGATTTGATGGCGCGGTTGACGCTCGAGGAGAAAGTGTCGCTGCTCGCCGGCGCCACCTCGATGACGCTTCACGCCATTCCCCGGCTCGGCGTTCCCGAGGTCAAGATGACCGACGGGCCGACGGGCGTGCGCTCGCCCGAAGGCAAGCCGGCGACGGTCTTTCCGGTCGGCGTCGCGCTGGCGGCGACCTGGAATCCGGATCTCATCCGCGCGGTCAGCGCCGCGATCGCGGGGGAGGCGCGTGGCTATGGCGCGTCGGTGCTGCTCGCGCCGACCGTCAATATCGTCCGCACACCGCGCTGGGGCCGAAATTTCGAGAGCTATTCGGAAGACCCGGTGCTCGCCGGCCGGCTCGCGCTCGGCTATGTCCGCGGCGTGCAGGGTGGCGGGGTCGGTGTGTCGATCAAGCATTTCGCCGCCAACAATCAAGAAACCAACCGCTTCGTGGTCAATTCAGTGGTCGGCGAGCGAGCACTTCGCGAGATCTACCTGCCGGCATTCGAGACGGTGGTGAAGCAGGCCGATCCGTGGTCAGTGATGGCGTCATACAACAAGGTCAACGGCACCTATGCGAGCGAAAATCGCTGGTTGCTGACTGATCTGCTCAAGAAGGAATGGGGTTATCGCGGCTTCGTTGTGTCGGACTGGGGCGCGACGCATTCGACTGTCGCGGCGGCCAATGCCGGGCTCGATCTCGAAATGCCGGGACCGGCCAAATTCTTCGGCGACAAGCTGGCCGCCGCGGTCAGAGCGGGCGAGGTCAGCCCGGCGCAGCTCGACGACAATGTCCGCCGGATCGTCCGGCTGATCGTGCGTAGCGGCGTGCTCAATGGCCCGCTTCCCCAGGGCGAGATCGGCGGCGACCGCCACCGCGCGGTCGCACGTGCGGCGGCCGATGAGGCGATCGTCCTGCTCAAGAATGCCGGGGTGCTCCCGCTCAAGCCGGGTATCCGCACCCTCGCGGTGATCGGCCCCAATGCCGATGTCGCGCGAATCCAGGGCGGCGGCAGCTCGGCTGTCGCGCCCTTCGCCAAATTGCAGACTCCGCTCGAGGCGATCCGCGCGGCGCTGCCCGGGGTCGAGTTGATCTACGCCAAAGGCGTCGACAGCGAGGAGACGCCACCGACCGCCGATCCCCGATTGTTCAGTCCTGCCACCGACAGTGGCGACACCGGCTTGACCGCCACCTATTTCGCCACTCCCGACCTGAGCGGTACGCCGACCCGGAGCGAGCGGGCGACCGATTTCACCAAGCGGATCAGCGGCAATATCGCCGGACCCCAGGCGACCGGTTATGCCGCGCTGCGCTGGTCGGGGATCTTTCGCGCGCCGGCCAGCGGCACGTACGAATTCAGCGTGCGCGGCACCGGTTCGGCGGTGTTGAGGTTCGACGGCAAGACCATCCTCGACAAGGCAATCCCAGCGGCGCCTGACAATCGTGACGTCATCGGCTTTCCGGTGGGGCGGCGCACGGTCAAGCTCAGCTTGGAAGGCGGCAAGACTTATCCCGTCCAGCTCGACTATCGGACCGGCCAGACGCCGTATGAATCGCTGTCGTTCGGCGTCCGCCTGCCGCGCCCCGATTTCGACGCCGCGATCGCCGCGGCGAAGCGTGCCGAAGCGGTGGTGGTGATCGCCGGATCGGCGTCGATGACCGAAGGCGAAGGCTATGACCGGCCGTCGATCGACTTGCCGGGCGAGCAGGACCGGCTGATCGCCGCGGTCGCCGCGGCCAATCCGTCGACCGTGGTGGTGGTCAATGCCGGCGCGGCGATGACCATGCCCTGGGCCGGACAGGTTCCCGGCATTGTCGACATGTGGCTGCCGGGCCAGGAAGGCGCGGGCGCGCTTGCCGCCGTGCTGACCGGCAAGGTCAACCCTTCCGGCAAGCTGCCGGTGACCTTCCCGATGAAGAGCGCCGACGATCCGGCTGTGCTGACCGATGCCAAGAGCAACTATAGCGAGGGCCTGCTGGTCGGCTATCGCGGCTATGAAGCAAGATCGATCGTGCCGCTGTTCGCGTTCGGGCACGGTCTGTCCTATACTACTTTCGCCTATGGCGACCTGGCCGCCCCGTCGTCTGTCAGGCCCGGCAAACCCTTCGCTGTTCAACTATCGCTCAGGAACACCGGAAAGGTCGCCGGCAAGGAGGTCGTCCAGCTTTACGTCGCGCGGGCCGATCGAACGCCTGAGGAGCCGATCAAGCAACTGAAGGCCTTTGCCAAGGTGGAGCTGCGGCCCGGCGAGACGAAGACGGTGAGGCTGAATCTCGACACCCGCGCGTTCGCCTATTGGGACGTGGCGACGCATCGCTGGACGGCGCGTGCCGGAATCTACCAGCTATTGATTGGCGGCGGCTCCGACGACATCCGAGTGAGGAAGAACGTGCAGGTGAGCTCGACCGGCCCGGTGGAATGATCGCGAATCCGTCGTTCGGAGACCAGTTCGCTTTGGGCTGACAGCACCCAGCTGTCCGTCAGCCGACGACCGTCGTCTCGCTCAAAAGCCCCTCGTTAGCCAAACCGCAGTTCCGCGAAAGGAGCTGGGAGAGCCATTCCGTCGCGCGCCAAAAATATCGAATGATTGACAACATCTCGAATCCGATAAAATATTAGGGATAAATATAGTAATTTATCGGGAGAGGTGGATGCGCAGTTTTCGATTCCGGGTGGCTGGAAGCGTCGCCGTCAGCATGTTGGCGCTAAGCTGGGCGACCGCAGCACAGGCGCAGGATGCGCCGCAGGACAAGTCGGCGCTCAATACGCAGGCCTCCGGCACGCCGGCCGCAGCGTCGCAGGCACAGCCGATCGATACGCGCGGCGACATCGTCATCACCGCGCAGCGCCGTGCCGAGAATCTGCAGGACGTGCCGCTGTCGGTCGCGGTGATCGGCGGCGACAAGCTCACCTCGCTCAAATTCAACGAGACCAGCGACCTGCAATATATGGTCCCCAGCGTGACGCTGACCAACGCGGCGGGGCCGCGCAATTTCGGCTTCTTCATTCGCGGCATCGGCACCAGCACCTTTTCGTCCGAGGCGATCGAGGGCAGCGTCGCCTATGTCCTGGACGGAGTCGTCATGGGCCAGGCCGGAGCGTCGCTCGGCGACCTCCCGGATATCGAGCGGATCGAGGTACTGCGCGGGCCGCAGGGCACCTTGTTCGGCAAGAATGCGTCGGCCGGCGTGGTCAACGTCGTGACCAAGCGGCCGTCCAAGGAATTCACCGGCAATGCGAGCGTCAGCTGGGGTTGGCCCGACAATGACCGCCGCTTCAGCGGCTATCTGTCGGGTCCGATCACCGACACGCTTCGCTTCTCGCTCTCGGGGCGGCGCAACAAGCGCGACGGCTATGTCACCAATGTGTTCGACGGTCGCAAATTGAACGACCGCGACGATTGGGGCGGGCGCGCCAAGCTCGAATGGGAGCCGACCGCCAACCTGACGCTGACCGGTATCGCCGATTATTACAAGCGCGACTCCAATTGCTGCGTGTGGACGCTCTATTCGGTGGGGACGCCTCCGGGCGCGCCCGAACTGATCCAGATCGCAAAAGGCATCAAACCGGGCAGGGACAATCTCGACCAGGATATCAATGGCGACGTCTTCTCCAACGCCAGGAGCAAGGGCGTGTCGCTCCAGGCCGATTATCGCCTGGGCGGCTTCACGCTGACCTCGATCACCGCGTGGCGGACTTGGGAGACTACCGACGGGCTCGATTCGGATTCGGCGCCGATCAACTTGCTCGACGTCAATTATGCGCATTTCACCCAGTCGCAGTTCAGCCAGGAAATCCGGCTGGCCTCGCCGACCGGCAAGCTGATCGATTACGTGCTCGGCGCCTATTATTTCGACGCCGACGTCAATTCGCGATCGACCCAGATCTTCGCAACGGTGCCGCTGCCGTTCTTCAACCGCCGCGCGCACATCACCTCGGATTCGCGCAATATGGCGTTGTTCGGCCAGGCCAATCTCAACATCTCGAAATCGTTCAAGCTGATCGGCGGGCTGCGCTACCTCAAGGACCGCGTGGAAGCGGCCAAGGACCGGCAGGACCCGGCCTATCACCTGACCGATTCGGACCGGAAGGCTGAACAATCCTACGCCCTGGTGTGGCGCGCCGGTGCGCAATACGACATCACCAGGGACGCCAACGTGTTCGCCACCGTCACCCGAGGGTTCAAGGGCGGCGGGTTCGACACCAATATCGGCGTCAGGGCCTTGCGCTATGTGAAGCCCGAGCGGCCGACAAATTACGAAGTCGGTCTGCGCACCTATTGGCCCGACGCGCGCGTAACGTTGAACGTCACTGCCTTCTACACGCATGTCGACAATTACCAGACGGCGGGCCGCGACCCGGTCACTGCGACCTATCCGATCGTCAGCAGCGAGGCGAAGACCAAGGGCGTCGAGTTCGATCTCGGCTGGCGGCCGATCGCGGCAGCCGACCTCAACCTGGTGCTGAGCGGCTCCTATGTCGATGCTCGCTGGGGCGATTTCCCCAACGCGCCGTGCTTTGGCGGCCAGACCGTGGCGGAAGGATGCGTGCCCGCGCCCGGATCGCCGGCGGGATCGCCCGGGGTGCAGCAGAATCTGACCGACGCGTCGCTACCCTATTCGCCCAAATGGCAATTGAATGCGGGCGGTTCGTATGGCGTCGATTTGTCGTCCAGGCTCAAGCTGCAGTTCGACCTGTCGGCGAGCTATCGCTCGTCGCAGCTGATCGCCTTCCCCAACAATCCGCGCACGCGGCAGGACGGCTATGTGCTGGTCAACGGCGCGATCGCGCTGGCCAGCGGTAAGCTGTGGAAGCTATCGGTGTACGGCAAGAACCTGCTCGACGAGCATTTCGCGGTGACGATGTTCTCGACCCCGTTCGGCAGCGCGCGCAGCCTGAGCCAGTTCCGGCCGTATGAATCGCAACGGTCGGCGGGGCTGTCGCTCGATGTCGGTTTCTGAACCGCGCGATGCGGACGGGGAGGGTTCGCCCCCTCCTCGCCTGCTCGCGGGACTGAGCTTCGTCACGATCGCCGCGCTGCCTGACTGGTCCGCCGGCCCCCGGGGCAGCACGGCGGAAATCTACGCAGCGCTATCGGGTGCCGGCTATGAAGGTATCCAGACGCTCGAGCCGGCGATCGCGCGTCAGTCCGGACTGATACCGTTCGGCATCGCCCGCGTGATCGACGATCTCGATCAGCTGCGCGCGATGACCCGGCACTGGCGCGACCAGGGCTGCGCCTGCACCACGGTGCAACTCGGCACCGGGCTGGAGGAAGATGACGACCTGTGGCGGCTCGCCGAGGGCATGCTGCAGATCTCCGAGCAGGAGCGCCACGTGCTCCACCTCGAAACGCATCGCGCGACGATGACGCAGGACATCCGGCGGACGCTCGGGCTGATCGAGCGCTTCCCCGAGCTGACCTTCAACGGCGATTTCGCGCATTGGTATATCGGCCACGAACTGCCGTATGGCGATATCGAGGCCAAGCTGATCGCCATGCGCCCGGTGTTCGAGCGCGTCCGCTTTCTACACTTGCGCGTCTCGTCCGGCGCGTTCGGCCAGCTCACCGCGAGCGACCCGGCCGAAGCGCAGCATCTCGCCATCTTCCGGCGGATGTGGACGGAGAGCATCGGCGGCTTCCTCCTCACCGCCCGCTCCGGGGACTATTTGCCCGCGCTTTGCGAATTGCTCCCCGCGCGCACTTTTTATCCCAAGATGGTCACCGGCCCCGATGGCAACCCGCGCGAGGAAAGCGACCGCTGGACGGAGGCCGCATTCCTCACCGAGCAGGCGCGCGCCTGTTTCGATGCTGCCGTCCGGGGCACGGCCGCATCGGCGCCTCAGATCCTGCCGATGCTCGCGAGCAACGATGGCCGCGAATAGCCGTCAAGCCGAAGGGACGCGGAAACACCCACGCGACGATCGGCCGCGGCTGAAAGGCGTGCTGGTTGCGCGGGCGCGAGGCTTGTCTAATAGTCACGGCGTGCCGACCGACATTCCATCCGTAAAGAATTTCACCGCGCCATCGGCTATCGCCCCGGTCGATCCCAAGCGGAATCCGACGCTGGCGGTGCAATATTGGCTCGGCCGCGACATTGTCCGCGGTGTCTTCGCGCCGCTCGAACGGCTCAAGGTCGAGCAACTCGTCGCTTTCTACGATGTCGGACACAGCCCCGTGCGCGAAGCGATTTTATTGTTGTCGACCAGCGGATTGGTGATCCATGAACACCAGAAGGGACATCGCGTCGCGCCTGTCTCGCTGGCCGATTACGACGATCTGATCCGCGCCTATCGCAAGATCTATCAGCTCATGCTGGACAATGCGCTCAAGCACGGCGACGACGCCTGGGAGGAAGCGGTGGTGCTCCAGCTCCACCGCTCGCTCAAGGTCGAGAAGAATTTCGACGATCCCGAGCATCGCGAGATGTGGCAGCTCGCTTATTCGACACTGCACTGGACCTTGCTGTCGGGCTGCGGCTCGCCGATCCTGATGCGGATCTGGGCCGATCTCGGCGGGCGGCTCGAACGCTATGTCAATTTGTTCGCCGATCTCGAGATTGACCGCGTGCTCGACCATCACAGCAAGCATCGCGAAATCGTCGACGCGGTGGTGCACCGCGATGCCGAGCGGCTGCATGAGCTCGTCGCCGACATGTTCGAGATGGGCGTACAGTTCCACCAGACGATCAGCCATACGCTGTCCAGCTACGAAAAGTCCGCTCACGCCGACTCCGCGCCGGATATGGAGGGCGCGCCGCGCAAGCGCGGACGGCCCCGCAAAAATCCGCGCTAAAATAGATAAATTATCTAGCTAATTGGCGATTCTCCATTTATTCCTGCTCGAAAAATCGGGAGGATGGGATGGCCGGACCGGCGCGTACAAAATTAGGCATTTCGCGCGTGATCGGCTTCACGATCGGCGATTTCGCGTTCAATCTCTATTGGCAGAGCATCTCGCTCTATCTGCTGTTCTTCTACACCGACGCGGTCGGACTGAGCGCGGCGTCGGCGGGGCTGATCTACATGATCGCCTCGATCTTCGATGCGACGATCGACCCGCTGATGGGTGCGATCGCCGATCGTACGCGGACGCGCTGGGGGCGCTACCGTCCCTATCTACTGTTCGGCGGCCCGTTTGTCGGAATCGCGTTCGTCCTGCTCTATTTCAAGCCGGACCTGGCGGGGTCGGCGCTCGCCGCCTGGATGCTCGGCACGCACATCCTGTTCCGCATCGCTTATACCGTCGTGTCGATCCCCTATACCGCGATGAGCGCGCGCATCACGCCCAACTCGGGAGAGCGCGGATCGATCGCCGGCGGGCGGATCATCTTCGCGACCCTGGCCGGGCTGACCATCGCAATCACGACCCAACCGCTCGCGGCGCATTTCGGCGGAACTGTCGACTCGCCGCGCGGCTATCTGATCGCGGCTGTCCTGTTTGCGGCGGTGGCGACAATGATCTTCCCGATCGTGTTCGCCGCCACGCGCGAGCCGGAAGGCGACATGCATGAAGTCGTGCCGCACAGTCTGAGCGAATATTGGCAAGCGCTGAAGGGCAATCGCGCGCTCTGGACATTGCTCGCCGCCATCTGTGCCGGGGCAATGTGTTCGACTGCCTTGGGCAAATCGATTCTCTATTATTTCAAATATTACCTCCACGATGAGGCGCAAGCGCGTACCGCACTGAGCCTCTGTGCTGCATCGGGGTTGATCGTCGTGCCGATCTGGATGCTCGTCACGCGTTGGATCGGCAAGCGCAACGCCTGCCTGGCCGCGGTGGTCTGGGGACTGGCCGGCTTGACCTGGTTCGCCATCACCGACGTGCGGACGACGGCGCTGGCGATCGGATTCTTCCTGTGGATGCAAGTGACCGGCCTCGGTCTCGCGCTCGGCTTTTGGTCGATCCTGCCGGATACGGTCGAATATGGCGAATGGCGATCGGGCCGGCGAACCGAAAGCTTCGTGTTCGGGCTGGGCCAGTTCTTCCTGAAAGTCGCTTTGGGTCTCGGTGCGGGGCTGTTCGGCTGGTTGCTTGGCGTAATCGGCTATCAAGCCAATGTCGCGCAATCGGCCGAAACGCTGGCGCGGATGAAGGTGCTGATGACCGCGCTGCCCGCCTTGGGGCTCGTCATCGCGGGCATTGCGATGTTCTTCTATCCATTGCGCGGCAAGCGGCACGACGAGATCGTCGAGGAGCTCGAGGCGCAACGCCGCGTGGTCGCCGGCGAGGCCTGATCGGTTCCCCGCCAGGGGAGCGGCAGTCCCCCGCGGGGATTGCCGGAGGGGGAGGAGCACGACGGTGAGTGATCACCGTCCTCCCCCTCCATCGCTTAGTCGATCAGAAACTGGCGAGCAGGATCGTTCTGGGACACCACTGCACCGTCGGGGCCGAACGTCCGCGCGCCATCGGGGGCATATTGCAGGATGTACGCCTTGCGCACCGTCCCGTCCTTGAGGTTGGGTCCGGTGCGATGCGGCGCCAATGACGAGAACAGGATGATATCGCCGGTGGCGGCAGGCGCGGCGACCGCGTCGTCAGCCTCCTCGAGGCACTTTAGCCCGATCGGCGTTAGCCAATGTTCGAGCGTGCCCAGCTTGTGCAGGCCACGCGCGATCCACGGGCAGCCATTCTCTTCATCGACATCGTCCAGGGGGATCCAGAAGGTCAGATATTGCTGCGGCTCGATGAAGGTGTAGCCATTGTCCTGATGCCAGGGGAATTCCTGCTTCTTGCCTGTTTTCTTGTAGACCGACTGATCCCAATAGAGCCGCATGCGGTCGCCGGCCAAGTCATGGCAAAGATCGCGGATCACGGGATGCGCGGCGAACGCGCGTAATGCCGCCGACTGGGTGACGAGATGCGCGGCGAAGGTGATCGTGCCCGATGAGGTCAGCCGGAAATTGCCGCCCTGCTGCTCGCTGACATAGCGTTCACAGGCCCATTCGATCGGATCGATCGTGGCTTCGACCTCGGCCAGTTCCGCGCGCGTGAACGCGTCCCGCACGACGATGTAGCCATCGCGATCGAATGCCTCCACTTCATTACGTGCCAGACGGCGCAGCGGTCGGTCGGCTGGTACGTCCCGTCATTCGAAGCCGGCGCTGCGCGGATCGATCCGGGGGGCGGTGGTGGGCTCGGTGGCCATTGCTCTTCTCCTTTTAGAAAGCCTCGGACGCGCTGCCGGCAGCCGCGCGAAAATATCGCTTGATTCGATATTTTATCGAATTTAATTCTACTTTCTATAAACAGAGTCGGCAATTTTCAAACGGCATCGAAACCGTCCCAAGCAAAAAGCGGCCGATGCCAAGCACGGCGAAGGGAGAGGAAAATGAAGCGGTTAGCCTTGTTGCTGGCGGCGTTGGTCGCGGCTGTTCCGATGAGTACGCAGGCAGGGACCAATCTGCCCACCAAGCCCATCGAGCAGAAATACTATGCCAACGGCCCCTGGACGGTGACGACCACCGTCACGGCCACCGCCTGCGATTCCGCCGGCAATCTCTGCGACATCTATTTCCCCGCCAATCTGGGCGCCAACGGTTTCCTGCATCCGATCATCGTATGGGGGAACGGTAGTGGCACCACGCCGATCGCGGCCAGCACCTACGCTTATTATCTCCGCCACTTGGCGTCGTGGGGCTTCGTCGTGATCGCGACCAAGGACGGCACCACCGGCGTCGGCCAGACGCTGATCGACAGCGCCAATTACATCAAGGCGCGCAACACCGACGCGAGCAGCGTCTTCTTTGGCAAGCTCGACGTCAGCAAGATCGGCGCGGTCGGCCATTCGCAAGGTGCGACCGGGGTAATGAACGCGATGATCCATTCGGGCGGCGCGATCCGCACCGCGGTTGCGTTCCACCTTCCCGCACAGATGTGGTGCAGTTCATCGTCCAACTGCCTGCAGACGGCGACGCTGACCGGGGCGACTTCCGGCTCGTTCCTCTATGTCAGCGGGTCGGCCGACGGCTTGATCTCTCCCGACACGCAATTGTTCGGCAGCCAACTCAACTCGAACACGGCCTACTACAATGCCACGCCCTCGGCGCTGCTCAAGGCCAAGGCGATCATCAAGGGTACCAACCATAATGACGTCCAGGGCAATCCGACCTGCCCGTCGGGCGTCGGGTCGTGCAACAACGGGGTCGATGCCTATCTCGGCTATCCGACCGCCTGGCTGATGTGGCAGCTCCAGGGAGCAGCCGACGGGCAGCAGGCGTTCAAGGCCTCGACCGGCGAAATCTACACCGAGACCACCAACTGGCAGAGCATATTGAGCAACGTGCCCTGACCGGGATCGGATGAGGATGGCTCGAGCGTCCCGTCCCGCTCGAGCCCCATCCGTCGCCTTGAATCCCGCCTGGGCGAAAGCCGGGAGGCATTGATCCGAACGATCTCGAAACCGGCGTCGGACGACCTCCTCACATTTCTTGCAAATTCGATCTATTTTTGATTTAAAATGGCATAATATTATGTATTAGATCGAATCGTAGGGAGCGGATGATGCTGGATCGTGATAGCTGGGAGGAGCGCGGCTTCTTCGTCGAACGCGGTCTGCTCCCGGCGGCAGTCACCGAGCGGATCGAGCGCGAAGCGGTCGAGGCGATCCGGGCCGACCCGCCCGCGGGCCATGCCGGCGAACGCGTCTATTCGACCGCCGACGACCTGCTGATCTATCCCGAAAAGGCGCCCAGTCCGATGGCGCGGAACCCCGAGGACTTCATCGCCAAGGTGTTCAACGGCCATATCGTCGGTGCGGCGCACGATCTCGCGCGCCACCCGGTCATCACCGACCGCCTGCGTGACATACTGAGCGACGATATCGACTGTTTCCAAAGCCAGTTCATCTTCAAGAATCCCGGCGTGGTCGGCCAGCCCTGGCACCAGGACGCTTATTATTTCCGCTATGACAAGCAGCCCCAGGTAACAGTCTGGGTCGCGCTGAGCCGCGCCACGCTGGAGAATGGCTGCCTATGGGTGCTGCCGGGCTCGCACCGGCGCCGCCAGGTGTTCGAGCATATTCCCGACCGCCGCCCGGAGAGCCTGCAAGGCTATCTGGAGATAGTGGCGGAAGACACGTCACCGGAAATCCCGGTGACGATGGAGCCCGGCGACGTGCTCTTCTTCCACTCGTACCTGATGCATCGCTCGACCGATAACATCGCCGATTATCGGCGCTCGGCGATGGTCTACCACTATGCCGAAGCGGGCACCGAGCCGATCGACACGGTCGCCGCAGCGGCCCTCGCCCCGGTCAACCGCTGGCTTTCCGCGCGGCGCGCCACGTCCACCATCCCAGCCTGAAGAACGGAAGTCCCATGTCCATCCAGACCCATCCCCGCCCGCACCCGCTCAACCGCGACTTTCGCTGGCAGGACGTGCCCGCGGCGCGGCCGCTCCGCCGGCTGGTCCGCGACGAGGTGAAGGCGTTCGACCGCGACGGCTTCATCGTCATCAGGAACGCGTTCAGTGATGCCGAACTGACCGACGTCGAGACCGCGATCGATCCGATCGAGAAAGCCCATGAGAAGTACGTCAAGGAACAGGGCGGCAATCTGAGCCTGACCAATACCGACGCGATCACCTTCACCACGCATATCGTCAAACAGTCGGACGTACTGCGCCGCTTCGCCGCCCATCCCGTCATCCGCGACCTGTGCCACGATTTGATGGGCGGAACGGTGCGGCTCTATTGGGACCAGTCGGTCTACAAGAAGACCGGGGTGAAGCAGGAATTCCCCTGGCACCAGGACAATGGCTATACCTTCATCGAGCCGCAGCAATATCTGACCTTCTGGATCCCGCTGCTCGATGTCGACGAGCAGAATGGCTGTCCGTGGATCGTGCCGGGCCTGCACAAGGGCGGCACACTCGCCCATTGGCTGACGCCGATCGGACTCAAATGCCTGGAGGAGCCCGAGGGCGCCGTGGCGGTGCCCGCGCAGAAGGGCGACATCATCCTGTTCTCGTCGCTTTCCCCGCATCGCACCGGTCCCAATCTGCGCGATGGCACGGTGCGCAAGGCGTACATCCTGCAATATGCGCCCGATGGAGCGCACACCGTCGTCAACGGCGACACTGTCCGCCAGGACGATGCCGAACGCCAGTTCGTGATCGAAGCCGCCGGACAATGATGCGCGATGACCGCGATCGGCTGATCGAGGCGTATCGCAGCGACGGCTTCGTCGCGGTGCGCGGGCTGATCGATCCGGCCGAACTCGCCCCGCTCACCGCGGCGGTTGACGCCGCGGTTGCGCGGCGCAAGGCCCGCGACACGCGCAGCCTGGCGGAGAAATCGCGCTACGAGCAATCGTTCGTGCAATGCCAATATATGTGGGAGGATTCGCCCGCCATCCGCCCCCTCACCTTTCACCCGGACATCTGCCGGATGGCCGCCGCCTTGATCGGCGCCGGCGCCATTCGGCTGTGGCACGATCAGGCGCTCTACAAGGAGGCCGGGGGCAAATCGACCCAGGCGCACCAGGATCAACCCTATTGGCCGATCGCCGAGGACGCGACGATCACTGCCTGGATTCCGCTGGCCGAGGTCGATCGCGAGACCGGCTGCATGGGCTATGTCCCCGGCTCGCACCGCGACGCGCGCCAGTTCATCGACATCTTCGCCGGCGACGACAGCAAAGGACCCCAAGTCGAGGACCGGGCGGTATTCGTCCCCGCCAGGCCGGGCGACGTGCTGTTCCATCACGGCCGCACGATGCACATGGCGCTGCCCAATCGATCGGGGATCACGCGCCGCGCTTATACCGCGATCTATTTCGCCGATGGCTGCACGCGCGGCAGCGGGCGGGCGCACCCCTCGGTCGATCGCACCGTGATCCCGATTGGAGCGGTAATCGACGGCCCCGCGACCCCGATCGCTTGGCCGCTGCCGCGCGGGGCGTTTCCGGAGCCGGAGCCATGGCCGGAAACGAGCGATGAGAGATTCCGGCGTTCACTCGCGCTCGGGATCATTCCCGGGAGGGCCTGACCCCATAGCCGTCATTCCCGCGAAACTGCGCGTCAGGCGACCGCCGCGGGGCGCCGTCCGCGCACTCCCTGAGTGCCTTCGCGCCGCCGCTTCGGCTGGTCGAGCTCGGCGAGGTTGCGGCGGATCGTCGCGCGCATCGGCTCGCCGCCTTCGAAGAAGCTGTCGAGCAGCGCGTGCAGCCGGTCAGCGTCGCCGCTCACGATCGCCTCGACGATCACGCGGTGCTCGGCATGGCTGTCGCGCGCGCGGTCGGTGGCGAGATCGGCATGGAGGTTGACGTAACGCTCGGCGCGGTCGCCGAGATTGCCGACCACTCCCATCAGGATCGGCGACCCGCAGCCCGACAGGATTTCCTCGTGCAGGCTCTTATAGGCCTGCTGCCACAATTCGCGCGCTTCGGGATCGCCATCGGTCATCACCTTGCTGACCTTGAGCGAGCGGTGAAGCGCGAGCACGACGCGCTCTTCCCACGCCTCGCCGCCGCGCTCGACCGCCATTTGCAGCGCGAGCTGATAGGTGCGCTGATAGATATCGATCAGGTCATTATAATCGGCCAGCGACATGCCGGCGACGCGATAGCCCTTATTGTGCTCGTGCTCGATCAGTCCGCGCGCCGACACCAGCAAGATCGCCTCGCGCACCGGGCTGTGCCCGACGCCGTAATATTGAGTGAGCTGCTCGACCTTGAGGCGTTCGAGCGGCGCGAACACGCCGCGCACGATGTCGCGGCGCATCCAGTGCGCGACCGCCTGGGTCGGGCTCTTGTCGGCGTCGATCCCGGCGGTCAGGCGGGGATCGGTGAAGGTCGCGACGGAAACCAATGCTGTCACATCTGGTCTTTCTGAGGGGGCGAAAGAGATACCCGCCTCCTAGAGCAGCGGGCCGGGTAAATTGAAAGGCACCCCGGCAGAGGCCTGACCTCTTTTTTGAATTTTTAGATCATAATTGACTTTCAAATCATTTTTAGATCAATTTCTAGCCAACCATCCCACCAAGGCTAGGCTTAGAAACCATGACCATCCATGTCGCGACGCGACCTGCCCTCCTCCCAGCGCTCGCGATCGATGGGGACCGGTTCGTCGATAGTCATGGCCGCCATGTCATCCTGCGCGGGGTCAATCTGGGCGGTGATTGCAAGGTGCCGTATCCGAATGGCGGCACCCAATATCCCAGCGATTTTGCCGACCATCGCACCGTCTCGTTCGTCGGCCGCCCCTTCCCGATCGCCGAAGCCGACGAGCATCTGGCGCGGCTGACGCATTGGGGTTTCAACTGCCTGCGCTTGCTGACCACCTGGGAAGCGGTCGAGCATGCCGGCCCGGGCCGGCACGACCAGGACTATCTCGACTATTTCACCGAAATCTGCGCCCGCGCGGGCAAGCATGGTCTCTACCTGTTCGTCGATTTCCACCAGGACGTCTGGTCGCGCATGACCGGCGGCGATGGTGCGCCGGGCTGGACGTTCGAGGCGGCCGGGCTGGACTTCACCAAGTTCCACGCGGCGGGCGCGGCGCACGTCATGCAGCGCGTCTATGACTATGGCAGCGACGTCCGTCGCCAGCCGCACTATCCGCAGATGAGCTGGGGGTCGAATTACCGCCTGTCCGGCAATGCGATCATGTGGAGCCTGTTCTGGTGCGGCGCCTTGTTCACGCCCGACCATTGGGTCGGGGACGAGAATATCCAGCATTACCTCCAGCGCCATTATCTCGGCTCGATGGAGGCGATCGCTGAGCGCGTCGCCCATATGCCGCACGTGCTCGGCTTCGACACGCTCAACGAGCCCGGCACCGGCTGGGTCGGTGACGGCCTCAGCTATCGCCACTTGGCCCCAAGCGAGGAGAACCGCACGCGCCCGCGCCCCGGTGTCGCGGCGTCGGCGCTTGACGGTTTGGCTGCGGCGAGCGGGCTGTCGGTCGAGGTGCCGGTGCTGCGGCGCAATCTCGACACTGGGCATGCCGAACCCGTCGGCAACCGGATCATCAATCCCGACGGCGTATCGATCTGGCGCGACGGCGTAAGTTGCCCGTTCGCCGCCGCGGGCGCCTGGCGAGTGGAGGGCGGTGAGGCAGTCGCGCTCGACGAGGAATTCTTCCGCACGCGAGATGGCCGCCGTATCACCATCTCTGAAGATGGCTTCGGCCCGCTGTTCCACGCGGTTGCGGAAACCACGCGGCGGCACAATCCCGACTGGTCAGTGTTCGCCGAGCTCGACGCGTTCGGCGCGGCATCGGGGCGCCCCTTCCCCGAAGTCATGCCCGAACGCTCGGTCAATGCCAGCCATTGGTACGACGCGTCGACGCTCTATCTGAAGACCTTCGATCCCAACAATTCATACGATTTCCTGACCGGCGATCTGGCGACCAGCGAGGATCAGGTGCTGCAGCGCTATATCGCGCAGATCGGCTACAAGGCGGCGGCCGGTGCCAAGACATTCGGCCCCAATGGCGCCCCAACGCTGATCGGCGAGTTCGGCATCCCCTATGATCTCGACGAAGGCGAGGCCTATGCCGCCTGGGATCGCGGCGAGCGCGATCCCTCTGTCTGGACGAAGCACGATCTCCTGCTCGGGCTGATGTACGATGCGCTCGACGCGCTGCAACTCAGTTCCACGCAATGGAATTACACCGCTTCGAACCGCAACGACCTCAGGATCGGGGACAATTGGAACCAGGAGGATCTGTCGATCTTTTCACGGGACCAACTGGTATCGGGCGATCCCAATTCCGGCGGTCGTGGGGTCAGGGGATTTTGCCGGCCGTTCGCCAGGCACGTCCAGGGAAGAATCCAAAACATGCATTTCGACCGGGCGAGCGGCGATTTCGCGCTGACCTTCGACGCTGATCCAACGATCGCGGCGCCCACTGAAATCTACGTGCCGCGAACCCAATATCCCAACGGCTGCACCTTCGACGTCGCCGGGGGCCACCTTGTCTTCGCGGAGCAGCTTGCGTCAGTTCGGATCGAAAAAGCCGAACGAATCACCATCACCATAAAGCGGCAATGACGCGCCGGATCGCCAAGGTAAAACGGCATTGTCAGATCAACGTGGCAGCCACAGCGTAGCGTGATAGCCGGCCCGGCCAAGTCTACGTCATCGTGACTGACAGGCTACGTTCCTACCCTGCAGCGATGCCCAGATTTCGAGGGATGAAATCGCTCCAGCCTGAAACGCCAACTTATCGATCGACGAACATTCAACGAGCCCCATTCAGGAGGCGCTCGCGGAACGGTGACCGCATAAGGTCGGCCCCAAAACAGGTCGAATCACATCAGGAAATGTCGCTTGGCGAGGGTTCGAGTCCGATCGTGGGAACGATTTTTGGGGTGGAAACACGGAGGGACCACGAAATCTGGGCGGTGCCAAAACCCGAGGATTTTCTCCGGGTTTCCGGAGCCGATGTGAGTCCTGTAGGCACCAGTCCTTCCACTAGGAAATCTCCAGACCTACGTCGGAAGGGTCTTTCGGCTGGGGAGTGTTAGGGTCACCCCGGGTAGGAAATGGGCTCGACCCACGCTAACCCTGTTTGACAACAGCCTTGTTGGTGGTCTTCACCCTGCGAGGCAGACTTAGCATTCGACGCTAGCGGGATACATTTGTGTCGGAGAGCGCCGTGGGAGCTCCAATCGTCAGCTTATAAAACGCCACCGCATTATTGTAGAAAATATCCCGCTTCTGCTCCTCGGTCAGGAAGGTCGCGGCCTCGACATGCTCGACCGCGAGCCCGATCCCGTCGGGCCAGTACATATGGTCGGACCCGAACATCACTCTTTTGCCGAAGCCCGCATCGACCAGCCGGCGCAGATAATCGTGAAACGCCGGCCGCGGCAGCAGCCACGACAGCGCGCCGGTGTCGATGTTGACGTTGTCGTAGAGCATCATCATCGCCTCGGCTTCTTCGACATATGGCCAGCCACTGTGCATCAGGTTGACGCGCAGTTTTGGGTGCTTGTTGAGCGCACCCTCGACTGTTTCCGGATGGCCGAACGCCGCCCGCGCAGAGCGGCAACATGGGTCGAACGTGGTGCCCGCGGGCATCGTGCCGAGATGGATCGCCACCGGAACGTCGAATTCCTCGGCGAGGGCCAGATAGGGATCGTATTTGGGATCGCTGATCGACAGGCCGGCATATTGCGCGGTGACCTCACCCAATACCTTCAGCTTGCCCGAGGCGAAGGCGCTGCGCAGCGTATCGAGCGGCGGCAACGGCGTATCCTCCGAGCCGCGGATGCCGGCGCCGGCGACGATGCGTGCCGGATCGCGATCATGCCAATCATAGGCCGCCTGCAAGCGGTCGCCATCGCCGCCGCTGACCACGCCCTTGACGATGTTGTACTTGCGCATCTGCTCGAGACAGGCGGTGAGATGGTCCGCGCCAGTGCCGATCGGACTCTTCGCGCCGGTGATCGGATTCACGATCGGGACGGGCAACTTCATCGTGGCGGGATAAGCGTGCATGTGGACGTCGATGATCGGCTTGCGAGGGGCATTGGCGGCGGTCAGCCCCCCCGGAAGCGCGAGCGCCGCCACCGTGCCGCCGCCATATTTGAGGAAATCCCTGCGCGCGATCTGCATATCGTCACTCCGAACTGAACCGCGCTTTCGCGCCGTCCGGATCGGTTACCAAGCGCACCGCCGCCGCGACATGACCTCGCAGGTCATGCCGCGATACGATGTATTGGCGCGGTCAAAGCGGATGCACCGACGCTGAGCGCCAGCGGACGTGGTTGCCGTGCCGCGACCGCCAACGTCACAGGGCCGAGGCTTTCAACAGAATCGGCCCACTAACGGGTGTTGGGCCAAAAGCGTTTCGCCACATGTCTCCCGGCAATGCAGCCTAGAAGCGTAATGCTCGAAGTGACGCACGATACAGCCACTAAATCGAGTGATGTGCATCCGAACAGGGCGAAGAAGCTAGCGCAAACAACCACTGGCCCGACAATGGGCAAAACCAACTCGTGCTGAACCAACCATGATCCAGCGAACCAAATAATCAACGAAAGGACGAAGAACCACGGGAGCGACAGCATTCCGCCGATGAAGATCACAGCGCCTGCGCCGTTACCGAATCCGGCGGTCGTTCCGATCGAGCCGTATAAACCGGTAACGGCAAGACCAACGAAATGGGCAGCGCATACTTGCAAAAATAGTATCGCTCGCGGGGACGCATTGGCCATGGCGTTAGCTAAAGCGCCTGCATCCTCCACGCAACGACCGTCGGACTTAAGTATAGTCGGCGGCAAAACCGCCGTCGTCGGACGGGTTCGGCTGCGCCGACCCGCCGGCCGTGCCGGGCGCTCGCGCCGCCGGCGCGACCGGCGCGGAAGCGACGCTTCCGCGCCAGCGCCCGTCAGTACATATGCTGCCCGCCATTGATGCTCAGCGTCGAGCCGGTAACGAACCCGCCATCCTCCGAGCACAGGAACGCCACGCCGCGCGCGATCTCCTGCGCCTGGCCCAGCCGCCCGACCGGAATCTTGGCGACGATCTTCTCGAGCACGTCGGCCGGCACTGCCGCCACCATGTCGGTGTCGATATAGCCCGGCGCGATCGCATTGACCGTCACACCGGCCCGCGCGCCTTCCTGCGCCAGCGCCTTGGTGAAGCCGTGGATGCCCGATTTGGCCGCGGCGTAATTGACTTGGCCATATTGCCCGGCCTGGCCGTTGATCGAGCCGATATTGACGATCCGACCCCATTTGCGCTCGCGCATGCCGGGAAAAGTCGCCTTGGCCATGTTGAAGCAACCGCCCAAATTAGTGTCCATGACCTCTTTCCACATCTGGTAGGTCATCTTGAGGATCGTGCCGTCCCGCGTGATGCCGGCATTGTTGACGACCACATCGACTGGGCCGAGTTCCGCCTCGACCTTCTTCACGCCCTCCAGGCAGGCGTCATGGTCGCCGACATCCCATTTGAACGCCTTGATCCCCGTCCGCTCACTGAATTCGCGGGCGCGCTCGTCATTGCCAGCGTAATTCGCCGCGACGGTCATCCCCATATCCTTGAGCGCCAGGCTGATCGCCTCGCCGATCCCGCGCGTTCCGCCCGTTACGATCGCTACGCGTGCCATTCGCTTTCTCTCCTGTTGGCCCCGATTCGGGCAGTGTCGTCGGGTCGAGGCTATTGAGCGCCGATCCAACCGGCAAGTTCCCGCGACAAGATATCGCGAAGCATCTCTATGCCGATCTCGCTATCATTGAGACATGGCAAATAGGCGAATTGCGCTCCGCCCGCGGCGAGAAAGCTCTCTCGCCCGCGAATCGCGAGTTCCTCCAACGTCTCCAGGCAATCGGCCGAGAAGCCCGGCGCGACGATCGCCACGCGCTTCGTTCCCCGACCCGGCAACGCTGCCAGCGTCGTATCGGTCGCGGGCTCGAGCCATTTCGCGCGGCCGAAACGCGACTGAAAGGTAACGATCAACTCGCGTCCCAATGCCTCGCCGAGCAAGCGCGCGGTCTTCTGACACTGGCAATGATAGGGGTCGCCCAGCTCAAGCGTGCGCGCTGGCATGCCATGAAAGCTGGCGATCAACGCCTCAGGCTCGAAATCGAGCGCGGTCAGCGACTGCCGCACCGAATCCGCGAGCGCCGCGATATAAATCGGGTCGTCGTGATAGGGCGGCAAGGTGCGGATCGCCGGCTGCCAGCGCATCCCGGCCAGGGTCGCGAACGCCTTGTCGTTGGCGGTCGCGGTCGTCGCCGCGCAATATTGGGGATAGAGCGGCGCGATCAGGATGCGATCGCACCCCGCCGCCTTCATTGCCGCTAGCCGGTCGCCAATCGCCGGGTTGCCGTAACGCATCGCCCAATCGACGGTGACGCCGGGCCATGCGCCCTTGAGCGCCTCCGCTTGCGCGCGCGTGATGGCGGCTAGCGGCGATCCCGCGTCGGTCCAGACTTGTTGATAGGCATGCGCCGACTTCTTCGGCCGCGTGTTGAGGATGATCCCGCGCAGGATCGGCTGCCAGGCAAGCGCCGGAATTTCGACCACGCGACGGTCGGACAGGAATTCCGCCAGATAGCGCTTCACCGCCTGCGGGTTGGCCTCATCCGGCGTGCCGAGGTTGACCAGCAGCAAGCCGACGCGGGAAGTCGGGATCGAGGGGTGATTGGGGGGAATCGTCATGTCAAAACCCCACCGTCATGCTGGGCTTGTCCCGGCATCCACCGCGCCACAACACCCCATGGGAAAGGCGGCACGGTGGACCCTGGGACAAGCCCGGGGTGACGGTTGAGAGGATTGCCCAAAACTACGCCTCCCCAATCTTCAACGGCAGGCTGCGAATCCTGAACCCTGTCGCCGATTGCAGCGCATTGGCGATCGCCGGCGCGACCGGCGGCACCGCCAGTTCCGACACACCACCGGGATCGGCCTCGCTGGCGATCAGCTCCACGGTGATGTCGGGCATGTCGGCGAGCACGGGCAGATCGAGATCGCCGAACCCTCGCACAGTGGCAAGACCGTCCTTGAACCGGGTCGAGGCGCCGAGCGCCTGGGCGATGCCGAACACCAGCCCGCCTTCGACATTCTGGCGGACGATGTCGGGATTGATCTGTCGCCCGCAATCGATCGCGGCGACGATCCGGTCGATCCCGATCGACTGATCCTCCTCGATATGCGCTTCGGCGAACACCGCGATATGGCTGCCGCGAAAACTGTGGCAGGCGATCCCCTGCCCGCTGCCCATCACGCCGCCTTCCCACCCGCCGAGCGCCGCCACCGTCGTCAGGCAACGCGCCAGCCGGGCATTCCCGCCGAGCATCGCGACGCGGAACGACAGCGGCTCGGTATTGGCGGCGTGCGCCAGTTCGTCGATGAAACATTCGGTGAAGAAGCAAGTGTAGCTGTGCGCGCCCGACCGGTAATAGCCGGTCGGGATACCGACATCCGCGGGATGATGATCGAGCGCCCAATTGGGAATCTGATAGAAAGGTGTGCCGCCGGCAACGGCATAGGCGTCGCCATTAGCGGGAAGCGCCAGCGCAGCCTGCGCCGCCTTGTCGCTCGCCAGCAGCCGCGCCGCGAGTTCGTGCCCGGTGGACGGCGCGGCGATCTTGGCGAGCAGCCCGACCAGCCGTCCGTTCTGATCGACACGCCCGGTCATCCGTGCCGCGGCCGGAGCGCGAAAACGGTCGTGCACGCAATCCTCGGCCCGCGACCAGGTCAATTGCACCGGCCGATCGACTGCGCGGGCGATCGCCGCCGCCTGCACGCCGGCATCCGATTCGAGCCCGATCCCGAACCCGCCGCCGATCGGCATCGGATGGACGATCACTGCATCCTCGCCGACACCCATGGCCGCGGCGACCGCCGATCGCGCGAGCCCCGGGGCGAGCGTCGGCATCCACAATTCGACCGACCCGTCGCTCCAGGCGGCGGTCGCGGTGCGCGGCTCGATCGCGGCGTGAAGCGCGGGTGCGGCGCGATATTCGGCGCTCACCACCTGCACGCCGCGAAAGGCGGCGCCGACATCGCCGGCGGCGCCGATCCGGACTCCGTCGCCATTCAGTGCCGCGTCGAGCGCGCTGCGGATCGAATAATCGCTCGCGCCGCCGACCGGCGCGGCAAATCGCGGCGCCAGCGCACCCAGCGCCCGGTTGGCCGCCCACCAATTGTCGGCGACGGCAGCGACCCAATGCTCGCCCTCGACCACTTTGAGCATTCCGCGCACGCGATCCGCCGCTGCCTTGTCGGCGCTGACCAGCCGGCTGTCGGGCGTGGGGCCCTGACGGATCGCCGCGAACACCATGCCGGGCAGGCGCATGTCGGCGGCGAAATTGACCGAGCCGTCGATCTTGGCCGGGCTGTCGAGCCGTTGCAGCGATTGGCCCGAAAGCCGGCCGTTTTCGCCCGCGCGCAACGGCAGCGGATCGGGCAAGCTGCCGCCGACCGCTTCGGCAGCCAGCTCGCCGAACCGCAATTTGTCCTTGTCATGGACGACAAAACCCTGCGCGGTCCCTGTCGCTTGCCAATCGGTGTTCCACCGTTTCGCCGCCGCTTTTTGCAGCAGCACGCGCGCCGCGGCGCCGGCATCGCGCAGAGCGCCCTCGAATTGGCGCACCGAGGTCGATCCCGCCGTCAGCATTAGCGCAGACCGGGTCACATGGCCCTCGCGCAGATTCTGCGGCAGCCGGTCGAACACGCCTTCGAACAATTCGGACGCCGCGAGCGGATTGGCATAGAGCGGATTGAGCGGCGCCTGTTCGACCGCGACGGTACGCCAGTCGGCGCCGAGCTCGTCGGCGACGATCTGCGGCAGGGTCGTCCAGCTCCCCTGCCCGTGCTCGGCCTGCGGCACTGCGATCGCGATATGTCCGTCCTCGCCGATCTTCAGCCAGGCGTTGAAGATATGTTCGCCTTTCGCGGCGGTGAGGTTGGGGCCGTAACGCCGTGGCCAGACGGTCCAGGCGACGACCAGCCCGACCCCGACTCCGCCGCCGATCAGCAACTGGCGACGCGTCAGGCGCGCTTTTTTCGGGGCATCGTCAGCCATCGCCCCGCTCTATCGCGGAGGCGCCCGGCGGGGAAGCCCGGCGCTCAGGCGACCGCAAGCGCGCGATACTTGGCCCTGAGTCCGACCTTGTCGATCTTCTCGGTACCAAGCCGCGGCAACGGGTCGGCAGCGATCCAGATCCGCGTCGGCACCTTGAACGCCGCGATATGCTCGCAGAGGAAGTCCTGCAGTCCGCGCTCGTCGACCGTCTCACCATCGTGGAAGTGGACCACCGCGCCGGGCACTTCGCCGAACTTCTCGTCGGGCAAGCCGAACACCGCCGCTTCGGCGATCAGAGGGTGCCGATAGATCGCCGCCTCGACTTCCTGGCAGCTGATATTCTCGCCGCCGCGGATGATGATGTCCTTCTTGCGGTCGACGATGAACAGATAGCCGTCCTCGTCGAGATAGCCGATATCGCCGGTCAGGAAATAACCGTCCTTGCTGAACGCCGCGGCGGTGGCGTCGGGCCGGTGCCAATATTCCCGGAAATTGCAGATCGAGCGGATCGCAACCTCACCACGCTCGCCCGCCGCGACCTTGTTGCCGGCATCGTCGAGGATCGCGAGATCGACCAAGGGCGCCGAGGCGCGCCCGGTCGAATTGGGCTTGGCGAGATAATTTTCGCGCCAATTGCCGCAGCCGACGCCGTTGGTCTCGGTCAGGCCATAGCCGATCAGCGGGGCCGCGCCGCCCATTTCCTCGTTCATGCGACGGACATGATCGACCGGACGCGGCGCCCCGCCGGCGGCGAAATCGGTGACCGTCGACAGATCGTATTTGGCGCGATTGGGGTGCGTCAGGATTTCGAAACTCATCAGCGGCACGCCGACGAAATAGCTGATCTTCTCGCGCTCGATCAGCCGCATCGCGTCCTCGGCATCCCATTTGGGCATCAGCACCAATTTGCGGCCCATCGCGAAGCTTTGTAGCATCACCGGCACTTCGGCGGTGACGTGGAATAGGGGCACGTTGAGCAGGGTCGATGGCTGGCCCTGCGGCGGGTTGCCGTCCTCGGTCGCGAAGCCCAGCATCATCAGCGCCTGGGTGAGGTAATTGAGCGTCGCCTGGAGCACGGCGCGATGGTCACTCAGCGCGCCCTTGGATTGACCAGTAGACCCGCTGGTGAACAGGATCGTGGCGAGATCGTCAGGGCCGAGCTCGGGCAATGCGGTTTCCGCATGGCCCGACACCGCGGCGAGCGCCTCGGACAGCGGCTTGAAATCGTCGATCACCACGACGCGCGCGGTCAGGCCGGCAATCCCCGCCAGCCGCTTGCCGCGCGGCGGGTCGGTGAATACGATCGCGCATTCGACCTCGGCCAGCGCATCGGCGAATTCCTCCGATTGCCACCAGCCGTTGAGCAGCACGACGATCCCGCCCGCCATCAGCACGCCCATGTAGAGCGCGATCCATGACGGCGAATTGCGCATCGCGATGCCGACCCGGTCCCCCCGCTTGATCCCTTGCGCCACCAACGCGCGAGCGACGCCGCCGGCCTGGTCGTAGACCTGTCCGAAGGTCAGCCGCTCCTCGCCCGCCACCAGGAAGGTCACATCGGCATGCTGGCCGCAGAAATGCGCGAAATAATGCGCCAGGCTGGGGGGAGCCGCGGCGATCGCCGGATAGGTCCGACCGCGCACCTCGATCTCGGTCACCGCCATCGGCGCACCGGGGCCGGTCAGTTTTTCGATTCCGCCGTCCATCCGTAGATCGAGCGCACTCGGCATCGGCATTCTCTCCGCTTGGTCTTTGTCGACTTGAGACCCTTACCCCCTTATGGGAGCGACAAAGCCCGGGGAAAAGCCTTGATCCTGCACGCACTGACCGCGATCGATTTCAAAAAGCTGGGGCTCGACCCGGTCATGCTGCCGATCTGGTGGGGTCAGCACCATCTGTTCGACATCAAATGGTATTCGATCGCGTACATCGCCGGCATCGTCGTCGGCTGGATGTACCTGATGCGGATGTTGCGCGCGCCCGGTGCGCCGATGGCCAAGCGGCATGTCGAGGATCTGGTGTTCTACGCGACTCTCGGCATCATCCTCGGCGGGCGGATCGGCTATGTGCTGTTCTACGATCCCAAGCTGTTCACCAGTTTCGGTTTCTTCAAATTGTGGGAAGGCGGCATGTCGTTCCACGGCGGTGTGATCGGCACATCGTTGGGGATCTTCTTGTTCGCGCGGCGCAACCAGCTCAGCTGGCTGCGCGCCCACGATTATGTCGCCTGCTGCGCGCCGTTCGGGCTGTTCTTCGGGCGCCTGGCCAATTTCGTGAACGGCGAATTGTGGGGCAAGCCCGCCGATCCCCACCTGCCCTGGGCGATGATCTTCCCCAATGCCGGGATGATGCCGCGTCACCCGAGCCAGTTGTACGAGGCGCTGCTCGAAGGCGTCGTGCTGGCCGCGCTGCTCGCTTACGCTTTCTGGCGGACCAAGGCGCGGTACGAGCCGGGCAAGCTCGTCGGCCTGTTCCTGACCGGCTACGGCCTCGCGCGCTTCACGGTCGAATTCTTCCGCGAACCAGACGCGCAGTTCCAGGGCACGATCTTCGACAATGGCTATCTGCACATGGGCCAATGGCTGTGCGTGCCGATGATCCTGGGCGGCATCTATCTGATGTGGACGGCGAAAGGCCGGCGCGATCGCGTCACCCCGATCGCCGGGGACGAAAGCGTCGCCTGAGATGGACGGGTCGCTGCCCGATCGGCTGTCGCGCGCGATCACCATGGCGGGGCCGATCCCGCTGTCGCAATACATGGCGGCGGCCAATGCGGAATATTATGCGACCCGCGACCCGCTGGGATCGGCAGGCGATTTCACCACCGCGCCCGAGGTCAGCCAGATGTTCGGCGAGCTGATCGGCTTATGGGCCGCCGATCTGTGGCAGCGCGCGGGCGAACCCGACATCTATTGGGTCGAGCTCGGCCCGGGGCGCGGCACGCTGACCGCCGATGCGATGCGTGCGATGGGCCGGGTCGGGCTCGATCCGCCGGTCCATTTCGTTGAGACCAGCCCGACGTTGCGCGCCCGCCAGCGCGCCGCGGTCCCCTATGCTACCTGGCACGACGATATCACCCAACTGCCCGACGACCGGCCGATCATCGCAGTCGGCAACGAATTCTTCGACGCGTTGCCGATCCGCCAATTGGTCAAGGCGGCCGACGCCTGGCGCGAGCGGTTGGTCGCCTGTCAGGATCTCATCTTCCTGCCGATCACGGGAAAGGATGTGCCTGCAAGCGTAATCCCGGAGAATCTGCGCGATGCGCCGGTCGGGTCGGTGATCGAAACCTCTCCGGCCTCGGTGGCGATCGCGCGCGCGCTGGCGCAGCGCCTGATGCTGCATGGCGGCGCCGCGTTGGTGGTCGATTACGGTTATGACGGCCCCGCGATCGGCGACACGTTGCAGGCCGTGAGCGGGCACCAATTCGCC
>Ga0207709_10000064_pt1 | contig 191119 bp, 163 predicted proteins | sample KBSM34metaG_FD_184397 | JGI IMG/M metagenome (GOLD analysis project Ga0207709, IMG submission 184397) | Miscanthus rhizosphere microbial communities from Kellogg Biological Station, Michigan, USA - KBS M3-4 metaG (SPAdes) (version 2) | ecosystem: Host-associated > Plants > Roots > Rhizosphere... | reverse complement strand
GAGAAAGGCGTTTCTCTGTGCCTCTGTGAAAATCTCCGTGTCTCTGTGGTGAAATTACTCAAGAAAACACTCACCACAGAGGCACAGAGATCGCACAGAGGCACGGAGATCAATTTCTCCGACAGACTCCTTCGGGGTGCGACCCAATTAATCTCGCATTCCCGGTGGTCTCCGCGGACTCCGACCACCGGCTACTTTCTTTGCAACCCTTCGGGTTGCTACTTAGCTCGTTGGCTTCGAATTTTCCGCATAAGCCTTCTGAATAAATTCCGGTGGCGCCGGCGCCGTAAATTGTTTTCCTTTGCTGAACGACCAGTGATTCAGCCAGTCCGAGGTGGCTTTATATTTATCCGGAGCCTGGTAGACGGGATCGGTCAGCGCTTCCTTAAGCGTGATGAAACGATAGCCACGCCCCGTAAAAAGCTTTACCAACTGCCCAAAGTTGTCGGCGTTAAGTTCGTTCGCATGCAGTAAAAGATGTGCTTGATTGGATGGCCGAACAATTCGCGCGCGACCGACTCACAGTAATCAATTTTTACACCCGCAAACTTTAGATATTCGCCGGCAACTTTCTGCATGAGCCCGGCGTCGTTTCGAGTTCTGGCATTCGCGTAGGCGACGCGGAACATCCAATCCATGATGTCGATAGTCACCGGTGCAATCCGATAACCTCGCAACGCGATAAATTTTTCGAACGATTCTTCCTGCTCTCTGGTGGGCCCCATCTGGAGAAACGGGTGGCGGAAGTATTCAGGCTTTTGACCGCGTCTTTGCAGGATAGCTCTGGTGATAGTTTCGCCGCGCACAAAGTCATCTTCATATTGAGGGAGCGGTGTATCTTTGAAGCCGACGTGGGCAAACGTATGATTGCCTAACTCAACTCCGGCTGCGGCCCACTGCTCCAGGAACGCGATGCGCGCATCCGTTTCGTTCGGCACATAAAGGAGCGATTCGTTGACGAACCCGACCACGGGCACATTCTGACCGCGGATCTCCGCGAGCAGCCGCGTCGTCATTGTTTGCATCCTGGCGAGATCGAACCGCGGACCATTGAGTGGCAAGTCGTCGATGGTTACGGCGATCTCTTTCGAGGGCTGTTGTGCCGGCACGATTATCCCACCGCTCAGAAACACAACGAGCAGGACAAGGGCTTTGCTGATTTTTCTCGCGTTCATTTAGCGATTAGACCGGCTTTGCATCAAGACTCCCGAGCGAACGCTCCCAGCCCCCATTAGTTCGGTAGTGATGCAGTTTGATGTCCGACAAGCTTTAGCTTGTGGAAGCTCGGCGACAAACTAAAGTTTGCCGGACATTTATTCCAAACTGCATCAGAACTCATTAGTTCTCCTCGGCTGAATCGCAGAAGTTCGAACCCTCGTTTTCCTCTTAGCGATACCGGTAAAGCTTGACGCGCTGAATGTCGAACTTTCCCGGCGCCAGACGCACGTGGCGTCCCTGATTCGTCTGGTCACCATTGAGCCAGCGGCCGGGCGCCCATCCGCCGTTGACGTACTTTCCTTCCTGCACCCAAAGCAAGCCGACAGTTTCGTTACTCAGCGTCTCAGTCTCAAAAGTGATCGTCAATCCAGTGCCCGCAAAAACAAACTCATCCGGGCCTGTGGAAATGACCAGCCCACCCGAGACAGCGTCAGAAGTTGGCGCGCCCGGACCGGCGGCTGAAGGAGTGTAGGTCACGTTCATGGCGTAACCGCCCAGCCTCACTCTCAGCGGTTGCCTCTGTTCCGGCCCTTCCGGTAGAAAGCCAAACATCTCCCGTTTTCCCTGATGTTCCAGAATCAAAGGAGCCAGTTGCTTCAGCACATCATAGCTGCCGGTGATTAGCTTACTCACCGGATCTTCCACCGATTCGATCGCAAATGGGCTGAACCCGATCGCGTCGAGTTGGCTGACCGTCCACATGGCGTTGATCGCGCTCACCGGATTCGGCTGAGCTTCCGGAATGAAGACAGGATTTCCTGTCTGCTGATATCTGCGGGCCCATTCGGCGAAATTCGTGAAGTAGATGTCCGGCGAAAGAAAATCAATTTGCGGAGCACCCGCGCGCCAAACATCCATCAAATGAGGCAAAGGCCCCGCACTTGGATACTGGCCCGGTTGATAACCGGGACGGATGAGCGCCGCGTTCACGAACATCGGCAGACGGTATTCGGCCGCGCCCAATTGGGCCACGCGGTTTGTGTAACGCGCAAAGTGCCACGCCATGAAGATTTCATCGGTCTTCGGCCCGACACCGAACACTTCTTCCCAGGTGCCGCGGGTCTTAAATCCGTTGGCCGCCCACGATGCGCGAAATTCGGGAATCAAAGTCTCCTTGCGCTTCACGAGATAACTCATCAATTCGGCCGGCACAGACTGTTTGAAAAGGGTTTCGGCGACAGCGCTACGGTCGCGTGAATCCGGGATCATTCCGATCTCGTTCTCGACCTGCACCATGATGACCGTGTGATCGCGCCCATCCACTTCGCGCAGGTGACGCATGAACATCGCGAAGGCGCGCGCGTCTGCTTCCATATTCTCTTTGTTAAAGGGTGAAAGAATTTCGATGCCCCGGCCGGCGCCGTCCTGCGAACGAGGGAAGCGCTTCTGGTCCTTCTTTACCCACCCCGGGGCATAGCAGGACATGCTGTTTTTCCAGGATGCAAACCACAACGGCACCAGGCGCAAATTGTTTCGGCGCGCTTCCTGAATCAAGCCATCGACGAGAGTGAAGTCGAATTTGCCTTCCACTGGTTCGAACAGTTCCCAATAGACAGGCACGAGCACGGTGTTGAGATTGAGAGCGACGAGCTTCGGCCAAACGGGCCGCATATACTCGAGGGTGGAAGACGTGGAGTTTCCCAGTTCACCACCGAGGACGAGAAAAGGCTTCCCATCCACAATAAGTTGGGTTGCGGTTCCCTGCTGCCGCAAGTGAGGTGTTGAATCCTGAGGCGTTGCCGCACTCGGCAGAGTACCCATCCCTAAAAGGACACAACCGATAACGGTCATCAGCCTGCGCTTAGATCGCTCTGGTTTCATCGTCACGTTTACGCGGCCAAACGAATTGTCTACGAGAAGGATAGCGCACAAAGGGGTTGGAGCGCGCGAAGCAGACTCCGTTAGCAGTCCGCGAGATATTTGCGGATGAAGAGCTCAGCTAACGATGAGCACCGACGACGCGACTTGTTGATCTGCGAGTCCTAATCTTTCAAAAGGGCGTGGCCCGGAGTAACCAGGCTTCCGAGCCACGCCGCCAACGAGGATCAAGCAAACCACCACCGATCAGAACGAGAGCCGCGCACCAAAACGCCACTGGCGCGACTGGTTCGGACCATACAGACTGGTGACGTACCCGAAATTGGCGTTGTTGACGTCGCTGGTCGGGTTGGCGAAGTTCGCATGGTTCGTCGCATTCAGGGCTTCCGCGCGAAGTTGAAACTCCACCTGTTCCGAGATTCTGAACGTGCGGAAAATGCTCAGATCCGTCTCGAAGAAGCCAGGACCGCGAAGGTTATTTCTGACTGTGTTGCCAAAGACCGCGCCGGTCTCTTGCGCCCAGGCGCAGCCTGACGTGCAGGTTACGCCCTGGATCGTTAGACCCTGCACTGTATTTGTAAACCAGGGTCCGGCGGCGGCCCCCCGCTGCGAAGGTGTCCCGATTCCGCCCAGAATAGTGATGTTTTGAATGAGCTGGTTTGGCACTTGACCACTTCCGCCCGCCAGCAAATTCGGCGCACTGCCCTGGATAACATAGATCGGAATACCACTCATCAGGCTCATGACGCCGCTAATTTGGAAGCCCCCGAAAATCTTGCTCTCCCAACCATCGTTAGCCCAGCGCTGGCCCTTGCCAAAGGGCAGGTCGTACACGCCGTATACCTGCAGGTTGTGCGTCCGGTCGTAACTGGCCAGGCCATGGTTCAGATCCTTGGCCGGCAGGTATTGGATTCTCGGACCGGCGTCGTTGTCGGCAAAGTTCTCTGTCTTGGACCATGTATAAGCAGTTCCGAACTGCGAAGTGGCCCAACGGCGTCTGAAAAGCACCTGGAGCCCGTCATAGGTGGTCGTGCCGTACGGCTGAATGCTGTTGATGTCCGCCGTGAGGCCGAACCTGGCCAGCGCACGACCAGCGTTCCCCGTTCCCGGTGGGCCGGCGTTGATGTTGATAAACCCCATCTGATCGACAGCACGCGTGCCCACATAGCCGGCCTGAATCGTGGACTTCCAACCAAGCTCACGTTCGACGAGGAAGTTAAAGGAGTGGATCTCCTTGCGTCTCGGGTCCTTGGGGAACGTCGTGGTGCCGGTGTTCGCGGGAAGTGGAATGATCCCGGCATTGATATTTGGCGCACCACTCGAGTTGATCAACCCTTGCCGCAGCGTTGTTACGGGAATGAACGCGTTGTCGACGCCGTTAAATCTGATTGCCGGCATCGACCAGATGTTCGCGATCGGAAAGGCGTTCCGTATTTCCTGGAAGGGCCTGGGATCTGCCGACTGTCCATAACCGCCGCGCAGCACGGTCTTATCGTTTAAGCGGAAGGCGATTCCCACGCGCGGCAGGAACTGGCCCGGTCCTGATCTCGCACCGCTATCAAACGGGACGCCGTCCAGGCCGCCCGTGTAAATCAGGCCAGTGTCCGGATCGAAGCGGTTGACACCGGTATTGTCTTTCCGCGGAACGGGAAAACGTTCCCAACGCAGCCCGTAAGTAAGGGTCACCCGGCGACCAATCTGCCAGTGGTCGCGAGCGTAAAGCGCGTATTGCTGCCACCACACCGAGTTCGGGTTGCGGAGTTGATCCACCTTTCCTGCTTGTGCCGGCAAGCCGAGCAAAAAGTCCGCCCAGCTATGAAAGAGTTGGCTCTCCGCAATGCTGGCCGCATTACCCTGCTGACGCGTGACATTGCCGCTAAACCCGAAACTGCCGCGCACGGTCTGGAAGGATCCGCCCTGTGGCTGGAAGTGGTTGAGTTGCGGATACATATAATCGACGCCAAACCGCAGCGAGTGCGCGCCCTTTACCCAGGAAAGGTTCGCCGCCCCGACGAATTGGTTATCGCGGAAAAGGAATGGGTTGCCGGTGTTATCGTTGCCAATATTGGTCCACCCACCGTTGATTTGGAACGCGGGGACGCCACCCTGTAAGAAGTCCGGGCCATTTGTGCCGGGAATTCGCAGCACATCCAACCCGAAGTTCGAAACGATATCAAAGCCCTGGGCGCCCAGGTTCTGGCGAGTGTAACCAACGTTCCAGTCCAGGACCATGGTGGGGCTGAACGTATACGTACCCCCTATACCGATTACATTAATCAAGCTGGGAGCCGTTCCCAACTGTCCGCCGTTCAAGGCCGGCCCGCTCACCTCTCCAAATATCGGTGGATCGATAATGAGCGCAGGTGAACGGCTGTAGCGGCCAAACAACGTGTATTTGTTGCCACCGACGAGATTGATCTTAAGGTCGAAGTTGGTCCGGTTGAACTCGCCCACGCCGGCGGCGGCGAAGTTGTTGGTGTTACCAGGCTGGTTTGGCAGCGGGAGGCGCCTCAGGATTTCGATGGCCGCGATGTCAATCCGGTTTCCGGGAATAGTGTTGTTGGCGAAAGGCGTTCGCAGTGCTGGATTTGGATTCGAAGCCGGATCGTAAACAGTAATTCCGGTGCCCGTGAAATTGACGTCCCCGTTAGCATTCGGGCGCAGGTTCGGCGGCGCGACGCTGAATACACCGCCAGCCGCGTTCCGCTGTGTGGTGCGCTCAAGATCGGTAAAAAAGAACAGCTTGTTCTTACCGCTCCAAACCCCCTTGCCGCCCTCACCCGGAACTGGCAGATAGATGGGGCCACTGACCGCGAAGCCGAACTGCGCGAGGATGTTCTTCGGATTTACCACCTGGTTCGTAGGTTGAAAATAGGTACGCGATCTGAGGCGGCTATTCGTGTCGTATCCCCAGCCAACGCCGTGAAAGTCATTTGAACCTGATTTGATCGTCAGGTTGATCGCCGCGCCACCGGCGATTCCCTGCTCGGCGTCGAAGGCGTTGGTGACTATATTGACCTCTTGAATCGCCTCGCTTGGCGGCACGTACACAGTGTTGGTTGGCAGCCATGGATAGATGATGCTCGAACCATCAAGCTTTGTGTTGTTTTGCAAGCGCGACACACCGTTGACGTTGAACGACATGGACCGCTGCGGGTTACCGGCGGCAGAGTTATCCTCGGTGCCGGTCTGGTTGATGAAAAAGCCGCCGGTCCCCCTGGTGGTTCCGGGAATCAAATAAATCAGACTCTGGTAGTTCCGACCGACACTGCCAAACAACGGCAGATTGTTAACCTGACGGGCGTCTATCGTAGCGTTCACATCGGCCCGGTCGGTCTGTAGAGGCATCTCCGTTCCGCTACCAATTACTACGGTCTCTTGCACCTGTCCTACCTGTAATTGGGCGTCCAAACGCCGAACCTTATTGGCTTCGATCTGAACCGTCTCGCGCAACTCTTTTTTGAACGAAGCCGCTGAAACAGTTACGGTATAAGTACCGGGCGTCAGGTCGGTAAAAGAGAAGGAGCCATTTTCATCGGTTGTGACGCTCTTGGTGGCACGAGTGCCGAGATTGACCGCTTCTACTTTGGCGCCAGGTACGGCAGCCCCATTCGGATCCGTGACATTGCCTACCATGGATCCATATAAAACCTGGCCGTGCGCACTGTTGGCCCAGATGAAGGCGACCAGCCCCATGACGAGGATTTCGGCACTTAGAGCGCGCACCACCCGCCAGGCTCTGCCAGTAGCGATGAAGTCACTATCATCAGCGTTCCCCTGAGTTTTTCTGTGTGCCCTGATGCGGCAGCACTTTGTCAAACTAAACATTGGCTCATTCCTCCGAAGATGTAGAACAGGGTGCCAACCTGTTCAGGTTCCGGGTTGCAGGATGTCAAGGCAGGCTGGCGACCTGTTCGACAAAGTTGACTCCTGGGGGTTAAAAGTTGTCGCTTCAAATCGAAAACCGAATTCCTACCACATTAATTCGCGTCCACAACAAAATGGCTAAAAACCCACTAGGCAACGACCGGCGCGCCGAAATGTTTCTGGAGCACCAGCGCGATCGTGCCTCGTAATCTTGGCTGCGCCGAAGCGTCAGTCGCCACAATCCGCGTCTTCGCATCCGTGAACGAATGCGCCTTGATCGCGCGCGAAATCGTCGGCCCTACCTGACTCCAAAGTTTCGTTACCTCGCCCACTACCACAATGACGTCTGGCGCCAGGCCGGTAACCAGTAAGGCAATTCCACGTCCCAGATAATCCGCCATTTGATCAATCGCCCGCACAGCTTTTTGATCTCCCTGCTCTGTCAGACGCACCAGATTCTCGAAATTAAGTTCCTGCCCATTGCTGCGTGTTGGTTGCACCGATCGCGATCGCGATGTGGATTCAACGTAATAGCGGACCGCCGCCGAATTCGACGCGTACATTTCCCAGCATCCGTGGTTGCCACAGCGGCATTCGAGCCCATCCTGGACCAGAGTCGTGTGTCCGAACTCACCGGCCACACCGGTTGAGCCCTGCACCAACTGGTGATTCAGAATCAAGCCAATCCCGATACCCTCAGACACGGTCAGTGCGATTAGGTTCGAAACTCCCTGCGCATGACGGCCAAACCAGACTTCGGCCAAGGCACACGAATTTGCGGCATTTTCGAGTTCCACCCGCAAACCGGTAGCCTTCTCTATAGGCCCTTTAAGATCAAAATTACTCCAGGCAAGGTTCGGCGCGAATACTAAACGTTGAGACTCGCGGTCCACGCGGCCCGGCAGGCTAATCCCGATTCCTTCGCAGGTTACTTCCGGCCGCATCTTGATCAATTTCCGAAGACGCGGAATCAGATCATCGACGAAGACCTTCGGGTTACCCGCTGTGGGCATCGACTCCTGGGCTGAGAACTGCGCATCAATATCCGAAAGCGCAACCGTCGTAAGTGCTGGACGAATGTTGATTCCGATAATGCCGACGCGCTCTTTGTTAAGGTGCAAAAATCGAGGCCTGCGCCCGCGGAGCACCTGGCCATTCGCGCCCTCGGTGACCCAGCGCTCATTAATCAATTGTTCGGTGATGGCTGAAACGGTGCTGCGCTGGAGACCGGAATGTCGAGCCAAATCTGCTCGCGATATTGGCTGCTGGCTGCGGATAAGGTTAAGGACGATGCGACGATTAATATCGCGCGCGGTCTCACTTCTCGCAACCTGAAAGTTGTTTAGATCGATCTTTCGCATTCGTATCCACGGGTCTAAGGCTCGAAAGCCCCTACCCTTTAACGGCGCAACCTGCGAGAGTATCGCTTCTAATCTCGGCCGATGAACATCAAAGCCGTCGCATTAGTTCGTGGCGCGAACTAATAGCATGAACATTTCGATGAAGTCAACAAAAAAGTTCCAAACAGGCCCTGTAAATTACATTTTTGTTTTATGCGCCGGCCTCAAAATGCGTGGGGCTGATCATCGCCGCGACTTTTTGATCGTTGAGGCTAAAGCTGTTGGGATGAAGGAATATCAGCCAAAGCTAAGGTCAGTTGGTCAAACTGTTTTTGAGTGATCGGCTGCGAAGTCGCGGGGTGCTGACGCAGTTTGATGTCCGACAAGCTTTAGCTTGTCGAAGCTTGCGACAAACTGAAGTTTGTCGGACATTTATTTCCAAACTGCGTCAGTATCAAGTCGCGGCGTTATCTTGACGTTTCCTGTGGTTAACCAGGACGTGCGCTACTCTCTGTACAACTCTGGAAATTCCTTGCGAAGATTCGCGAGCTTAGGCATATCGTGATAGACGATGTACGGTTCGTTCGGATGATTTGCCAGATAGTTCTGGTGATAGTTTTCGGCCGCATGGAAAGAGTCGAGTGCCGAAAGCTGTGTTGCCAACGGCCCAGGGAACACCTTCGCTTTATTAAGTTGATCGATGTAGGCCTGGGCAATCCGCTTCTGCTCATCCGTAGAGTAAAAAATCGCCGAGCGATATTGCGTACCGATATCAGGACCCTGGCGATCTACCTCGGTCGGATCGTGGGCGACTGCAAAGAACACCTTGAGCAGTTTTCCGTAGGTTATCTTTGATGGGTCATAGGTAATTTGGACGGATTCGGCATGACCAGTTCTGCCAGTGCTGACCTCTTCGTAACTCGCAGAACCTGTTCCTCCGGCGTAACCAGATTTAACGTCCGTGACGCCTTTGATGTGTTCGAAGACCGCTTCGACACCCCAGAAGCAGCCTCCAGCCAGAACCATAGTTTGCTTTTGCCCTGCGCTTCGAAGGGCTTCATCCACCGCAGGATCCGGAATTGAAGCGACAGAGGCGGCCGCCCGATTGCAGGCCAACATTGACCCTCCCAACAAAAGAACTGAACTAAGAAAAAGTGATTTGAGCATTTCTTTCTCCTGAATCTATATACGCAGATCCGCCGCTAAATGGATTCATTTTGGAGATTCTAAGACTCCTGAAGGTTGAGAACAACTCTTCCGATTCAGGGTGACAAGAGCCTCGGCCTCATAGAAAGGGTCAAGTACAGAGAGTCGGGTTGCCATCGTGTTGAGAAAGACCACTTCACGTCTCAGCGCCCAGGCCATCTGAGCGTCCCCGATGGAATTATCTGCGGGATTACCTGCGTCGCCTGAGCAGCAAAAACAAGACGACCAGCACGAGAGTGATCACGAACGATCCTGGCCAAATAAACCATCCTCGACCACTGCTATAACCACCAACGAACACGCAGCCTGAGGACAGCAAAGGCAGGATTGTGACAAGGGCAATTTTTTTCATGATTTTTCGTTTACCTCTCTTCGCGTGCCTGGATCTGTCGGACCACTTTTTCCGGTTCCATGTCCGCGCTCATTGCCTGCAGGTGTGGGTCCTCTTCAAGACCAGCGCCGACTTTCACAGCAATGGCCTGCAACATGGCAATCATTTTCGTGTTTTCCTGTTCGCTGAGGAGGTTGATCTGCAAGTCAAGATGATTGCGACGGTCGCTAATTCTCGCGTCATGATTCTGACTGATCAGAATAAACGTCGACAGGAAGATTGCCTCGAGCGAGACAACCAGCGTGAGAAAGGTGAACGGGAACCGATCGATATGTGGCAACCCCGGAACAATATTGATCAGTATCCACACGCCAAACCAGATGATGTGGACCCAGACAAAGGTCATGCTGCCGCAGAACTTTGCGATGATTCCGGCCACCTTGTCTGAGGGCGTACGTTCTTGCCTGGCAGACTCTTCGAGCTCCCTGATTAGTTCGACGTTTCGCTGCGTGAGATCGTGGACCGAACCATTGTCCGAAGGAGTCGGCCTGGATTTGAGATTTAGATTTTTCATATTGCTTAACTGGCGAGTTCGCGCTCCCAATGACGATGTTGCGTGATGCTTTTAACAAACGCAGAAGCGATCTTCGCTACGTTGTCTTCACCTGTAGTGACAATGCCTGCCTGATTCGCTGAGCCATTGCCCTTTCCGCCTTTGTCGTTGGAATTCCGAATGATGCCCGCGCCTTCCAACAGCTGAACTCCGGCGCCGCTGGCCGCTGTGGTCTTTGCAGTGCTGTGAAGAACCAGTGGTACGCGAAACGAGCTTGTCAAACTCGTTTCACTCCCCTGGCGATCTATCGCTGACCCCTCCCCTTGTTCGTCATCAATGTGTACTATTCAACCTCCAGCCCTCGCTGAATCGCGAGCGTTCGCGCTTTCATTACTACGTCCCCATCAATCGGCCCATTTCCATTCGTCCACTCCTCGATCTCTTCAGTTGGTCGTCCCAGCGCGAGCGCAAGTTTTTCGTTACTCGCCTCGAAAGCGGTATCCCTGATGTCCTGCAGAATCTTTGAAGCCTCGGACTGGCCCGTCCCGAGGTCGTCAATTTCCGGCTCGGGTGCCCTGTCGGAAGTCTTCGTTTCGATCCTCGCCCCAGAAGTAGACAGTTTGCGTCCCTCGTCATGGCTATTCCTGTTTGCGAGCTGAGTACCCAGGGCTTTTCCGTTTCCCGATGAAGCCGAGTCCGTCGCGGTTTCGTTGTGCGCGTCGGATTTTTGTTTACGCCAGTTGGTTTCAAGCGCATACAAAAGTCCTGCGGCCGCGCCGGCCGCGCTGATCAATAAGATTTTCTTCTTCATTACTTAGTCTCCATTTGATTTGAACTACCTTGTTGCCCTAATCCTTTTTTTGGCTGACCTTATCCTCTGTAATCTCTAAAACCAGAATCACAGCGATCATCTGTGTAGCAAGTGAAGGGCCAGTTCCATCTCGCCCTCAAAATGAGCGGGGACATTTGAGAGCGCTCTTTCAGATTTTGTTGCGGTTTGAGAGAGTAAAGAGCGATATCGGTTTGCTCGCTTAGATACAGGGAAGATCAAGTCAGATGGGAAACTGACTAAGAACGAGCCGAATCATGCGTCGGTCGTTGCACGGAAGTCGTACGAGTGTTTCTCGGATCGAACGAAGTTGGAGAGTAGTGACGGATCTGGATTTTGCGCAATTTGATCAATCCAGAATGTTGACGACGATGCGCCCTCAAAGTATGCTCCCGAAGCGTAACGTGCAGACTGTCATCTGACGTGAGGGCAGTTTGCAAATTTCCTTTGCGCATTTCCCAAAAGCGATTCTCCCGGATGACGCAGTTACTTCAAGATCCTGGCGGTCGATGCGGACAGCGCGCTCCCCTTCACTGACCGCCAGGTGTTTGGGCACATCAATCTTATTTAAGGAGAGCCTTGTGGGTAACTCGATAGATTTTCCGCCAACCATTCGCATTGGGATTCTGGTCTATGAAGGCTTCGAGCCGCTCGATGTTTGGGGCTTTACCGAGGCCTTCGCGATTTCACGTTTCATCGGCACCGATTATCAAAGTCCGCCGCCGTATCCATTCGAGATTCTATTTATCTCAAACGAACTGCGGCCGCCCGGAGTGAAGAATGCAACGCCCGCCCCGGTGAAGAGCGAAAACGGTCCCCGTGTCGCGCCCGACATGTTTCGTGATGATGCGCTGAAGCAGCCTTTCGATCTGTTTATGATCCCCGGGGGCAACACTGGTCCATTGCTTGACGCGGCGAAACCGAAAGAGGTGAAGGCCCTGGTTGATTGGGTAAAGGCGATGGACAAGCGAGTCAAAATCACCACGTCGGTTTGCACCGGCGCAGCGGTGCTGGCACGAGCCGGCGTTCTTGATGGCCTGCCAGCCGCGACTAATCATGCGGCGTTCGGATGGGTGTCCCAGTTCGGGCCACGCGTTCTGTGGGACAACGTTTCACGTTGGGTTGATGCCGGACGTTATGTAACCTCTGCGGGAGTTTCGGCCGGAACTGACATGGCCTTTCATTTGGTCGCACGACTGGCGGGACGTGCAGTGGCTGAGGCAGCAGCGAAACAGGCTGAATATGATTGGCATCGTGATCCACAGCAACCAATCTTTTATCCCGAGCAGGCGAACGTGCCGACATCCTTGCAGAGTTAGGACTGACGATTGGATTCTTCTTTGAAGAAATCATTCGGTGAGTAGGCCGTTCGCGAAGTCAGGCAACGTCGCGCGAGTGATCAATGCGGCTCTGCCGCCGCACACAGCGGTAAGCCTCGGGCTTACCGACGCATTCATCAAATATTTCCGGAGGCTACGCCTCCATTGGTTGTCAAACTGAAAAGCCGGAGGCGGAGCCTCTAGAGAGATTTTTTTTGCACTTGACCGGTAAGCCGGAGGCTTACCGCCATATGCGGCGGCAGAGCCGCAAGAGACTCTTCACTACAGGATTAACGAGCCGCTCTTTCACTCGATTCCGAACTGCCAGAAAAAGAACGTCCAGATATCAGCATAGCGGGCGCTGGTTCTGCTCGCTGATGGGCTGCCTCGATGCCCGGCCTTCTCTTCTCGCCGCAAGAGGATCGGGTTCTCAGATAAATTTGCAGCAAGCCAGGCGGCATGCATTTTGTAACTGTGCCAGGGAGCGACGCGGTCGTCATTGTCCGGAGCCACTGTGAGTATCGCGGGGGCTGCGATTTTTTTCGGCAGCGTGTGATAGGGGCTGTATTGCATCAGAAAGTTGAGGTCGTCTGAATCTTCTGGCGAACCGTAGTCAGCGACCCAGTGCCGGCCGCCGTGAGCCGTATGAAAGCGCGCTAGGTCCGTCACCGCTGCGCCGGCGACCACGGCCTTCCATAAATCCGGACGCTGGACCGCGACCGCATTGACCGACAAACCACCATTGCTCCATCCAAAACACCCGAGCATCGAGGCGCGCGTGTAACCTTCGCCAATCAACCACTCGCCGGCAGCGATAAAGTCATCGAAGACACTCTGCTTATTCTCTCGCATGCCGGCCCGATGCCACTCTTCACCAAACTCTCCCCCGCCCCTGGCGTTGACAACTACATAGATTCCGCCAGATTCAAGAAACGGAATTACGTGGGCCGTAAACTTCGGCAAGAGGCTAACGCCAAAACCGCCATATCCATGAATTACCGCAGCGTTCCTGCCGTCGCGGGCGAGCCCTCTCTTGTGAACGAGGAACATCGGTACCCGGGTCTGGTCGTGTGATTTAAACCAGACCTGTTCAATTTCAAACATCTCTGGATCAAACGGTATTTCGTCTTGGTGATAGAGTGTGTATTCGAGTGTTTGGAGATCGAAGCGGTAAACGGCTCTGGGTATCAGGAACGACGAAAACGAAATCAATAACTCCTCCGATTCAGGTTCTGCGCTCAGCGTGTTGATAGTGCCGATGCCGGGTAACTCGATTTGCTTGACGAGCTTTCCCGCCAGGTAATACACGCGCAGTCGGGACGAAACGTCCTCGATGGTTTCGACAAAGAGATAGTCTCCGGCGGCGGTCCAGGCCCCGAGAGGAAATGATCCTGCGGGAATCACTTCGGTGCCAACAAGCTCGCCGGCAGCTATGTCCGCGATCTTGACCGCTGTGAGTTTACCAAAGGGCGCCTGATGATTTGTCTGGATGTAGAGCTTGTCTCGATGGAATGCGGTGGCGCTAATAAACGAATTGTTCCGAACGACAGGAACCAAGTGCTGCTGTGGATCCTCGCGATCGAGAAGATACAGTTCCGAGTGCGGCGCGCCGCCCGACACGTCCTGTACCAGGACCACCAGATAGCGACCATCCGAAGATAACTGCGGATATGGCGTCTGCTCTCGCTTGAGAGATTCTCCAAACACCAGCGCGTCATCGCGCCAATCGTCACCAAGGCGGTGGAAGTACAACCTGTGATGAAATCGCGCCTCTTTGGCGGACGCGGCGCGTTGACCGCGCGTATAGTAAAAGCCGCTGTTATCAGGCAGCCACGCAACTCGGTTCTTCGTATGCCACGCATGCGCGACCGGATTCACCTCGCCGGGAATAACGTCCGGCAGCACTTTTTTGCTTTCCACGTCCATTATGTAAAGCGACATACAGGAGCTTCCCGAGGAGGACAGGCGGTATGCGATCAGCGAGCCATCCGGAGATGGATGTGTGTCCGCCAGCGTGTCTGTGCCGTCGGAACTCAGCTTATTCGGATCAAGCAACAGACGCGGTGCGTCCTTCGGTGAGTCCCGGCAATAAAGTGCCGCAAGCTCCTGGTCTGCCAAACGCTGCTGAAAGAAGTATCGCTTTCCAGCTTTGGTGATGATCCCTGTGGAGGGCGTGCAGATCAACTCTTCCAAACGTGCTCTGATTTTTTCGCGAACTGGCAGAGATACGAGCTGGGCCATCGTGGATTCGTGCTGCGCGAGCACCCAGGTTCGCAAAGCAGGCGTGTCTTCTTCCATCCAGCGATAGGGATCGCTGATCCGGCGTCCGGCCAATTGGTCCTGGTGGCCGCTCCGGCGCGCTTCGGATGATTTTCGTTTCGACAATGACATGACTAACAGCAGCGAGGCTGCATGAATCGCCTCCAAGGCTTGACGCTGCCAGATGGACGCAAGTTTAGAACATAGAAGTAGACGGTAACGCAACCCATCCACGGCGTACGTTCCTCCATCGTGCCCTGGCCGTAACTGAAACGAGAAATGGAGTTTGACTTGCTTGCATGTTTGACGATAATGACTGACATTATGATTAAGGATGGAAGAAACATTCCCAATGGCACTGTGCTTTCGACTCAAGTCTGCGTGATCGGGTCCGGCCCTGCCGGCATTACCGCGGCGTGGCAGCTTCAAAAAGCAGGAATCAAGGTCATTCTGATCGAGGGAAGCCGCCCATACCTTCATTATCAAGATAGTTGGCCGGACAAAGTTCTGCTCTATAACGGAGAGGCCGATGGCTTGTTCGCGACCAATGAGTCCGAGTTTCTCATCCTGCCCTACATCAGGCACCAAAGCCCGGCCAAGGAACGCGAACGGGTTTACGGTGGTACATCTACTCACTGGGGCGGCCAATCCCGTCCCGAGGATCCGATCGACCTCCAGGCTCGACCGGGCTTTCCCGGCTGGCCAATTACACGTGAAGATCTCGACCCGTTCTATGCTCAGGCGTCCGCGCTCTGCATGCTTCATGGGGACTATGGTCTTAATGGTGCTAATTTCACCACCGAGTACTGGGCGAAAACATTGCAGGCCGAAATTCCCGTTCTTGATGGCTTCGATGTCGAGATGTACCAGTTCATAGGAGGAAGCTACCTGGATTTTGCCACCAGGAAGTTTGATGGAATAACCATCGACGATAGCCAGGCCGAGGTAATCCTGAATGCCAGCTTACTCAACATCAACCACCAACAAGGCAGTGTGAGCGGACTGAGTGTGGCCAGTATGGACGCTGGTCTGCACCCGCAAAAAGCAACAGAGTTTACCATCAAAGCTGACCTCTACGTGCTCGCATGCGGTGCGGTTGCCAACGCTCGCCAACTCCTGTTGTCGGATGCCGGGAACGAGAACGACCAGGTTGGCCGCTACTTTATGTGTCATCCGCTTTCGCAGCCCAATGCCATTAATGCCTCGTCGTTTCTCACTAATGACCAATCCCGGCTGATGGGCGGTAAGACCCCCAATGGGCAATTCACGGATTCAAATGGCGTTACGGTATCAGCCAGGTTTATTCCAAATGCCGAGGAGACTACGAATCTGGGGATTGGCAGGTGTTGGTTCTGGTATGGCTGGTCCCAATACTATTTCGAGATGGCGCCCAATCCCGAGAGCCGAGTCACGCTGAGCGATACAGTCGACCCGGTTTTTGCCCAACCGCAGACCAGGATCAACTGGGAGCTCGGTTCATTGGACGAACAAACTTATAACCAGACCACGGCGCTCTTTAACACGGCGGTGAACAACCTTGGCGGCCAGGTCTACTTCAGTTCCTGGGATCTTGTTAAGAGCCAATTGACCGTCAATGGACACCATATCGGAACGACGCGGATGTCGGATGACCCCACACAGGGGGTGGTCGACTCGAATCTTAGGGTGCATTCTCTCGACAACCTTTATGTCGCAGGGGCCTCGGTATTTTCGTCTGCCGGGATCTCTAACCCGACCTTCACTATTATTACTCTCTCAATCCGGTTGGCCGAACACCTGGTAAGAATGTTGAGCGGGGGAAGCATTGCCGGCGGAGGGGCCACATGACACGAAGCAGCAGGCGCGTTGACCATCAAGTCCCAATCACGTCGCTGCAAATGTTTTCCAGTCCTTACCTGGACATTCCGATTGATACGAATGACCGGCGCGGTCGCGAGCCGCTGATTCCTTTGGACGCGGTCGGTGTCGCTTACGAAAGCTACTATGCAAAGACGGACGGCAATAACCCACCGTTCGGAGTTGCGATCGAAGGCAGTCAAACAGATATCTGGCTGCGAAAATCGGTGGCCGAAAAACTAGCGCGCGTTAACGAGCTACTCCGGCCGTTTGAGGCTGAGTTGTTCGTGCTCGACGGGCATCGTTCTGTTGCCTGCCAGCAGGGGTTGTGGGATTTCTTTTTCGGTAAGGCGAAAAGGGCGATCCCGGATGGCCGCGAGGAAGAACATCGAGCATGGGCGAGACAGTTCATAGTCGATCCGGCTAACTTCAACGAGTCCGATTCCCGGACGTGGCCCGCGCATACGAACGGGGCGGCAATAGACCTGACACTGCGAGACTCATCAACCAGGGAGTTGCTCGACATGGGAGCGAACTTTGAAGTCGACAGTGACAATGAAGCGAGCGCCGGCGACTATTTTGAACGACAGTTGGCAGCCGCAAAGATTGACGAAACCGACGTCCGTTTGCAAAACCGGCGGCTGTTGAATTGGGCCATGACCCGGGAAGGCCTGCTTAACGAAACAGCAAAAGTCTTCTGGCACTATGACTGGGGCAACCAGATATACGTAAGAGCCAGCCGCGCGCTTCTGCCAGATCCGCCAAAGGCTGCCTGGTACGGTTATATTGAGCCTCCCGGATGAACGGACTCGCTAAGGGCTCTCTTTTTCGGGCTCTGCCCCTCGATGTGCGGAAAAGCTCCGCTTTTCCGTGCCGTTCTCAAAAACCCTGGCGGCTGCCGCCGATCTCCAAGAGACCTGAAACATTCGTCGACGGGCGGCGCAGCCGCGAAGGAGTCAAGTGACCCGTCGGAAAAGCACAGCTTTTCCGCACATCGAACGGCGAAGGCGTAAGGCATTCTTTAATAGCCTTCACTTATGACACACCATGTTGCGAGAGTAACGCGCTGCGCTTTCGCTGTCGGTGGATCATGATTTGACCGCCACTAGATCGACACTAAATCGACACTTGTGTTTCTGACATAGCCGAAGAAAAATGCGCGCATGAAGACAAAACTGAATTCATCCCTGGCTATCAAATCCATGACTCCCCATAAAGTTCTTGCACTCTTTTCACTTGTGCTGTTGTCCCTTATGTTGTTGCTAGGGGTTTCATGCCAGCGCAGCGCTCCCGTCGCTCCGCGCACCGAGCTAGCCTCGCCGTCGAGCTGTGGTCCAGTCACATTGACCATGGATCGAAATAACAGTCCGTGGTTACCGCCTACGGATATTAAGGGCGGCGCCGCATCGGCCACCTTACTGGATGCGAGTGTTTTCGCGTGGCAGGAGTTCATTGCGCTCAATTGGCCCGCCGTCGCCCAGACCGGCCAGGTTAATACCCGCGACCAACCAGACCCGACGGTTCCCTTCGGTAATTCGACCGGGCCACTTGTCTGGCACACCTTTCGACACAAGGTTGAAATCTTCCCCGGCATGGGGCAGCCGCCCGGCTACCCCGGAAGCAACGCGAGCACGTATTACGGCTATGACGCCCCGCCCCAGTACATCTACCAAGCCAGCGCGACCCCCAACCCGGGCAATGGACAGCCGTGGATTATTCCGAGCAACGGACAAATCCCTTCCTTCGCGTCTCTGAGCGGGCCGACCCCCACGCCGACCGCGTCGCCATCGCCTGTGCCTTGGATCAATCTGGATGAGCAGAGCGAGATTGGGCTGGACACGATGTACGCCGGAACATTGACCTCCTCCAACCTGCCGTTCCCCGGACAGCAGATTCTCTTCCTCGCCAAGGCCAACCGCGCCGAATACACTTACGTCGCCGCCAACAAGTGGTGGGATGGAAGTGCGCCGGGTACGGCCACTGCGAATTACATCGCCGCTTCCGCCACCAATCCATCAACATATGCAGAGCCGACACCAGGCAGCAATACCTTAGTCGCCTTCCCGAATAACACCATCGAGGTGAAGTCGGCCTGGCGGCAACTCACCGCCAAAGAGGCGAGCAGTGGTCGCTTCTACACGACAACGGTACGCTTCTACAACGCGAACGCCTCGCTGCAGGTCGGCTACATAGACGCGGTATGGGGCTTGGTGGCGCTGCATATTATCCAGAAGACTCCGTCAGCGCCTTACTTCATCTACGCCACGTTCAGCCAGGCCGACAATATCCTGGATAGTAATGGGAATTGTATCGAGGATGAACAGGGCAACCTTAGGTTGGGACCCTGCGGTGTGCAGACAACAGCTACACCGGCGCCGACTGCTCCGCTCGAACCTAACGTTACCTCGACACCGGCCACCTCGGGCACCCCACAGACTCCGCAGACGGTTCAACACCTACAGCCCGCGACATCGAACTTGACTCTTCAGACAGCAGGACAGCGACTCTTCTATAACAACACGGTGACCACGCCGGCGCCGCCGCCCACCACGCAAGGGATCGTCGCGGTTAACCAGCGCGAGCACAACATCCCTCAATGCGTCATCGACGTGAATACGGCCGCCCACGCGGCGATTAAGACCTACGGCCAGCAGAACAACAACAGCAACCCGGTCTGGCTCTACTACAAGCTCGTCAGCGTGCAGTATCAGCCTTACGACAAACCGGCGGGGATAACCTACACGGGGGCATCCGGCGGACCCGACCCTTCCAGCTACTACCAGGCCAACGAGGTGGTCGAGACGGATTACAACCTGCAAGTGTTCAGCGGTCAATTCCAGAAGCCTCTGCCCTCGCCAAACCAGAATGCCAACATCAATAACCTGATTACTGATTACAACTCGGACTCCACCTCGACGCTCTACGGCACGCCGTTCAAGAACGTGTTTTACAGTACGTCGGCTGCGAATAGCGGCAAAGCAGCCAACATGGGAGGCTGCATGGGTTGCCACGGCAACGCGCAGGCTGGGGGGTTCGACTTCAGCTTCATCCTTTTCGGCGGGCCGGTGCCGGCGCCGGAGGTGGGCACCGCCCCGACCTCCACAGCAGCCCCGTCAGCCATAAGCATGACGAAATTCCGCAAGCTGTTCCAGACAGCAAAGCTTCCGGCCAAAGGCCCTTGACAAGATGATTGGCGGGCCAACCCCCGGGGCGGCTTACGCGGGCCGCCCTGCGGTTTCCTCGCGAATGCACCAAGCTGGCGATTTAGGGCGCCCGAACCGAGCTACTTCCATAGAATCAGGTTCTAGCCGGTGAGCAGACCGTTACTGGGGTCCACTTGTCTTTTCGTCGGATGGAATCGACCGGGAAGATGCCGACAAAATGCCGGCGCGAGATATGCCCGCCGCGTCCAACCTGTCGCCACACGAAACTTTCGGTTGCTCCAAACTTGTTTGTGATCCACCATACATTTGATTCGCGCCTGCCGCTCAAACGCCGAAGTGATGAGTAACTCTGAAACCACGTGCTTGCACCGCATCACTCAGTTGCCGTTCGATGCGGACGCGGAGTTCTTTCGCCAGTATCCAGCCTTCAAGGTCGGCGTCACCGAGAGCGTTCGCTATTACGCGCAGTTGCTGCTGCCGCTCGTAAAGGAGTTGATCGCGAATGACTCGGACCATACCGGCTGGATCTTGACGGGACCGGCGATCGCTGCCGAGACACTGGCGGCCGCCAACTTGTTGGGCCGGGAGTTGTTTGATTTGTACATGCGCGAACGAGACACGCACAATTCCAGGGAACTCTCCCTGATCGATATCCAATACGATAACGAGTCAACCGCGTCCATAGACTATGCAAAGTTGGACCTGGCAGACCGCCTGACCCTACGCGAACGCTTAAGCCAGCGGCTGGTTCGCAACCCTGATTTTCACGGACGCCCGATTCTGTTCGTCAACGACGTCTGCGTTACCGGCTCACAACAACAAGCAATGCAACAGTACTTTGAGCGTGACGGGGCAGCCTGCGTCAGGTGGCTGTATCTAATCGTCATCGATCCGGAAATCGGCAAGGCGAATCCTAAGATAGAATGGCAAATTAATTTCGCCCCGTTCGAGGATCTGTTACGAATGGTGTCCCGCGAACAGATTCAATTCACCGGCAAATGCATGACAAAGCTGATGCACTTGAGCATCGCGGAACTTGACCAGGTGCTGCGGGCGCTCAATGCGGAGCGCAGAACACGTCTGCTGGAACTAGCGACACTCAATGGTTTTCAAAACCTTGACGGGTTCGTAGAACAGATGAAACTGGTCAGATCATATGCAGCGGAACGGACACCCTGACTACGAGAAACCTTTGCCTCAAGATTAGAAGCTCTGATGTTTCATTCACACCGGGCTTTAGCCCGGTGATGCACGAGGATATAAGACGAAGAACCGTTTTAACGGTTTACTCTTCGGTGCGACAAATGAAGGTGTTGAATATCACCAGGTCGCGTCAACTGTAGCAGCAAAAAACCATTAAAACGGTTTCTTGACTTTTGCGGCGCCCGACACCGGGCTGAAGCCCGGTGTGAATGAAACGCCGCAATGTTGGACTTTCGAGGCAAAGCCACGACGAGAATCGACCGGGATGCGGACCACACCGAATCCAGATCCTCAACATTATTTGCGCCCACGCGCGGCCGGACGAGCGGCGCTCCGGAAACTCAGTCTGACTTACCCGGATCCGGTTAGATGGATTCATCAGGAACAAACTCTAAATGATCGGACGATCGCCGAAGGCGATTACCCGATCAAACCTACTTCAGTCCCGCCCGAGTTCTGGCCGGAACGGCAACCGGTGTTTTGGTTACCGGAGTTCGAAGCCCCGCGGGATCGGTTCCGCTTGTTTCAGAATTCGCAACGCCCTTTACCCTGGTATCTTTCCGGATCCAGTTCGCAATCCTACTCGCATCTTGTGCATCCGTTGACCGTTCGATATTTCCTCAATCGCGATTTGAAAGGCGCCACGTGGAGAAACCCGAGATTCCTGGCAACACCGATGGCATCGCACCGCAGTCTCCTGGTTTGGAATCCCCGTTCCTCTAACATGCCGCCTTTTGCTGTGAAAGCGTCCCTTAACGCATGGGTCGGCGGGCTGAATCGAAACATTAAGCTTTACGAAATAAAGCGAAGCGTAGGGGTCTCCTCGCTACTTGTCGGAATTCCCAGAGCGGACCTGGAACGGCACGGAATTCTTTTACTGGATGATTCCGTAGGGCTACTCCATAAGCAGACCAATGCCGGGATTTTGGCACGAGACGCACCATGGCAACTTGGCGCCGGAGAGGAAATCGTACCCGTATTCAGCTTGTGTGCTTCCCGCAATGGTGGACGGCCGCGCGTTGTAGATTTGGTCGAATCGAGCAAGCTCAAAGCCACGGCCTGGGTTGATAAGTTTATTCTTACTCCGCTCATCTACCAGGCTTACTTCCTCGGAATGACCGAAGGGCTCGTTGGTGAAATGCATGAGCAGAATATGTTGATGGAATTGCGGAATGGAGTTCCCACAAAGCGGTTCTGGTACCGCGACCTCGGCGGATTCAGGGTGGATAACGAACTACGTCGCCTCGCCAATAAAGATCTTGAAGCTCTTCCCACACACATTCATCTGGGGGACCTGGGAGAACAGTGCGACATTTTTCACCGGTGGCATCACCTGTACTTGCAAGGGTCCCTCGGGTACGCGGTCGGCCACGCGCTGCGAAATTATTTTGAAATCCCAACCGAGGATTTTCTCGATCTCTATAACGCGCGGGCGAGCCAGCTTCAAAATCTGATCTTTTCTGCCAATGGTATCCGCACGACCAGGAATTTCGAAAAGGACCTTGAACGCTATCGAGAGCGAAAGAGAAGCCGGCTTACGTGGCGTTGGAAGAACCTGGAGGAAGCACTTCGAGATTGGTAGTCGACGTGATTAATCCGCAGATTACGCAGATTGCGCAGACAACAAAACTCACTAAAATGTTTTTGAATCTGCGTAATCTGCGGATAAAGATGGCTGAAGTGAATCGTAAATGAGTGAAAACAACGACCTCAACTTCTCCACAGTCCGGACGATCACCCCGGCGACGGCCACCGACATTCGCTTGCTCGTGCTCGACCTTGACGGCACGATCGTGGACCAATCGAATCACATCAGGGATTCCGTCGCTCAGGCCGTAGATTTAGTCAAACGCCGGGGCGTCGCGGTCGCGATCGCGACCGGTCGACGGTTTCAATCCTCCCTGCCCGCATATGATTTAATCGGTTCAACCCTGCCCTTAATCTGTTATGAAGGCGGCCTGATCCGCGAACGTAGTACTGGGTTCACCCATCGACATTGGCCTTTGGGATCGCACGTGGCAGCACAAATTCTGGACCATGCAGAGCAGCTAAACCTAAACGGCCGCCTGTCCGTTCACTTTCACATCAAGGACGATCTGTATGTCTCAAATCTGAATGACGCATCGAGCAAATTCTTTGAAGGCTCAACGGTTGTGCCAATTGTCGTCAGTGACATGCGGCCACTGCTAGATCAGGCAACCACAAAAGTGATGGTGCTGAGCGAGGATGTCGAGGTCATTACCCGCCTCTCTACCCTGCTGAAGAACTCGCACAGCCGAACTCGGGTAAAGGAGTACAAATCAATAACATTCCTGGAAGCGTACCATCCCACCGTAAACAAGCGTTTGGCTGTGACTTATCTGGCCGAGGAGATCATGAAAGTGCGACCCGAAAATGTGATGGCCGTTGGGGACGACTTCACCGATATCGAAATGCTCCAATACGCAGGCATAGGCGTCGCGATGGGAAATGCACCTGCTCCGGTTAAGGAGTGTGCTGATTGGGTAACTACAACCATCGAAGAAGATGGAATGGCCAGGGCAGTCGAAAGATGGATTCTTCGTGGCCAGCTCTGATTCGGCGCGGCTTTGCCTCAAAATCGCGATCACTCCGAAAAGTCGACCCGTAGCGTCGAAATGAATTTAACCAGGCCCAATGACCGTCCGTCGCGTAGCGACGATTGAAAAAGCCTGGTCTCTGGGTTTCTTTGCGTCTCTACGCGACGCGCAAGTCTTTTGCACGACTTGATCCCGGCCTTAAAGAGACTGTGTCAAAACTCTGTAGGGGCGTCTCTCCGTGGGCGCCCCGTCGTTGGAATGCGAACATTCCGGGTGCAAACGCAAGCGGGGCGCCCACGGAGAGACGCCCCTACAAGGGTTGCGCGTCAGGTTAAGGCAGGGTTTGACACGATTACTTCTGTGCAAAAAGGCTCGACTGCTCTGATGCCCGATGACCTTCGGGTTGTTATTCCGTCAAGAGTCCTTCAGAAATCAGCCAGTCGATTGTGGCTCGCATATATTTTGAGTTAGTTCGATTCCTGGCGTTGAAGTTTGACCACAGTGCGGTCTGTTGTCTCGTATTGTCTTTCGTCATGTATGAGGTATTGTCAGAATAACAACTAATTCCATTTGCGATTCTCATGAAATTGAACCATACATCGTCATTCGTAGGGCACGTTTTCTTAATAAGGTCGTCATCGAACATGATGTTTCTGGTCTTGTTGAAGAACGAAGGATGGTAAGCAACGCCCCCTTTGCCAAGATGGAAGTTGTACAGGTAGTTGGAAATCGGACGAGCGAAGTTCTCATAATTCAGCTCGCGAATATCACCATTGTGGCGGAGCGTTAGCGCCCAATTGCTTATGCAGCATTTGTATCTGTTGAAGTCGCCGACAATTTTCTCCAGGAGCCTCGCCGTATAGACTGTATCGTCATCAATCGTGACGATCAGGCAATTCTCGTCAAACTTCTCCTCAAGAAGTGGCAGCAATTTACGAAAGGGTCCGGTGTTCAGACACCAGCGCATTTCAAATAGCGGATTCGATTTGATGAACTCTGAAAGCGGCGAACCAATCGTTCCGTTTGCGAAACCTGGATCCAATAGATAGGGGGTCTCTGAAAGAAAGATAAAACACTTGTCAGGCAATTGCGTTTGAGCAGCTATGCTTTGTAACGTTTCAACGATACTAGCTTCATTTTGCTTTACGGTTGTAAGCGATACATAGACGTTCATGGCTTTGCCTCATAAGTCGTCATTCGGGTTTCTTTTTTTGCGGCAAACGCGATTTCTGCCTCAAAAAAGAACTTCTTACAAATCGGACAGGTGATCTTCTCGAGCGACGCAAGCGCCTGCCGCGTCTGCTCATAGTTCTTCCAGTGCAGACAAAAACGACGACCCCGGGAAATTCTGAACCGGACGTTGTGTGCTGGAACTCTCAGACGAGAAGACCTTTGGCCACGCTTACCCAGCCCTTTCAAAAGCGGTGGTAGCGACGGTTCACGACTCCGTTCTACTGAACGCCAACGCTAAAATTTCGGAACAGGCAGGCGTGCTCTTTCATGCAAATGCACAATCTCTTCGCGCAATAGCTTCTCTTTATCCTGGCTGAGGCCGTACGCCGCAAGGCGTTCGAATGCTTCGTTGATCTGATTGGCCTGCCTAACGCAACCAGCGCTATCGATTTTGGAAGAAGTCATGATGTCGTGCCAGGTACTGGTCTTGCCCACCCGACACTGTTGGGCCGAATGTTGCCGGTATTTCAGCAGCGGCCGGTTGATGAAATCGATTTCGCCGACAGCCGCAATGAGTAACACAATCCATCCATCGTGAATCAACGGACCATCGCCGGAAATCGGCAATACCAGTTCCTTAAGGTTTGCGCGGAATGCCACCGTACAACCGCAAACCAGGTTCTCGCGCAACTGAAGATCAAGCGCCCGGCCGCTTTTTACCAATCGTTGCTTTTGACCGTCGAAATGAACCCAGTCAAACAAGGTCTCGTCAAAAAGCCTGAGCGTTTCATCGACGAGCTCGGCGTTCGAGAAGACCAGCGAGAGCTCAGGCCTTTTCTCAAAAATGCGCTCGACTGATTCGAGCTTGTCGCTGTGCCAGACGTCATCCTGATCGCTGAGCAAGATCACATCGCCACGGCAAAGACTTATGGCTTTTTCAAAGTTCTTAGCGATGCCCAGATTTGATTCGTTGACTGAAAGGCGCACCGGGAAACCGGCAGTGCTCGCAAACTCTTCGATCAACCTGAGCGTATCATCAGTCGACTGATCGTCCGAAATAACCAGCTCGTCCGGTGTCCGTGTCTGGGCAGCAATACTCTCAAGCTGCTCTTTTAGATAAACAGCGCCGTTATAAGTGCACAGGGCTATTGAGAGATTCATTGATCTTAATTGGCGGCCAGCCATTCGAGTTCCTCCCTACCGGTTAGTCCGTTTTCAAAAGACCTGGCGAGGCAAATCATTGGGATAGAAATGCCGCTCCGCACAGCCACAGCTTATGAACTGCCCTCCGCACTCCCGGCATCGCTCCCTACCGCAACGTGAGGCTCCCAACACTCCCCGACGATTCTGACAAGTTCCTCGCGCTGCAGACGAATGGTCCTCGAAACTTGATTGGGATGTAACCGATAGTGCACCTCCACGGTCGGCAAATTGTGGATTTTCAAACCCGCCTTAGCCAATCTTAACCAGAGACCAAGATCCTCAGCGGTGCGATAAAGCGGATAGCCGCCCTGATTCAGCACGTCACTACGGCGTAGCATTACGGCGGGGTGGTTGAGAAACCAGATTCCCGATGTATTGTATTGGCGATTGATGTACTCGTGCGTGACCTGCTCGGGATGTTCAGTTGGCGGGTGTAGGAAATCGGTTTCCAAATCGATCATCTGCAGTTGAGCTCCAAGTACGGTCACGTCCGAGTGAGCCTGCAAGTATGCAAATTGCCGCTCCAGCCGGGTCGTCATCATCCTGTCATCCCCGTCCATCCGAGCCACTAACTCGGCCCGACATCGGCTCAGTCCCAGATTAAGAGCGCGAGCAATGCCCTGATTTTCGTCGAGTCGGATGAGAACAACTCTGGGATCTCTGGCGATTCGGTCAATTTCTTCGATGGTTTCAGTTGCTCTCGATCCATCGTCGACTAACACCAACTCCCATTCGCGGAAAGTTTGGGCCCGTATCGACTCCCAACACTCCGACAGGTACGCCGCGGGCGTATCGAAGACGGGCATCAAGATCGAGATCTCGCAGCGGAGGGCCGCGGCGAAGCCCGCACTATGAGTAGCGGCATGTTTATGAAATTCATGTTTGTTGACAGCCAATTTGCGCGCCTTACCGGCCGCCTGGGAACGTGCGGCTGCGTCATCCAACTCACGAAGTCTGGCGAGAAGTTCATTATCATCGTTCGCGTAAAGTGGCACGTCCCCACAGTTGTATCTCAGCCCGGAAAGGTCTCGGGCGATTACCGGCAGACCCGTGGCCATCGCCTCGAGCGCGGTGTACGAGCCTGTTTCACCCTGGGCCGGGTCGGTGGGAATCAGCACCGCGTCTAAACGTCGCAGAGCCGAGGGCATCTTGCTCGGCGTAACGTCGCCTGAAAAATCGACCCACGGTACGTCTGCGAGTTTCCTTTTCACGAATTTCTGATAACCAGTATCGAGTCCGTGCCCGATGAATCGGATCTGCCACGGACCCGGTTCCCATCCAAGGACCGCTTCGATGAAAGAGCGCGGAACCTTATCCTCGTGCAAACGGCCCACGATGCCGCAGACGAGGCCGGCATGTTTCTGTTTGATTGGGCGAAACTTGTGCGCATCGATCTGCAGCGGCAACACCTTGATCGGCAACTGCCTCCACTCCGAATGAATTTCCGGCGAGTCAAAATTGGAGAACACCATTGCCGGCGCCACATGCTGGGGCGGCGGCTCTCGCAGGGAATTCGTGCAATGCAAAATCCAAACTTGAGGACACCTCGAACTGATCCCGTTCTGGTCAGTCGGATCGTGATGCACCAGCAAATCCGGCTGCAGAGTTTCAATCAGACTCAGGATTTGCGAACCGGCCAATTCGGAATGGACCGTTGCGCCGGCGAACCCAAACGGGCCGCGCGCGCCGACCGTGAGGATGTGCGTATCCCAGCGCTGGGCCTCGTGCGAGCACCAAACGTCGAGCATGCGTTGAGCGCCGCCCACGGTCAGATCCCAGGGCATCAGATGGATCAATCGGGGACGGCCGTTTCGCGGCCAAAGTTCCGCGAGCTGTTCTACCAATGCACTCATTTGTTGCTCACCAGCTTTGTAAGGTTAACGCGAAATTTATCGGTCGCAGTGTCAGAACCCGGAGCAGTAGCGTCGAGATCATCCATTCAACTTCCGCTCTGATCGGGTCGCTACCGCTCGCCGTTCTGACACTTCAATCCGACGACGAAGCAGATTTCCCCACTGCTCCTCCTCTGGCCATTCCGAAAAATCGATCCCACCCATCCCTACCTCAGCACGATCCACAACCGAGCGTATGGCTTCTACCCATCTGTCGATCAGTGGCCTCAGCGAGATTTCATATCTCTTCCAAATAGGCCAGGAGTCGTGGGACTCGATTAATTCTGACCAAAGACCATAAAGCTGCGCCCGCTCGTTGGTCGTCAGGGGAACAGGCAGTGCATTAGGAAGTCTCTCCAAACCATGATGCCCGCCAACCTGTTGATACAACGTCGTGACACCCTGGCTAATCGACTCGGCGGCTGCCAGCCCGAAGCCTTCGGTAATACTCGGCAACACCGTACATGCGGCGTTGCGCATAGCGACGAGCAACTCATCCTGAGCGAGCCAGGGCAACCAGAAAATAGGTGCGTCTCGCGATGGATTCTCCGGCTTTGCCTGCTGTGCGGGTCCCTGCACCGCCACACACGCGATGTTGTACCCTCGCAATCGTTCCGCAATCGCGGCGAAAATTCCAAGACCCTTATCGACCGTTGGCCGGCCAGGGAAAAGAACATAAGGAGAGGGCAAGCTTTTCAGGGTCTCCAGGTTTGAACGCTGAATCGTTTTCTGCTGCGAGTCCTTCGGAACCTGCGGAAGACACCCGGTGGATTCGACCGTCAGCACTCGATCTTCGGCCGCCGCAATCGTGAGTGCTTGCTGCAATTCTTTGAGTGGCTCAGGCCATTCGAACTCGCGGGCGTCCTTCAAAATGCCCGTGCTCGTGACGACCATATCGGCCATCATAACGGCCGAGGAGAGCAAGGATCCGGACGGAAGAAGGTGGCGTTGATCTTGCGAAAGGTCGCTGATTGGTGGGTCATAAAGGCTATGAAGCCAAAAGACTGAGGGCCCTCCGGATCGATCTCCGTTTCGCAGGATAATGGACATCGCGCCTTCGAGACTGTGCGCAACGACGGCATCTGATCCTCCGTTAGCCGTAATCTGTTCGGCCACTGCCAGCGCAGCTCGAGAAAACTCGCTGCATTGCAGGACTCGCGGAGCACGAAGCTGTTCGACTCGCATTTTCAAGAGCCTCGGCATTAGCAAGGGCGACAGGTCGTCCCCCGGGTAGGTCTCCACACAATCCGGTAAGAGAACTCTGGTCTTGATTCCCAGCTCCGTCAACTGGTCGGCCAAGCGCCGAATTGCGTACGCGGTGCCACCCAGGGTGTGGAAGGGATGTAACTCCCAGGAGATCATGGTCACTGATTTCACAGACACCCTCGTCAAACGGATTTGATAGCCCGGAGGGCACCCGATGTGCGATCAATTCACGGCGGGACCCGGAGACTATTGTCCTGCGAATTTACCAAGTCGAATTGGTTCAAGTTTATCATGATGCACTGCCTTCAACTCAACAGCCATTGATTGTGCAATGAGGGCTGAGCGCTACGCACGCCTCCGGCGTGCTACTCAAGGAACGATCCACGTCCCGCCAGGCACGCCGGAGGCGTGTGTACCGCCCGCACCGAGAATTGAGTGGAATGCGTGAGCTGTGGCAACCTGTCAGGGCTGACTGGAAAAAAGAGGTGGCGCAGTCAACTCAAACAACTTTTGGTAGTGCCCTAATTTTGTAGGGGCGTCCCTCCGTGGGCGCCCCCTGAGCGAACGAAAAAGGGCGCCCACGGAGGGACTCCCCTTTGGAATTGGGCCACTACCGATTCTTCTCTGGATCACACCATGTCAAAGACGGCTGATGTATTGACCAACTACGGCGATGAGGATCTCACCTTTTTCGCGTTGACTTACAAAAACTATGATGCCACGGCAGAGTGCCTGGCAGACCTGCGCAAGCATTATCCATCGAGTCGCGTCATATTACGGTCTGACGGAGATCCGGATCCACGCTTTGCGATCCTCGCTGCTCGTAACCAGGTCGACTTTCACCCAGAGTTGCGATTGTTCGGCATCGAGAATGGGGGAGCGATCATCGAGCGCATGCTCGAACTCTTTTTCGAAAAACCAACCGGCTACTTGTTTAAGATCGATCCCGACACCGTGATTCATCGGCGATTCCAGTATCTGCCGGTTCGTACCGGATTGTTTGGAACGATGCAAACCGAGGAGGAGACTCCTTCCATTCAGGGCGGATGCCTGGGGTTCACTCGGGATGCTGCCGAGCAAATTCTTCAGTCGGAGATGTTGCGCGACAGTCGCTTGAAAGATCCCGCCAAATTCATCAGTGACTCTCCCTATTTCTTTCGAATGGCGCACCGGGCGGACCGTTGTGGACTGTCCAGTTTTGACTGGATCCTGCCCTGGATCGCCAGCGAATTGCGAATTCCCATGTATGCGTTTGACGAAGTGAACAGCGGCTGGCAACAGGCGCCCCCGAATCCTAACCAACGCTACGCGGTGAGCCATCCTCGCGCCGGATTGCGTTGACAGGTTCGACACCGTCGCTGTAAACCGTGCAAGTTGGCTCGCGCATCATTAAAAAAATATGTTCAATGTTTGTCCCAACTGTGGAGACTATCGCGCCGACAGAACGATTGAGCCCGAGGGCATGTACGCGATATGCCCGAACTGCGGCTTTCGACATAAGTTTCTCCGATTGCCACTATTCATTCTCACCGGCGCAAGTGGTGTTGGTAAGTCAACTGTGTGTCTGAAACTTGCGGCCAGGATGAAAGACGTGGTCGTTATGGACAGCGATATTCTGTCGCACTCAGAATTCGATCGACCCGAAACCAATTACCGCGAGTATCGAGAGACCTGGTTTCGCGTGTGCAAATACATTTCCCAGGCTGGTAAACCTGTTGTCCTATGTGGAGTTGGAGAGCCTGCTCAGTTTGAGCAATGTATCGAGCGTCGTTATTTCTCAGAGCTTCATTACCTGGCCTTGATTTGCGATGACCAGATCCATGCCTCACGATTGCAAAATCGTCCGATGTGGCGCGGTTCTTCCAGAGACCAATTCATTCAAGAGCAGGTCGAATTCAATCGCTGGTTGCTGGATAATGCGAAGTTTACAGAACCACCAATGACTCTGCTGGACACTTCGGAGCTTACCGTAGATGAGACAGTGGAAAAAGTTGGGCAGTGGATACGAAGCTTCATGAATGGACACGTGTGAACATCGGTAATGACATCCGCCACCAGATCGACACCAGATCGCCGCTTGTCGTGAAAGACTGAATTGCAGAGAATGCTCAATCGTCCAGTCTTCGTGCTAAGTACATTCGCAATCGAAGGGAGCTCTATTCATGGTAAAAGCAGCTTTGGCACCAGTCCCCAACTACCAGTGGAATCTATTGCAAGATTCTCCCGCAGCCAGCTCGAGGACTGACGACATCTGGTTTTTTGACGAAAAGGTCGGCTGGCTGGTCAATAGCAGCGGATATGTTGCCAAAACGGATGATGGCGGGCAATTCTGGCATCAAAAGTACTTTGTCTATCCGGGGTTGCCGAGCAGACCTTACTTGCGTTGTATGAGTTGGGCGAACCGGAAAATCGGCTGGTTCGGTTCAGTCACAGGCTTGCCGGTGGTTCCAGTGCCTAAGCCGGACCAGTATCTAAAGACGTTGCTCTATCACACGAAGGATGGCGGCGAGACCTGGAACCCGGTGTTGAATCTTCCGAAGGGATCGCCAGCCGGGATTTGCGGTTTTCACGCAGTTAATGAGCAGGTGGCGTACGGTTCGGGCACCAATGACCCAGGTTTGCCAGGTCCCGGGATTATCAAGACGACAAATGGTGGCGCCACTTGGAAACTGATCCCTATGGAGAAATACGCCGATAATCTGATCGACATCTACTTCTTTGATGAGAAGAACGGCTTCGTAGTCGGTGGCAAGAATGTGAGCAAATGCCCCACAGACAATCCGGCGTATCCGAAGCCAAGGCTTTCCAGATACGCTCAACTCGTGCCGGTTATTTTGCGGACGCAAGATGGTGGCAAGACCTGGACCAACACGGCCGCAAAAACCAAAGGTCTGGCATGTGGCGAATGGGGATGGAAAATCCAATTTCTGAATAAGAAAATCGGCTTTATCGCACTGGAGAACTTCCGCGACGCAGCAATTCTGAAAACCACCGATGGCGGCGCGAGTTGGGTCCGAAAGCACGTCGCAGCATCGCAGGCGGCGAGTGCCCCTGCTATCAACAATGACCTCGAAGGCATTGGTTTCATCAATGAGCTCACGGGTTGGGTTGGCGGCTGGGGTGATGACTTTAATGGTTATTTCAACAGCTTTACCCAGGATGGTGGAGAAACCTGGACCAGACAAGACTATGACCCTGCAAACCCCAGTTCCGGCGACCCCAGATACCGAATCAATCGATACCGTTTCATAGGTCAACCTGTAACGGCTGGCTACTGCTGCGGGCAACAGGTATTCAAGCTCAGCGCTAGCAAGAAAAAGTCCGCGTTTGGGAAGAAGACCGCCTTCGGAGCCATCACGGAGTTTGCGCTCCCAAGCCCAGCCCGTCGCGAACCGGCACACAGTGGTCAGACTTACCGGGCAACGGCGAACGTACAGCCTGCGGCACTATCAATGAATTCGCAGCCTGGATTTGAGATCTCTCACAAACCAACTCAACAGGGAGAAATTGAAATCAGCTACACATTGCCCAGGGACACTCCCAACGTGTTTATCGGGCTATGGAATAAGTTCGCGTTTCACGTCAGAACCCTGATCAACGAAGTGTCACAAACCAGCGGGCGACAAACCGTCATCTGGGATGGAAAAGATGATGCCGGGAACCCGGCCGGCGAAGGACTATTCATCTGCCGAATCTGCATCGATGGCGAAGTCGGCGATAGCCAGATGGTTCGGTTACTGGCATCGACCTGAGTAGCCCTGTCCTGCTGCAGTAGAGTATCTTCGGTCCCAATGGTGATCGCACGGACTTCCGAAAGCCGGCAGGACATCAACGTTGCCGTACCGTCGGTGCCGGCAAAGAGCACAGTCGCAGTTCTGGAGTGGCGCGCGTGGGATGGCTTTCTGCTTGCTCACGTCCTCGGTGATGACGCGGTGCGGATCGAGACGGATCCCTTCCGCGAATTTCCGTCCGAGGAATTCGATCGCGTTTGCGATTCATTCACGACGGTCTGTTTTCAGATTAACCTTTCAGTTCGTCACCGACTGCCGCTCGGCATCCGCGAACTGACTAGTCGCTTCGCTGACCGGGGTGTTTATGCGGTCAACGGAGTAGTCCAGGACATCCGCAAATCTACACTTCACGCGCATCTCGAAGCGATCGGCCTGGCTTCGCCAAAGGCTCTGCCGTCCGGTCCGGCCGACGAGGTTCTGTTCGTTAAGACCAACCTGAACTATGGCGGCGAATTGGAAAGGTGGTTACCGGCGGAGGATATGACCGCCGGTGGTCTCGAGCATCTGGTGTCGAATGACATCGGCGCCTACCGCTACAAGACCCTCAAACGCGGAATGATTGAAGAAGGTCTCTGGACGGATCCGTCCATCGTGATTGAAAAGTACGTCACCAACTCCGAGAACTCGTTCTACCGCGTTTACTTCTCGGGCAAACACGTCATCATCGTCAACGCCTTTGCGCCGGGCGTTATCAAGAAACTGTCGGGCGATCCGCGTGACACGAACTTTGTGACGGATCTCGAACATCTTAAGGCTGGTACGGACCAACTACAGATCAGTGCGGCGTTAAAGCGGGATGTCGCCACATTTGTCGAGAAAACGCCGGTGGAGTTTGGTTGCATCGACATCGTGCATGACGGTCACGACCAGCATTACATCATCGACCTTAACCTGACACCTTACGCCGGAAGAAAAGAGAAAAACGATGTCTTTTTGACTAACTTCCTGCAGTTGGGAATTACGAACCCGGCTAAACGCAAGCAAGCCGTTTTCACTCGCACCCCACTTGCCTGATTGATATCGGATTGAGGCTCATGCAAAACGGTCCTCAGGATACGCCGGCGAGGCCCGGTCCACTATCTGGCGGAGAAAAGAAGCGCAGCCCAGACTCTGGTTGATGGCCACTCACCATGACACATCCCTGGCCCGGAAAGTCCGCGTGATCGTGAACTCTGGACAAGTCAGGTCGTGCGTAGCGAGCCGTGAAGCTGAGGCGAGGAAGCGCAGTGGCGTTGGCAGGCGAATTATGAAGCAGGTCATCAAACAGCATAAAGTGGCCCGCAGGCATTGAACAATCGACAATCCGATCAGATTCCCATGGTATTGCCGCGCGAGTGAATGTATTCCAGTAATGGCTGTCGGTCGGCACCGGCAAATGCTCTCGCGTATGGCTGTGACTACCGGTGATCACCCGCAGTGCGCCGTTTTCCGTGATGGCTTCGTCGACCGCGAGCCACATCGTGACGAACCCTTTCTCCACTCCCCAAAAGTAGGACTCCTGATGCCACGGGATCTCGGGACCGTGCGGAGGCTTCTCGAAGAACTGCGTCCTGAACAACATCACGTCGTCACCGAGAATTTGTTTGATGGGGCGAATAACCTGCGGAAGAGTGCACAGATCATAAACCAGTCGGCGGTCAAGGTGTCGATCAAACGCGAGCCGCTGTTCCGGGGGCAATGCTTGATGGCAGGGCGCGGTCGATGGGAGCGAGAGCACCTCCTGCAAGGCGGCCCTAATCGGCGCCGCTAGCTCAGCCGAATAGAGTTGAAAGTCGGTGAGCAGGCCCTCACGCTGGAATCTCTCCAATTCGAGCGGGCTCAGAAACCGCCCAGGTACGCTGTCCTCGTGGCGCCTCACCGGAATCAATGCTCCTGCGGTTCGGCCGGCGAACGCCGTGACCGGCAAAGAAGACTAAGCTGAGCCCACCCATCGACAAACGGTCTAAGATTCACCCAGCTAACCTTGAAGCGGGATCGGAAGAGCGCGATCAGCGGATCGGGCGACCAATGGGCAACCGGAACTTTTCGCGCCGCGCCGTGCTCATCGAACATCACATTGCTGTTATGGATCGCCTCCCGCGACTCCTCGACCACCGTGACCATCATCATCATCGCGCCTTCGGGATGCAAAACGCGGTCAAGGGCAGCGAGTGCATCGGGCACTAATTTGAATGGGATATGTACCAGGACGTAGGAAAACCAAATTCCGTCGAACTGCTCTCTAAGATCGGCCAGATCCAGGAGGCTCATCTTGATCGTCCGGGCCTCCGGACACTGTTCCCGGCACAGCCGCAAGGCTTGCTCGCTTACGTCAAGTCCGGTCACTCGGTACCCAAGATCGAGGAGCTGCCTCGTGTCTCTTCCTGAATTACACCCGACGTCAAGGACCGTGCCCCCGGGCTTGACGGCTGCTGTGAACTGCCGCCATTCCTCACTCTGCAAGTCATCACGTTCTTGCCAGGTGCGGGCGTAGTCCGACGACCCATCGTCATAGACCTTCGTCACCGCAGCGAGAAAGGAATCGTCATCAATAAATGAATGGCTACGCTTCATCGGTGGTTTCCCGCTCCACCTATCTCTCAGCAAGGCGCAAATTCAGATCAAAGGTAGGAGTTCCGTGCAGGTCATATCGAAGGCATCGATCATAGTCCTGGATTCGTGGTACATCCATTTCGCAAAGCGTTCGGGAAAAACGAGAACCCGGCTTGTAAGACTCGGGGCTGTCACCGGGACAAATGTCCGACAAACTTTGGTTTGTCGCCAGGTTTCGACAAGCTAAAGCTTGTCGGACATCAAACTGACCCACTACCTACTGTTCAAAATAATCCCCGGCCTTTGCTGCCTCAGGCAGTTCGCCTGGCTGCAAAGGTTGATCGATGACCTCGACGCGGAAACTTTCTTCTAAAGGAAAATTCCAGATGCGGGTGGACAGGTTCACCTTGAAGATGCGGAACGCTTTAATGTCTTCTTTGGTTATCTCCTTGACTGTCTCGTTGACTTCGAGGCGGTCGGTGAGATCGTAGAATTCGCGCGGCACGAAATCCGGCCGCAGGTTGATATTCGCTGTCTTCTCTCCGTCGCTCACCCACCATTCGTACTTCATCTTGCTGTTGCACTGCATGCCGCAGCCCTCGGCGACGATAACATTGTAACGATCGCGACTGGCGGCGCCCGTAATATAGTCGATTGTATCTCTCACGCCGGGACCCGGATGACCGCTGACGATGTAGAGCTTTTCGCGGTCCCACAGATCGTCCTGCGAAAGAGCCTGGGCCGCAACCTGCATCGCCCGGAACCCAACTGCGGTGCCCCACCAGAGCGATCCCGGATGTTGACAGACGGCGCCGTCGTAATCCAATTCCAAAACTTCGCCCTGATCCTTGATGCGAATCGTGACTCCTTCGGCCGCTTTGACCGGAGCCTTGACAGTTCCGTTGCTGGACATTCGCTCCTCCTCCAATTGTAGGAGTGGCCCTCTGTGGCCACCCGACGTCGCATTAATTTTTTGAAGTCGATGGAACCGTTCCAAACGGGTGGCCACGGAGGACCACCCCTACTAACAAATTCTTGGCAATTGTTCGCCTACGAGCATGTCGACGATGCGACGCCCACCGAAGACCGTCTGCATCACGACGCGGCCCGGGCGGTGATCGGTCACGTCGCCAATCCTGGCGGCTCCGGTGCCGAGAGGATGTGACTTGAGCGCCGCCAATGCGGTTTCAGCATCTTCCGGCGGCACAACGCAGACGATCTTGCCTTCGTTCGCCAGATAAAGAGGATCAAGACCCAGAATCTCGCAGAAGCCTTTGACCTCGCTCCGCAGCGGCGTTTGGTCCTCATAGATTTCAATGCCCACCTGCGACGCGTCAGCAATTTCGTTAAGGACGGTCGCAAGTCCTCCGCGCGTGGCATCCCGCAGGAAGCGTGTACCAGGAACGGCTGTCAACAAAGCATCGATCAGACCGTGCAGCGAAGCACAATCACTCTCGATAAGGGTAGTCAGCTTCATGTCTCCACGGGCGTTCAGGATCGCCGCGCCGTGATCGCCCAATAACCCATTGACGAGAATGACATCACCCGGGCGCGCCTTGTCGACGCCCAGATCGACACCTGCGCGAATCACACCCACGCCCGCCGTGTTGATGAACAGCTTGTCACAGGCTCCGCGTTCGACAACCTTGGTATCGCCCGTCACAACTTTGACGCCGGCCTCAGCAGCTGTGGCCGCCATGGTCCGGGCCACCATGCGCATGGTTTCGACCGGCAGACCTTCCTCGATGATTACGGAACACGACAAGTAGAGCGGGATCGCGCCGCCCACTGCCAAATCGTTAACCGTGCCGCAGATGGCCAGCTTGCCGATATTGCCGCCGGGAAAATCCAGAGGCTGGACCACGTAGGAATCCGTCGTGAAAGCAAGTCGATCGCCAAGCGCGGCCATGTCCGCCAGACTGAGCCGCGCCTGATCCTCCAGCGGCGACTGATTCTCATTGTCAAAGGCTTCCAGGAAAACGTCGTCGATCAAATCGTGCATCGCCTTGCCGCCGCCGCCGTGAGCAAGCGTAATAGTCTGGACCTTCACCTTGCCGCGATGCCTCGGCTTGCCGTTCTTTGGAGCCACCTCTAAAACGGTACTCATGCCACCTCCTTGATCATGGCCCTGGTGTCGTGAATCTTCTCAATGTCTCCGTACTGATAATAAGCAGCGCACGCGCCCTCCGATGAAACCATCAGCGCGCCGAGTGGCGTCTCCGGAGTACAGTCTCTACCGAAGACTTTGCAGTCCCAGGGTTTGATCACGCCTTTAAGGACTTCGCCGCACTGGCAGGATTTCGGATCGGCAATCTTCAGGGCCGGCACCGAGAAGCGGCGCTCCGCATCGAACTCCGCGTACTCTTCGGTGATGCGGACTCCCGAGTGATCGATCGAACCCAGACCGCGCCACTCAAAGAACTCTCTCAACTCAAAAACTTTTCCGATTGCATCCAGAGCCACGGTGTTGCCGCCATCGGGAACCACGCGATTGTATTGGTTCTCGATCTCGGTGCGGCCTTCGGCGATTTGTTTGAGCACCATCCAAATGCCGTGCAGGATATCGAGCGGTTCGAAACCGGCAATCACCAGAGGCTTCTTGTAATGTTCCGCGATAAATCGATACGACGAATTGCCGATGACCATGCTGACATGGCCCGGACCCAGGAATCCGTCCAACTGCAAATCAGGTGAATCGAGAATCGCTTTGATGGTGGGGATGATCGTGATGTGATTGCAAAACAGCGCGAAATTCTTCACACCCTCCTGCTTCGCCCGCAGCACAGTGAGCGCAGTGCTGGGCATGGTTGTCTCAAAGCCCAAGGCGAAGAAGACGACCTGTCGGTCCGGGTTTTCTTTGGCAATCCGCAGAGAGTCGAGCGGCGAGTACACCATCCGCACATCGGCGCCGTTAGCTTTGGCTTGCAGCAGGCTTTCTTTCGAACCTGGCACTCGCATCGCGTCACCGAACGTAGTGAAGATCATGCCGGGCATGTGGGCCAGGGCCACGCAGTCGTCAACGCGTCCCATCGGCAGAACACAAACCGGGCAGCCCGGGCCGTGAATCAGCTCGATCCCATCCGGCAGCATCGTCTCGACACCGTATCGAAAGATGGCATGGGTGTGTCCTCCGCATACTTCCATGATGTAAATCGGATCGTTGCCGTCACGTGCATTTTGGATTTGCGGCACGAGCGCGCGGATTTCCTTCAACAGAAATTGCGCTTTTTCAGGATCGCGGAATTCGTCGACGTATTTCATTTTGTCTTCTTTCTGTGTTCGAGTCGTTAAGCGGTCATCCCATGGTGGCTAATGAACCGCGGTTGTCCGCCAGCAGTGTGTGCACCAGGTCCCAGAGAATGTGATAGATGATTACGTGGCATTCCTGTACCCGATGAATGCTGTCGGTTTCGACCACCAGACAGTGATCCAATTTGATTTTGACCATCTCACCGCCGCTCATCCCGGCCAGTCCGACGGTTGTCAAACCCATTTCCTTTGCCTTCAAAAAAGCGTTCACCAGATTGTCCGAGTTCCCGCTGGTCGAAATACCGATCAGGCAGTCCCCGGCACGCCCCTGCGCGATCAGCTGACGAACAAAGACATGTTTGAAGCCCACGTCATTGGCCACCGCGGTCATCATTGTGCGATCAGCGGTTAGATCAATCGCAGTCAGTGCCACTCGTCCGGCCGTGACCGGGTGCAGAAACTCGACTGCCACGTGTGCGGCATCGCAACTCGAGCCACCGTTGCCCATCGTAAAAAGCCGGCCGTTGCCCCGATAGACATCCGCAATAGCTCCGGCAGCCGCGACGACTTCCTGACCGTTCCGCGCAAAAAAGTCGTCAATCACTTTTTGATGATGAGCTGCCTTTTGTCCCACGGACTCGAGCAAGGCAGAATTCATCGACAAGGGATCTTGCTTCTTGCCGTGAAGGAACGGGTAAAGTCCCGCCAGATTTGGATCTTCTGCCAAACTCATTAAATTCAGGCCACGAGTTCCGGCACCGCTGTGGCCGGCACATTAGCAGGTGGACTCGGCGCCGATTCCCTCATCGCCTGAAGTTCCGCCTGCACCTCACCAAGCTCTCTCAAGACTTTTAGAGTGGCCTCTGCCTCCCCTTCGTTGATCAGACTCATGGCGAAGCCAACATGGACCAGGGCCCAGTGGCCGACACACTTTTCGAGGGGAAAGTAATCGTCAACCACACACTCCAGGCTAACTTCGCGCTGAACGCCGCTAACGTCCACGAGCGCCATTTGCCGCTGAACATCGGTGATCTCAACTATTTGGCCAGGGATTCCCAGACACATTGGCTTGCTCCTTAGATTGATGAAGCGGACGTAGAACGGGCGTCCCGCCCGTGAATCACGCGCAAGATGCGCGTGCCACTTCCGCCGAATTAGAACTCTCGATGTGTCGCGCTGCCGCTATCGCCGCCTGTCCCAGTGCCAGACCTCCGTCATTGGTCGGGACTTTAGCGTGCAAGAGACAACGTAGCCCATCGTCCTCGAGTAACCGCACCAGTTCTTCTAACAAGATTTTGTTTTGGAAACAGCCGCCACTGAGCGCTACCGTGTCCAGTGAAAAGTCAGTTGTGACCGTGGCCCGGATGCGCACCACCATATCGCGAATCGCTTTCGCGAGTCCGTAATGAAATCGCCCCGACATCCGAGCAACCGTGGCCTGTCCGGCCAGATCCTCGAGCAGACCTTTCCACATCGGTAACGGATCAAGGTAGAGCAGCTCGCTCCCGGTGATCGCGAAGTCGTATGGCGAGTCAGCCGCCGATGGTCGCCACGACTCAGCCAAAGCTTCCAACTCCATTGCGCCCTGACCTTCAAAGATCGCCTGGTCGGCGCACAGTCCCAGAGCCGCTGCCACCGCATCGAAAAGTCGGCCGCATGAACTGGCCAAAGGCACGTTGAGTCCGGTTTCCAGCATGCGATTCATCGTCGGCAGAGGCTTGGTACTCAAATAGCGATGGAGTGCCAGGGTAGAAAATCTTTCGCCGAACTTGTCCCAGCCGATTCCAGCTTTCAGATGCGCATAAGTGTTGCGCCACGGTTCGCGGATCGCCTGGACTCCACCCACCATAGCCACGGGCTTAAAGGCCCCAACCCGCCGGTAGCCCCGATAATCGGCCAACAGAAACTCACCGCCCCAAATTGTACCGTCGTCGCCAAAGCCCAATCCATCGATCGCGATCCCGAGCACCGGCGAAGTATCCAACGCGACTCCGTTCTCAAGCATGCAGCTGGCGATGTGCGCATGATGATGCTGAACTTCCAGCAACGGCAGGTTCTCGGCCACGGCGCGTTGTTTCGCGAGTTTGGCGGACAGGTATTCCGGGTGCATATCCGCAACCAATAGGCTCGGTCGATGATCATAAATCTTCGAATAGAGTTGCAGGTTCTTTTGATAATCCTCGAACGTCGAGACGTCCTCCAGATCACCCTGGTGCTGCGAGAGAATCGCGGCACCGTTTTTAACCACGCAGAAGGTGGCTTTCAACTCACCCCCAAAAGCCAGCAGATCCGGTGCGCTCGCGAAGCCATCTGGCAACGGCAAGGCACTCGGCGCATAACCCCGCGCGCGTCGCATCACCGATGGTCTGCTCGCCACGATCCGCACGACAGAATCATCGATGCGGTTGGCGATCTCGCGATCGTGCATCAACATTGCATCCGCGATTCCGCGCAGTCCGCTGCGCGCGGTGTCGAGACTCGTGACCTGCGGCTCGTCGGAAATATTGCCGCTGGTCATGACCAGGGGTCGATCAATTTGCCGTGTGATCAATAAATGAAGCGGCGTATAAGGCAGCATAAAGCCCACCGTACTAAGACCGGGTGCGATGCCTGTTGGCAACTTCTCTGCTCCGCTGGCTGAGAGCAGCACGATGGGAGCTTCGGGACTTTGTAACAAGTCCTCCTCCGCCAGAGTCAGTTTGCAGTACCGGCGAATTACGTCGAGGTCTCTGGCCATCAGCGCAAACGGTTTGCCGTAACGATGCTTCCGCTGGCGCAAACGCTGCACCGCTTCCGGATTGGTAGCATCGCAAGCCAGGTGAAATCCGCCCAGCCCGCGAATGGCCACCACCCTGCCTTTCTTTAACAACTCGATAGCGGAATCCAGCGCCTTAGTCTTCGCTGGACTAGTCGGCGTCCCCCTCGGATCAACCTCTTCCAGCCAAATTGTTGGCCCACAAGCCGGGCACGCGATCGGCTGCGCGTGAAAGCGCCGGTCGGCAGGCTGCAAGTATTCACGGTGGCAGGCTGCACACATGGGAAAGTCTGCCATCGTCGTGTTGACACGATCGTAGGGGACCTCTTTCACAATGGAAAAGCGCGGTCCACAGTGCGTACAGTTCGCGAACGGGTAACCATATCTCCGTTCACTCGGGTCCAACACTTCGGCACGACAGGCCGCACAGATCGCGGCGTCGGGAGTCACGCGTGTGCAGTTCTCTCCGCTTACACTCTCGGCAATGCGAAAGTCCTCAAAGTCCTGGAGGTTCAGGACCTGTGTCTCGACATTTTCAATCTGCGAAAGCGGTGGCGCCTCGCTGTGCAACCGTGTAAGAAACTGTGAGATGGCGCCGGAATTTCCGGTGGTCCGGATCAGCACTCCAAATCCGTCATTAAAAACTTCGCCAACCAGTCCTTCGTCGCAGGCCAGGCGCCAGACGGTTGGCCGAAAGCCAACACCCTGAACTGTCCCTCGGACACGGATTTCGACGGTTTGCCGAACCTCCATTGCACCTAACCCCTTGCACCTGACCTTAGTAACCTGCTGGTCTCACCGAACTCTCCTCTGACTGCCCGGTTCAGTTTGATGTCCGACAAGCTTTAGCTTGTCGAAACCTGGCGACAAACTAAAGTTTGTCGGACATTTGTTTTCAAAATTGACCCCTACACCCCGCTTCACGCTGCCTGGGCCCCGAAAGATTCGACCGTGGCTTTCAAGCGACGCCCCAGACGAACTCGCGTCTCCTTGAGATTCTCTAACAGCGGCACTACCAAACGAACCACTTGCAGCGGCGATTCCGGCGACGTGAACACTGCCCGATAGATTGGTTCCTGGAGCACTTGACGCAACCGCTGAATCACCGCATCAAGCTGCTGCTGCAAGGTCCCATCAACGGCGAGGTCGGGGATGTCAGTCAACGCCATTTGATGCCGCGAGTCGATTACACCCAGCATGTGTTGCCGCACAAGTTTCGCGTCCTGCTCTTGAGCATCCGAGGCGAAACCTTCCGCTCGCAACGTTGGTATTTTCCGCCCGCCATGGATGAAAGCCAAGCGGCTTTGCGCGGCCTCGGTCACGGCCCGCACCAGCGCGCGGTCACGATCCAGATCGCATGCCCAACCCCCGTTGAATGTCTTGCGGCTGGGATTATTCAAATCGAACACAAAAACGGCGAAGAACGGCATGCCGTAATCGTTGGGAATCGTACGAACTTTCAATTGCAGGCCGTTCCGCTCGGCGCGATCGACGATTTCGCGAACCTCATCCGGCAGGCTTGCGGTCTCAACCAACCGGGACGCGCAACGAACGCATTCGAATGACCAGATGTCTCGCTCAATCAACTCGAGCAGGGCCTGAATACTTGCCTCGAGCAGCGAGTTGCCGGATGCCAGACCATTGGTCGACGACCCGAACAGTGACTGACCACAATCCGGCGCCGGATAGTAGATTAGCTCTGCGGGAATGGCGCACTCGTCACCGCTCTCAATGTCGCGGACCGAAGCGAGTAACAACGGGCTGTCGAGATCGACCTCGCGTTGAAGGAGCGGAACGAAATCAAGGATCGCGTCGACCCGATCCTGGCCGGCAACGTCGCGCGCAGATCCCCAGTGGGTTGAAACGGAGCCGGCTCCCGGTTCGGCGAAAAAAAACTCCAACGCCTCCATGTAGGCACCGACTTCTGCATCAACCCGGCGCAGCCCTTTGCCAAAGGTAAAGGACTCGCCGCGCGCTTGCGGTCGCACACTTACAAAGACCGGCACGTCGAGGACATCCAGATCGGTGATGTCCGTAACCTCGCTGATGCCGGCAGTCGCGGCCCACTGCCTGGCATACAGCAAAGTCTCCTCCGGCGCTAAACTGCGCATGCTTCGAGCAGTGCTTGAAACCATGCGTTCACCTGCAAGAACCGGAACCTTTGGGAAAGAAAACTGTGACGAAATCCGACGTCTCGACGCTCGCATCAACATACGATTCGAAGAGACAGGTACGCAACGCGAGCCGCGACATTTCGTCCCCCGCGCCAGATTACGCCGCCGTTTTCATCCAGCCGCCGTTGGGATCTTATATCCAAAGGCGAATGGTCCGCGGAATTATGAGGTACATTAGCCGTCGACGTCGTCGCCGCAGTGGGCTCCCAACGCGATTGCTCCACAAGCTACCCCGTCCACATCCCCATCGTCGTCGCCACAGTGGGCTCCGGTCGCTAAGGAACGATCACCAAGCAGGCGCGCGAATCGTGCCAGGGATTCCCGATCTAACGAAATCGAAACTGTGTTCTTCGGCATAGGTCTTCTTCTCCTTAATTAAAGGTAATGTGTCGGTCTCAGGGTTTTTCACCAGAACCGCGTGCGAAAGTCGGCACTATCTGCCATAGCAAACAAAGACGCAAGCGTCGATCTGGTGTCGATCTGGTGTCGACTAACTAAACAAACGCGAGCGCCTGAAAAAGATCGCAAGTGCTTACGACCACCAATGGTAACGCAACTGATACCGCGCCAATTCTCTGCCTTGAGAGTTTCAGCCTAATCGGTCCGGCTGGCAAAGCTCCCAGAAAACACCTGTTCCCTTTCCGTCGCCATGAAAGCGCAGGAGCGGGTTGATCTGGCACCGGTTAAGCCGATTGATCGCGTCATGCAACCTGGTCGGCGCGTCGATGTCGTGAGTTACAGGCAACGGATCGTGAATGTGCTCAGCCCATCCTTCTTCCTCGAACACGCTGAGAATGGTTTCCTGATTTCGTGCCGGCACACGGAACCGTTTGACGATCAGTCCCTCAAAAGACAATTCCCGCCGATTCGCATTCCAGCAAGGTTTCAGCAAGGCAGCAGCCGGCTTGCGGGCTTCGATGGCTGGCTGCGGCGCAGTGGCCAGGATCGACGTCTCTTCCGCAACTGCGGCCAGTGCGGATAATGTTGCTTGGGGCCATTGTGGCTGTTCCCGGAAAACATGTTCCGCGAGTGCTGCTCCGCTCGCTGTGAGAATCAGGCAGGTGTGTTCGTCGAAAAAGTAGCCATTGGACCCGCGCAACGAACGACGGCCCTCGTCATGACCGGACCTTTCCTGCTGGTGCTGTGCGAATCCCTTGGCAACCATCCAGCGAAGATCGGTGCTGGTCACTCCGGCCTCATAAAGCCGTCCGGTTCGCATGGCAAAATCCCACATGTTTGCCCCAGTGGCCTGCGTGCAGATGTACGCGCGCCATAGCAGCGCGAGTCCCGCACGCAAACCTTCATCAATCAGAGAGGATCTTGATGCCCCGGTCCGGTTGACCAGGGCTTTTTCGTTGGCTGCCATCGGCCGCACCCCTGCCTTGTCGTTAATAAGCACCCCTTCTTCAGGTGGAAAGGGCTGTCAAAGTTACCGGACCACCAGTGCGTTTAGACTTTTGAGCCAGGGCAACTGGCTCATTTGTGCGTCATCCTGGTGCCGCTGGGACTGACATTTACCAATTGCATCATGCCGCGGTCCTCGTGACCCAGGATGTGGCAATGGAAAACGTATGTCCCCGTGTAGTCGACAAACCGCGTCAACATCTTTACCCAACCTCCCTGTGGAATGGCAAAGGTATCCCACCAGACCCACGGTTTCGCCATCGGCACTCCCGACTGTGGTAAGTTGAGCGCGGGATCAAACCACTGGACGATCTGAAATGGGTTGATGTGGATGTGGAAAGGATGCGCCGCGCCGGTTGCCGGCGTGTCATTAAAAAGAGTCCACTCTTCGGTGGCGCCAAGTTTCATGTATTGATCGATTTCTCCGCTGAACTGCTTGCCGTTGATTGTGTGCATCGGAGCAGCATTCGGGATGAAAGGCGCGGGTGCGTTAGTTGGGTTGCGCCCGCCCGGTGTTCCTTGCGGAGTTGGCGTTGGGCTTGGCCCTGTAAACTGGGTTCGCGTTGTGTTGAAGCGAATCTCCCGTTTCACCATGCCTGCCGGCGCAACGATGTCCGACAGGAAGCCGGGCATTGTAGGAAATTGAGCCTGGGTCGGGAACGGCGCTGCGCTCACCGCTGTACCGGTTACTTTAACCGTGAACAACAGAGTGCCTCCCGAGAACGTCACGTTATAGTTACCAGCAGTGCTCGGGGCCCTCACCAACAAATCGACTCGGTTGCCGGGCGCCAAGCTGCCGGTGGAAAGCCATTTTCCACCAATGAAAAAGGTCTTCGCTGGAACCGGAAATGTGTTGGTCACCGCATTCGGATCAGGGTTGTAGTTGAGCGGGTTGAGCTGTACGCCGTCTTGCGCAGTTTGAACCCACTGCAGCCCTGTCGGCGAGTTCGCGTCAAGCGGCACCCATGCCTGATGGCAGGCATTAACAAACCGCCACATCTGCGTCTCGTTCGGTTTCATCTCCAAAACCGGCTGGTAATTCCCATTCACGGAAACCAGGTCGGCCTTTCCCGACGCGCGTAGCAGTCCCAGCACTGCGGAGAACTGCTGCAACACTAACACCCGTTCCTGAAGAGGCTGCCCCTTGCTTGAATAGTAATCATGCAGCGTCTTATCGTAATCGCCCTCAATGATCAGCGCGCCGGCCATGCCGTTAGCCAGGTTAAGGGCCGTCGATCCATGCTTGTGAGCGTGATACCAATGCGTTCCGGGCGCCTGACCCATACTGGTCGGCTGGCCATTCCATTTCGGAATGGTGAAGCAGTTGGGGAAAGCGCCGATGTAATACTGTGGCAACTCGGGATTCGGCGGCTTCATCTCCTGCTGGTTCTGGTACCAGAGCTGTTCGTCCTTTGGCAGCACCGGGGGACCGCCGGGCGGCGGACTCTTCCCGAGCCAGGGAGTGCTGTTGTCATACTGCATGAGAAGCTTCTTCTGCCAGTTCTGCCACTCGATCGGCCAGTCCGTCCACAACAACGGCTGGTGGCCGTGCAGGCAGGCCGCAAATATCTTGTCGAAGATAGCCTTGACCGACGTCTCGTTCACCACCGGCTTGCCGTCGCGCCCCCGCGGAGAGGGCCGAATATTTAGCAGTATGTTGTCGGAAATGCCACTCGGACTGGTGTGCGTCCCATGAAAATGCAGGTTCGTCGAACTTGATCCATGGAAGCAGTTTGGCGGGTTCTCCCAACTTGGACTACCTGGATAAGTGTTGCCCTGGCCAAAGGTCGTATTTTGATCGCACGCCTGACCATGTTCAGCAACATCCAGCGTGTTCGGGAAGTTTCTGGTGTCTACGTGGTTCAGAAGCGTGATTTGGATTGTGTCTCCCACACTCGCCCGCAGCGTAGGTCCGGGACCGGGCACACCGTGTTTGGTTGGCCAAACGCGCGGCCGCTGGAGCGGACCGATGTTGGCGTCATAGCCAGAGAAGTAACGCATCTGTCCGCTGTTGCAGGAGGGCAGGCTGGTTCCCGCTGGCGGCGATCCCAAATAGACCTTCTTTTCATCGAGCACCTTTATCACGGCCTTCAGTATCTTGGAGGGGCCGGTCTTGATCTCCATGATGGATTGAAGCGGCTGGCCCGGAGCGGCAGGATCGCAGGATGCTGCCTGCGCTCCTGCGGCCCACATCTCTCTGGCGATGCCCGGCAACAAGGAAGTTATCGCCAGGCCCGACCCGACTGCCATCGCTATCTGGAGGAAATTTCGTCGAGTTGTTTCTGATTCGTGCGTCACCCTGGGTGACTCGATAAGATCTTCTTCGCCCGCTTGATCTGTGACGATTGTCTCTTCTGACATAACGACCTCCTCACCTGGGGTTGTGTTGATGCGGCGCGGGATGCTCTGATCCGCGCCGCCGGGTCTACGATGATGTCTGTGGTTGCTTCTTTAAGCGAACCTTACCTCGTAATCCTACCGAAAGCGCCCTTCTTCGTGACCTTACCGAAAGCGCCTTTCTTGGTCTTCTTAGCGAACGCTGCTTTCTTGCCGGCAAGCACATTGATCACACCCTTTTCGCCCGGGTGATTCACACAAACGTAGGGAATCTTTTGCACCGCGGGAAACGAAACCTGACTGGACGAATTGTTAGGTGGAACCTGGTATGCGAGAAACCCGGTCTTATCTGCGGCGCTGGGCGCCGGCCAATGCGCGTTGTTCGGATCGCTGTTGTACCAGTAGACGCTATCGTTCACGTATACAGTCAACGGCGTTGGATCAAACTTCGCCGGAGTACCCGCCTTGATTTCGATTTTGAATATGGACATTGGACGTCCTCCTTAAGTCTGTTATTTAAGGCGACCCAACTTGGAAAACGAACTTGAGAGTTGTTCAGAGCGGAGCGGAGTCTATCATACCTAGCGCAACTTGCAACATTTCTTGCAAGAAAAAAGAAAAAAATTTCTCAAGAGACTCAAAGTACTTCTACCGAGCCGCCAAAGGGTTGCGCGAAAAGTCGTTCGAGGATCTCACCTGACGCTCTTCATCGATTAGGAAACGATCGCAATGTGAGCGCTCAAAAATTGAGCTTGACCGCTAACTGAATCAGTCGCGGGTTGTTACTCGTCGAAACGATCCGGCCAAAGTCTCCGGCACTACCAATAAGCCGGCCGGTGTTTGCATCAATAGAGGTTGCCGGGACAGCGCTGAGGTTGCTGATCGGATTTGCAAAGTTCACGTGGTTGAAGAGGTTGAAAAACTCAGCGCGCAACTCAATATTTTTTGACTCCCGAATTGGGAAACGCTTGATCACGGAGACGTCGACATTGACCTGGCCCGGCCCGCGTAGAACATTACGACCAACGTTGCCAAAATCAGTGCCGGTCGCGGACGCCGTCGCCAATCCGTTTGAACTGGGAATCACCTGGCCAGCCAATACCGTCGGTCGGACAAAAACAGAAGGATTAAAAAAATATCCGGCGGGAACGTTTCTCTTCGCGTCAGCGGCTGTCACTCCCGGCGCCCAGCTTGGCCGCATGAATGCATTGTTTCCACCACTCAGCCCATAAAACGATCCCGAACCGCCGTCGATTATGTCGATCGGCAAGCCGGACATGGCGCTGACGATGCCGGTGATTTGCCAATTCGAGAAGAGCATTTTCGTCGCGTCCGAACGCGAAGCAAACGCCGGACGTGGCAGGTCCCAAAGATAACTAAGCACCAGGCGATGCGTGCGGTCAAAATCCGAGAGACCGCGATTGGCCCGATTATCAAGCTGGTTGCCGGCGATATTGATCGTATCTCTAACCTCGCCTGTGCTGTCGCTGCCGCCCGAGGCATTGTCGAGCGACTTCGCGTAAGTGTACGAAGCAAGGAATTGCAGTCCTCTGGAGAGCCGTTTGGTCAAACTCATTTGCAGAGAATTGTAAGTGGACTGCGCCGTCGATTGAATCTGAAGGAAGCCCCCGGTTTCGACTCCCTGGTAAGGCGCGCGCAGAGCAACATTCGTCGCGGCCGGTGTGTTGGTGGTAATGACCTGTCCGGTTACTGCGTTGATGATGGGACGCTGGGGGCTGGCAAGTCGCGCCTGGTTGATGCCAATATCCCGGATCAAATTAAGGCCGCGGGTTCCCACATAATCAACCTCGAACAATAGATCTCGCTGCACCAAATATTGAACGCTCGCATTGTAATGTTGGAAATAAGCGGTGCGCATGTTGCGGTCGAATATTTGTCCCGCCAGGGCTACGCCAGTAACTAACGCCGGAAACTGATTCTCTGCCGGCAGAGGAAAGAAGGGATCCGCGAACGGGACGGTCGCGCCGGCGGGACTTCGGCGAATGGTGTACATCGGCGGAGCGTTAATCGCAGTGCCGATGTAGGCCGTTGATGGGCGCGAATAAAAGATGCCGTAGCCACCGCGCACAACCAGCGAATCCCTCGCCGCATAGGCAAACCCGAAACGCGGGGCAAAATTGTTTGGATCCAAACTGGTGAGAATACGCTTGCTTACGTTTGGGACATTCGCCAGGTCGTATTGGGGAATCACATTTCCCGCCTGCACGAATCCACCAACTGGCGGCCCGACTGGGACACCCGCGCTGTCGACCTGCATCCTGGGTACATAGAGCGCGGGATCAAAGGTTGATAGTAAGCCACGTTTTTCATACGCCGGGAGATCCAGCTCGTAACGTAGACCCAGATTGAGAGTGAGTTTCCCTGAAACCTTCCAATCGTCATGGACAAAACCGCTGTAATCCGCCGCCCGCAGAATGCGACTACCGATGCCATCTCCGTAGACTGAATTGTTAGCCAGGCCGAGTAGAAAATTGTTAAAGCTCTGGAAGGCAATTGTCCCGCGACGGTTGTTGTTCGCGCCGAGTTCATTCTGGTAGTAAATGATCTGGGCGCCTGTGCGCACAGTATGGCGGCCGTGCACAATCGTCAGAATATCAACCAGCGTGGTAGCGGACGCCAGGTTTTGGGTATCGACGTTGGCGCCGGAATTGCCAATTGCAATTGAGTTCGTCGCCGTCGGCCCAATGCGAATAGACCCAAGCCCCGGGTATGCATTTGCGTTAGCGCGCTTAATCCCGAGATCGGAATCCTTAACTGGATTTTGACCCGTCATGTTGCCGCGAATAAAGCTGTAACCCACACGCGCTTCATTAATGATTCGCGAATTGAAGATGTGGATGTTTTGAAAGGCTAACAGGCGGTTGTCCTGTGCCAGATCGGCACCAAAGCCGGGGACATTGGCGCTGCCGGTAGGGATCGCCAGGAACTGCGGTGCATTCGAGAAGAAGAATCTCACCGCCAGAGAGTTTCGTTCGCTGATGCGGTAGTCAATGTTTGCGTTGAATTGATCCTCGTCATAAAACGAGGTGGCAGATCCGGAATAGTGACCGTCGGGTTGGGGCGTCGGAATCAAATATTGCCCGTTTGGAAGTCTTGTGTTCAGCATTGCGAGCGCGACCGGATTGATTGAAGTCGCCGGCGGCGCAGTCGGCGACGACCGGGGGCGAAATGTTGTCAGGAGAGTCTGCTGGGAACGATCATCAGTAAGACCGGCCGCGATCAAGACGCTCGAGGTGAGACTGTTAGGCGACGCGCCATTGTTTTCTCGCGTTCCCTGGTATGAGGCGAAGAAAAAGAAACGGTCAGTCTTAATCGGCCCGCCGATCATTCCGCCGAAAACGTTGCGCTGTAACACCGGACGCTTGACACCAGCGGCCTTCAAGAAAGGATTGTTGGCGTTGAGAGCGTCGTTGCGAAAATATTCATAAGCGGCGCCGTGAAAATAATTGCTGCCGCTCCTGGTAACCGCTTGAATATTTCCGCCCGCGGCGCGACCAAAGGTTGACGGATAAAGCGATGTTTGGACCTTAAATTCCTGAATACTTTCGGGGGCGGGCACGGCCACTGAAGCGGCGGCATTTGTGGCCACATTATTCGCATCAACCCCGTTGAGTTCGAAATCGTTCTGCGTAACGCGCGCCCCGTTGACCGAGATATTCTGTGAGTTGCGTCCCAGCGCGGTGTTGTCAGGCAGGGACACCGAAGTGCCCGGCGAGAGCGCCAGGATCTGCGTAAAATTGCGCGTGGCCAGCGGCAGTTCTGAGACTGCGCGTGAGTTAACCACACGCCCTAGTTGCGGGCCGTCGTTCTGAAGCAGTGGCGTAACGCGGACCGTCACTGGATCAACGACCACTCCTGCCGCTTTAAGTTGCGCATTGACGGTGGTGCTCTCAGTGATGACTACCAGAACCGAATCAAAGAGAGCCGAAGTGAATCCGTTGGCGGTTACCTTTACGCTGTACGTTCCTGGCGGCAACAGAGACACCGCGTAATTGCCATGACTATCGGTGGTAACGCTGCGCTCGGCGGCCGTCGTATTGTTGCTGATCGTGATCTGCGCGTCGACTACGAGGGCATTTCTTTCGTCTGTGACCGTCCCGGCAATGCGGCCGGTCGTCTGGTTTTGTCCAGAAGCCAAAGACACTCCGAGGGCCAGCATCCAAAACAGACAGGTCAATGCTATTCCGGCTCTTGCAATCATAGTCTCGAACCGTCCTCTTTTTTTTTGCGTGCTTGTTTCTACTTCACAACGGGCAATTGCGCGCGCCCATAATAGACCTAATCCATTAGTGTTACTAGTGTCTTCAAAGAATATATCAACGATGGATACAGATTACGCGCGGGTTGAGTGATCCGTCGGTTAGGAGCGAAGCGTCGCAATGTAATAGCCCCGACCGTCAGGTCGGGGTCAGCGTGTTTCGAGAATCGGAGGAGGTCTGAAGGACCGAAATGATCATGTCGGCCCTTTCGGGCCTCACAACGTAAGGCTCGCTTTGAATCGGGTGAGTGCCGAGTTTGTGCGTCAGCGATGCAACATTAATTACATTGCACAATCAGTTATCATCAAGTGATTCAGAAGGTGTATCATGTCACAAAGGTAACGGCTTTTATGGCTAAGAAATCTCAACACGTCGTTCCTAATCTCAATGGCGGTTGGAGTGTAAAGTCTGAAGGGGCTTTACGCGCGGTAAAGAGCTTCGACACCCAAGCTGACGCAGTTTTATGGGCAAGATCGAAGAGCAAGAAAGCGGGATCGAGTCTCGTTGTGCATGGCCGGGACGGCACGGTCCGGTCGCGGGATTTTTATGGAACAGACCCGTATTCGCCGCGAGACAATCACCGTAAATAGAGATCGCAAATGCCACCTGGACCTCCCCCGGGATTCCGCAAGAACGTATTCATCAACTGTCCGTTCGACAGTAAATACGATTCACTGCTACGACCGATTCTCTTCACAATTATCTATCTCGGCTACAATCCCCAAATAGCTTCTCAGACAAGCGACTCGGGTGAACAAAGAATCAACAAGATTCTTTCATTAATTCTTAAGTCAAAACTAAGTATCCACGACTTGTCCAGGATTAAGTCAGCAAAGCCGGGTGAGTTCTCTCGGCTCAATATGCCGTTTGAGCTTGGAATCGACTATGGATGCCGGCGGATTGGGAATGAACACTTGCGGCAAAAGAGATTCCTGGTCCTGGGAGAAAAACCTCACGATTACAAGAAGGCCCTATCTGATCTCGGTGGCGTGGACGCAAAGTCACATGCAAACCAACCCAACAAGGCGGTATTAGCTCTGCGCAATTGGTTTGTTGACACAGTTCACTTGCGTGCTGCTGATAGTCCAACCGTCATTTGGTATAGGTTCATGGACTTCAATGCTGACTTCTATGTTCAACGCAAGGCGGAAGGCTTTTCCAGGGGCGATCTCAAAATGATGCCAATAACTGAATACATTGCGTTCATTCGAGATTGGTTGAAGGACAAAACATACTTCGAATCTGAGGCTATCTTAGAATCGCAGAATCGAAGGCCCGACCCCGATGTCGTGCCCGCCTGATCCAGTTTCAGTTCAACAAGTAGTTATCTAGTTACCAAGGGTGGCACAAACACCGACAACCTGACCTGGGTAAGAGCTAATCCCCGTGAAGATTTTGGTATCGCGTTGGAAGTTGGCTCGCCGCGGGAAACGGTGACGGTTATTGCCGCAGCGCACCGCTTAGACCAACGACGAAGGGATTTTCGTGGTCTCCGAACTTTGTAAGTGGACTTTCGGTATTGAACGCGAAACGGTCTTCCCGATATTACGAAGGATGGCCCCAAGAATTCACGATAACTTGTTGATTTTCGGCAATACTTAATTACAAATGGCTTTTGGACAACCGACGACAGGCATTGAGACAGCAACGGTTACTGACCCAGAGGGCGCTGGCGTATCTGGCGTTACGAACATCTCGAACGACCAGCAGTTTTCTCACTTAATTGATTGAAAACAATAGTAACCGGAAGCATTACCGGAACAGTTACCGACCCCAACGGTGCTGTTGTGTGCGCGAATTAACTGGTCCATCTCCGAGAATTTGAAATTAATTTCATAATCATAAATAGTTAGTAATTCGTTTCTATAGACCTTTCCAATAAATGCCTTAAAATCTCTAAAACACTCCTGGCCCTTCAATTGCTCTTCTTTGATTTGCCGTAGCGACGTTTCATTCAACAACTCAACTTTCCATTTTCCAGTAGTCCGAATTTAGTTTTAGGCCTTGGGGTAAGTGCCCTAGGCCTCGTGTGCTTTTAGGGGATACCGATTTCTTGGTTTTTTTTGTATGCGGAATGCATTTGGTCAACGAACAACGGGATCTCTAATCGGCACCGTGACTGATCCCAGCGGCGCTGTTGTAGCCGGGGCGGCCGTGACAGTAATGAAAGGAACGCAACATGGACGAACATGAAACCCTTACTTTTGCGATGAGCTTAATTCTCTTTCTTCATCTGATTGCCATGTGCTTGTTCACGCTGGTCTCGGTGGCCAGCCTGATGTTGGTAATCGGCAAGCCATTGGGGAAAGAATTTGAGAGTACTGCGTTAGTGTGGGTTAGGGCATGGAGCCGAGTCCAGGAGGAGCTACGCAAGCCACCTAAGCCACCTCGGTTTATTAAGAAGGACAAAGACGTTCAACGACCTCGGCTCGTAAACCATACTCGTTCGAAGCGTGAGTCAAATTAGGTTTACCGGTACAGAATTCTATGAAGTCAAACTCTTTTAGGCTGGCGCCTTTTGGCGCGGCTAACTGAAGCGGTGGGTTTTCTATGACGCTCAAGGAAAAAGAGAAGCGCAGTCATACAAGCATATGATTGTCGTATAAGACCTGGAAAAGCTGTTCGGAAAGGCTGTCTAAGAGTTCATGCTGCTTGAGGTGCATCGTGGTCTTCAAAGCTCCCAATATCTCGTGGATTAGAGCTGAGGCTTGCTGGTCGGGCGAGTGCTTGGAGTTAATCCTGATAAGATTCTTCCCTACATCTACGCTTCCACAACCATCAATTTCGGACGTTAGTCTAACTTGGTAAGTGTGAGCCCTGATTCGCAATGAACTCGGGATTTTCATTTCGAACAGATGCCCCCCAGGGTCAGGCCTTGACTCTGCTATTCGCGATCTCCAATGCCTCTTGCTCAGGGCTTGAAGGGCTGGTGGTCAGGCCTGCAATTCTCGCGGGCGAGTGAGCTATTATCACAGCGCAAGAATGAAATTGCAGAATTGCAAGGCCGGTCTCCGGTCTTTAGGCCTTGAGCGGACGTCGGGCCGTCTTCTTAATTGGGCTCGCGGCGATCGGGTGCCGACTGGTGGGCACTTTCGTTGGTATGTCTCTCAGTGACCTTTTGTCAGACAGCCATGCCCAGGTTCTTTGACCAGTCGATTCGCCTGGGTTTGCCGCTCTACCCTGGGTCATGGTCTTGTTTCTCAATACCTGCCATTCGGTCAGTCAAAGACTCGACATATAAATTGGTACGCAACCGAGACGCTCGAGCCGATGGCGCCTTTGAACACCACTTCGCCAGGGATGCAGGCGCTCGGCAGACACTTCCGCGAGAACGGCCTCTACACCTTCGTGCGTTGGAACGCCTTCTTCACCAATCCACCGTTATGCAATCACTGAGGATGAGCTGCGCGAGGCCTTTGCGATTATCGATCAGGGTCTCAAGATCTTTCGCGGTGAACTTTGAGGTTTTGCTGACGTATTTTGGATCTTTCACGCTGAACTTGGAGGATTTCCCACTGTACTTCTTTTGGTCAGATTTTGAGGGTTTCGCGGCGGACTTGGGATGTTTGCCGTTAAGGGGCTTTGGCTCAAAAGATCCAAAAGTACCACCTTTCACTCACACCGGGCTTCAGCCCGGTGTCAGCTTGGCAATAAATGCGGAAACCGTTTCCAACGGTTTCCCTGGATGGCCGCCGACCTAAACCTCCGCGTAATCAACGGCCTCAATGTTGTGACCAGAAGATGAAACCGTCAAAACGGTTTCCGTTTATTATCGTCGTTCGACACCGGGCTGAAGCCCGGTGTGAATGAGATGTCACGGTTCCTTTTGAGGCAAAGCCACTTAAAGGTATGTTGCCGGCATCGGGGCGAGTATCTGGTTTTCCTCCCTAGTTCACGGCTCCCGGCACAGGACGAATTTCAACGCAACTTTTTCTCTTGCCCTGGCATTTAGAGACTGTGTCAAAACTCTGTAATGCGAACATTCCTGCAAACGCAAGCGGGGCGCCCACGGAGAGACGCCCCTACAAAGGGTTTTGACACGGCCTCTTTACGTCTGGGTGAGAAACAGCGGGCGCTATTAAACTACCGCCTTTCATTCCCCAGACGTAAACGCATGGGCTACGGAAAAGCCATTCAAATCAGGACACTACCCTCCTTACTGAGTCTTTGGAAACCGATTCACACATCAGTTAAAATTCCGTTTTCAAATATTTGAGAGGTCGCTAAAGCACGCCGGAGGCGTGCGTACCCCTGATTTCGACGCGTAGTTTCGGATTACCCATGGCTGAAGACCGGGATGTGAACATAGAAAATCGATTGCTGGCCCTGCTTCCGCCGGATGATTATGACCGATTGCGTCCAAACCTGCGGGCCGTTTCGTTTTCGCTGGGTGAGATCGTCTACGAATTCGGCGCACAGCTCGACTACGTATTCTTCCCTACCACATCAATCATCTCTTTGCTCTACACGATGGAAAACGGCACCAGCGCTGAGATGGGCCTGACCGGAAATGATGGCGTGGTCGGGATTGCTCTTTTCATGGGCGGCGGCACGATGCCGAACCGCGCCGTAGTCCAAAGCGCCGGCGGCGCCCTGCGAATGAAGGCGAAGATCCTGCAGGATGAATTTGCGCTTGGGGGAAAGTTCCAGCAGTTGCTGCTGCGTTATACTCAGGCATTGATCACCCAGATCTCACAGACCGCCGTCTGCAACCGTCTTCATTCAGTCGAGCAGCAACTTTGCCGCTGGCTCTTATTAAGTCATGACCGATTAAACACTGACGAGTTGATCATGACGCAGGAGCTAATTGCCGACATGTTAGGTGTGCGCCGCGAAGGTGTGACGGTGGCTGCCGGCCGCCTGCAGGATCACGGAGCCATCAGCTATGTGCGCGGCCGCATTCAGATCCTCGACCGCCAAAGGCTCGAAGAGACAGTCTGCGAATGTTACCGGGTGGTAAGAGATGAATTTGAACGGTTGCTCGGATAGCCAACTCTTCTCTTCCATTTGTGTGTTAGCGCACAGACCTGCCGGCTTTCGAATGCTACAAATTGTCATTAGCTCTGTTTTAGGTGTTACTTTCGACATTGACCATCCCGCCGATTCTTCGCGAAAGCGACCATAAAGTGGCGTCAATGATTATTCGGGATTTACCTTCCTGAGTCAGATCTTGCGTCTGTGAAGGTGCTAACCATAGTTGGGCTCTACAGCTCTGGCGCATCTTAATTCTTATCACTCGCAAGGTCGAGATACGGGAGCTCTTGAAAGGCCTTACCCCTTCAAGTTCTTTTTACCGGTCCAGTTGTATTCAACCGGGCACGATGGATTACCAATTCTGAGAAAAGCGTAAACAACGATGCGATCGGTCAAACTCGTCAAGCGAAAAGACCGCGTCCGACGACGGCGGGAATCGGCCCAACCAGACATCGGCCCAACCCAGTGGTCGAAGTCGGTCCGTTCCTGGGTCGTCGAGTTTCAGGAAACTGATCGCAGCGAGTCATTGCCGGCGTTCGACTCACTATTCAAGGATATTGAAGGCCAGTCAGATTCGCCCGAGAAGTAGGATCAAATATGACAAAAGCTAATTTGCTTGCATTAAAGCACGACACGGCGCAGGACCGCCCCGCGCCGGCTGAACCCACAAACACCAACTCTGATCAATGGATCGTTGTCGAACCAATTCCATTACGCAGGGTGCAACGCCTCGACGTAGATGCGGTTCTGGCGCGGTCGCTGCCCGAAGCATTGGCCAATCGTGACGCTGCATCACGCCGGAAATCTCTTGAGAACTAGAAGCAGCGGGAAACAGTCTCCAGGAAGAAATCAATGCCGGAAGAAACAATTATTCTAAAAGTGTTCGTGACCGAAATGGACGCTAGCATGGCTCAAGACATCCTCCAGGACGATGGAATTAAGGCCTTCGTCTTCAAGGATGATGCTGGTGGGATGGAACCTCATCTTCAGCGAACGAATGGAGTCCGCCTGGTAGTTAATCGGGTTGATGCGGACCGCGCCCGCAAGATCCTCGAACCGTTGCTCAAGGTTTGAATATGAGTTTTTGATCAGTGCCCGACGGGTATCCTCTGGAAACGCGCCTTACCCTCGGGATTCTCCCATTGGATATCGAGCACGTAAGGAGTGAATTCACCGGCGACGATTTGCAGTCGAGCCAGCTGGTCGCGCGCATCATTGACCGGCGTTCCATTAATCCAGGTCCTGTGTGACAGAACAGCGGCATCACCCGGACGCATATTCTTTATGACGTCGAACCTTATCTGGGTCTGCGCACCGCCATCCTGAGCATCGTTCTTCAAAAAAATGGTCATAATCTCGATGGACCTGAGTGCTATCTCGGCAGTGTTCTTCAACTCCAGGAGGATCCTTGGTTTCGTATCGATGAATCTAAAGGTAAAAGGTCTCTCGTTATTGTTATTTGTGCTCATGAATTCATTTTAAACCGGATGTCATAATTTTCAACCGTAAGCGGGATTTCGTTTCGACTCAGCAAACGTGCGATCAGGCTTCTCAACTGATTGAAGTTGTCGGGGCGCGTGAGATGCACATTTTTGCCGATGGCTACTTCATCGCCCTCATCGATTCCTTCGATGCAAAAGACAACTACCGGTACACCTTCTCCCACCTCGGAATGTTGGCGAATACTAAGCGCCCTCAAAATGACTTCTCGCGGGGACCCGGCCAGGCCGACCAGAATCAAGTCTGGTTTTGCTCGCTGCGCTCTTTCAATCGCGTCGGCTTCATCTCTGGCGACGGCCACGCGATAGCGATCTGCCGTCAGTAGCGTTTCAATGCCGTCACGTGTCTCATGGACATCCTCGACGACCAGGATGGTCGGATGCGACTCGTTTTCACCCGTGATCGGAATAGTGTGCTCGCCCATCTTCGTTTGAATCAGCGTCATAGCTTCACAGTCTTACCAGGTTACGCGTCGGCACGATTGTTCGTGCTTACCAACTTGACACCTTTCGCCATCCGCAGAAATTGCATGACGCGAATGCCCCACCAGTTGAGATCGATTTCGTACCAGGCGAGTCCATGGCGCGCGGATGTTGGGTGCGCGTGGTGGTTGTTGTGCCAGCCTTCGCCAAAAGTCAGTAGCGCGACCCACCAGTTGTTTCTCGAATCATCACGTGTCGCGAACCGCCGGTTGCCCCACATATGTGTCGCGGAGTTAACCAGCCAGGTGGCATGCAGATTGAAAGTTACCCGAAAGAAAATTGCCCACATCAGGTATGACCATCCACCAAAGCCGAGCAAGGCTACGGCCAGGAAAACCAGCGGCAACCAGTAGTATTTATTTAGCCACACATGAAATCTATCTTTCACGAGGTCGGGTGCATAGCGCTCAATGACCTCAGGCTCGTAGTTTTGGGCCGGGCCTCTTAACATCCATCCAATGTGTGCCCACCAGCCTCCATCGCGCGGCGTGTGCGGATCTCCGGGAAGATCCGTATGAGCATGGTGGATGCGATGCGTTACCACCCATAAAATATGTCCGCCTTCCATTGCGAGTGCCCCGCATACGGTCAGCAGATATTCCACCCACTTCGGCGTCTTGTAACCACGATGCGTCAGGAGTCTGTGATAACCCATGCCGACCCCCAGGCTCGCGGTAATCCACCAGAGCACGATTGCTACAACCAGAGCCTTCCAATTGAACATAAAAAGTGCCGCCACGGCGCCCACATGGAACAAGGCCATGAAAATCGTAGTGTGCCAGTTCATACCGTGTGCCTTTTGCTCAGGCGCTGTTTTGTTGTTCATTCCGGAGTCCTCCATCTTTTCTGCCCAACCCATACCAGCGTTCACCGCCGGGTTCGATAAACGCGGGTCTTCTCGAACACCAAATGTACGGTATCAGACGTAGGTCGTCCGTGCGACAACACACATATGGAGCTAAGAAGGACTCTTTCCCAACTCAAAAGCCAACTTCAGCTCATAAGCGGCCTAACGCACAGACAGCCCCGGCGGCTTTGCTTAACCTAAAATTTGCGAGAGGCAACACAAAAATATATGAGAAACATTCTTTCGAAGCGATTAGCAGCTTTAATCGGTTTGGCGCTCGCTGCCGCAGTTGCCGCATGGCAGTTCTACCTGTTCGTCGTCATTAAGGACGTTAATGGAGTAGCGGACGCCCAGGGCGGAAGGATCCACTTGTGGATCGCTGTCGGTATCGCAGTTATGACGTGTATTGCGAGTGTTTTTCTCATCTCAAAATCGCTTCGCTACGACAGGCGAAATGAGATGCACATCACGTCACAAGGCCATCCTGCAAACGTGGGGAGGACTACCGAAGGCAGGTTATGAGCGATATCTTTGCAATGCGGCGGGCTAATGGTGATTGGTTCGCGCTCGAGGATGGAGGCCGGCTTTGTTTGCCCGTGTTTCACAGTTGTCACGATGCTTTCATGGCCCGGCTGCGAACAGCTGAAATGCTGCTTTTCTCGCCGATAGCACTGGATGCCGGTTTGCTCGCCGAGATTGTGCAGGGCAAAAGCCAGGTGGATTTTTGCCTGGTTACCAATCCGTTCGCCAACCTCAAAAATGGCAGCCCTTTACCACAGGATCAACTCGCCTCGCTGATCCGAAGTGACACTCCTCCACGCCGATGGAAATGGCTTTCACGACCATGGTCTTAAAAACAGGCGGGTCGCAGGACCGCTGCAGAGCAAATCAGAGTGCGAAGATTTTCGCGGATTAAGAAATCGAAATGACCACAATCAACTCAGAACAATTTGGAGAAATATGTAATGCCGTATGGCGTGACCGGGCCGCAATCCTTACTGGACGCGGCAGCCTGAGCGGCGAAGCCACTCTGGTGCGAGCTGTGTTCTGGCGCTTGTGTAAGGTGGGACTCAAGACCAGGGGGCCTGCTGAGAATGATAGTGCGAAGCCGGAAATCGTCGCCTATCAGTCGGGAGTCCGCCGGATATTGGAAGCGAACGCTCGGCCCGCCTTTGACTCAGCTCCAATTCTGAGTGCACTCGTCGACCGCTATCAAAGTGAAAGCGGAAGCGAGGCCTTGAAGAATTGAGAGGTAGCCTGTCATGGTCACGAATTCAGGATGGCCCTCATTACGGGGCAGCCCGGCTTTGCTGCAAAAGTCGGCGAACAAGCGCCAACGGCGCGAGATGTAATAGCCTGGGGCAACGCCCCAGGTGAGCGTCAAGTCAGATTTAGAAAAGCGCTGAAGGCGCGAAATAGAATCGTTAAACGAAGACAGCACTGGTGGCGCTGACGTTATTTCGCGCTTTCAGCGCTTGGACCCTGCAACTACCTCAACCTGGGCCGATGGCCCAGGCTATTACATTTCGCGCCTTTGGCGCTGCAACTCCGAGTTTTGACACAGCCTCCGAAGCGCTGGGCTATTTCCATTCAGTCCCGCTTCACGGAAGTGAAAAAGACTTTTGCAGCAAAGCTTGTCCATCAAACGATACGGAGAACGAATTGGCAGTCGTGAGAGGAATCGTTCGCGTACCTAGAACGGCTTGAATGTGATCCTGAGAAAACGTAAGGATTCCCGGGCAATCAATCAAAGAAAAAGCCCCATGCCTAACATGGGGCCTCCCAACCTGCCAGGAAATTACATATCCATACCGCCGGGCAAAGCCCGCGGCTTGTCATCGTCCTGCAGCTCGGAAATTAACGCTTCCGTTGTGAGCATCAGTCCGGCGATCGAAGCCGCATTTTGCAGTGCGCAACGAGTGACCTTGGCGGGATCGATTACACCCGCCGCCACCAGGTCTTCAAAGGTTTCGGTCGCGGCGTTATAGCCGACGTTCGGGTTCTTTTCAGCGCGCACCTTCGCGACGATGACCGCGCCTTCTTTCCCTGCATTAGCGACGATCTGACGCAAAGGCTCTTCGAGCGCGCGCCGGACGATGTTGACGCCAACCTGCTCGTCTTCATCACCGATCACGTCGCCGTCTTCATCCGTTTCGAACAGCTTAAACTTTTCCAAAGCCTTAGCTGCACGAACCAGAACCACACCGCCGCCGGGGACGATGCCTTCTTCGACGGCCGCGCGCGTCGCGTTCATGGCATCTTCGACGCGAGCCTTCTTTTCTTTCAGTTCAGTTTCGGTGGCCGCTCCAACGCGAATGATGGCGATGCCGCCGACCAGTTTCGCCAGCCGCTCCTGAAGTTTTTCGCGGTCATAATCCGATGAAGTGTCCTCGATCTGGGCCTTCAGAGTTTTCACCCGCGCTTGCAAGTCTTTCGTGTCACCACCGCCATCAATGATCGTGGTGGTCTCTTTATCGAGGGTCACTCGCCGGGCGCTACCCAGGTCTTCCAGCTTAACGTTCTCGAGCTTGATGCCGAGGTCTTCGCTGATGACCTTTCCTCCGGTTAGTACCGCGATGTCTTCCAACATTGCCTTACGGCGATCACCGAAGCCGGGCGCTTTCACTGCTGCGACCGTGATAGTGCCGCGCAGTTTATTGACCACCAGCGTCGCCAACGCCTCGCCTTCAACGTCTTCAGCGACAATTAAAATTGATTTGCCCAGCTTTGCCGTCTGCTCAAGAATGGGCAGCATGTCTCGCAGCGAAGAAATCTTTTTCTCGCTCAGGAGGATTACGGGGTTTTCGAGCACGGCTTCCATGCGTTCCGCATCGGTGACGAAGTACGGCGAAAGGTAGCCACGATCAAACTGCATCCCTTCGACAACTTCCAGGGCCGTCTCCATCGTCTTTGATTCTTCGACGGTGATGACGCCGTCTTTGCCAACCTTCTGCATCGCCTCGGCAATCAATTCGCCGATGGCGTGGTCGCCGTTGGCCGAGATCGTGCCCACTTGCGCAATCATCTCTCCGGTGACCGGCTTCGACATCTTTTTGATCTCTTTGGTTGCGCGCTCAACTGCCTTGTCGATGCCGCGTTTCAAAGCCATCGGGTTCGCGCCGGCGGCGACAGTTTTCACGCCCTCGCGAAAGATGGCCTGCGCCAGCACTGTCGCCGTAGTGGTACCGTCGCCGGCAACGTCGCTGGTCTTTGAAGCTACTTCGCGCACCATCTGCGCGCCCATGTTCTCCATTGGATCTTTGAGTTCGATCTCTTTCGCCACGGTCACGCCATCTTTAGTGATCGTCGGACTACCATATTTCTTATCGAGAACAACGTTCCGACCCTTTGGTCCGAGCGTGATTTTCACTGTGTCGGCGAGTTGATTAACCCCGCGCAGGATTGCCGCGCGCGATTCTTCGCCATGAGTTATCTGCTTAGCCATAATTCTTTTATCCTTATCTTCAAATCAAAGTTCAGTAACAAGTAAGATCGGCAAATCGCCGCCATGTCCTTTGACTCTGCACTTGTCACCAGGTCTATTTCTTGCCGCCGGTAGCCGCGCCGGCGCGTGTGATTACTCCAAGAATCTCGTCTTCGCGCATCATCAACAGGTCTTCACCGTCGACTTTAATCTCTGAGCCGCCGTACTTGCCGAACAGGACGCGGTCGCCCTTCTTCACATCTAACGCCTGGCGCGATCCGTCTTCCTTGTACTTGCCCAGGCCCGCGGCGATCACTTCACCCTCCTGCGGTTTCTCTTTCGCCGAGTCGGGAATAATGATGCCTCCGCGAACTTGTTCGCCTTCGTCGATGCGTTTCACAATCACGCGGTCGTGTAGTGGTTGAATATTTGTGGTCATCGGTAACTTCTCAGTCTCCTCTCAGGAATATCCCTAACCCTTAAAGGGTTTGGATCTGGTAATCTATATGGAACTAATTGAATCGGCAGGGAATTTGTCAGACTCACTTAGCGTAGGAATCCAGGAAGCCACAGTTTGAGCAACGGTAGGTTATGGTCTTCACTTTTCGATTGTGGTGATCGGGAATTCCCGCTACAACGCTGTACTCCGCCTGATCTTCGACCCACAAGCTGCGAAGTATCCCGGCATAGCTCAAATCGACAACTACTCCCTGTTGCATGTAGCTATGGCATTCTGAGCAATTAAGCTTTAAAGCCACGATCCGATCTCCTTTTTCCTCTTCGCCTGATAGGATCAACTAAAGAGGAGGCGTCGTCTGTGCGTTAGACCACATACCCTTCCGTCTCTTCTTTGCACCAGTCAGATTGGCGTGTTTTTCGAGGCCATAATCAATTTCAACAGAATTCAGCTGAAATTGTATTCGGTTAAGATATAATCAAGCCAGACCGACATATGGTTGCAACCTTACTAAATGAGCCGGTTGCGAATCGGTTGCTGGCCGCGCTTCCGGCTGATGAATACGAGCGACTGCGCCCACTTGTGCAGCCGGTTGAGTTTTCTCTGGGCGAAGTTGTCTATGAATTTGGGGGAGCATTGGATTATGTCTTTTTCCCTACCAATTCAATCATCTCTCTGCTCTACACCATGGAAAACGGCACCAGCGCGGAGATGGGCTTAACCGGTAATGAGGGGGTGGTCGGTATTGCCCTTTTCATGGGCGGCGGCACTATGCCCAATCGAGCCGTGGTACAAAGCGCCGGCGGTGCGCTCAGAATGAAAGCAAAGGTGCTGCAGGATGAATTCGCCCTCGGCGGAAGATTCCAGCAATTGCTGCTGCGTTATACCCAGGCATTAATCACCCAAATCTCACAGACGGCCGTTTGCAACCGGCTGCACTCAGTAGACCAGCAACTTTGCCGCTGGCTGTTGCTTAGTCATGACCGGGTAAAGGCGGACGAACTGATCATGACTCAGGAACTAATTGCCGACATGTTGGGCGTGCGGCGTGAAGGCGTGACCGTCGCTGCCGGCCGCTTGCAGGATGCCGGAGCGATTAGCTATGTCCGCGGTCACATTCAGATCCTCAACCGCCAAAGACTGGAAGAAACTGTCTGCGAGTGTTACCGGGTGGTCAAAGATGAGTTCGATCGGTTGCTCGGATAGAGGCTTAGTCGCCAAGTCTCGCTTTGTGTGCTAACGCACAGACCCGGCTAACGTTGACTGCTATAACCTCACCAGCTCTACTTTAGAAATTACCTTTCGACATCTCGGACCGGGCCAGCAACCTTCTTCTTGATCCGTCTGTAAATTTCCCGAAAGAGGGCTGTAGCGAGAGGATCTTACTCCGCGTCTACGGCACCGCAAAAATCAATCCTGGTACTGTTGCGTGCAATTAATTTCCGCCGACGTGTGTTTAGAAAACCTTGATAGCGGCTTTTGAAGCCGAAAGGAAAAGATGAAGAAATCGAAACGTATTGTCTCAACCCTTATTCTGTTAGTATTCGGATTACTCGGGATTAGCGCCCAGGCCCAGCGGCGCCCTAACGCCATTACAGACCGTCAGGTCAGCGGCATACTTCAACGTCTCGAAGGAACCTCCAACAAGTTCCGTGGCAGCCTCAACCTGGCACTCGTAAACGGTCGGATCGATGAAACGCGCCCACAAAATGACATCAACACGTTCGAACCCGCTTTGGCGAGCGCAATCGATCAATTCAAGGATCGGTTCACTCATCGCCAGGCGGCGGCTGCCGATGTGCAGAACATTTTGCAAAAGGCCATGCCGGTCCATGGTTTCATGGGTCGCAATCGATTGAACTCCGGGGTGCAGAATGATTGGACAGCAGTTCGGACCGATCTGAGCGCCCTGGCCAACGCCTATAGCGTGAGCTGGGATTGGAACCAACAGACTCTGCCACCGGTCAATCTCAGCCGGTCGTCCCGGTTGTCCAATAGCGAACTCAATCAATTAATCCAGCGCATTGAAACCGCCGGCGACCGGTTCCGTTCAAGTCTCACGGACGCTTTTGATCGCAGTCGCTATGATCAGACAAGAAGTGAAGCCGACATGAATGTGGCCGCGGGCGACTTCAAGAACGCGACAGATCAATTGCGTAATCGGTTCGACGCCAGACAGCCGGTACACGAGTATGTCGAACGCGTGCTCGCTCGCTCCGCTCCGATCGACACCTACCTGCGAAACAACCGGCTCACTACGCGGGCCCAGAACGATTGGACGACTTTGCGTGGAGAGCTAAACACTCTGGCCGGCGCCTACAACCTTTCTACAAATTGGCAGGCTGGTCCGGATCAGAGAGGTCCGCAGGCAGCGTACAACTCTGATGGCCGATTAACTGGAACGTTCAGGTTGGACGCAAAGCGCAGCGACAATCCCCGCGATGTCGCCGACCGCGTGACTGCCAGCCTTTCGAAAAACGAACGCCAGAGTGTCCACGATCGCATGTTCGCGCGACTCGAATCGCCAGAGATGCTGGCAATGCAACGCAGTGGCTCAACCATGACGATGGCCTCGTCACGCGCTCAGCAAGCTACATTCGAAGCGGACGGGGTCGAGCGGCAGGAGCAAATCAATGGCCGACCCAGCAAGGTGACCGCAACCCTGGTTGGTAATCAGCTGGGCGTAAGATCAACCGGCTACCGAGAGAATGATTTCAACGTCACCTTCGAGTCCATCGAGAACGGCAGTGGTTTACGCGTACGGCGCGAAATCTACTCTGAACGGCTGAACCAACCCGTAGTTGTCAATAGCATTTACAAGCGGACCGCGGATGTCGCTCAGTGGAATATCTATGAGGCCACCGGACCGGCGAACGATGGGAGAAACAGCGCTGAGTTCATCATGCGCGATGGTGAAACCGTCGTGGCCGTTCTGAACAACGACCTGACTTCAAAGCAGGCGAAGCAGGGCGACCGATTTACGATGACCGTACGCGACAATGGTCAATACGAAGGCGCAGTTATCGAAGGCAGAGTGGCCACAGTTGATCAGGGTGGAAAACTGACTGGCCGGTCTGGAATGACACTCGACTTCGACACGATCCGGCTGCGCAATGGCCAGACGTACAAGTTCGCCGGCGTTCTCACCAGCGTGCGAACGCTTAATGGCGACACGGTCAAAGTGGACAACGAGGGCAGCGCCCAGGGCGACAACCAGACCACGCAAACGGTCACCCGCGCAGGCATCGGCACGGCCATCGGCGCGATCATCGGAGCAGTTGCCGGCGGCGGCAAAGGCGCGGCGATCGGTGCAGTAATCGGCGCGGCGGGTGGAACCGGATCAGTCTATGTTACAGGTAAGGAAAACCTTGACCTTCCCACCGGCACGGAACTAACGATTAGATCCAGTGCGCCGGCCAGATAACTGACGGCGACGAGCATTCAGCGAGATAGAACCCGACCGGCGCCTCTGAGCGCCGGTCTAACTGAGGCAAAGGGTCATCGCCTCTCATTCCTAAACTCGCCCCGCAACTGAAATGAAAAAACAAACCAAATCAAGCTTAAGGGTGCCTTTGCAATCGCTCGGCATCGTTCTGGTGATGTTCTTTGTACTAGCTTTTTCTTGTCGTGAGGGGAAGAAAAGCACAACCGCTTATAGTCCCTACAAAGGCCCGTTAAATGAGTTGCTAAAGACTGAAATGTCTACTGGTTTGATCAAATTCAAACTCGTCGCCACCCGCGATGTTCTCAGTTCTTATGCGGGCGCGACCGAAGCCAGAGGCTTTAGCTACACGCAGGAAGGCGGCGGAGTGTCAGTCAACGTTGACGGCGCATTGGCAAATTATCCTTCGGTAACGCAGGCGAACGCACACATTGTTGAGATGGGAAAGAAATATACGTTGACAAAAAAGAGTGGCGGACAGCGTCTCAGCTCGGCAGACGGCAAAACGGTCGCCTGGACAAACGGATCGCTGCTCTGCGTGGTGACCTCAGGTTTCGCCAAACCGGCAAATAATTTCGAGACGGCGGCGCCTTTCTAAAGATTGCCGATGCCTCCCGTATATTTTTTGCATTGACGTCGGAAGTCGTGCGCAGTACTTTGCGGCGCACGCTTTGATTCGGCGAACACCTGGACAACTCCCGGTAGTCTGCAGCGAAGACCAGTTATTCGGCGGCACAAAGAACATGACTAGGCGCGACATTATCCTTTGGTCTTGTGCGTATCTGGTTGAACTCGGCGCCGTGATTTACTTCACCCGTGCGACCGCTCGGCGCGTCGTGGCGGCGCTCGTCGGTGGAGCAGCTGCCGGGCTGCTGGGAATGGGCGCGGTCGCTCTGGGCGAGGCCCGTGGTTGGTGGCACATACCGTTTGCCTCGACGCTCTCGTTTCTCCCGCTTTTTTATATCGGCCTTTCGATCTCGCTGACGCCAATCTACCTGGTCACCTGGCGACTGGCTCGCCGGTTTGGGTGGCGTGGCCTGGCAGTCTTCATTGGCATTGTGGCCGTCATTGGCCCACCGCGCGATTATCTGATTGCGGCAACATTTCCGAAGTGGATGGTGTTCGCGCCTGGCTTGGCCCCCATCATCGCGGATGCCGTTACCTACGTAGGCATGGTGGCGGTGGGGCACGCCATAATGCGGTTTATTGCCGGCTCCGCGATCGAGGATCAGTTGGCGCGAACGGGAAGGTGAAGGAAAGCGATCAGTGGACAAGGCTGAAGCGATAGACCACCGGCTGGTAATCGTCGAAGGGATCATGGGCTCGGGTAAGTCGACGACCATCCGCTTTATCGCCACGAGCCTGGAGGAGGCCAATAGACAGACGCTTCCTATTCCCGAAGCCACGATACCGCATCCGATTTGCGCTTTCGCCGAGCTTGCCCACCCATACCAGCCCTGGCTCGACGCCACACCTGCGGAACTTGCCGAGAAAAGCCTGTCGAACTGGAGCTCATTTATTGACTCAACATGCGGGTTCGATACGGTGCCGATCCTGGATGGGCAGTTCTTTCATGGCGACCTGACAAATCTCTTTCTCATGGAAGCCGGGTGGGCTACGATCGCGGAGTACACCCGAGCGGTGGAGAAAATCATTCGCGCCCTCAGGCCGCTCCTAATCTACTTTTATCAGAACGACGTAGAGCGAGCCCTTCGCACCGTGGCTGCTCGGCGCGGCGATGCGTGGGTGAAATACCAGGTCGACTGGAAGCTGCAAGCTCCCTACAGCCGTCGACGTGGGTTGAGAGGGCTCGAAGGCCTCATTGCTCTGTACAAGGACTATCGCGAACTGACCGACAAACTATATGTAGGACTCGACCTGGCCAAGCTGGCGATTGAGAACTCTGAGCAGGACTGGCCAAGCTATTACGAAGTAATATCTCGGGAGCTGTTGGTTGGACGATGAAAGCAGGAACATAGAAACTCCTGGACGCATCTATTTGCTACTTGTATGAAGCCGAGACCACATTCCTTTTCTGATGAGCAGCTCGAGACGCTCCAGCGCCTCACCTTCGACTACTTCCTCAAAGAGACTAATCCCGAGAACGGCCTGGTCCCGGACAGCACCCGTCAGGAATCACCCTGCAGCATCACTGCCACTGGATTCGCCCTGGCCGCATATCCCGTCGGCGTCGAGCGTGGATTCATCAAGCGAGGCGAGGCCATCAAAAGAACGCTCACGACACTGAGGTTTTTTTGGAATAGCCCGCAAGGTCCCGAACCGGACGCCACCGGGTACAAAGGCTTCTATTATCACTTCCTCGACATGAAGACCGGTCGCCGGACCTGGGACTGCGAACTGTCAACAATCGATTCGGCGTTCCTGATTACGGGAGCATTGACAGCCGGTGAGTATTTCGATCGCGACACTAAGAGTGAGCGCGAGATTCGCGCACTTGCCGGCGCCATCTACGGGCGCGCAGATTGGCAATGGGCGCAGAACCGTGGGGTCACGATCACGCATGGATGGCGACCTGAAACCGGCTTCATCAAGTATCGTTGGCAAGGCTATAACGAAGCGCTCATGCTTTACGTCCTCGGTCTTGCATCGCCAACCTACCCGTTGCCCGCAAAGAGCTACCGGGCTTGGACCAGAACCTATAAATGGAAGAAGCTTTACGGCATCGAGTTTCTCTATGCCCGTCCGCTTTTCATTCATCAGCTTTCACACATGTGGATCGATTTTCGCGGCATTCAAGACGGATACATGCGCAAGCGTGAGAGTGATTATTTCGAGAACAGCCGCCGCGCTACATACATTCAGCAACAGTACGCGATCCGCAATCCGCGAGGGTTCAAAGGCTATGGCGAATACATTTGGGGTCTGACAGCGAGCGATGGCCCGGGACCGGCCAGCAAGAAGATCAAAGGCAAGTTGCGCCGGTTCTATGACTACAACGCGCGCGGTGTTCCGAACGGACCCGATGACGGCACGCTGGCGCCGTGGGCCGTGGTTGCTTCCCTGCCCTTCGCGCCCGAGATCGTTCTACCATCAATCCAATATTTTGATGAGACTTTTCCGGAGATGACCAGCCAATACGGATTCAAATGCAGTTTCAATCCCACGTTTTCGACGGCTGCGAGCAAGGAATGGATCTCAAAAGGCTACTACGGTCTGGATCAGGGTCCGATAGTTTTGATGATCGAGAATTACAGGTCAGAATTTCTTTGGCGGCTGATGCGCCGCTGTCCCTACATCATCGAAGGGCTTCGCCGCGCAGGTTTTTCGGGAGGGTGGTTGTAATCAACAAAGCGCTACCGCTCTAATGTTGATCTGGCACCGGTGCAGTTTACGCTCGTGTCTCATTAGCACCGTTGCTTTAACGCGGTAACCCTGGCGTCCGACACAAATCGGAAACCGTTTGTACAGCAATGGCATACTTGACTCCGCGCTGGCTTCCGGCGAACTTCGCTGCGCTGCAACGGCTCTGCCACTCTGATGGGCGGCAAGGCTCCGACTTGCCGATACGTGGCTCATTCAGTCTAACCGGTCTTTGACCGTCGCGGGTCGAAGACCCGATGAAAAAGAAGGGTTCGCGCCGGCAAGTCGCAGACTTGCCGCGCATCAGAGTGGCAAGGCCATCGCTTGATGAGTCAAGTATGTTGATGCCGTTTATACGTTTCCCTTCTGATCCCAATCGCGAATCACCGGGCCAAAGCTACGGTGCTAATCCGAAAGCCGAGCCAGTTCAAACTTCATCACTTCGGTCTCGCTCTCTTGTTCGAACCAGCGGTTCTGCTGTTACAGTCTGCTAGTCAGAGCACAGAGCCTCATCGGCGCCGGCAACGCCGTCCAACAAACCCTGCATATGTTGCCCGGCCTTCCACGCGCCGGTACGACCCGCGGCCTCAATTCCATTTCTCCACGCCTCTTGTGCTCCGGGAAGGTCATCATTCTTAACCAGGGCCGTGCCCAACATTTGATAGGCAGCCGTGTAATCCGGGTTGAGGCTTACCACCTGGCGTAAAGACTTCGCCGCCTCAACCCAGTTTTCCAGTTTGTATTGTTCACTGGCCAGGCCGTACCAGATCATGGCGTTGTCGGGTTGCTCGGCGAGCATTGCGGTGAAGATTTCGATTTTCGTCTGGGCCATTCGTTTGTCCTCAATCTCTACGCTTATGTGAAAGTTGTCCTCATTTTGCGACTCGCATCGCTTGCTCGTTATCGGGAGGCCTTGCTGAAGCTGTCAGGTGTTGCTTGAAAAGACTTGCGGTGGCCGTCAAGAAATCATAGGAGGTCACTATCCCCACAAGCTGATTATCATCGACTACCGGAAGGCAACCAATACCAGAGCTTCGCATGATCTCGATTGCTTCCAGCGTCGGTGTCGTCGACGTAACGCTGATTGGATTCGGCTTCATGATCTCGCGCACAGTCATCGAAGTGGCATCGGGTGCGGTTGAGCCGCGGCTCAACAGACGCAACAGTCCGCGATGAGTTACCAATCCGACCAGGCGGCCGTTTTCGTCTTCAACGGGAACGTGCCTGATGTGCCGCCATTCCATCAAGCTGGCAGCAAGATCAACCAGATCGTTAGGCCGCAATGTGAATAGATCAGTTGACATGAATTGCCCGACGATTTGATAGCTCTGGCTCCAGTCGTCCAGTTCGCCGGCATCGGCCAATTTCCATTCGTGCACTGGTTTGCCCTCCTTCTGCCGCGCGAGAATAGCTGAAGTCAAGGTGCGCGTGCGCATGTCGATCGGTTCACTACCGTTGAGTGCCGTCAATGAATTCAGCATCCATTGCGCTCCTGTTTGGCCGCTGCGAACACGTTCTTCCAATACGCCAAGATATTTATCAATGTCAATTGATGCGACCTTAGACTGTTTGAGGCCCGCACGCGCCAGTGGTAAGAGTTCGTTCAGAATTAGAAAAGTTGCGCTAAAGCTTTTGCCGTCAAGCCATCTTAATTGCGCATTTAGTCCATGGCGGGCCGCCGCAAAAAAGTTTTCCTTGGCATCGTCGAAACTCAAGCGGTTCGCGACCGCGCCGTACTCGTTTGGCAATGCAACCATCAGCCCCACAAAGAAGGCGGCGTTTGCCATCTCATCCTGCACGGTGGGTCCGGATGGCAGGGCGCGATTCTCGATCCGCACATGGGCAATTCCATCGGCAACGCCATAGCAGGCGCGGTTCCAGCGCCACACCGTGCCATTGTGCATTCGCAGAGCTGAAAGGAGCGGAACCTCGCCGCGCGTTAGTACTTGAAATGGATCTTCATCCGGTTGCGTGATCATGATCGGACGGAAGCGCGAAATCTGATCATGAAAAAGTTCGACAACCGAATTCCTGAGCCAACCGTCGCCAAAGCTAACTCGTGTTGGCTGGCTACGGGCCAATTGGTTACGAGTACGAGAGTCGATCGAGTGTTGGAATAACGCCACCCGCGTTTCCTGCCATAAGCGGTGCCCAAACAAGAGCGGTGAGTTAACTGCCGCTGCCAGAACCGGAGCTGTAATCGCCTGGGCCATGTTGTACGCGTCGGCAAACTCCGCGGGACTCGTTTGAAAGTGCACCTGGAAACTTGTATTGCACGATTCCATCATCACGTTGTCGTGCGTGATCTGGAGTTCGTCCAGGCCTTTTATGTGAATCGCGAAAGGTCCGCCCCGTAGGCGCATTACGCCCTCGTTTAACTGAGAGTAGCGCGGAATGGGCGCAAGATTTTCCAGCGTCAGATCTGATTTTTGCAGCGTCGGTAGAATGCCGGAAAGAAGCACGTCGGCCCCGAAGGTCTCGGCACTCTTGCGCACCAGGGACAAGAGTTCGTTTAGTTCTTGCTCCATCTGCTGGAAGCAGCCGCCGGTTAATGGCAGCGGGGTCAAATTCGCTTCAAGATTGAATCTGGCAATCTCAGTTGTTAGCCGCGAGTCTTTGGCGCAGTCTAAAACTTTCAAAGAAATTGGCGCCGGCCGCATGTTGCCATCAACGAGGAACACTTCCTGTTCGGCGCCGATTCGCGCAACTCCGGTTTCGAAGCGGCCGGTTTCGATCATGTATTCGAGGGCGCGCAGATCCTCAAGCAGCGCCTTCATAAAAGCCTGCGACTTTTGTTCGTCAAACTGCTGTTCAATGTTCTGTTCGCCCATTGGATCTCAGAAGACTTCTAAGGCGGGTTTACGGAGCGCTCTTTAACTGCTTCATGTGTTCAACCAGAGCTTTCGCCTGTTCGGCGGTAACACCTTTTTCTCCGTAGGCCGGCATGTTCGGCGGTTTCTCAGGCTTCTTACCTTTCAACACTATGTCGATCAGTTGCTCGTCCGGCAGACTCGAATCGAACTTCTTCTCTGCCTTTTGCCCGTGGCAGGCCACGCACTTTGTCTTGTAGGTTGTGGCGGCATCATCTGCTGTTGGCGACGCGGCCGAAACAATCACCGAGGCTGCGACTAACGCTGCCAGGATTACTATTGTCATGATCTTTATGGTTTTCATAATTACCTGGTGCCCTTCTTTCATTAAACCGATGGCGACCCACTTTGTAGTTCGGAGTTCGCCACAAGTTGGATGCAGTAGTCGCGGCGAATCTCGGGTTATATTCTCGCTTGCGCTTTTCGCTGAGCGATCAGCAGACTTTTCGCAAAGAGGCTCTTCTTTCCGCTGCAACCCCCTTGGTAACACGCCGCACACTTCTCAATGTTGGAGGATTGGAGGCTGCGACAGAATCGAGTCAATGTAAGCGACGCGGCTAGAGATCGAATGCGGGATCAAAGAGCAAAGCCCATAACCAGGAACACTGCCTGCCAGTCTAATCTCGGTTGAGAGCCGGGCATGCGAAGTGTGTGAGAAAGCTTTCAACTAATCTTCATGGCCGTGTCTGCAGGCTTCGCTGCCAAGGTATTCACAGGAACTGTAGACAATCAATCCCCATCCGTATCAAAATTGGGCGCAGGGAAACTAACGTCAAACGGTCGCCGGCTTACTCGCTTCCGACTTAGCGCGTTCATCCCCGATCTGCTTGATCCTGGCCTGCATCCATAGCTTGACTGAGGCTTCCAATTTTGACTGATTGTCTTGCGTCTCCAGATCGTCGATAGTTTCGCCGGCGTCATTCAAAGCAATGAAGTGACAAGGGACTTTCTCGCCGTGGTGCTCGTCCGCGACAAAATCAATCAGGCGGCAGTCATTGCAGGAACGAGTCCGAGCAGGATCAGAATGATTAATGCACGTCAGGGAGTCTTGAAAGGTCGACTTTGGTAACTGAGGCGTTCGCACCGACCGTCCATAGCCCCCTTGCTCAATGAAAGCCAATTCGTCTTTGAGCAGTTCCAGAATGTCTCGATCATCTTTGGACATAGGCGTTTTACTCCGTCTCTCCTGAACTCAATTCACTGAATTGAACTAAGCCCTGGCTCAATTGGCACGAGACAGCATGCTCAATATCGGACGAGAATCTTCATCGACGATTACCCAGGGGATCCGGGTGGAAAGGGGGCGTGCTTACTCGTGATAGAGCTGTGGTGCCGTAGTGTTGAGTCTAAACCAGGTAAGAGTGTTGGTCTGTGCGTTAAGACACATACTCGTCATCAACTCCGCCGATTTCAGAGAAAGGCGTGACCTCGTCGTAACGGCCCTAACCACAAATCTGGGCTCACTACCCTTTTGGATGCCGATGCTTACTATGCTTGAAGATGTGCCGAGCCTCAGCTTCTTCGACTGAGTGGCTTTGGGTAAGCTTCAGGTCCTTCTTGGCCATCTGGACTAGCTTCTGATAGTGCGTGTGAAGCGTTGCGATCTCTTCTTCGGTAAGATCTTCGACATCGATCAAACGATTGCTCGCGCCGTCCAGCGCTGCGACCATTTCGTTGAGCTTAATATGAATCGCCTGGGCGTCCTTGTTTTGTGCGCGCTGAATGAGAAAGACCATCAGGAAGGTTACGATTGTCGTGCTGGTGTTTATGACAAGTTGCCAGGTGTCAGAGAAGCGAAACAACGGGCCGGTAATTCCCCAGACAATGATCACCGACAGAGCGAGGATAAACGCCATTGACGTGCCGGTGGCTTTTGTCGCCTTGAGCGAGAAACGTTCAAGTAGCTGGCTGAGCTTCCTGCTTTTCTTTCGCACGATTTTCTTTGCCGTAATACTCCTCGCCTTTCCGCGTTGGTACGCACACCTCAGCCGTGCTTGATCGAGTAAGTCTTGAGGAAAGCACGCCGGAGGCGTGCGTACCGATGCTCGTTAAGAATTTGCGCGACCTGAAGGCGCCCCAGCCCAGCGACGTCATTTGTAGGGAGAGCTATTCCGCGGTCTTATCTTTCTCGTCCTGGGCGTCGCCCTTTTGACCCCCCAGAGTATCTGCGAGGAAGAGTGGAGTGGCGGGCTCCGGCTGGGTGATTTCTTTGACTTGTTCCAGGGCCGCTCTTTCGTTCAGCTCGTGACCGAGTTCGTAACCGGCTTCCCAGAACTTTGTGACTTCAGAATCGAGTCCAGCTTCAACTCCGCGCCTAAACTCGCGCGAATTCGCGTCACTATTTGTTTTTTGAATTTCGCTCAACAAGTCGCCTCCTTTGAATTAGAAACTACACCTTAAGTCGGGATTGTTTCGACCTCGCGGCCGCCGGCCGGTTAAGAAAGTGTCCGCGCACCAAAGCTACAATCTGCTTGTCAGTCATCTTGTCGGATGTCTTGATTCCTACGATGCGTCTGCTGAGCTTGTCTTTCTCGAGGCGTTTGCTCAGTTCGCCCTTCGCCTCGCCGGGACCCAGGATCAGAATTGACTCGCTATCCCGAATGCACTCAACCACCTCGTCGTAGTAACGGTTCAGATGTCCCGTCAGCTCTCTCTGGCGAATGTCATCCGCGGGCGTGGCCACGCCGGATTGCCGGTGGTGCTTTTCGATATCTGAGTTGATTAGTTTTGTTTCGGTCTCTCTGCCGTCGACAAACACGACCACCGCCTTCTTATGATCAATCCACAAACCAACTGTCTTCTCCATGACTTCTCCATCCGATCAACTGCCCTTATTCCTTGCATCCCGGCGACCTCGCGTCTGTTCCCTGGACCCCTCTGCGTAATCTGCGAAATCTGCGGATTTCCACGCTTTATCTTCGTCAACGTGGACTCTTAATTAATCACCGAGTTCAGGCCGCAGCCTTAGCCGAAACCAACTCGGGACCGCTAACCAGTTCCTCAAACAGCGTTCGGTAATGAATCATTGCCTGGCGCAAATCTTCGGTGTTTGTCTTCCCCTGCGCCTGACGAACCGCGATTTCGTGCGCCGTCCGGTAATTCTGCAGAACCAAAGGATGGTCAACGGAAATATCTGCCGCTCGCTGCTCAAAATCACTTACCGGATAGCCGCGCGTGGACATGACATCCCCCAGTAGTTGGTCAGCCTCGGTTACCGCGCCTCCGGGGCCGTCAACGAACCGCGCCTGGATCCGCGCCCACGACTCAACGAAGCGCGCCCGATCACCGGGAGCGAGTGGTCGGATCGCCAAACTCCCCACTCGTTCGTTGCGCTCCTTCAGTCCGGCTTCCGCATGCCTTCGGCTGCCGTCTTCTTTCAACGTGCGGTCATACTCGGCGCCACCAAATTGATCGCGCAGTTTTTCGGTTCGGCGCTTTCGCAGAAGATTCCACGCTACAATGGCCACTATGATCAGCCCCACCAAAGCCGTGGCGACACCGATGATCACTCCTAATTCTGTTGAGCTTAACGTCGTTATTTTCATTACCTGCCTCCAGTTCTTGTACTACCTTCGTGACCTCTTCAAGAGCCGAAGTGGTCTCGTCTTAAGCGAAGCGGAACACTCGCTCACCATTTGTGAGGGCTTCTATTGTGGTCTCTAGTGTGATCGCGCCTGGAGCCTTAGCCCCGACGGCCAGAGACCAGGTTGTATATCAAGATGATTACCGCAATCACGATCAAGATGTGAATAAGATTCCCACCGATGTGACCGATGAATCCCAGTAACCACAAAATCAGTAGTACCACTAATATTGTCCACAACATTCTTCACTCTCCTTCAGTTAAGTCCGTCCTTAAACGAACGGTTTACTAACCCGAAACAACAATCTGATTGTCAACGGATTTCACGCCCCGAACCGCCTTTACCAACTGTTCGGCCCGCGTCCTAATAGCCGCGGAATTGGCCGTTCCAGTCAGGACCGCTCGCGCATCTGTGATGGTTATCAGCACCGCCTTCATATCCGTCTCCTCAGCCAGTCTCCTGGTTGCGATTTCCTGCATGTTTGCATCATCGCTGACGCTGTCTCTTTGGTTTGGTTGCTGAATGATCACAGGCGCCTGCTGACCGCCAGCAGGCTGCTGAATGATCACGGGCGCCGGCTGCGGCACAGGCTGTTGAACGATCGTAGCTGGCTGGTGGTTATTCGCCTGGCTGGCAGCCAGATTCGCGTTGCGGTTGGCTGCTTCATTCGCGTTTCTATTAGCGACCAGGTAGAGAACGACGCCGGTGACGGCGATCGCAATTACGGCGATTAGGGCGATCGTGCCGGCTGAGAACCGCGGTTCTCGCGGACCCATCTCAGTTCGTTCGGTCAAAACCTCGCTTCGCTGGCCAGGACTATTTACCACCAGGTGCTTTTGTATTCTTTGTTCGTTGGGATCCATGGAATTTTTCCTTCCTGATATCAACTTGAGTATGAAGCTGGCGCCGGGATCGGCGGCTTCGATTTACTTCACCCGGCACTTAACGGCCCAGGTACTTCATGCTCAGGAAACGCCTTCGTCTAAACAGCGCGTGGTAGACAAACATGAACACGACCGCGCCCACCACCGCTACCAGAGCGCTGTAGAAATCCACACCCGGATCGCTGGACTTCCGAAGCAGATTAGAAAAAAACCCGCCAACAAGTGCCCCGACGATACCCAGCAGACAATCGCGACGCAGACCGTAACCAGTCTTGTTGAAAACCTTGCTGGCGAAGAACCCCACCATCAGACCCAAAACGATCCAGACCGCAAAAGACAAAGCTGAACTCTGTTGCCGGGTCGATATCAGCATACTTAACGTGATTAGATCGGTTCCTAACATCTGCGGCTCTCCTTAGACTCTTAGGCTGCTTTTGTCGCCTTCGAGGCACAATAGACGGACGAGAAGAGGTCGCTGGCCTGGACGCGTGGGTCGAGAGTTGACTTGCAAAAGAACGACTGGGACTTACGGTAAGACAATGAGGAAACGCGGTCTGTGCGGCAACACACAGAGCCGAGCAGAATGTAAGAGGATTCCGTGTGGGCGTGTCTTTTATGTGTGTTAACGCACAGACTGAGGTTTTCAACTGATCTAGCGTACGACAGTTCCGACAAGCGTTCCCCGAAGTAGTAAGGAGGCAAAAATGCCACCGAAGACCCGACCCCGTGTTCTTTGCGTCGACGACGATGAGGACTCTCGAGTGATGTTGGTCACTCTGTTAAAGCACGCGTTTATTGAAGCCAAAGCCGTAGGGACTGCCGCCCAGGCGTTATCACTGGTTCAGGCAGAACACTTCGACTTGTATATGCTCGATGGCTGGCTGCCTGATATCGATGGCTTTGAATTGTGCCGGCGGCTACGTGCTTTTGACTCTCATACTCCGATCCTTTTCTTTTCCGGCGCAGCCTATGAAGCTGATAAGAAGAAAGGGATTGAAGCAGGCGCCGACGATTACGTGATTAAACCAAACATTTCTGAGTTAGTGAGAAGTATTAAGCAATTCATGTCGCGTGAAGTACAACAGCCAGTCGGCCGTGAAATCGCGCCCTGGGCGGAAGCGCTGCCGCTGCGTCCGGTCAGAATCCCATCAACACTAGTTCAGGTCAGACCGCAACTGACCCAGATGAAGGTACCGGGCGTCTCCAGCCGCGCCTTATTTCTTGACTGAAGAAAAGAGTTTAGTGCGCGGCGACGATTCAAAGGAGTGTTGATGAAGGTCCTGCTAATCAATCCGGAGTATCCCGACACGTATTGGAGTTTTCGCCATGCGTTGCCGTTCGAAGGTAAGCGCTCGGCGTTTCCCCCGTTGGGACTGTTGACCGTTTCGGCCCTGCTGCCGTCGTCGTGGGAACGCAGGCTGATTGATCTGAATGTTCAATCGCTCAAGTCTTCGGCCATCGAGTGGGCCGACATGGTGTTCGTCACGGCGATGTTGGTGCAGAAGGCATCACTCAGAGAAGTCGTAGGACGATGCAAAGCGCTCGGCAAACGTGTCGTCCTCGGTGGTCCTTACGTGACGACCACTGTCGAAGATTTGCCGGATGCCGACCACATCTTTCTCGGCGAGGCCGAAACAACGTTGCCACAGTTCGTCGAGGATCTGGCCCGAGGCGAGGCCAAGCGTACATACCAGGCGGCAGAGAGGCCGCCGCTCTCAGCTACGCCGCTGGCACACTTTCAACTGGCGAACATGAAGCACTACAGCGCCATGTCCGTTCAATATTCGCGAGGTTGTCCTTTCTCATGCGAATTCTGCGACATCATCGAGATTTATGGGCGGGTCCCGCGCACCAAGAGCAACCAACAGATGCTGGCGGAATTCGACGCGCTACTTAATCTGGGCTGGCGCGGCACAGTCTTCATTGTGGACGACAACTTCATTGGCAATAAGAAGAACGTCCGTCAACTGTTGCCGGAACTCGCAGCCTGGCAGAAGGCCCATGGCTACCCCTTTTCATTACTCACCGAATCGAGCGTGAACCTCGCCGATGACGAACCGCTGCTCCACAGCATGAGAGACGCCGGCTTCCGCCGCGTGTTCCTCGGAATTGAAACCCCGGTCGAAGAGAGTTTGAAAGAAGCCCAGAAGTCCCAAAACCGTGGCAACTTGCTCGAATCGGTCGCGAAGATTCAGAGCTACGGCATGGAAGTGATGGCGGGGTTCATCGTCGGTTTTGACAATGATCCTGAAGACATTTTTGAGCGACAGATTGATTTCATCCGGCAGAGCGCAATTCCTCTCGCGATGGTGGGTCTGCTCAATGCCCTACCCGACACCCAACTGTGGCGGCGACTCGAGCGCGAAGGCCGTCTGCTCGGTGAGGCTTCAGGAAACAACACTGAGTGCACATTCAACTTCCGGACTCGTATGGATCCAGCAATCTTGATTCAGGGTTACGAGACAATCATGCAAACCATTTATAGCCCGCGCGAGTACTATCAGCGAGCCCTCGACTCGATGCGGCGAACGGCGCAGCAGTTCTCCGAACCGCAGCACTACAAGCTCATCAGCAGTCTCACTTCATTCACGCGGGTGATGCTGAAGCTTGGCATTCTTGATTGCGAGCGCCGGGAATTTTGGCGGTTCCTCACGCACACTCTGCTCAAGCATCGCAACAAGTTGGCGGAATCGTTGCGCCTGGCGGCGATGGGCTATCACTTCCGCAAGTTAAGTGATGCCTACGGCGAAAATTAGCCTCGAAAAAAATCACCAAACAGGATGAGCGGCAGATCGCGCCGCTATTTCGGAAGGAACCCATCGTATTCCGCTTTAATGATCCCATAACAATGACAGGCGATTGCTGTGAGGCCCACTCGATTCAGAATCAAAAGGTGTCCACGCGTATAACTGATCAAGTCCTGTTGTTGAAGTACGCCGGCAGCCTTGTTGACGCCCTCGCGTCTGACGCCCAGCATGTTGGACAAGAATTCCTGAGTGAGTCGAAACTCATCGGTGCCCATCCGGTCACGAGTCATCAGCAGCCAGCGGGCAAGCCGAGCATCTATCGGATGGAATCGGTTACACGCGGCCCCCTGAGCGATCTGCGTCAAGCGTGAATGGCTGTACCGTCGCAGCAACCGCGACAAGAAACTGCCATTTTCGCATTCCTTTCGAAAAGCTTTTGCTTTCATTCTCAAAGCCTCGCCGACGCCTTGCACAACCGCGCGATTGCCTGATGTCTTCACTCCCATGAATGCGGGTAAGCCCACCATGCCTTCCCGGCCGACGATGCCAACTTCAAGCGTGGCCCGGTCTTCGACGGCCGCGAGCAAAGAGATGATGCCGCTGGTAGGAAAATAGACGTTACGGATTAGATCGCCCGGATCATAAATCACTTCCCCAAAAACCAGAGGGAACGGTTCCAGCTTAGGCAACAGTTGCTGATATTCCTCTTTTGGCAGGGCCGAGAGCAGGCGGTTGGTTGGTGAGGCACTCAAAGTTGTGGTTTTGGACACTATGGACTCCTCGTTCCGATCGCGGCGTTCAAAGACAACAAAGCGATGCGGCCGAATGTGACCACACGAAAAGGAAAATTGATGACTGACATTGCATGTCTCCTTCGCTTACGGTTTTCCGACAGTTTCTTGGCTAGCACAAACGGCGCGGGAAAGAGGTCGCTGGCCTGGTCTCAGGGTCGAGAGCGGTTTGCCTGGATATGACTGGCAACACTTATACGACTCCAGGGCCAGGTCGTCTGTGCGGCAGCACACAGAGGCCAACAGTAAGTGGGCGACCAAGACCCTGGACAGAAGATGGTCTGATTTTTTTTGATATGTGTGTTAACGCACAGACCAGCGCCTTTTACCTGTCTAGCTTACGAGCATTCAGACAATTTCCTTGCCCCCGAATCGAGGAAACACAAATGGTACCAAGTATTTTACCCCGTGTTCTCTGCGTCGACGATGACGAAGACTCTCGGGTGATGTTAATCATGCTGCTGAGGCACGAGCTGATTGAGGCCAAAGCGGTGGGGACTGCGGTCCAAGCTTTGTCGTCGATTCAAACAGAACACTTCGACCTGTACTTGCTGGACTCGCGACTACCTGATCTCGATGGCTTTGCTTTGTGTCGCCGAATACGTGACTTCGATCCGGAGACACCGATTCTCTTCTTTTCCGGCGCGGCCTATGAAGCTGACAAGAAGCGCGGGATTGAGGCGGGAGCGAATGCTTACGTGATTAAGCCCGACCTCGATGGCCTGCTCGAAAGTATTAAGCAGTTGGTTTCTCTTGAGGAAAGCGTCACGGCAAAAATCGTTCCGTTTAGACCAAAGGTGAGTTTCCCCCCGCGTTTCACCCTTGAACCAGCCGCCGCTTGACCTCTGGGGCTAGACATGAACGCTGAGCCATCCAGGGAAGACGAACGGCAAGACCTGGCCTAAAACCCAGATCGAATTTGCCGTCGACCCAAACAAGTGGTCCACAGCGGTTCGCTCGTGGGTTAGGGAATTTCAACAGCATCGTCACGACGAATCCCTTCCGGCTTTCAATAGTCTTTTCAAGGTATCCACTGGACGTTATCCCGCACGAACATGACTCCGCGCCCGTCGAAGTTGAGAGCGGCAAAGCCTCGCTGGACCTAAAACCCCAAGCATCTCCCAACTGCAATAATTTCATATGTGTGTTAGCCCACAGACAGATACTTTCGCGTAGTTTATGTTGGCTGTCCCTGGCAATTTACTGTGAAAGCATACCGGGCAGTCTCGAGTTCCAGTTACTCATTTTTGATTGCGCTCTGCTGTTGATGGCGAACCCGTCACGTAGAAGAGACACAGGTAGAGGAAGCGAAGGTTTCAGCGAGATTAAAACCTACACTTCTAATCGAGATTTGCACGAAAAGTGCAGGGAGTTAGTTATGAAGACAAATCAATGGCAAGGCAAGATCGGCAGGGCAGTATTTGTGTTCGCGCTGCTGTTTATTGCGGCAATCGTTTTGAGCGCAACAGCCTACGCGCAGGATCGCTATCCTAATCAGGACCGCTATCCCAATAATGATCAAAGTCGCCGCGATCGCAATTTGGATCAATACGGCAACTATGGAGGCTCGGCAGAGTTGCGCCAAACCGCGCTGAACGCGGGTTATGACCAGGGTAACAGGCAAGGCAATTATGATCGCCAGAGTGGCGGGCAGCAGTCCAACTACAGAAACTCTGATGTCTACCGCAGAGCCACGCAGGGTTACAGCTCACGTCTCGGCGACCGCGAACTCTACCGCCGATATTTTCGCGAAGCATTCGACAACGGATACAACTCTTACGGTAATCAGGGCAATTCCGGACAAGACAATCGCTATCAATACCCGAACCGTGATAACAACGGCAATCGGGCGCGGCGCGGGCGCAACTGGGACGGTTACGGCAACCTCGGCGGCTCTGCTGAACTCCGTCAAACCGCTCTAAACGCGGGTTACAACGAAGGCAACAAGCAAGCCAAAAAAGATCGCGGCAAGCGGAACAACTACGGCTACCAGGGCCAGTCTGCTTACCAGAACGCCACGAAGGATTACAACTCGCGTCTCGGCGACCGCGGTGTCTATCAGCGATATTTTCGTGAGGCCTATGATAACGGATACAGCGATGGCCTCAACGGCTACTAGAAATTCAGATTCCGGCGTCAGGTTTGCCGTTGAAGAAGCTTCGGGCTATGCCCTGGTCCTGAATCAGCTCTTCTCTCACACCCGGCAGATTAGACCCCGGAAGGTCTTGGAAAGCCTCACCCTTTTCAAGTTCTTTCCCGATTCACAAGTTCTTTCCCGATTCAATTGAGCACCTCAACGCAATGCCGGCAGAATGAAACTCACTTAAAGATCTACCGCGCTTCGCAGCACAAATATGAACATTGAAGAAAAGAAAGAAAGCAACGTGGCATTAGCCAATTCGAAAGACAAAGATGAGCAGACGCTTCAGAAACGCGCGCGCGCCGCGATACAGGAGTATCCCAACAAATCCGACGAACTGATTAGCTCGAAACAGATTCGCGTCCGCAAGGGACAACACCTCGACGTGAACCGAGTCCTGGCGCGCTCCTTCAAAGACGTTGAGTCGATTAGTCCCGCGTTAAACCAACAGAGTTTTGGGCGAGGAAATGCGCCTTGAAAGCCACTAACCACGCTGTTGAGGTGACGAAACTGGCCAGCGCAAGAGAGCCCGGCTCGAAAACCATCTATGGTCAGCCAACCGCAGAAGAAATATCCCGTCTCACATTTGCCAAGTTGCGCGACATTCGCTTTCACGCCCAGGAACTTCGCAATCAATTCGCCCGTCTCTTGAACCGTGGATCATCGCTGGAATAGACGAGTCCATAAGTGGTCTAACGCACAGACGGCACAGCCTGCCTGAGCTAATCTCCACTTCCTAAACCGGCCCAGACAAACTATGTGACGCTCGCTCTGAACGAAGAAGCGGGCCAAGTTCACTCTCGTCAAAGGAGTTTGAATCCATGAAACGAATTATGGAAATCGGAACTTACAAAGCAGGCGATTCCAGGCTTGAGGTCCTCGACCTGACGAACCTCGAAGTAACTGTCAATGAAAACGCCGCCGTCTTCGTTGGCCGTACGACGGTTACCAGTCTTATCGCAGGAGAAACCGTCAGCGACTCGTATCACATTAGCAGGACCTACCTGAAGCAGCACTCGCAATGGCGCCTGGTGGCATCACAACGCAACCGCCTCGTGAAGGCAAATATACGAGCTGCGAAACACGTTTACAGGTCCGCTGCGTGAGTGAGTTTCGCCTTTGTGGCTTGCAAGAAAATTGATGAAAGATTCTGTGTGAAAGAAATTTATGCCATGCGACGCGCGAACGGCGATTGGTTTGCGTTTGAGAGTCACGGGCGGCCTTGCGTGCCGCTGTTTCTCAGCAGCCACGATGCCCTGATGTCGCGTTTGCGCAATTTCGAAATGCTGCTGTTCGAGCCCGTGGCGCTTAATGCTCAGTTGCTCGAGGAAGTCGCTCCCGCAGGTGCTGGAAGCAACCTGGACTTTCGCATCGTGAACGATCCATTTGCCAGCCTCACCCGCGGGTCCCATCTGGCACTCGCACAAGTTGCTTCGCTAATGAATGGTCCCAATCTACACGAGACGGTCTCGGGAAATGGACATGGGTTTCACGAAGCCGGTCTCAACCGCATTGTGTAAAAGGCTTCCAGCCGGATCACTCGCAGCCAGGGCAGATGCGGAAAACAAAGCGTTCGACAGCAAAACCTAGTCCAGCGGTACCTGTCCGGGTTCGCCCCAAAGCATTGTTGAAATCCAAAGGCCGATATGTCCAATCAATTCACGCTTGGTATTGAAGAAGAGTTTCAGATTGTCGATCCTCAGACCCGCGAACTGCGTTCGCACGTTTGTGAAATTCTCGCGGAAGGCAAAACGCTGCTCGGCGAGCAAGTGAAACCCGAAATGATCCAGTCGATGATCGAGGTGGGCACGGGGATCTGTAACAACATACAGGAAGCTCGCGCCGACATCACCAATCTTCGCGCGGTTCTCTCGAGTCTGGTGCGCAAGCAGGGCCTGGAGATTGTTGCAGCCGGCACACATCCATTCTCAGATTGGCAGGACCAGAAGATTTTCGAGAATGCGAGATATGAGCTCATCGTCGAAGAGAATCAGATGATCGCCCGCTCGTTGCTGACCTTCGGTCTCCATGTGCATGTCGGCATCGAGGATCCGGAGCGGGCAATCCAAATCATGAACGCTGTGCGCTACATGCTGCCTCACGTGCTCGCGCTTTCAACTTCATCCCCTTTCTGGCTCGGGATCCACACCGGTTTGAAATCTTACCGCTCGGAAGTGTTCACGAGGATGCCACGTACCGGCATTCCCGACCACTTCGAGTCCGACAGTGCCTTTCAGCGCTACGTGCAACTGCTTGTCAGGACCGGGTGCATCGACGACGCTAAGAAGATCTATTGGGATGTGCGTCCCCACCCTTTTTTCCCGACACTGGAGTTTCGCATCTGCGACATTCCCACCCGAGTTGATGACACAATCGCGATCGCCGCCCTTTTCCAGGCATTAGTCGCGAAGGTCGATAGACTTCTGGATCAAAATCTGACCTTCCGGCTCCACCACAAAATGTTGATCGAGGAGAACAAGTGGCGGGCAGTGCGCTATGGGCTTGATGGCAAGATGATTGATTTCGGGAAAGGCAAGGAAGTGCCAATTCGCGATCTTGTTCGTGAACTTCTCAAGTTCGTTGATAAGGTATTAGACGACCTCGGCTCGCGCAAAGAGATCGAGCATATCCACACAATTCTCGAGCGCGGGACTTCAGCCGACGAGCAGCTCCGCGTGTGGCGAGAGACAGGCGACGTTAAGTCCGTCGTCGATCACTTGATCGAAATGACGATGGAGAATGTTCCGTGTGAAGCGATTCCTGAGGCAATAGGGGCTGCTCACTGAGTTCCTCTCAACCAACCTGACCAGTCGTTTCGAGGACAGTGAGCGTCGTTCGGGTCGCGAATTGAACCAGTTGCGCCCATTTTATGCTTGTAATCGAAGTCCTGGGTTCGCCGGAGCTTCAGATTCCCAGGTACGCCAAAGAATCGATCGCCTGGCGCATGAGGAGAGTGATTTGTGGATGGGAAGCTTCAAGCTGGGCCAGGTCCTCGTTGAGTCGCTCGCTGAGACTGCGGTAATGATGCGGTTCGATCTCCTCCCGTTTGAGCAATTGCTCAATATCATTCGCGCGAGTCAGCAACAATTCGCGTTGTTGTGGGTCAAGGGCATCGGCCTGTTTGAGCTCCGCACGCAGGTGCTCCAATTGCGCTCTTAGTTGCTCTGTGTTCATTCTTATTCCTTGACCTCAAGGGGTAATGGTTCGAACGACTTCATGACCCTTCCGAGTGAGTCTACGCTTCCAAGTCATCGGGATTGGCTCCGTCGCTCTGATTTTCCCACTGCAATTTGAATTTCACAAGAATTGAACGCGGCTGTCACAACTTCCGTTTCATTTCCGGCGTACCCTTCACGTACGATGAAATCCCCTTTTCGTCTCGTATCAGGAGTGGGTACAAAAAACTGCTCGGCTCCATTTTGAAAGTTGATTTAACGCCGCTTGAAAGGAGACCGTATGAGCCAACGTTTGAATTTCTTTGAGCAATCTCCCGAGCTGACAAAGATACTTTTTGAGTTTTCCGGCGCGGTGAAGAAGAGCTCGCTGGGAAACACCCTAATCGATCTCGTAACATAAGAGCTTCCCAGATCAATGGGTGCGCGTTCTGTCTTGATATGCATGTCAAAGAGGCCAAAATTCACGGCGAACAGGAATTGCGCATCTACCACATTCCGATATGGCGCGAATCAAACTTGTTCTCAGAGACTGAACGGGCAGTGCTCGAGTGGACGGAAGCCGTCACCAAACTCTCCGAGCATGGCGTTCCCGATGAAATGTACAATCGCGTTCGCGCCCAGTTGAGCGAGACGCAAACCTCGGAACTGACTTATGCCATTGGCGTGATCAATATGTGGAACCGCCTGAATATCAGTTTCCGGTCAGTCCCGGGGTCTTTCGACGAGCAGCTCGGTCTGACCAAAGCCGGTTTGAGCTTTTCAAAGAGCGCCGGAAAGGCGTGAGACGACCCTGAAATCCAGTAGTTCAAGCTGTTCTACCGCAGAACATGAACGGCTGCCCCCGACGTGTCTTTTTTGGAAGTGTCTGTATAGCGATACGCCTCGGGAAACAGCAGAACAGTATAAATCGCAGTGAAGCGAACACAGGCCATTGCGAATTTTTCCGTAACGGCTCGCAAAACTCCTCAACCCGCATCTATCAGTGTCCCGAATTTCTCTCGTTTTTTCTCCGGTACGTTCTTTGCACCGAAGATTTGGATTTGTGCAGTCAGGCGCACCGACAGATGAAGAGGAGGAACCCGGGACGATCAACTCAGCAAGATTACCGGTGAAAGTTGTCCGAAGTAGTAGCACTATGCCAGAAACAATCCAAACTAGTCGTATGCCGTCGGAAGCAAGTTGCCAATTGATCGACGATCACTTTGCCCTCGATAGGATGCTAAAGGAACTCAAGGCCGCGCTTGCGCGCCGAGATGTCATCGCCGGCCACGCTCAATTGGATCTCTTCTGGGCACGTCTCGCCGTGCACATCCGAGCGGAGCATCTTCATCTGTTTCCGGCCGTCTTGAGTCACCTGGAAACCGTCAAGGGTGAGTGCGCCTGCGCGCCAGATCTTTCTGCAGCTCAAAGCTTGATAGCGCGGCTGCATGCGGATCACGATTACTTCATGCTCGGGTTGGCTCTGCTGATGAAAACGATGCGCGAGCTGTTGAAGGTTTCCGAAGCTGCGATAATCAACGAGCGAATGAGTTACGTGAGCGACATGTTCGTTGAGATCGAACAGCGACTAATTGAGCATAATGCCCTTGAAGAGGACCAACTTTATCGTTGGGTGACAACCATGCTTTGTTCGGCGGATCAGGACAAGCTCGCCCGGCAGATAATGGGCGAGCTTGAAAAACGCCCGCCCAGGTTTCCGGCGAATGTCTGGTCAAACGCGTAGAGGGCCCACTTCCTCGTCTTTGCGTGGATTCTCTTCACCTTACTTGATCTTCTTTGCTGTCAGATTCCGGCCGCTCTGATGAAGAATCGCCTCTTTGACCTGGCCCTTTTCGTCTTTGACGAAAGTCACCTGGATATCGGCAACGGCCAGGAAGAAGTCAGTTTCGGATTCAGGAAGAATCTCAACCTTGCTCTGCCCGGTTGGTTGCATGAACAATTTGTCGCCCTCGCGAGTGACGACCAGACTGAAGCCCGGACCGAGTTGATATTCACCTGCGTAAGCATCAAAGATCTTTGGATCAAGTTGGATGGCTTTGTGCTCTTTCGGTGGCTCGATCCTGGCGAGCGGGTACTGGCTCACCAGCAGATGGCGGCCGATATCGTCGATGTCATTGGCAGAGTTCGAGAGCACGACCACACCCCTGCGGTTTTTCTTATCGAGGCCGATGAATGAGTGATAGCCGGCCGTGCCGCCGTTGTGCCAGATCATTTCACTGTCGAACTTTTTGAGGATGTGCCAATTAAGACCAATCGAAAGATCAGCCTGGCCGGTTTCGCGCTGGGCTTGCTGCGCCTTCTGCATCGCGACGAGCAACGGTGATTTCGTCAGTCCGAGGTTTGCCGCAACAAACTTCAGCATATCGTTGACGGTCGATCGAAGTGCGCCGGCGCCGGCCAGGGTTGGCAAGTCCCAATTGGGCACGGGCTTCAGCGCTTGATTATGGCCGGTTGCCATTCGCGCCAGCATCTCAGGCGTGAGCTTTATTTTCGTGTCCGACATCCCGAGCGGCAGGCATATGCGCTTGCGAACCAGCGTTTCGTAATCCGTTCCGGCACGCAAAGTGAGGATGTGCCCAAGCAAGCCGACACCGAAGTTTGAATACTCGTACTTCTCTCCGATCCCACGAGTCAAGCTGTAGCCGGACAAGAACGCGTACATCTGATCGACTGAGTAATCGGCATAAGGATTCTGAGGATCTTTGGGCGCAAAATTCGATGGCAGGCGCGGAAGTCCCGACGTCTGCGTTGCCAGATCGAAGAGCGTAATCTCCTTGCCGTCGCGCGTCGGTGTCTTCACTGTCCGGGGAAGGTATTTTGAAATTGGATCGTTAAGACTCACCTCGCCACGCTCGACCATATCGGCGAGCAGCGTCGCCGTGAATACTTTGGTGACGGAACCGATTTCAAAAACCGAGTTGCCATCAAGCGCAAGGTTACTGTCCTGGCTGGCTTTGCCGTAGGTGATTACGCGTGCGCCTTTTTCATCGACCAGCCCGACAACTATGCCGACGCCACGTTTCGCGCGGTCAATTCGATCCTGAAGAATATTCTTGACTTCGGCATCGGTGACTTCTGCTCGCGCCAAGAGTTGCCCGGAAAAACAGGAAACACATATCAACAGCAGTGCGAGGCGTTTCATATGTTGATTCATAACTTTCTCCAAAGGAATCCTACTTAATGGCATATCGTAACGAATCCATGCCCCAACGGTTGGACTCACTCTACTACGCGTCAAAAGCGGCCGCACCGGCTCATGGAATCGTCGAAGAGTTGATCAACTCAGCAATGACCGTAGGTCAGAACGTCCCTACGTTTTACCAATCCTCTTTCTGTCATTCAATACCTAATCACAACCCGTCGAGTGCTTCATAACAAATGCAAGGCGCTTTCGGACGCCCGGTCTGCGAGAAGTTAAGTCGTTTGTAACATCACCTGTCATAATTTCGTTGACATGGAGTGATGTTTAATATAGTGTCTCGCGCCACCCAGAGGTTTTAAACCGTAGAGTAGATGTAGGTTTCAGAAGTTTGTACAAAGCCTTGCCGTAGTCCCGACACCGAGTCCCCTTTTGATGAATAGGTGCGGGACTTTAGTTCAGTCTCAGGAGTTTGCAGGGTGAGCAATCCGCAAGTTTGATCAGCCGTCTGGAACGGTCCCGTTCATTCTTTGCTACCGGATGACCCTCCCGCGCAATCTAAGGTAACGAGTTTCGCTGTCGCAGACAGCCCGAATTCCACCATGCAATTTCGAACGCGTGGGGGTAATTCTCTCGCTTGCTTTCAAACCGCCGCGGTAACTCCTCGGACAATCTGATTTGGAGAGGATCCATGATCGGAGTATCCGAATCCCCCAGGGAAACGAGTTGGATTGGGCCCCAGGGTGAACATCAGTTTCATGGTCTGCTTGCCGCCTTTCGCAGATTGGATGGCCGGCTGGGACTGCTGCTGGCAGCTGCGCACTCAAGCGAAGCAGAACTCGATTCCCAGACCTATCCCGGACTCACGATCAGCAGGAGCGAATCTTTACAGTTGCTGGGACGAGAGCCGGGAGCGTCAGCGTTCGTCCTCGATGAAAGCGCCCTCCAGTCGCCGCTCTTCAATCCGGTTGAAAACGATAATGCGAAACTCACTTGGCTGGCCCGCGAGTTTGAATTGTCCGCCTTCGATCAGGATGTGATTCTGATTGGGCTGGCCACGGAGCTCGACCTGCGTTATGAAAAACTCTTTGCCTACCTTCAGGATGACATTACCTGCAAACGCCCGACTGTTGATCTGGTTCTGAGCTTGTTATGTCCGTCCACCCAGTCCAGAGAGGTCCGGCGCAGGCACTTCATGCCTGATGGCCTTCTGATCAGGCACAAGTTACTCCACCTTACAACCGATTCGGATCAGGGCCGATCAATGCCGGCCCGTCAAATCAGACTGGACGAAGGAGTAATCAATCTATTGCTGGGCGGGAAAGGCCTCGACCAGAGGCTGGCTTCCTGCTGTGCATTGGTCGAGCCGGTTCGCTCTTTGGCAGATGTGCCGATCGACGACGAGCTGAAAAGAGCTCTGCAAGTTCTGATCGCCGAATCCGAAAGGCAACCATTCAAATTGTATTTTCGCGGACCGCTTGGGACCGGAAAGCGACAGACGGCAGAAGCGCTGGCAGCAGGGATGGGACTGCAGTTGCTGGCCGCTGACATTGAAGAACTCCAGGCCATCTCACCGAACTTCGATGACGGGTTGAAGTTGGTCTTTCGTGAGGCACGGTTTCGGCGGGCGCTCACATATCTTGAGAATTTCGACTTCCTGACGGGTGAAGCCCGCGCGGTGTTCTACCGCCGGTTCCTCAAAGCCGTGAATGAAGATTCCAGCCTGACGGTTTTGGCCGGAGCCGAATCACTAGGCCTGACTACGAAAATACATGAAGTGGTTTTTCCGGTGCCGAGTTTTGCGCAACGCCGAAGGTGTTGGCATGAACAGTTGAGCCAGCACAGCATTGCGCTTGACGAGGCAACGCTGGACGCCCTGGCGAGCGGTTTTCATCTTTCTTATGGTGAGATTGTCACGGCCATTTCCACGGCGATCAATCAGGCTCAGTGGAGGGCGGCCGGTCAGACCGAATCGGCGCCGGACCGCGCGCTCAACTCCAGTCCCACCGCGCTGGATCTTTTTGCCAGTGCCCGCGCGCGCCTGAGTCATAATCTCGCGCAGTTCGCTCGCAAAATTGATCCCAAATACGACTGGTCTGACCTGGTGCTGCCTACCGATCAGTTTTCTCAACTTAGAGACATGTGTGCGCGATACAAGTATCAACATCTGGTCTATGACAAGTGGGAGTTTGGGAAAAAGCTGTCCCTCGGCAAGGGCATCAACGCGCTTTACTCAGGTCATCCCGGTACCGGCAAAACGATGGCCGCCGAAATTATCGCGAATGAACTGACGCTGGACCTCTACAAAATCGATCTGTCGCAGGTGATCAGCAAATACATCGGCGAGACTGAGAAGAGTCTCAATCGGATCTTTAAAGAGGCGCAGGCGGGCTCTGCGATTCTCTTTTTTGACGAGGCGGATGCGATCTTCGGCAAGCGCACCGAAGTCAAAGACTCGCACGATCGCTATGCCAATATCGAAGTCAGTTATCTACTGCAGAAGATGGAAGAGTATGACGGGATCGCGATTCTCGCGACCAACCTGCGCCAGAACATTGACGAGGCTTTTCTCCGCCGCATGCAGTTTATCGTCGAGTTTCCCTTTCCTAACGAAGAACACCGGCGGCGCATCTGGGAAGTCATCTTCCCGCCCCAAGCTCCGGTCGCTGCAGATCTCGATTTTGACCTGCTGGCGCGCAGCATCCGGCTGGCGGGAGGAAACCTCAAGAGCATTGGCCTGGCTGCGGCTTTCCACGCCGCCGGGGACGGGGGCGTGATAAAGCAGGAGCACCTGATCAAGGCGGCTCGCCGTGAGTTTCAGAAACTGGGCCGCAATTGGAATGAAAAAGATTGGAAGAATGACGAAGTGTTTGCCGTGAGCGAATGATTCTCGCCGGGCGCCGCGCTGATGATTGACGATCTGAGTAAAACATTGAGACAGCTTCTTTCTTCAGACAAAGTGAAGCAAGAGTTCCCGCTGCTGGGCGCTGCGGAGATCGAGTTCGTTCGACCGACCAATGACTATAAGCCGAAGTCGCCGCGGACCGTCTGCTTATTTCTTTACGACATTCGTGAGAATCGTGAACTGCGCAGCAACGAACCCTTAAGAGTAACGCGCGACGGGCAAGCTCAGGTTGAGCGACCGCCGCTGCGGGTTGATTGCTGCTATCTGATTACGGCCTGGCTTACCGAAGCCATGGTGGCGGACGGCAAGACGAAAGTGGATGCCGAAACCGCGCGCGACCCAATCCTGCAGGAGCATCTGTTGCTGAGCGAAGTGCTTCAGGTTCTGGCGCGTTATTCGACGATTCCGACTGAACTATTACAGGGCAAGTTGAGTCAACAGCCGATGGCTCTGCCGATGATCACGGCCCAGGCTGAAGGACTGAAGAACATTTCGGAATTCTGGGCCGCGATCGGCAGTAATCTTCGCCCCTCGCTCAATGTGAAGGCCACGATCGCAATGCAGGTGTCTCCACCTGATGCTGAGGCGAAACGGCCGGTCGAAAGAATTCTGCGAGAAGACAAACCAGCAAAGCTGGACGTCCAGGGAGAAATTCACAATGAAAAGGATGAGCCGGTAGCTAACGCCAGGATCGAAATCGTGGAACTGGGTCTCAGCACCACCACCGACCTCGCTGGCAAATACGCTTTCGCGGCGATTCCGATCGGCAAATACAACTTGCGCATCAATTGGAGTGCCGATGAGAAGCTCACGCGCAGGAATCTGAATATCAGCGTGCCCGGTGCACCGGGCGGGTACGATCTAAACGTTACGTCGTACCCGGTTGCCGGACAGCTCAAGGACGACAAGGGAGCGGTTGACGGCGCCACGATCACGATCTCACAACTCAATTTGAGTAGGACGAGTGACAACAAAGGAAAGTACAGCTTTGAATCAGTACCCGTTGGAAAATACAACCTGCAGGTCAAGTGGACCGTCAGTGGAAAACAGAATAGCAAGGACGTGGAGGTTACGGTTCCGGCAGTGGCTGGAGCTTACGATCTGGAATTGAAGGGATAGCTAACTATCCAAAGGAGGAGAAGATGCCAGAATATTTATCGCCGGGTGTTTACGTCGAAGAAGTGCCTTCGGCAGTCAAGCCTATAGCCGGTGTCAGCACAAGTACTGCCGGGTTCATCGGCATTGTTCCCGATGCCTTACCCATTCCGCCGACGCTGGTGAAGACGAAAATAATCCCGCCAGCGCAGGTAGACGGAACCAAGACCACTTTTGATCTGGATGATTACCCGGTCGTTACCACGCCCAACACCTTCAAGGTGCGCGTTGACGGTCAGCCTAATACGACGGCTACCTTGAAAATTGACCCCGCGACGGGAAAATCGCAGATTGTGTTTCCGCAATTCCCCGCCCCGGGAAGCGTGATCACCGGCACTTACACGTACACGGACGCTAATAACCAACCAGCTGTCGCCACCGAGACGATTGCTGCTGACAAAGTGACCGGAGATACCGCCACCTTCGATCTGGCTAACGCCAAAGTTGTGGCCGAGCAGCCCTCCAGTTTCAAGCTGAACGGCAATCCCGTCGCCGCCACGGTGCAGACCTCGCGTCAGAAAGGCCAGGTAGTTCTCAACCTGGCGCCAAAGACCGTCGAGATCGCCGTGGACTACACGGTCGGACCTCGCGTTGGTCAACAAATCGGAACCGGGGACGGTACCAAGAAAAAGTTCAACCTGCCGACTGCGCCGGTAGTCACCGATACCGACTCGTTTAAGGTGAGGGTCGGAGGCAGCCCCGTCACCGCGTCGCTCCAAAACGACGTGGGTCCTGATGGCAATCCGGCGGCCTACGCGGTTATCACAGGAGACGCTCCGGCCAGCGGAGCTGTCGTCACCGCGGACTACATGACCTTCCAGGTTTTCAACTCGCTGGTTGGCGTGGGACAGACAAAGCTATGCACGAATTTCACGGAATATAAGAACGCCTTCGGAGACTTCACGCTGGACCTCGGTCATCGCAACCTGACTCAGGCGGTGTACGGTTTCTTTAATAACGGCGGCTCGCGCTGCTACGTGTCGCGAATTACCGGCGAGGCTGACCTTGACGCTGCACTCAAAGCCTTTGAGTTGGTTGATGAGATTGCCATTGTCGCCGCGCCCGGCTTGAGCACTGATAACGTTCGCAACAAGATCGTCGCGCACTGCCGGAGTATGGGTGACCGCTTTGCCATCCTCGATGGGCCCGATTCGGCCACGGACTTGATCACCCTGACTAAAGCTAGTCCCCTCGGCGTGGGGCCGAACCGCACGGACTACGCGGCTTGGTATTTTCCCTGGATCAAGGTTTTCGACCCGGTCGCGCAGAAATATGGGAACAACCTGAAGGGCACGGTTAATGTGCCGCCGAGCGGACACATCGCGGGCATTTATGCACGCGTAGATAACGCGCGCGGCGTGCACAAAGCTCCGGCCAACGAAGCGATCGTGGGCGCTCTGGACGTAACCCAGCGACTAAGCAAAGCCCATCAGGATGGTCTCAATCCAAAGGGCGTCAACTGCATTCGCGTGCTTAACGACAATATTCTGGTCTGGGGCGCGCGCACCGTAGGCGGGGACGCTAATGCTGACGTGAAGTACATCAACGTCAGGCGCACTTTGCTCTTCCTGAGAAAGTCGATCGATGAAGGCACGCAGTGGGTCGTCTTCGAACCAAATAATCAGGCCCTCTGGCAAAAGATCACGCGCAACGTTTCGGCTTTTCTGACCGACGTCTGGCGGTCGGGCGCCCTCTTTGGCAACACTCCGCAGGAAGCCTTCTACGTCAAGTGTGACAAAGAGACTAACCCGTCAAGCGCCATAGACAAGGGGCAGGTGGTCACGGAAGTAGGCGTGGCAATTGTGCGTCCGGCAGAGTTCGTGATTTTCCGCATCAGCCAGATGGCCGGCTCGGGCTCGTGACTCGGGAGATGACATGGTCCAGGCATATTCATCGCCGGGGGTCTACCAATCAGCGGACGTAATTCCGAAGTCTGCGTCGCAATTACGGACCGGCGTTCCCGGGTTCGTCGGTTTTATCAACCCCGGCGACGAATTCGTCGGCCGGCTCAGTACGCCCGTATCGCTGAATCGAAAAAGCGAGTTTGACGCTCTGTTTGAGAATCAACCCGGGGAGCATTTACCTCCGGGCGGTTATTTGGCCGATGCGGTCAACGGGTTTTTCCTGAATGGCGGTGTGAGTTGCTATGTGGTCTGTGCCCCGCTGAGCGCGGCCCGCAATGGTTCGGAAAACGAAAAGGCTTTGACGCAGGCCCTGGAAGCGCTCTCGCCTTTGACTGACCTGGATCTGATTGCGGTCCCTGACGTGATGATGTTGACCCTTCCGGAAGGAGGGCTGGATAGCGACGCCGTCAATCGGGTGCAGCGTGTCCAGAGTGTGTTGCTTGGTTTTTGTCGGTTGCATGGCAACTGCTTTGCAATTCTGGACGCGCTTCCCCAGGGAAACGAGGTAACGGACCAGGTCGTTCAGCAGCGTCAACAAATCGTTAAAGGATTCAGCGAACCGGTAAACGGAGCGCTTTATTATCCCTGGATCAGGATTGACAAGGGCCGAATCGTTCCGCCCAGCGGACACATCGCCGGAATCTTTGCTCGCAGCGATGCCAGAGTCGGGGTCTTCAAGGCGCCGGCTAATGAAGAGGTCATGGGTGTCTTTGATCTCTGTGGCGGGCTGCCCGGCCATTTCACCGAGCTCAGGATTACCAACGAAGTCCAGGATCAACTTAACCCGAAAGGCATCAATTGCCTCCGGGCTTTTCCAGGCAGAGGGATCCGTGTGTGGGGCGCACGCTCTCTCAATGACGAACCGGACTGGCGATACGTAAATGTGTGCCGGCTCGTCATAACCCTGCGCCGCTGGATAGAAATGAACATGACCTGGGCAAGCTTTGAGCCCAACACGCCCCAACTATGGGTACGCATCGCACTCGAACTAACTGTCTACTTAACAGACCTTTGGCGGGCTGGCGCGCTTACCGGGCAGACCCCCGCAGAGGGGTTCTATATCAAATGCGACGTGGAGACGAATCCGCAATCCGTGATCGAGGCCGGACAAGTGGTTACCGAAATTGGACTGGCTCCCACCAGGCCCGCTGAATTCGTCGTCGTGCGCATAGTTCATCAGATTTCGGTAGAACCTCGCTGAAAGCAGTTAACCCACAGCAGATAGATTGAAAGGAGATCTCTAATGGCTACAGGAAAGCGAACGGATCCCTATGGCGGCTACAACTTTCTGGTTGAGATTGATGGCATCACGCAGGCCGGATTTCAGGAAGTGAGCGGCCTGGATGCCAGTACCGACTCGACGGACTACCGCGAGGGGAACGACCCGAATCATGCGCGCAAACTTCCCGGTCTGAATAAATTTTCACCGGTGACTCTCAAGCGCGGCATTACCGACTCGGACGAATTGTGGAAGTGGCGGGCCACAGTGATTGCCGGTAAGGCAGAGCGCAAGAACGGCTCAATCATTCTTATGGACGATACCGGACAGGAGAAGCTGCGCTGGAATTTTTTCAACGCGTGGCCGACAAAGTGGACCGGCCCATCGCTGAGCGCCACCAGCAGTGCAGTGGCGGTGGAGACGCTCGAAATTACGCACGAAGAAATAAAGAAGGCTTGACGATGGGCATCTTGAGTTTTTGAGTGACCGTAAGCAAAAGCGAGCGGTTCTCACTCGTGCCTGCGCGACGAGACGGGCGCCGTCGTAGCCGAGGCATTGAGACAGGGGGGGAGGCCTTATGTTGCAAACAGAATTTCCTTTCACTTTACCGATGGGCTACGTTGACGCCGAAGGTAATCTGCACCAGGACGGAGTGATGCGCCTGGCGACTGCTTTCGATGAGATCGTGCCCCTCAAGGACCCGCGGGTACAGAGCAATCCGGCTTACCTGGTCGTAATTCTGCTGACGCGCGTGATCACGCGGCTCGGCGCGGTGGAAGTCATCAATCCGAAAGTCATCGAAGGGTTGTTCGCGGCGGACCTGGCCTACCTGCAAGACCTTTATCACCGCATCAACGAAAACGGGCATAACCGCGTTCAGACACAATGCCCGCATTGCGAGCAACAGTTTGAATTGGAGATCAGCGGCCTGGGGGGGTCTGGCGCTACCCCATAGAGCGGCTCTATGAAGAGGTAGCGTACATCGCATACCACTTTCACTGGCCGCACTCTCAGATACTTGAATTGGAGCATGCTGAGCGTCAAAGGTGGGTGGGGGAAATAGCCCGGATCAATTCGCGTCTGAACGAACAAGCGGGTGAAACCTGGTCGTGATGCAGTTATCAGAGCACAGGGAGTCAGTACACGCGAGTCAGAACCATTCGCGTAGGCGAATGGGATAATCCTCAGCCTGTAATTGCCCCCTGATCCCATTTGCTGACGCAACTGGTACTGACCCGGTGGCCCCCATAGTTTGAAGTAGCACGCGCATCTTGCGCGTGATCTCACGGGCGGGACGCCCGTGCCACTTATTAAAGGAGTCGAGTGACGATGCCTCAAATTGGTTTGTCGACCGCGGTTATTCTTGGGAAAAGTGCGGCCGGCGTGCGCCTTGATCCCTTTCGAGCTTTCAATTTTTGGGTGGAGATAGAAGGAATCCTCGTGGGCGGCTTTTCTGAATGCACCGGCTTGCAGGTCGAGACGGAGGTCGAGACGTATGCCGAAGGCGGCTTAAACGAATACCCGCATCAGTTCCGGGGGCGCGCGAAATATGGGCCGCTGGTGCTCAAGCGCGGGCTCACGCTGAATGATCAATTATGGCGCTGGCATCAGGACGTACTTCAGGGCAACTTCGCACGCAAAAATGGAACTATCTATCTGCTTCATAACACCCACATTCCGGTCGTGTGGTGGAACTTCAGAAAAGCTTTTCCGTCGAAGTGGACCGGCCCCGAGCTGCGTGCTAACTCAAGCGAAGTGGCATTTGAGAGCGTTGAGTTGTTGCATCAGGGCTTGAGCCGGCTATGGACGACCAGCCCGCGTATTTAAGTTCGCTGCGAGCGGCCCAATCACTAAGGAAAGAGAGCGATGCCTGAACACTCTGAGCATATATCTGACATGGCATCTGACACGGCATCTGGCATGGAATTCCTGGAATCGTCGGCGTTGAGCGCCCGGCTGCAACACCGGCTGAGTTCATCGTCGGGCGTCATTGACGTTCAGGACATCCTGAAAACTTACGCGCGCCTGACTAAATGGGCTTCGCGTGCGCGACTGCTGATTGATGATCTATTAGCCAAATACACAATTGATGACGGATCGGCGCCCGGGAACCTGCCGCTGGTTACGGAGCAGCCGTGGATGCTGAACCTCAACACCTATCTGACAAACCGGAATTCATTTTCATCTACCGCAAATAATTCCTATTCGGCTAACACCAACCAGTTCTTTTCGCAGACGCTTTCATCTTCGCCGGCGGCCTCACCTTTGGTAACGTCCGACTTGACTTCATTCAGTCCGCCAACGGGTCCGGCCCTCGGTCATATTTCAAGGCACGAACGAAGCCATGACGTGAAGGCGGCACAGCTTGAGTCGGAGTCTTCCTCGCAGGCGTCGGGAAAATTCCGAGTCAGTCGAAAACCGCGCCGAGTCCCAACTGAGATCGCCGGGAAAATCCCCGCGCCAGTCGCTCGTGATGTTCAGAAGAATCCGATCGCGCAACCGCTCCCGGCTTTGACTTATCATTCAGGCTCGTCCCGCCAACCAGGAAAACAGGAAGGAGACGAGACCGCCAGAACCAAAGACATAGAAACCGCGCCTTCGAAAATTACCGAGTCAACGATCGTATCTGCCGCCAATCTTCCGCTCGTGGCCAGGCCGCCTGCTCAGTTGCCGGCTCAACGCGAGCTGACCGGCGCAGCCGGAAAGACTTCGCCACTGGTGGCAAAGGATCGGCCGTCCAGCGACAGATCACAATCAATCCCCCAGGAACAGCCTGCGCTTCGACGTTCGGCAGCTGATCGTGCGCTCGGATCTGCTGCCAATCTTCCGCTCGGGCACAGGCCGCCTGCTCAATTACCAGCTCAACGCGAACTGACCGGCGCAACCGGAAGCACTTCGCCACTGGTGTCAAAGGATCGGCCGTCCAGCTACAGACCACAATCAATCCACCAGGAACAGCCTGCGCTTCAACGTTCCGCCGCTGATCATGCCCACGCATCTGCCGCCAGTCTTCCGCTTGTGGCCAGGCAATTACCAGATCCACGCGAACGGACCGGCGAAGCCGGAAACACTTCCCCACTTGATTCAAAGGATTGGCGTGACTCTGCGCAGGTGCTGACGCCGCTCAACAGATCCACTGAACTCACTAAGCTGACTCTGAACCAGAACCTCCAGGTCGCGCGGCCGGCTGACGGATCCCGTTTGGCCATGCTCGAAACGCAGGTCGCGTCGGAAGATTCTCAAAATCAGCAGGCGGACTTTTTCGCGCGGAGAGATGCGGAGCGCACAGTTGAGGCACTAAACAGAATTCTGAGAACTCCAGGCACGGAAGGCGGTACTCCTTTTCTGCCGAAACCACGTCAGCCCGATCTGGTCTGGCGCCGAAACGGAATCGATCGAACTGTTCGCGAGCTGATGTCCGCCATTTCGGATCGCACTTCGTTTCAAACTACGCAGCGGACGTCCGCCGGGATCTCTACGCAATCCCCTCAGAGCATTCAAAGTTTCGAGCGCGAATCAGTGAGCAGAAAAACCCAGACACCAGACGGCGTCGAAATCACGGCCGAAAGAATACTGCGCCGAATCTCCAGAACACTCTTAGTTGAACGGGACCGCAGAGGTTATTGAAATGGAACTGGCAAAGCTAACTATCACTCCCCTGGGGAAATCGAAGATCCCGGCGTTCAAAGTACTCTTCAACCCGACGACGTATTCGATTTCAAAATCCGTGACCTGGGCAGAGCCCGAACGGGCAGAAGGCAGCTCGACGCCCAGGAGCAACGTCAAGTTCAACGCTCCCAAATTGGAATTCGGTGGCGGCCAAAGCCGCGAACTCTCTCTCAAGCTCTTCTTCGATGTTACCGATGTCCCGGTCATCAATGGTGAACGGATCAGGGATGTACGTAAGCTGACGGACAAGCTGGTCAAGCTTACCCTGAAGGAACGCGCGGGCAATAAAGAGTTGGCGCCGCCGAAATGCCGGGTTAGCTGGGGTGAAGGCCGTTCACCGACCATGGACTTTCCGTTTGTGGGCGTCGTCCAGAGTCTGTCGCAGGAGTTCACGCTCTTTGATAGCAACGGCACGCCGCTGCGAGCCAACGTGGACGTTAAGTTCCTTGAGTTTCTCAGCGCTGAAGTAGACAAGCGCCGCAACGATCCCGAATTTACGACGCGCATCGTGAAGCGGGGGGATACCTTGAGCAGCATCGCCGCCGAGATGCTCGATGACCCTTCGCGCTGGCGCATCATTGCCGATGCCAACCATTTGGATAATCCCAGAATTCTCGAAGTAGGCATGTCTCTAAGCATTCCGAAGATAGGTTAGGGAGAAGAGTCCATGGCGCTTGCTGACTTGTCGAATCCGGTATTGCCGGAGTTCGACATCAAAATTAACCAAAAGACTTTGGACGACGAGGCAAGGCCTTTCATTGCCAGCATCGTCGTGGACGATAGCCTGGCCTGGCCCAGTATGTTTGCTGTGGAATTCGCCAGCTCCTTCGACCTTGAAGACGTGCACCAGTGGATTGACAGCTCCAACCTGGCTGTCGGCAACGTCGCCGAATTCAAGCTGGGCTATGGTAACGATCTGGAAAGTTTGATCATCGGCGAGATCACGGGATTAGAACCTGAGTTTGTGGTTGATCGCCTGCCCAGCGTGATCGTGCGCGGCTACGATCGTCGCCATCGCTTGCAGCGAGGTCGCAAGACTCGCACCTTCGTGACTCAAAAAGACAGCGATATTGCTGCCGCGGTCGCCCGGGAAGCCAAGCTCAGTGCGGAGGCCGTAGATAGCAAAGTAATCCATGACTACGTTATCCAGGCGAACCAAACGGACCTGGAATTTTTGCAGGAACGCGCGCGGCGAATTCAATACGAAGTCTTTATTACCGACAAAACACTTCACTTCCGCCCGGTCCAGAACGACAAGAGTGAAGTCATGACGCTGACCATCGGCGAGCATCTGCTGGAATTTTATCCGCGACTTTCGATGGTGCGACAGGTTGGCGATGTCAGCGTGCGCGGCTGGAATCCGCAGGAGAAGAAAAAAATTCTCAGCACTGCGCAGGTTGGATTCGAGTCGGCCAAAATGGGCGGGCAAAAGAGTGGCCCGCAAATTAACGAGGTTTTCGGTTCGATGACCGACGTCCTGAGCATCCAGCCGGTGACTCAAGCCGAAGCCGATCAAATGGCCCGGGCCAAGCTCGAGGAGAGAGCTCTGAATTTCATCCAGGGCGAAGGAATCTGCCTGGGAAGGACGGATCTACGAGCCGGAAAGGTCATTAAGGTTGACGGCATAGGTAAGCGTTTCGGCGGCCAATATTATGTGACCACGGCCGTTCATCGGTATACGGCGCAAGGCGGCTATCGCACACATTTTCAAGTTCGGAGGAACGCTTCATGAATCTATTCGACGTGCTGTCAAAGGACGAAGATCAAGTCCTGGCCGGCCGCATCTCAGGCGTGGTGGTCGGAGTGGTAACCAACACTCAGGATCCGGACGGGATGGGGCGAGTGAAAGTGAAGTTTCCGTGGCTCAGCGATGCCGAGGAAAGCTTCTGGGCGCGCGTGGCCACTCCCATGGCCGGCAAAGCGCGTGGGTTTTATTTTCTCCCAGAAGTCGATGACGAAGTGCTGATGGCTTTTGAACATGGAGACGCGCGCTTTCCTTATGTGCTCGGGGCTTTATGGAACGGCCAGGACAAGCCGCCGGAGACTAATGACGAAGGCAAAAACAATATGCGATCGATCAAGTCTCGCAGCGGACACGTCGTACGCCTGGACGATACTGATGGCAAAGAGAAGATCCAGATCATCGATAAGAGCGGAAAGAACAGCCTGGTATTTGATACCGCGAAGAACACGATCACCATTACCTCGGATAAAGACATAACCTTGTCCGCGCCCCAGGGTGCGATCAAACTCGATGCTCAGAAGATCGAAATCAAATCCTCGGCTGACTTAAAAATCGAAGCCGGCGCGGGCATGGACGTGAAAGCCTCCGCAGTGATGAACCTCAAAGGCGCGATGATAAATCTAAACTAAAACTATGGGCCAACCAGCAGCCAAGCAAGGCGACCAGATCGTCGCCAACGACATTCACATCGTAATGGTTCCGACGCCGCCTGGTCCGCCGGTGCCGACACCCATGCCGCACCCGTTCACGGGAATTATCAGCGACGGGTTGAGCAGCGACGTGAAGATCATGGGCTTGCCCGCGGCGACGGTCGGCAGTACCGCCGACAATTTGCCACCGCATGTACCGACGCCGCCGGGCACAGCGATTCAAAAGCCGCCGTCGAACAAAGGAAAAATTCAGATAGGAAGCCCGACGGTAAAAATCAACGGCAAGATGGCGGCGCGCAACGGTGACATCGCGATGACCTGCAACGACCCGGCAGATATGCCGGCGGGAAAGGTCATCGCAGCCGGGACGGTCTTGATTGGATGAGGAACGTACGTCATGTCTAAGCCTTTTCTCGGAGTCGGATGGGCATTTCCGGTGGATGCGATCGTGCCGGTGAAGTGCTCGCACTGCGAGAAGACGCTGGGGCCCGACGAGAAGTCATCCTGCAAAAGATGCGGAACGAAAGTCGGTGGAATTGAGCTGGCGGAATACGAAGAGAGTGTGCGCCAGGCTATTTGGATTGTTTTGGGCACGGCGAAGGGCGAGCGGGTGATGCGACCTGATTTTGGCTGCGGTATCTATGATCTGGTTTTTGAGGTCAACTCGGCGGCGACTGCCGGGCGCGTATCGCAAGAGGTGCAGGACGCGCTCCTCTTTTTCGAGCCGCGTATCGACGTGCTGGACGTGCAGGTCGAGGCGGCCGGCAACGGAGAGGTGCTCCAGATCAGCATTGACTATCAGGTGCGCGCGACGAACAACGTTTTCAATCTGGTTTACCCCTTCTATCTCGAAAGGAGTCTCGCTTAATAATGCGGCCGGCGCCTCGAGTTGATTCGCGAACCTCCGACCAGGTAGTCCAGCAGGTAATACAGTTCCTGCTTTCCGCTCCTGGCGTGTCGTTCAATGCGGACCAGGGATCGAGTCGTGCCCTCATCGAGATCTTCGGACGCTTTAGTGAGTTGATCATTGAGCGGCTCAATCAAGTGCCGAAAAAAAACCTGCTGGCGTTCCTGGATCTGATCGGAGCTTCACTGTTGCCGCCACAGTCCGCCCGCGCGCCGCTTACTTTCATGTTGGCTAATGGAAGCACCGTGGACGGGCTGGTACCGGCCGGAACCCAGGTGGCCGCCGTGCAGTCGGAAGGCGAAACGGCGCCGGTCATTTTTGAGACCGAAGAGGAACTGGTGGTAACGGCGGCGCAGCTAACGTCGGTCTTCATGCGCCAAACGGATCAGGATAAATATGCGGACTACAGCTTGCTCATCAATACAATTGCAGACGACGAGGTTCCTGCGTTTCTGGGAAACCGCAGGATCGAGCACGTTCTCTATATTGGCGACGATACAATATTCGGCGGTCCCGGACTGAAAAGTTTGACCCTCACTTTCGCGACCACCTCCTCAGCTACACTGACGACTCTCGACGTCAGCTGGGAGACCTGGAATGGAACAGATTGGAAGCCATTGAGCAAGGTCAACGTCAAGGATCCAACTTCAGGATTGACCAAAAACGGAGATGTGACCTTCAGCGATCTTTCTCCGCTTCTATCCACGTCGGTTTACGGAAACACAAAACCCTGGCTGCGTTGCCGCTTGAAGACCCCGCTCCCTCCCGCCGCCTTCGGGAAAACAGGCCCGCTCGCGCTGCCCGTCTTAAAGCCGGTCCAAATCAAACAGGCGACATTCAGTGGATCCGGGCTGAAGGCCGAGTCCGCAATCGCCAATGATACGCCGGCGGATCTTGTCAAAGGCTTCTTCCCATTCGGTGAAAGACCAAAAGCCGGTGATGCTTTGTATCTGGCTCATAAAGAAGCATTCAAAAACCCCGGCGCCACCATCACTCTGACCTTCACCATCACGAACTCACCGAAGGCTGCCGGCGTCGGCCTGGCGCGGGAGTTCTGGGATGGTGCAACGTGGTCTGCGCTGACCACCACCTCGGACACGACTAACTCTCTCACTAAGGATGGCGAAGTCGTTCTTACCGTTCCGGGACAGCCCGTCGCCACAACGATAAACGGTTTAGAAAGCTTCTGGATCCGCGTGCGGATCGATAGCGGCAATTACGGCGAAGAGGCACACTTTGCGCTCGACCCCAAGGATCCGACTAAGTACTTATATGCTGACGCTGATCTGAATAGAGTGAAGTACGCTGATTCGGATAAAGAACAGAAAAAGCCGATACCCGATCCTTATTATGGGGACCCGGCAAAGGGCTACAAGCTGGTTCCGGCGAACCTGGCGCCGCCCTTCATCAAGTCGCTCGCGATCAAATACAGCGTAACCGTTGCCCCAACTCAACCCGTTGCCCCAACTCAACCCGTTGCCCCAACTCAACCCGTTGCCCCAACTCAACCCGTTGGCCCAACTCAACCTGTCGCTCCAACTCAACCTGTCGCCCCAACTCAAGCCGTTGCCCCAAGCGGGCCTGAAGCCGTGCTGACCTATAACAATTTTGACTATCAGGATGTGACCAAATTCGCATCGTTCGCTCCGTTTCAAACGGTGGCGGACACCAGTCCGACTCTATATCTCGGTTTCACTCTGCCGGCCGGGCTACGGAACTTTCCGAATCGCAAGATCAGTTTTTATCCCGCACTGTTTGAGTTCAAGCTGGGCGAAAACCTCGTGCCCGTTTCTCCCGGCACCAGCAGAGGCGGGACCGACATGACTTCGCCCACCGTCGATCACAATTTCATCGTGACTAATCTTACGGCCACGAAAGTGGTCTATTTATGCGAAGCCACATGCGAGCCGGCAGCGAACGGTTGGACGGCCGCCGTCGATGCTGAAATTTCTGTGGAAGCCGGCAAATCTGCGGATCTGTTGGTGCGCGTCACTGTGCCCGTTGGAACAAAAAAGGGCACGAGTGCTCGCGGCTTTCTCACGCTCAGGCTGAAGTCTGCCACCGACATCGAATACAACGCCGATTTTATTACGTATGTCGGCACGCCGCCGGCGAGTCAAAAACCAGAGCTCGTCTGGCAATATTCGAGCGATAAGGGCTGGCCAAACCTGACCGTGCGCGACTACTCTGAAAATCTGACCCGGCCCGGGCTGATAGAATTTCTCGCTCCTCCGGATTTCCAAAAAAGCATTGAGTTTGGCTTGCTGCGTTACTGGCTGCGCGTGACGTGGGTGAGCCGCGAGTATCTGTTCGAACCGCGTCTGCGCGGCTTACTCCTCAACACCACGATGGGTACCCAGGCCGTCACCATCACGGATGAAGTGCTGGGGTCGAGCGACGAGACCGCCGGTCAACAGTTTCATACAAACCGGGCCCCGGTGCTGGCAGGACCGCTGTTGTATGTGCGCGAGCCGGAACTTCCGCCTGCCAACGAGCAAACAAAGATTGAATCCGAACCGACGAGCGCGGCGATTCAGACCGTGACCGACTCGACCGGTCGTCCGAAGGAAATCTGGGTACGTTGGACTCAGACACCGGACTTCTATGGCTCAGGCCCGCGCGATCGCCATTACGTGCTGGACAACCTGACTGGCGCGGTTCGTTTTGGCGATGGGCAAAGCGGACTGATTCCGCCGGCGGGCACCGGCAACATACGCATGTCCCGCTACCGCACTGGCGGCGGCGCGGTGGGCAATAAACCGGCCGGCGCGATCACTCAACTCAAAACCACCGTGCCTTACGTCCAGCAGGTGGTTAATTATCTGGCCGCCAGCGGTGGTTCGGAAAACGAAAACCTGGATTCACTGTTGCAGCGAGCGCCGCGCGCGCTGCGTCACGGCGATCGCGCTGTGACCATCAAGGACTACGAAGATCTCGCGATGCTGGCCTCGACTGAAGTCGCCCGCGCCAGGTGCGTCCCCTTAACTAATCTGGTCAGCAATCAGGGTGAGCGCGACCAAAAGTCGATCCAGAACGGTACGGTCAGCCTGATCATTGTGCCGCGCTCCACAGCCATCAAGTCTGCGCCTGGTCCTGAATTGATCGCGCGCGTGCAGGAGTTCGTCGGCAGACGGAGCAATCCGGTCGCCGACCTGGTGGTGACTGGCCCTAAATACGTGGCCATAGACGTCGACGTTAATTTGACTCCGGTGACTCTGGACGGCGGCGGCGAAATCGAACTGCTCATAGCCAGGACAATTTCTGTCTACCTGCACCCGCTCACCGGCGGGGTGGATGGGAATGGCTGGGATTTCGGACGCTATCCGCACCAGTCAAACCTGATTGCGCTGATTGAAGCATTGCCCGGTGTCGATCACGTGAACACTTTGCATTTGACTCCGGTGAAAACCAGCGATGAGGTCACAAAAGCTGGGGACTATTTCCTGGTTTGTTCGGGCGTGCACACTATCAGTTTGACAAGCTGAACAGGTGCGCCGGCCCGCTGTTAAGGCGCGTTCCTATGCCGATTAGTTTACCCAATCTGGACGATCGCACATTTGCCGATCTGTTGGCCGAAGCGCACACACTGATCCCGGTGCATGCGCCCGAATGGACGAACCACAACGAATCCGATCCGGGCATTACCCTGGTCGAGCTGTTCGCCTATCTCACGGAGATGCAGATCTACCGTCTGAATCGGGTTACCGATGCGAACGTCTGCGCCTTTCTGACTTTGATCGACGGTGTCAAGCGGGACCCCGCGCCGCAGGATCGGGGCATGATCATTCGTGAGGGAAACAAAGTCGCGCTGCGCGATGAAGTGCGGGAGGTCGTGCTCAAGTTGCGCCAGCAGGATCGCGCGGTAACCTGCGAAGACTTTGAGCGGCTGGCCCAGGCGGCGGATCGCACCGTATGGCGCGCTCACTGTCTGCCTCGCAGCGACCTGACGTCGCAGACTGCTCCATACGAGGTTGCCAATGCTCACATGAGCGTAATCATTCCGCCTCAGGTGTTGTTCGACAAGGTCTTCTGGTTCGACGGCAAAAACTTTAGCGACATTACCAACGCCGGCGCCGGAAGCGACGTGGCAAATCCACTAAAGTCCCTGACAGCGTCGGCGGACGCGCGCCTTTATCTTGGATCGAGCACAGTCTTTGGATCGGTCAGTCTTGCGCTGGCGGAAAGGGGGGAGGGTTACTCACTGGCGTTCGAATATTTCAACGGGAAAGACTGGATCAAACTCACAACGGAACTGCACCAGCTGACTGACAATACCTCGAACTTGAGCGCCAGCGGCAAGATCACTTTTTCGGCCCCGCCTGACTGGGCGCCGGTTATGGTTAGCGATGCAACCGCGTTCTGGCTTCGGATTTCCAGCAGCACTGCTCCCAGCAAGAGCGCTGCGGTCAAGAGAATTCTTCACGAGGCGGTAAATTTTGCCGACTTGCTCGCGAAAGTCAGTCAATACCTCGAGCCGCGCCGTCAAGTGACGACGCGCGTGCATGTGGTCGGCCCACGTTTCGTGACTATCAGCGTGCACCTCAGTCTGGCGCTGAAGCCGGACGCCGTGGCAGACAGTGTGTTGGATGAAGCGCTGAATAGACTCGACCAGTTTCTCAATCAAGACACATGGCCCTTTGGCCGCAACGTTTATGTTTCCGAGATCTACCGGTTGCTGGATCAAGTACCGGGTGTGGACCACATCACCAAAGTGAAAGCGAAAGAGATCATCACCACCGACGACGCCGGACGAAGGATTTTGCAAAATACAGAGCTGGTGGCAATCAAACTCAATCCGGACGAGTTGGTGAACTTTAGTGTCAAGAAGAGCGACATTGTTACGGAGTCGCCGCCGCCGGCAAAGTTCGAAATATGAAGCCCCTGCTAACAACAAATATGCAGAGTAAGTTGCTGGATTACCTGCCCGCCATTTATCACGATCAGGATTTCCTGAATGCGTATCTTTCCGCCTTTGAAAAAATCCTGATTGGCCGAAAGGACGAGCCGAAGATTCCCGCTGACGCGCCCGGTAGCTCTCCGTCTGGGGGCAGCGTCTTAAAGCAGCGCATGCAGGAAGGCGCCGAGTCGCGCAGCCTGGAAGAGACGATTGATCTGATCCCGGTGCTCTTCGATCCGCTGAACACGCCTAAAGATTTTCTGCCGTGGTTGGCCGGCTGGGCGGCCCTGAGCCTGCGTGCCGACTTGCAGGAAGACGCGCAACGCCAGTTCATCGCGAAAATCATTCAACTCTACCGGCGGCGCGGAACCAAAGAGAACCTGATCGAGCTACTCAGGATTTTCACTCAAATTCCGCCTGAGATTGATGAGGATGCGAGTCCCAGCGAAACCTTCATAGACAGACTCAAGACGAATCCAACGCCGCTGCACTTCTTCAAAGTCTCGATCCTGTTGACGGACCCCAATCCGGAAATGCTGCAACACAAGCGAGACATCGCCCACGCGCTCATCGAAATGGAGAAGCCGGCGCACACTTTTTACGAACTGGTCACCTCGTTTACGAGCATGAGAATCGGCACCTACGATGATAAGACCCGGTATCGCGCCAGTCTGGGAGTGGATACCTTAATCAACGACTGGAACCCGGCAAACAGCGACCAGCTGCAGAGAGAGGCAAAGGAGAAGACGAATGCCCGCACCTAAGCGCCCCAATTATTTTCAGTCACAGTTTCTGATCGTGCGTGACTTTCAGGCCGAGCAGACTTACCACGACGAGATGCTCCGACGCCACAATCTTCTCATGCACGACTGGGGAGTGGTCCGCGACGGGCTTAATGTTAACAAGAACGGCAACGACTACTTTATTACTCGCGGCTCAGCCATCGATAGTCTGGGTCGCGAGATCGTCCTTGAGGATCCCGCCACCGGTCCTCCCGCCGGCAAGGTGAACCAGGCTGATGTGGCAGCGGCCCAGGCGGCTGCCGGCGCCAATCAGGATGTCTTGATCACGATCACCTTTAACGAAATCGGTTCGAGCGACCCATTAGACCAGTATCCGCCACCGGGAGGCTCAGACAATGTAACTCGCAAGGTGCAGGCTCCGGTTATCGGCGTCACCAAAGCTCCGGCTCCCGTCAGCGCCGTCATTCTGGCTTCAATCAAACCCAATGGCATTGTCGATTATTCCGCCCGCAGGCTGGCCAGCGGTTTCGTGCGAGTGGGCGACTCGAACGACCTGTTCATAGATGCGGGCCGCAAGCTGGGCATCGGGACCAACAGTCCGCAAGCTCCACTTCACGTCAAAGGCAATGCGGCGATTCTCAACCTGGAGGGCGGAGATCACGGTTTTGTTCAATTCTATCCCAAAGGTTTTGACGCCGGCCGAAAGGGCTGGCTGGGATTCGGCAGTGCCGGAGATTCGCACTTGAGAATCCAGAATGAAGCGACGGGCAATGTACTTCTTTCTGCCGAGCTGGGCTTTGTTGGCGCCGCTGGTTCGGGTGGCGACGGACAGGGAATCCAGTTTGGTAATCGGGAGATCAAGTTCAGAGGAGATGGGATACAGCACTTCTCGATCTTTGCCAACAAGCTGAGCAACGCGCTTACCTTCGCTAAATCAGGCAGTACGCAAAACATGGATACCGTTGATGCCAACATCATGACCCTGGCAGACACCGGTAACGTCGGCATCGGGACCACGGGAGCGCCGGCTGCCACGCTCCATCTGGGGAGCGGTACCCTCCAGATAGGTACGGCCCCAACGTCGGTCACCACAATTGATACCAAGATTACTCATACATTTAACGACGAAACCACCCCGCGTTACACCATCGACCGCGACCTTTTGGGTAACGGACTAGCAGGTATCGGTTTCAATACGAGGAGAGTCCCGACGTCGGCGACTCTCGCCGCAAACGGCTCGGCGGTCGGCATTCCCACCGATCGGACCCTCGCGTTCAGCACCAGCGACGGCACCAGCCTGATCGAGCGAATGCGCATTGACGGGACTGGTAACGTCAGCATCGCCAACGATCTGAAGGTGACGGGCGCGCTGAGCGTTGGGAATGGGATAAATCTCAACAATAAACCCTTGACGATAAGAGCCGACAACAATGGCCCCGATATCAATCACGGCTTAGCCTACTTCGGGCCAGGCGCCTCGACGATGGGTGATTTTGCGATGGATGGCCCGGTCTTATACGGTTCCCACGGCGGCGCTTTGGGAACGTACGGAGCGAAAAAAGTTGCTCTCCGTTGGGATGACAACGGCAAAGTCGGCATCGGGAACACTGACTTACCGGCGAGACTGGCCGTCAGAGGGATCGAGCAAACGCAATCGCGCGGCAACTTCTACACAGGCATGGCAGGAAACGGGGATCTCTACGCTAACTCGGGGGCCAGTCTCAGCGGAATAGTGCCGGGCGACATTGTGCTATTTAACGATGAAAGAAAAGTGGTGCAAAGCGTTGGGGCCGGTCAAATGTTGGTTAGTCCTCCTAATGCCAAAGTAATTTCACCGGCCTCAGAAACACCTCTGTTCCTTCTACGCGCCGCTCCCGACCCCATCTTCAGAGTGGAGGATTATAAAGGGGACCCGCAGCTCTTAATCCGCAATGACGGCAACGTCGGCATTGGCACGACTGACCCGCAAGCAAAGCTGGTCGTGCAACAAGGACCAGGAGAGATGAGCGCCGTCGAGGCCCGACGAATGCTGAACGAAGACAAGCTGGGACTGCAGCTCCATCTGGATTTCTCAACGGCTAAAGATGGCAAGGTTCAAGACCTTTCACCTAAGAAAAAGGACGGCACCCTCAATGGCACTCAACTCGTAACCGATCCCAACTTCGGCGACTGTCGGAGCTTCAATGGCACGTCCGATTATCTTACCGTTCCAGACCTTGGTAATTTTTCGAACGGACTGACGATCGAGGCCTGGGTCTTCTATCAAAGTTTCCAAAGTTGGTCCCGAATCATCGACTTCGGTAACGGCGCATCATCCAATAACATTCTGTTAGCCAATGAGGCTGGAACAAGTAATCTCAATTTAGCTGTTTATGTCACTACTGGCACTGGTGCTAATGCTGCTACCACCGTCAAAACATTAAAAGCCACGGGGGTGTTAAAAACAGGGCAGTGGATGCATTTGGCCGCTACCATTAACAAAGATGGAGGAGGCCAGCTTTATGTGGGCGGTATGCCCGTACTTGCGACAGGTGAAATGCAGCTTCCGTCAAACGTGACCCGCTCAAACAACTACGTTGGCAAGAGCAACTGGCCCATGCCCCCTGACCAGTACTTTAATGGGACGATGGCGAACCTGCGCATCTACAATCGGGCCTTGACGTTGGCCGAGATCAAGGCGGATTTCACTGATGACGCGAGGACTCTCGCGGTGACGGCTGACCTGATTAACAAATCAGCGGCCGGAAAGGCAGTTTTCGTGAGCGTCAAGGGCAACGGGCGTAACCTCGACGGCGGCTTCGAAGTGCGTCACCCGAGTCTCAGGCTGGGCATCGGCTTGGGCTACAACACCATTTATGCGACAGGTTACCGGGCCAATCAGGACCTCACGATTAAAGCCAGAGGAGGCGGAAACTTAAATCTGAATCCAGATAGCGGCAACGTCGGCATCGGCACGGCCGATCCGCAGGCCACTTTACAAATCGGCACCCCAGAGTCGGTCGGCGCCCCGAGTGTTCGCATTGGGTGGGGGGACAGCAATGAGGTGGACAAGCTGACGATCTATAGTGGCGACACCTATAAGATGGGTCTGAGACGCGGGAGCCGAGACCTCAAGATTTTCGCTAAGTCGACAGATGGCGACGCCCACATTTATCTGATGCCCAACGACACCATCCAGATGAGCCTGCTGAGCAACGGCAACGTCGGCATCGGGACGACTAACCCACAGAGAGGAAAGGTGGAAATCGTCGGCTCTCAGACGCCCAACTTCGGTGTTGCTGTTAGTTATCTCCAAGCTAATGCTACCTCCCCGGTTGGAAGTACTGTGGACCCGGGCCCAGTGGTGTCTCTTTATGCAACCAACGACATTGCTGCAGCCAGGTGTTTGGTCTTTTCCGACGAGCGGATCAAGCAAATCCAGGGTCGTTCCGACAGCACGGCGGATCTCCATACGCTGCTCGGCATTGAGGTCGCCGACTTTCGCTACAAAGACGTGATCGGCAAAGGCAACGGCCTGCACAAGAAAGTTATTGCGCAGCAGGTTGAGGAGGTCTTTCCCCAAGCCGTCAGCAGGCAGACCGATGTGGTGCCCGACATCTACCGGCAGGCTTCATTCACGGACGGCTGGATCGAACTGGCAACGGACCTGAAAAAAGGCGAGCGGGTGAAGTTAATTACGGAAAAGGGCGAAGGCGTGCACGAGGTAATCGAAGCGACGCCCAACAAGTTCCGCGCCGACTTTAAACCTGAAGGCAACAAGGTCTTCGTCTTTGGCCGTGAAGTCAATGATTTTTGCAGCTTGGACTACGACGCTATCGCCATGCTGAATGTCTCGGCAACTCAGCACCTCAAAAAAGAAAAGGACGAGGAAGTGAATGCTCTGCTGAACCGGATCACCGAGCTGCAAGCAACCAACGACACGCTAATCAGCCGGCTGCAAATATTGGAAGGAAAAATGGCGACCGCCTGGAGCGCCGTGGCGGCAAAGAACGGCTCTAACGGGAATGGCCGACATTAACAATCCATCGTAGCACCGGGTCAGTACCATCCGCGTCAGCGGATGGGATCAAGTTCATAGTTTGATTGGCCCGGAACACATTCATGTTAGCTGAAGAACTGGGGGAGCAGGAACGGATGCAGGAACAACTGGAAAGACGGCTGGCAGAATTGAGAAAAGAATTCGAGACCGGACAAGCGCGGCTGAAAGAACTGGAAACCGAGCAGGCTTACATTCGCGAAACCATGCTGCGCATCAGCGGCGCGATTCAGGTGCTCGAGGAAGCCCTGGGGCAAGAGACAAATACGGAAGAAGGTGCGCCGGCCGCTACGGATTCGGCCGCCAAAGCTTCCAGCCAAAGTTCGTAAGCCTCGGGCGCAGGATAACGTCCTACGGCACTCGACGAGCGGAGGAATTCATCATGGCTTGGAAGAACAAGATTCACGGCATTGAGCGCATCGTCGCCGAGAGCATTGACGTCATCATTGTTGATGGCTATGAGAGAAGGGTAAGAAGACGGGGAAGAAACAAACTCGTCGGATACAAGATTGCCTATCTAAGGGCCGCTCAATAATAACTTGATGCGCATCGAACGGACTGGAAGCTCTGTCGGAACGATGAATGATCCGGCTCAGCAAATCGACTGCCTGCTCTCCGAGATGAATTTGAGTATGCTGGGAATGCACGCGACAAATGAAGTATCCCTTCACTTCCAGATTGTCCGAGGATAAATTCGGCCGACGCAACCAAAGGAATTCACATGGCCCTGAAGCTTAAGACACATGAACTTGAGAGAGTGCCGGTGGTGCAGCGAACTGCTCCAACTGCAAACGAGCACGAGCTGTCAGCGCCAACCGAGGTTGTGGACCGAGTCTTCACGAAACCTCCGGGCGCCTTGCGACCCGTTGACATCCTCGCGTTACAGCGAACAGTTGGCAACCGCGCCGTCGGGCGAATTCTGGCCGGCAGACCAGACTCATCCGCGCGGGGCAGCGTGACAATCCAGGCAAAGCTTTCGGTGGGACCGGCGGGCGACAAATATGAACAGGAAGCGGACCGCGTGGCCCGCCAGGTCATGAGCATGGACGCTCAACCTGCCGGCCCATCAATTCAGCGCGCCAGTGAAAACGAAGAAGAAGGGATACAGCGAAAGTCCTCCGCAGTTGCAATCACTCCGCTGGTTCAGCGTCAGGCAACACCGGAAGACGAGGAGCAGGGCCACACCGCGGTCCAACGCCTGGCAGTCTCTGCACCGGGGATTGCGGCGCCGAGTGTTGAGAATGCTATCGGGCAGGCGCGTGGTAGCGGGCAGGCACTGCCCCAGGGCGTGCGCTCGCGGATGGAGTCAGCCTTCGGAGCGGACCTGAGCGGCGTCAGAGTTCATACAGATGCTCGGGCTGACAACCTCAATCGCTCGTTGCAGGCACGCGCTTTCACCACTGGCCGGGACCTGTTTTTCAAGCGCGGTGAATACAATCCTGATAGCCGTGCAGGCCAGGAGTTGCTCGCACATGAATTAACGCATGTGATGCAGCAAAGAGGAGCGGCTTCGGATCAGCGCCTGAATAGAGAGCAAGATAAACAGCCGGTCCTCACAATGAAAACTGCGCGTCATCAGTTGATCATGAGAGACCTGGATCAAAAGGCTATTGATACAGCGTTAGATCAAGCAGTGACGGACCACAAGCTGAATCGCCTGACAAGGGGAGAGCTGCGAACTAAGACTTATGCCCAGGCAGAGGATTTAACCACCGCCATAGCGGCGGCGGTAAGAGCTCAGCATCATCCAACGTTGCCCAAATGGCTTAAAAAACTCGGCTTCGCAAATGAAAAAGGCGACGTACATTACTGGAAGAAAGCGACGAGTGCAATAAAGTCAGAAAACGAAAGTCGGCAACAAGTAACTTACCAAACGCATTTCTCCGTCTTCCAAAGCTCAGTCAAGCTACCTCCGAACGGCGTGAACGACTCACAGGCTGACATACTTTCAAATTTATTCGCTGGCGATGGAACGGAAGGGCCGCACATTACCTTAGAGCGAGACGTCACAAATGGAAAGCCGCATTATTACTATGACGGCACGGAGCTAAGTAATATGTCGCAGTCCGAGAAGACCACAAAGCCAACCTGGACAAATCTGAAAAAGAAAATGAAGGACGTACTGAAGAACGAGAAAACGGCGGCGGGCGCGACAATAGATACGATTAGGGATAACAAATCCGTATAGGCGAGCGAAATCGACTATTCTCACGATGAATAGCAACCAGCCTTCAATCGAAGCAGACAGACGCTTCATACTCGAACAGCATCAGCCGTTCTCACGGTCCCTGGTCTGGAAGCTACAACAGAATTTTTTTGCACAGCGCGGCATCCAGGCATGGAGTCAGGGCGTGGTCCCGCACTACGTTACCAGCAATCCCTACATTGCCCGCGCTTACTCAAAGGTCGTTTTTGGTTTTCTCAGAGATTGTTACTCGGTCGAGCCCGAGTGCACCAACGCGGAGTTTTCGCCGTTCGACCCCGGTCAACCTCTCTACATCATCGAACTCGGCGCAGGCTCGGGCCGCTTCTCCTTCCACTTCCTGAAACAATTTCTGGATGTACGGGCCCGCTCCGTTCTCAAAGATGTGCCAATCAAATACGTGATGACAGACTTCGCCGAACGCAATCTCGATTACTGGCGCACACATGATTCCTTACGGCCTTTTGTCGAACAGGGTGTCTTGGACTTCGCGCTCTTCGACGCGGAACAGGATCAGGAGATCAAGCTCATTCATTCAGGCGATGTCCTCTCTTCTGAAACCGTCGGAAATCCTCCCGTCATACTGGCTAATTACTTTTTCGATAGTATTCGCCATGATGTCTTTCATGTCCGAAACGGCCAGCTTTACGAAAGCCTGGTTACCATTTCCTCGCAACAGGAAGAGCCTGACCTCAATGATCCGGAGTTGCTGAATCGCATTAAAATCGTCTATGACGATCACCCCGTCGGAGCGCATTATTATGAAGACCCTGACTTGAATCGCATCCTGCGTGATTATCAACAGCGAATGGCCGACACTTCATTGATCTTCCCGTGCCTTGCCTTGCAGTGCATCAGCCGTCTCCGCCATCTCTCCGGCGACCGATTGCTGTTGATTTCCACCGACCAGGGCTACATGCACGAACAATCGCTCCTCGGGCGTGGAGAGCCGAAAATGCATCTGCACGGCAGTTTCTCGATGATGGTCAACTATCACGCCATCGGGCAGTACATACTCAATCAAGGCGGGCGAGTCCTGCACACTTCGCACCACCATGTCAGCATCAACATCTGCGCCTTCCTGCTGGGGAATCAAGCCAAAGACTACATAGAAACTCGCCAGGCGTATGACGAGGCGGTCGAGAAAGGCGGCCCTGACGATTTCTACATGCTGATCACGGCAATCGAGAAAAACTATGAGGCCCTGAGTCTTGAGCAGCTTCTCGCCTACCTGAGACTCAGCGGTTGGGATGCCAAGCTCTTTTTGGATTGCTTCCCCGCCTTGCTCAACAATCTGGAATCGGCGTCCGAACAGTCGCGACAGGAGCTGCATTCCGCTATCCGGCAAGTTTGGGACTCTTACTATCACATCGGCGAAGAGCGCGACCTGGCTTTCTGCATGGCGATGTTGCTTTATGGGATAGAGTATCACCTTGAGGCGCTGGATTATTTTCGGTATTCGTTACGGCTCTGTGGCCCTGACGCGAGCACCTTCTACAACATGGCGATGTGCCACTACAGTTTGAGGCAACTGGACGAAACTCTGGCCTGCGTTAAGCAAACGTTGGCGCTGGATCCAACTTTCGAAGCGGCCAAGACAATGCTTATCAAGTTGCAGTCAGAAATCAAACATTGAGTAGGCGGAAGAGTAGCTCATCAATGGCTTTGAAGAAAAAGACCCACATTGAGAAAGCCTCGATCGTAGATCGCAAGAGTCAGCGCGCGGTGCGAACTGCGCCTACGAATGAGCACGACCACTCGATGCCTGCCACCCAGGCTCTGGTGCCGGCGGCGCTCCGGCCTGCCGACATCCTCGCAATGCAGCGAAAGGTCGGCAACCGCGCCACCCAACGCATTCTGTCAAGCAACGCGAAACAATCTCAGCTCGGCCTGATCATCCAGGCAAAGCTCACCGTTGGGCCGCCAAATGATCACTTCGAACGCGAAGCCGAGCGCGTCGCCTCCGAAGTCATGCAAATGTCCCCAGGCGTGCCCCAGCTTCAGCGGCAGCCCGCGGACGAAGAAGATCAAGAGCAGCCGATTCAAACCAAGTCGCTCGTGTCTTCGATCACGCCGTTAATTCAGCGCCAGGAAACACACGACGAGGAAGACGAGAAGGAAACTCCGGTGCAACGCAGTAGTGACGGTGGGCAGACGATCGCAGCGCCGGTCGTCGAACAGGGGGTTGAACGAGCGCGCGGCGGCGGCCTTCCCTTGCCCGGTAATTTGCGAGCCCGCATGGAACGATCGTTCGGCGCAGACTTCAGCGGTGTCAGAGTTCATGCGGATGCTGAGTCAGACAGCCTCAATCGTGCGGTGCAAGCGCGGGCCTTCACGACCGGCCAGGATTTGTTCTTCAAGCGCGGCGAATACAACCCGGGCAGCCGTAGCGGCCAGGAGTTGATTGCGCATGAACTGACTCACGTGATCCAACAGAACAGTGGTCGGATGCGAACCCCTGGCTTGTTGTTACAGCGCCAGGGTGATTTCTCGACGACTATCCAGGAAGACAGAAAGCGTTGGAAGAAGCTGTCGTGGTACGAAAAACTCGCTGCGATAATTGCCGACCCTATTGCCGCGCCGTTTGCTCAAATGTGGGAGAGCGGCAGGGATGTCGCGGTTGACGCCTACAGGACATTGGGAAGGAGCCCCGGCTTCCTGAGGGGATTAGGTGCGGTTCTCCAGATTACCCTGGGCACACTAGTCTGGGGCGCGTATGGATTAGTCAAAGGTCTTTTGCGCGGACTCGCCGCGGGCATAGGTAATCCGCTCTATTCAGTAACGAAACGCCTGGCCAGGGGAGTCGTGGGATTTGTAGAATCTCCGGGAGTAGTCTGGGAATTCCTCAAAGGCCTCACCTGGAAAGGAGTCAGAGAAGCTGTCCAGGAGGCGCGCGGATACTTTGAGATCGACTCCACTCACCCAAAATACGGGAACCTGTCTGCTCTGGAACGCCAAAAGCAGTTCTTTTTGTATGGCAGGGATTCCTCGCATCGCCAGAACTATAACCGCGATCAGCTGTCCGATCTGACCAACTATACGTTGCAGTTGACCGGAGGCACGACGTCAGTCACTAAATTCCTCACTGGCCCCACGGTCGCCTCAGTCATACCCGGTCTGGGGACAAGCGCAACGGCGCTATCCCATATGGGTGCTGTCGGCGGAGTCGTGGGAGCCGCCACGTCGCTCTGGGATGCAAAGAAGGGCTTCAACCAATGGAGGGATGCGTCCAATACGACAGAGCAGCAGAGGTTAGGTCTTGGTCGAGGCCTCAGCGGTGTCGCCAGCGCCACTCAACAAACAGCGACGGCGACTTCGAACATTGGACAACTGGTGAACCCCGCAGTCACGGGCACGGCCCAGGTCGTATCCGGAGCGGCCGCGATGGTAACCGGCACGGTCGACGTGGTGCGGGGAGTCTACGGCAGATCTAAAGCCACGGAAAATATCGCGCGCCTGGAGCGTCTCCGGACCGCCACAGAAAACGAGGACATCAGGCAAGCCGCCAGGCAAGCACAAAGCACTCAGGAAATCAGAAAGACCACTGCCAACTGGACCATCGGCAAGGGAGTTCTGAGTGTGACGGGCGGAGGATTACTGACCGCGGTGGCCGGCGGATTACTCGCGGCTTCAATGGCCACGCCAATTGGCTGGGGCATTTTGGCGGGGGCCGCGGTGGTCGGAGCGGCAGCGGCTTTTTTCAAATGGCTCAGTAAGAGGCAGAGAAAGAAAGACGTGGCGATGAGGGAATTGGGCGTTACTGAACCGGAAATGACGGCGTGGGAAAAGAAGAAGAAAAAAATAGAAGACGCGCACTGGTGGCGCTGGAACAGGGAGAGAGTGGCCGCCCTGGCAACACTGGGCCTTGATCCGCTTCAGAAAAAACTGAATTCCTTTGGCTTCAAGAGCACCGGTCATTTTTATTCCAGCTACATAAACTACACGGCCAACAAGATGTACGACGCCGGAGTCGGCGGCAGACGCGCCCTCGACCGTCAAATAGACGCAGACATCGAGGCCCGGACGGCCAGGTTAATTCAAGCCAGACAAGAGGCGCTATTAGCAGTCAGCGAAGCGGACGTATTGCAAGCAAGACTCACCACCCTGGATTGGATGATTGTGAACTCAGCGCAGGAGACTTTCGAGCGAAGCGCGGGGATGGATTACAAACAACTGAAACAGAACTTCGGGGTCGAGGCCGCGGAAGGAAATCTTTACCCGGAAGTCGAGGAGTTGCTAACCGGTATGGGACTCAAGTTCGATTTCCGCAAAGACCCTGTTGAGCCAAAGCCGGACAAAATTGGCAAAGCGTTACATGAATAGATTGCCTCGGCTGCTGATCAAAGGAACGCCCGATGACACTCACCAGCGAGAAGCATAGAGCCGAGCTCGAGCGTTTCAGCGAGTTGCTTTCAAAGCAAGCCTATCAGACACAAGTAACGCCCGCTGCCGGCGAAGTAACGTATGACGCGCTCCTGGTTAGAATCGAGTCGTTTGAAAAAGAGAATCGTGTCTGGATCCTGGAGTTATCTTTTCTGCCCGGCCTCGAAGATGATTTGGATGAGGTGAGTATCCTTCAATGCTATGTCGCCTTGTCCGAGCATCCTGCCGAAGAGAACCTAACCGGATTAGCAAGCTTGATGATAAAACTAAACGCCAAACTGCCAATTGGAAGTTTTGGCCTGCTCGATAAGCCGCGAGTTGTTTTCTTCAAGCACAACGCCCTGCTTCCCAACGATGACCCTGCCGCCAGCGACCGGATCGTTCACGAGTTGGTTCCCCTGACGAGCTATTTACTCAGGAGTTTTTCGGATCCACTGGTCAAGATAGCAACCGGTGCGATAACCGCTGAAGCAGCGTTGGCCGCCATGCCGTTCGGGGATGTAATTGGCTGATGTCAGAAGAGCTTCGCGGCGGCAATTCAGAACTCAAAGTTGCTCTGAGCGGTAATTCGGCGATTGCCCGCCGAGCTTCGATTCCCTTCTCCGTACGCTGTCTCAAGATGTGGGTTAATGGTTGTGACGCTTTCGATGATCGTGGTCCGACAGTAAAGGAGCCAAGTCGTCCGGATCAGCCCCAAGCCGAAACGAGGCCGCAACCGTGACCGCCCGCCAATTTCGAACTGTAGATAATGGCGGGATATCCATTGAGTCGGCCTCGTCAAGCCAGTCTCTTTCCGAAAGGCGGGCCTGTTGTGGACCAAACACGTCCGCGACCGCTCGAGTAAACGCCGACAACTCTTCGTCTTCTCTCGTTTCCTGTTCCAGATAGATAGAACTTGAAAATGATTTATTGCTGTCCATCACATCCTCCACTCGAGTCTACAGAAGCTGCATAACTAATTGCGTGATCTTCACGAACATGCCCGCCGCTGTTTTGGGCTCTCCTGGTGACGACGGATGGCGGGTCGGCCCGTCGCCTACAGACCTTCAAAAATTGTTTGCTCAGGGCGTGGCTCCCAGCGCACCACACCATTCAGTGGTCAACGATCCCGGAAGTGACTCGAGAAGTAGTTCATCAACGTAACACCAGCCCCACTCTTCATCCGGTTCAAAAGATTTGATTAACGGGTGATTGGTTGAATGAAAATGCTTTGCCGCGTGCTGGTTCTTTGAATCGTCGCAGCACCCAACATGACCGCAGGTTACGCAAAGCCGCAAATGGAGCCATCGGTCACCTATTTTCAGACACTCTTCACAGCCGTTCGGGCTTTTCGGAACAACATTGCCGATTTCAAACAAATGCGAACAGCAGTTCATTTTGAAATCCTCCTGAGGCTGAGTTGTCACAGCAATATCTCGTTGATGCGATTCGGTTGATTTCATTCCGGCGCCGGCACCAGCACCGGAGCGCCCTTGTCCTTAATGAAGAACACGACGAACTTTGCCGGTCTGGTACTGCTGGCATTCCTACCCACGACATGAACATCATCAGGGCCTTCATAAAAAGTCTGGCCCGGTGTCAGCGTCACTTCCCTTCCGCCTTTCACCTGCATGATTATCGAGCCCTCCAGGACATAGACGAACGCGTGTGCGTTGTGCCGGTGGATGGGATCCACGCTGCCCGGTGGATAATCAACTGTGATCATCAACACTTCTTTGCCGGGAAGCTCCGGCAGATCTTTCGAAGTGAGCGACGTCACCGAGGCCTGTGGGGCCTGACTGGCGGCGGGCTGTTGGGCCATCAGCGTACCCGGCATCAGCAATAGCAGGACGAGCATTAATCTCTGGTTCTTCATGATTAGACTATTCCTCGAACGGAGCATTCATCAGGAAATCCACGGTAGACGGCCGCTTGTACCCTGGGACAAAACGTTCCCCGAAGTCGCCCGCAAAATTGTCGTAGGTTGTCTCCGGCTTTGTCTTGACAATACGGCAGACTGAATCTGTGAAGCGCCGCTTCATCTCAAGGCGGGGAAATTCGGTGAGGATGCTCTTCATTTCGTGCGGCGGGATCCGATCGTACTGGAATCCGAATTCGAGGCCGATCCCAGCCGTGCAGAGCGCGACTTCCGCTTCCTTGTGCAGGCCGATCGAAGGAGTGGAATTAAGAGCGACGCTGTCCCAGATCAACTGCACGCGGCGATCGTCGAGGCCCTGCTCGCGCGCGAACTCCCGCGCGGCGTCGGCTCCCTCTATCTCGAAGCGCTTCTTACCCGTGAAGCTATCGGTGAGCCCGAGGTCGTGGAGGAGCGAGCCAACAGCGACGACTTCCGCGTCGTAAGCGATGCCCTGCAACTGTCCGAGCCTGACCGCGAAGAGCCAGGATCGGACAGCATGGTTGAAGAGAAACGGTTCGGAATGAGTCCGCGCGAGGTCCAATGCCCGGGTGAAAAGCGGCGTGTCAATCACCGTGATGCCACCCAGGACTCGGGTCTTTCCGCCCGTGATGGCCGGCTTAGCTGTTGGCGACATGGTACTTCTCTCCCTTGATGAAGGCGAGCAGCTCCGCGTTGATCTGATCCTGATGCGTGGCAGTGATGCCGTGCGGCGCACCCGGGTAGTAGATCTCCTTCGCGCCCTTGATGAGTTGCGCCGACTTCAGGGCCGAGTTCTTCACCGGAACAACCTGGTCGTCCTCGCCGTGAAGTACCAAAGTCGGTACATCGAACTTCTTGAGGTCTTCGGTGAAGTCGGTTTCGGAGAAGGCTTTGATACTCTCGTAGGCGTTCTTCAGACCGGATTGCATGCTCCAGGTCCAGAACTGATCGAGAATGCCCTGGGAGACTTTCGCTCCCGGCCTATTGGCGCCATAGAACGGGACTGCAAAATCCCTGTAAGCCTGCGAGCGGTCATTCATGAGGCTCGCGCGTATGCCATCGAAAAGCTCGATGGGCAGCCCTTCGGGATTGCCGGCGGTCTTCAACATGAGCGGTGGCACTGCGGCGATCAGGACGGCTTTAGCGACTCGGCTCGTTCCGTGGCGGCCGATGTAACGCGCGACTTCTCCGCCTCCGGTGGAGTGGCCAACCAGCGTGACCTGTTTAAGATCGAGGGCTTCGATCACTGCCGCAAGATCGTCGGCATAGCCGTCCATGTCATTGCCGGATGAGGCCTGGCTGGACCGGCCGTGCCCACGCCGGTCGTGCGCGACCACGCGGAAGCCGTTCTGTGCGAGGAAGAGCATTTGTCCATCCCACATGTCGGCATTCAAGGGCCAGCCGTGTGAGAACGTAATGACCGGGCCAGTGCCCCAGTCCTTGTAGTAAATCTGCGTTCCATCTTTCGTGGTGATAGTACTCATAAGACACTCTCCTTTTCTTGTTGTACCGTGCTCGTAACTTCAAGGTTTCCGAATTTACTGAGCCGCTGTGCTTGCGGCTGGTTTAGCTGCTACTGCCTTTGTACGTGGCACGGGCATCCTGCCCGTGGGTGTTTGGGGCTTACACACTTGTGGCCGACGCCGCGCTCACGGGCAAGATGCCCGTGCCACGAGCATCACGCGACCTGCGAGCTCGTTTTTGCGACCGCGGCGGCGGCTTGACCTGCGGACCGGATAAGCCAGTCTTCAAAGCGTGTCTCGCCGAGTTGGGCCGTATCGCCCGGCACGATACTGCGCTCGCTCAACTCGGTGCCGAAGTAGCGTGCATGTGGATCCGCAACGACCTCGCGCGAATCGTTGAGTGCGTTGAGTCGTTGCCGGATGAGTTCGTCGAAACGAAACGCTTCGGGCCCGGCAATTTCAATTTGAGTGTTAAGCGGTGAATTCGTCGCCACTTTACAGAGCGCACTGGCAACATCGTCTGCGGCAATCGGCTGGAAAAGAACCGGCGGCAGGCAGACACTGTTGCCAACGGTGGCCTCGTCGGCGATCCGTTTGGTGAACTCGAAGAATTGAGTCGCCCGGACGATCGTGTAGGGGATCGGACCTGCTTTAATTAGTTTCTCCTGCGCGACCTTCGCCCGCAGGTAACCACTCTGAGGCAAACTGTCGCTCCCAACGATCGAGAGCGCTACGTGATGGCCCGCGCCGGCCGCGGCTTCGTAAAAGAGGAGGTTGCGAGTCGACGTCTGAAAGAAGTCCAGCACTGCTGCATCTGCAAACGACGGTGAATTCGAAACATCGACCACGACCTGGGCCCCCTCAAGCACTTCAGCCAGTCCCTCACCGGTGAGAGTGTTGACGCCCGTATTGGGTGCTGCTGCCACCGCCTCATGTCCGAGCGCGCTGAGTTTTGTTACGAGCTTTGATCCAATCAGACCGGTGCCCCCGATAACTACGATCTTCATACTGTTTCCTCCTTCTCTTTTTCGCGGCCAATGCTTTTCTGTTTCCGTACTCGCTAAGACTGAATAGCCTTTTCATTTGTGACACGATTTTTTTACTGGCTCTCCAGTTCTTGAAATGAAATTAGCTGTCACAAATCGACCGGCTGCACAGTCTTCTCTCGCAAGAAAAAAACAATCTGTCGAGAGAGGATCAGAATGGACACTCTTGCACAATCGATCTCGACCGCGACATATCGTGCTCTTCGCTCCTGGCGTCAAAGATCCCGAAGAAATCAAGGTGCTTGTTGAAACGATTCATCCAAAACCCTTCAACCTTTTGGCCGTAAGCGATATCGGATACGCGTCGACGATATTGCAGCAGTTGGAGTGAGGCGTATCAGCATTGGTGGGGCTTTGCTGCAAAAGTCGGCGAACAAGCGCCAACGGCGCGAAATGTAATAGCCTGGGGCAACGCCCCAGGTAAGTGTCAAGTGAGATTTAGAAAGCGCTGAAGGCGCGAAATAGAATCGTCAAACGAAGACAGCACTAGTAGCGCTGACGTTATTTCGCGCTTTCAGCGCTTGGATCCCGCAACTACCCCAACCTGGGCCGGTGGCCCAGGCTGTTACATTTCGCGCCTTTGGCGCTGGAACTCCGAGTTTTGACAAAGCCTGTGAAGGCGGGCTATCCCATTCAGTCCCGCTTCGCCGCCGTGGAAAAGACTTTTGCAGCAAACCCCATTGGCGGTGCGTTCGCGCTGGCGGCATGGAACGGCTTCATACGTGCCGCAGAGATACTGAAGTCGGAGGGCAGCTTTAGTGAGCTCGCCAACGTAGCGTCGTACGCCGACATCAACGGGTTTCTTAGTGAGGACCTGCGTGAGCGCGGAATTCGAACCCGAGCTCAGGGAGCAGGAGTTTGAGATGCGGATTGAAACCCGCGGTTTGCGTCAACTGATCGCGAGATCGCTGCGAGCTTGCTGGGTCTCATCACTAGTAAGACTCTGAAGATTCCTTCTTTTGACGCTTCGACAGTCGCCAGAGCAGTGACTGCTCCGTTCCGCAACACAAGCGCGCTTGCCTGGCCGTTTGTTTCTATCCACTCAATCGATACGCCGGCACCCATAAACGGGCCCACTGAAGCAAAGTAGTTAACCACGCGCTCACGTCCGGAAACGGGAAGTCGTGCTACGTGCACGGCGCCACCGCCATCGGCGTATGAAACAACGTCGGACGCAAACAGCTTTTCCAGAGCAGGAAGATCGCCGTTTTGTGAGGCCACGATGAAAGCCTTGAGCAGGCGTTGTTGTTCGCGCGAGTCAACGGCCCTGCGACGCCCGTCGCTAATATGTTTGCGCGCGCGGGCAACAAGTTGTCGAGCATTCGCTTCGGACGATCGAATGGTGTGGGCAATCTGATCGTAGGAATAGTCAAACGCTTCTCGGAGAATGTATGCGGCGCGTTCGGTAGGAGAGAGTTTTTCGAGTAACAACAGGACGGCAAACTCCAAAGCTTCGGCGCGCTCAGCGCCGATGCGCGGATCACCCGACGTGTCTATTGGCTCCGGGAGCCACGGCCCGATATAGGTTTCGCGTCGAGATCGTGCGGACTGAGCGAAGGTGATTGCCAAACGCGTCGTCGCAGTCGCAAGGAATGCCGGCGGATCTATTACTGCACTTCGATCTGTGCCCTGCCAACGTAACCATGCATCCTGGACGATGTCCTCAGCCTCAGCTGCGCTGCCGAGCATGCGATACGCGATCCCGAACAAGCGAGGGCGAACACTCTCAAATACTGAGACTCCATCGTCACTTGCCATCATCTGCACGCCGGGATTTTACTGACAATCAAAAATTATGGGAAGTCTGATTCACGGATTCGGCGGTGATGCGGTTTGATGTCCGACCAGCTTTAGCTTGTCGAAGCCTGCGACAAACTGAAAGGAAGCTCTGAATAAGTAGTTTCCCCTCCCTTTTGGGAGGGGTTAGGGGAGGGGCCCAGCTACTAGTCGATACCCAAAAAAGATCCCGCGCGGGCTGAAAGCCCGCGCACACGGTAATTTTGCTTTTCTCTTTGCCGTAGCTGCGCCCCTCCCCCGGCCCCTCCCAAAGGGAGGGGAGCAAATGCTATTTTCAATCTGATCTTGATCAGAGCTTCCTGAAGTATGTCGGACATTTATTCCAAACTGCATCAGTACCAACGGATTCTAAGCCTCAAGTTAAACTTTTCAAGGCGGGTTTGTTGTCGGGACCCAATTAATTAAGCTCACGATGGGGTTACCTCCGTGCCATTCGATTATATTCAGACAACCGTGGTGCTGGGCCAGGCGCAACCAGTTACCCATTGGCATCCCAAGCACGCTGCCAATAATTGCCCGACAGATCCCGCCATGAGCGACTAACGCAACGTCGCCGCTTTCATGAGTTACAAGTAACTGGTCCAACGCAGCTTCAACTCGTACCGTGAAATCAGCGAAGGACTCGCCGCCGGGATATTGGAACGAAGCCGGATCGCTGAAGACCCGTTCGATCAATTCCGGAGTCTGCTCGTACAACGCTGCGACAGTGAGACCCTCCCAATCGCCCATATCTACCTCACGCCAGGCAGAGCTCTCGAGTACTTTCAGCTCGCGGTGTTTGGCTATGACTTCGGCGGTCACTCTTGCTCGCTGCAAGTCACTTGAATAGACGGCAGCAAGTCGCGCCGGGGTCAACACTTCCGCCAACTGCTGCGCCTGCGAAATTCCGCGTGCGGACAGCGGTCTATCCGTTCGACCGATTAATTGGCCTTCTGCGATTCCCTCAACTTCCCCATGTCGAATCAGGTAGAGTCGCAGGCGTTCCTGGTTGCTCATTTCATTCATTGAATAAGCTGAAACCGGAGCAGAATTAGTGCGGTTAAGAAAAGTCCAATTTCGGCAAGCTGATTTGTTGCGCCCAGGCAATCTCCCGTGATGCCCTGAATGCGAGCCCGGTAGTATAGGCCGCTGAGAAGAGTCAGCATGCTGGTCACGAGAAATGCTGCGAGTGCGGCTTGCCAGGGAAGAATCGCAAACACTACTAACAGCGTGAAGGTGCCGATTATGACTTCCAGAACACCAACCTGCTTAGCTACAAGTTTGCCCTGACCTTCAGCTCGCGCATACGGAAGCCAAACGCAGAGCGGGAGCGTAGTCCAACGCGCGGCGGTGTGACCAACGATTAACCAGCGCCAAATCTGCCCGGGCGGCAACGCCGAAAGGAACGTGACCTTTCCGAAGATTAGAAAGATTAGCGCCAGGGTGCCGTAGGTGCCGATACGACTGTCACGCATGATTTCCAAAATACGGTCTTTGGTCCAGCCCCCGCCGAACCCGTCGAACGAATCGGCCCATCCGTCTTCGTGAAAACCGTTGGTAAGAAACGCCGCGAAAATCACTGCGCACAGTACCGAGGCAGATAACGGGAGGATTCTCTGTAGCGCCACAAAAACCAGGGCGGCTGCGCCACCTACGATCACACCCACCAGTGGAAAGAATGCCGCGGCCTTACCGATGTCGCTCTCAGTGCTGCTGAGCGATCGCGATACAGGCAACCGGGTCAGGAACTGAACGGCAATGAAAACACGACGAACCATTCTTGTTGTGGTGCCCTAACTTGTAGGGGCGTCCCTCCGTGGGCGCCCCTCTGGAGTCTGTCGGAAAAAGCATTTCTCTGTGCCTCTGTGAAAACCTCCGTGTCTCTGTGGTGAAATTACTCGAGAAACACTCACCACAGAGGCACAGAGATCCCACAGAGGCACGGAGATGAATTTTTCCGACAGCCTGCGAAGGTGGGCGCCCCATCTTTTCGCGGAATCAGAAATCTCAAGAAGGGGCGCCCACGGAGGGACGCCCCTACAAATTAGGTGCTCTTGTTGCTCACTCCCGCATCGGTGAAAGTTGCCATCTCAGAAAGTAGTCTCGCAGCGCTTTCGATGATCTGCATCGCCAGCGCTGCGCCAGTCCCCTCGCCTAATCTCATAGACAGATCGAGCAGTGGTTGCTCACCGATAAAGTCAATCAAAGCTGTATGACCCCGTTCGGCTGATCGATGTCCATTGAACAAATAGTCCCTTGCGTCGGGTTCCAGAGTCAGAGCCAGTGCGGCCGCAGCCGTGCTAATAAAGCCATCGGCAACGATTGGTAAACGATTCGCCGCCGCCCCCAGCACGATTCCGGCCATCACGCCGATTTCTGCCCCGCCAACCTTGGCGAGTACGTCGATGGCATCGCCTGGATCAGGCTTGTTGGTGTTGATACCGCGCCGAATCACTTCAACCTTGTGCGTCAGGCCAGCGTCATCTACGCCCGTCCCCCGTCCGGTTACCGATTCGGGATCACACTTGAGCAGCACCGAGGTGATGGCGCTTGCCGCCGTGGTATTTCCGATTCCCATCTCACCGATGCCCAGTAGGCTGATTCCATCACTGGCTGCAACTTGCGCCAATTCGGCACCTATGGCCAGACACTCTTCAGCGTCTCCGCGGGTCATCGCTGGACCAACAGCAAAGTTGGCTGTGCCGCGCATTACCTTCGCATGAACCAACTCATTACGATCGCTCAGGTCCGCATCGACGCCGGCATCAACGATCTTCACCTCGATTCCCCCAGCCCGGCACAACACATTGATGGCGGCGCCGCCACGCAAAAAGTTGTCAACCATCTGCGGAGTAACTTCGCGTGGATAAGCGCTGACGCCTTCAGCCGTCACCCCATGATCGCCGGCGACTACATAGATTCGTTTCCTGGTAATAGCTGGAGTAACGCTGCGTTGAATTGCGGCGAGCCGGTTGGCGATCTCTTCGAGGCGTCCCAGGCTGCCCGGCGGCTTGGTGAGGGTCAATTGTCTTTCGCGCGCCGCGTTCAGCCAAACTTGATCCCCGGGTTCAATCTGACGACAGACTTGTGTAATCAGAGCAGATGTTTTGTCCATTTTAGATACGAGCTAAAGGAAATAGCGCCTCAATCGGTTGGTTTCAATGGCAATGGCAAACCGGCAACGAGCAGGTAAACTTCATCAGCCGCAGCCGCAAAATCCTGGTTCACTCGTCCGAGTAAATCGCGAAACGTGCGACCGAGTCGCGCTTCCGGAACGATTCCCAACCCAACCTCGTTTGAAACACAGATGATCGTTTGCTCACGGGTGCGCGCCAATTCGAGGAAGTTGCAAGTCACGCTTCGCACAAACTGCTCGCACTCTTGCTCATCTTCGTAGCGCATCAACCAGTTAGAAACAAACAAAGTCAGGCAATCTACTACGACAATTCCGGCTCCATGCGCTTGTCGAAGTGCTTCATCAATCTGGCACGGCTCTTCAATTGTGCGCCAATGGGCCGGCCTTTCCGTACGATGGCGCGCAATCCGTGCAGTCATGTCTTCATCCAGGCCCTGAGCAGTGGCGATGAAACAGACTTCCCTTCCTGAGACGCGTTCGCTTTCCTGTACCAGTCTCAACGCGTACGCACTCTTCCCGCCCCGCGCTCCACCGAGAAGCAGAGTTAGCCGACAAGCATTAGCAAGGTTCAGTGACATCACGAGTCTCCACTTCCGTTGAGCCACTTTTCAATGAGAAAAACCAGCCGCAGGTTGTCTGTGGATGCGCGCACGGCGAGCCGTATGAACGCGTCTCCGAGTCCCTCAAATGAAGCGCACTGTCTAATTAAGATCCGCTCTCTTTCGAGCCATTGCTGCAAGTCTGCGCCGGAGCCTTGAGGCAGTTTGGCCAGCAGGAAGTTTGCAGCTGACGGAAATACTTTCAGCCCGGCGCCGCGTAAAGCGCCGGCGAATTCCTCACGCGCGGTCGCATTGACGCGGCCCGTCTCGGCTGCGAACTCATCTTCGCTTAAAGCGGCGCGGCCGGCTTCGAGCGCAACCGTGGACACCGACCACGGATCGATTTGTTTTCGCATCGCTGCCGCCAACCTCGCGTTGCTCACTGCATATCCGACCCGAAGGCCGGGCATTGCGTAGAACTTTGTCAGTGAACGCAGCACGATCAAGTTAGACTTTGTCGGCGCGAGCGAAACGAGACTCGCCGGCGATGCGTAATCGATGAACGCTTCGTCCAAAAGCACCCTGGTGCTGTGTGTTTCTGCCGCGTCGATTAACGAAACGATCGCCTGTCCTGGATAAATCATTCCCGTAGGATTGTGTGGCGAATTCAAGATCACCAGGTCGAACCGGCGTTCCCTAACGGCCCGTTCAAGACTCCCAAAGTCTGGGATGAAGCCGTTCGTTTCGCTCGTTAACCAGGTTGTCACTTCTGCCTTCACCGCCCTACAAGCTCGATCGTATTCACCGAAAGCAGGCGCGACTATGAGAACTCTCCGGGGAAGGCCGGCATGCATAGCTGCGAAGATCAGAGAGGCTACGCCGCTGCCAACTACAATTTCATCAGGCCTTATCCGGTGCTTACCCGCAATTGTCGCAACGAACGCATGGTCGTCGGGGTAGTTTCGGAAGCTAACCGGAGTTAACGCGTTTTCAATGGCTGCCAGAACAGATGGTGGCGAACCCAGTGGGTTGATGCTGGCGCTGAAATCGAGGACCTGGTCACAGGCGATTCCCCAACGACGAGCTGCATCGTAGACTCTTCCGCCGTGAAAGGGCGTAGCGGCGCACTCTGTCTGTTTCGGTTTCATCGCAGCGTAGCTCATCTATCGTTCAGAAAGTCCCTTTGCACGTTTTGTAGGTCGGCACTCCGTGGCCGCCCCTCCGCTTTGATGGTCGTTCGGTCCCTCTATCGATCGTCTCACACCGTGGGGCGGCCACGGAGTGCCGCCCCTACAAATTAGGTCATCACTACCGTTGTGCGGCAAACGAGGCGGCAAACTGGTCGCGCCGGTCGGCTTATTTTTCATAGAGACTCGATAATGTTGAGTCAGCAAAATCGCGGACAGACATAGCGAAAACATCAAAAGCGAAACACAGCTGGTAAGCCGCAGTGCCTTCAGCAACATTTGTCGGTCCAGAGCTGCCTGTGAATCTCCCAGATACTGACCATGGTGCGCTTCACCATCATAGAAGTTGGTGCCGCCAAGTCGGACACCAAGCGCGCCGGCCATCGCCGCTTCGGGTCGCCCGGCGTTCGGACTCGAATGCTTCCCTCCATCGCGTCGCAAAACGCGCCAGGCCCCGCGACAATCCAAACGTAATATCCAGGCTGCGCTCACCAGCAGCAGCGCCGTCAGGCGGGCCGGGATGAAGTTCACCACATCATCCAGTCGCGCCGCGGACTTGCCAAAGAACTCATAACGTTTGCCTCGATGTCCGATCATCGAATCGAGCGTGTTTACGACTTTGTAAGCCAGCGCCAGCGGCACGCCGCCGATTGCCAGATAAAGCATTGGCGCAACGATCCCGTCCGAAGCACTCTCAGCAAGCGTCTCAATCGTCGCCCGCGACACTTCTGCCTCGCTCAGGTTCTCTGTGTCGCGCCCAACGATCCGCGCGAGTTGCTGGCGCGCCGACGGCAGATCGCCATCAACCACAAACCGTCGGACGGCTCGAGCCTCGTCAAGCAAAGACCGCGTCGCCAGCGCGGACGCCGCGAGATAAACCGTTACGACCAATGCCAGACCTGGTTTCCAATTCCGCAACCAAAGCAACAAAAGCCAACTGCCGATTCCAAACGTGCCAACTACGCTCAGCGTTAATGTCAGACCGGCAATGAATTCGCTGATTGGCCCACGTGCTCTGGCGCGCAGCATTTTTTCGCCGATGCTTATCATGCGCCCCATCCAGCGCACCGGATGCGGCAGCCAGGCGGGATCTCCGATTAGCCAATCCAGTAAGTAAGCGAGCGCCAACAATTCCGGTGAAATCATTGGTGACCATCGAGTGCGCGATAGATAACATCCATCTTTAAATTGCTGCGGTAATGATCCGCCAGCGCGTCATACCGTCGTTCGCGTTCGGCGATTGGGTCAAACAAACCTGTTTTTGATTCCTCCTTGCCACAAATCCTTCGCCAGTGACTCATGAGCAACTCCAGCCCTTCGGCGGAGTCAAAAAGACCATGCAAGTAAGTTCCGAAGACGCGACCATCAGCGCTAATCGCGCCATCGTGATGGACTTCGTCATCACCCAGACGCTGCAAGTGAAAGAGCGGTTGAGTTCCGCTCCCAAATAGCGTCTCTCCAAGGTGGATCTCGTAGCCGCTGAAAAGAGGCTCGGAATATTCACCTGCATCAGGGCCGAGGCTTTGAGGTTTCGCGAAGCGCGCCGTTGCCTGTCGAGTAACTTTCTCGCGCTCAAGCACGGTCGTGAAATTCAAAAGGTTCAGGCCCGAGACAAGTTCGATATCACTTTCCGTGTGATGCGGATCGCGGATCTCGCGGCCCAACATCTGGAAACCTCCGCAGATTCCCACGAGCGGCTTGCCGGCGGCGGCGTGAGATTTAATAACCGACTCCCATCCGTTTTTCCTGAGCCAAACCAGATCGGGAATGGTGTTTTTGCTGCCTGGCAAAATCAGCACATCAGCGGCACGCGCTTCTTCGGGTCGTCGCGTGTAATAAACCACTACGCCGGGCACACTCTCGAGCGCGGTAAAATCGGTAAAGTTGGAAAGATAAGGCAGGCCGACCACGCATACGCACAGACAATCTTTTCGATCAAATGGAGGTCGCACCGCGCGTCGTTCGAGCGAGACACTGTCCTCGTCGTCGATTCCGTGATCGCGCAGATAGGGGATGACGCCCAGACAGGTCTGCGCCAGCCGCTCTTCAAGATAACTAATGCCGGGTGTGAAGAGACTTGCGTCGCCGCGGAATTTATTGATGAGAAAACCAAAGAAGCGATTCCGCTCGTGCGGCTCAAGCAGTTCATACGTACCAACCAGCGAAGCGAACACTCCGCCGCGATCAATGTCAGTAACCAGGAGGCACGCCGCGTCTGCGATCTCTGCCATCTTCAGATTTACCACATCGCGATCCTTGAGATTCATTTCGACCGGCGAGCCCGCGCCCTCCAACACGATTATTTCGTAGCGAGCTGCCAGTCGCTGATAGGCAGCAGTCACGGTATCCAGCAAAAGCGGTTTCTGCTGGTAGTAGTCAGTCCCGCTAAAGTTGCCAAGCACTCGGCCGTTTAAGATCACCTGTGAGCCAACGTCAGAAGTTGGCTTGAGCAAGATCGGATTCATATCAACGTGCGGCTCAACCTGGGCGGCTTCCGCCTGCATTGCCTGTGCGCGACCGATCTCGTGACCCTCACGCGTCGCGAAGGAATTGAGGGCCATGTTTTGCGCCTTGAATGGTGCGACATCGAATCCGTCCTGTCGCAGGATGCGACACAGCGCTCCGACCGTGAGCGATTTGCCCGCGTCAGATGCTGTGCCGAGTACCATCAAAGCTTTGGCCAATAGAGTGTCCTTTGGTCTTTGGTCTTTGGTCTTTGGTCTTAGTGCTTTGTACTTAGTGCTTAGAATCCCGAAGGGATTCAGCCCTCCAGCCCAGGGTTGGCGTTTTTCAGCCAACCCTGGGGGAACCGTAGAAATCGGTTCGCAACCCTTAAAGGGTTGCGCCGGTTTGGCCTGCGCCGCCTTGGACGTTTGTGACGCAACCCCTTTGGGGTTGGATTTCTTTCGGTACTGTAACCCAGGGTTGGCCGAAAAATGCCAACCCTGGGCTGGAGGACGGAATCCCTTCGGGATTGCCTTCTTTGAGCGTCAGAAGAGATCCCCATTTACAAGCTCTAAGCCCAAAGCCCTCTTCCCCTACATTGCCGAGTAGCGTTGCTGTCTCTTCAACAAAAGCAGAAACACCGGCCCGCCCAACAACGCGGTGATTGCTCCGACTGGAAGCTCGCCCGGTGAAATCGCCACTCTTGCGAGCGCGTCGGCCAGTATCAGGAACGCTCCGCCCAGGAGAAATGAAGCCGGTAATAGCACCCTCACATCCTGGCCAAAAACCAGTCGGGCGGCGTGCGGCACTATCAAGCCGACAAAGCCAATTGCACCCCCAACCGAAACCGTCACCGCGACAATCAAGGAGCTGGCCAAAAAGACAACTCGCTCCGTGCGCCTGACATCGACACCCAAACTCGCCGCCGATTCTTCTTCACCCGTGGCCAGCAGATGAAGGTCTCGCGCATGCGCCACCAAAACCAGCCAGCCGGGTACGAGAAAAACCAGCATCTTCCAAATCAGATCAAAACCCACAACATCAAGGCTGCCAATCAACCAACGCAGAATTTGCAGAGCGCGTCCGTACGTCGCCAGGTACTGGATTACCAGAACACCCGCTGAGGCACTCAGGTTCAGCACGACCCCCGCCAGGAGCAACGCCCCCGGGAGCATCACGCCGCCTCCTGACCGTGCCAGTCGATAAACAAACAAGACAGAGACAGCCGCTCCGGCAAACGCGGCGATAAAGATGAATGGCACACCCACCAGGTTCAGTCCGAAACCGAAAGCAATCGCGACGCTGGCCCCTAAGGACGCTCCCCCTGATACCCCCAGCGTAAATGGATCAGCGAGCGGATTCCGAAACAGCGCCTGCAGCGCCGCTCCCACCATCGCCAGCGATGCTCCGATAATGCCCGCCATGATGACGCGAGGAAGTCGCAGCCGAAGGAAAACGGCGCGGGCGATCGGATCGGTCTTGATTGCGGCAATGCTCAGGGGCTGATAGCCCACGTAGAGGCCAACGATAACGGCAATGACGAGACCAACGATCAAGAGGGGCAGCGCCACACGCAAACGCACGCTCACACGGGCCCTGCTCCCGGCCCGTGAGGCATTCTCATCTGCATTCAACACGCCGCCGTTAGACGCTCGTGTATGCGAACCTGCGCTTGAAGGCATTACAATTCTGACCAGACAAAAGTGCGCCCATCCCGAACCATGGTACGAATCGGCGCGTCATAAACTTCCCCGAGCACATTTTCGGTGAGCACTCCCTCGGCCTTCCCGCTCGCAACCAGGCGCCCGCATTTCATCGCGAAGATCAAATCAGCAGTCGAGTCGAGCAGCATCAGGTCATGAGTGATCATCAGGATGGTAATCCCCCGCTCAGTTCTTAATCTACGCAGCGCCCTTGTTAGTTGCGTTCGATGCTTTAGATCCAATGCGCTTGCCGGTTCGTCCAACAACAGCAACTCCGGCTCCTGAGCGAGGGCCCGGGCGACCGTGACCAGTTGGCGCTCACCGCCTGACAACTCGGTAATGTGACGAGCGGCCAGATGTCCGGCATCAAGCGATTCGAGGGCGCTCAAAGCGATTTGCTCATCATGTGAACTTTCAAACCGAAATCTCCCGCTGTAGGGGCTGCGGCCGGTTAGGACCACTTCGAGTGCGGTAAAAGGAAAAACGTTTAAAGTCGCCTGCGGAACATAGGCGATGCGCTGCGCGCGTTCACGAGGGTTTATGGTTGAGAGCAGCGCATCATCGAAGACCACTTCACCGGCGTTGGGGTGGAGCAAGCCGGCCAGTAAACGAATCAGCGTTGACTTACCTGAGCCGTTCGCCCCGATCAACGCTCCCACCGCACCGCGCGGAAGCGACAATGAAACATCGACAACCACAGGGACCGAGGAGTATGAAAATTCCAAATGGTCGGCTCGAATAAGTGCACCTTCATTTGGCATCGGCAAAACTCTCCGGATGAAGCGCCTTCGCAAACAACTGCGCGGTGTGACCAATGAACTGGCTGGGATGAATCACCGAAGGGTCAGTCATCGAATAGATTCTCTTGTCGCGCACTGCCCGAATCTCCGCCAGCTCATTCCAGACGGCGATCGGGTCCTCGCCAAATTTCCCCTTCGAGCCCTGCACCATATCGATGATCACTTCAGGATTCAGGGTGAGTACTGCCTCCTTGTTGATTTTGCCGTAGCCATGTTCAGCTACCGGGGCAATTGAATCACCTCCCGCGATCGTAATCAGCTCGTCGAGATAACTGCCCCGGGTCGCTGTGTAGAGATCGCGGATCGTACCGGGCACTCGGTCGACTACACAGAGGACGCGATAATGCGGGCGATCACCGACCGCCTTTCGGACCGCATCGATCTCGCCCTGGGTTTTCGCAGCCAGCTCAGTCGCTTCTTGTTCATGGCCAGTCCCGCGCCCAATCTCAGTCATTGACGCCATGATGTCAGCCAGAGTTTGACTCTTCACAAACAGAGAGCGCACTCCCAGCCCGTTCAGCTTGTCTCTGAGAAATGGTTCCTGAGCGTCGACTCCGATGACGAAGTCGGGCTGCAGGGCCATTACCTGCTCAAGGTTGGTCTTATCCCAGCCATTAATACGAGGCTTGTTCTTTACATCGTCCGGGTAAGTGCAGAACTGCGAAACGGCGATTACCTGTGGCCAGGCGCCGACGCCGTAAAGAATCTCGGTCACGCTTGGGCTTAGCGAGACTATTCTTTGCGGTCGCGGCAGCCCGCTGGCCGGCTGTTGACCTGCTCGCCGACAACTTGACGATAGAGAAAGCAAAGCGAACAGCGTTAGAAACAGGGCAGCTTTACTCCCTCGTGTGATTGTTTTCAGCATCCTTGTTTCGGCAATGACATACTTTGACGCACCCGAGTTGCGGAGCAGCGGCCAGAGTTAAGTCCAAAGCGAGACTTTGCGAACATTGGGCAACTCAGCTTATGTGATCGAACCCTGAAGAGCCTGTCGGAAATCGATCTCCGTGCCTCTGTGCGATCTCTGTGCCTCTGTGGTGAGTGTTTTCTCGAGTAGTTTTCACCACAGAGACACGGAGATTTTCACAGAGGCACGGAGAAACGCCTTTTTCCGACAGCGTCCGAAGGACGAATTACCGGCAATCAACCCGAGCCTGTTTACTGATTCTCTGTCGCCGCTTCGCGCCCCTGCCAATCTAACCAACCAAGTTCCCAAGGCTCCGGTGCTTTATCGCCGGCACGTCATAGGGTTGAGATTGAAGCACGCCAGAGGCGTGCGTACCGTCTCAAAAGACAAACGCCGCACCAGCGCGACCGATGATGCCCGGTGTGCGAAAACCGCTCTCGAAATACTCGCGGTCGAACAGATTGTCGACGTAACCGAAGAAGCGCACCGACCGATTCTCGCTTGACAACGGCAGAGTATAGCTGCCGCCAAGGTCTGCCTTAAGCATGCCACGGAACCGGAAGCCACGACTGGCAAACGTCACCGGGTTAAAGATTGGCGCGAGATAGTTGCTCGACGCCGCGAAATCAAAATTGATCATTACCCGGCGACCGAAACGCTGAGTGGCCACAAATGAGAATGCATGGTCTGGAATTATCAAGGTGCGGACGGTGCCAGGCACTTGTGGAGTGCGTTGTTGCGCCTTTGTGTACGTATACGCGGCTGTCAGACTCAACGTGCGGCTGGGCGCTGCGGTCATACTAAATTCCGCTCCCCGAGCGATACCTCCATTCGTGTTGACATATCCGCCAAAGCGCCCGAAGGGATCGGTGGCAGCATTGATCAATCCGGAGAAGTCAAAAATGATTATCCGCTGCAACTCGGTATAGAAGTAAGTGGCCGAAAACCGCAACCGGTTCTTATAGAGTGTTTGATCGATGCCCGCATCGAAGGCTATCGAGCGATCGGGTTCCAGACGGGGATCTCCAAACACCGAGTAGCCAAAAAAGCTATCGAACGAACTACCGAATCGTTCAAAAAGCGAAGGCGCCCGGTAGCCATTGCCAACGTGGCCCCGAATCTTTGTTCCAGACGACCGAAACATATATGCGACCGAACCATCTCCCGTGTAGGCAGTTGGTGGTGATTGAAAAGTAAGTCCGCGGTACGGCGATGATGCAGCGGGTGTAAAGACCGGCTGATCCAGTCGGAAGAGCTGAGCCCGAAAGGCGCCCGAGATTTGCAGCCTGTCTTCCATGAACCGCAGCTGATCCTGAACAAAGACTGTGTGGCTCTTCTGGGTGACATCGACGTTCGAGTTGTCCGCCGGGTTTGGTTGAAACGATGGGTTCTTGAAATTCTCACTTTCGAATTCGTAACCACCGGTGATGAAATTGTGCCGGCCGGCCCGAACATCGAAACGCGCGTTGAAGGTATGCACGCGCCCATCGAAATCCGACCGCGACGTCCCTCCAAATGGCTGGAAGTCCACACCCAACGGCCCATTGATGCTGCTGCGATTGGTGGCCAAACCCTGATAGCTGAGCGTGTAGCCAAATGTCTCGGTCGGCCGTTGAGCGAATACAATTGCGCCTGAAAAGAAGTTTGATTTGCGTTCATTGTCAGGATCATTGGCGGCCGGAATGAAGGTGGCCGCCCCCTTATTCAATAACGCAATCGGCACACCGGCTTCGTAACGGCGCTGTTCCGTCAAAGAGACCGGAATCGCTTCAATGATTCCAGTCGATGTGACCAGAGCAGCGGGACTGTTGTTCAAATCCAAACGGGAATCGGCCGCATAGATACGACCTGAAAGGCTGGTCGTCGGCGACAGGCGAAAAAGAACTCTACCCTGTCCGCTGGTGTTGCGTGCTTCATCGTGACCGTCAATGCCACGCGAGACGTTTAAATGAGAAAGGCCTGCGCTATACACAATGCTGTTGTTACGCGCACCGCCGGCCACCTGGCCTCGGATCCGAAAGAGTCCCAATCCGCCGCCTTCGCCCAGCACATTACCGTGGATCTTCCCACCCCCTTGATCCGTAACCAAATTGATGACGCCGCCTATTGCGTTCGAGCCATAGAGCGACGAGCCCGATCCGCGTAACACCTCGATGCGGCCAATATCCGTGACAATCAGGTCTTCGAGTAACCCCGATGCGTCACCTTGAGTAGCCGCAGCATCACGGAATCGCAAACCATCAATCAACACTGCGGTGTCTTCGCTGCGCAGACCGCGCGTCTTAATCGCAGTAAACGAGCCGGGACCGCCAAGCTGCTGCACCCGCAGACCGGGCACGACCCGAAGCGATTCCGCGACCATAGATTCATCGCGATCCTCGATGTCCTGCTTCTCTACCACTGAGATCGCTTTTGAAACTTCGTCGACCGTCTGCGGAGTATCGGAGGCAGTGACGACCACGGTACTGCGGACGCCCGATAGTTCGAGGGAAATGTCGAACGTCGTGGCCTTATCTCGCTCGACCGTTACCTGCTCAGTTTTAGCCGGCGCGAACCCTCGGGCCTCTGCTTCCAGGAGGTACTCACCCGCGGCCAACCTCTCAAAGCTGTAGGCACCATTTGAGTCTGTGGTCGTCGTCAGACCAAAAGTACGGTCACGCCGATAAACTTTGACGGTTGCTCCCGGCAGATTGGCCCCTTGCGGATCTTTTACGTGCCCGGTGATCGAGGCGGCGCTCGTCTGGGCCGGCGTGGGCGTTGACCCAACGAGCGCGAACGCAAGCGGCAAAACCAGGACGATCAAAATCGAACTCTTGAACTTACTTTTCATGGTTCATGTCTCCTTCTCCTCCCCTTCGGAAGAGTGGCAAAGACGCACCTTTCGAGGCCGGTCTCCTGACTCACGGCCTTAATGCTGACCTACTCTCCGCGCCTTCCCATCCAAGTGGGACAGTGGCTTTTGTCGCGGATTTCGTTGCCGCTTACAGTTGCGAGGGCAGTGGCGGCTTTGCACCGCTCTTCCCGCTCACCTCTAGCGCATCGTGGTTATCAAAGACCGAAGCTGGCAGGACAGAGCAGCTTACAAATTCTTCCTGACAAACAGGTTCAGCTTCAAAACATTCAAACTAATTTACGCGGGGGGAATTGACGGCGTGTTGAGAGGCGGTGAAATTGAACAGCTAAAAATACGAAACGCCCTCGATCTTCCGTTTAGAAGATCGAGGGCGTCCAAAAGTTACTGTTCGCGTAATCAGCTAATTGATGGACTACCGATTCCGGCGCAGCCCTTCCACTGATTTCAGCGCTCGACGCCACTCGCCCTTTCCCGGAGCGTAAGTGGTCGCTTCCATCTAACAGCAGGCAAGGTTTCCTGACTTCCGGCTCGAACGCGTGGGCTTCGCGGCCTTCCCAATCTCGAAATGAGATCAGTGGCCATGATTGATGGAAGCTACGCAATTGCCGGTACACAGTGGCGGGAACCGTGCGGGCTTCACACCCGCTTCCCTTGTCACCCTTTATGGGCACCTGTGATGGTCAACCCCGCATCCTTTCGGATCCGAAGTTGAAAAAGCGATCTATTTATCAAACTTCCAAAGAACAATACCCGCCGCCTTCATGACCCCTCATAACCGGCGCCGCGAGCGTGGGCACTCTATAATCTGTCTTGCCATGCCGTCAAGTTGTCGAATCGCTGTTTGTGGAATCACTGTTTTTGCTGTGCGTCACTGTCCCCTCGCCAACGGATCCCCCCGCGCCACAAAACCCGGCGAAAGCACCTCAAAACTGCCGAGGCGACTGTCTCAGGCAAAGTAACGATCAAAGCAAACCCGCTGGGCGGCATCGGCGCACTTATGATTTGAACCATTAATTTGCCGCTCCGGCAACGTATTAGTTCCAGTGGGCCTGCGGCAAATTAGTGCTTACCGAACGTGTGTCGGCGTCGCGGTGATCTGAAGCGTCTTCATCGGTTCTTCTCGCTCCGTTGTTCTCGCCCAGCATTATTTCAAGCGAACTGGGTTCGAAAGGCTACCGTCGGCCTTCGATCGTAAAATCCGTTAACAATTCACCGTTGGCACATGAAGATAAGTCGGAAGGGCGAAGACATCATAGGTACTCCCAAAATCGCGCGCGCCGGCGGTTCGGCAAGATCTTTCTACTGACTCACCATTCGCCTTAATAAAGAAAAGGCTTGACTTAGTTGATCTGGGGTGTATATTGGCCGGCAATTAGCTCGCTGCCGCCCACATCACCGGATGTCTCCGACAGTCAGGCGTATTGGCCGTTTGAATCCCAGATCGCATTGAGGGAGCTTCACGATGCTCGACCGGAACAAACTGAGAACGGTTTGCAAGTAATTCTAGTAATCGGCAACCTATCTCTTGTTGTGATCTATTTCGGCGGGGGGCCAATCATTCATACTTGCCGAACCTATGGCTCTGATCAGCCAGGTACTTGCGGAGGTGGTTAGACTCCACAGCTTTGCCAGTCCCGTTGGACGGGAAGAGCAGATCCAGTCTGCATCACAAATCGAGTCTGTCCTGATTTTGAGGAGGCACAAGTGAAGAAATTATTCATTGGATTCATTCTCTTAGTATCGGTGGTGCTTGCATTGGGCTTCAGCACTACGATCCGCAGTTCCAAAAACGTCCGTGCGGATAAGAAACCGCAGCGCAATAAATTGGAGGAGAAGATCAAAGAAGAGGTCGGCAAACCCACACCAATTAAAGAAGGCGTGATGACAGACAAACAGAGGAAGCACAGCAAGCTGTTTAAGCGCTACGAATCCAGCACCGGCGGAAAGAAACTTCGCGACATGGTTGAGGCACAGAGCGAGATTTTCCTGGCGAAGATGGCTGGGCTGGAAATTCGGATTGACAACGACCTCAACGCTTACCTGAGAAAACTAACTTGCAACGCATCTGCAGTGTTTTTGGCCACTGTCCAAAGCAAGTCTTCGCAGCTGCTTGACGAGGGAACGTTTACATTTACAGACTATGAAATGAGGATCGATGAGGTTCTCAAGAATAATTCCTCCTCTCCAATCGAGCCAAACATGATTGTGACCTACACTGGCCCAGGCGGAGCTGTTGAACTAGACGGTAAGGTGATTAATGCAATTGATTATCGAAGTGAGCCGTTGCAGCTTGGGGAACAATACCTCATATATGCCGCCTTCCTTCCCGACACTGCGTCATACCGTGGCCTCGACATCTCTGGAGGAGACGCATTCGAGATAAAGCACGGCGTCATTAGGCAGGCCTCGAAGAGATCCCAGCCCTTGGGAGCCAACGGCACGGCAGACTCAGGTCAGTTCATGAGCCTCGTACGTCCGGCCGTGTATCAATCTTGCGCCAAGTAACCAGAAGGAGCGACGATGAGGGATGTGGTTCTCTTAAGCCGCTAGGGACCAACATCAGAAAGAGAAAACACCCGCAAGCTCAATCGAGTCTGCGGGTGTTCTGATTATGCGGCACCACTATCGCAACCGCGCGCTCCCTCAAACTTGTGACGGTATTGTGACGGCAATTCATAAAAGAGCATCGCTAATGAGATCACGGCGATCGTCAATTTATTCCCAAACTGACATTAAAGAAGTCGGCCTGGTTCCGGAAGTGACGCCGCGTCGCCTCATCCGCAACCCCGGGATCAAGCGGGCCCTTCATCGTTAGCCTTCCAGGGAACCAGTAGTCCCGTGCTCCTAAACTCATGGAATGAGCTTCGGTAAGAACGACAAATTTATTGTGGTGAACGCAGCCCTCGCTTACGGTTTGCCATCGATCAGGTCAATCCATTTGACAGTCTTACCAAGCGGAATGGTGTAGCCATCGCGCTCAAGCCTGAGTTGTTGACGAGGATGGTAGGCTCCCACTCCTGTTGGTTTAGCCGGCTGCTCGAGGTGCAGACGAGCCTCGGCAGTATTTGCTGTCTGGGGTGATAATCCGATACGAATGGCGTTGGAGCGCGTGTTCACTTCGATGCTCTCGAACGTGCCGGCATCAAGCGTCAACCACAAGCCGCGCGGCGCGATGTAAACGCGCATGCGAAAGGAATCCACCGGCTGTACTCTGACCCAGGCGCCGTCGACTTTCAGGTTTCCGCCAAACGCCTGCCAACCGAACTCCGGATGATTGACAATGTAAGTTCCGGTATTGAAAGCGTGCCCGAAAAAGTTTGGCCCATAGTCGCCGGAATAACCGTCCCACTTGAGCGTCGATGGGAATGAGTGAAATGCCACCGAAGCGAAGCCTTCCTGATCGATGTTTGAGAGTGCGCCCATCGTGCCGCCATATCCAACACGCAGCAGATAATCGTCGTCGGGATGCTCACGATATTGAGCCAGGAGGGGAATGGCATTGAGTCCTGAGCCGTAGTGATGAAGTTGTCGTTCTATCCTTCTCAGCTTTCCACCGTAGATGAAGTCCCAGTATCGACGCGCATTGCCGTTATAGCCCCAATGCGGCACGGTCGGCATATAGCCGATGATGGAATTTAGCGACACTTCAGCCTTGTCGTCGTAACCAAAGTATTTGCACCAGGCGTAGACCTCTTCCTGCCCGGTCGAGTCCCAGGCCATCTCGCTCCCGAAAGGATAGGCTTCACCCTTCCAACGATCGGCGCGCTCTTTCATGATGGCCTCTACGTCGCCGGCTTTCTCAGTCCAGCCTTCTCGCTTCAGATCTTTCAGAACCGCCAGAAAAACATCCCCGTCCATCAATCCCAGCTCAACCCAACCGACGCGGCGTCGCCCATTTGGATTACGACTGAACGTGAACTTAGTCGTCTGATAAGCCTGATCCAGATACCACTCCCACGGATGATTGGTGACCAGGCCTGCGTGATTGCGCGCCAGGCGATACATCGCCCAGTACGCCGCCACCACATGCGGATAGTTGTAGCCACGACCTATCGATTCAGCTTCGCTCTTTTTCCAACTGGTCCAGCTGGTCCAATTGAGCGCTGAGTCGTACTGAAATCCGGGCACATCCGTTGGCGAGTAATAGAACAGACTCTTGCGCACGCCATACTTGTTCGGGCCGTCGCTGTATTGCAGACCGCCCCACAACACTTTGTCGATGAACTGCTGATACTTTTCGATCTCTTCCTTCTTCGGCTGGCCAAACTCCTTCATCGCCGCAGCCAGCCACGAGCCAGAGCCACCTTCATCGCCAAGTCCGGCGATCCAGGCGCGGCTGTCCTGCGTCACCATTTTGGCCGCTTCGCGATCGTAGCTGATGACCGATGGGCCGCGATGAAATGGATCGTTCGGGTCGTCGAACCATTGTTTGGTGAAAAGGAAGTTGCCGAGGTCAGCGACGGCCTGAGACCCGGGCTTGATCACGTAATAGCTGATCGATTGTTTCGAGTTGTCGTCGTAAGTGATCGTGAGCCGCGCGCGTCCCCAGGTCTTTCCCCGCAGCGTGTAAGCCTTCCATCCGTTCCGAGTCGGTTTGTCTTCGCGGACGGTAATCGCGCCCGGCGGCTCAGCCGTCAAAGCGGTAGCTTTGTGTTCATAGTTCATAAACAGGCGCGCGTCCAAATCCATCGGCAAAACATAACCGGGAATGCCCACCGCCACAGGTCTGTGATCAGCGATCAAAGTCTTCTCGATATTCCGGATTTGATCGCTGAGCAGAAACTTAACGGCATAGGTTTTGGAGGCGCCCGGCGCAATCGTCACGCTGGTCGGCGGATTCCACTGCTGCACGTTTTTCCATTCGTCTTCGGCGTAGGCCTGGGTGTGCACCATCCATGCGAATGCACCTTCGAAAGTTTGATTGGGCCGCGTGGGCTCGTTCAGCAACTGATAAGCCTCGAACGGGGTCTGAAACCCTCCTTCGGGCGCGACGACGAGTGCCGGTCCCAGACCGCTCAAGCGCGTCACCTGCAGATATCCGGCGTCCTGACCGATGTAAGGATCGAAGAAGGAACATTTCTCGTGCGCTTCTTTCAGATTGCGGCCCGTGATCATGTTGTTGAAAATCATCGGAATTCCGAGCGCGCCAATTTGCACAGGCTCGCTGGTCTTGTTTTTGATGTCGAAACGCAAAATCAAACCGTCTTCCCACTCTATCCACGATCGCCAAATCTGCACGGGAATATCTGCCGGCAGCGTCGGTGTTAGGTCGGCTATCGCCAGCTTGTGCCCCGAAGCTTGCAGCGACTGAACCGGTTTGCGGGCCTCGGCCGTGTCGTACTTTTGCCAGGGGCCCGTGTTGCCGGTGCGCAAACGTAACGTCAGATCGCCGAGATGGTGATAACCATTCGCCGCCCGGCGTTCCAGTCGATCAGCTGGTGTGAAATCAAATCCTTCCGCGCCTTTTGGTTGTAGAGCGGCAATCGTCTGCGAAGCTTTGACGAGCTTCACTTTGAACTGAGGTGTATCAAATTCGAGGTAACCCTGATCGAGACCCAGGGTAGGCGGAAGCGGCGTCGGACTTGGTGTCGGACTCGGCTGCTGCGCGTGTTTGAGTTGAACTGAAATCAGGCCAAAAGCAATGACCGCGATGAACGCAAGGGCGGCCGTCCGTAACGTCTTCATTCTTTTCATAACGGATCTGATTAAACCGCAGAGGTTCCATTCCAGCTTGTCTCAGTTCGACTTTGCGTGTCTTTGCGCCTTGGCGTCTTTGCGTGAACATTACCCTTTCATGCAAGACACTCACGCAAAGGCGCTAAGCCGCAAAGAAAAACCGCAAAGTAAGACAAATCCTCAGTCTCGAGTTAGTTTTCTGATCCGAACTCGTACTCTTTCCCTCAACGCTCTGCTTGAGCCCGAACCGTCCGAACCCCGAAGACGGTCGGGATCTCGCTCCCGGTCGTCGCCTGAAAACGCACAGTTACTTTCTGTTTGTCCTTAATCAACTCCGCGGGAATCTTATAATCAACGTCAAAGAAGTGGCCGACGGCGCTGCCGTTCGGACTTCCTTCGATCGCCTGTTCACCAATACGCTGGCCATTGATCAGAATCTCAGCTGACCGTTTCGGTCGCTGCTCGCTGTTATAGGTCACGACCAACGTAACCGGACGAGCAGGTTCGACTGGCAGATCAAAAGAAAACCATTTTTTGCCACGGCGTCCGGTGCGGCCCATCATGCGATCGACCGTCGTCTCTTCACCTTGTTGATTGAACTCCTTTTCTTTATTCGTATCGCCCGGCTGAAGTGCGCTGATGGTCGCGGCCTCGAGCTTGCGCTGCCGCTCTCGTTCGGCGGCAACTTCGGCCAGCTTTTGTTTCCAGGCGCCGGAGGTGTAGAGATCCCAGTAGATCCCGTAAGTGCGCCGGTGGAGGCGATAGAATGGAACCAGATCGATCTCGCGTGTCTGATCCTCGTTGTCACGACCGGCAGCGTGAAAGTTGCCCGGTTTGTCGGCCACAGGTTTCAACCAGTCCGTGATCGTAGCGTCTGATACAAAAGACGGAATCGGTCCGATTGTCGATCCGCCGCCGCCGCCTCCTCCTCCTCGCCGCTCACGCTCCGGCCCGAGATCGCCGGCCAGCACCAGTGGTCCCCACATCAGCGCTACCCGGCTCGGAGTGTCGGGCGTCGGCTCAATTCGCAAAGTTTTGGGAAGGACCAGGGTAACGGTGTCGCCATTCTTCCAGGTGCGCTTAAGCTCGACATACGCGCCCGGCTTTGAGACGTCTTTCACTGCCGTCCCGTTAAGCTTGATGGAGAATCCTGACCCGGCCCATGAAGGACGCCGCAAAGCGAGAGTGAATTGCCTGGCCTTCTGGACCGTCAGTTTCAGAGTCGCCACATCGCCTTCAGGAAAAGTCGTCTCCATGACAACCCCGACACCCGCGGCTTGCCAGTTCGCGGTCGAGGGCGCATAAAAGTTAACCCACAGCTTGTCGCCCGATTCGTAATAAATTCCGTCGCCGTGCAGGCCGTGGCTCTCCATGCCGCTGCCGACACAACAGGTAAAGCCGCGCATCATGTCCTGATACTCGTGCTGCACTCCACGACCGACCGGAACCATGTAACAGGTGCGGCCATCTTCCGGATCGATCGAACCGAGCACGTGATTGAACAAGGCGCGCTCTTCGAATTCCGCATACTTCATCTCGGGATGGAGGGCAAAGAGCCGCCGCGTCATTTTCAGCATGTTGTAAACGTTGCAGCTCTCGTCCGTGCGTCCTTCGACGCGGTCGCCCAGCTTGTCGGGCGGGCCAAAGTATTCGTCGCGACCATGTCCGCCGGTCGCGTAGCTGTGATGCAATGCCACCGCATCCCAAAAGAATTCCGCCGCCGTGCCGTCTGTCTTGTCGCCCGTGTATACGTAGCGCGCCAAATGACCCAGCAGCTTCGGCACCTGGGTGTTGCCGTGTAAGCCGGCCAGGATGTCCTGGCGTCGCGCCAGCGGATCCAGCACCGCGCGATGATCGAAGTGATGCGACAGATCGAGCCAACGCTTGTCACCGGTATCGGCGTATAGATCGGCGAGCACTTCATTCATGCCGCCGAACTCAGTGTTGAGCATCTTCTGGGTCTGCGCCTCATCGAGCTTGAGCAGAATTCCTTCGGCCCAACCGGCGTATTTGATTTCCAGTTCGAGCGCAGTCCGATTCCCCGTGTACCGGTAGGCGTCGCGTAGTCCCGCGTACGTTTTGTGCAGTGTGTACCAGGGCGACCACATGCCGTTGAGATCGAAAAAGCTCGAGCGAATATTGCCCTTCGCAACCTCCGCGAACTTTTCTCGAGCGCCTTCAATCGCGCCGAGATAACCATCACCATTTTTGTCCTGGACTTCCTTCATCTCTTTGACCAGGTAATCAGCGCGCTCCTTGAAGCGCGCGTCGCCCGTCGCGGCGTACATCAACGAGACGGCGGAGAGATAATGTCCGGCGATGTGTCCGGTGAGATTTCTGCCGTCGCCATCCCAGCCGGTGTAACCCGCCGCTTTCGGTTCGAGCCCCGCCCGCTTGCGGTAGTAAGCCATCATGCGATCGGGTTCGAGCTTCAGCAGATAATCAATGTCGAGATCCTGCGCGCGCTTCAACGGTCCACCCGTGAGCCTTACCGCTGACAGTGGCAGCGGACGGGCAACATCCGGAACCACGTTTTTGATTGCCTGCTGCCCGCCGGCTGCACCGGCCAGAACGATCGAGAACATCGCCACACCTGCAACGCAAATAATCTTTCGAGTCAGCCTCATAATTATCGATTCCCGCAACAATGAGCTTGACGAGTGCGCGATTTAGTTGTAAACACGCATCCGCTTGGCCGCGCAGTATAGCCTAATAGGTGCCAGGCTGGAAGGATCAATTTCATTGAACCGGTCGATCTCACGGCGTGAACTGCTGGGCAGCCTGACGTGCGCCGGCATGGGGGTTTTGCTTTCGCAGCGCAGGGCTACCGCCCAGGTCGCAGGTTTGAGTATCGCCGGACGACCCGTTGACCTCGCTCTTACTTCAGTTAGCCCTGACACGATTCGCCTCAGCCTGGTGCCGATCGAAAACAAATCGATCGTTGATGATGGAGTGTTGTTAGAGGCTGCCCCGGGCCTGGCGCCGCCAGTTCCCCTCACCATTGCGTCCCGCCAAATCGTCCGCCTGGGCAATCTAGTCGTAAAGGTGGAACGCGAGCCGCTGAGTTTAACCGTTACCGGCAAAGCCGGACGTCTGATTCAGAAACTACGCCTTGACCAGCAAACCGGAACCATCTTTTTCAATCTGGGTGATCGACCTGTCCTCGGTTTTGGCGAAGGTGGACCGCAGTTCGATCGACGCGGGAGCAAAGATGAAATGCGCAACGGCCAGGGGGGATACCGCCTGCGCACCCACGGCGGGCGCGCAGCGATTCCCTGGCTGATCGGGACCAGCGGTTGGGCCATGTTCATTCATCAACCGTTGGGCAAGTTCGATCTCACCGGCGCGGAAGGTCGTCTCGATCCACTCAGTCCCGCTGCTGCGCTGCCGATGGATCTGTTCATCGTTAACGGCGATGATCCCGTGCGCGTCATGGCTGAGTACGCGCGTCTGACCGGCAAGCCCGAGATGCCCCCGCTTTGGTCCCTCGGTTATCTGCAATCGCATCGCACCCTGTCCGGACCGGAAGAAGTAAGGTGGGTCGCGCGCACCTTCCGGGAAAAGAAATTACCGTGCGACGCGCTCATCTATCTCGGCACGGACTTCACGCCGTCAGGATGGAACACACACAACGGTGAATTCACCTGGAACCTTGCGAACTTTCCCGATCCGAAAAAGATCGTCGATGAGTTGCACGCGCAGCATTTCAAAGTCGTGTTGCACACCGTGCTTGAAGGGCGTCGATTGACCGGCTCAGTCAACGATCCATGCACGGCCGCGCCCCTGCCGAGCGGGCGAACGCCTGATGGTCGTTGGCCCGACGATCGACAAGTCAGTTGCTATTGGCCGGTGCACAAGCAACTGTACGATGCCGGCATCGATGGCTGGTGGCCCGATCAGGGTGACGGCCTTGATGGCCCATCGCGGCTCGCGCGCCATCGTATGTACTACGAAGGCTCGCGCCAGTTGCGCCCGAACGAACGGCCATTCGCGCTGCATCGCAATGGCCAGGCCGGTATGCAGCGTTACGCCGCGTTCCTCTGGTCGGGTGATGTGTACTCAACCTGGGAAACCCTGAAAACGCACGTGCCGGTGGCCGTAAACACCGGGTTGTCCGGCGTTCCCTACTGGGGCACGGACATTGGCGGCTTCGTGCCGACGAAGGAATACACCGGCGAGTTGCACGTTCGCTGGTTCCAGTTCGGCGCGTTTTGCCCGCTGTTCCGCGCTCATGGCCGAACCTGGCATCTGCGTCTGCCGTGGGGCTGGAACACCGGAGACCTGGGTGTAAGTGAAGTCGCGAACTACACCGGCGGCGCGGCCAATCCCGACGAAAGCGAATTGCACAACGCTCAGGTGGAACCGATCTGTCGCAAGTACCTCGAGTTGCGTTACCGTCTGATGCCTTACCTCTACTCTGCAGTGCGAGAGTGTTGCGAGACGGGATTGCCGATCATGCGCGCGCTCTGGCTGCACTATCCCGACGATGTAGTGGCGACCGCCCGTGGAGACGAATACTTGTGGGGACGTGACATGCTGGTGGCGCCAGTCACTGAAAGAGACGCCAAGTCTCGCAAGCTCTATCTGCCGGCGGGAGCGTGGTATGACTGGTGGACCGAAGAGAAAGTCGAAGGCGGTCGCGAGATCGAGCGCGCAGTAGATTTGGCAACGACGCCGTTGTATGTGCGCGCCGGGGCTATCATTCCTTTGGCGCCGGTCAGGCAATACACCGGAGAGCAAGTAGATGGTCCGTTGACCCTGCAAGTTTATCGCGGCGCCAACGGTCAATTTCTTCTGTACGAAGATGACGGCAGCACGTTTAATTTTCGCAAGGGAGAATGGATGGGAATTCAGATGGCCTGGAATGACCGCGGGCGCAGTTTGACGCTACGGCTCGCGGAAGGCTCTCGAATGCTTCCGCCGCTGCGCCGCAAAATTGAAGTCCGACTCATGGCCGAGAAGGCAACGCGCACACTAGTATTTGACGGGCGTCCGGCGCGCGTTCAGTTTTGAAGGATCTCCGGTCTATACAGAGGTCAGTACCGGGAGCGATAGCGACCGGGTAATCGTTTGCAATCGTGAACGTAGCAACCCGGTCGCTATCGCTCCCGGTACTGACTTCATCCGGCATCGATCACCCGGGCCAAAACCGCCCGACGCTCACGAGTCGCGGAGAGATTCCCGATATTGTGAAGGTGCGGCGCCGATGGCGCGTCTGAAGGTCCTCGCGAAGTGGCTTTGATCGCAGAAGCCGGCCGCCAGGGCAATCTCAACAATCGGTTTGCCGGAAGCGGCCAGCTCGTGGCAGGCATACTCGATGCGCAGCTTGCGCACATAATCCCCAATGGTGCAGCGGTACTTTTTACGAAACGTCTGCGCCAGATGGACCGGGTGAACGCCGACAGCTTGCGCAACCTCGGCCAGGGTGAGGTTTTCAGTAAAGCGCGTGGCGATTAGTTCCCTGGCCCGCAGCAGCCAGCGCGGCGGCTTGTGGCACTCCATAGCGGGGCGGCGACCGGTCTCGCCCAGCATCTCCATCATCAGACCTTCGATAATGAGCGGCGAGGCGCAGTCAGGCTGGGCAAACTCCCGATACAACCGGCGCGCGAGCAGCTCGAAAACTCCGCTCTCAAAATCCGCTGAATCATCCGCCACCTCCAGTCGCTTGCCAATCTGGGCCAGCCAGTCCGGCTCCATCTCAATGAGAAACGAACGCCCGCCGGCGCCGTGGAATTGTTCGGCATGCAACTCTTCGGGTGGGTGAAATAAGAGCGTCGAAGACTTACACTCCCGTGTCCTGCCTCCGTATTCTTCGGTGTAATTACCCGCCATAACGAAGCAGAACAGCGCGCGTTTGTGTGCGTGTTTTGGAGTCCGGAATCCCGGTGGATAGACGCGCTCTGAAAGCTCGAAGCCGGCAATCTTGCGACTGCGCAGGGTCTCCCCGTAATAACTTCCGGGAGGCAGTTGTATCGACATGGCTTCTCCTTCTGTTCTCTGCTGAGCGGTCTTGAGAAACAGCTCTGCTGCTATTACGAACTCCGGCCTCGCTTACGAAAACAATTGTCGATGCTTTTGGAAAAAGGCGTGCCGATTACTTTTATTAAGCGAGGCTTGTATATAACAGGTTCGGCACCACCGTCAAGAAATATTCCCTAACCAGGTTCAAAGCGTCCTAAGCAGATCCAAGACGCCCCGGCACATTTCAGGTAGTCGAATATCTCTACTTTCCCGGCAGCCGTCTGAACCGGATTCCGGAGCGGGTGGATGTCTATTTGTTAGACGTTTAGCAAGCAACAACTGGAGGAGACCATGAAAGTACAGACGCTACTCAGGCCGTTTATTACGGCCCTGCTTCAGGCCGCTTTATTAATGGCGCTGTCGGTCATCGCCGCTGCTCAGATCACGACCACGGGAATTCGTGGGACCGTCCGCGATCCTAACCGGGCCGTCGTCCCGAATGCTACGGTCAAAGTCACGGATACCTCGACAGGAGTCGAGCAAACCACAACTTCCTCCAGCGATGGCAACTTTCTTTTTCCCAACCTGCAGTTTGGATCATACAAGCTTACGACCTCGGCGAGCGGTTTCAAGACCGGCATCATTGCTTCAGTAGTCGTCGAATCAGGGCGCACCACCGACGTGGCAGTAGATCTCGAAGTGGGCACGACCGCAGAGACTGTGCAGGTAATGGCGAGTGCCGAGCAGCTCAACACTTCCACGAATGAAGTAGGGTCCACGATCGGTAATCAGCTGGTGCAGAACCTGCCCTTCGCCGGCCGCGAGGGTCTCAACTTCGCCGGCTTGATCGCGGGCAATTCCCGAAGCAGCAGCCAGCGGAACAGCACCTATAACGGTCTGCCCAACGCCTCACTCAACATCACGCTCGATGGCATGAACAACAATTCGCAGCGGTTCAAGAGCGGCGGCACCAGCTTTTTCTCCTTCGCTCCCGCGCGGATTGATGCGATTGAGGAGGTCAGCGTTTCGACCACCGGTTTGGGCGCGGACGCGGGCGGTGAAGGCTCTATGCAAATCCGCATGACGACCAAGCGCGGCACAGATCAATATCACGGCAAAGTCCTCTATCAGGGCGAAAACGAATGGCTCAACGCCAATGGGTTCTTCCGTAATATGCAGGGTCTGCCACGCAACAAAGTACGCAGTCACAACGTGGTCGGCTCAGTCGGCGGCCCGCTCTTCCACTTCATTCGTCCTTTTAAGCACAAACTGTTTTTCTTCGCTTACTACGAAATCCAGCCCCAGCCCAGCACCCAAACGTTAACGCAGTCGGTCCTGACCTCAGCGGCCCAGCAAGGCAACTATACTTATGTCGGAACTGATGGTGTCACGCGAACCGTCAACCTGTTGACTGTGGCCAAAAACGCCGGTTTCACCAGCACGGTTGATCCGACCATCAACGGGATTCTGGGAAAGATCAACGGATCACAGACGGGCGTCAGTTTTGTTCCGATTTCGGGTATAGCGCCGGACTTCATGACGAACATGCAATGGAGTCAAGCCCTCAATACAACTCAACAATTTCCGGCTGCGCGTCTGGATTATCAGATCAAACCGACGCTGGGCTGGCACGGTACATGGAACCTGCGAAGCAGCGATTTCACTAAAGGTACGGTGCAATATCCCAACAGCCCATATGATTTCGTCGGCCCCAACGGTACCAATATCCACTCCTCAGCAACGCCTTACGTGGCCACCAGCACTGTCGATTGGACGATCAAGCAGAACCTGATAAACAGCGCGATTTTCGGCGTGCAAGGCAACGGCGAAAACTTCTTTATTAATGCGGACCCGCACCGCTTTCACGACCAGGGCGATCGCATCATCAATACGCCTCTGATCAATGCCTGGATTCCCAACGTGGCTACGGACGTGCGCAATAACCCCGTCTATCAGTTCACGGACAATCTGAACTGGGTCAAGGGGCGGCACACGATGACCATGGGCGGCACGCTCCTCCATACCACTTTCTATTCGCACACGTTTGGCACCGCCGGCGTACCTCAATACAACCTCGGTGTGGTTGCCGCCGATCCGATTAATAACGTGCTCCGCAATGCGCTGCCGAACATCAACACGACCGGCAACGACATCAACAATGCGCTGAATCTCTATGCGTTGCTGACGGGTCGAATCACCAGCGTCTCCGTCGCTACGCAAGTTGATGAAGAGACACATAAGTACATTCAGTTTGCCGAGACGATGCAACGCTACGCGTTCACGACTTTCGGGCTGTACGCTCAGGACAGCTTCCGCATTCGTCCTGATCTGACGCTGAACTTCGGCCTGCGCTGGCAATTCGACGGCGACATCTACAGCGGCAACGACTTGCTTTCGCAACCGAGCGGCGACAACTTCCTGGGACCATCGACCGCTCTGTTCCAACCGGGTATCGTAAACGGGAACCTTAATCCGGCTTTCGTCGGGGTGATCCATCCGTACGGTCGCGACTATATGAACCCCGCGCCGAATTTCGGCTTTGCCTGGAACCCCTCGGGCAATCGCGCGGGCTGGTTCGGCAAGTTGATCGGAGATCGCCAGTCGGTCATCCGCGGTGCTTACTCGATTGCTTTCTACAACGAAGGGTTGAACTCGATCTCCAATTCGCTTTCCGGAGGCCGAGGTCTTACGCAGTCAGGGACGGCAACCAACGGTGTCGATTTTGCGCCCGGGTCGCTCGATCTGCGATCACCAGCGCCTAAGATCAACGTCTTTCCGGCCACCTTCGGCTTTCCGATCTTCCAGAATTCTTTCTCGTCGCCAGTCGGGGGCAACTATGTCGATCCGAATCTGGTATCGCCATACGTGCAGAACTGGAGCATCGGCATTCAACGTCAACTCACCCGCAACATCACGCTTGAGGTGCGCTACGTGGGTAACAAAGCCACGCACATGTGGCATCGCCAGAATATGCAGGAGGTCAACATCTTTGAGAATGGCTTCCTCAACGAGTTCATTCAGGCGAAGAAGAATCTCGACATCAACGTTGCCAATGGCAGGGGCAACACCTTCATCAACAACAATCTCGCCGGCCAGGCGCCGCTGCCCATCTTTCAAGCTGCGTTCGGAGCACTCGGCAATCAGCCGGCGCTGAGCGCGGCCCAGGGTTTCGGGAACGCCACCTTTATTCAGAACCTGCAACAGGGCGTCGCCGGCACTCTCGCTCAGACGCTGGCCACCAGCCCTACGAATTTATGCCGGCTCGTCGGCAATAAGATCGCATCCTGCGTCACCGCCGGTTTCCAGGTGGCGGGCGCCTTTCCGATCAACTTTTTTCAGGCCAATCCCTACTTGAGTAGTCTTACCTATCAGACCTCAAATGGTGACAACAATTACAACGGACTCCAGATCGATGTGAAGCACCGGCTCAGCCGCGGCTTGAATCTGGGCGCCAACTACGTCTGGAGCAAGGCCCTGGGAGACCTGCTGAACGAAACTGATCAGGCTGCCGGTTACCAGTGGTTTACCATGCGTAACGCACGTCTCAACTATGGACCCTCGCCCTTCGATCGCCGGCATGTCTTCAACGCTTATTGGACCTACGAGCTGCCGTTCGGCAAGGGGCAACGATTCCTGAACAAGAGCGGTCTGCTGGACAGGATCGTCGGCGGCTGGACGATAGGCGGACGCGAGACCATTGGCTCAGGCAATCCATTCCTGCTCAATGGCGCACGCAATACCGTCAACAATCTCACTCAGTCAGGGGTGACCTTCAACGGCGGCTACACAGCCGAGCAGTTGCAGAGCGCTCTGAGTACGGTAGCCGGTGGCTTCTCTTCCACCGCCCTTATGTCCAACGTCGGCACCCTCAGACTGAGCACCGGCTCCGCGGATCCGACGCGCTACGCTCCGGCTGCCACTCCGGGCCAGTTCGCCGGGTTCGTATATCTGCGCACCACGCCCCTCTACATTCTGGACATGAGCGTCAATAAAGAGATCCCCATCACGGAGCGGGTGCGATTCACGATGCGGCTGGTGGCGTTGAACTTTTTGAACCATCCTTTCTTCGACATCGCGAATTCCAGCCCGACCTCGAATACCTTTGGCTTGATCACAGGAGCCAGCAACAGCACGCGCACAATGCAGTTCCGCGCCGGCATTGATTGGTAACCGCCAGCTTAGGCCCGGCGTTTTTGGTTTTGGAATCCAGCAGTAGATTCCCCTCCCTCTGGGAGGGGTCAGAGGACGGGCGCAGCTACGAGTCGATACTCAAAAAAAGATCTCGCTCAGGCTGAAAGCCCGCGCACCCAGGTAATTTGCTTTTCTCTTTGCCGTAGCTGCGCCCCTCCCCCAAGCCCCTCCCAAGGGGAGGGGCGCAAATGCTATTTTCAATCTGACCTAAATCAGAGCTTCCTTTAGTTTGTCGCCAAGTTTCGACAAGCTAAAGCTTATCGGACATCAAACCAGGTTAGAATCGGCGCCCAAAGAGTGAGCGGAATGAAAAGAATCATCATTTTCCTGATCGCAATTGTCTCATTTGCCATCCCTTTACGAGGCCAGGATGGCGCACATTTGGAGCAGGTCATCAACAATGGCTTCGCTTATCGAAACCTTGGACCGTTTCGAGTCAGCGCCTGGGTTTCAGACATCGCCGTGCCTGAAACACCCGCGAAGGCCCGCCTCTATACGTTCTATGTTGGGGCGCGCAATGGGGGTGTTTGGAAGACAACCAACAACGGAACCACATTCACACCGATCTTTGAGGGAAAAGATGTCGCGTCGATCGGAGCGCTGGCCATCGCTCCGTCAAACAGCGAGATCGTCTGGGTTGGGACCGGAGATGCCTCATGCACTCGCAGCGCTAATCCCGGCAATGGCATCTACAAGTCCGTCGATGGGGGCGCTAACTGGAAGCACATGGGCCTCCAGGATTCTCAACACATCGCCCGGATCGTAATTCATCCCACCAACCCGGACATCGTTTACGTCGCCGCCATGGGTCACCTCTTCTCGACAAATGAAGAGCGCGGTGTCTTCAAGAGCACCGATGGAGGTGTCAGCTGGAAGAAGGTTTTCTACCTCAACGAGCGGACCGGCGTCGTCGATCTGGTGATTGACCGCAGCCACCCCAACACGCTTTACGCTGCCACCTATGAATGCATGCGACGTCCCTGGCGGCTGGAGGATGGCGGCCCCGCAAGTGGAATCTATAAGACGACGGATGGCGGGTCTGTTTGGAAGCAGCTGGCCGGTGGATTGCCCGCAGGAACCATCGGCCGAATCGGCCTGGACCTCTATCAAAAGAACCCGAACATTCTGTACGCGGTCGTGGATAACCGAAACAAATCAAACGTGGCGCCGGCCACACCACAGCCCCCCGGAAACCCTGCCGTTGAGCATTTGATCGGCGGCGAAGTCTACCGCACCGATGACGGCGGCTTGACGTGGAGCAAGACGAATTCGGCGCGCGATGATGTCGGCAGAAAAACAGGTTACGCGTTCAATCAACTGCGCATAGATCCCAACAACCCTGATCGAGTTTTCATCACTGGCTCCTCAATCACCAGTTCTGAAGACGGGGGGAAAACCTGGGCGGGGCTCGCCGGGCCACAGGGCAACCGGGTTTTTCGGCGGGCCTTCGGCGACTTTCGCACCTTGTGGATCGACAGCCAAAACTCGGAGCGGATGATGGCCGGTTCTGATGGAGGCGTCTGCGCTTCGTATGACGGGGGCAAGACCTGCGATCACCTCACTAATCTGCCGCTCGGTGAAATCTACGCGCTGACCGCCGACATGGAGGATCCCTATAACATCTACGCCGGGCTTCAGGACCATGAGTCATGGAAAGGGCCGAGCAACGGGTGGTCGGGCAGCGTCGGTCTCGCTGATTGGGTGACGGTCGGCATCGGCGACGGCATGTACAATCAAGTCGATCCCACCGACAGCCGCTGGGTCTACAACACCCAGGAGTTTGGGAGGCCGGGCCGTTATGATCAGCAAACGCGCACGCGGAAGTTGATCACGCCTACGCGGCCTGCCGGACAACCGCTGTTGCGATTCAATTGGGTGGCGCCGATTCGCTTGTCGCCGCACGATCCCAAAACGCTCTATGCCGGAGCGCAGGTGTTGTTGCGCTCGCGCGATCGCGGCGATCACTGGGAGGAGATCAGCCCCGACCTCACCACTAACAACCCGAGCAGGATCAGTCCGCCCGGAGCTGCGATTCAACACTGCACGATCGTCACCATCTCTGAGTCTCCGGTCACCGCCGGACTCATCTGGGTTGGGACTGATGATGGCAAGGTACAAGTGACAAAGGATGCCGGAGTCGCCTGGACCGACGTTACCGCAAACATCGCCAGGGCCGGCGGACCTGAAGATGCCTGGGTCACACGTGTGTTTGCGTCGAACTCAAATGCGGCGACGGCTTACGTCGCCAAATCAAGGCTGCGACAGGATGACTTCGGGGCATTCCTTTATAAGACGACCGACTCCGGCGCCACCTGGACTTCGATCAATGGTAACCTGCCCAATCGATCGATAAATGTAGTGTTCGAAGACTACCGGAATTCCGATTTGCTGTTCATCGGAAACGACGCCGGAGTTTACGTCAGTAGCAACGGCGGGGGGCATTGGTCTGCGATGAAAGGAAACATGCCGACGGTTCCGGTTACGGATCTCGTCATTCATCCGCGCGAGTCAGACCTGGTCGTGGGTACTTATGGCCGGGGAATCTGGATCACCAACATCGGCGTGCTGCGCGAACTCAACGAATCGGTTTTAAGTGAAGACATGCATTTCTTCGCGGTGCAGCCGAGGTCGCGAAGAAATGAAGGCGCCGTGGGCAATTACAGACTGCTCGGCGATCGTCAATTAGTAACCCCAAACGAGCCGAACGGTCTGGTGCTCGTCTATTACCTCAAGGAGCAATCAAAAGAGAAGGTCACCCTCACAATCAACGGAGCCGATGGCGCGACGCTGCGCACCCTCGACGGAACGAACAAAGCCGGTATCAATCGGGTGACGTTTGGATTGAGCGGCTTCAACCTGCAACAAACACCAGAGGGAGATTCCCGTCCTGGGCCACCGGGTGGGTTGCGCGAGATTCTACCCGGCGACTACCAGGTCACACTCAGTGTGGGCGAAAAGAAACTTACACAGAAAGCGCGGGTTTTGATCAGGTAACTACGACTATGGATCTGAGCATAAAAGGAAAACGTGCATTGGTTTTGGCGGCGGCGGGGGGACTTGGTTCGGCGGTGTGCGGATCTCTGGCCGCTGAAGGCGCTAATTTGATGATGGTGGATGTTAACGCCCAGGCACTCGATGATGCGGCCACGGCGATTAAGGCTGATTTTGCCGTCGGTGTCGACACTCAGGTTTGCGACCTGGGCGTTCCGTCGAGTGTCGCAGCGTTGATTGACAACATCACCAGCGAAGCGAATTCAATCGACATTCTCATTAACATCACGGGTGGACCTACACCGGGATCTGCCTCGGATATTGAAGCCGACGCGCTGCGCAAATACTTCGAATCGATGGTGGTCAGCGTAATCCGCGTGAGCGGCGCCTTGCTTCCCGGCATGCGCCGCCGCCGTTGGGGGCGCATCGTCACCAGCACCTCTTCGGGTGTCGTGCAACCGATTCCCAATCTGGGCATTTCCAACACGTTGCGCGCATCGCTGGTCGGGTGGTCGAAGACGGTAGCTGCGGAAGTCGCCGCCGACGGGGTGACGGTCAACGTAATAGTGCCGGGAAGGATCAAGACCAGACGCGTCGATGAATTGGATGCCAAAGCCGCTGAACGTCAGGCGAAACCAGTCGAGCAGGTCGTGAAGGAGTCGTTGGCGTCGATACCGGCGGGGCGGTACGGTCACCCCGACGAGTTCGCTCGCGTCGTCACTTTTCTCGCGAGTGAGCCCGCGAGTTATGTCACCGGGTGCGTGTTGCGCGTCGACGGCGGTCTGATCAAGAGCATTGGCCAATGATGTGAACGAGAGATGATTTCGCTGAGGTCAGTACCGGGAGCGGTAGCGACCGGGTGAACGTCGGAACACCCGCTTGATAGACAACCCGGTCGCTACCGCTCGCGGTACTGACCTCAGTTCGAGGAGAACCCATGGGACAGCTCATCAACGAACAGACCCGCGGCGTCTATGTGATTGCCGTGACGCCCTTTTCATCTACTGGGGCGATTGACTTCGACAGCATTGATCGCCTGCTGGATTTTTACGTGGCCCAGGGGGTCCATGGGCTGACGATTCTCGGGATCATGGGTGAAGCGCAAAAACTCTCGAGTGAGGAATCGCTGGAATTGACGCGTTATGTGCTCCGCCGGGCCGGCGACACGCTGCCCACCATCGTTGGGATCTCGGGTGCTTCGTTTCAAGTGATGCGGAGCCTGGCGCAGACGTCTATGGATGCGGGCGCGGCCGGCGTGATGGTCGCTCCGCCAATGGGACTGCGAACAGATGATCAGATTTTCAACTACTACGGTTCTGTCTTAAAGGCCATCGGCGGCGATGTCCCGGTGGTATATCAGGACTATCCGCAATCGACCGATGTTTATCTCTCTGCCAACTTATTTCTCCGTCTCGTGCAGGCCTATCCTCAGATCGTCATGTTGAAACATGAGGAAAGCCCCGGGCTTGGCAAGATCTCCACGATCAGAAGCGAGTCAGAGCAGAAGGATATTCGCCGCGTGAGTATTCTCGTCGGGAACGGCGCTCTCTATTATCCGCTCGAATTGCAGCGCGGCGCTGACGGCGCCATGACGGGATTCGCGTATCCCGAGATGCTGGTTGAAGTGTTCGAGCGGTTTTTTGCCAGTGATTCTGAAGGCGCCGAGGATCTCTTCGATCTCTATCTGCCGCTCGTGCGGTACGAGCAGCAGCCAAACGTCGGCCTCGCCATTCGAAAAGAAATCCTGCATCGCCGCGGAGCCATCGCGTCGCCGGCCCTGCGTCCCCCCGGCTATGCTTTGACGCGCGCTGACGCCGAAGAACTGGATCGCTTGATGGCCAGGCTCGAACAGAAACTGCCGCGTGCGAGTGCCGCCGCGTAGCGCTTCGCACGTCCGGGCAAAGCAAGAGTTTGAAGTGAACCTGCAACAAAGCTGCGGAGCAGCGATCAGAGTTCAGCCCAAGCGAGGCTTTGTGAGCCTTGGGTGACGTTAGAAAAACCGGTCGCAGCCGCGGCGCGGCGATTGAGCTTCGTAGAGAACAATTCGTGATGGACTTAATGGTTCGATGAATTGACGCTCTCTGGCGCGAATATTGGTAGGGGCGGGGACCCAAGGCTCGCAAACGCATACATATAGTTGACTCGCCTCAGCGCAACCCGAAGGGTTGCAAGAAAGTAGCCGGTGGTCGGAGTCCGCGGAGACCACCGGAAAGGTCATTAGTCATGACCGCACCCCGAAGGGAGTCTGTCGGAGAACCGCGTTTCTCTGTGCCTCTGTGAAAATCTCTGTGTCTCTGTGGTGAAATTACTCGCGAAAACACTCACCACAGAGGCACAGAGATCGCACAGAGGCACGGAGATCAATTTCTCCGACAGACTCGAAGGGGGGTGCCAGACGTCAGGTCAACGTAAAAGATCGTTACAGCGAAGGAGCTGGCACCCCTGCGAGGGGTGCGACCCCAATTAATCTCACATTCCCGGTGGTCTCCGCGGACTCCGACCACCGGCTACTTTCTTTGCGACCCTTCGGGTTGCTGAGGTGAGTGAAGAGGTTTTCCTGCAATGTTCGGAAACTGAACGACTACCGCGGCACGCCGGAGGCGTGCGTACCCAAGGAGAGACACGATGATTCATCAACAGATTCTCAGGAAGATGGGATTGTTACTGGGCCTGCTTCTTTTACCGCTCACCGTCTGCGCACAGGTAACCCAGGCCGATTATGAACGCGCGGCGCGGCTGCGCACGCGGTTTCAGGGATTGGCGGTGAATATCGTTGACCGGTCCACATGGGTCGGCAAGACCAGCCATTTCTGGTACCGGAAGTCCGTCAAAGGCGGGAACGAATTCGTCTGGGTCGATGCCGAGACGATGACCAGGAAGCCCGCATTCGATCATGAGAAGCTGGCTGCCTCGCTTTCCACTGCCGCAAACAAGAAGTACACAGCAGTCACGCTGCCGTTTATGACGATCAGTTTTGTAGATAACGAACAAGCAATCGAGTTCATCGCTGACGCCTCGCGGTGGCGCTGCAACTTTGCGGATTATGGCTGCCAGAAGTTGGGGCCTGCACCCACTGGTCCGCCGTTTCGCCAGCAGAATGACAACCCCGAAGAAGAACCTCCCATGGAGTATGGAAACGACGTGTTTGACGGGATGTTTGATCTACTCGCACAGGGCCAGCAAAGAACTCAAACTCAAGGACAGCAATTCCAGACGTTAGGCCGCCCGCAAGAACCAGAACAAAGATCAAAAACTTCTCCCGACGGAAAATGGGAGGCCTTCATCCAGAACTACAACGTTTTCATTCGCACCAAAGGTACGACCGGAGGCTCTGCTTTGAGCTTCGACGGCTCGGAAGGAAACTACTACACGCTGGCCTCGATCAGCTGGTCACCTGATTCGAAACACGTTGCCGCCTACTGTGTTCGACCGGGCTATAAACGCGAGGTGCACTACGTTGAATCGTCACCCGCAGATCAGCTGCAGCCGAAATCCTCGACGCGAGAGTACGCCAAACCGGGAGACGCGCTCGACATCGCGCAGCCGGTGCTTTTCGATGTCGAGACAAAGAAGCAGTTCCTCATAAACAACGCCCTGTTTGCCAACCCCTACAGCCTTTCAAATCCGGTGTGGCGCAAGGATGGCCGAGCCTTCACCTTTGAGTACAACCAGCGGGGACATCAAGTCTATCGAGTGATCGAAGTTGACGCGGTCAGTGGCAAACCACGAGCGCTGATCTCAGAAGAGTCCGCCACCTTCATCGATTATCGTCCCCTCATATCCAACCGCACAGACACCGGCAAGAAGTACCGCTATGAATTGAATGACGGAAGAGAATTCATCTGGGCTTCTGAACGCGACGGCTGGAATCATCTGTATCTCTACGACAGCGTGACCGGCAAGCTGAAGAACCAGATCACCAAAGGCAACTGGGTTGTGCGCGCGGTCGAAAAGGTTGATGAAGAGAAACGCCAGATCTGGTTCCAGGCGAGCGGCATGTATCCCGGCAAAGACCCATACTTTACTCATTACTATCGAATCAATTTCGATGGCAGCGGGTTAACCCCGTTTACCGAGGCCGATGGATACCACACGGTGTCATTCTCTTCGGACATGAAATTCTACGTCGATACCTGGTCACGCGTTGATCTCCCGACCGTTTCTCAACTGCGACGGACTGAAGATCGAAAAGTATTGATGGAGCTCGAGCAGGGTGATATTCAGCCGCTGCTGGCCGCGGGCTGGCAAATGCCTGAGGTCTTCACCGCCATGGGGCGAGACGGCAAGACGGACATCTGGGGCGTTATTTATCGGCCGATGAATTTCGATCCGGCCAGGAAATACCCGGTCATTGAAAGTATCTATGCCGGGCCACAGGGCTCGTTTGTGCCGAAGACTTTCAGCACCAGCGGGCAACCGTTAACCGCCCTCGGTTTCATCGTGGTTCAGATCGATGGAATGGGGACCAACAACCGATCGAAAGCGTTCCACGACGTCGCCTTCCGGAACCTGGCCGACGCAGGCTTCGCGGATCGCATTCTGTGGCACCAGGCCGTCGCCGCGAAATATCCTTACTACGACATCAGCCGCGTCGGCATCTTCGGAACTTCAGCCGGCGGGCAGAATGCCCTGGGAGCATTGCTTTTCCATCCCGAGTTTTATCAGGTCGCCGTCTCAAACTCTGGCTGCCACGACAATCGCATGGACAAAATCTGGTGGAACGAGCAATGGATGAGCTGGCCTTTGGGCCCTCACTACGCAGCTTCATCGAACGTCGATAATGCGTACAAGCTGAAAGGCAAGTTAATGCTCGTGGTCGGAGAGATGGACACTAACGTCGATCCGGCTTCGACGTTGCAAGTCGTTAACGCGCTGATCAAAGCCGACAAGAAATTCGATCTGCTTTTCGTTCCCGGAGGCGGGCATGGTGCCGGCGGCGCCTTTGGCCAACGAAGGCTGCAGGACTTCTTCGTCCATTACCTGCTCGGCGTTGAACCGCCTGATTGGAACAAGCTAGAGGAAAAGAAAGCCGTGCAAGACGTTAGCACCTCCAGCTCCGGCGGACCGGAATAACTGGCGAGGTAGCACGGGCGTCCCGCCCGTGATCGCGCGCAACAAAGCGGGCCCAACTTCAAACTGCATCACTACCTTCTCACAGGTCGGTGATGCGAATTTGGTTTTGCATATTGAGGCCGTGTCAGAACCGCGAGCGGTAGCGACCGGATCAACATGCGACTTGATCAAGGCCATGTTGCGTGGGCGATCCCGTCGCTACCGCTCCGGGTTCTGACACTTGCTCAGCCGTCCGTTTCACGGACTGCATCCATGTCTCCATCCCCAATCCCACCGATGAATCGGCGGGCTATTGTCATTCGTCGGCTTCGCGGCTTTTGGGTCAAGGCGTCCTCGCTGGCAATCCGCCTCCTGAAGCGAACGTGGCAACCGCGACAGTTGCGCTCCAGTCTGTACCGCGCCTTTCATCTGTGGGGAAACACAACCGGCTCAGCGATGTCTGGTCGCAAATTGTTGGCCTTTAGACCCGCCACGCTTGTCTTGCATGGTCACTTCTGAAATCAGTTTATGCCCACTTTGGTACATTATGCGCACGATATATGATTAAAGTTGGCGTTTTCGCGAGAAATTTTCTTGACATTGGCGTTTACGTGAGATAAGTTTTCGCCCGCTTCGTCGAGAATTTTCTCGGATCTGGACACTCTGCAACGATTATTTTCACGGCCCGGATCTCGCCGTGGGGGTAGGCGTCCTCCAGCGGGTTCGGCAATCGGTTTGGAGATTGTCTGAATTACTTCACTCGCTCCGCATCACCCGCCGCGTCGTCGCGGGCGGTGGTCTATCTTTGGGAGGGTATATGAAACGCGCACAACTTCTAAGGCGAATTGTCATCATCGTCGCGGTCTTGCTGGCATGCAGCGGGCAATTGGCCCTGGCGCAGTTACGAATTGTTGGATCTATCTCAGGAACGGTTCAGGATCCCAATGGAGCTGTCGTTCCGGGTGCGAGAGTAGTCGTGAAGGATTCGCAAACCGGACTGACCAGGGAATCAACCACCGCAGAAGGCGGAACCTTCGTGTTTCCGGATTTGGCGGCGGGGACATACACGGTGACAGTCAGCGGCGCGGGATTCAAAACGGAGCTATTGCCCAAAGTCTCAGTATCGACCAGCAAAACGACGGACGTACTGATCAAACTCGAGGTTGGTCAGCCGGCAGAGACGGTCACCGTAGCTTCCGACACCGCTCATCTGCTGGACACGTCGAGCCAATTGATAACGGAGACTATCGGCACCAAGACCGTAACTCAATTGCCGCTCGGCAACCGCAGTAACACACTTAATTTCGCGAGGCTGGCGCAGGGTGCGCAGCCTCCCACTGGCGGGGACACGCGTTATAACAACCTGCCCGGCGGTGCGGTTAATGTGACGGTCGACGGGATCAACAATGCATCGAATGGCTTTAAGAGCGGCGGCACGGTTTTCTTCGCCACGGTACCGGTGCGCGTTGGCGCGGTCGATGAGGTCACGGTTGAGACCGGCGGTTTGACGGCTGAATCAGGCGCGCAAAGTGGCGCCAACATCAAGATCACCACCAAGCGAGGCGGCGAGTCCTATCATGGCAGCGTCTTTTACGAACCGCAGAGCGAACGATTCAACTCAAACACCTGGTCGAGGAATGCGCAGAATCTCCCGCGCTTGTACAACCGCACTCAGAACTACGGCGGCAACGTCGGGGGGCCGCTGATCCCGTTTGGGTCCTGGAAAACGCGAGCGTTCTTCTTCGTTAACTACGAGCGCGCATATTCGCCGGTCCGAACCGCGCGTACGATAACGGTCTTAACGCCGGCGGCGCAGCAGGGCATATTCACCTACCTGGTGAGCGGTACCACCAATCAGTTGAGAACTGCGAACGTACTGACACTGGCGGCTGCGCGGGGCCTGCCGACAACACTCGATCCAGTTGCCCAATCAATAATCGCCACCAACAACAAGATTCCCCAGGGCGCGCAAAAGATTTCATCAGGCAACGATTTCAATCACGACACTTACACCTGGCCGGCAGAGAACAACAACTTCGCTTACTTCCCGGCGGCCCGGTTTGATGCCTTTATCACCCCGAAACACCAGTTCACCTGGTCCTGGAATTACCGGCACAACTGGCAAGCCGGCGAGCGACGCATGCCGGTGGAAGAAATTGAAAGGACCAATCCGTTCCGCCTCGGGTACTTCATCTGGTCGGCGGCGCTGCAATCAACACTTTCACCTCACTTATTTAACGAAGTGAGATATGGAACGCAGCACAGTGGAGATAGTAACGCGCGGGCCGAATATGGCGATTTCTATACAGTGAACGGTGTACCTATGCGCATCGGCGGCACCTTGCCGTTTGGCCCTACAGTTCCCTTCATCGATCAGGCGAATGTGACGGGCCGCCATACCATCGTCACACTTTACGACACCATGACCTACACCCGTGGCTCGCACACGTTCACGTTTGGAGGCAGCTACCGCAGTACGGAATGGAACGACACCGGCGTCGTCTTTCAAGTTCCCACTTATGGTACCGGGACGCCGAACGGCGATCCATTGAACGCCGCCCAGGCGTTCACGACGACCACACTGCCGGGCATCAACGGCACTGAGACCGGTAATCCGCTGGCGCTTTACAACACTCTGGTGGGCCGCGTCGCGAGTTCGAATTTCACCAAGGTGGTCAATCCCGACACTTTGAATTACAACGGTGGCATTAACTACACCTTTACCAAGTCACTCATGGGTGGAGCTTTCTTCCAGGACAAATGGCGCTTCCGAAAGGACCTGACACTGCAATTCGGCCTTCGTTGGGAAGTTCAGGGCCCGATGCACGACACGAAGGAACTGGCGGCAATTCCCAATCTCGCCAGCATCTTTGGACCGTCCAAGGCGCTCTTCAGCCCGGGCAACCTGAGTGGCAACAATGATCCGACGATGGAAGTTGGCAAAACACCGTTCGAGCGAGATGCGGCGAACTTTGCCCCCAACTTCGGCTTCGCCTGGAATCCCAGCTTTACCAAAGGCTTGCTTGGCAAAATCATGGGTGATAGTAAGACCGTCATCCGTGGATACTGGGGACAGGTTTACTACGATGAAGGGACTCAATTCTTTGCGGCGAACGCTGGGCCGAACATCGGGAAAACGCTGAGCGCTACAACCCTGATTCCGGGAACGCCCGGACAGACCAACTTGCCGGCGTTTTATACCCTGTCGAATATCGCGGCCAACCCACTGACTGTTTCCAACTTCGCTTTTACCAGTACGACGTACCCGAAGGTCTTCCATATCAGTGATCAGACCTTCAGCGGACGAACCGTCTCCGGCTTCGATCCCACACTCCGAGCGCCGTACACGATCAGTTACGACATCGGATTTCAACGCGAGCTGTGGCGCAACACGGTGTTGGAGGCGAGATACGTGGGTAATCAAGCCCACATGGTCTGGCGCACCAGCAACCTGAATGAAGTCGATATCTTCAATAACGGCTTCCTACAGGAATTCACTCGCGCGCAAGCTAATCTGGCCATCAACCAGGCTGCCGGCGTACAAAGCTTCCAGAACCTCGGCCGTCCCGGTCAGTTTGCGCTGCCGATCTTTGACGCCGCCTTCGGCGCTCGCGGTGGATTGGCAGCTATTGCAGCCGGGTCCGGATATCAATCCACTGCCTTCATCGACAATCTGACCAATGGCGCGGCCGGCACGCTGGCCGGCACGATGGCGACGAATCAGAACTACGCCTGTCGCATGTTCGGCAGCACCTTCAGTCCGTGTGCCCGCGTGCTGCCCACGGCCAACGCGCCGGGGCCGTACCCGATCAATTTCTTCCTGCTCAATCCGTTCGTCGGCAACAGATTGAACTTTATCGACGACACTGGCTGGGACAACTACAATGGCCTGCAGCTTCAGTTCCGGCAACGTCTCTCGCACGGCTTGACCTGGAACTTTAATTGGACCTGGAGTAAGAGTCTTACCAACATTGCCGCCGACAATCAGAACCAGAGTGTGGATTTCCTGACTTTGCGGAACTTCGATACCTCGAACCGCGAATCTCTGTTCGACATACGTCATACCATTCAGATGTACGGGACGTATGACCTGCCCATCGGACGCGGCAAACTCCTCAACTTAAATAACAAGGTTCTCGATGCCGTGTTCGGGGGCTGGACCTGGGGCAACATTTTCGTATTCAACACCGGACAGCCCGTGCAGCTAACGAGTGGGGCTACATTCCAAACTGTCAACAACTCGAACAACCCGGGCGCAAGCGGCGTCCAACTCGCGCCGGGCGTGACCTTGAAGCAAATTGAGAAAATGTTTCACGCGAAGAGAGTCCCACTGACCTCTCTCAATAGGGCAGGAGCATCGCCAACGCAATTTCTGGCGGTTGATCAGAGTCTAATCGGTCCTGACGGCAGAGCCAATCCGTTGTTTATCCAGCCAAACAGGACGCCCGGCAGTTTTGGTCAGATTCTTTTCATTCGCGATCGAAACACGTTTACCTGGGACACTTCGATTCTCAAGAGCGTTCGCGTCACGGAAGGAAAGAGCCTCGACCTGTTCGCCGGGTTCAGTAACTTTCTCAACCATCCGCGCTGGGGCATTCCCGATACGAATGTCTTTAGCACCACGTTCGGCGTGGTGAATGGCCCGGGTTACGTGAGCACTGCCGGCGGCGTTGGGAACTATGGCCGCGTCATTAACCTGCGCGCCACGTTTAAATTCTAGCCGGGCTCGAACAATTGGTCTGTCGGATGATTTGAGGGAGTCATGTCAGGCAAATTCTCTTCAAACAGAAGGAACATCTTCAGAGGGGCTGTCGCGCTGGTCGCCATCAGCCTCGCTGTGTTGGGGGGACGTCTGATCCAATCGCGCACCAAGGCGCGAGAAGTGCCTCCGGGCGCTCCGATTCCCTATACCGTAACCCTCAGAGAAACCATCCATGGTGCCGGCGGCAGGGTAACGGCCGGTCCTGAAAGTACCTGGGCCATTCGCACGGACGGATCGAGAGCCATACGAATCGTTGAGAAGAGTTCGCAACGGATTCTGAATTTCGCGTCGGGCCTCGAGGTGAACATAAATGAATTGACCAACACCAGGACCTCGATCATGAAACCAGACTGGAACCCCGCAGTTTTGCAGCGGGATCCCACCTCCAACTGTATTCGCTCGTTGGCGGGAAGAGCCATGATTTCAATGACGGAGATCTTTGACGGCGAAGAAACTATCGCCGGATATCGAACTGCTAAGATCGTTAGGGGCGGTGTTACGGAGTGGTTTGCATTGGATTATGGTTGCGCCCTGATTAAAGACAGGTGGGGCTTTGAGACCGGGGAAATGAGTGAGAAGGAGTTGGTCGCGCTCACGGGCGGCGAGCCCAATCCCGCACTGTTCGAGGTCCCTGCCAACGCCCGAGAAGTACCACCTTCCGAAAGGGTATTAGGCCCCACGAAGGACTGTAAGGATTGCGACGAACACGCCAGGGAAATCTTTCAGAAGCTCGATAAGGAATACCAGCGTCTTGCGGCGAAGCCTCAGTAGAGAACAAGGATTTTCTCTGTGCAACTTTGTGGCTCCGCTGTGGCTCGATGGTGAAGTAGTTTCTCAGATCACCACCGAGGCACAGCATCACACGGCTTTGCCTTAAAAGTCCTTTCTCATTCACACCGGGCTTTAGCCCGGTGGTGCAGCAGGTCCATAAATCACAAAAGAAACGTTTGAACGGTTTCAATTTGGCAGGTCGCCTACGTTCTGTTTGCCCAACGAGATTTCCGTAAGGTAGGAAGAAGAGTAAACCGCTAAAACGGTTCTGCGACTTTCTCAAGTCAGGTTGACCGGACTCAAGCCCGGTCTGAACGAGAGGTACCCCAGACTTTTGAGGCAAAGGCGAGCGGCATAGAGAAGCACAGAGAAGATCTGATGAACAGGCGGTCCTTCTTACAGAATGCAGCTGTGGCCTCAGCGGCGATCAGCTGGTCATCCAGGAGACCGGAATCGGTGTTGGCAACGACCATTGAATCCCCGCTCATGCCGGCGCCGGATGTCGAAGGTCACGCTCTCATCTGCAGCTTTAAAATCGATACGACCTCCTGGAAGGTTTACGAGGATCTGCGCACGCGTGAAGGCGTGCTGACTTTCATTTCATCGCGCGGTGATTCGCGCGTCCTCGGCAAGAGTGCCGAAGCCACCTTTGCCGAATCAGATCCACCACACCTTGGACTCAGCATGAACGACATCGGCTTGACCGATGCCGATCTGCTTGCCGATCGTTTGCTTGCCGGCGGCGGTGATCCCGAACCGGAAAAAGTAAAGGCGGCCGCGCCGCCTCTCGGTTCGGCAACGCCTCCCACCACGCCGGGCGCGCCGCCCGCCAATCCGCGCACGCGTTGGACCACGTTTGTCGGCACAGTCGAAGCTTACGACGTTGCTCCCGTTTACTACGGCGGCAACACCCGCACTTATCATCCGATCCAGATCGCGCCCGATCTCCGCAACGCAGTCAATCAGGGAAAAGTGCTCGACGGCCTGTTGGGTGGCTGGATGCCGGCGGTGCGAAAAATCATGCCGGTTTCGGAAGGCGTCTACTATGAAGTGATCGTCTTCGGCGACGTTGAAGCTCGCGACAAATTCATCGTGCAGACCTGGCACCGCACCGCTCGAATCGAAAACGGGAAGATGGTCCAGGCCGTTTACGGCTACAGCTATCCGCCGTTCCCGCCCCGCCGCGTCGATCCAAAGGCGGAGGAGTTTTATCGCGCGTTGTTGGTCTTTGCCGATTATTGGAATCGTCAGTTGCAGGACTTTTCTTCCGCTTCCCTGCCCGACAACGCCTGGATCGATATGTCCAGACACGCCTTCGCCAAAGAGCTGATGATTCGGCCCGGCGGCGTTTATCCGAAGTATGGCGCCGTGGATCGCGATTACTTCGGTTCTGAATACGACGGGTTCCAGGACATTTTCACGATGGCCCTTTACACCCAACTGGAATGGGGCCGTTTTGAGACCGCGCGAAAGTTCATCGACAACTACTTCACGGATTTTGTCGATGACAAGGGAATGGTGAACATGCGCGGTCCGGAAACGGCGCAGTTCGGGTTGACCCTGTCTTTGCTGGCCCGTTACTTCAACTACACTCGAGACGCCGAGTTGATCGCGAAGCATCGGGCAAAGATTCGGGCAACTGCAAAGCTGCTGGCCGAGCTTCATGATGAAAGTTTGCGCCTGCCCCAGGACAGTCCTGGCTACGGGTTGATTCACGGCTGGAGCGAATCGGATGCATGTCTGGCACCCGATCCAAAAGTTTGGTGGCAGCCTTATTTTGCCAATAGCGCCTTTGCCGCGCGCGGTTTCAAAGACATTGCGCGCGCCTGGTTGAATACCTCGCGTCTCAAATCCGCTGCCGCGATGCGCTCTGAGGCTCAGGATTGGATGAAGCGCAGCCAAACACTGCAGGATGCGACCATTGCCAGCATTGAAAAGAACATCAAGCCAGATCTGAAGCCTCCGTACATCGGGCCACTGCCCGGCGCGAAATTGAAGTTTCGCGAAGCGCTGGCCCAGGAGCGCCCGAGCCCGCAACAGTGGCCGCATCGTCCTTACGCCGAACTGCTTCAAGCTGACATCCTGCCGCCGAACCTGGGCAATCTGGTCATTGATTGCATGCGGGCCTATGGCGCCACCACCATCGGCGTTGTCGCCAACGTCTCAGTCGCCCGGCCCGGCAGCCGCGCCATTCTCGGTTTCATTTCTTACGGCTATGCGCAGATGCTTCTGCGACTCGACCGCGTCGAAGAGTTCCTGCTGTTTCTCTACGCGCATCGCTATCACGATCATACGCGTGGCAGTTGGACTGCCGGCGAAGTCGCGGGCATCAACGGCGGCACCGCTACCTTTTGCATTCCCGCCCAGCAGACGATTCCATTGCTGGTGCGCTGGATGCTGGTGCTGGAAGATTCCGACCAGGATCGACTCTATCTGGGCAAAGGTTTGCCGCGCGAGTGGGTGGCATCGGGAAAAGAGATCAGAATCGATCAGGCGCCCACGCGCTGGGGTAGAGTAAACTTTCGTTTGCTCACCGCCGCGAATAAGGTCGTCGCTAAAGTCGAGATCTCTCATCCCGGCGAACCTAAGGAGCTACAGGTGAAACTTCGTCTTCCGGCGGACCACAAAATTCAATCTATTTCAGTTAATGGCCGAAGTGGCAGGCTTGCCGGCCCGCACAACGACACGGTCGTCATTCAGACTGGAAACGAGAAGGTCTTCGAAGTAGTGGGATTGCTTAGTTAGGGAGTGACGCAGTTTGAAGTGGCCCGCGCATCTTGCGCGTGATTTCACGGGCCAGGCTTTGCTGCAAAAGTCTATCGCTCGATCAGCCTATGCATAGTTGACTCAGCCAGCCCGCGAAGCGGGCGGAAGTTCTGTAGCCCACGGCGTAAGCCGTGGGTATCTGTCGGTAAAAGAAGCCAGCCGCGACAGCGGCGAAACTCGTGCCACTTTCGCAAACTGCATCAGTGCCCTCGGTTCATAACACATGAAGACAAGCAGAATTATGAAGAGCGCGTGCCTGACTATCCTTTGCATCTTCGGGTGTCTCTCTGGTCGCGACGTGACTTACGCTCAAGCGCGGCAGGACCCGGGCCGTTCAATCGGCACCATCACGACGCAGGGAGACCTGATTGTGATGACGCTGAATGAAGGTGTCTTCGGCAAAGCCAACATGTTCGACCTCACCCGGCGCACGCTGCGCTTTACCCCGGATGGAGCGGGCTACCGCGCTGAGAATCTCGCGCTCCAGTGGGATTCGGAGTTCGGTACTGAGATGAGCGGCCCACAACTGGCTCTGCACAACTTCTCGTTTCCTTATTCAGGCAAAAGTTGGGACTCCCTCTCCGTGGGCATTACCGGATCAATCAGTTTTGGCGCAGTGCAAAGCGGCCCCGGCCCGGGTGGTATCGGCGCCGGCCGCGGTGGCGGTCTCACTATCGACCGGTTCGCTCAGTTGCAGGAAGCCTCGCGGACGCTCATCAACACCGTCCCCGGCATCTGTGTGTTCTTCAAGCCACGCATGTCCGGCACGCGTTACGTGAAGGAACTGCCCGACCGGGTCTTAATTACCTGGAACATTACCGAGCCGTTTGGCGGGATTCAGGACTTCACCTGGACGCCCACCGTCAATCGTTTTCAGACAGTGCTGCGGAAAGATGGCACGATTGAGATGTCCTACGATCAGTTGGCGGCGAAGGACGCAATTGTCGGCCTCTACCCAACGGTCACCACCGGTGCCGAAACGGCGCTCGCGACGCTGAGCAGTGAGGCGACTTCGAATGTAGCTCCTCACCTCGATCTCAAGAATGTAAAAGTTTCGGTGGTTGACGGGCTTTTTCTGAAGGTCACCTTCGAGACTCGCGGCCCCCTGCTGCCGGAGGGCGACTCCGGACTGGCGGGGATCACGTATCACGTCTTTTTCGATGGACACAAACCGTCGCCCACGCGCGCCGAGAACGCTCACGCCGACGTCACCTGGACCATCCGCGGCTTTGGTCCCACGGGACGTGGCGGTGGCGGCGGACGTGGAGGCGGCTCGTCCCGCTACATAGCTTCGGGTCCTGGGGTCTCTCCGAATGTGAAGGTGGACGGCAACACAATCTCGCTTCAGGGGACTCTGCCGCCGGCCTTCAAAGCGGGAGATCAAATCGCCATCTACGCCGACGTCGCAACACCAGGAACTCCGCCGTCGATTGTTGACCAGGTCTCTCCGCGACCGGTGACGCTCTCGGGGATCCGCAGTGCCGAAGTCGATCTGTCCGCAGTGAAGCGACAGGACGGACCGTTCCCGATTATCTACGAGTCTTTCCACTACCTCTCTTTGCCAAATCCGAGGGACTTGACCTGCACCGTCATCAAGGCTCTGGGCGATAAATTCGATCTCCTTGCTTACTACTCCGACTTTCGCGTGGACAATCAGGAAGCGGGTACTCCGAGCACCGGACCTCTGGGTGGAGGACCTTCCGGCGGCGCGGTAACGGGAATTGGAGCAACGCAAAGAAGTTTGGAGAGCTATTGCAGCGCCGGCAGATTTCAGTGGCAGTTCATTCAACCGGTCTACGCCGGCTCGAACCAAGCGCAGCAGTATCCACCGGACGGGATCACTGATTCTAATAACCACAACATTGGCTTCTACACCCGCCAACTCGCGTTGCGCACGGCTGACGGGAAGATTCCGCCATACGACTATGCAATGTCCCAGATTGGACATGAGATGGGCCACCGCTGGGCAGCTTTCGTCTCCGCGAAAGTGAATGGTGAGACGATCCCTCTCGGCCCCACGCACTGGGCCAGAGGTTTGCAAGCGCCCGTGCCTTTTCCTTATCAGCGGCCTACCGAAGCGTCGGCGATGGGCGGCGGGGTTTGGCAGGACAATTTTGATGGCACTTACACTCAGCTTGATGACGACTACTACGTGCCGGCAACCGGCTGGTCTTACCTCGATCTATACCTCATGGGGCTGGCCACTCCGGCTGAAGTGCCCGACTTTTTTATTCTCAGGAATCTCGTTTCGGCCGGGACTGATCGGAACGGCCATCCGATCTTCAAGGCCGATCGCATCAAGGTAACCATCAACGATGTGATTGCCGCAGAAGGGCCGCGCATGCCGGATGTCGACCACTCTCAGAAGCAATTCAATACCGGAATCGTCGTAATCGTCGAGCACGGGAATAAACCGAGTAAGGAATTGATCGAGCGCGCCAATGGAATTCGCGAAAGATGGATTGATTACTGGTCGACGACCACCGGTCACCGGTCCTCAATGACGGCCACTCTGAAGTGAATGGCAGTGGAACAGAGGTTTCATGTGTCCTATAGGACCTATATGTCTTATAGGACTTATAGGGCCAATAGGACACATCGGATCAGAGAGCTATGACCAAGAGTCCAGCCCACCATCGCCGCTCAGTCCGCATTTTTCTCGCCTGTGTGACTGTCTCTCTTTTTCTTGCTTTCACGACCGCAGCTTTCTCGCAAACGGCCGGCCCATCGGTAACGTTTGGACCATCCACCTCACAGTTCAATATCAAACTCGACACCGGCGCGATCGTCAGTCTACGGCGCGCGCAGGACCGCGTTGACACGGAGTACATTCAAACCGGCCGGCATCTGGGGGACGTCTTCCTGCGATATCGAGGAAAAGATGGGGCCTGGGTGCCGGCCGATACCGCCCAGTTGGCGCAAAACGGAGCAGGAACATTTACGCCGAGCGCTGATGGCAAAACTTATACAGCGACGTATCAAGTTCTCTATGCGCCGGCCAACTCAAACACCGGACCTGCGGGGACCCGGGCCACACCGACGCCGATCCTCGCGCTGCGCCTGCAGTACACAATCGAAGAGCGAACAGTCGTCTGGACCCTGACGATTCAGAATCTCGGCAACGCACCGCGGCAAATTGACGACCTGGCGATCCCGCTCCCGATCGCCGGGGCAATACCACGCGCGAACAATCAACCGGCTGTCACCATCCTCAAGCACAGCTTCGTCTCAGGCAACGACTCGTACATGTTCTGGATGCGAAGTAACAACGTCGGGCCTTATCTCATGCTGACACCGCTTTCAGATACAAGGTTCGAATACTGGGACGTGCAGCGACCCGCTGATGCGACGCAGGGTGGTCGCGGCACTTATCGCGTTTACATTCATTCGGCAGCAGCAGGCACGGAGGCGAAGGCGCAGGGGACCAGGTGGCGACAACCAAACACCAGCCTCAAGCTCGCCACCAGAGGGCAAGCGGGAGATACGGTCTCATACGGCTTCAAGCTGCATTGGGCGGATGATTACGACGCCGTTCGTCAACTGCTAGTGGACGAGGGGCTAATCGACGTGCACGTCGTCCCGGGCATGACCGTGCCGACTGATCTTTTTGCCCGCTTCGCGCTGCGGACCAGGCAGCAGATTGAAGCGGTTGAGGCGGAGTTCCCTCAGCAGACTACGATTGAATCGCTCGGAGCAAAGGGCGACATGCATTTTTACCAGGTTCAGTTTTCCCGGCTCGGCGAGAATCAACTCACGATTCGATACGGAAAGGGCCGGCACATGTTCCTGGAGTTCTTTTCCACCGAACCGCTGGAGACTATGATCAAGAAGCGGGCGGCATTCCTCGCGCGGAGTCAACATCGCGACCCGAGCAAGTGGTACAACGGGCTAATCACCGACTGGAACATGGAATCAAAGGTGCTGCTCGGCCCGGACAATTACGACCGCATCCAGAGCTGGCGCATCTATGCCGTGACGTGTGACGATCCCGGACTCGGCAAGCCCGCCTATCTCGCAGCCAAGAACGCGGAGTTCCCGGTGCAAAACGAGGTCGAGGCACTCGATTACTACATCAGGAATTTCGTCTGGGGCGGCCTTCAGCAAACCACGGCAGAACCCTACCCCTATGCCATCTACGGCATTCCCGACTGGAAGACGAACCGCGAAAGCCCTGATCCGGGCCGCAACGGCCAACGTCACATCTGGCGGATCTATGACTACCCGCACATCGTGCTGCTCTACGAGAGCATGTACCGGGTGGCGAGGAACTATCCGCAGATCAAAACAGTCCTGCCCGCGAGCGAATATCTGCGCCGCGCCTACGGGACCGCCCTCGCTTTGTTTGTCGTTCCGATGGAGATCGAACGCTGGTCGGCCTATCGAACAGGACTCTACAACGAGCGCGTGATCGTGGATTTGATCGCAGACCTGCAAGCCGAAGGCATGACCAACGAAGCGGAAAAGCTGAGGGGTCATTGGGAGCAGAAGGTCAAGACTTTCGTTAACGGTCAGCTCAACCTGTTTCAATCCGAGTATGCTTTTGACTCCACCGGCTTCGAGTCCACGCACGCCCTCGCGCGTTATGCGCTGGCGCACTCAGACAAACCCGGGGAAAACAGAACTGGGATTGCGCTCGAGAACGCGCAGCGCTTCATGCAGGCACAACTTGCCGCCAACATCTTCTGCCGTGGCTGGCTCGAACCTGCCTACTACTACCTGGGCAGCGACTATCGCGGGGGCGGTGGCAACTCTTTCACGCTCACCTACATGTCGCAAATGGGCGGCTGGTCCGTGCTCGACTATGGGCTCAATTACGCGCCTCGCGCGGATTGGTACCTGCGGCTTGGTTATGCCTCTTATTTGAGTGCCTGGGCGCTAATGAACAGTGGCACACCCGAATCCAATTACGGCTACTGGTATCCGGGCAAAGAGAACGACGGCGGCGCGGGTGGCGGATTCGAGCCGGCCCCTTTCGGCCAGACCTGGCTCAATCAACCGCACCATCGAGGTCCCTGGTACTACGCCAGCGAAGTTGATTTGGGATATAGCGGCGCGCTGCGCGCGGCAGCGACGATCCTTGCGGACGATCCGGTGTTTGGCCGCTTTTGCTTTGGTGGCGACTGGCGAAAGACTGCGGCGGGTCTGGAAATAGTGCCGAAGGACGGCGTGCGGCGACGGTTTTACGCGCTGCTGGGCGAGAGCGAAAATAAGAAACTCCGCCTGATCCTCGACGCGGATCGCTTCGCGGCTTCGCAGCCCATCGTGCTCAAAGAGGATTTTTCAGCGTTGCGCTTCACGCTGGAAAGCGATAACCCGGCGAAACATGTGGCGAAATTGCACCTTTCCGGCTTGGCCCCAGGTTCATACGCTCTGCTCGAAGGAAATAAGACAATCGCTGTGCTGGAAATAAAAACCGATCAGGAGAGCGTGGTTGAAATACCGCTTACGGCGGGCAACGGTACCAAATCATTCACCATTCGCGCGGCCCGATGAATGGAGCGCAACCCCGACCCGTTGCTCATGAGAGTGCAGGCGAGGACGCTGGCGCGGCCTTCCTCAAAACCTGAAAGTGGCGCCTCTCATTCACACCGGGCTTCAGCCCGGTGACCCAGAGCCATTAATGATCAAACAACCGTTTCAACGGTTTCTCGGTTGTCAGAGTAGCTTCTTGAGGATCAACCGCTCAGAGGGTTGTGAAAGAGGCAAACCGTTAAAACGGTTTTACGTATCTGTTCGGGCGCTGATCACCGGGCTGAAGCCCGGTGTGAATGAGAGAGGAAATTCATCGACTTTCAAAGCCTGCTGGCGCGCTCCAATCCGCCGACAAAACTTTGACTCGTTCACCGTTGCCTGGTCACCCTGGCATCAACCCAGTCTGCAAGAATTCGCGCTTGTGGGCCTTGGCCTTCACCGCCGCCAGTGACGCGCAGCACGAGCTTACGAACGCCAGCTACTTCTACCTTCAGTGGCTTCGCCCCATCTGATTTCTTCAAGGCCCCACTACGCCAGAGTTCTTTGCCGTCTCCCAATACGACCAACTCGACCGACGCGTTTTGATTCGTCGTGCCGTCGTCAACACCAACCAGCGCTGAGAAACTTTCGAAGAGTCCTTTCAACTCATATTCAACTTCCAGGTTCGCCCGCGAGCCAAGGCCGCTTTCGTAGCGCCGGCCGCCGATCGAGAGTGGTCGGCCGTTGAGTGCGCGATTGATTTCGACTCCTCTCCCACCCACACCTGGACGAACGGGCGTCAATGTCGCGAGCGACATCTCTCGGGGCAGCAGGGACTCAATGGTAAATTTCAATTCCGCTTTTTTCTCACTGGCCGTACCGTCTTCCCAGACGGTGCGTACTTCGGCTGTGTAGGTCGTTTCGGGATCCAGTCCGCGCAGCGTGAAGGTGTTGGTCGGGCTATAACCTGCCGGCGCACCATTGAGATACACCTGATAACCGGCGTTCAGATAATACTGAGCGCCCCATTTCAGAGTGACCGTGTCAAGCCCCACCCGCTCAATAAAGAGGTTCGCCGGTTCGCGTACTGGATAATGGTAGATTTCGGCCGGCTCGAACGTGACCGACCAGTTCAACTGCCCGGTGCGCGGAGAGATGAACTGCACCGTGGCCCAGCCCTGGTGGTTCGCGATCTGCGCAGGAAGATTGCCTGCCTTTGCGCTCTTGATTCTGAAATTCTTGGTGCGCGGGAAGACGAATCGAAGCTCGTACGGATCGTTCTTCACAACATTGCTCTTGCCGTTATATGAATTGGCAGCGTCATCGCGATTCAGCGCAACGAGATCAACCCAGCCCTGGGTGATGTGACGGCTGGTAGAAATCAGTTGCACTTTGTCAGTGGCGGGAAGCAACGTCAGCACGCGACAACTCGTCGGTGAAAGATTTACGGTCATGCCGTTTTCCCACGCGCCGAGGTACTCTTTATTCCAAAAGTCATAGACATGGACCGGAACATTCTCAGGCAGGCCCAGATCTTTCCAGTTCAGACTTATTTGCTCCGACCTGGCTTCGTCATAATTGAAAACGCCCACCACATCGTAGTTGCGTCCCAGGTGATGGATCTTCAAATCCCAGATGCGTTTGTTGCGCTCCGCCGGGAACAAATCCAACGGTCGTATGTCGACCGCCGGAAAAACGCGCCGCAACAGGTCAACGCGATCCTTTGACAAATCCATCATCCGGTCATTGCCCATCAGAGCCTGTCCCGTAAGACCCTGGAGGGTGGCCCAGGCACGGGCCTGGTCCATCGTCAAAGGCGAACGCACCAGCATCACATCGGGGTCCGTGTACCAGGCCACGTTATGGAGATAGTAATTCTGCATGGTGGCCCTGAGCGCAAGCATGAAGCCACCGTTCCAATCCAGCACCACATCGCCGCCCGTGCGCGAGCCGTTCATCAGGCCCATTCCTTCGACCGGCATTCCCCAGCAACCCAACAAGTAACGATCCGGCCCGATCGCCCCCCGAATGGTCTCTAACGTCCGTCGATACAAGGCGACTGCATCGTCGCTCGGGTCTTTCATGAAGGCCTTCTTGGTTTTGTATTCGCCCACTACCACCGGCTGGCCGTCAATCTTGAAATAGTCGTAGCCCCAGGCTGCGAGTTTGCCGAAGAGGTCTTTCAAATACTTTTGCGATTCGGCCGTCGAGGGATCCAGCAGGTATCTTCCCTCCCAGGTCTCGGAAGCGCTGGTGCCATCCGGCTTCATCAGAAAAATGGCGGGCAGGTTTTTAACGACGGCGTCATTACTCTGACCGTGCGGTGCGATCCAGATGCCCGGCTTCAGTCCCAGAGATTTGATGTAAGCGGCAAGCTTGTCCATGCCGCTCGGAAACTTGTCGCTGACGTTGGTCCAGTCGCGAGTGAAAACGCGGCCAGTGCCTTGCCAGCCATCATCGATTTGAACGTATTGAGCGCCGTAGTCCTTCAGGTTATCGGCGATCCACTGAGCATTCTGCTTCACCTCGCTTTCGTTGATCTGCTGGTAGTAGTAATACCAGGTGCACCATCCCGAAGGTGGCAGCGCAAACCGGGATTTATCGATCGGCTTGAAATACTTCACGCCTAAAGTGCCACCGTAGTAGTTCTCGATGACCTTCCCATCTTTCAAAGTCACCCGGTCGGTCTGAGGATCGAGGATGCCATCGGCGAGAGAAGTTTCTACGTCGCCGAGGGTCATGACAAAAAGGTCCCGGTTGTTTCCGTCACGCACTCTTGCAGGTACGGGCCGCGGCCAGGTTCCCCTCGCGGGCAGGGACGAAACGGAAGTCGAACCCGAACCGGGATTTGTCAGGTGGACAGCCAGGATCAGCCCGAGAAGGGCGGCTATGCAGATAATCCTTCGCATTTCGAGATTCTCAGAAAACGACCGAAGTTGATCTTAACTGGTGCTCGTATGTGATATAAGTATCTGGCTTGTTTGATCGTTTGGATTATATTTGAGCATTTACCGAGGAGCAAGGGATCCAGGTATGACTTGGGAAGAGCGCTGGCACCCCTTACGGGAAGAATGGATCATAATTGCCGCGCACCGTCAGCACCGGCCGTGGAACGGCGAGACCATCGAGCACGAGGACTTGCCCCTGCCCGCGTTTGTCTCGGATTGCTACCTCTGTCCCGGCAACGTTCGGGTCAGTGGCAAGCGAAACGCTGACTACACGGGAACGTACGTCTTCGATAACGATCACCCATGCGTCGGCCCGGATGCGCCGGATGAGGCTGCTCCTGTTAACGGGCTCTATCGCAGTCAGCCTGCTCGCGGCATTGCGCGCGTCGTATGTTACAGCCCACGGCACAACCTGACGCTGGCCGAACTGGAAGTTTCCGAAATCGAAAATCTTCTACGAGTCTGGCAGCAGCAGTACGTCGATCTGGGAAGCCGCAAAGGAATCAATCACGTACTGATTTTCGAGAACAAGGGCGAAGCCGTAGGCGTTTCCAATCCACACCCGCACTGTCAGATCTACGCCACCAATTTCATTTTCAAGACCATTGAGACAGAGGCGCGGGTTTCGCAGAAACATCTGGTCGAAACCGGCCGGGTCCTGTTCCGCGACATCCTCAAGGCTGAGCACCAGGACGGGCGGCGGATTATCTGTGAGAACGACTCGGCCATCGCATTTCTGCCTTACTTCGCGCGCTACGCCTACGAAGTTTACGTCGCACCGAAAGAGACCCACGCCAGCTTAGCCACGCTGAGCCGGAAAGAAGTTTGTGACTTCTCGGGGGCGATCAAGTGCCTTTTAGTGAAGCTGGACAATCTCTGGCAGATACCATTCCCTTACGTCATGACTCTGCACCAGGCGCCTACTGATGGCGATGGTTACGACGGATTTCATTTCCACATTGAGATCCACCCGCCGTTGCGACAGCCGAATCTGTTGAAGTATCTGGCCGGCCCGGAGATTGGCGGCGGGAATTTCCTGAGCGATACATCTCCCGAAGAGAAGGCCGCCGAATTGATTGCTCAGCCGGATGTACACTACAAGGTAAACGCCGACTCGCTGGTAACAAGTTAGGATTAGAGGTGAACTTTCCACCAGCTGCGGAGCAGCGGTCAGAGTTAAGCCCAAGGCGAGACTTTGCGAGCCTTGGGTTAGGTTGGTTGATTGGCAGAGCCGCGAAGCGGCGACAGAGAGTTCGTAAACAGAATCCGCTTGATTAATCAGTGATCGCTATCGCCCCTCCGGGGCTCGATCACGTTGTTGGGTTGACCCAAGGCTCGCAAAGCCTCGCCTTGGGCTTAACTCTGACCGCTGCTCCGCCGCTCGTTGAAGGTTCACGTCTAATCTACCGAGTTTGCACCGAATCTTAAGAATCAGGAGCAACTTGATGAAGCTCATCATCACCCGCACCATTGCCGTCGTCGCGGCCATGAGTTTGCTGCTCTCAGTAGCGTCCGGCACCCGCGCCCAACAATACCCTGCTCGAATCAAGATCGACGTCGATCGAACGATCGGCGAAGTCGATCCCCTTCTCTTTGGTAACTTCAGTGAGCACCTGGGCAGGATGATCTACGGCGGCATCTTCGAAGAAGGCAGTCCGCTCTCCGACGCGAACGGCTATCGCAAAGATGTGATGGAAGCGGTAAAGAACCTGAACGTCTCAATTCTTCGGTGGCCGGGCGGCAATTTTGCTTCGGGGTATAACTGGACGGATGGGATTGGGCCGAGGGATCAACGTCCGACTCGTCTCGATCTGGCATGGAACGATCTGGAAAGCAATCGCTTCGGCACGGACGAGTTCTTACGTTACTGCGAACTCATTAAAACCGAGCCCTACGTTTGCATCAACGCCGGCCTGGGAACCATCGACGATGCCCGACATTGGGTTGAGTATTGCAACGAATCGCGGCACACGTACTGGGCGGATCAGCGTCGTAAGAACGGCCGCGAGGAGCCTTACAAGGTTAAGTATTGGGCGCTCGGCAACGAGATCGACGGCCCGTGGCAAATGGGTAACAAAAGCGCGGAAGAGTATGCAAAGTTTGCGCTCGAAGCCGGCAAGGCCATGCGCCAGGTCGATCGAAATATCAAGCTGGTCGCCAGCGGATCGAGTAACTACGGCGCCGACTGGATTGCCTGGAATCGAACCGTGCTGCAAACGCTGCGGAACCAGGCTGATTACATCGCCCTGCATACGTACATCAACAACCGCGACAACGATCTCGAAAGATACCTCGCGTGGTCACAGACGATCGACTATTACATCGACGTAACCGAGGGATTGATTCGACAGGTGCGGACCGGCCCAAACCCTCGCCCCATCTACATTGCGTACGACGAATGGAATGTCTGGTATCGCACCGGCAATCGGGAAAAGCTGGAAGAGATCTACAACTTTGAGGACGCCCTGGCGATGGGAATGTTTTTCAATTCATTCTTCCGCCATGCCAACATCGTCAAGATGGCCAACCTGGCGCAGATGGTAAACGTGATCGCCCCCATCATGACGAACAAGCAGGGACTGTTTCTTCAACCCACCTACTTTCCGCTGGTTGAATACGCAAAGCAGCGAGGAAATACGTCGCTCGATGCGTGGGTTTCGTCACCGACTTATCAAATTCAAAACCGGCCGCCGCTGCGTTACCTGGATGTCTCGGCCACTTACAATGCGAAAGAGCGTGCTGTCTATGTGAACGTCTTGAATCGCAGCAAGGACAAAGAGCTCTCGGCCCGAATCGAAAATCAGGAGGGTCAGATCGAAACCGAGGTCGGCGTTTGGGAGATGAACAATGCGGACCTCAAGGCAACGCACACCTTCGGGGACGACAAGAAAGTCAGACCAGTCACGCGCAACATCTCTGCCAAAATTCAGAACAACGCGTTCAGCTACACGTTCCCGGCCCACTCGCTAACGATTTTGCGTCTGCGTTTGAAGTGAGGGCAGCGTCAGGCGCGCACCACGACGACGCCTTTCGCCGTGAATGAAGCAATCGCGTCGTCGCTCGCAGCCTTGTCCGTGATCAGCTTATCAGTATCTTTGGCGGGCCAGATGAGGGATCTCCCCACCGCAGCGATTTTACGATGATCGGCGAGGACAATACGTTGATGCGCCTGCCGCATCATCGCTCGATGAATGGCTGCTTGATCGGGATAGTTTGTCGTCATGCCGTGTTCGGCGTGGGCCCCGTCAACGCCAATGAAGGCTTTATCAAAAAAAGTCTCATTGATGTTGCGTTGCGCTTCCTCTCCCACCAGCGCAAACCAGTCACCACTCAGAGAGCCACCAGTCATAGAAACTTTTATCTCTGGCAGGTGGCTCAGTTCCATAGCGATGTTTACGGCATTGGTGACGATAGTAATTGCCTTCCGGTGCCGAATGCAGCGCGCCAAAAGAGTGGTAGTGGTGCCGGCGCCGATGGCGATGGTTTCATTGTCAGAGATGAGGCTGGCGGCAGTCAGACCAATGCGGCGTTTCTCCGCCACGCATTTCTTTTCCTGCTCCTGGAATGAAGACAGATGCCGAAACGCTTCATATAGCATCGGCGTCACCGGCGCCGCGCCACCGTGGTTCCGTCGCAGCAGGCCCTGCTGCTCAAGTTCGCTCAGATCGCGCCTTATCGTCGCCGTTGAAACCTGGAAATGGCTGGCCAGGCGATCAACCGACACTTCTCCGTGACGCAAGAGTTCCTGAAGAATCTGTTCCGAGCGATTTGAAGCGGCGGAGTTATCAGCAGCCATAACAACGTGTCGGCTTGTTGTGCGGACCAAAGCTCAGTAGTCAAGACCAAATCGATCCCGGGAATCGTCGACGCGACTGAGAATAACACGATTTTTCACGACTACTGAATCGCGCTCGGCAAATTGAATTCTACGATGAACTCGGGAAACTCGCCGCCAGTGAGTAGCATTGAACAGCAGATTGGCTGAAGGCGACCGCCTCCGCATGAGCATCGAAGCTGCGCGCACTGCTATCTTTACGTCTCGGATCAGCAGGATTGTATTCTGACAAATGTTCTTTCAGGTCGGGGTTAATTGTTTATGTGGTTCGAGTGGCCCTTTCGGATCCAACCATGACATCAAATACTGCACAAAATGATATATATACCCAACGTATCAATACCGTTATAAGCTACGTTCGTCAAAACCTGGATGGTGATTTGTCGCTAAACGCGCTCTCCCGGGTGGGGTGCTTTTCGAAATTTCATTTTCACCGGGTTTTCAAGTCGATTACGGAAGAAACTGTCAACGATATGGTGGTACGTATGCGACTGGAGCGCGCGGCAAATTTACTTCGAACCGTTCCGAGACTTTCGATCACTGCCGCCGCCTTTGAAGTTGGGTTTAGTTCCGTCTCGGTTTTCTCGCGCGCGTTCAGAAACCACTTTGGTGTAACTGCCCGTCAGTGGGACAGGAAGAGCCCTTTGGAAAATAGCAAGAATGGTCAATTCAGAGATGAATTTCCTCGATATACTTTAGAAGATTTGGAGAGCCACGGGTTTAAGGTGAACCTTCGTTCCCTGCCGGAACAACGACTGGCGTATATCCGGGTATACGATTCATACAGTTCATTTAGTCGGATCAAGGATGCTTACTACCGCTTGATCGAATGGTATCGCCAGAGGGGTGGCAATCTTGACAACATCTTGCTCTACGGCATGTCGCAGGACAACCCTGATGTCACTCCGCTCAAATTGTGTCGCTTCGATTGGTGCGTAAAAGTGCCGGCGGATTGGAAGGGTGATGGTGACGTGGACGTTACGGATTTTCCGGCTTGCCGTGTAGCGGCGATCCGATGTGTCGGCGGCTTCAGTCATGAGAACAAGGTTATTCAGTATCTTTTTCGCTGTTGGCTGCCGCGTAGTCGTTATCAACCCGCAAATCTTCCGGGTATGGAAATATATCGGCGACAACCAGCCGAAATGGGATGGGAAGAATATGACATAGACTGCGCGGTGCCAGTAGTACCCCTCTAACAGATTGAAGACATTTCAAAGAGGATAAATAGGAGCGATCTATGCTGCGAATCGTTTTAGGCGTTATTGCCGGATTCTTTTCCTGGTTGATAGTGTGGATCGGAAGCGAAAAGATTATTGCGGCCATTTGGCCGGCGTTCGGCGTTCATCAACGGGCGTTCGAAGAGGTCGTTAAAAATGGCGGTCAGTTCACAGCCGACACAACGATGCTTCTCACGCATATTGTCCTCGGTTCAATAGTCTCGGTGATGGCCGGATCTCTGGCAGCGCTGGTCGCCCGGGAAAACTCACGCGCGCCGCTGGTCCTGGGCTTTGTGCTGCTGGCCTTAGGTATACTGAAGGCGGTTATGTCCTGGCAGTATGTTCCCATTTGGTATCAAGTTATCTTTACGGCGATCCTGCTTCCATTGGCGATTGTGGGCGGTAAACTGATAACCACTACTTAGGAAAAAGAAATACAAACGACAGGAGAAAAGTGTATGGCGAAAATTACGGGAATCGGCGGAGTATTTTTTAAGAGTCGAAACAAGGGCTCCGAACTGGGGTCGTGGTATCAGAAGAATCTCGGCCTCAATCTTGAGAATTGGGGCGGTGCAATACTGAGATGGCCCGACGATAAGGCCGAGGACGGCGGCCTCACAGTTTGGAACCCAGCGGACCACGACACTAAATGGTTCAGCCCGAGCGAGTCTTCCTTTATGATCAACTACCGAGTTGATAATTTGGACGAATTGGTCGATCAACTAAAGCAGAACGGCGTCGAGATCGTATCGGGGCCGGAATCGCACGAAAACGGAAAATTTGCATGGATCATGGATCCGGACGGCAACAAGGTCGAGCTTTGGGAACCGATGATCTTTGACGAGAAGAATAAGAAATAAATCATGCCCAGACTCAGGTTTTGTGGCACTGCTTGAATTAGAAAACTTAACGGAGCCTGGCAGTCAAGCCAGTAGTTCGATCTTTCCGTTGCAGGTAAGTTTTTTGCTTACTGAGATGCCTTGATTTTGAATCTTGGATTCGTGGCAAGCAAGAACGGCTAACTCCAACACGTTCCTCCACTATTCTGGAATTCTGAGATCGATGCGCTAACCTTGAGCGGGTCTGAGTGACGTTTGGGACTGGGGGGACGTAAAGGACCAATCCTTCGGCTCCTGCTTATACTTGTTGATGAAAGCATTCGTTGTGTACACTTCACCTAACAGTTAACGACGCCCGCTTGGCTCAGCGGTAGAGCACTCGCTTCACACGCGAGGGGTCAGAAGTTCGAATCTTCTAGCGGGCACCAATATTTTCAACAACTTACGGGTGGCCCATTTAATTATTGGGCCGCCCGTTTTGCTTCGCACACACTTTCGCACACACTTTGAAGTCGAGATCGATCATCAAATCTCACAAAATTGATCTTTTTTGAGCGCGTCCTTCTCGGTCAAGTTTGAGGCTGATAACGCGAGTGAGTGTCAGAGGTTTTAGTCACTCTTCTTTCCACCTTGGGAGAAGCGCCGGGAATGAGAGTTTGCGGGGCAATCCCGTGAAGAACTCTTGCGACTTCCGAGACTGGCCATCGTCGACAATCTGGCATTAGAGTGGTTAGGCATACATCGTGGATCTCAAACAGACAGTTTCCAGGAATGTGTCCTATTCTATCCTTCACAATCAGGTATCCCTCGTTGCCTCGGGGCCGTAAGACCACCTGAGAACAAGGGCCGGTCCGATACAATTTAGAATCCGACAACAGATGAAAAAAAACTTTGTTAAGACACGGCTGTGTCCTGTGAATGCCCGCCGTCCTGGTCTTCTATTGCCGCCAGCGACTTGAAGGTTGAACTCTAAACGGAAGACCTGCACGCGATTGAGAATCGAGAATCGCAGGCCTGACTTCGCGTTTGGGTTTGTGTGATTTAGCCCACGATCCAGAGGATTTTAAGCTTTACTCCACCAGCGTTTAGCTTGTATTCTTCACGCGCCCTGACAAGTTCATGAGTCGCTGTTCCGAGGGCGTCGCTCAAGCCGATAATTTATTCTCGCATGTCACCTCAACTGGGTCGCCCTTCTTTGAGGAGAATTCAGATGTACTCCGCAATCCCCCTTGCTCTCCGTGTGTCTCGTCTGTTCAATAGACATTCGCGTCATTTCACCGTTCGACATCTGTCGTTAGTGGTAGTGCTGCTCTTGGCCGTCGCTGCGGTTTTTGTTTTCGTGGCCCGTTCCCGCGCGGCCGGCGGAGATATGGACACGACCTTTAACGTGGGCGGCGCGGGAGCGAATGGCGCTGTGTTGGCGGTGGCGGTGCAGCCCGACGGGAAGATCGTCATCGGCGGCGACTTCACCAGCTACAACGGTGACGCGGCGGCGAGCGATTTTGTCATGCGGCTCAACGCCGACGGGACGCGCGACACCACCTTTAACGCGGGCGGCGCAGGAGCGAATAGCACTGTGGATGCGGTGGCGATGCAGCCCGACGGGAAGATCGTCATCGGCGGCGCCTTCACCAGCTACAACGGTGACGCGGCGGCGAGCGATTTGGTCATGCGGCTCAACGCCGACGGGACGCGCGACACGACCTTTAACGCGGGCGGCGCGGGAGCGGATGACACTGTGTTGGCGGTGGCGGTGCAGCCCGACGGGAAGATCGTCATCGGCGGCAACTTCACCAGCTACAACGGTGACGCGGCGGCGAGCGATTTTGTCATGCGGCTCAACGCCGGCGGGACGCGCGACACGACCTTTAACGCGGGCGGCGCGGGAGCGAATAGCCCTGTGTGGGCGGTGGCGGTGCAGCCCGACGGGAAGATCGTCATCGGCGGAGACTTCACCAGCTACAACGGTGACGCGGCGGCGAGCGATTTTGTCATGCGGCTCAACGCCGGCGGGACGCGCGACACGACCTTTAACGCGAGCGGCGCGGGAGCGAATAACGCTGTGTATGCGGTGGCGGTGCAGCCCGACGGGAAGATCGTCATCGGCGGCGTCTTCGACAGCTACAACGGTGACACGGCGGCGAGCGATTTTGTCATGCGGCTCAACGCCGGCGGGACCCGCGACACCAGCTTTAACGCGGGCGGCGCGGGAGCGGATAACGCTGTGACGGTGGTGGCTGTGCAGCCCGACGGGAAGATCGTAATCGGCGGATTCTTCACCAGCTACAACGGTGACGCGGCGGCGAGCGATTTTGTCATGCGGCTCAACGCCGGCGGGACGCGCGACCCGACCTTTAACGCGGGCGGCGCGGGAGCGAATTCAGATGTGAGGGCGGTGGCGGTGCAGCCCGACGGGAAGATCGTTATCGGCGGCTCGTTCACCAGCTACAACGGCGACCCGGCGGCGCCCGATAGGGTCATGCGATTGTTGCCGGCGCCGGGGGCGCTCGCCTTCTCATCGGCAAACTATGACGTAGTGGAAACGGCCGGCAACGCAACCATCACGGTAAAGCGCACGGGCGGCACCGACAACCAGGTGGTCGGTAAAGTTACGCTCTCGGACGTGACGACCAGCCCGGCAGACTATCGGTTCAAGCCTGGGACGCGCGACACGACCTTTAACGCAGGCGGCGCGGGAGCGGATCTCGAGGTGTATGCGGAGGCGTTGCAGCCCGACGGGAAGGTCGTCATTTGCGGCGCCTTCACCAGCTACAACGGTGACGCGGCGGCGCCCGATAAGGTGATGCGGCTCAACGCGAACGGGACGCGCGACACGACCTTTAACCCGGGCGGCGCGGGACCGGGCTACGGGTTGGATTTTGCCGAGGTGGATGCGGTGGCGTTGCAGCCCGACGGGAAGATCGTCATCGGCGGATTCTTCACCAGCTACAACGGTGACGCGGCGGCGAGCGATAGGGTGATGCGGCTCAACGCCGACGGGACCCGCGACCCGACCTTTAACCCGGGCGGCTCGGGAGCGGATCAATATGTGTTGGGGGTGGCGGTGCAGCCCGACGGGAAGATCGTCATCGGCGGCCAATTCACCAGCTACAACGGTGACTTTTCGGTGCCCCTTAAGGTCATGCGGCTCAACGCCGACGGGACGCGCGACCCGACCTTTAACCCGGGCGGCTCGGGATCGGATTTCGCTGTGTATGCGGTGGCGGTGCAGCCCGACGGGAAGATTGTGATCGGCGGCCTCTTCACCAGCTACAACGATGACGCGGCGGCGAGCGATAAGGTGATGCGGCTCAACGCCGACGGGACGCGCGACCCGACCTTTAACGCGGGCGGCGCGGGAGCGGATGACCTTGTGGATGCGGTGGCGATACAGCCCGACGGGAAGATCGTCATCGGCGGCGAATTCACCGGCTACAACGGTGACGCGGGGGCGAGCGATTGTGTCATGCGGCTCAACGCCGACGGGACCCGCGACCCGACCTTTAACGCAGGCGGCTCGGGAGCGGATGGCCCTCAACTTCATGGCGCTGTGAAGGCGGTGGCCATGCAGCCCGACGGGAAGATCGTCATCGGCGGCTTCTTCGACAGCTACAACGGTGACGCGGCGGCGAGCGATTATGTCATGCGGCTCAACGCGGACGGGACGCGCGATACGACCTTTAACCCGGGGGGCTCGGGAGCGGGTCCCAACAGGGTGGAGGCGGTGGCGTTGCAGCCCGACGGGAAGATCGTCATCGGCGGCAACTTCGGCAGCTACAACGGTGTCATTCCGGTGAGTAATTACGTAATGCGGCTCGACGGCGATCTCTTCGTTACGTGGGCAGCCGGCGATGCCACCGATCGTGTCATTCAGCTTCCGATCACCAACGATGGCGTTCCGGAAGGAGACGAAACGCTCACGCTCTCGCTCTCCCTGATGTCCGGCGGGGCCACGCTCGGCTCTCCCGGCTCGGCCACGCTGACCATCCACGATCCTAATTCTCCACCAACTATTGCTGCCGCCGCCGGCTTATCCCGACAACAAGGCAGCGCACCCACCAATTCGCAAATAGCGACCGTCACCGACAACGGTGGCAATGGCAATGTGGTCGTCACGGTCACCTCCGCCAATCCATCAAACGGCGTCACCGTCTCTAATATCGTCAACACCAACGGCGCGATCACGGCAGACATCGTGGCGAATTGCACCGCCTCGAACGCGAGCTTTACCTTGCAGGCCAGCGACGGCAGTTTGATGAAGACCGCTACGCTGAACATCACGGTCACCACCAACACCGCGCCAACATTGAGCTACACAAATCCGCCCGCCCTCGCCTTCAACGGCTCGACGATGGTTACGCCTACGTCAGCGAGCGACAACGGTTCGGTCAGCTATCAGGTGCTGGCAGGGCACGGGCTGACCACCGCGCCCACAGTGAATGGCAGCGGAGTGGTCTCTATCACAAATGCGCAGCCCGCGGGGGCGCACACCATCACGATTCGCGCGACCGACAATTGCGGCGCGATGACTGACACGAGCTTTACTTTGACGGTCAACCAGGGCGATCAGGCGATCACGGTTAACACGCATGCTCCCGCAAGTGCGACTTACAACTCATCGTTTACGGTCGCGGCCAACTCTGATTCCGGTTTGCCTGTTTCTTACAACAGTGCGGGTGCGTGCACGAATACGGGCCCAAACTTTACGATGACGAGCGGCACCGGAACCTGCACGGTGAAATACTTCCAGGTGGGTGACGGTAACTACAATGCGGCAACTCAGATCACTGAATCAGTCACCGCACAGACAGCAAGCCAGACAATCACGGCGAACCCGCACGCGCCGGCGAATGCCACCTACAACACCAGTTTCGCGGTTGGGGCAACTTCCGACTCCGGTCTGCCAGTCACGTTCAGCAGCGCGGGAGTGTGCACAAATTCAGGCGCCAACTTCACGATGACGAGCGGCACCGGAACCTGCACGGTGAAATACTTCCAGGTGGGTGACAGTAACTACAATGCGGCAACTCAGATCACTGAATCAGTCAGCGCGCAGACAGCAAGCCAGACAATCACGGCGAACCCGCACGCGCCGGCGAATGCGATTTACAACACCAGTTTCACGGTTGGGGCAACTTCCGACTCCGGTCTGCCAGTCACGTTCAGCAGCGCGGGAGTGTGCACAAATTCAGGCGCCAACTTCACGATGACGAGCGGCACCGGAACCTGCACGGTGA